>Ga0335394_10000015_pt1 | contig 196652 bp, 198 predicted proteins | sample MAT03_FD_205741 | JGI IMG/M metagenome (GOLD analysis project Ga0335394, IMG submission 205741) | Freshwater microbial communities from Lake Fryxell liftoff mats and glacier meltwater in Antarctica - MAT-03 (spades assembly) (version 2) ... | reverse complement strand
GTCAAAAGTCAAAAGTCAAAAGTCAAAAAGAGGCTAGGGGAAGAGTGGGAGAGTGGGGGAGTGGGGGAGTGGGGGAGAAAAGTCAAAAGTCAAAAGTCAAAAAGAGGCTAGGGGAAGAGTGGGAGAGTGGGGGAGTGGGGGAGTGGGGGAGAAAAGTCAAAAGTCAAAAGTCAAAAAGAGGCTAGGGGAAGAGTGGGGGAGAGGGGGAGAATGACTAATGACCAATGACTAATGACTAATGACCAATTTTATTTTGACTTTTGACTTTTGACTTTTTTAGTTACTGGTGACTGTTGAGTTCGATGCTAGGAGGAGCTGAAGCTGGTAAGGGACTGGCAAGAGCGGGGGCCCGTCGTTGGGCCGATCGAGAGCTTGTCGAGGAGGCACGCCGAGTCTGGCGTCGCGCCGACCGAGGCTGTGCGGGGGTTGAAGAAGCGGTCGAGTAACGCCGCTGACGGCGGGGCTGCTCTGATTGAGCGCTATTTTGCACGGTGCGACGACGGGGTTGCTCTGATTGAGCGCTATTTTGCACGGTGCGACGACGGGGTTGCTCTGATTGAGCGCTATTTTGCACGGTGCGACGACGGGGTTGCTCTGATTGAGCGCTGTTTTGCACGGTGCGACGACGGGGTTGCTCTGAGGGAGCGCTGTTTTGCGCTGTGCGACGACGGGGCTGCTCTGAGGGAGCGCTGTATTGCACGGTGCGACGACGGGGCTGTTCTGATTGAGCGCTGTATTGCACGGTGCGACGACGGCTAGAGGCCCGATACTGTGTTGAAGGCGCAGAGTTGGTATCGGGGGTATAGCGCCGCCTTAACCGCCTTACTGGCTGTGCTGGTGCAGAGTCGGTATCGGGGGTATAGCGCCGCCGAGGTCTTTCCGATCGAATGCGGCGTGGTGATGGGGTATCGCTGGCAGAACTTGTTGCTTGTGTAGTTTGGTAAGAGCGACGTCTGCGGGATTGTGGTTGAGGAGTGTCTGAGTCTTGTTGGCTTCGGACGCGACGGGTAACTGGTTTGTCATCGCTATCTTGGCTGCGTAAGCGACTTTTTCTGGGAGCAGGTCGATCGTCATTATTTGCAGTTCTAGCAATTTTAGCGGAATAAATTCGTCCCGGCTTGATAGGCTGAACTGCGATCGCGGCTTTACGACCTTCCAGTTTCTGCGGTCGCTGGGCAAATTGCTCAACAGGCATACCCTCTACCGCTTTGACCATAAATTTGTTCCAGGTGAGGGCTGCTGTGCCGCTGCTGCCCGAAGTAGGAGTATTATCGTCATTGCCCAGCCAAACTCCCGTCACCGTTTGGGGAATGTAGCCAATAAACCAGAGGTCGCGAGCTTGGTCAGAGGTGCCTGTCTTACCCGCAACTTGTCGCCCATTTAAGGAAGCCGGACGACCAGTACCGCCGTTGACCACTTCCCGCAGCATCCAAGTCATGATGGAGGCTGTATCTGAGTCTATGGCTTGTTGGGGCTTAAAGTTAGCTTGGTAGAGAACGTTACCGCGCTGGTCGAGAACCCGGCGAATACCGTGGGATTCTGCATAAAGACCCCCGGTAGCCAGGGTGCCGTAGGCGTTGGTCAGTTCTAGGAGATTAAGTTCGGAAGCTCCTAAAGCGAGGGAATAGGTGGGCTTGAGTTCTGATTTGATGCCCATTTTGTGAGCTACGTCGATGACGGGTTGAAATCCGACATCAAGTAAAACTTTAACGGCGACTACGTTGATAGACCGGGCTAGGGCATCTCTCATCGAGATCCAGCCTGCGTTGTCGCCACCGTAGTTTTTGGGTGTATAGTCGTCAACTGTTAGGGGGGCGTCCAGGTAGCCTCGGTAGGGGGAGAAGCCAGCTGCTACAGCAGTCGCATACACAAACCCCTTAAAGGTAGATCCAGGCTGACGCTGGGCTTGGGTGACGCGATTGAATTGGGTTTTCTCAAAATCTGTTCCCCCCACCATCGCTTTGACTTCACCGTTGCGGGGATCGATCGATACTAAAGCAGCTTGCCCAAACCGCTGATTGGGGCCATAGGTTTTCAGTACATCTTGGACTGTTTGTTCTGCTGTTTTCTGCCACTTCTGCTCAAGGGTTGTCTCAACGGTCAAACCTCCGGCTTCCAGTGCATCTGGGGAGACGTACTTGGCTAATTCCTGCTGGATGTAGGAGGTAAAGTATTCTGCTTCGGTAGAAAGCCGTTTGGGAGGTGCTGGTTTGAGCGCCATTGGCGCAACTTCGGCACTCTTAGCTTCGTCGGCGGTAATAAAACCAGCTTCTTGCATTCGCTGCAACACAATATTGCGACGCTGCTCGGCTGCTTTAGGATTGATTAGCGGCGAGTAGACACTGGGAGCTGGCGTTACTCCGACGATGGTGGCGATTTCAGGCAGTGTCAGTTCTTTGAGCGGTTTGCTGTAGTATACCCAGGCGGCATCTGCGACTCCATAAGCACCTTCGCCCAGATAAACCAAATTCATATAGCGATCGAGAATTTGGTCTTTGCTCATCTTCTGCTCAATTTTCTGAGCCAGAAAGACTTCCTGAAGTTTGCGATAGAAACTCCGTTCTTGGGTGAGGAAGACTGTCCGCGCCAGCTGTTGGGTGATGGTGCTACCTCCTTCCACCACGTCGCGTGCGATCAGATTTGAGAACATTGCTCTGCCAATGCCTTGGTAATCGACACCTTTATGCTGGTAAAAGCGGCGGTCTTCCGATGCAATGAAGGCTTGCACCAACTGGGGCGGCATTTCTTCGAGTTTGAGCTTTTCGCGAGTAGCTGGCCCGATTTGTTGCAAAATTGTGTTATCTGCGGCTTTGATTGTCAGGGTGCCGTCTCGCACGAAGGTGAGAACATAGGCAGGGTCGGGCAGACTGCGGTCTATTTTCCACCATGTCACGCCTAGTGCTAGAGCGCTACCGCCAACCCCGACACCAAGACCCGCCCCAATCAAAAATTTACGGCTGCGATAAAAGGGATTTTTTGGATCTAGCCACCGCGAATCCAGTACTTTATGGGTGAAGTTTTCTAGGTCTGGCTTCTTTATGCCCGGAATCTGTATTTTGGTGGCGATTTGAGTCGAAACCTGCTGGAATCCTAGCGTTAGCTTCGTCGCTGCTGCCCTGAGATCTAAACCCGGACGTTTCTGGGGGGGAGAAAAATGCTGCCCAGTAGGAATTTCTGACTCAGTGGAGATAAGAGGGGGAGATTCTCTTCTACTTTCCTGCTCTTGGGTTCTCGTCGCCACCTGCTCCTTGGTTTCGATCTCAAAGGGAGGTTCCCGTTCAATTGTCTTGGAATCCCTGCCAGAGGTAGGTTCTACGTCAGTTTCAAACCCACTGCTCTTGGTGGAAATTTCTTCGAGTTTTGGAATAAACTTTGTCACGTTAAACCCTCACACATAACAGAGGCCAAGCTATTAATGGCTTTGTTTTTTGCTTATTTTATCGATCGGAATGCCAAAGCTGCCTTATGTGGCTCTGGCTTTTGTGTCCAGTTTATCGGCTGATAAATCTTTTAGCCGGGAAATTGGTTGATATTCATTCAGACGGATTTTAGTTAACTTTGTGCTGATTTAGGTACTCGGTACGAATTTTTGGCTCAGAAATTAAAGAGGGGCTAGAGCGTCGAGCGTCGGGCGTCGGGAATCCCCATACTTAAAAGTAGCGGATTTAATATTGACACCTAACCTCTCGACTTACGTATCTAGACATGAATCTTTTCTCTATTTCCCCAGTCTCTAGTCCCTAGCCCTTAGCCCCTTTTTGGTTACCAACGAGGCAAGGTTAGATGAAACAGGAAGCCACGTTTCAATGAAGCATTGGTACTTCACGTTATGGTATAGTTAGAGGTTTTATAGACAAATATCACATTTGCCTCGTACAACCCTTTTGTCAGGTCCGATCCTTACCGGACGGACTACTACGCCCTGTATTCCCTCTGCAAAAGCGTTGGGAAATACAATTCTTCCAATGTTAGCACTACTATTCAGAAACAAAGGGAACGGGGAAGAAAAGAAAAGAGATGGTTTTTTCCATCTTCCCTCTTTCCATTTTCCCTCTTTCCCTGTTCCCTGTTCCCCGTTAAAAGTTCCCCGTGATTAAAGATCTATTTTCTGACGAACGCCTCCTGTTTACGCCAGCGACGCCCAACAGCGACGCCATACCCACCATCTTTGCTTTCCCGAACGAGTACAGCGTTGGTATCACCAGTCTCGGCTATCAAATTGTATGGGCAACTTTAGCAATGCGTCCAGATATTGAAGTAAGCCGTTTATTCACCGATACTCACGAAGCGCTATCGAGAAAGCCTGAATTAGTGGGATTTTCCATGTCTTGGGAACTGGATTATGTAAATATCCTGAATTTGTTGGAATTTCTAGAAATTCCTTTACGTTCGGCTACTCGTGACAACGACAATCCGCTAATATTTGGTGGTGGCCCAGTGCTGACTGCCAATCCAGAACCTTTCGCCGAATTTTTCGACATTATTTTGCTAGGCGATGGCGAAAACTTACTGGGCAATTTTATTGAAGTATACAAAGAAGTACGAAACGCAGATAGGCAAACTCAACTGAGAAAGTTGGCACAAGTTCCAGGCGTTTATGTGCCCAGTTTGTACGAAGTGACTTATCAGGATGTCACTGGCGATCTCAAATCAATTCAACCAGTAGATGTAGAAATTCCCAACACTGTAGAAAAGCAGACTTATCGTGGCAATGTTCTATCTGCTTCAACTGTTGTAACAGTGAAAGCGGCGTGGGAAAATATCTATATGGTGGAAGTGGTACGCAGTTGTCCAGAGATGTGCCGCTTCTGTTTGGCAAGTTATCTAACGTTGCCTTTTCGCACGGCAAGTTTGGCAGATTCTTTGATTCCTGCTATTGAAAAAGGTTTGGCAATCACAGACAGATTGGGATTGCTGGGTGCTTCTGTGACTCAACATCCAGAATTTGAAGATTTGCTGGATTATATAAGTCAAGAAAAATATGATAATGTTCGTCTGAGTATCGCTTCTGTGCGGACAAATACCGTAACTCGAAAGTTAGCAGAAACTTTGGCAAAACGCGATACTCGTTCTATCACAATTGCTGTAGAAAGCGGTTCGGAACGTCTGCGACAAATTGTTAATAAAAAACTGCACAATGATGAGATTATCCAAGCTGTGGTGAATGCTAAAGCTGGTGGATTAAAGGGGATAAAACTTTACGGTATGGTTGGTATTCCCGGTGAGGAAGCAGGGGATTTAGATGCAACTGTGGCGATGATGCGGGATATCAAAAAAGCTGCACCTGGTTTGCGTTTGACGTTGGGATGCAGCACATTTGTGCCGAAAGCGCACACACCGTTTCAGTGGTTTGGTGTGAATCCAGAAGCAGAAAAGCGGTTGAAATTTTTGGAGAAGCAATTGAGGCCGCAGGGTATGGAGTTTCGACCGGAAAGTTATAAGGATTCGGTAATTCAGGCGTTGCTATCGAGGGGCGATCGCAGACTATCCCATCTGTTAGAATTAACTAGGCAGTATGGCGATTCTCTGGGTAGTTACCGCCGTGCTTTTAAGGAATTGCGGGGAAAACTACCAGAGTTAGGTTACTACGTTCATGCTGACTGGTCAACAGATCGAGTATTGCCTTGGAGTCACTTGCAAGGGCCACTGACTCTGGCAACGTTGGAAAAGCACTTAGCCACGGCTACATCTCATTTTAACTGAAGACTTTTTGTGAAAATACCTTAAATGGGTGAACCGATCGCATCAGAACTTTGTTGAAATGTAAATATGCCAATATACCTCGCATCTTAAAAGTTGTATTACTGGCTTAAGTAAGAGGTATAATATTCAGCAAAGCTATATACCAATATTCTGGAGTGAATTAAACCGTGAAATCGAGCCAGGCTAAACTAGATTATCAACAGGCATTACAGCTGTTTGCGATCGCAGTCGCTACGTCTTTGTGCTTAGCACCTTTAGCAAAAGCTGTTACTGTCAATCCATTCCAGGATAACACACCAGCAACGGCAACTTTATCAAATTCTAACACCATCCTAGCTCAAGCAGATGCTTGCCCAGAAAACAGCGGTGGTAGTTTGTACGTCACTGCCGAAACAAAAAACTTTCTGGTGTATATTTGTGGAGGAGATCTCCCGAATACTTACGTCGGTCTTGCCAAGAATGGAACCACGGGGGGCATCACTCTACCCCTGCAAAGCTATACTAGAGATCGATTTGTAGCGGTTAATGGGGATACTCGTTACACCCTTACCCGTAATGAGCTAACCGTTACTCGGAATCGCCGAGTTATTCTCAGAGAAAGGGCGACATGGAGAAGATAATGCAGTTGTTTTCGCTTTAAGAGCCATACCGAAAAATCTTTTCATCTGCGTTCATCTGCGGTAAAAAAAACTGACTTTTCGGATAGGTTCTAAGAGGGCGATCGCTGGGTAAATAGGTAGAGATAAATAATAACGCAAGTTGCTAGTTACTTGCACTCTGGGTACGTTGTTGCGCTTTAGCGCTCTTATACCAACTTGGATAAGAGCGCTAAAGCGCAACAACGTACCTAATACCAGCCTCAATTATATAACTAGCAACTTGCGTTAATAAAGGAACAAGCTGCACTATTGTCAACCCCTTTTCTCGGAAAAAATGGTTGGTTCGATATTCAGTGAAACCCAGAAACCCAGAGATTAGAAACCGGGTTTCTAATCTCTGGTGCCCAAGTTATGATAATGTAGCTTTTGTAGCTTAAAGCTGCAAAGGCTATTTTTTATCGTGTTACATTTCAAACATTGCTCTCTAATTGATGCACCCGTGGAAGTCGTCTGGAACTTTCACGAAAGAGATGATATTCTGCAAATCCTCACCCCACCTTGGCAACCCGTGCAAGTGGTTCGCCGCGAAGGTGGACTTGAGGTGGGTGCTATTTCCGAGTTTCGCCTTTTGTTGGGGCCATTGCCGGTGCGGTGGGTTGCGCGTCATACTGAATGCGAGAGGTACAGAGTATTTAGCGATCGACAAATTGCTGGGCCAATGGAATCTTGGGTGCATCGACATGAGTTCGTCCAAGAGAATGGTAAAACCAGGTTGACAGATGCGATCGCTTATGAGTTACCTGGAGGGCCGATCGCCGAACTTATTTTGGGTTGGTGGGTAAATGCTAGATTAAAGGATATGTTTAGCTATCGCCATGAAGTAACAAAACGAGAATGCGAACAACAAATTTAAAATTAGTAGCAAAACATCCAACTAAATGCAAACAACATCTGAGTATACTTGTGCATACTGCGGCGAACCGAATTTAATCTTTGTTGACCTAAGTGCGGGTGGACAGCAATCCTATATTGAAGATTGTCAAGTTTGCTGTCGGCCTAATGTTCTGTATCTGCGGGTGGATGAAGAAACTCTTGATGTTGAGATTGACAGCGAATATGAAGGCTAGAATCCAATTCATCAAATTTGACTTTAACCCGGAATCTTGTTGTCTGGGAATGTATCTAGGATCGACCGAATTGTATTAGGAGACTTTTAATGCCACAGGAATTGAATGACAAACAGGTATTCAAGCTAGCATTATTTGGTGTTAGTGCGTCTTTATTCTTGACACCAAACTTAAATGCTATAGCCACAAACGAGACACCCACCATCAGGAATAGGGCAACAGCTAACCCACAATTCTTAATTGCTCAACAGAATCGCACGCGGCGCATTGAGTTTGCACGAGGAACAAACTCAGCTACTGTAGAAGATGCTGTAGTGCGAGGAACTAGAGATACTTATCTGGTTAATGCTCGCGCAGGCCAGACAATGACAGTCAGCATCACCTCTACTGAGGAAAATGCTGTTTTTGACATCATTGCGCCAAACAGACGAACCCTCAAGCAAGAAGCCACCAGCTTTACTGGCAAATTACCTGCCAGGGGTGACTATCGGATTGTTGTCGGTGGTACGCGAGGAAACGCCACTTACAATTTGCAAGTTACAATCAGATGAGGCTCAATTATCTAACGTAAGTTGCTAGTTATATCATGAAAACTGGTAGCAGCAGGTACGTTGTTGCGCTTTAGCGCTCTTATAGCGTTAAAGCGCAACAACGTACCGATTATCTATTCCGAACAAGAGCCAATGGAACGTAACTAGCAACTTGAGTTATCTATGACATTTCAGCAAAAGCCTGAATTCAATTACAAACAGGTATTAAAACTGTTTTTTTCAGTGCAGCAAGGCTCTAATTATTGGCAACCGCTGTAAACCTTTACGGTTAATACTACTTCTCTGTGCTACAATAATCGCTTCCGCTGGGCTAGGATGTGGTTAATCGCCAAGACTGCCTCTTTTTGGACAGGGCGAGTTTCTACCGATTTCAAACAACAATGCGACGAAAGAGATCCCCCCAAACCCCCCTTAAAAAGGGGGGCTTTGAGAGAAGAAGGTAAAGAGGCGGTGGTAAATATTTTTGAAATTGGTATTAACACATATTTATAGTCTCGGAGGTAACAGCTTATGACCAGGACTACAGTAAATCCCTCCTCCAATCCGGGCGGGGGTTTGTATGTGCAATCTCCCGACGGACAACAGCTAGTATTTCCCCTACAACATACGGAAGTTGAGGCGAAAATTGCTGGAAATGTGTCGCGAGTGGAGGTGACACAAACTTTTGAAAATCCGTTTACCGAACCTTTGGAAGCTGTCTATGTTTTTCCATTGCCGGATGAAGCGGCTGTGGATGACATGGAGATTAAAATAGGCGATCGCATTATCAAAGGTAACATTAAAAAACGGGAAGAAGCGAAACAAATCTACGAAGAAGCTAAACGTCAAGGACGTACTGCTGGTTTATTAGAACAAGAAAGGGATAATATCTTTACCCAATCTCTTGCTAACATCAAACCTGGAGAGCAAATTGATGTTACTATTCGCTACACCGAAAGCCTAAAATTTGAGGGTGGCAACTACGAATTTGTGTTTCCAATGGTAGTTGGGCCGCGATTTATTCCCGGTACGCCGATCGATACTAATACTTCTGGCGGTGGTACAGCTACAGCACCAATGACGTTAAACCGCGATACCGACGAGGTTCCAGATGCTTCGCGGCTCAATGCTCCTGTGCTACCGCCGGGAACTCGTTCTGGGCATGATATTGGCGTCACGGTCGAAATTGATGCGGGTGTGCCGATCCAAAATGTGCGATCGACTTCTCACCAAATCCGCATCGAACACACAAACAAAAATTCTGACTTATCTTCCCCCCGTGGCGGGGGGACAGAGGGGGGTCAAATCGTGCGGGTAAAATTGGGTGGAGAAGACACGATTCCCAACAAAGATTTGATTCTGCGCTATCAAGTTGCTGGCGACAACACCCAAGCAACTGTGCTGACTCAATCCGATGAACGAGGCGGACATTTCGCTATTTATCTGATTCCAGCATTAGAATATCGTACAAATGAAATAGTGCCAAAAGATGTGGTGTTTCTGATGGATACTTCCGGTTCCCAAAATGGCGATCCGTTGCTGAAATCCCAGGAACTAATGCGGCGATTTATTAATGGGTTAAATCCCGACGACACATTCACAATTATCGATTTTTGCGATGTCACAACTCAGCTATCACCAGCACCGTTGTCGAATACACCGCAAAATCGCGCTTTGGCAATTAACTATATCAATCAGTTGCAAGCTAATGGCGGTACTTATTTACTTAATGGCATTCGTGCGGTGCTGAATTACCCAGCAGCACCAGCGGGGCGATTGCGGAGTATTGTGCTGTTAACTGATGGTTATATCGGCAATGAAAATGAAGTTATGGCGGAAGTGCAGCGGGAACTGAAACAAGGGAATCGCCTTTATAGTTTCGGTGTTGGTAGTTCCGTTAATCGGTTTTTGTTGAATCGCGTTGCAGAAATTGGACTGGGAACTTCTCAAGTTATTCGTCAGGATGAACCGACTGAGGAAGTGGCAGAAAAGTTCTTCCGACAAATCAACAATCCCGTGCTGACGAATATTGAAATAAGCTGGGAGGGTACTGGAGAATCACCAGCAATTTACCCATCAATTGCGCCTGATTTGTTTGCCGAACAGCCGTTAGTTTTATTTGGGCGAAAACAAGATCGCACTGCTGGAAAACTGCACATTATGGGTACGGTTGCGGGTGGTAAACGTTATGAAAAGACGTTTGAACTTAATGGTGAGGAAAGCGGTAATCCTGCTATTGCACAACTATGGGGACGTGCGCGAATCAAAGATTTGATGAATCAAATGTTTGGCGTGGAAACCACCAGCGGGGTAGAAGCGGTAACAGATACGGCGTTGACTTATCAGCTTTTGTCGCAATATACGGCTTTTGTTGCTGTTAGCGATGACGTGCGGGTCGATCCTGAAGGAAAATCAGTATCCGTGCAAGTGCCAGTTGAGATGCCAGAAGGAGTTAGCTATGAGGGGATTTTCGGACAAGTTGCTGCTGCTTCTCCTCTGCTTCAACATATTAACAGACTGCAACCAAATCCAAACGCACTAGAATGTAGTTTCTCAGAAGAAGAAGAAGATGAGTTTGTGAGCGAACTCGGTTCTCAAGTCCCAGATACGGATATAGTGCAGGTAGAAGGGTTGATCGAATACCAATTCGATCGAAAACTGTCGGCCCGATCGCCAGAAGTTCTAGATGAATATTTGCCTGTAGATACAAACTTTACTGAAGTGGAAGATAGCAACTTCGATTTTGGTGATGATATTATCATCGCCGATTACGAAGTAATTGACTCCCAGTTGCAAGTTATCAGTGTTACGGGATTAGATGAAGCAGCAATTGCGAATCTCACCCAACATCTGCAACTGGTGAATTTACCTTCTGGTTTCAGTGGCGAAATTGTCTTCGAGTTCTTAGTAGGAAAAGGTCGCGTAAGTCGAATTATGTTGGATGAGGAAGCTTCAAGTTTGAAGGAAGTACAGGTGATTGATGGAATTAAGCGATCGCTCATCACTTGGCTACCTCCTGAATCTGAAGAAGGCACAGTTCGCGTAACATTGCGAATTAATCCATAGTTTTCAGCCGTAGGGTGAGCATTGCCCACCCTACTTGCTCATAGTTCTGCGCTAGTTAGAGAAAGCATTTGTAGCTTCTCGACTGTTTCTGGACTGATTGCTGGAATAGGCGGACGCAGGCAAAGATACACAAGCGGCCCAAACAAAGGAACTAATCCCAGTGCCCAAAACTTTTGCGAATCTTGAATACCCCGACGAGCCATATCATCATCAAATAATGATGTCAATGGAAATATCAGACACATCAAGCAAAAATCAATACTTATCAGCTGAACAAAGGGCTTGGTTTGGAACTGTTGAAAGTAATCTGCCCAATCTCCAGCAATTATCGCGTAGGCAAATAAGGCGATCGTACTTACAAGGAGAGCAAAGCCTGTCGATCGCTTATCTAAAATTCTGAGCAAGTAATCCTTTTGCCCGGTGAATTCTTGATTGCGATCGCGTAGGAATAAATAAGGTAAAAGACAAATTACGCCGGTGCCGTTTGACCCGATAAAATAAGGCCATGCACGAAACTTTTGCATTTTGCCATCAAAGAACATCAGGCAAGCATAAATCATCGGCCAAACGCCCATCAAGCTGAATAGGACGGGTATAATGGGGTTAAGCTTGCCCCACTGGAGCGTTAATAGCTTTTGAACCAAAGGCAATGTGTCTGGTCGATCGAGAGGAGCCAGCCACACTGTATAGCCTACAAATAGCACCCATATCAAAAACAATGTTACTTTTCTGCTCATAATTTTAACCAATGACTTCACACTATTGTGCTAACTAACATTAAAGTTAGAAACAGAGTAAATTACGTCTATCTTTGGTCAAGTTATCGTCCGGTGGCGGTAACAGCTTCTTGAGCCAGCCTTGCGCTGGATTCTGGCAGCTGAGGACGCAAGCAAAGATATAAAACTGGGCCAAACAGAGGAATTAGGGACACAGCCCAGAAAAATTGCCTATTTTTGACGCCTCGACGCGCCATATCGTCTCCCAGGAGTGCGGGGAACAATAGACAAAGCGTACAAAAATCGAGGCTCATAACATGAATAAAGTTACTGGTTTGCCACTGTTGAATAAAATCTCGCCAATCTCCAGCTAGTACGCCATAGGCGACTAAACCGACAGTAGCCAAGCCAATTAAAAGACCTGTAAAGCGGGAATCTAATACCTTTAGAAAGATATTTTTTTGCCCGGTAAATTCTTGATTTGGTTCGCGCAAAGCTAGATAGGGCAACAGGGCAAATGCGCCTATTCCAAAAGACCCCGCCGCAAAAGGCCATGCTGGGATCTTCTGTTCTTTGCCGTCGATGAATAGCAGGCAACTGTATATCATCGGCCAAACACCCATGATATAGAACAGCGATACAATTAGGGGATTAATTCCTTCTAATTTGCCAAGAGAAAGATTTTTAATCAAAGTCCATGTGTCTGGTTGGGTAGGGGGAGCGAGTAGAAATGCGTAGCTGGCCAACCCAATCCACAGCAACCAAAATGCAATTTTTCTGTTCATAGTCGTAACCTCTAGGCCCAGCCGAATAGGGAATTGTTAACTCAAGGCTTCAGAGAGATAATCGGCGGCGGCTTCAACGAGGGCGATCGCATTTTCATACACCATCCGCGTTGGCCCCAAAACGCCTACACTTCCCACCGGCACTGTACCCTGCCGATAAGTTGCAGAAATCAGCGTACAGGCGCGTATAGGTTCCAAAGTATTTTCCGAACCAATTCGCACGGTCACCCTTTTACCTTGTGGCAGAGGTATCCCGCCTATTACCTGCATTTCTGGTGATTCAAAAATTAACGGCCACAGCAGATCCTGTTCTTCTTCTAGCAGGTGAATCAGGGTCTTAATTTGCTGCAACTCGGTAAATTCTGGCTGACGCAGCATTTCGGCGACGCCGCGAATGAGTATTTGCGTGGAAGCCGGTGGTTGACTGCGACGGGTCACTTCTGTAAGTAAATTTTTCAGGAATTCAGCATATCGTTGAAATTCCCGACCCAGCTGACTCCAGTCTAGAGCTGCCAATTCTAAAAGCGATCGGCCCCGCAGCTGGCTATTCAAAAAGTTAGATAAAATTTGCAACTCTCGCTCTATAATTTCTGCATCCGGTTCGGAGGCGTCAATTGGCGAAGGTAACTCCATCAAAACCGACTGCGTTTCATACCCATCTGTCACCACAATTAACATCACCTGTCCCGGATCGATTTGCACCAATTGCAGGTGTCGCAGCTGGGTGGTACGAGTTTGGGGCATAGTGATCAGGGTAATGTACCCGCTCACAGTAGCGAGAATTTGAGCCGCACCCTGTAGGAGTGCCTCAAAGCTCCAATCCTCCTTTTTCAGCCTGTCTTCAAGTAGTTGTTCTACCTGACGTGCCAGGGTTTCGTCTGGCGCGATTAGCTGGTCAACATAAATTCGGTAGCCAGAGTCTGAGGGAACCCGTCCGGCGGAAGTATGAGGTTGATACAGCAATCCAGCTTTTTCTAAGACGCTCATTGCATTGCGAATTGTGGCTGGGCTGACGCTGAGCCTGTACTCTTCTACCAAGGCTTTCGAGCCCACTGGTTCTGCCGTGGCAATATAGTGACGAACGGTTGCCCAAAGGATATGCTGCTGGCGATCGGTAAGATGGATTTGCATAGACGTTTTGAGCGAAAGACGAATTGAATCGAATCGAGTTTAAAAAAAACTGCCGGGATTCAGATAGAGATTCCACCTTATACCAGATCTTTCTTACGATAGTTGTAACAAAAACAACCAGTGCTTTGGGGCTAACTGCGGCTCCAGAGTCGGTTGTATGTACACGATAGCAAAGAACGCTGCCACTTCACCCACTGGTATATACTCAGCACGGTCACAGACCGAGCTTTTTTTATCCCTGTAGGGGCGAAGCATTCCGTCCAATATCTTTGGTTTCAACCAACAAATTATTCACGGAATGCTTCGCCCATTTATGCCCGTGCGAAGTATAGCAAAGTGCTGAGTGCTTCGGCTTTATTACTTTTGAATTGAAGATTTTAAATCTTAAATTTTAAATCTTCAATCTGAAATTACCGTTATTAATAGCGGGGAATTGTAGGGTCAACTACGATCGAGTAGGCATCAATGCCACCTGTTACATTTTTGACATTGGTGAACCCTTGAGCTATCAACCACTGACACATTTGGGCGGAGCGAATGCCGTGGTGGCACATCACAAGCGTTTCTGCGTGGGGATCGAAGCGGGTTTGGATCGAGCCAGACCACTCGGCAAATTCACTCAAGGGTAGATTAAAGAAACCCGACAAGCTGGCTAGAGCAACTTCCTGCGGTTCTCGAACATCGACCAGCTGTATATCTTCCTTACCAACCGCTAGACGATTGGCCAAATCCTCCACACCGATCTGGGGGATGGCTTGTTTCTGTCCCTGAAAGCTGCTCACAAATATACCTCGCAATGCCGAGGTATATTATACCACCACTAAATGAAAGGATGTTCCTCATTCGGGCGATCGGTTTGTTTTTGGTCGATAAAGTTCTTCATTGCAACGCGACGATTAGCCATAAACTGATTCCAGAAACCGGGATAGAGGTCGTCCATCGTTTTAGCGATCGACCAGACTTCCATCCCCATCATTTTATAGAGAGAGCGATCGGCACGTTGCAAGTCTTCTAGCCGTTGCTCAACATTTTCGGCGGGAGATTTCAGAATAGTTTGCTTTTGAGATTGAGTTGGTTCGCTATATGTTAGTTCAAGCATTGCGATCGCCTCAGAGGTATGAAAATTTATAAAGCTATGGTGACAAGGACTTGCAGTACTTACCAGTACTAAACTAAGTTTTAGCATTCCCAGAACACATACCACCCTGAAAAGCGAAGATTTTACGCTAACTTGATGAAAGCTTTAACTGTTTTTAGTGCGATCGGCCCTTGTCAAGGCTGGGCGCGATCGCTCTCCCTGTTGCGCTTTGTCGATTTCTGCTTCTGCCAGCAATTTGGTTTTGGCGTAGAAGTTAGCTGGCGTTTTCGGTAACAGAGAATTTTGCGATCTGTTCAAACGATGATAAAAACCAAAGTAAACGCTAGGTGTGGAAACGTGAATTAACCGCTTAACGCCGTTACTTTGCCAACCTAAAATAATGTTTTTTTTCCAAAATATTGACATTATAAAATTCATGATATTTTACCAAAGCAGAAGAAAAAGCACCACAATGAAACACATAATCCTGTCCCTTGCACGCAGAAACAGTTGCATCTTCTCAAGCGCTCCCTAAGACTTTGGCAAGAGGTCTAATCTTGGCTTTTTGCTAAGTTTAATATTTTTTTTATATTTTAAGCCATACTAGATAAAGGAGTCAATTCTGCGAATCTGTACTATTTGCAGAATCCAGCCCAGAGACAGAGACAGAGCGCTGCTCTTGTTCGTTTTTTTTGGAGGCAAACCGACATATTGCCAAAAAACCTGTTTCACCCCATCAACTGAATCCAGAAATTCCAGATGCAGTTTCAGACATGGTAATGAAATTATTAGCCAAAACAGCAGAAGACAGATATCAAAGCGCTTTGGGACTAAAAGCTGACTTAGAAACTTGTTTTGATCAGTTACAGGGATCTGGAAAAATAGCCAACTTTATTCCTGGCAAACTCGATAAATTCGGTCAATTTCTCATTCCCCAAAAACTTTACGGTCGGGAAGCGGAAGTCGCCCAATTGTTAGAAGCTTTTGAGCGAGTAGTGGGGAATTCTCAATCCAAAATCGAGCTGATGCTCGTGAGCGGTTATTCGGGCATTGGCAAAACTTCAGTAGTCAATGAAATTCATAAACCGATTGTAAGACAACGGGGTTATTTTATTGCCGGTAAATTCGATCAATTTAAGCGGAATATTCCTTATGCTGCTCTCATTCAAGCATTCCAGGAATTGATGCGGCAACTGCTTACAGAAAATTCTGAAAATATAGGTATTTGGAAAGAGAAGCTTTTAGAGGCATTTGGGCAAAATGGGCAAGTAATTATAGATGTGATTCCCGAAGTAGAACTGATTGTCGGCAAACAGCCAGCGGTGCCTACTATTGGGTCAAGCGAATCCCCAAATCGTTTTAATCGGCTATTTCAAAAATTCATTCAGGTATTTACCCAAAAAGAACACCCTCTAGTTTTATTTCTAGATGATTTACAGTGGGTAGATTCCGCATCTTTGAAATTGATTCAATTACTAATGACTGACGCCGATTGCAAATATTTGTTGATGATTGGCGCGGATCGGGATAACGAAGTCAATCCGGCTCATCCCACTATTCAAACTATAGATAAAATCAAACAAAGTGGTGCGCTCGTCAATAATATAATTCTCTAGTCTTTGAATTTATTTCACGTTAACCAATTAGTAGCAGATACCCTGATTGAAGCAGAAACATTATCCAGTAAAGATTCCATAGAATGCCTTAGCGAAATGCACCTTCTCAGTCGCCAATTTGTATTATCAGAGTTGCTTTTTAACAAAACTCAAGGTAATCCCTTCTTTTTAAGCCAGATGTTTAAAACGCTGTACCAAGAAAAGCTGTTAATCTTTGACTTTATTGAAGGTCGCTGGCTTTGGGACATTGAGCAAATTCAAGCAATTGGAATCACAGATTATAATGCAATACGGTTCACTTAACGCTTTTTTGTCATTGCGATCGCAGAGAGAGCAATCGCAGTGTCTATTTTTCACATCGTTTTCCCAACGGAGTGTCTTAAGTGAACCGTATTGCTGTATAATGGTAAGGTATTAGCGGTTTAATGGGTATCCTATTTCCGCCGTGCTGTACGAGATTAGGATTGACACCTGGTTTGGTTCCACAGAAAACACAAATTGTTTGAATACGCCTTTGTTTATTCAATGTGAGTGACGTAATGACAAACAAGCACAGAACCAGAAAATTTTCATTGGCAATTAGGGAGAATCCACGGTCTCACTGTCATCCACGTCAAGTTGCTGGAGTACAGCCTTTTGAGATTTGAAGGTCTGAAAAAGTTCTACGAATTCTTGATAGCTAACTTGTCCGTCACCACTGGTATCAGCTCGCTTCAACATTTCCCCGACTTCGGCATTCGTGACTAAGGCATCAAGGCTGCGGATGCAAATTTTCAACTCCTCCAAACTGATGTAACCAGAACCATCGAGATCGAACAATTTAAAGCGTTCTAAAAGCCGTTGATCTTGATGGCGCTCCAAAATCTAAAATCCGAAATCCAAAATCCGCAGATTCGGATTCGCACTAAGTGTGTCGATCGCGACAAAGTTGCCATTCGGATAAAGGACAATGGCCCAGGAATGGTGGAGTCGGTGCGATCGAAGTTGTTTGACTCCTTTTTTACCACGAAACCAGAAGGTAAAGGCACTGGGTTGGGGTTATCGATAAGCTACCAGATTGTGGTAGAAAAACATCAGGGTTCGCTTAAGTGCATTTCCGCACCGGGAGAGGGGGCGGAGTTTGTCATCGAAATTCCGGTGGGGCGGGAAAATGGCTGTAAGTAGCAGCGAGTTGGATGTAGGTACGTTGTTGCGCTAAAGCGCAACAACGTACCCATTACCCGAAGCGATCGCAAAAGAAGAAAAATTCCGCGAACTATATTAACTTATATCAAATCCGTTTGCATTGTAATTGCGATGAATGCTAAGCCTCCTCAGACTTGGAAATGCGAACACACCCTCAAAGGACACACAGCATCGGTGAATGCCGTTGCGATCGATCCTCAAGGCAATATCCTTGCCTGCGGTAGCGATGACAGAACAGTCAGTCTGTGGGATCTGAAAACCGGAAAACGCATTTTCACCTTTTTTGGGCTATTAAACGCTGTTTTTTCAGTCGCCTTCAGTCCGCGAACACCTCTTCTTATTAGTGGCGACTTCGACAAGACAATTACTTGCTGGAATCTGGATACAAAAGCAGTGCGTAGCTTTTCCGGTCAGTCTGGAACTAACAATGCACATTTTGGCTACATTTTCTCAGTTGCCTTTACCCCTGATGGCGAAACTATTGCCAGTGGAAGTGCCGACAAAACTATCAAAATTTGGAATATCCCCAGATGGGTGTCAACCCGCACATTGCGCGGACATACAGACACAGTTTGGTCTATTGCCATCAGTCCAGACGGTCAAATGCTAGCTAGCGCTAGTGCGGATAAAACGATCGGAATTTGGCATTTAAACAGTTGGGATGATCCCCGCATTCTTACCGGACATTCAGGTTGGGTAACATCGGTTGCGATCGGTGACAACGGTAAAATTCTGGCTAGTGGAAGTCAAGATTCGACAATTAAATTATGGAATCTCAATACGCTCAAATTACTCTGCACTTTGAGCGGACATTCAGCTGCGGTTTGGTCTGTTGCTTTTAGCCGGGATAAACAGATTTTAGCCAGCGCAGGGAAGGACGGCGTTAAGCTTTGGAACTTAAGCACGGGAGAACTGCTGCATACTCTTTCCGGGCGTCATCCTATTGCTTTTAGTCCTGATGGAAAGACGCTAGTTACTGGCGGTGATGGCACGAATATTAAGATTTGGCGTCAATATGTTCCGGTGACTGAATCTGCACCTAACCCGATGTTATCTGGAGAGTGGTACTCAATTTTGGGTGTGGATAAGTTAGCTTCTCCCCAAGAAGTTAAACTGGCTTATCGTCGATTAATTAAGCAATATCATCCCGATCTCAATCGATCTGCCAATGCTAAAGATATTATGCAGGCAATCAATGAAGCTTACGCAAAGTTTGAAGAAGAGGCTAGGGGGTAATTTTAGATTTTAGATTTTAGATTTAGTTTAAATTTGAAATCTAAAATCTAAAATTTGAAATCCCCCTCTTCCCTCTTCCCTAGCCCCTAGCCCCTAGCCCCTAGCCCCTAGCCCCTAGCCCCTCTTCCCTAGCCCCTAGTCCCATAATACTTTGAGCAGATGTTTCATCTAAGACCTGCTTTCCTTCATTGAGCAGATAGTCGAAAAATGTACGGGCTACAACAGACAATTGTTTGCCCGATGGGTGAGCCACATACCAATAACGTTCGATCGGAAAATTTTCCACATCTAAAATAGTAAGATGGCTGGTTGTTCCTTCCAAAGCCATCGTGTGACAAGATAAAACCGATATTCCCAAACCACCTGCGATCGCTTGCTTAATCGCTTCATTACTCCCCAATTCCAACTTGACTTTGACGCGGATTCCGTGTATATCAAATAATTTTTGCACTGCTTGGCGGGTTCCAGACCCAGGTTCCCGCATGATAAAAGGTTCGCCAGTAAGGCTTTCTAGAGGAATATTCTTCTGGAAAGCCAGTCGATGATTGCTGGGTGCCAACACTACTAAAGGATTTTCCAAAAACGGGTGTACGATCGCATCGGAATTGTCTGGCAATTGGCTGATAATGTAGAGATCGTCAAGATTCTGCGAGAAGCGTTCCAGAATGATTTCGTGATTTGTCACTTGGAGCGACACATCAATTCCCGGATAACGCTGGCAAAACGGCCCCAACAAACGCGGCACAACATATTTGGCAGTGGTAATCACTCCTAATCGCAACTGTCCTGCTTTCACCCCTTTCAAGTCTGCCACCGTCATTTCAAACTGAGCCAACCTGTCGAAAATCTCTCGGCAGGTCGCCAACAATTCCCGCCCCGCAGCTGTCAGATACAGGCGCTTGCCTATTTGCTCAAACAGGGGCAAGCCAACTGCTTTCGCCAGCTGCTTCACCTGCATGGAGACAGTAGGTTGGGTTAAAAACAGTTCCTCTGCCGCACGGGTAAAGCTACTATGTCGAGCTGCGGCTTCAAATACTTTCAACTGGTGCAGCGTAGTGTGCTTCAAGGGTCACACTCCTGGAATGGTTAAATTATGTTAGAGTCGATAGGGGCATCACTACCCCTACCTCTCCTTCAGAACGGAACGTGAAACTTTCGCTTCATTCCGCTCCTTGATAACTCCACCTTTGTCATAGGTACGATTCAAAACGGATTCTCGTCATAATTCCTGTTTAAGGAGCCATCCGAAACCGTCTTTGTGTCATGACAGTGTTTGTGCAGAAGTTGACGATTATCTTGAGTGTCTTTTCCACCCAAGGATTTTGGTATTTTATGGTCAACTTCTACAATGTCTGTACTTGTGAAGTACAGACCACAGTGAGGACAAATACCCTTTTGTTTCTTAATAAGTGATGACACCCTTGCGGGCGTGCCTGGGTACTCTCCTCGTCGCTTACTCCAGTAAATCCAGTCACCGTTATAAGGACTAACTTCACCTTTTACTTTGACGTGCCTAATGATGGGCGTCGCTGCATGGTTCATTAGTTCTAATCCATCCTCGGTACTGAAACACCAATTTCGGTCGTCTACCGTTCTCCAGTATTTGTCCTTGTTGATGCTACCTTTTCCCCTCTTTCTTGCCCATGCCCTTAATTTTTCGTAAGTTAGGAAATCCATCTTTGCGAAGGTTTCCTTACTGATGACTGTGGAGTAGTAGTTTGACCAACCCCTGATGATTGGGTTCAGCATACTAATTAAAGCAGCTTGTGGGGCGGTTTTATGGGTGTCTATTACTTCAGCTATCTTGACTAAGTGGGCTTTTACTTTTGGCTTGGAAGGGGTGATTATTGTTTTAAAACCCAGCGGTATTCCCTTGGTATTATTAGCACATCTGTAGTTTCCTACTTCGTGCTGTTGTACATGGAATCCTAAGATCTCAAACCCAACATTCCCTTCATATTTATTCAAGGTGTGGGTCAATTTTGTCTTACTTGGTTTCAATTCCAATCCTATGTCACCCAACCAATCGGCTATTATCTTTTGACAGGCTAGGATTACGTTGATGTCTTTGTGTATTATCACAAAGTCATCTGCATATCGGATTAAACTGAGGGCATCTCGATTTATCGTTTTGCCCCCTTTTAGCGTTTCTGCAAATTGCTTAACCCGCTCCTCCATACCATGTAGGGCAATATTCGCAAGTAAAGGTGAAATGACACCCCCTTGTGGTGTACCATCATTAGTAGGAGAATAATTTCCGTTTTCCAGTACCCCTGCCTTAAGCCAACTTCTGAGTTGTTTTCTTAAGGTGGGGTATGTTTTTACCTTATCCAAAAGTGCTTTGTGGTCTATGCGGTCGAAACATTTGGCAATATCGGCATCCAGCACATATTTGGCTTTATATCTGATACTGTCAAATATTGCCCCAATCGCATCGTGACAAGAACGTCCCGGTCTAAAACCATAATTGTTTGGCTCAAATTTCGCCTCCCATTCCGGTTCTAACGTTAGCTTAACTAACGCTTGCAAGGCGCGGTCATCTATTGTGGGTATTCCTAATGGTCGCTTTTCCTCTATTCCGGGTTTAGGAATCATTACCCTACGAGTGGGTTTTGATTTCCCGGTTAGTTTCAAGCGCCTAACTAAGGTTGTACGTTGCTTTGGGGTCAATGTCTTCACACCATCCACACCAGCCGTATTTTTACCTTGGTTATCTTGTGTCACCCGACGTACCGCAATACACTTTGCAGACCATGACCTAATCAAGGTCTTTTGAAGTTTGCGAACTGCTTTGACATCGCCACGCTCACTCGCTTGATAGATTCTCTTTTGCAACTTGAAAGTAACCCTTTCTAGCTTTCGCCAATTTAGGTCTTTCCATTCCACCATCAGATTGCTCTGTGTATTAGACATATTGGTCGCTACTTAATTTTCCATCTTTGGAATTACCGTGTATCTGTCAGCATATCCTCACTATTACAGTGAGGCATTCGCTTTTGATACAATCCCTCCCTCTTAAATCATTCGTCAGCAACTTACTGGATTTCGACCTCTCCAGAGATTTAAAAGGGTTACTTCGTTCCGATTACACACATTAGAGTCGTTAGCGTGATGCTATCCACCGGGTTTCTGGGTAATGCTTATAGGTCAGTTATCCAATTGCCTATACCCTATCCTTGCCTTTTGGCTTGGTGTTGACCAGTTTTTGACCGTATTTCACAACGGGTTCATTCCTGGTTCAGCCGTTACACCATTTAGATTAACGATGGTTCAAACACATCTTTGCTTCGCTACGCATGGACTCCTGCTTGGCAGTTACAGAGTTCGGCTCTTAGTAGTTCTGCCTTTTAGCCCCGCTTTAACCTATTGGTTGCTAACCAGTAAGCTAGGGGCTACGCTTTCACCGCCGCATCTGCGGGATGGGTTTTTCACCCATTTGTGTAACCAGTTGTCTGGTTCAATGTGGCCAGCTAACCGTCCCTGAGTATTTCTACTCATCTGGGTTAAACGAATCGCACAGATAATAATCTATTATAACCATCAATAATAAGGACTTTTACTTATTTAAACTTCAGGTTACGATCGTGTCAACGGCAAGAGCGTAAGACATCTTCCATATAGCGTTGCATAACTCTGTCACGAATGACTGAGGGGACTCCTTCTTCTATTACCAACCTGTGTATTGTTTGTAACAAGCTCAGGAGAAGATACCCAGCAGCATCGTGCCAATTTTGAGCAACGCTTTTTCGTATTTTTTTTATTCTTGTGGTATGGGAACTGGCAATTGTGCCAAGTCGGGCAGTTTGACAACCTCTTTTTCCACTTCTTTGACACTTATGGGCAAGCTCAGAGGTTGAGGCAGATCTAGCCAGCAACTCGCCACCGGCAGGGTTTGCTCCAAGTCATCCAACGGTCGAGGAATTACCATAACGGAGTTCAATTCCCCAATGCGTTCGGCTTCGTACATTCCCGCCTCAACAGCTACTGCGACATTTGCGACGGAACCTCTGATGATGGCGGTACACAAACCCGCCCCAATTTTTTCATAGGATGACAGATGAACTTCAGCTGCTTTGAGCATGGCGTCGGCTGCTCCCACCATAGCTGGAAATCCTCGCGTTTCCAAAAGGCCAATAGCTTGATTGCTCAAGCGACTCGTACCCCCGTTTTGAGATAGCTGCAACAAACGATAGCCTATAGGAAGTACGGCTTCCAAATTAGGTAGCGGTCTGGCAATGATCGAGCTGGAAATCAATTCACCAAACTGCTGTGCTGTTTGGGCACCTGCTTCAACGGCCAAACGGACATCTGCAATCCCACCTCGCACGATCGCAGTACAATGACCGTCACCAATTTTTTCATACCCAACTAAGACTACCCCAGCTGACTTGAGCATCATGTCAGCACATCCGACGATCGCAGGAAAACTGCGCGTTGATACTAAACCTAAAGCAGTGTCCCTAAAATCTTGTTCTCGACTCGACGACTCTAATTCCATATAGAACTCCCTTTAGTTGTTAATTGTTAGAAAATTTAGTACCTAACACCTAAAAACTAACAGCTAATCAGTCTGACCGTCTTGGAGTGGCCGCTTTAAAGATTGATTTTGCGGAAAAAGGGTTAGCAGAAGTCGGTTCAAGTTAGCTTGTCCGTAGGCGGCAAATTGAACATTAGTAACCTGCGGGTCGTCAGGCTTAGTTGGGGTGGGAGGGGATTCGCTAGTGGTTTTAGCAGGGGAAGCCTCTGGGGTAGGAGCCTTGTGGTTGAGGGTGGCGGCAGACTCATCGGTGGCAGGGATGGAAGCCTGCTGTCCATTGTTTGTACAAGGCAAGATCGTGATCGTAGGCAGCGTTGATGTGTTCTCTTTTGAGGCAGAAGCCGAGTTAGTTGCGGTTTCTGCCGTTAGTGGCACGATTATTTGACGACTTGAGTCTCCGATTAAAGAACCTGGAGGCACTACTTGCCGCGCTGCAATCGAATCAAAGAAAATCGTCGTAGCCGAACCAATGCAGGCGTTTGCCCCAATTTTGCCCTTGCCGACTACTAGGACGCCTGCACCCAGGACAGCTCCTGCCTCGATTTCCAGGGTGCCGTCGCGAGCGTCAATAATTGACCCCATGCCGATACAAGCTCCGGCGGCGATGACAATCCGGCTGTTTGCATCTGCTATAAGTAATACTCCAGGTGCGATCGCGGCACTCGGATCGATAGTGACATCGCCACTAACGTAAGATTGCATATTGGCGATCGGTTGGAGTAGCGGCAATTGCATTAGAAATTAAACCTCAACGCAGAGAATTTCAGATTTTAGATTTAAAAGGGAAGATTTTTGGTTAATGGTTCCCCACCAGTGCGATTCGCTGACGCGATAGCTTCGCTTCACGCGCCGCGTGCCGAGTTCATCTACAACGTAGATATTTCTAAGACAGTCTGGTCAACCAGGGCTGTTTTTCCAGCCCCCGCTATAATCGGTATTCCGATTTAGCGGTGGGTTGTTTACTACCAAATCTGAAATCTGAAATCACCAAATCAGTTGACTTACTTGGGCTGTTGAACGATCTGCTCCAGAACGCGACGCTTTGCTTTGGTGTCAATACCAATCAAGCGCACGTATTCTTCGGGATGCTCTTTGAGGCAATTTTCCAGAGCGGCAAATACTTCCGACGGGTTGCTTGACTGAACCGGCGTACAGCTTTGCCAAGATCCCGTGCGGAACCGACGCGGCTCGGCGTGTTCCATGCCAATGCGATACCCTTGAGCCAGCAAAGAACGAATTTGTTCTTGCACTCCTGAATTCAAGCCAGTACTTTGCACTTGAGCTATCTTGGTTTCAGCCTTTTGATCTGGGGCAGCCTTACCATTTTCAGAAACCTTACCATCGGGACGTTGGATCAGCAGTTCGAGAACCCGTCGCTTCGCCTTGGTGTCAATGCCAATCATGCGAACATATTCTCCCGCATGGGTTTCTACACAAGCTTCCAGAGCCTTAACTACATCAGATACGCGATCGCTATCGATGGGGGAACAGGTCTGCCAAGAACTGGTCTGGAAGCGCCGCTTATCCGCGTGTTCCGTACCGATGCGATATCCTTTGGTCAGAAGCGATCGCACCTGTTCCACAACTTCTGGCCCCAGTTGGCTGCTACCAACCGAATTGCTGTTGGCGCTGCCACCAGATTTAATAGAAGGAGCTTTAATATTCTGGGTAACTTTGCCATCGGGCCGTTGGATCACCATCTCCAGAACCCGCCGCTTAGCCTTCGGGTCTACCCCAATCAAACGCACGTATTCTCCAGGGAATTCATCCAAACAAGCTTCCAGAGCCGCTATAGCTTCAGATTCTCTAGTCACTTGGATGGACGGCCCGCTTTGCCAAGAACTGGTGCGGAACCGGCGCTCATCCGAATGCTCTGTACCAATCCGATATCCTTGTGCCAGCATTTGGCGTACTTGAACGCTTACTTCTGAACCTAAACGCATATTTTTCACCTGACCGTTACCATTACTTGAACGATTGCTTACTTGAGATTCATCTAACTCATCGCGTATTTCCGCTATGCACCCGATGTTATCCGCGCAGCGATAGCCTGTTCGCAAAGCATCATTAATTCCGATCACATGATGGGCGAACTGCATATCTGCTTGCTGAACATCTGGCAAGCGATCGGCTTGCTGTTGGTTCGTAATAATAGAACCAGAAGGAACATACTTACCAGGAGGAATCTCTACATCCTGGATCAGCGCGTGCATCATCACGATACAGCCATTCCCCACACGGGCATTAAACACCGTCGAGCGAAAGCCAATAAAGCAATTATCCCCAACATAGGCAGGGCCGTGAATTAAAGCCATGTGGGTGATGGAAGTATCCTTCCCAATCCAAACGGAGTAAGAACTTCCGTCATTTCCTACCACCCGACCTTGTTCCAAACCGTGAATGACAACACCATCTTGAAGGTTGGTACTTTCGCCGATGTGGAAAGGAGTTCCCTCATCTGCTCGAACGAAAGTTCCTGGCGCAATCAAAACATTTGCTTCGATCCGAACATCTCCAATAACGCTGGAGGAAGGATGTACATAAGCAGTTTCATCAATCTTCGGTTTAGCTAAACTTTTCGACCAAGGGGTCGGCGGGGCAGCAATGCTGCGGAGTACCATCTGCGAATTCCTCTGCACTGAACGCTTGTCAGTTGTTATTAGTCATCGGGTAATTTCAAATCTTAGATTAAAGAATTGAAAATTTCAGATTTAAAATGGTCAATTCCAAAGTAAAGCTCTAAAATCTAAAATCTGAAATTCCCTAATGACCTAATAGCGGTCTTGGTCTTTTTTACTGTAAAGCACGCGATTGTCAATACTTACAGTGTCAATAATCGCCACTACCAAAGCATCGAGCGGGCGTGTTTCATTGCCAGAAACTTGACGGGCAGCACTTCCACGGGTAACCAGTACCCACTCGTCCAGCCCAGCACCCACATTGTCTCCTGCCACCTCGTAGTTTGGCAGTAGGCGTCCCTCTTCATCTATATATTGCAATACGAGCAGTTTTGCGCCTCTGAGACTTGCCTCTTTGTGGGTACTGACAACGGTGCCGCGAACTTTGGCAATTTGCATTTTTATGGTCTGTTGTATGGGCGAATGCCGCTGACGCTATCCCGGAACTGCTGCACTTCTTCGGTGTAACGAATCGGCAGTACGTACTCTAGGTTTTCGTGAGGACGAGCGATGATGTGAGTGGACAATACTTGACCCCCATTTACCCGCTTGACAGACTCAACCCCAGCTGATACTGAGGCTTGCACTTCCGAGACATCGCCCCGGACAATCACCGTGACGCGACCGCTACCGATTTTCTCATAGCCTACGAGGGTGACGCGAGCGGCTTTAACCATCGCATCTGCGGCTTCTACGACAGCAGGAAAGCCCAGTGTTTCTATCATGCCAACTGCAATTGCCATTGTTTTAATCCTTGATAAAGTTCGTAAAAATCAAAAGAAGTGGAAGTTCTATTTCTGTAGCACAACCTAATGCGTCATCCTACGTTAGGTACGAAACTGTTCTACAGCTTCGGTGTAACGTATCGGCAGCACATATTCTAGGTTCTCATGCGGACGCGCAATTATGTGAGTAGATAATACTTCGCCTCCATTTACCCGCTTGGCCGCTTCTACTCCTGCTGCTACGGAGGCTTGCACTTCCGACACATCGCCCCTTACAATTATCGTCACGCGGGCACTGCCGATTTTCTCATAACCTACTAGCGTGACGCGGGCGGCTTTGACCATAGCATCGGCTGCTTCTACTACAGCCGGAAACCCTTTGGTCTCAATCATTCCCACAGCAATTGGCATTGTTTATTCTCCTACCGGATGAGCGTAAGTAATTGTACTATTAGGTACTTTTACTGTATTTTTTGACGGAAATGCCCATTCTGCTCGCTAAAGAAAAAGCCTTTAGCATCCCCACATTTAAGAATAAAGAAGCCTGGGTTCCTTGACAATATTAATTACAATGATGATTTTAAATAAAGCTTATTAAAATAACTTAACAATACTAGGCAGTTTGTAAAAATATCTGGTAAGGCCAAAATGTTTTATAATTTCTTTAGTAGTTTTACTTAAGCCAGACTTATAGTGGCTGGGGGTCAGTTTGGGCATTGGGGTCAGCTTGGGGTCAGTTTGGGCATGGCAATGAACCATGAGCAATGAGCAATTAAGAATTCCCGAACTTTTAATCCCATATATCAGATGTTGGCAAAAACTGATAAATCTCGGTTCTTTAAGTAAAGATACCGAGAAATTTTCCGATCTAATAAAATTTTAGACTATTGATTAATGATTTTTGCGACCTAAAGCCTAGTATATAAAGCTTTATAGGGTTAAGATAAGTAGAAATCTATAATATACAAAAATTATTCCTCCGGTTTTAACTTCAACAAAACCTCCTGGATTGACAGAAACCATTGCCTATGGTACGGAGGTTGACCTGATTGATTTGATGCAATTTCTAAGGATATGTCGATGACTCAGTTCCTGCTTGAAACGAGTTGGTGGGTGCCTCTATATGGCTTAGTGGGTGCAATTTTGACCCTACCGTGGTCAATGGGGCTGATCCGCCGTACAGGCCCGCGACCGGCGGCTTACTTTAACCTGTTGATGACGGTGTTGGCGTTTTTGCATGGCTCAATTGTTTTCAGACTCACCTGGAATCGGGAGTCATTTGAGTTAGTATTCCACTGGCTAAAAGCAGCCGGTTTAGATTTATCCTTTGCCGTGGAAATCTCGCAGGTGAGCGTGGGGGCAATGGAGTTGGTGACAGGTCTGAGCTTGCTAGCTCAGCTGTTCGCGCTGGGATATATGGAAAAAGACTGGGCATTAGCTCGCTTTTTTGCTCTGATGGGATTTTTTGAGGGAGCAATGAGCGGTCTGGCGCTGAGTAACTCCTTGTTTCTCAGCTACGCCTTGCTGGAAATGCTGACGCTTTCCACTTATTTGCTAGTAGGATTCTGGTATGCTCAGCCACTGGTGGTGACGGCAGCGCGAGATGCCTTTTTGACCAAGCGCGTGGGAGACGTGCTGCTGCTGATGGGGATGGTGGTGCTGGCAACTCAAGCCGGAAGTTTGAACTTTCCAGACTTATATGATTGGGCAGAGACTGCCAAGTTGTCTCCCACGGTAGCAACTTTGTTGGGCTTGGCTTTAATTGCTGGCCCTACGGGGAAATGCGCTCAATTCCCGCTGCATCTTTGGCTGGATGAGGCGATGGAAGGGCCGAACCCAGCTTCGCTGTTGCGGAACTCGGTGGTGGTGGGTTGCGGCGCATATGTGCTGATTAAACTCCAACCTATTTTGAATGTTTCGCCTGTGGCTTTGAATGCTTTGGTAGTGATTGGCACGGTGACGGCTATAGGCGCTTCTTTGGTCGCACTTGCCCAAATCGATATTAAGCGAGCTTTATCTCATTCCACCAGTGCTTACTTGGGTTTGGTATTTATCGCTATTGGACAGCAATGGAATGGTTTCGCCTTGCTGTTGCTGTTTGCCCACGCTATTTCTAAAGCGTTGATGTTTATGAGCGTTGGCTCTATTATTCTGACAACCAATAATCAAGACTTGACAGAAATGGGTGGTCTGTGGTCTCGGATGCCAGCAACGACTACTGCTTTTGTGGTAGGCAGCGCTGGGTTGGTGGGACTGCTGCCTCTGGGAGGATTTTGGGCTTTGCGGCAAGGGGTTGAGGTATTTTGGGTTAGCGATCCTTGGATAGTGGCAGTTTTGCTGTTGGTGAATGCCTTGACAGCCTTGAATTTAACTCGTGTGTTTCGTCTGGTTTTTTGGGGTAAACCGCAGCCTAAGACTCGCCGCGCCCCAGAGGTTCCCTGGCCGATGGCTGTGCCGATGGTGAGTTTGACGGTGGTGACTCTTTTAACGCCGTTCATAATGCAGAGCTGGTCACCGCTGCCCGATTGGGAATATGTGAACCTAAAAGCTGTGCTGCTGCTAGTTTTATCTGGTTTAGTCGGCTGCGGCTTAGGGGGAACCATTTATCTGCACAAGGCTTGGTCGAGGTCTTTGTTCCTGCCTTGGAGATTCATACAGGACTTGTTGGGTTATGACTTTTATATCGATCGCATTTACCGCGTGACTGTAGTTTTTGCAGTGGAACGCCTTTCTGCGATCAATGCTTGGATCGATCGCTACGTGGTGGATGGTTTCGTTAACTTAATTGGTCTTGGTGCAATTTTCGGCGGTCAGACTTTGAAGTACAGCGCTTCGGGTCAGTCCCAGTTCTATGTACTAATTATTCTCTTGGGAATAAGCTTTTTCGGCTTTCTGATGAGCTGGTTGTTCGATCCGTCATTGTTCAAAACAATTTTTGATGGGGAATTTTGGCGATTATCTTTGAGTCAGTAGTCAGTAGTCAGTGGTCAGTGGTCAGTGGTCAGTGGTCAGTGGTCAGTAGTCAGTGGTCAGTAGTCAGTAGTCAGTGGTCAGTGGTCAGTGGTCAGTGGTCAGTAGTTTTTTGTTGACCGATCGCCTTTTCCCCAATTACCTTTTCCTCAATTACCTTTTCCCCAATTACCTATGCTTAGTGCGTTGATTTGGGTACCTATTTTAAGTGCCGCTGTACTGGGGTTTTGGCCTGGAACCATAACGCCAAAGGCAAGTCGTCAGTTGAGTTTGATAGTTGCCAGTGCTGTGTTTGTCTGGTCGCTTGTACTGGCGAGTCAGTTTAACCCAGGAACTGCCAGCCAGCAGTTCTCAGAGTACATACCCTGGATAGATTCTTTGGGCTTGACTTATCACCTTGGGGTTGATGGTTTATCTTTGCCTTTGCTGGTTTTAAACAGTCTTTTGACCTGTATTGCCATCTACAGCACGGATAAATCTATCCAGCGACCCCGCTTTTATTACGCTTTGCTGTTATTGTTGAATGCTAGCGTTGCCGGTGCGTTTGTAGCCCAAGATTTGCTGCTGTTTTTCTTGTTTTATGAGGTGGAATTGATTCCGCTGTATCTGCTGATTGCGATTTGGGGCGGTAAAAGGCGGGGCTACGCAGCAACGAAGTTTCTCATCTATACGGCTATTTCTGGGATTCTGATTCTGGCAGCTTTCTTTGGGCTGGTTTTACTCAGCGGTGCTTCCACTTTTGCTTACGAGCCGCTACGGAATTATACTTTACCTTTGACAACCCAGTTTTTGCTGCTGGGCGCTCTTTTGGTGGGTTTTGGGATCAAGATTCCTCTGGTGCCTTTCCATACTTGGTTGCCGGATGCTCACGTAGAAGCTTCGACGCCAATTTCAGTACTTTTGGCGGGTGTGCTGTTGAAGTTGGGAACATACGGTTTGCTGAGGTTTGGTTTGGGTTTGTTTCCAGAGGCGTGGAGTATTTGGGCTCCCTGGTTGGCTATTTGGGCGGTGGTAAGCGTGCTGTACGGGTCGTTCAATGCGATCGCGCAAACAGACATGAAAAAAATGGTAGCCTACAGTTCTGTCGGTCACATGGGCTACATTCTTTTAGCTGCTGCTGCTGCAACTCCGCTGAGCTTACTGGCAAGTGTCTTTCAGATGGTTAGCCACGGCTTAATCTCAGGACTGTTGTTTTTGCTGGTAGGTGTTGTATACAAAAAGACTGGCACTCGCGATATAGACATACTGCGAGGATTGCTTAACCCGGAACGCGGTTTGCCTGTGGTTGGTAGCCTCATGGTTTTGGGGGTGATGGCTAGCGCCGGTCTTCCTGGTATGGTGGGTTTTATCTCGGAATTTTTGGTGTTTCGAGGCAGTTTCGCAGTTTTTCCGACTCAAACGCTGCTTTGCATGGTGGGTACAGGGTTAACATCGGTGTATTTCTTGCTTTTGGTTAACCGCGTGTTTTTCGGACGTTTGTCTAAAGAGGTGGAGAACTTGCCGCAAGTGCAGTGGAGCGATCGCGCACCGGCAATTATTTTAGCCGCTTTGATCGTGATGCTGGGATTGCAACCTAACTGGATGGTGCGTTGGAGTGAGACAACTACTACCACTATGATGCTTAATAGTCAAGAGTTAACAGCCAACAGTCAACCGTTTTAGATTTCAGATTTAGATTTTGGATTGGGAGGTAATGGCAATGACAAAGACAAGTGCAGAATCAGGACAAGTTGAGAATACCGATCGGCTAAAATCCCAAATCCGAAGTCCTAAATCTGTTCACATTCTTTCACCATACATCGAACGGCTCAAAGCAGGGGATGCCCTACTCGCTGATACTCCAGAAAATCTAATAGAGGTTGTCGGAGTTCTCAAAAGCTACGGTATAGTAATGGTAGATTATTATACAAATCTTCTTTACATTGCCGAAAAGCAATTTTTAGTCCTGTTTCCCTTTTTTAAATACTTCAACGGTGAAGTTTCAAGAGAGAAGTTGCTGCGCCACTTGTGGCACGACAGGATTAATTTTGAATACGCCGAGTACTGCATGAAGACGATGATGTGGCACGGTGGCGGCAGTTTGGATACTTATTTAGATTCGGAAGAATTTAGGCAGCGAGCAAGAGCAGCAATTGAGGCAAAAATTCAAGATAACTGGCTAATTAGAGGCATAGATGGCCTGTTTCCTGAATTTTTGTTAGAACAGGTGCGCCAACAAGTTTATTACAGCGCATTGGGCCAATTCTGGCGGGTGATGGCTCCCATATTTCTCACTTTATCCGATCGCTACGATCGAGGAGAAATCAACTCAATTCCCCAGGTAGTAGACCATATTTTAAACGGTTTGGTGGAGTCGGCTAATCTGCCAATTACCTACTCGGTGGAAATTGGAGATAAGGAATATGAAATTATCCCCAAATCAGCGAATTTAACTTTCCTGATGGATACAGCAGTGCCTTATGTAGAAGCAGTTTTCTTCCGGGGAATGCCTTTTCTTGGCACGGTTTCCTTCAATGCTCAAGCTCATCAAATTCCGCCAGATCAAACTCGATTTGAATATGGCGCTTTGTATGCAGATCCTTTGCCGATTGGGGGTGCTGGGATTCCACCAACCTTGTTAATGCAGGATATGCGTCATTTTATCCCGGATTACTTGCACGATTTATATAATCGCAATCGCCGTCGAGAAGATGACTTGCGCGTGCAGATTTGCGTAAGTTTCCAAAAGTCGATGTTTTGCGTGACGACGGCGGCTATTTTGGGGTTAGCACCTTATCCGATTGATACAAAAGATCCGTCTGAGGAGCAAGCAAATCGAGTTTATTTGGAAAAATGGATGGATCGATTTGTGACTTCTCGTTTGATGGTGGCAAATAGCGATCCAAATGCGTGTTTGTATGGTTGTGAAGTGAGATTTTGAGGTAGAAAGCTCAGGGGGTGAGAAAACCACCCCTTACACAGACAGTATAATGATAATACAACTTTCTCAGTTGAGAGCATCTAGCATGAGAGTTGGAAAAAATGAATGAACCTTCGACTGAGTTTGATACGCCTTGGAAAGATATCTTAGAAGCCTATTTTGAAGAGTTTATCCTTTTCTTTTTTCCCGATATACATGGGGAAATCGATTGGACACTCGGTTTTGAGTTTTTGGATAAAGAATTGCAACAAGTGGTGCGAGATGCGGAATTAGGGCGGCGTCTCGTCGATAAACTGGTTAAAATTTATCGGATTGGTGGGGAGGAAGCTTGGGTTTTAATTCATGTAGAAGTCCAAAGTCAGGAAGAGAGTGACTTTGCTAGACGGATGTATGTTTACAACTACCGCATTTTTGACCGTTACAACCGTTCTGTGGCTAGTTTAGCGGTTTTGGGTGACGAGAGAAGAAGCTGGCGACCGAATCAGTTTGGCTATCGGCTATGGGGAACGGAAGTTTTGTTTAACTTTCCGGTGGTGAAATTGCTAGACTATCAGCAGGAGTGGTCGGCGTTAGAGTCAAATCGCAATCCTTTTGCTACAGTGGTAATGGCTCATCTCAAAGCGCAAGAAACCCGCGATGATAGGTTAAGACGTAAACAATGGAAACTAGATTTAACCAGACGACTGTACGAACAGGGTTATGAGCGACAAGATGTTATTAATCTATTCTTGTTCATCGACTGGATGATGACTTTACCGCAAGAATTAGAGCAAGATTTTTGGCAAGAATTCAGAGAATACCAGGAGGAAAGGCGTATGCCATATATTTCTAGTGTAGAGAGAATTGGAATTCAAAAGGGTCGCGTAGAGGGTCGCGTAGAGGGTCGCGTAGAGGGGATGAGGGAAGGGCTTTTGAAAGCTATTGAACTGGGTTTGAAGTTGAAATTTGGCAGTGAGGGTTTAAGTCTTTTACCGGAAATTTCTCTCCTGGAAAATTTGGAGCAATTGAACGCGATTATTGCTGGGATTGAAACAGTAAATACGCTGGCTGAGTTGCAGGAAATTTATCGAGGAAGAGGGGAATAGTAGGTGGTAATTATGAGCGATCGCACTTTTTGTACCAGCAATTTGGGAAGGGGAAGAGGGGGTGCGATCGCAAATTTTCATATAAGTCAATTATGCTGTAGGGACACGGCATCATCAAATCATGTCGGTCATCCAAAAATTTTAATGATGCCGTGTCCCTACAAAAATGTTCACCACGAACAGCAGCATAATAATTCTAAAATACCAGTATTTGGCAAGATGGAAAAGTTGTTACTCTCACTGCTGAACAGATTCCACCGAGAAAAGGTGATTAATTAGCTAATTGCGATCGCTATCTAGCAATTTGAGCAAGAATTGCTTCTGTACTTGCTCAAGTTCACTTTTCACAAAGTAGGAGAACTTAAAGTTAACTGAATTGCTTGTATAACTTTTTCCAGATTCAAATTAGATTGGTTGGATAATTTCATGTACGTATCTGCAATGAGATTAGAGAAACTGTAAACAAGTTTATTTTCCATGTATAATGGATGCCCGATATAGTGAGATTCTTTAAGCAGTTTATTCATTTTATTTAATCGTTTTGGTGGAATTATTAACACTATTTTCTTGGCCAGATCGGGATAAATTTTCAGTAATTCCATAAATCTGTCAATTCCCGTAGTGATCGGTGTACTTGTTTCAATTTCAAAGGCAAAAACAGCATCACCTAGAGAATCAAACCAAATTAAGTCTATTTGCTGTATTTTATCTTTTTCCCACTGATTTAGCTGTTTTTTGATTGGCAAATCTGATAAAGAAATACTGTTGAATGCTTCCCCATTCCAACTACTAGAAGCTTGTTCTTTTTTCCCAATATGAACTTTTAACCCGCTAGCAATGCCAATTTTCGCCAGTGCATAAATCAGCAAATCGTGTTCAATTTTATTTGCATCTTTGGCAAATTTTAGGTTTGGTAGTGATGAGGAACCAAAAGAAATTCCTAAATCAAGTTCCAATTGCATACTATTAGATTGACCTAACTGCCAATGCTTACCATCAGGTGAAAATGCTATTTTTTCCAGAATATTCAATATTGTCTGATTAGGTGGAGTTTGCCCATTGATCAAGTTAGGCATTACACTGAATATGATTCTAGCTGTTTATTCTGTTCGCTTACTTCAAATCCCAGCCAAGCATTCCACATCGTTGATAAATCAAGATATGCGATATGCTGACCATAAGGCGGATCGGTGTAGATATAGTCGATCGACTCTCTAGGTATGATATTAGTTAGATTAGTAGCTGAAATATGACATAGAGAAAAATTACTGCTATACCAATCATCTATTAGTAAATTAGTTTCCAGTTTAAACTTAGCCGTATTGCTGAATTTCTGCTCAAATTGTTCCCAAGCATTCAAATCAAGGGTATTAGTTGGAATCCAGTATCGGTAACAGTGCATAATCCCGCTATTTCCGCGACTCGCTTTTCTGCCATGTGTAGAACTGAACGTTAAGTTAGTTTTATTTAATGTTGCTGAAAATACAAATAACATCAAATATTTAATTTTTGGATCTGCTATTTTATTAATATGATGTAATAACAATGATAAAGAAAACAGTTGACGCTTTGTGTGGAGTTGCTCTACATATTCTGCATCGGCGTTCTTAGGTAATTTAATTCCTTGAGGATACCAATATTTAATTTCTAAATTTTCCGCCTCCTCATCAGAAATAGCATAAGCGTAATTAATGGCATCTTTGCAGTTTTTTTCTATTTCATCAAAAGCTGCTCTAAAAGCATCTATATCTACAGGACTAATCGCTATTTGGGAACAAATAAAGTTTGCCAAAGGGTTAATATCACAGTGAATTCCCTTGCGGCGCAGAACCAAAGCTTCAACGGCTGTTACACCAGAACCGCCAAAAGGGTCTAAAACGGTATCTCCAGGCTGGCTAAAAGTGCGAATATATTCCTGAACTACATTCCAAGCGCGTCTGGTAAAGTACGGATGGCTTCCCCAATGACGCTTTGCTCCTTGTTTCCGAGGTTCGATTGGATTAGAAATCGGTTGAATTGCCTTATAATCGAATACAGAAGTATTCATAGGTAAATGCCGTTAAATTTTAATCTTAGTATCATTGTATCTATCTCAGGGATTATTTTCGCCTCGTTTCCAGGCCCTGCCTGGAAACGAGACAAGCCACTGACTTCGCTTCAGGCCCGCCAGCGATTCAAATCGCTGGCTAATAGCTAAAGTCCACTGAAGTGGACTGGAAGATTAATATTTAGTCCACTTGAGTGGACTGGAAGATTAGCCCGGAGGTTTAAACCTCCGGGCGGGTGTGGGCGACGCCACCGACTTATTTGCCAACAATATTGGCAAACGGAATTAAGGTTTCACGATCGCATTAGAATCAATCTTTTTAACCTTCCCTTGCTTCACCAAACCTTGATACAGAAAAGCGGCCACATCAGCACGACTAGCTGGTTGGTTGGGTTTCAGCAATTGTGGATTAGAGCTAACTACTAAACCTGCCTGGGTAGCTGCCGCTACTTTGGCTCTGGCATACTTAGGAATCTGAGCGGCGTCTTTGTACTTTTGTAATATTCTCTCTGGATTGGGCGGTGTCTTTAAATTCAAGCCGCTAGCAAGAGAAACAATCACTTCCGTTCTGGTAATTGGTTTTTCCGGTCGGAAATAATCTTTGGGATAGCCCTCTAAAAATCCTGTTATGTCACTTTCTTTGATAGATGAATACGCCCAATAATTAGACGATACATCTTCAAAATCTGTAGCGCGTTCTTGTGGTGGTTTGTTAAAAGCTCTATCCAGCCTGACTGCAAATTCAGCCCGCGTCATTGCTTTATAAGGGCGGAAAGTTCGATCGCCAAATCCTTGAAAAACACCGCGCCCAGTGAGAACCCCGATAAAAGGAGTAGCCCAGAAGTTATTTGGAATATCAGAATATTTAATCTGTTTGGCAGGTGCTGAAGCTTTTCGTGGTGGAGGTACTACGATCGCGGGAACTACGGGTATGATTTTCGGTAGAGGTTGGATAGCCGACGGTTGCCTTTTGGGAGGAAAACTCGCCACCGCTACTTCAGGAGACGATTGCGCCTTCTTGAGAGGAACGATCGCTACTGCAACCCCAGGCGAACCCGGCCCGTTTTTCTCTGGAACAACGACCACCCGCTCGTTTGGAGAAGGACTCGCACTCACAGGCCAAACTGGTTGAGGAGAGGGGGATGCCTCTGTCTTCGGCACTTCTTGAGGAGACGTAAAGCTTGTGAAATTAAAACCCTGGGGCTTTTTAGATATGCCCCAAAAGAAAATGGTGCCGATAGTGGATAAGGCAACCAGGATGCCAATGAATTCATCAAATCCTAGAGGAGGTTTTTGAGATGACTGGGGATCTGGGGGTTGCGAATTTGTCATCGTCGATCGCCCTGTTAACAGCAAAACGCAATTTTAAATAAGATTACCTCACAATAGCCAGTTCTGACACTGGCTCTTTAGGAATATTTTCTGCTTTGGCTAAATGCTTATCAAGTAGGTCAGGAATTTCTCTAGGATCGACCCGCCGATAGCGAGTTTTATCCGGCATGACTATATTTGGCCCCGCTTTGCACTGCTTCATGCAGCCAGTTCCCTTAATCGCCACCTGGCCTTCTAAGCCGCGATCGCGCAAACCTTCCTCCAATGCCCTGCTAACCTCTCTAGCACCCAGCTTGCAGCAATCAGACTTTTGACAGACTAAAATACAAGCCTGCGCTTTGGCAGGCTTTGTGGCTTCCGCTGAGGTAACTTTCACAAGGGGCAATGCAGGCGTGGCTTCCACAGGAGTCTTGGGCAGGACTCGATCGACTTTTATTTTAAATTCCCCAGTTTCTTTATCCAGCTTTTTTTCACCAAAAATTTCGACCCAAACCCCCGGTATGAGAACCTGACGGCGGCTGAGGTCAACCCTTGCCTCTTTCGAGAGTTTGAGATAAAATTCGCCTTCTGCGGTAGCGAGTCTCATGCCCTTGACTTTGTAGCCATCTTCGACGACAAAACCCAGGAATCGTCCCTCAAGGCGGAATTCTGATATTTGAGAGCTTTTGTGTTTACTCATACTGCCAGTTTTTCCTCCAATTCAATAATGATTCTCAATTGCCCAGAAACACATCTCGCCAAAGTTACATATCGCTGTTGTTAAATTTCAGTTGCCAACATCGATCGAGCCAGACTGCTAATTCGCGTCGAGGGCGGGTCATTTGCCCCATTACACTCCACACTTGGATCGCCGCTAGGGGGCTATTCACCTCGACTTCTAAGCTGCCCTGCAAAGAACAGCAGCAAGGAATTTCTAACGATCGCAGTCTTTGGTATGCTTGCCAGCGATCGCCGCGCGGAATTCCCACGACCTGTCTTGCTACCCGGTTTACACTCGATTGATCCATCCGATTTACTTAAATTTACTGCAAATGATTCTCAATTCATTTATACACTAAATCTAGCTGTCTGTTGACACAAATTTTCAAAACTTCTTCAAATCTTTAAAGAACCCGCAGCAGACTGGCGATACTATCTACCGCATCCAAGGTGCGAATCTCGTCCAAAGCTTGACGGAAGTTGCCTTCGCGGACATCGTGAGTCACCACCACAATCTCGGCGAACTCATTTTGGAAGCCTGTCTGGACAACCGATTCCAGGCTGACACCGCGATCGCCAAAGCAAGTACCCAATTTGCCTATAACACCAGGGCTATCTTTTGTCAAGAATCTGGCGTAAAATCTCGTCACCAATTCTTCCATCGGCGCAATTTGGCAATAATGCTGGTGGGAACAAGAAAGCAACGGATGCAGTTTAGAGGCGTCGCGAGTCTTCAAAACCGCCGCAATATTGATAATATCTGAGACAACCGCGCTGGCAGTTGGCCCAGCACCCGCCCCGCGTCCGTAGAACATTACCTGACCGATGGGTTCGCCTTCTACAAAAATCGCATTGTAAACGCCGCTGACACTGGCTAAGGGATGGATTTTAGGGACAAGGGTAGGATGGACTCTTACTGAGAGTTTTTCTTTGTCTGAATCTACCTTTTTGGCAATAGCAAGTAACTTGATCGCAAATCCCAACTTCTCAGCGTAAGCAATATCCGCCGCGCCTACCCCAGAAATACCTTCGCAGTAGACATCCTCTAACTTGATGCGTCCGCCAAAAGCGAGAGATGCGAGGATGGCAATTTTATCCGCAGCGTCTAAACCATCCACATCTGCTGTTGGGTCAGCTTCAGCATAGCCCAGCTTTTGGGCGTCGGCGAGAACTTCCCCAAAGTCGGCACCTTCGTCTCGCATCCGAGTGAGGATATAGTTAGTCGTACCGTTGACAATACCCGTAACGGCTTGAATGCGGTTAACGCCTAAAGCTTGTTTGAGAGGTTGAATTACGGGGATACCGCCGCCAACTGCTGCTTCTAGCATCACATAGACGCCAGAAGAGTTAGCAGCAGTGAAGATTTCATCACCAAAACGCGAAATTACGGCTTTATTGGCTGTAACTACGTGCTTCCCGTGGCTAATTGCTTTGAGGATGAGCGATCGGGCCGGTTCCAGTCCGCCGAGTACCTCTACCACAATATCAACTTCTGGATCGGTGACGATCGCCTCAATATCTGTCGTCAGAATATCTGGCGGCAATTGTACCGTGCGGGGTTTGTCAAGCGATCGTACCCCCACCCGATAGATTTCCAACTCTTGCACTAGCGGATGACGACCCTCTGGAGACAGCAAAATCTCCGCCGTCCCCGTCCCAACCGTTCCCAGTCCCAGCAAACCGATTTTGAAAGCCACGCTTGCGACCCGTATAAACGCAATTTAACCCCACTTATTTTAGGATATCATTGTGGCTAAAGTTAAGGATTTTTTTTTATAGTAGCAGTAATATTTATTCAGCCTCAACACTTAAGGGGCAAAACTTATGCAATCAACTACCTCTGAACCGATCATTATTTATCCCTCAAGTGACGGCAAACCGATGGCCGATAGTACAATACAGTATGACTGGATTAGGTACGTTGTTGCGCTTTAGCGCTCTTACTATAACTCGGATAAGAGCGCTAAAGCGCAACAACATACCCTTATGCAAGTAACTAGCAACTTGAGTTAATAGCAATCCTATTTTAGTTGCGATCGCTAGATTTTTTTTATGAATCGCAGAGAAAAGAGAATCGAGGAGTTCACAAATTATTTTGGATTACTATAGAGGCGAAAAATCATTTATCGGTTTAATAACTACACCGCAAGCTGTTGCAGCATTTGATTGTTTATCATCAACCGTAATTAACGGAAAACCCCTATCTAATGCTAAAGCAATATACAGGGAATCATACACAGCTAATTGATGGGTTAGACCAATTTGCAAAGCACGGGTTAACAATTTGCTAACTGGTACGATGTAGAAATCTAGATCCAACAAATCGATAATAAATTGCTCTGCATCTGCCTGTGGTAATCCTTGAAAGCGAACTTTCTTCCAGAAAACATTAACACACTCGATCAGACAAAACTCTGGTATAAATAAATCATCTCCTCGATCCATCCGAGCCAACAATTCCCGCGATTCTGGCGTATAAGGCTCAATGATGAAACGCCGCATCACCACACTGGTATCAACTACATAGCTTGCCATTACTTATCTCGATCCTCGCGCAACATTTCCAAGGTTGATTTAGCTCCTGTTGGTGGTGTCCACATATGGCGGTCTATAGATTCAAAAACCTCTTGCAAAGAGCGTTTTTTTACTGGTATACTGAGATGTCGCTCTTGCTGTAACCGCTCATCGACAACCTGAGCAATTATGGCCTTAAATTCTTCCATAGTCAATTCTGCTACTGCTTTGTTTCCCATTTTGACTAACTCCTTCTCTGATCTAAAATAAGTTTAACTAACTCTCAATTTATTCTAACACAATTATAATAATAGGGTGAGCAATGCTCACCCTACTTAAAAGCTAAGAACTTGGAAATCAAAATATTCTATTCCCTAGTCCTTAGTCCCTAGTCCCTAGTACGTTTCTACGTGCCAACGACCAGCTTTCTTCATCGCTCTTTGATACTCAGTCCAATTGACACCTTCCTTACCAGCAGCAGCAGAAAGAGCAGCATCAATGCCATCTTCCATGCCTTTCAAACCGCAGATGTAAGTGTGGGTGTTATCTTGCTGAATTAGTTTCCAAAGTTCGTCAGCGTGTTCGGCTACACGATCTTGGATATACATTCTGCCACCTTCGGGGTTTTTCTGTTCCCGGCTGATGGCGTAAGTCAAGCGGAAGTTATCGGGATACCGTTGTTGGATTTCCTCTAATTCTTCCTTGTACAGGATGTTAGGTGTAGTGGGAACACCAAAGATCAGCCAAGAGAAACCCTTGAATTCATAGTCGGTGTTGACTGCTTTTTCATTATCTTTGAACATCCGCCACAGGTAAGCGCGGAACGGTGCGATACCAGTACCCGTCGCCAACATGATGACGTTGATGTTGGGATCGGTTGGCAACAACATCTCCTTACCTGTTGGCCCGGTGATTTTTAGATCGTCTTCAGGCTTGAGGTTGCAGAGAAAGGTAGAACAGACGCCTAAAATCTTTTCGCCCGTTTCGGGGTGGTTGTATTCCAACTGGCGGACGCAGAGGGATACAGTCTTGTCATCAACGCGATCGCCATGACGAGTCGAGGCGATCGAATATAGCCTGAGTTTTTGAGGTTTGCCGTTCTTGTCAGTACCCGGTGGGATAATGCCAATACTTTGACCTTCCAGATAGCGGAGGTCGCCGCCCGAAATATCGAATATTAAGTGACGGACAGTACCGATTCCACCTTCCGCAACCAACTCGTCATTGCTCAAACACTTACCCGTGAAGGGATTGTTGGGACGGTAAATATTAACCGGAATGTCAGTCTCAGCCTTAGCTTGAGTCATAGGCTTGCTTTTTTCCTCTAACTTCGCAGGTGCAAGTGCTGGTTCTGATGTCGCTTTCCCATTACCTGCGTTGCTAGATCTGACTTTTTCATGGGCTTCGTCTGAGCCGTAAGCATTAATGCTGACGATTTGGCCGCCCAGGCGCGTAATTCGCCGCATTTCTTCATTCATGCGGTTATAGGGCACAGTGATAAATACGCTGCCACTGCGACGAATTGGGTAGTTCGTTTTGTCAGTTGCTTCGTTTTGACGCAGACCCACCACTTCGTAAACAAAGACGCGGCTACCAGATACTGTGTTAGCAGCACCACCAGCTGCGCTAGGATTGTACATTGCTTCGATCTCTCCGAACTTAACTTTGTGACGTACAGACGCGATCGATCGCGCCTCTACAATTATGCTGCTGCAAAGTGCCCTTTCCACCATGAGACAGTTCTACCGCCAGATGACCGGAGCTAGAACCCAAAGCTGAAGAAAGCAGCCTTTTATAGTTTTGCAAAGCTACGCTGACAGGTCAAAGACTTGCAGGCAGGGAAAATTCCACATCAGAACCTCCATTACCCTACAGGGTAAATCGCCTACAGAGTGTGACTTGCGAGTCAGTTTGACATTTTTTTTCTAAAAATGCACAACTAACATTAGCATAAATAATTGAGCTAAAACGATTCCCTCTTTTTAACCCTTGTAGGGTAAACCCCGCTCTGGTAAGATATTTCAGTAATACTGTAGTAGTAAATACTTAGTTGAATTGACAAAGTGGGGATGGTGGCGTCTCCCTTACTATAAAACGCTCGAAAGTCAATCAAGACTTTGACAGATGAGTGTTTGTCATCAGGAAAAGCCAGCGTTATATTGCTTGCAATTAACGACTGGAGTACGTCACTAGACAATCTTAATCGTTAGAGGGAAGCTATGACCAGTAAGCCGGATCGCGTGGTTCTAATTGGCGTCGCCGGAGACTCCGGATGCGGTAAATCCACATTTTTGCGCCGCATAACGGATTTGTTTGGGAAAGAGTTCGTTACAGTGATCTGTCTGGACGATTACCACAGTTTGGACAGAAAGCAGCGCAAAGAAACAGGGATTACGGCACTTGACCCCAGAGCCAACAATTTTGACCTGATGTACGAGCAAATCAAGGCGCTCAAGAACGGTCAGGCGATCGATAAGCCGATTTACAATCACGAAACCGGCATGATTGACCCACCAGAGGTGGTGGAGCCGAATCACATTGTGGTGGTAGAGGGACTGCATCCCCTGTACGACGAACGAGTGCGATCGCTCATGGACTTCAGCGTATACCTAGACATCAGCGATGAAGTCAAGGTTGCCTGGAAAATCCAGCGGGACATGGCAGAGCGGGGCCACCGCTACGAAGATGTCATTGCTGCCATCAACTCTCGACGCCCCGACTTTAGCGCCTACATTGAGCCGCAGAAGGAATTTGCCGATGTTGTGATCCAAGTATTGCCCACGCAATTACTCAAGGAGGACAAAGAAGGTAAGATTCTGCGCGTGCGCCTCATCCAGAAAGTTGAAGTGGAAGGCTTTGAACCAGCCTACCTGTTTGACGAAGGGTCAACTATTGACTGGAGACCCTGCGGCACAAAACTGACCTGCTCTTATCCAGGTATCAAGATGTACTACGGGCCAGATGCCTATTACGGTCACGCCGCCTCAGTTCTGGAGGTGGATGGACAATTAGACAATCTGGAACAAGTAATTTATATCGAGAGCCATCTGAGCAAAACTGCGACCAAGTACCACGGCGAGCTGACCCATCTGTTGCTCAAGCACCGGGAATATCCCGGTTCTAACAACGGTACGGGACTCTTCCAAGTGCTGACAGGTCTGAAAATGCGGGCTACCTATGAACGGTTGACCGCCAAGGAAGCCAAGATTGCGGCTACAGCTCACGTTTAGAACCGTATACTCGCTAATTTAGTTGGACGCGAGATGCTAGGGTTAGCTCTCGCGTTTTTTGGTAGCTAAATGTAGTAGTAATCGATTAGTGAAGAAACTGACTTGCTGGTATTGAAGAGCGATCGCACTTTTCTAAGCTAGGATAATGCGATCGCTATTCTCCTACTTGCTGCCAAGGAGAAAAAGAGGTAGAAAATATAGATAGACCCCGATCGCTGGTGGAGGTTTTATGTCATCTTTGACGATTAAAGACTTAGAGAAACTACAAACAGAGCATCCAGATTATCGCATGGAGTTAGTTGACGGAAATATCATTGTTATGAGTCCATCTGGTTATGAATCAGATGAAGTTGCTACAGAGTTTGGCACTCAGTTGTTAAATTGGGTGAAGCCACGTAAGTTAGGAAGAGTAACTGGTTCTAGTGCTGGTTTCATTCTACCAAATTCAGATATTCGCGCACCGGATGTATCTTTTGTCCTAGCAGAAAGATTGCGGAAAAGTCCGCGTTCCTTTGCTGAATTAGCTCCTGATTTGATGGTAGAAGTTAAATCTCCCAGCGATAGCGTCAAATCTTTGAGAACGAAGATAGAAGAATTCTTGGCTGTGGGGACAAGAGTTGGTATTTTGATTAACCCAGAAAAGCATATTGTAGAGATATATCGATCGGGCCAAGATGTAATAATTTTGGGTGATGGTGATGTGTTAACTATACCTGATTTACTGCCTGGGTGGGAAATAGGAATTGCTGATTTGTGGTCGCCGGAATTTGAGTAGAATTTGGCGAAGAGAAATAAGATATGATAGAAACTAGGTTTTTCCAGTTAACTAAATTTCCAAGCATCAATTTTTAGGTAAGTTGTTGCGCTTTAGCGCTAAAGCGCAACAACTTACCTTTGCTTAATATGCCAGTTGTATATAGCCCCAGGAAAGTCCTTTACCGAGTTAGGTTTAGGTTTAAATTATCGGAGTGACTTGGAAGTAGGTAAAAAAGTGCGATCGCTCTTGTAAAATATGGAATAGGTCAATTTCCGACAAAATCCATACCCAATGACCCGATTTATTCACGACCAATTTGCCAAGGATTACTTAGAAAAATTACTCACACCTTACGGCGTAGTTCAAGCACCCCGCCGCGTAGCTGGAGAAGTCAGAGAAATCGATGTTTGGTTTGCTCCCAGTCAACAGCCAAACTCTCCTCCAGAAGTGCTAGGTTTACTAGGGAGATTGGCGACAAGTATCTCCATTTTTGAACCATTTCGCAATGCAGTAAGCGACGACGAAATAGGCGATTGTTTGTTAAAATTATTAGAAGTGAGAGGTGAATTACGGCGAGAAGCCAATCGAAATAATACTCGATTATCAGCATCGGAATTACCAAAATTATGGATAATTACCCCCACAGCATCAAATAATCTGTTATCAGAATTTGGTGCAATTCCCAATCAGAATTGGCTGACAGGGATGTATTTTATGCCATCCTATCTGAGGAGTGCGATTGTTGCAGTTCACCAGTTACCGCGTACCACAGACACGCTATGGCTAAGAGTACTCGGTAAGGGAAACGTGCAAAAACAGGCAATTGATGAATTAGAATCACTGCCAGTGGATAATCCATTCCGGGCAGCAGCGCTAGAATTATTATACAACTTGCAACGAAACTTGCAAGCAAATCAAATTCAAGATGAAGAGGAAAGAGAGTTAATTATGCGATTAGCACCCCTTTATCAGCAAGACCGCGCACAAGCAATACAGGAAGGAAGGCAAGAAGGACGGCAGGAAGGAATGCAGCAAGGAGAGCGTTTGGTGGTAGAGAACTTGCTGCGTGTGCGCTTTGGCTCATTAGACCCACAACTTTCAGCGGCGATCGATCGCCTATTGTCATTACCGCCAGAAGAGTTTACGCCCTTGCTGCTGCAATTATCCCGTGAGGAACTTTTGGCTAGATTTGGACAACAAAATTCCTAATTGGGAAGTAAATCAAATTTAAAGGGATAAAGCATAATAAATAAATTTGGCGATCGCCAAATTTATTTATTATGCTCTGTTCCTACAAAAATGTTCACAGCGGTGAAAAATCCTGTTTCTGAAATTTAAAAAACTTAAACTAACTACAATATCCTTAAAATTTATTGGCAAATGTTTATTCAATCTCCGTGAAAATACAGAGGAATAAGTAAAAATTTCTAGTCAAAATGGTAGTAGGCAATTCAGAAGATTGAACTTGCCATCATCCAAAATAGGAGAAGCTGCATGGAACTGCTGCACCAGTCAGGAGACATAATTGCAGAAAAATATCGCATCATAGACACCTTGGGGCAAGGCGGAAGCGGGACAACCTACCTGGCGGAAGATTTACAAAGGGCTCAGAGAGTGGCATTGAAAGCTTTATCGCTCCATCGAATGACTGACTGGAAGAAGATGGAGCTATTTGAACGGGAAGCCAGAATTCTGGCACAACTCAATCATTCTGGTATACCTCATTACCTAGAATACTTTCATGTAGACACGCCCCAAGACCGTTCATTCTACATCGCGCAACAACTTGCCGAAGGGAAATCCTTAGCAGCACTGGTAGAAAGTGGCTGGCGAACTGATGAAAATGGGGTTCGGCAAATAGCGATTCAGATATTGGAAATTCTGGGTTATTTGCACAAGCTGACACCACCAGTCATCCACCGAGATATCAAGCCGCAAAACATTATTCGCCGAGAAGATGGGCAAATATTTTTAGTAGATTTTGGGGCAGTGCAGGACACCTATCACAATACCTTCATGCGAGGTAGTACAGTGGTGGGAACCTTCGGCTACATGGCACCAGAACAGTTTCGGGGACAAGCAGTTCCCACAACAGATTTATATGCTTTGGGAGCAACATTGCTGTTTTTGCTGACGCACCGTTCCCCTGGTGATTTGCCCACTGATAGATTGAAAATTGATTTTCGTTCTCGCGTGCAGATTTCCCCAGAGTTTGCTGACTGGTTGGAGAAGATGCTAGAACCAGATGTGGAAGATAGATTTCCTTCAGCAAAAGAAGCGCTAGCGGTGCTGCAAGGTAAGCGGATAATTAGTAGGAAAGCGCGTCATTCCGTATCGTGGAAAACAATAGTCGGATTGGGAGTTGCAGTAATTGTTTCTGGTAGTGTACTTAATTATTACAAATATGTCTTGCTAAACTCTTTCGGACTTACACCAACATCGGTATACGAAGCAGTCTATAAGGGAGACGTTGATACTGTTAGGCGTTATCTAGAGCAAGGTGGTAACGTCAATGCCAAATACGGATTTGATGGCAATACCCCATTGCAGCGGGCGGCACAGAATAACAACAAGGACATGGTAGAAATGCTGATTGCTAAAGGTGCAGATGTCAATGCCAAAGACAAAGATGGCAATACCCCATTGCAGCGGGCGGCACAGAATAACAACAAGGACATGGTAGAAATGCTGATTGCTAAAGGTGCAGATGTCAATGCCAAAGACAAAGATGGCAATACCCCATTGCAGCGGGCGGCACAGCATAACAGGAAGGATGTGGCAGAACTGCTGATTGCTAAAGGTGCAGATGTCAATGCCAAAGACAAAGATGGCAATACCCCATTGCAGCGGGCGGCACAGCATAACAGGAAGGATGTGGCAGAACTGCTGATTGCTAAAGGTGCAGATGTCAATGCCAAATACAATGCCAAAAACAAAGAGGACTATACCCTGTTGCACTGGGCGGCACAGAATAACAGCAAGGATGTGGCAGAACTGCTGATTGTTAAAGGTGCAGATGTCAATGCCAAAGAAAAGGATGGCTATACCCCATTGCTACAGGCGGCATGGTATAACAGGAAGGAAGTGGCAGAACTGCTGATTGCTAAAGGTGCAGATGTCAATGCCAAAAGTAACTATGGCTATACCCCGTTGTACTTTGCGGTAAAGAATAACAACACGAATGTGGCAGAACTGCTGATTGCTAAAGGTGCAGATGTCAATGCCAAATTCAAATATGGCTATTATACCCCATTGCACTGGGCGGTAGAGAATAACAACAAGAATGTGGCAGAACTGCTGATTGCTAAAGGTGCAGATGTCAATGCCAAATTCAAAGATGGCTATACCCCATTGGTGGAGGCGAGATGGAATAACCGCAAGGATATAGCAGAACTGCTTAAAAGTCACGGCGCGAAAGAGTAATATCAAATCCGGTTACATCGAGATTATAAAGTAGTGTGAGCATCTTGCTCGCTGGTATAGTTAGCGAGCAAGATGCTCGCACTACCAGAAAATATATAACTCCGATGCACTCGGAAACGATATAACACCCTGAGATTAACTGCACAAAGGAAAATATGGAACTGCTACACCAGCCCGGAGAAATTATTGCCCAACGCTATCGCATTATAGATACATTAGGACAAGGTGGAGTCGGCATCACCTATCAAGCCCAAGACTTGCAAAACTCTCAACAAGTGGCACTGAAAGCTTTGTCACTGCGCCGGATGGCAGATTGGAAGGTTTTAGAACTATTTGAACGAGAAGCCCGCATTCTTTCTGAGCTTAATCATCCTGGTATCCCGCGTTATCTAGACTATTTCCAAATGGATACTGTCGAAGATCGCAGTTTCTACATTGTCCAACAACTGGCACCAGGGAAGACCCTTGCGGCGCTAGTCGAGAGTGGGTGGAAGCCTGATGAAGCCGAGGTGAAGCATTTAGCGATTCAAATCTTAGAAATCCTGGTTTATTTGCACAGTCTCACACCTCCTGTGATTCACCGCGATATCAAGCCGCAAAACATTATTTTGCGATCCCCCCTTGCCCCCCTTAACAAGGGGGGTAAACAGAGTCAAATTGCCCCCCTTCGCAAGGGGGATAAAGATCAAGATATTCTTGCCCCCCTTGTTAAGGGGGGTTGGGGGGATCTATTCCTAGTAGATTTTGGGGCAGTACAGGACACTTATCACAACACCGTTACTGGAGGGAGTACAGTAGTTGGAACTTACGGTTACATGGCTCCCGAGCAATTTCGGGGACAAGCAGTATTATCGACAGATTTGTATGGTTTAGGAACAACAATACTTTTTTTGTTTACTGGAAAATCCCCCGCCGATTTACCACAGCGCAAACTAAAGATTGATTTCCGCTCCCATGTCAGAGTTTCTTCTGAGTTTGCCGACTGGTTAGAAAAGATGCTCTCTCCAGTTATAGAAGAGCGATTTTCATCGGCAAAGGAAGCATTAGCTGTGTTGCGGGGTGAACTGTTGATTAGCACATTGCGCTGGGCAAAACCCCAAAAACCGAAGGATACTCCTATCACCTTGACAAAAATTGAAAATAAACTTGTGGTAGAGATTCCGTCTGTTTGGTTACGCAACAATCACAGCCTATTTTTCGGGACTCTCCCCCTACTTGTATCTGGATTTTTTTTGTTAGTGCTGTTATGGATATCAAACGAAATTGTCACCGGACTATTTGGCGAACTAGAGAGAGATAAGTACATGCTGTTGCTTGCGTTATTCTTATTTGGGTCGATTGGGCTGTTCATTTTGCAGGAGATTGGGCTTTTGATACCTGGTATTTTTATATTCAGGGTATTTCGCACAAAGCTGAAGATCGATCGGGATAATTTAAAACTACAATGGTGGTGGCTTGGGCAATTGGGAATTCGGGCACGCACAAAGGATATTGTACAGGGAAAACTGTGCAATATAAGGTTGCCATTCAGTAAAAAACCCTTTACGTTTTGTGTGCTTCAGGAGAGGTTACGCAAGTATCGTTTTGGGTTATTTTTGACTGAGGAAGAAAACGAGTGGCTGATGGCGGAGATCACAGATTTTCTGGAGGAAGTGCGATCGTAGTTAAGGAGTGGTGTGGAAGTGCGATTATGCAAGCTTTAGGCATTACCTGATTGAGTTCAAATATACAGATTTCTGTTAATTTGTCAATGGGTAAATTATAAATGTGTTCGCTCTCAAAAGGAGATAAATATTACTCAAATTAATGGGGAGCAACTTGGGGAATTGAGTGCGATCGCTAGTAATTATGAAAACCTTAAATGTGTTGAATGCGCTAGTGCGATCGAGAATTACTTAAGCTCTCAAGGTATTCATGGGAAGCGCATCAAACTATACACTGGTGATGGAGCAAGTTGGGACAGCCGTATTTATGATGATAGTGTCCCTGGAGATGCTATTTCAGTTAATGGTCGCCATGAAGGAATTACAATTGCGATCGACGGTATAGAAACTGTTTTTGATAACCATCATCCTGAAGGAATACCTAAAAATGAATGGCTGGCAAATTTGCAGTTTCATAGTAAAATATTATTTGGTCAGCAGTTCCAGGTAACAGAAGAATATTTTTAGGAGATAAAAATTTTATGTCAGAAGTTGTTCAACAAATTGTAGCTGTCAAAACAGAATATTTCTACGATCTGCTAGCAAGAATTAAGCAAAGACCGGGTATGTATTTAGGTAACTGTTCTATTACTCGTCTGCGTATGCTGTTGGATGGATATGGTATGGCTCGAATGGAACTTGGCTTACCTAGAACCGAACAAGAAAGAGAATTTAACGGATTTCAAGATTGGATACAGAAAAGATATAATATTACTTCATCTCACGGATGGGATAGCATCATTCTTTTCTATTCTGCCGATGAAAGAGATGCCTTCGATAACTTCTTCAAGCTGTTTGAAAAATTCCAAAATGGAGAAATTCCTTTACCGAGTTAGTTAGTAACAGCTTATTTCTCACTCTCCAATTTTCGCCGTAACTCGCGAATAGCTGCGCTAGTATTGCGATCGCTAGCAATTTTAAAACACTCTATCAGCATCTCCGAAATATTCATTGTCGGAAAATAGCGGCTGTTATGCACAACTTCATAGCCTTCTTCCCGATAGCTATAAATCACCAGCCTTTTCCGCTTGTATATCCAAACTTCCGGTACTCGATAGGGCAAATAATCATTTATATCCGTGTAGCTAGTAACATCTATTTCTATTACTAGATCGGGAGATGGATCGACACCCCAATTAATGCGATCTTTGCCTGCAACTGCCGCCCAGTTATTGATATAAAAACAGTAATCTGGTTCAATGCCCCTTATTTCTGGCAAATCCATTGTAATCGGAGTAAATGCCTCATAGTCTTGCTCCAGATAATCGAGCAAAACTTTCACTACATCTGCAATTATATTAGCTTCACGTCCATGAGCAGGTAAAGGGGACATTAACAAAATTTCTCCTGGTCGATATTTGATGCGGGGGATAGATCGATCGCCCAATTGCTCGACGAGTTTCTGATAGTCTTGCCAATTGCCAGGTAGCCGTACAATTGCACCTGCGGGCAAATGGATTTTCTCTGGTGTAACGACAGCAAACATTTAAATTTAACCTCCGCCTCTAATATATAGCAGTCAAGCTCATAAAACGAGGTTTTCCCCCATAACCGCATCAAAAAACCGGGTTTTCTGGTATCAGTAGTGATACGCCATCTGTTTTACCCGCCTACCCAAACCCAGTATCCCATGAACCACACTCCCAATTGCCCAACTTGTAGAGGTATCAACCGCCGCCACTTTCTCGGAATCATCCCAGGGGCGCTATCTCTAGCTATTCTATCAGCCCCTCAACCAGCATTAGCCGAAAAAACTGCCACCACTTTTGTACTCAGTTGCATAGATTTTCGCTTTATCGAAGCAGAACGGTACTTTTTGTCCCTGAAAAATCTCAGCAATAAATATGATTTAACAGCCCTTGCAGGGGCTTCCTTAGCCTTAAGTGGAATTCCTCATCAAGCCGATGCACAAGCATTTTGGGATCAATTAGAATTATCTTATCGTTTGCACCATATCCAAAAAGTAATTATTCTGGATCATCAAGATTGCGCGATTTATGCAGATAAGATTGACCCGGAACTGAGTCAAGATTCGGAAAAAGAGCAGGAGGTGCATACGGAATACCTAAGTCGGGCTTATTGGGAAATACGCGATCGCTATCCTGATTTGAACATAGAATTATATTTTGTTACTCTCAATGCGGAAGTAAAGCCTATTTCGCCGATCGCTAGGACATAAAAAAAGCAAAGGTTTGGATTGAAGAAAAGCGATCGCTCCTATAGAATGTTTCATAGCTAGGGCAGTTTACTCCAAAATCTACACCCAATGACCCGATTTATCCACGACCAATTTGCCAAAGATTACTTAGAAAAATTATTAACTCCCTATGGAGAAGTACAAGCCCCCCGCAGAGTAGCAGGTGAAGTAAGAGAAATCGATGTTTGGTTCTCTCCCATATCCCAAACAAATTTTCCTCCAGAAGTGCTAGGATTACTGGGAAGATTGGCGACGACAAACACTATTTTTGAACCCTTTCGCAACGCCGCCACTTCTGATGAAATTTGCGATTGTCTCTTAAAACTATTAGAAGTGCGAGGTGAATTTCAGCGAGAAGCAAATCGAAATAACACACGCCTGCAAGAATCAGCTACACCAAAATTATGGATACTCACGCCAACAGCATCAGCCAATTTGTTATCGGGATTTGGCGCAACTCATAACGAAAATTGGGTGACGGGCATATACTTTATGCCATCGGATCTTAAGACGGCGATCGTGGCGATTCACCAGCTACCCCGCACCCCAGATACTCTATGGTTAAGAATTCTCGGTAAGGGAAATGTGCAAAAACAGGCAATTAATGAATTAGAAGCACTTGCAGAAGATAACCCGTTCCGTGCGACAGCGCTAGAATTGTTATATAACTTGCAACGAAACTTGCAAGCAAATCAAATTCAAGACGAAGAGGATCGAGAGTTAATTATGCGATTAGCACCCCTTTATCAGCAAGATCGAGAACAAGCAATACAGCAAGGACGACAAGAAGGACAGCAAGAAGGACAGCGTTTGGTTGTAGAAAACTTGCTGCGAGTGCGCTTTGGGTCATTAGACCCACAACTTTTAGCTATTGTCGATCGCTTATTGGCATTACCGCCAGAGGAATTTACCCCCTTGCTGGTGGAATTATCGCGTGAGGAACTTATAGCTAGGTTTGGACAAGAAAATTACTAAACTTCAAAGGTGAAGTTACGATCCAATTTAAAAGCCAAAATTTGTCTGGCTGAGAAAGAATTTGCTTTAGAGCCTTATTTAACTCAAAACTTTCTCATTTGCCAGATCTGTGGCACAATTTAAGTACACTTAGGGTTTTAGTCCCTGTAGTTCAATAGTTTTTCCTCAATGACTGCAACCACCCCCAACCTACCAAGCCAATACGATCCCTTTACCACCGAAGCCAAATGGCAAAAGTTCTGGGAAGAAAACCACACTTTTAAAGCAGACCCGAATGCAGGCGGCGACCCCTACAGCATGGCGATTCCGCCACCTAATGTGACTGGTAGTTTGCACATGGGTCACGCCTTGGGACAAACGATTATGGATATTGTCGTTCGCTACCACCGGATGAAGGGACGCAATACTCTCTGGGTACCGGGAACGGATCATGCTAGTATCGCTGTCCACGTGATGCTGGAAAGGGAACTGGAAAAAGAAGGCAAAACTCGCGATGATTTGGGGCGCGAGAAGTTTCTCGATCGCGCAAAGCAGTGGAAAAATAATTCTGGTGGCGCAATTGTCAACCAGATGCGCCGTTTGGGTATCTCGGTTGATTGGTCGCGGGAACGCTTCACAATGGATGAGGGCTTATCTCTTGCGGTAGCGGAAGCTTTTGTCCGACTCTACGATGAAGGATTGATTTATCGCGGCAATTATTTGGTGAATTGGTGTCCCGCTACTCAGTCGGCTGTCTCTGATTTGGAGGTGGAAGATCGGGAGGTGAACGGGAATTTGTGGCATTTCCGCTATCCTCTGACTGATGGTTCTGGTTATTTAGAGGTGGCGACAACTCGACCGGAAACGATGCTGGGCGATACGGGGGTGGCGGTGAATCCTAATGATAACCGTTACAAACATTTAATTGGCAAAACGGTTATGCTCCCAATTATGAATCGGGAAATTCCTATTATTGGCGATGAGTTGGTTGACCAAGGTTTTGGTACTGGTTGTGTGAAGGTGACGCCAGCCCATGATCCGAATGATTTTGAAATGGGAAATCGTCACAATTTGCCGTTTATCAATATTATGAATAAGGACGGCACTCTGAATGAAAATGCAGGGTCTTTCCAAGGTCAAGACCGTTTTGTCGCCCGCAAAAATGTGGTGGAACGGTTAGAAAGCGATGGGTTTTTGGTGAAGATTGAGGATTATAAGCATACTGTACCTTATAGCGATCGCGGTAAAGTTGCGATCGAACCTCTCCTCTCTACTCAATGGTTTGCCAAAATTCGTCCGATGGCTGATCGAGCGCTACAATTCTTGGATGAGCAAAACTCACCCGAATTTGTACCGCAACGCTGGACAAAAGTCTATCGCGATTGGTTGGTAAAGTTAAAGGATTGGTGTATCTCTCGTCAGTTGTGGTGGGGTCATCAAATTCCCGCTTGGTATGCTGTCAGCGAAACGGGTGGAGAAATCACCGATAGTACGCCGTTTGTGGTAGCGCGAACTGAGGCGGAAGCCAAAGAAAAAGCTGTTTTACAATTTGGTGAAAATGTCAAGTTAGAGCAAGATCCAGATGTTCTCGATACTTGGTTTTCTTCTGGATTGTGGCCTTTTTCTACTTTAGGTTGGCCGGAAAAAACTCGCGAATTAGATTTTTACTATCCTACCTCTACTCTAGTTACTGGTTTTGATATCATCTTTTTCTGGGTTGCCAGAATGACGATGATGGCAGGTCATTTGACAGATCAAATGCCGTTCAAAGACGTTTACATTCACGGTTTGGTGTTGGATGAAAACGGCGAAAAAATGTCTAAAACTAAGGGGAATGGCATTGACCCTTTGTTGATAATTGACAAATATGGTACTGACGCTTTGCGCTATACTCTGGTCAAGCAAGTTGCTGGTGCTGGTCAAGATATCCGCTTTGATTATATTCGCGAGAAGGATGAGTCGCCTTCGGTAGAAACGTCTCGCAATTTCACTAACAAACTGTGGAATGCTTCCCGGTTTGCAATGATGAATTTGGATGGACAAACGCCGCAGGATTTGGGGAACCCCACCCCAACCCTCCCCGTCCACGGGGAGGGAGTAGGAGAAGAATTCGCTGTGGACAAAATCAAAGTCCCCCCTGTGGACGGGGGGGTGGACAAAATCAAAGTCCCCCTTGTGGACGGGGGAGAGTCCGAAATCAAAGTCCCCCCTGTGGACGGGGGGGTGAACAAAATCAAAGTCCCCCTTGTGGACGGGGGAGAGTCCGAAATCAAAGTCCCCCCTGTGGACGGGGGGAAGTCCGAAATCAAAGTCCCCCCTGTGGACGGGGGAGAGTCCGAAATCAAAGTCCCCCCTGTGGACGGGGGAGAGTCCGAAATCAAAGTCCCCCCTGTGGACGGGGGAGAGTCCGAAATCAAAGTCCCCCCTGTGGACGGGGGAGAGTCCGAAATCAAAGTCCCCGCTGTGGACGGGGGAGAGTCCGAAATCAAAGTCCCCGCTGTGGACGGGGGAGAGTCCGAAATCAAAGTCCCCCCCGTGGACGGGGGGGATTTAGGGGGGGTTCTAGAATTATCCGATCGCTGGATTCTCTCGCGCTATTATCAAACAGTTCAGCAAACCAGTGATTATATCGATAATTACGGTTTGGGAGAAGCTGCTAAAGGACTTTACGATTTCTTCTGGGGCGATTTCTGCGATTGGTACATCGAATTAGTGAAGTCTCGCCTGCAAAAAGATGCAGAGCCTAATTCTAAAAAGGTCGCACAACAAACTATCGCTTTTGTGTTGGAAGGAACTTTGAAATTACTGCATCCTTTCATGCCACATATTACTGAGGAAATTTGGCATACTCTCACTCAATCTGGCGACGATAAATCATTAGCTTTGCAAGCTTTTCCAAAAGCAGATACAACGCTGATTAATCCTGAGTTAGAACAAGATTTCGATCTGCTAATTAACACAATTCGCACTTTGCGAAATTTACGCGCTGAAGTGGATATTAAACCTGGTGCGAAAGTAACGGCAATCTTGCAAAGTGAAAGCGAAAAAGAACGGCAAATTCTCACATCTGGCGAGAGTTATATTCAAACCTTAGCGAAGGTGGAAAATCTGACAATTACTCCTAGTTTGGATGGAGAAATTGGGCAAAATATCGCTGGTGTTGTCGGTACTGTGCAAGCTTTAATTCCGCTGGCTGGTATCATAGATGTGGTAGCTTTAAGCGCCAAATTGCAGAAAAAATTAACCAAAGTGGAAGGGGAAATTAAATCTGTTTCTGCGCGTTTAAGCAATCCTAATTTTGTGGATAAAGCTGCGCCGGAAGTGGTGCAAGCTGCTAGGGATACTTTGGCGGAAGCTGAGAAACAAGGGGAAATTTTGCGCGACAGATTGAATCAGTTGGGTTAATATTGTAGGGTGGGCATTGCCCACCTTACTTTAACCTCTGCAAACATCTCTCCTTGGTATTTGCGGCGAAAAGCGATCGCAATTTACGAGTAACTCAGTATAATCAAATCTGGGACTGTAACCTGACGGGCAAAAACAAGATGAACTCAATGACTGGCTTGTTGACTCGCATTAGCCAAACACCAGGTCAGTGTGGTGGTCGTCCCTGTATTCGGGGGATGAGAATTCGAGTCAGTGACATTTTAGAAATGCTAGCTGAAAATGTCAGTGTTGCTGAGATTCTAGAAGATTTTCCTGATTTAGAACTTGAAGACATCAAAGCTTGCTTAATGTTTGCAGCACGACGCACTGACTTTCCTAGACTGACCGCATGAATATCTGGATTGATGCTCAATTATTTGCCCTTTATGCCATAGCTATTTCAGGCATTTTGTCAGAGGATGCTGGCTCAAAATGCAACACCATAATTTGCTCTAGGCGTAGCCCCATAGACTCGTATGTACGTCCATTACGATCGCTGAATTCTACTTCAAAAGCTGTCCCAGCAGCCAAAATATCAACTACAGTGCCGACTTGACCACGCCACAGGTTATATTCAGTTAGATCGACTGTCATAGCTACTACATCAAGCAACTTAATTGTATTGGTCGTCATCTCATATCACCTCCAAATACTACAGGGGATAGCAGGTTGTTAATCAAAGCGATCGCCTTTATCATACTAAGTTTTGCAGAGTTGGATAAACTATAGATACTGATACTAGACTAAAAAGATGAAAGACCATGCTTAAGAACTCCCCAATTATTAGTACATCTCCTGAAATTATGGGTGGCACTCCGGTTTTTGCTAGCACAAGAGTTCCGGTGCAGACACTCTTTGACTATTTGAAGGCGGGAGAGTCAATTGATGATTTTATCGATGGATTTCCGACGGTAACTAAGGATCAAGTTATCGCATTATTGGAAGAGGTTGGAAAACAACTTATCAGCATGGTGGCATAGGATGAAGCTTCTTCTAGATGAGTGCATCGATTGCCTACGGCACGCTACGCGATCGCAAACTTGCCAGAGAGTTTATGGGCTACGAGGTGAAAACAGTTCCACAGATGAGATGGGCAGGCACAAAAAATGGACAACTTCTTGCTCTTGCAGCGGTAGAATTTGATATTTTTATCACAGTTGACCGCAACCTATCATTTCAGCAGAATTTACCAGAATTTGACATAGCGGTGATTGTTTTGCAGGCATCATCTGCTGCAAGCAAAAGTGCGATCGTATGGTTGAGAGGCGATCGCACTATTTGATGGAGGTGCTCAATGCCCAATGAATTGGAACTTGAACCGAAGGGGCGATCATTGTAGATTTCAGTGTAATGTTGGGTTTCGCGTTGCTTCACCCAACCTATGGGCTGCTATTCAAGAATCGTATTTACGCAAGTAAGTTGCACATCGGCAAAGTCATCACCTTCGTCGTCATTATTAACCCGAAAGTTTTCTTGTACGATAACCCCACCTTTCGGCACAAGAAAGCTAATGTCTCTCTGACCATCCAAGTCACCAGTTCCTTCAGATGTTCCCTCAAACAGAAGAGCATTACCTTGGACGCGGATAGTATTATCAGTTAGTAACGTTGCGTTAAGCCTCAACTCTAATCGACACTCCCCACCCCACCCATGAATAAACTCAAGAACATTCATCGGTTGGTTCGGGTTCGATAAGATTGTCTCACGAACTTCTGTCCGTCGAGTCTCATCGTTTGAACCAAAAGTTTCGTGATCGACACCATACATATTCATGGTGATAACAAGACGACGGTCGGGCATATTCATCTCCTTTTTCCATAAAGATAGCTCAGCCGCACCACACCTGAAAAGGCCAAAAAGTTGGAAAAAGTTGGATCTTTCTAAAATTGGGATAAATAATTGGGATTTTCAGTAAAAAAAGTTGCAAAAAGTGGGAAAAAGTTGGGTATAGTAACCATAGCTGTCTCATCTACCCACCTATGGACATTCCTCAAATATTGCAATCTGTTGATGAAGCTGTTTTCACCAAGACAGACAAGCATTTAAATGACTTGCAACGGAGGATTATCGCGGGAATACTGAAGGGTCAAAAGTATGCTGATGTTTCAGAAACTTATGGTTATAGCGCTCAGCACGTTAAAAAAGTCAGTCACGAACTTTTGCAAATATTATCTGATGTCTTTGGCGAACAAGTCAAGAAAAGTAATCTTGAATCTGTATTAGAACGGCAAATAAATGTGGGTGTAACTTTTGGGACTAAAAACACTCGCCATAAAAACATTATAGGTATAGGTTCTATCAACAGTTGCGATACTCCCTCCACTGCTATCTCAGAAAAAAGTGAGCCTGAAACTCCTGACTTACAGCAGCCAAGCAAGAATCAAACTAAGATTGAAACAATTCAGAAATTACGGAAGTTTGGCTTAAGCGATGAGCAAATTGCGGAGGCTTTAGAGATACCTTTGGATGTAGTTAATCAGGTAGACTTGGAGGAGTAAGTCTGGTACAGTAATGAAGATGTATGCAGGCTTGAAGTATAATTAGTTTATGACGACTTCGCAGTACAGAATTGAGTTTACCGAAACGGCTCTGGAGGATTTAAGGGCTTTGCGTGCCACCGATCGATCTAAGATTGAGGATGCAATAGAAACTTACTTGCGCTACGAGCCGGACAAGGTGACAAAAAGCAGGATTAAGCGTCTCAGAGGGCTAATTTCACCAGAGTACCGTCTTCGAGTTGACGAGCATCGCGTGTTTTATGACATTGAATATACTGTTGAACCGGAGAATAAATTAGTCTTGATTCTGGCTGTTAAACATAAATCTGAAGTAAACGAATGGCTCACAGTTCAGGAGGTTAGTGATGAAACAGATTCAACTCAGTGAAGTTCAAAAAGACTTGCTTCAATTCTTGCTGCTGGCTCAGGAAGAAGATGTGATTCTGATTTATGAAGGTAAACCAATTGGCTATCTAGTTGGATTTGCCGATGAAGATGATTGGATTGATTATTTGATGCTGAATAATCCTGAGTTTCAAACACGATTGCGGCGCTCTCTTCAAGATGCGCGAGAAGGAAAAACGATCGCTTTTGAAAAGGGAAAGTTGGTTTCAGAGAGCGAGAATTAGAGATTGGTTTCAGAGAGCGCACTTGGGATGAAAGCAACAACTCAGCATACAAGTTATTTTGGGAAACGATACTATAACATCTAAAACCTCACTTTGCTTTCCTTATGACCACAATCGCTGAATTGGATAAGCATCAAAAGCTGGATCGCGACTAATCAAAACAAGGGAATGATTAATTGCCTGTGCAACAAGAATGCGATCGAAAGGATCTTTATGATACAAGGGGAGATTACAAAGCTGTATTGTATCTTTTAACGAAATTGGCAATAGCTTAAATCTGGTAGATTCAAAGCTAGATTCGATGTCATTAAAGTCAGATAGCAAAGAAAGTTTAGCTATCTTAATCTTGATAGATATTTCCCAAAACCTCGCAATACTGACAAAAACGTTATCTGTATTTTCGATTGCATCTCGTATAGAAACGGGTAAATTTGAATCATCCTCTGCTAACCAAATAAAAATATGGGTATCCAACAAAATAGAATCCATTACATATATTCCTCAAAATCTTCCAGTGGCTCATCAAAATCATCAGGTAGAGGCAAAACAAAAGTTCCTTTCATTGAGCCCGCTAAACGACTTTTTTCAGGGATTTCCTCGGCTTTTTTAGTATTTTCTTTAGCATTTGGATACTTTTTAAGCAAATATTCTGCATAATGCAAAAGTTCTTTCTTGAGATCATCTGGCATATTAACAACGGCTTTCCATAAAGCAGTATCGGTACTCATGATTTCTCCTTTGCTTCCAGGTTGTTCTCGGCAAAATAGTCAGTATCAACGTCTTGGACTCGAACAATATCTATATTTGGGTTTCGTCGCCGCAGTCCTCTAACAATGTTGTTGTCAAAGTTTTCATCAGCAAGCAGTTTCAACATAGTTCCCGTTCAGCTTTGCGGGCTAACAGTCGATCGCGCAAACCTTGCCGGTCAAACCTCGCCTGCCTGGTTCATTTGGCGAACTTCTTGTGCTTGTTGCTGACGCTGTTGCAGATATGATTCCACCTCCTGCTGATGGTTGAGGTAGAAGGCAATTGTGGCGTATATATCAGCCAAGTTCAGCGACGGATAGCGATCGCTAATTTCTTCTGCTGTTGCTCCTTGCTGGAAGACGGCAACAACAGTATCTAATGTAACACGGGTTTGACCGACCCGAACTACCCCATCAGCATCAGTCTTTAGTGGTGCAACCTCAGATGCGATCGCTAGTGTCATAAGCAAATTGACCTGTTTCTCTTAATAGTAGCAACATATAGTGGTTGTCAGTAGGATGAGGTACACCCAGAGAAACTCGGTTTCTTGAAGAAACTGGGTTTCTGGATGGCAAGGATGCGTAAATTTCGGTTAAAAGTTGGTGCAGCTTCAACTTGAATAAACGGTTGCTCAGACATCCTCAAGTCCTTCCCAAAGTTGGGCAACAGGAATGGTTTGTCCGGTCATTGCTTCATGCCAAGCTTGACGCAAATCTGCTATAATTTCTTCTTTATTTTTATCATCTTCATTTATTTCTCCTGCTTCTGGGATGAGGACAATTAGTTCAACGCGACTGTTTTTCTCTGTCATTAGGGGGCGATCTAAAGTAATTTGCCCTTGTTCATTGATGGTAGCCATAACTTTAATTGCTTTCATTGCGTGTTCAAATCGTTTAGGTGATAGTTTTAAGGATGTGGTAGAAAATTCATGTTTCCATATATTCCTTTAGATCTTCCAGTGGTTCATCAAAATCATCAGACATAACGATCTGACCAGCCCAACTACCATAACCATGAGGTTGTTCAAGCTGCTCTTGAGATGATTCAGTCTTTGCTTGTTTCTCAAGTAGATATTCTGCATAATGCAAGATCTCTTTTTTTAGAGGATCTGGCATCTTGACGATAGTTTGAAAGATCTCTGTATCGATAGTCATGATTTCTCTTTCGCAATCCAATAGTAATATATTATAACATGGGTGTTTCGGAATTATTATGCTAATGTTCATAGAGAAAACATTTTTGGAGGAACACGGCATCATAAATATGTCGGTTATCCGAAAATTTTAATGATGCGGTGTCCAAAGCAGCATACCTGCGACAAAGGGCTGCAAGTCTATATTGTTGGATCTCTAAGGGGTTGACAAACCGAGCTTTTTGTTATAACGGTGATGGGGAATGGGTAATGGTCAGAAAAACATTTTTCCTAATTCTTTTAACATTGAACAATGCTGTACAGAAGAGCCTAGCCTATGTTTTTGACCAATGCGATCGCATATCGTTTCCCTGGGATATCATCCCTCGTTACTCAAAACCCGCTATTGGCAACCGTCGAAGCCGAAAATGCTCCGATTGTCCTCACCGGGGTGCTACTGAGTTTAGTGATCATCTATGTCGCCAGTAAAATCGGCGCTGAAATCTCCAAGCGCCTTGATTTTCCGCCCGTTTTGGGCGAACTGGTAGCTGGGGTAATTGTGGGCATATCTGCCTTGCATCTGATCGTCTTCCCGGAGAGTGGACTGCAAGCATCCGATTCGGGGGTCATGACTATTCTGCAATGGATTAACAATCTGACTCCAGAAGCGTTGAGCAGCATATTTCAGTCCCAGAGCGAAGTTATTTCCGTTCTGGCAGAACTGGGTGTAATCGTTTTGCTGTTTGAGATTGGGCTGGAATCGGATCTGCGCCAACTCAAGGAAGTGGGCTCTCAAGCCACGGTGGTTGCCTGTGTCGGGGTAGCAGTGCCCTTTGCGGCTGGTACAGTTGGACTCATGACATTCTTCAACGTGCCAGCCATTCCGTCAATTTTTGCGGGGGCTGCACTCACAGCAACCAGTATTGGCATTACTTCTAAGGTTTTATCCGAACTGGGACGACTCAAATCCACAGAAGGTCAAATCATTGTTGGTGCAGCGGTAATTGATGATGTGCTGGGAATTATTGTCTTGGCGGTTGTCGCCAGTTTAGCCAAAACTGGGGAGATTGATGTTGTCAATGTCATCTACCTAATCGTCAGTGCGACAGCTTTTTTGATTGGTTCTATCCTGTTCGGTGGCATCTTCAACAAAACCTTTGTTGCCGTTGTGGAAAATTTTAAAACCCGTGGCAATATCGTGGTTCCGGCGTTTACTTTTGCCTTCTTTATGGCATTCCTGGGCAACGCAATTCATCTGGAAGCGATTTTAGGAGCATTCGCGGCTGGGTTGGTGCTGGATGAAACCGATGCCCGCAATGAGTTGGATGAATTGGTGAAACCCATCGCCGACCTTTTTGTGCCCATTTTCTTTGTCGCTGTAGGTGCTAGAGCGGATTTGGGGGTCTTGAATCCAACTGTGCCCGATAATCGGGCGGGTTTGTTTATTGCGGTATTTTTGATTGCTGTGGCGATCGCAGGCAAAATAGTAACAGGTTGGGCAGTGTTTGGGCAACCGGGGATTAATCGGTGGGCTATAGGTGTCGGGATGATTCCTCGTGGCGAAGTTGGGCTGGTGTTTGCAGGCATCGGTTCTGCCAGTGGCGTGATTGACAAGCCCTTGGAAGCTGCCATTATCATCATGGTGATTTTGACCACATTTCTGGCTCCACCATTTCTGCGGATCGCTTTTGGTAAACCGGCGGAACCCCCAGCCAGTGGAGAACCGTTGTTGGCTCAATCCACTTTAGTGGATGAATCTCAACCGTTATCGTGAGGGTTGCGGAGCGATCGGCTTTTTTGGCATCGAATCGAGTGTGCGATCGCTCCGCAACCACACTCAAAACACTGTCTCATACTAAGTATGAATTTGTTGATGAAAACCCTCTCGGCTATATTTGATCTGTACCAGTGGCCCACTATTCCATTCAGGTCGGTCAGCATGGACATCACAGCTACTTTGAATGAAATTGCAGCCCTTAGCGTCGAAGATAGGATTCGTCTTGTGCAAGCAATTTGGGAGACTATTGCAGCCGATCGAGTTTACCCCGATCTGACAGAGGTGCAAAAGCGGGAGATCGATCGCCGAATTACTGACAACGAGGTGAATCCAGACAATGTACTGACGTGGGAAGAGATTAAAGCATTTGTTAAGGAACAAAGATGAATTATGCGCTGGTATTTCGACCAGAGGTTCGCGAAGAACTCAATGAAGCATACAGTTGGTATGAAAGCCAGCAGCCAGGACTAGGCGACGAGTTTTTGGATACAATAGCAATTAACCAATATTCAGGTATTATTATGGAAGAATTACTTGCTCTTAAATCTTTGCTCTTGCAAGGTGATATTCCAGAAGCATTGCTAATAATCGAAGAACTGGAAGAAATGAGCCGCGACGACAAAATTAATAACATTCGCAGCTATGCCAAAATTTTGCTGCTGCACCTGATTAAGCAGCAAGCTGAAAATCGCACCACTCGTTCTTGGGATGTTTCAATTCGCAATAGTGCCAGGGAAATTCAGGAAAAGAATAAGCGCCATAAGGCAGGGGGCTATTACCTGAACGCGGAAGAATTACGTGAAGTTTTATCAGCTGCATATCCAATGGCAGCTGATAAAGCATCGCTGGAAGTAGCAGAAGGGCGATATGAGACAGCCGAATTGGAAAATATGGTTAATCGAGAAGAAATTCTGAATCGCGCTTTAGCTTTAATTTCACCTGAAGTATGAGCGACTATTCTTAATTAGGGTTAACTAACCTACTCATTCAGATTCTTTACTTTGCCGATCGGCCCTTTCATTCCTCTCTTGCCATTCCGCATAGAAAAACAAAATTGCTAACAAAATATAACCAACTGCCCAAGAACTACCAGCACCCCAACCCAACTTAATCACAGTATCGGCAACTGTCCAATTGTAACTGTGCATTAACCCTACCCAGGAAAGTAAAGCCGCTGCCAAAGACCAAAATGCGGCTTGACGAAAATTTCGTTCTATGATATAAACTGTGATCGCCGCCAGAATCATTGCTGAAAAGATAAACCCTTGTTCCAGTGCAAAGGCACCATCGATATAGGTGTCGCTGAGTTTAAATAAAGGGACTAAATCTGCGGTAAAAGGTTTGTCTGGTGTACCCAAACCAGCGGCGCGAAGGGAGTTTTTAGCGATGAGTGCTGCCCAACCCGCGATCGCAGGTAACAACCCCACAACCACTGCTGGCGCGTGATGACGTGGCGTAGCTTCAAAAGCTTGGGCAACAATCACAATACCGATCCAAAGTACGATCGCCATCCCAGCTTCGATCGGCACAAAATATGCTAAAAACGCAACAGTACCGCTCAAACACAGCAAACCCATCACCACGCCATTGAGGACAGAATATCCCACCCGCGCCCCCATCGCTTTCCAACCGGGATGACCGATATAGATTGTAGTCGGGAAACAGGAACCGCAGATAGCCGCCACGATCGTACCAATCCCATTCGCAGCAAGGCAAGGCGTAGCGGGGTAAGTATCTCCCGCCGCTTCCGCACTTTCCAAATTTTGAATACTGCCAACGAGGTTAAATAATCCCATCGGCAAGATAATACTGAGGTAGTCTACCAAAACCCCGCGTGCTTGCCACAAATCTCCCAACCAGAAACCAGGTAAGTAAACCCCTATTGGTTTTACAGCATCGGCAAATCGGGCGCTATCCCAACTCATCAATCCAGTTCCCCAAGCAAGGGCAATTCCCAGCAACACCGCCAACAAACCACCGGGAACGGCAAACTTTACCCGACCAAAGTAAGTTAAAAGAATCACCCCTAATGGCACTAATCCCACAACTGGATTCGCAAAAGTGCGGAAGAGAAAGCCGATCGCAATAAAAGTGAGCGCAATTCCGCCTAAAGTAGAGAGTAGAGCAGCCCTCGGAGCTATTCGCCGCAGAGCATTCCCAATCCAGGCACCAGCTAACTCAATCAACCCACTGCCCAGACAAGCCACCAAACCCGCTTGCCAAGCCAATTCCGCAGCTTGTTCGCTAGAGAAGCCCTTGGCTAAAGCACCCAGCCGTACTGGCAACATCACTAAGAAAATATAAGCAAACAGACTAACCGTATTGATACCATAAGGCAAAGCAGTGATATCATCTCGCTGTTCCCGCTGACCCTGCTGGTAAGCCAGCCAACTGTAATAAAAATTACCAACTATCAAACTCAGCGCTATTCCCGGCAGAATGCGTCCGTAAATCAGAGACGGTGGGAAGCCCAGCACCCCTCCACATAGATTGACAATCAGCAAGATTTGAATAAAATTATCGAGTGCTAGCCCGAAGAATCCATCGATATCTCCGCGAACTAGCCAGCGTGGGGACAAGGTTGTTTGCATATGTGTTTGAGTTTGTATTAGCTTTGGTACAGGGAACGCGATCGCGCAATATTCGTCATTTTCCCCTACTAGGGGGATGACAGAGGTTTAAACTTTTATTTAACGACTCAAAAAATATACTGAAATATTACATACTTAGCTGAGTCACCTAGAGCAGAAACGATATTATAAATTGGACGTGAGGTAGTAAAAAATAAAGGCAATGCTACATTTGGCCCTGGTGCAAAAGCAAGGATTGTCAAGTGAGCCCAGGCTGCGATTAATAGCTCGCCAAGAATCTGGACATACTTGGGCATTGATGAGCGAATCTGAGATAATTCCGGCAAAAGAAGCAGATTCCTACAACGATGGCTTACTGGTTTTAGTAGAACTTTCCCAGGCAGGCAAGATTTTGAGCGTTAAAGCTGCCACAGACTGGGTACTGAATCTGGTGGAAAATTATCTCGCCAGTGGCATAACCCCAGCCTTTTTGGAGCAAGAAAAGGAACGGGTTGAACAAGGGCTGCAATCCCTCACATTAGAAAAGCAAGATTTAGCCCGCCGTTCCGTAGAACTAGAAGCCCGTAGAGAAGAGATTCAACAGTTGGAAATCAAGTTACAAAAACAGGTTCAAGCCTTAGAAGCAGAAAAAGAGGAACTTCTCACCCGCTTTAGCTCAGAACTCGAAGCCTGTCAGCAAAAGATTCAAGCGTTAGAGGGGCTATAAAAGTCAAAAGAAGGATTCTTTTCCCTAGCCCCTCTTCCCTCTTCCCCAACCCCTAGCCCCTAGCCCCTAGCCCCTATTTTCTTTTGACTTTTGACTTTTGACTTTTGACTTCCCTAGCTACTCAGGCAGCGCTAATCTGGTGGATGAGTTCTGCTTGTGACCGTTCTTCTGAGCTGATTCTGGTTCTTGGGCTACTAAAATTTCCCGAATCAGCCGCGCCACAGCACGCTGGGCTAAAGCGCTAGCGACTTGCTGGCCCATCTGCTGGGTTTCTGGCTTCACCAGCAATTTGGGAATCAAAGGAAGCAGTTGCGTTGGGTCAAAACCAGGAGTTTCTTGGAGAATCTGCCAAATCTGTTTGATATGTGCCAAACTCTGAGGCGTTTCGCTGACAACTGGCTTCTCATTTACCGCTAAACCAACCCGTTCGCGAAAGGTATAGGTAAAGTTTTGGAAGCTATTGCGGGTTAAAGAGTCTAAACCATTGACAATTTCATCGGCTAAGTTTTTGCGAATGAACTCGCCCCGTTCGGAAAACAGAAAGTCTACTGTCTGATTCAGCACCAGATTGAGGTCGTAGTCTTGAGAGATACCGGCATTCCGCAGCAAGTTTTCCAAACGATTCCAGCGAAACTTGCCTTCCTTAAACAGGAGATCTTGCAGAGAAGTCCTTAATTCCGACGATGTATCTGTCAGCAGCCTTTTCGCAACGTAGGGATAGGCTTTACTGAGAACTTTAAAGTTGGGGTCTATTTGGATAGCGATTCCTTCCAAGGTGACGAGGGAGCGAATAATTAGGGCATAGTAAGCGGGTACGCTAAACGGATATTCGTACATCAATGCCGACAGCTGATCGGTGATGCTCTTAAAGTTTAGTTCGGCTACACTTGCTCCCAGGGCATCGTTAAATACGGCGGCAAATGCGGGGATGATGGGCGTCAAGTCGGTATCGGGCGTCAAAAACTCTAAATTGACGTAATCGCGGGCTAAGCCTTCAAAGTCCCGGTTGACCAAATGCACGACTGCTTCAATTAAGCCATAACGCTGATAGGGCTTGACTTCGCTCATCATGCCAAAGTCCAGATAAACTAATTTGCCATCTGGGCTGGCTAGCAAATTGCCGGGATGGGGGTCGGCGTGGAAGAAGCCGTGTTCTAGGAGCTGGCGCAGGGAACACTGTACTCCTACTTCTATTAAATGACGGGCATCTATTCCCTGTTTCTCGATCGCTTCCAGATTAGTCAACTTGGTGCCGTTTATCCACTCCATCGTCAAAACTCGACGCTGTGTGTATTCCCAGTAAATCTTGGGAATATAGATATCCGGTACGTTACCGTAGAGCTGCTCAAATCGCTCGGCGTTGTGTCCCTCCTGGATGTAGTCCAGTTCTTCAAAGATACGGCTGCCAAATTCATCCAGGATCGCTACTAAGTCGCTGCGTATCCGTTTAAAGGTCTTCTTCGCCCATGCAGCTAAAGAGCGCCCGATGTACAAATCGAGTGCTATTCTCTGGGTAAGGTCGGGTCGCTGTACTTTTACGGCGACAGTTTCACCTGTTTTGAGTTTGCCTTTGTAAACTTGGCCCAGAGAAGCTGCCGCTAAGGGCTCTGGCGATAGTTCTGCGTATATTTCTTCGGGTTTTGCACCCAGTTCTTCTTCTATAAACCTGTAAGCTACCTCGTTGGGAAATGGGGGTAGTTGGTCTTGCAGATTGGTTAATTCTTCCAAGTATAAGGACGGAACTAAGTCTGGGCGGGTGGATAGGGCTTGTCCCACTTTGATGTATGCTGGGCCTAGTTTGGTTAATATTTCCCGCAGCTGAACGGCTCGTCGCTTCTGGTTCTTGGCTATGCGCCCCCGCTGACGATCCCACCACAAGCTGAGGGCAAAAGTGACCAACGGCCACACGATGCCTACAAATCTTCCCCATACTTGTAATGGACGCTGCTGATAATACTCTGCGATCGCTTCCGGGTCATAGCGTAGCCCTTCTGTTTCCTGCTCTGATGCCACAACATTAACCCGTTTAGCTGGCGTTGGCGAGAGCGATGCCCGCTCTACCGTTACCGTCGGGGCAACAACTGCCGTTTTATCATCCCTCATGGCTGGGTATGGAGGCTTCTGAAGCCTTGGTTCTGAATAAGAATTAGATGAGCTTGGGGATACCGTCTTTAAATTCATGAATATCGAACCGAGTCGGGGTAGTTATGTTAAACATTGTAACAATGACTCGGAGCCAGACATCAGCGCCTCATACTTGCGCTATATCTAATTTGGTCACTGGTGATTGGGGAAAAGGTGATTCTCTCCCCCACTCTCCCACTCCCCCACTCCCCCACTCTTCCCCTTTTTGACTTTTGACTTTTGACTTTTGACTTTTCTAGCCCCTCGCTCATGTTACTCGGATTGCGAATTGAAAATTTTGCCCTGATCGATCGTCTTGAGCTTGTATTCGGCCCAGGTCTAAATGTGTTGACTGGGGAAACTGGCGCGGGAAAGTCGATTATTCTGGATGCGATCGATGCCGCTTTAGGAGGTAAAGTTACCAGCAGGTCTATTCGGACTGGGGCTATTCGTGCGGTAGTGGAAGCGACTTTTAAGTTGACTGCGGAGTTGACTGACTGGCTTGCTGAACAAGAAATCGACCTGTTGGATGAAATTTCTTTGGTATGCAGTCGGGAAATGTCTACTACTCAGGGTGTGCTGCGTAGCAGTCGATCGCGAATCAATGGGGTGGTGGTAAACCGACAGCAGATAGAACAACTGCGATCGCGTTTGGTAGAGATCACCGCTCAAGGTCAAACGGTTCAAATCGGACAGCCAGCACGTCAGCGTCATTGTCTCGATAGTTTCGGCGGTTCCCCCCTACTCCTACAGCGGCGAGAAGTCTTCGCAGCTTTTACAGCCTGCTCTGAGGCACTCTCTCACCTGGAAAAACGTCGCCAGTCCGAGCAGATGCGCTTGCAAAAGTTGGATTTACTGGAATTTCAGCTAAAAGAACTGAGTACGGCTAATCTTCAAGACCCCGATGAATCAGAACATCTCGAACAAGAACGTCAGCGCCTCAGTCATGTTGTAGAATTGCAAAAGCAAAGTTACCAAGTCTATCAAGCTTTATATCAAAATGATGGCGAAGCTGATGCCGCTGCTGACATACTGGGTCAAGCGGAAGCAGTTTTGATTGATATGGTGAATTACGATGTCCAGCTGCAACCAATTCTAGATATGGTAAGTGCGGCTCTATCTCAGGTGGAAGAAGCGGGACGACAAATTAATGCCTACGGTGAAGATTTAGAAGCAGATCCCCAACGTCTGGAAACGGTGGAACAGCGCATCCGGGATCTTAAACAAATTTGCCGCAAGTATGGCCCCAGTCTGGCGGAGGCGATCGCATACAGCCAGCGCGTCCAATCTGAGTTGGAGGAACTACAAGGGGGCGGACAATCGATCGAAGTTCTGGAGCAAGTATATCAGGAACGAAAAGCCATACTTGAGAAAGCTTGTGCTAGTCTAAGTCAGTTGCGCCGCACTGCCGCCGATGAATTGGAAGCTCGTTTGGTGTCAGAACTCAAGCCCCTGGCGATGGAAAAGGTGAAGTTTCAAGTAGAAACTACTCCCTGTCCGCCTACGTCTTACGGTGCTGACAAGATTGTTTTTATGTTTAGCCCCAATCCAGGGGAACCACTGCATCCGATGACAGAAACTGCCTCTGGCGGGGAAATGAGTCGTTTTCTACTTGCTCTGAAGGCGTGTTTCTCTCAAGTGGAATCTGTGGGAACGCTAATATTTGATGAGATTGATGTGGGAGTTTCTGGACGGGTGGCTGTGGCGATCGCTCAAAAGCTCCACCAACTCTCTCAACATCATCAAGTCCTCTGCGTCACCCACCAACCCCTAGTCGCCGCTATGGCCGATCGTCACTTCCGAGTTGATAAAGAAGTTATCGAGAAGGAGTCAGAAGTCACCAGTTATGAGATATCCAACACTCAGCACTCGGATGTTCGCACCGTCGTTCGAGTATCCGCCCTAGACAATCATCTGACTCGCAGCGAAGAACTGGCTCAGCTAGCTGGCGGAGAGTTTGGCACTGAGGCTATAGCCTTTGCCGAATCTCTCCTAGCACAAGCTGCTTCTCACCGTCAAATGCAGCCATTACCCATTTCCAAACCAAAACCTCTCCCAGACTCAGGATCTCATACTGAGACGGCAATTGACAAAACTTTAAACAATCCTTAACAGTTTGACAACAAAAGAGTTCTACAGTGTTAATTCAAAGCTCTTGGCTTACGAAAATTCAGCAAATGGGGAAAGTTTGGTAATCATCGGCACAAATATCCCGTGGCATAATGTCAGAATCATAGAACTTCACAGGAGCGTGGAAAAAAAACATATAGTAAACTAATCTGTAAATTAAACTTTTAGGGTTTCACATACCAATCTGTAACTCCAATACTCTATAAACAACTATGATCGCATCGCGTTTGCATCTGCCATCTGTTGCACAGACTGCCACTGTGATAGATGTAGCCCCCTACGTTAAAACTTCCGTGTCTCAAATTGCACCAGATCGTACTCCTGCACCGAGTGTAGTTGATGCAATTCCGGAAATGGAAAATCAGCCCGGACAACAAATTCCACAAGTGTACGCTCCTGAGCCGAGTGTAATAGGTGCAATTCCAGAAGTAGAGCATCAGCCTGTGCGTAAAATGGCACAAGGGAATATTCATGAAGCTAAGACGATCGATGTAGTCCCAGAAGCAGATAATCCGCCGGTGTTTCAAATGACACAAAGTAATACTCAGGAAGCTAAGACGATCGATGTAGTCGCACAACCTAATACTCAGAAAGCTAAGACGATCGATGTAGTCGCACAAGTAAATACTCAGGAAGCTAAGACGATCGATGTAGTCGCCGAAGCAGATCGTCCGCCCTTGAGTAAAATGACACAAAGTAATACTCGGAAAGGCAAGAGGATAAATTATAACGCAGTCGCACAAGCAGAGCATGAGCAGGTGCGTAAAATGACACAAGTAGATACTGATGAGATTAAAACGCTATCGGGTAAGGCAGTCAATCTAGTCGCGGAAGTTGATAATCCATCGCTGCGTAGAAAAGGACAAGCCCATCCTCAGCAACCGATCGGCGGGGTGGAAAATAAAACAAGACCCGATCGTACTCGCGATCGCAAAGTGATTGATGTCGTCCCCCTGGGGGAAAATCCGCCAGTGCATCAACCGCCTGCGGCTCCGACTCCCGAATCTAATCGTGGCGGTGCATTAGCCACAACGGAAGGCTCCTTTTCAACATTTCTCGCCCCCCTCAACAAAGATTCTTTCAAAGAAGTTATCGTTCCTGTCGAAGAAAAACTCCGGGTAATAAATCAAACCCTGACAATGCTAACCGACAGTCAGGGTTTTGATGCCATTCTCCAAGATATGTTGAACGCCATTACCTTGAAAACAGGAGAATTACTGAATGCAGACCGCACGACAATTTATTTAGTAGACGAAGAGAAGAACGAACTGTGGTCAATTGTTGCCAAAGATGAAGAAGGACGCTCTCTAGAAATTCGCTTTCCGGCGACCCAAGGGATTGCAGGCGAAGTAGCCACTTTTCGGAAAGTGATTAATATTCCCTTTGATTTCTATGACGATCCCCGTTCCGCTTTTGCTCAGAAGCAAGACAAAAGAAATGGATACCGCACCTACACGATGCTGGTGATGCCTTTATTAAACGAGCAAGGCGACTTAGTAGCGGTTGTCCAATTAATCAACAAATTAAAATTACCAAACGAGCCAATCAAGCATTTAGATGAACGCATCAATCTAAATGGTTTTACAGAAGAAGACGAAAAAGTTTTTCAAGAATTCGCTCCTTCGATTCGCTTAATTCTGGAAAGTTCTAAATCTTTTTATGTAGCTACCCAAAGACAGCGAGCGGCTGATGCGCTGATGAAAGCAAACGAAGCCCTTAGCAAGAGCAGTCTTGACCTAGAAGAGACGTTGGGGCGAGTGATGGATGAAGCCAAGAAATTGATGAATGCCGATCGCAGCACCCTGTGGTTAATAGACCAAGATCGCAATCAATTGTGGACGAAAATCCCCATTGGTGGCGAATTAAAAGAACTCCGCATTCCCAGAACAGCGGGATTCGCCGGTATAGTTGCCGAATCCCGCGAACCGCTGATGATTGGATTTGATTTGTATGAAGATCTCCGTTCGGAGACTTCCAAAGAAACCGATAAAAAGTTGGGTTATCGCACTTGCAGTATGTTGTGTATGCCAGTGTTTAACGCCGATCAAGAATTGATTGGCGTCACGCAATTAATCAACAAGAAAAAACAGGGAGATTGGCCTGCATACGATCCCGCTGAATGGCCGAAAGTACCGGAATGCTGGAAAGCGAGTTTTAATCGCAGCGACCAAGAATTCATGCAGATATTTAATATCCAAGCGGGTGTGGCTCTGCAAAATGCCAAACTATTTGCAGAAGTCAAACAACAGCAGCAAATGCAGCGAGATATTCTCCGCTGCTTATCTAACGGCGTGATCTCGACAGATAAAGATGGTAATGTCATCGCTGCGAATGAAAGTGCGAAGCGATTGCTTGGCTTTGATGAGGATGAGAAACTGGAAGGAAAACCAATTTACGAATTGGTGCGGATCAAATGCAAAGAAGAACAAGACGAGGATAAATTTCCCCAATGGTTTAAAACGGCTTTAAACACTACGGACGAGAAAAAGCGCCAGCAATATTACCCAGATCAAGTGTTAGAATCCGTCTGTAACGAACAACACAGTGTGAATCTGTCGATTAATACGATCGCCAATGCCAGCGATTCTACTAAGGTGAGCGGCGCTTTAGTGGTGATGGACGACATCAGCGATGAAAAACGCCTCAAGAGTACCATGTATCGCTACATGACTCAGGAAGTCGCCGAACAACTGCTGGCAAGCGGCGATAATTTCAAGATGGGAGGCGATCGCAAAGAAGTTAGCATTCTGTTCTCAGATATTCGCAGCTACACCACCTTGACTGAAAGCTTGGAGGCGGAAGAAGTAGTGCAAATGCTCAACGAATATTTCGAGTCGATGGTCGATGCTGTCTTTAAGTACAAAGGCACCCTAGACAAATACATTGGCGACGCGCTCATGGCCGTATTTGGTGCGTTCCTGCCATTGCACGATCATGCTTGGATGGCAGTCCAAACAGCAGTGCAAATGCGCCATCGCTTAGCAGCATTCAATTCCAAGCGCCGCGAAAACAATCAGCTAGAAATAAAGGTTGGCATTGGCATCAACTCCGGCTCAGTTATCAGTGGCAATATTGGCTCTTCTCAGCGCATGGAACTCACTTCTATCGGTGATGAAGTCAACTTGGCGTCGCGCTTGGAAGGTGCTAGTAAGCAATATGGCTGTGATATTGTGATCAGCCAAAATACCTTTGAGCCATGTGCCGATCGCATCTGGTACAGGGAACTTGACTTTATTCGCGTCAAGGGAAAAGATAAACCAGTGAGAGTTTATGAACTGGTTGGTTTGCGCGACGAGCAAATTTCAGACGAGAAGCACAATTTGATCGAGACTTACCATAAGGGACGCGAACATTACCTCCATCAGGAATTTAGGAAAGCAATGAATGAATTTGCCATAATTCTGGAAGATATGAGTGTTCCCGATAAATCAGCTTCCTTGTACCTGAAGCGCTGTCAGCACTGGCTGGACAATCCGGAATTGGTAGAGACACAGTGGGAAGATGGCGTCTGGACTCTCACAGAGAAATAAGGCATTGGGCATGGGGAAATTGGTAAAGCTTTTAAATTGAAGATTGCAGATTGAATTTCAAATCTAAAATCTAAAATCTAAAATCTAAAATTTCCCCTTATATAGCAATCCTAAATGAGATGTAAACAAATGGTAGGTTGGGTTAGACGCGGTAATTAACTTATAATGCTCACAGATAGGTCTTTTCCCGCGTCGTAACCCAACATTCACTATTAAATATGTGTTCACGACTGATTTAGGATTGCTATATGATGTGTTTGTCTCTGAGAGAGGGAGTCATAATTATCAGACCTCTAACAATATCTTCGTGAGTCGCCGTCCCATTGATAATTTTTTTCTGAATTTCAATTGCCTCTATAGCCAAGTGGTAGGGAATACCTTTGGCTTCCAGTCTTTTGACCTCAAGGATGTCTATACCTTGTGCCAGTCCCTCCAAGTATTCATCTACAGTTACGCCCCAATCTTCTATCTCTGCCATTGTTTTTCCTCTACGCCTGCGTTTTTAGCCTTTCCGCCATTTTACAAAAGTCATATCGTTTCCGATAGCATCGCTTACCGAAAGAATTCTTATTCTTATTCTTATCTGCGTTCATCTGCGTTCATCTGTCTACCCTACGGGAAGGCTTCGCCTACATCTGCGGTAAAAATTTAACCAACGATGAAAACAGACAATTTCCCAATCCCACTCATGTACTACTGAAAGTCTTCTTCTTGCCAGCTGGTATTGGCATAATCACCAAGGCGTGAAATGGCCCGATCGATCGTTTCCAAACCTTGTTCCACTGTTTCTATCAATGCTAACTTACCCCGCAATTCCGCAGCACCGACAAAACCTTTAGCATACCAAGTCATGTGCTTGCGAGATTGGCGAATTCCCCGTTCTCCCTTATATTCCCACAGCGCTTGCAGATGATCTCTAGCACATTCCAGCCGTTGAATTGGCGTCGGAGTTTCCTTATTTTTACCAGTTTTCAAGAAATAGTCAACTTCTCCTACTAAAAACGGATAACCAAGCGTTCCTCGCGAACACATCACGCCATCAGCACCAGTTTCTTCCAAACAACGTACAGCAGCTTCCACAGAAAAAATATCCCCATTGGCAATAACTGGAATAGAGAGAATTTCCTTAACTTTGCGAATCCATTCCCACTTTGCAGAACCATTATAACCTTGAGCGCGAGTGCGACCGTGGACAGTAATCATTTTTGCACCAGCATCTTCCATTCGCTTAGCAAAATCGAGAATAGTTATTTCTTTATCTGACCAACCGATGCGAGTTTTAACTGTTACCGGAACATCCACAGCTTTCACTACTTCCCGGACAATTGCCTCAGCAACTTCCGGTTGTCGCAATAAGGAAGAACCGCCGCCATTTTTAGTAATTTTGTTGACGGGACAACCCATGTTAATATCAATTGTATCAGCACCTTCTTTTACTGCCATAACAGCAGCCTCAGCTAAGAAATCGGGGCGACAGTCAAATAGTTGAATGCTGATAGGTCTTTCGTTCGGGTCTACCTCCATAATTTTGGGCAACTGTTTGACATAATGCAGTCCCGTCGCATTCACCATTTCGGTGTACATCATCGAGTCTGGCGCATAGCGACGCACTAGGCGACGGAATACCAAATCTGTGACGCCTGAGAGGGGAGACTGGAGAACGCGGCTGTTTACTTCAAAATTGTCAATTTTGAGGGGAGTGGAGAGTCTAGCTTGGAGAGTGGGAGATAGAAAGGCCATAAGATTGAAAGGCGATCGAGCTTTTCTATTGTAGTTTATTCTTAGGTACGTTGTTGCGCTTCAGCGCTCTTTAAGATAGCACTAAAGCGCAACAATAGACCTAAGATTGTATTTTTTCATATCCCTGCTCATCTGCAAGTATTTAAAGACAACGGGAACCGCTGTAATATTTCTCAAAGTGCGATGATTGCCGTTTCAACATCTTTATTTTCTGGAGTTTTTGGACGAAGATATAAAGTAACTTCCATATCGAGTCGCTTCAAGAAATTGAGTAGTTTACCTTCGCTAAATCTTTGAAATTCAGCCTTCATTAAATCAGATACTTCTTGTTTGCTAATACCCAAAATTTTACTAATTTCCTGGTGTTTCAGGTTACGTTGTTGAAGTAACAGTATTACTTGAATTCCTATTTTTCCCCGTGTAAAAAGTTCATCAGCATCATCTAAACCGAGATCGGCAAATACGTTACCACTACTATCTTCAAAAATTAGTTCTTGTGTCATTTTGATTCCTCCCTTGCTACTGCATCTTTATAACGTTGTTTAATCAGATCGACATCAGACTGGGGTGTTTTAATTCCTTTCTTCGATTTCTTTTGGAAAGCGTGTAAAACATAGATTCTTTCCCCAATTTTAACTGCGTAAACTGCTCGATAAGTGTCTGTATCATAACGTTTAATAATTTCATAAACTCCTGTACCAACTCCCTTAAAAGGCTTGGCTTCTAAAGGTGTTTCCCCTGCTTGTACTAATTGTAACGCATAACCTATAGAGATACGCACTTTTTCAGGAAACTCACGGATATTTTGACGAGAATCCCCCATCCAAACTAAAGGGCGTAAAGAAACCTCTGTATTTTCCTCACTTTCAGCCATTTTATCCGCAATTTACCCCCAGGATCGTTTTTAGATTATTCTGAGCGATCGAGCTTTTTTTGTTGCGCTTTAGCGCTATCTTAAAGAGCGCTAAAGCGCAACAACGTACCTAAGATTGTACTTTCTTATTCCGGCAATTCGCCAAATCTTTCTCGATATCGAGCTACTAATTCTTCTGCTGTCAGATAGCGATTTCTTCGCTCATCAAACCAATACAGTACCTCAAGCTGAGATTCTCCGTCAGAATATCGACCTCTACCAATCCCTAAACCTATTTCTGGCATCCAAAAAGGCTCCCCAATTTGCTGTTCGTACTCGCCATTAACTAAGCGATAAATTTCAAAAGGTTGATGTTGGTCGCGCCGCCAATAGTAAGGGTTGTAAACGATATAATACAATACTCCTAATTTAGCATAAATATCCATCTTTTTATCGTATTCCCCACCGTAAGTTTGAGAGACTATCTCTAGGGCGAAAATCGGGGGAATATTATTTTCTTCCCAAACCACATAACTTACGCGCAAAGTATTGCCTTTAAACCGTTCTACTCCTAAACTCAAGAAACCGTCGGGAACAACGGGTACGAGATGACTAACTCCCGTTGTGTGATAGACTGCCATATCTATGCCAAAGAACCAGTCATTGCGCTGATTCCAGTAGAATTTGAGCAGGAATAAAAGTAAATTGGGAATAAAGTTTTGATTTTCGTTATCCACAGGCGTATCGTCAGAATTAGGGAGTTCAGCACCAGTTGGTAAGCGGATTTCTTGATTAAACTGTACCATAATAGGCTGGAAGGTAATTGATGAATTAATTGTATCATTGAGAAAGCAGTCTGCATAGAAAGCCGGTTTCTTAAAGAAATCGGCTTTCAACCTCTGACGCACCCTAGCATAATGTGATTATTTATGAGAAAAAGGTTTCACCCAAACCGTGATATTTTCAATCTTAACAACATTGACAATTTCCCCTGGTTCTAGGATCACATTTTCTGCACAACGGGCTGGCCAATAAGTACCGTTAAAATAAACACGGCCTTTGCGATCGGGGCAAATATGTTTCTCCACAATGCCTTCTTTGTTATCATAAGGGAAATCAAGGTTTGTTGTGTTTTCGTCTTGAGGTGTGAAGAATGATTTGATGAAGTTTAACATGGGTAGTGCCTCCGGGTTGGTTATATTGATTTATTTGGGTTAGTTTTTGTGTTTTATGCAGGGAACGCGATCGCATTTTGGAGAGAAAAGGGAAAAAACGCGATCGCAAAACTTCTACTCCCAGCAGGGGTTATAAAACACGGTGCCATCTAAGTTTGTATGTTCTAAGTTCGCACCGGACAGATTTGCGAAGGTGAGGTTCGCATCGCAAATATGTGCCCGCGACAAATCGGCATTTTCTAGATTGGCGTTTTGAAGGTTGGCACAAATTAGCAATGCCCCAGATAAATTTGCCCCTCGTAAGTTAATATCTCGCAGATCCAAATTTCGCAAATCAGCCCCGCTTAAATTCCAATTTTCAAAATTTCGTTCTCCTGCCAAATATTGTTGGTGTAGTAAGTCATCCGTGTAAATACGGACAGTTTTCTCGTTGAGTGTTTTGGGTGTAGTCTGAGCTTTCATGTCCTTACCTCTCAACCGACACCCCAACGATAGCCTTTGAGTATTACCCCAAGTCAAAACCACCCCAAGGTTGCTCTCAAAGCTAAGTGCAATCACGGTTATAACCTTGGGGTACTATAGGTTAAGCTTGGTGTATGCCCTATAGTTTTTTTAGAAAATCGGTTGGAGTCAGATGGCAGTTAAAAAACAAAAGGATGATTTCTCTTGGGGAGATGATGTAAAGAAGCAGGCAAAGTTGTTGCTGGATGCTTTACTGGCGGCGGCTGACGGGCAATTGCCGGAAAAATTGGATCGCCCAAAACCAAAATGGGAGGGAGAAAGCAACAATTTGGTGGTAAAAACAACTATGCGTGAGCTAAAGCAGTTAATGAAACATAGGGGATACATTTTTCCAACAACAAAAGAATTTCCTACAAAATTAGATGAAGAAAATCACATTCCACAGGCACTTCGAGATACAATTGATCGCTTAAAATTATTAAGGATTTTAAAAGCACCAGATCAGTCTGGTCAAACGAGCTTAAACTTTAGATTCGAGCTTTGCTCAAGAAAGCAAGAGGAAAATTTAATACAGTTTGATGACTGTTGGGAAAAATATAAAGAAGATAAGTTATCTAAGACTCAAACGAGTAATTCTGATACATATACAAACACTAAAAAGCCTGTAATTCCTGAAATATGCCCCTATAAAGGCTTATCCGCTTTCACAAAAGACGATGCTCCCTTTTTCTTTGGACGTGAGAAATTCACTGAAACCTTATTACAAGCAGCACAAACACGGCCATTCGTAGCTGTTATTGGTAACTCTGGCAGTGGTAAGTCTTCGGTTGTTTATGCTGGACTCATTTATAAATTAGAGCAACAGGGAGGATGGAAATTTATTCCCTTCAGACCAACAAATGCGCCGTTCTTTCAACTAGCTAATGCGCGGTTATCCTTGTTAAAACCTGAGATGGATGAATTCGAGCGTATTGCCAAAGCAAAAAAATACGCAAACAATTTTAAAACGGGTGAATTAACTTTAAAGGATGTTTTAGATCTCAGTTTACAAGAAAATTCGTCTAACCAGCGTTTTCTGATTTTCGTAGATCAATTTGAAGAACTTTATACTCTTTGTCCAGAAGATGAACGAAATACTTTTATAAAGCAATTATTAGAAGTTGTTAATGCAGAAAGTGAAAAAAGAGCGCCTGATATTGTTCTGGTAATTACTCTCAGAGCCGATTTTTATGGACACGCTATAGCTTATCCACCTTTAGGAGAAGTATTGCAAAAGTGGAAGCCAGAAACTATCCTCGCAATGAATGGAAAGAAATTACAAGAAGCCATTGAAAAACCGGCGGAAGCAGTTAAACTCAACATTCAGGATGGACTGACAAAAATTATCTTAAATGCAATTAAGAGTAACCCTGGTGAGTTACCTTTACTAGAGTTTGCATTAAAAAAATTGTGGGAAAACCAAAGTAATAATCAATTAACAATCGCTGCTTACAACGAAATCGGGGGAGTTGAGAAAGCCTTAGCTAATCATGCTGAGGAAATTTATCAAAAATTAAATGAAGATGAGCAAAATCGAGTTAAGCATATCTTTACCCAATTAGTCCGTTTTGGGGAAAATACCGATGATACTCGTCGCATAGCAACCCGTGATGAAATTGGGGCAGAAAATTGGCAGTTAGTTACTACGTTAGCTAATGCAGAAGCTCGTTTAGTTGTTGCAGGACGCGATGAAGTCAAGAAACAACCGACTGTTGAGGTAGTGCATGAAGCTTTAATTAGAGGATGGGATCGTCTGCGGGAGTGGATGGAGGAAGATCGGGAATTTCGGAAATGGCAAGATCGGTTACGCGCTGAAAAAAATGTCTGGGAAAATAGTGGTAAAGATAATGGAGCTTTGTTACGAGGAGCTTTACTGGTAGAAGCTGAAGAATGGTTAAATAAAAGAAGTGAATGTATTACTGACCCTAAAGAAAGAGAATTTATCTTAGCTAGTCGTCAGTATCAGGAACAGGAAGATACTGAACGAATTAAAGAGTTATTGAATTTATCTCAAAAGGAATTACAGTTAAAACAAAAGTTAATTTCCTTGGCAATTGCTGTTAAAGCAGGTGTGAAGTTACGTAATATTAAAGAGCCTTCAGAAGAGTTAAAGAGAAATGTTATTGAAAGACTACAGCAAGGAAGCTATGAAATTAGTGAGAAAAATCAACTTGTAGATCATCAAGGTGAAATTAATGGTGTTGCTTTTAGTCCAGATGGTTCAAGAATTGTTTCAGCTAGTGACGACCAAACCATTAAATTTTGGGATTTAAACGGTAAGCTATTAAATACTTTTAAAGAACATACTAATGAGTTTATTCGAGTAAATTTTAGCCCTGATGGTCAAATGATTGCTTCTGCTAGTGCTGACAAAACTGTGAGATTATGGAGTCTTGATGGAACACTCTTGAGAACTCTAGAAGGACATAATGATCGGGTATATGGAGTAAGTTTTAGCCCTGATGGTCAAAAGATTGCTTCTGCTAGCTGGGAGAGAACAGTGAGATTATGGAGTCTTGATGGAACACTCTTGAGAACTCTAGAAGGACATAATGATCGGGTATATGGAGTAAATTTTAGCCATGATGGTCAAAAGATTGCTTCTGCTAGTGCTGACAGAACAGTGAGATTATGGAGTCTTGATGGAACACTCTTGAAAACCTTCGCAGAACATAAGGAGCAGGTCTATGGAGTAAGTTTTAGTACCGATGGTCAAATCATTGCTTCTGCTAGTTTTGACAGAACCGTGAAATTATGGAATCTTGAGGGGATGCTCTTGAGAACCCTGGAAGGACATACTGATCGGGTTTGGGGAGTAAGTTTTAGCCCTGGTGGTCAAATCATTGCTTCTGCTAGTTTTGACAGAACAGTGAGATTATGGAGTCTGGATGGGACGCTCTTGCAAACCCTGGAAGGACATACTGATCGGGTTTGGGGAGTAAGTTTCAGTCCTGATGGTCAAATCATTGCTTCTGCTAGTGCTGACAAAACAGTGAGATTATGGTCTATTGATCCTGACGATTTAATCTTAGACTTAGATGTGAAACTGAATAACTTACTCAAAAAAGGTTGTAATTGGATTAGGGATTATCTCAAAACTAATCCTAATGTTAGTGAAAACGATCGCCATCTCTGCGATGATATTTGTTCTGAAACTTAATCTGATATGAATAAGGGCAACTCTTTGGATAAATCAACAACTTGAAAACTTAGGAATTGATTTAAACAATGGAGGACAGAATAATGAAAAATAAAGAGTTTTACGTTGTCATTGAACGGGATGAAGATGGAATATATATTGGTGAAGTTCCACAACTCAAGGCTTGCTATAGCCAAGGAGAAACCATTGATGAACTCATGCACAATATCCGCGAAGTAATTGAAATGTGCCTTGAAGAATCAGAAGAAGAATGGTAGGGTGCGTCAGACCGAAAACCTTAAATCTTATAAAAAGTTTACATTTCTGACGCACCCTACAGTTTAAAATAGGAGTAGAACAAGTTATTAAAACCAATGAAACAACAGCAATTGGATAAACCAGCAACTTAAACCATTAGGAGTTAACCAGCCATGATTGCTCAAATTGAGACAAAAAACTACACTGCTGAAGAATATCTAGAACTTGAAATTGCCTCAGAAACTCGCAACGAATATTACAATGGAGAAATTATCCCGATGACTGGTGGAACACCTAATCATAACGAAATTGCAGGAAACCTCAACGCTTTTCTCAAATTTGCTTTAAGAGGTCAAGCTTATCACATTTTTATTGCAGATCAACGGCTTTGGATTCCAGATGTTAACCTCTATACCTACCCCGATATTATGGTACTCCCAAAGCCGCTAGAACTGCAAACTGGACGCAAAGACACAGTAATAAATCCTTGCTTTATTGCCGAAGTTCTATCTAAATCCACCCAAAATTACGATCGTAGTGAAAAATTTGCTGCCTATCGCACTATTCCTACTTTTCAAGAATATCTTTTAATCGATCAATATCGAATTCATGTTGAACATTATGTTAAAACTGCTGTCAACCAATGGATTTTCTCAGAATACAACGATCCCAATGTTACTCTATCCTTTAGTGTATTTGAGTTTCAAATTAAAATTGCAGAACTATATGAAAATATTGACATCACTAACGAATCATAGATCATCTTCATTTTTCCAGAATATGATCGTTCATTGGCTTATCTACGATTAATTCGCGCAACAGCATATCAGACTGGGTGCGATCGTAATAAGCTCTCACGCATCTAAATTGTAGTTAGGGACGGGCAAGATGCCCATCCCACAAGAATTTCATTAAATTGACTGTAAAATTTAGGTGCGTAGCAGCTTAGTCATCAAGGAACTTTCAGGAAAAGTTGGCGATCGCACAATTACCTACTTTCCAACCAAGCCACTAAATCAGCTAAACTCGAAAAATCGAAGATAGCATCACCTAAAGCCATTAGGTCATCTGATGATAACTGCTCCAAACGATTAAAAATTTCATCTGTAATTTCACCAAATCGTCGCCTTAATAGTCGCTGCACCAATGTTAGTTGACCTGTTTGTATTCCCTCAGCACGACCTTCCTCACGACCTTCCTCACGACCTTCCTCACGACCTTCCTCACGACTAAACTCGATCGATCCTTTTTGTTCCCTGACAAACTGTTCTCGCTTCTCCAAATCCTCCAACTCCTCTACACTCAAATTGATTCGATTGGCGATCGCAAACGCTTTATCAATTTCTGGCACAATTGCCATCTTTTGTGGTACTATTTCCAGGTCGGGTGCTTTTCGCAAAAAGTACAGCCATTTATCCGTTATACTTTCCAACTCCTCTAAAGTTTTCTTAAATTTCGGTAACTCCACAAATACCAACTCAAACGGATATTCTGGATAATCAAATAGCTGGTGCTTCTCTTTAAAAATAAATTGGGAAATTACGGTTTGAGAAACTTCAAACAGGGTAAAATCCATCACAGCTAATGAAATCAAAGGTCTAACTTCCAAATACTCTTCCCCAATTTTCAGTTGATTGGCGTAAGCTTTAGCGGTGTTATAAGCAATCCTTTTGGTAAAAGCTGGCACATTAAACGCTTGCATTTCTATCAAGACATTTTGGCCGTTATTCAATTTAGCTTTTACATCAAAATAAGTGTTTTTCAAAGCCGAAATGCGACCTGGAGCGTAGGGATCGATAATTTCTAAGCTGGCGATGACAGGTTGACCTTGATAGACGATCGCATTCAGAAAACTGATCAGAATATCTTGGCTATCATCGGAGCTAAAAATCTTTTTGAAGGCGTAGTCTGTTTTGGGGTTGATAAACTTCATATTGTGGCTTAATATCAGATGAATTTTAATAATCAACTGTTAATCTAACATAACAAGTCAGTCGGAGCAGAGTTTTTTAGCTTTCTCCCCCACTCCCCCACTCCCCCACTCCCCCACTCCCCCACTCTCCCACTCCCCATCTTCCCATCCAGACGGCAAACACGACTAATTGATTACGGTTCACCCTAAACCCCAAGTCGGTGGATATGCCTACTATTAGATTCAGTGGCAGCGATCGGTAGATGTAAAGCGACTACAGCGACACGACGACTCTTGAAAGCTAACCGTCCCCCCCAAGGTTCGGGAAACCCCCCTTCAAGAGAAACCTAACCGCGCTCAGTATAGAGAATAGTCTTTCAGTGAACCAACAGTATTCAAGCTGGACAAAGCTCCTGAACGGACTCGGTTGAAACAGTTTGTAGTCAAAGCATCCTCCAAGATTCGGCTGGTCAATCGAGAGCCAAAAATTATTTAGTTTAGATGGAACCCGAACACTCTTATGGCAAAAGTAGTTGGAATTGACTTAGGTACGACTAACTCCTGTGTGGCTGTAATGGAAGGTGGCAAACCCACAGTTATTGCCAACGCAGAGGGTTTTCGGACTACGCCTTCCGTTGTAGCTTATGCGAAGAACGGCGATCGCCTCGTCGGTCAAATCGCCAAGCGCCAATCGGTGATGAACCCCGAAAATACCTTCTATTCCGTAAAGCGCTTCATCGGTCGTCGATTCGAGGAAATTACCCACGAAGCTACCGAAGTATCTTATAAAGTCCTGCGCGACAACAACGGCAACGTTAAACTCGACTGTCCCGCGCAAAGCAAGCAATTTGCGCCTGAAGAAATTTCCTCTCAAGTACTGCGTAAGCTGGTAGACGATGCCAGCAAATACCTGGGTGAAACCGTTACCCAAGCTGTAATCACCGTTCCCGCTTACTTCAACGACTCCCAGCGTCAAGCTACCAAAGATGCCGGTAAGATTGCCGGAGTAGAAGTACTGCGGATTATCAACGAACCTACCGCTGCTTCTCTGGCTTACGGACTTGACAAAAAGAGCAACGAAACTATCTTAGTATTTGACTTGGGTGGTGGTACGTTCGACGTATCGATCCTGGAAGTTGGCGACGGCGTGTTTGAAGTGCTGGCGACTTCTGGCGATACCCATCTGGGTGGTGACGATTTCGATAAGAAAATCGTAGACTATCTGGCAGATCAATTTAAGAAAGATGAAGGCATTGAGCTGCGGAAAGACAAACAAGCGCTGCAACGCCTGACAGAAGCCGCTGAAAAGGCCAAGATCGAACTGTCTAGCGTCACCCAAGCAGAAATCAACCTACCCTTTATCACGGCTACTCAGGAAGGCCCGAAACACCTGGATATGACCCTGACGCGGGCCAAGTTTGAAGAACTCTGCTCTGATTTGATCGATCGCTGCCGCATCCCCGTAGAGAACGCGATCCGCGATGCCAAAATCGACAAATCCGCACTTGATGAAGTGGTGCTAGTCGGTGGTTCTACCCGGATTCCCGCAGTACACGAGGTGGTGAAGCGTACACTCGCTAAAGAACCCAACCAAAGCGTCAACCCGGATGAAGTGGTGGCAATTGGTGCCGCGATTCAAGCTGGTGTCCTCTCTGGTGAAGTGAAAGACATCCTGCTGCTTGATGTGAGTCCCCTGTCTCTGGGTGTGGAAACCTTGGGCGGCGTGATGACCAAGATTATCCCACGCAACACCACTATTCCTACCAAGAAGTCGGAAGTTTTCTCTACCGCTGTGGATGGTCAAACGAATGTGGAAATCCACGTTCTCCAAGGCGAACGGGAAATGTCCAACGACAACAAGAGTTTGGGTAACTTCCGCCTAGATGGAATTCCCGCAGCACCACGCGGCGTACCTCAAATTGAAGTAATTTTCGATATTGATGCCAACGGTATTCTCAACGTTACGGCGAAGGATAAAGGTACTGGTAAGGTGCAATCGATTAGCATCACTGGCGCTTCCACTTTGGCGAAAGACGAAGTTGAGAAGATGGTCAAGCAAGCGGAACAAAATGCGGCTACTGACAAGGAACGTCGCGAAAGGATCGATCGCAAGAACCAAGCTGACTCTCTGTCTTACCAAGCTGAGAAGCAACTGCAAGAGTTGGGTGACAAAGTTCCCGCCGCTGACAAGACCAAGCTGGAAGGTTTGATTAAAGACCTGAAAGATGCTGTTGCTAAGGAAGATGACGATCGGATCAAGACTTTGATGCCAGAAGTGCAACAAACTCTGTTTGCGATCGGCAGCAATATCTATCAACAAGCTGGCGCAGGTGGTGCTGGTGGCCCCGGCCCCGGCCCTGATGGTGGAGCTTCTCCCGGAACTTCTAGCGGCGGTGGCGATGATGTAATTGACGCCGAATTCTCTGACACTAAGTAGTCATTAGTCATTAGTCAGTAGTCATTGGCAAATGACTTTTGAGAAAAGGGTTGATAATGGTAGCAAGCGCTCATTATCAACCCTTTTTGGTTTTATTTACACATCGGTGAAGTAGCTCTTTTGGCAGATTTACTGCTTAATTTCTCGCGCTAAAAAAGTATAAGATTCTGTGGAAAAAACAAATTAAAAGGAGCATCAAATGCCATATCCCCAAGCACCTTGGACACTTCAAGGCTACGCCGTTCAGACATTGCAGTTGATAGATATTGAAAAAGCGCGTCCATTCATTCCCTCAGAATTAGAAATCGTCTCTGTTTGGCCTGAAAAAACTCTAGGAGGAATTTATATATCCTCTTACGGTTCCGGTTCGGTGATGGAATATAACGAGTTGATTGTTGTTGCTGGTTTGGCGCGTTATGCAGACAAAATCGGTGCTTGGATTTCTCATATATATGTAGACAATCCCGACTCTGTAGCTGGGGGTCGAGAGATTTGGGGATTACCCAAAGAAATGGCTGAGTTTACTTGGGAAAACGATCGTAATCGCGTTATTGTCCGTCAAGGAAACCGATTACTTTGCGGCCTCACCTACACCCAGCCAAGTTTAGCATTGCCACTGCCGTTATCTGGGATGTGTTTCGGTTCTCTGGATTCTGATTTACTGTTATTCAAAGGTGAGTTTCAGTCTCGCGTGGGATTAGTTAGCGGCGAATTGGAAGTACCCGCAGAAAGTGCTTTTGCCCGGTTAAATTTAGGTCAGCCTTTCCTCACAGTTTACTGCGATGATTTGCGTCTGGTTGCGGGTGTACCAGAAGTTGTAGGACAAAAATCTGTTGAATTCAGCTACTCTTGAAGGTGACTGGTGAATGGGGAATTGAAGAATTTAATAATGGCACCAATTATGTTGCTTGATATCCTGTCCGGTTGAATACTTGTAATAAATTTTATTGCCGTAGGTTGGGTTGAACAAAGTGAAACCCAACTTTAGCTTTAAGTTCGGGTTGGGTTTCGTTCCAAGGGCCTAACCTACAGATATCATAAGTGATTAACCGGACATGATATTATTTTGCGTAGAGAAAGGCATTGTCCCAAAGGTAATCGATGATTGTTTTGGCATCGTCCAGGGATGGTACATTGCAAAACCCTTCGTTATCGTAAGTCAGCAGAGGTATTTCTGGCGTACTTCCTGACTCTACTCCATCTTTGATGATTTTGCCCCGTATCCCTTCCAGATTGCGGAGTGGGCCTTTGATATCGAAGTCAATTTTCGTACCGAATTTCTTTTCCATCCATACCTCAATTCGGTCATCCAATTTTTCTGGCGTAAGCGGTGTTTTGCTAGTCATCAAGTGATAGTAAGCCAGGATAATTTCTTTGCATTCTTCCTCCTCTGCGGCGTCAATTAAGGCTCCAAAAACGCTAGCGTTATTAGCCAGATTCCTGAAGAAAAGAGTGTCTGTCACATTTTTTTGAAATCTGACCTTTTTGTAGTTGTAATTGGTATATTGCCTGAAGCCGACCCCACCTAACGCCACCACCAGAGACAATGCCGCTACCAGTAGAGGCATAATATTCTTGACATTTTCCTCGCTGATATTGAAATTTAGGAAGCTGGTTTTTCCGAAGAACACAAACCATATCACCCCTATAATCAGCAACACTTGGGGTACGATTTTCACAACCACCGAAGCCGCCGCCCCAATAGCTGGAATGCCAAGCAAAAGACGATCTTTCCAGGTCATGCTGATTTTGATGTTGGGAAATAGGAATTCTAGGTCAAATTTGGGGATGTTTTTATACAAGTAGATATACATTTTCCCAGGCGTGAAATTCAGATTCTTTTGCTTACCTTTTTTGGAAGCAAAATATGCAGCATCTTTGAATTTCAGCAACAATACCACCCGCTCAAAGGTATCAAACGTCTTTTCTACGTTCTTCAAAAGTTTCTTGACAGAAGTGATTTTCTGATTATCGCCTCGGTAGTAGCAAACTATCTGCTCAAAATCCTCAAAATTAACCTCTGTCTTTAGTTCAATCAACGAGTTTTCCTGAAAAGCCCGTTGTAACATTTCTTCAGATAGGGGGACATAATTGGCTCTTTCCAGGACAACCTTAAAAGCTGCAACCAGTTTAGCTTCCATGTCCGCTTGCTGCGCTGAAGTGGGTTCAATTTTCAACTTGGTATCGGCATCCGGGTTAAAGGGAACAAAGTTATCCTTTAACATCTCTAAAGTCTGATGCAACTGAAAATGGTAATAGGACGACAAGATTTCGCAAAAATCCCGGAACTTTTCGACATCTGCGGGAGCCAACTGGCCGTCTTCAACGCAAAGTTCGATCAAATCGGAGCGACGATAGGGGATGAAAGCTTCGCGGTCTTTATAAATTGCCATAATATCGATGTGTTGAATAGCATGGCTCATGAGAGCGGTGATCTAGGTAATAGCATAAACAATTATTGACACCAAGGAAATACCGATTGCCTACGGCACGCTGCGCGTGAAGCGAAGCTATCGCGTCAGCGAATCGCACTTTCTCAAACTACACCACCTGAAAATTTATCATCTTAGCCCCTAGCCCCTAGCTATACGATATCGCTGGAAGGTGCTTATGGTGTGCGATCGGGCCTTATTTTCCGCAGACAAACGCATTGTCCCAGACATAATCTACGATCTTTTTGGCATCCTCTAGGGATGCAACTTTGCAAAACCCCCGTTCATCGTAACTCAGCAAAGGTATTTCTGGCGTACTGGCTTCCTCTGACCCATCCTTGACAATTTTACCGCGTATTGCTTCCAGATTGCCCAGAGGGCCATTAATATCAAAATCAATTTTCGTACCAAATTTTTCATCCATCCACGCCTCAATGCGATCGTCCAATTCTTCCGGTCTAAGAGAAAATTTGCTGATTAACAGATGATAATAAACCAAGATAATTTCCTTGCATTCTTCTTCTTCAGCAGCATCAATTAAGGCTCCAAACACGCTAGCATTATTAGCTAAATTCCTGAAAAATAGAGTGTCTGTAACTTTTTTTTGAAAGTGTACTTTCTTGCTTTTGTAACTGCTGTATTGCTTGAAGGCGAAACCGCCAAAAGTCATCGCCAGGGACAGCGTGGCCACCAATACTGGCGTAACATCGCGCACCGCCTTTTTGCTTATATTCTCCTTGCCGATATTTACTTGGCCGAATACGACAAATAATATCACACCTATAATCAGCAACAGTTGAGGTATAACTTTGAGTAGAATCGGAATAGCAGCCCCAATAGCCGGAATGCCAAACAGAAGGCGGTCTTTCCAGGTCATGCTAATTTTGACGTTCGGAAATAGCAACTCCAAGTCAAATTTGGGGATGTTTTTATAAAAATAAATATATATTTTACCTGGCGCAAATTTTAGTCGATCGGACTTAATTTTTTTGGATTCAAAATAGGCGGCATCCTTGAATTTAAGCAATAATACTACCCGTTCAAAAACAGCAACCTTCCGTTTTACTTTCTTGAAGAACTTCTTGACCGTAGTTATCTTTTGACTGTCGCCTCGGTAATAACAGACTATCTGTTCAAAATCATCAAAATCAACTTTTGTCTTTAATTCAATCAATGTCTTTTCCTGAAAAGCCCGTTGTAACATTTCTGACGATAAAGCCATGTAATTGGCTCTTTGGAGAATATTCTTAAAAGCCGCGACCAGTTCGGCTTCCATCTTTGCCTTTCGATCGGTCCCAAGTGCAATTCTCGGTTCGCTATCGGCATCCGGGTTAAACGGATCGAAATTATCCTTTAACATTTCCAAACTTTGATGCAGATGAAAATGATAATAAGCCGACAATATTTCGCAGAAATCGCGGAACTTTTGCACATCGGCGGCAGGCAACTGTCCATCTTCAACGCAAAGTTCGATTATATCGCGCCGATGATAGGGAATGAACGCTTCGCGGTCTTGATAAACTGCCATAATACTGGGATCTAACGATATTTTGGATAGCAGAGAAAGATGCCAAACGACTAAAGTCGCGGCTACACAGACAAAGCCTGCCTACGCAGGCTAAAGATAGCGCGATCGGCCCTTCACTCTTACAATAGATTACAATATATAATATGTCATTCTCAAAGCGCATCCCATAACCTTATGCAAGCCTACAAACTCAAAGCTAAAATCGATCGAGCGGGTCACTTGATTATTACAGAACAGATCGACCTACCAGCAGGAGACGTGGAAGCCATCATCTTGCAGTCAGATGAAAATCTTGATATTGCTACTGATGCCACAACTGATTCATCGTCTGTCGGGAATCAAAGTAAGCTTGAATACCAAAGTAAATTTATGAGAGAATGGTCGGCAAATAACCATCCAGTTTCTCCAGACTTTGACCCAGAACAAGCCAGATTAGATGACCGTTTTATACCCCCAGCTAACCTGTCGGTATAGTTGGGGTCTTACTGCGAACCTGATAAATAGTCTCTTCGTTAGACCCCAATTTAAGCAGTCATCTCACTATCATTTGGAGATTGCTTATTACGCTTAATCGATTTGCCTACGCGGTTCCCGCTTGGAGCGTTTCGATCTACTTTAGGAGCAGTTTCTCCCACGTTAGGCAGCAAATCAGCAACACCAAATAGCTCCCCAAGTCCAGATCTTTTTACATAAGCTTGCCGTCCAGCGTGAGTCAGAATAACCTTTGTCCCAGCCTTTACCTCTTCACTGGTTAACAAGGGTAGGGACTCCGTATTGATTTTCTTGTCGTTCGCAGAAACTTCTGGCTGCTGTTGGTGAGAATCTGAAGGCATATAAATCTTCTCCTGGTGGGCCGGGCGCTGGCCCCAGATACTCCATCATAATAACGTCTCTGTAGTATGAGACAGCTGATTCTAGAGAAACCAGAACAACTAAAGGCTTATTTTCTGGTACTATACAATATGTTAATGCAATCTCGATACAATACCATATTAACCATTTACCGATAGGAGCGATCGGTCGGTCAGCCGACTCATCTTGACTGGTAGGATATGCCTCTAATTGTTCGATTTCCAGGTATTTTGGAGAACCGGGATAAGGATAAAGACCATATCGCACCAATCCCCACATTCGATCGGTATAAACGAGTTTGACAATATTTTGGCACTCAAAATCAGTATTTTTCCACAAGCTAGACCAGCTAAAAGACCAATCTCTAGGCATATCATCTTCTTTGGCGGCCAAAATTAGAGCCACTTGCTCTCCAGCCGATCGATCTTGAATTTTTACTTGATACGAGCCAATGCTAGTCAATTCAGCCTCACACACCAACTGCAATTTAAGCTTCTTTAGATTATAGAGTAACTTTAAAGGTCTATAGCACTTAACTAGCGATTACAGCTGATGTTATAGACTGAAGAAAGCAATCATCTCAATTGGGAAAAGGAACAAACGATGCGACTCTCTCAAATGTTATTCGTTACACTGCGGGAAGACCCAGCCGAAGCAGAAATCCCCAGCCATAAACTACTACTCCGCGCAGGCTACATTCGTCGCATCGGTAGCGGTATCTACGCTTATCTCCCCCTGATGTGGCGCGTCTTGCAAAAAGTTTCTCAGATTGTGCGCGAGGAAATGAACGCTACACTAGCACAAGAGTGTCTGCTACCGCAACTGCAACCGGCAGAGTTGTGGCGCGAATCCGGACGTTGGGACACCTACACCCAAGCTGAGGGTATCATGTTCGCCCTCAAAGACAGACAAGAGCGAGAATTAGGATTGGGGCCAACTCACGAAGAGGTAATTACTACTATTGCTAAGGAAATGATTCGTTCCTATCGGCAATTACCCCTGCACTTGTACCAAATTCAAACCAAATTCCGCGATGAAATCCGCCCCAGATTTGGCTTGATGCGCGGACGGGAATTCATTATGAAAGATGGCTATTCGTTCCACGCTGATGAGGAAAGCCTGAAGAAAACTTATCAGGATATGCACCAAGCTTACAGCAATATGTTGCGGCGAAGCGGTTTAAGTTTCCGTGCAGTTCAAGCAGATTCAGGTGCAATTGGTGGTTCTGGTTCTCAAGAATTTATGGTATTGGCGGAAGCGGGAGAAGATGAAGTTTTATACACCGAAGATGGTCAGTACGCGGCTAATGTAGAAAAAGCTGTTTCTTTGCCAGCAGATGCAGAAAATTCTATTTTTACAAGTTATGAAAAACGGGAAACACCCGGAACTGATACTATAGAAAAACTCTGCAAATTCCTCAAATCTTCTCCCACTCAAGTGGTAAAAAATGTCCTTTATCAGGCAGTTTACGATAATGGCATGACAGTGTTGGTGCTGGTGATAATTCGCGCCGATCAAGAAGTCAATGAGGTAAAGTTACAGAATGAATTGACTAAGTTATCGGGGAACTACGGCGGTAAAACTTTGTTATTCCTGACGGTTCCAGACGCAGAAGCACAACAAAAATGGGCAGCAAAATCTTTACCTTTGGGATACATTGCTCCTGATATTGGCGATGATTATATTGCCTCGCATAAGCAGGTTAATTCTAAGTTTCTGCGATTGGTTGATCATACTGCTGTCGATTTAAAGAATTTCGTCACAGGCTCTAATGAATCTAGTTATCACGTTGTTGGTGCTAATTGGGGAGAGCAATTGAAATTACCAGAAAATGTGGTAGATGTGAGAAAAGCTCGTCCGGGCGATCGGGCCATCCACAACCCCGCACAAACCTTACAAAGTGCTAGAGGAATAGAAGTAGGTCACATTTTCCAACTAGGCACGAAATATTCTAAAGCAATGGGAGCAACCTACACCAACGAACAAGGTGAAGAAGTTCCCCTAGTGATGGGTTGTTATGGTGTCGGCGTATCGCGCTTAGCTCAATCTGCTGTAGAGCAATCTTACGACAAAGATGGGATAATTTGGCCAGTTGCGATCGCACCTTATCACGTCATCATCTCCATTCCCAATGTGAGTGACGCCGCTCAACTGCAAGCAGCCGAACAACTTTACGACCAGCTAAATGAAGCAGGAATCGAAACTCTACTTGATGATCGCAACGAACGCGCTGGCGTCAAATTCAAAGATGCCGATCTAATTGGAATTCCCTATCGGATTGTCACGGGAAAATCACTTAAAGCAGGTAAAGTGGAAGTCGTCGAAAGAGCCACGCATAAAGCTCAAGACATAGCGCTTGAGGAAGTTGTGCCTACACTCAAACAGTGGATTGATGCAGCTGTTAGCTAGAAAAGTCACTCATTCAACTGACAACTGACAACTGACAACTGACAACTGACAACTGACCACTGACCACTGACAACTGACAACTGACAACTGACAACTGACAACTGACAACTGACAACTGACAACTGACCACTGACCACTGACCACTGACCACTGACCAATCCCCAATCACCAATGGAATTAATCACAATCCTCTTATCTGGCTTGCTTGGTTTCCTCTCCCCAGTGGGTTTAGTCGTCGATCGCGTCGCCCAGAATGCGATTCGCTCACGATTTACCAAGGTGGAACAGCTGCAAGTCCGAGTTGACAACGCTCCCTCCCACCAGCTTATACAAGGTAAGGTAGAACGGGTGCGGATTGCTGGGCGCGGCTTGTGGGTGACGCCAAATTTGCGAATAGCTGCCCTGGAATTGGAAACCGATCGCCTTGATGTCAATTTACAGCGTCTGAGACAGCCCAGTCCGAGTTCCCCCGCCGGAGGATCTCAGAGATTGCCGACTGGGGCTTTGCGGCGACCAGTGCAGGCGGGATTGCGTTTGGTTTTAACCGAGCAGGATATCAACAAACTCCTGCAATCACCAGATGTAACAGCTAGGTTGCGTACTGTGGGAACCCGCTTTTTGGGCAATATGGGCGGCCAACAGGCGCAAGCCTACGAGTTGACCGATCCACGGGTGGAATTTCTAGCTGATAATCGCCTGCGCTTGCAGGTAGCATTACAGGAAAAAGGCGAAAGTGTAACCGAGCAAACCAGTTCCAAACAGGTGACTCTTACGGTAGAGTCGGGACTGGGTATAGTATCTGGACATCAGGTGCAATTTGTTTCGCCAACTGCCTCTATCAACGGTAATCCCGTTCCGGCTTTCTTGTTAAACCCGATCGCACAAAGTCTCACTCAGCAGTTGGATCTCCATAAACTGGAAGAAGCCGGAATTACAGCGCGGCTCTTACAATTAAATGTAAATCCAAAGCAAATGGAAATAGCGGCGTTTGTGCGAGTACAGCCACAGCCCGCTCCTGAAACGGGAAAAAACTAATATTTTCCCGGTAATAATCACATTTTCAAGTACTGTTGGATTACCGTCTCCTCACACCGAACCTGCCAATTCTTAAGGAGCTACCTGTTTATGGATAAGCGACAACCACCTCGTCGTGTTTCTAGTCGTGCCATTGCGACTATCGGGGCGCTGATTTTGGCTATTGGTGGCGGAACGGTTTGGTTGGCATTAAACTCGCCGACCCCTACCTCTACCCCTACCCCCACATCTGCCAACTCTATGCAGCCAGTACCAGTACAGGATACGGCTGATATTTATTGGCTTCAAAATCGGGACAATAAATTTGAGTTGGTTGCTCGTCCTGTAACGCTCGATAAGGCTGCAAGCAAAAATCCCAGCGCTATTTTAGACCAAGCTTTCATCCGCTTATTGGCTGGGCCTAGCGATACCAATGACGGCGTTTCTACAAGCATTCCCAAAGGAACCAAACTCCGAAGCGTAACCGTTCAAAATGACGGTGTTAGTGTCGATCTATCCCAGGAGTTTATGTCTGGCGGTGGCAGTGCTTCGATGACGGGGCGCTTGGGACAAGTCATCTACACGGCTACCAGCTTAGACCCCAATGCTAAGGTCTTTATCTCTGTGGATGGGAAACGTCTGGAGACTTTAGGCGGTGAAGGTTTGGTGCTGGAACAGCCATTGACTCGCCAAGGTTTTCAGAAAGACTTTCCGCTATAGAGTCATTGGTCATTAGTCATTGGTCATTGGTCAGCGGTCAAGAAAATTTCTCCCCTGCTCCTCTGCTCCTCTGCTCCCCTGCTCCCCCGCTCCCCCGCTCCCCCTCTCCCCCACTCTCCCACTCCCCATCACTCCTTGCTGGCTAGGCTAAAGTCACGAAAGTAACGAGCTTGCTGTTCAATGCGGGTTGCTAAGCGATCGCACACCAAGTTACACAGATCGAAAATTAACTCATCCTCCACCTTGTAGTAGGCGGAAGTTCCTTCACTCCGGCGGCTAAGTATACCCGCTTGCAGCATCACTTTCAGGTGCTTAGAAACGTTAGCCTGACTGGTTTCGGTTGCCTCCACCAGTTCTTGCACGCATTTTTCGCCGTTGCGGAGCAAGTTTAACAGCCGCAGGCGCATTGGTTCGCTCAAAATGCTGAAGTACTCAGCCACTTGTTGCACAACTTCTTGTGGTACAGGTTGCGCTTGTTTCATTTAATTAACTTGGAACTGACCGATCCCCAAATTTTAGCAGTTCTTTTTTGTATGCAAATACAGTAATCCACCATACAACCATCATCCATCAGGGTTAATCCGCATCAAAATTTGGCCATATTCCACAGGTTGACCGTTCTGCACCAAAATTTCGATCACCTGTCCCGAAACTTCTGCTTCGATTTCGTTCATCAGCTTCATTGCTTCAATGATACAGACTGTTTGTCCAGATCGAATGCGATCGCCCACTTCCACAAAAGATGCTTCATTCGGAGCTGGTGCCCGGTAAAATGTGCCCACCATAGGAGATTTGATCGGCTCCCATTTCTGCTCAACCTGCGGGGGAGCAGAAATGGTCGTTGGGGGGGCCACCCCGCCCGACGCTGGAGCTTGGGTATAAAATGGCAATACTTTGGCGTCAACAGGTATAGGTGGTGCAGACGGCTGCACGGAACCGATCGGCTCAGACGCTTCCCGAATGGAGCCAGTGTTTTTACGCACTGTTAGTTCAAAGTCGGCGTTCTTAAGCGTTAGCTCCGTAATATCGGTTCCATTCAAAACCGTCAGGAGTTCGCGGAGTTCGTTAAAGTCCAATTCCACAGCAAGTTTTATCCCATTCAATCAGCAACGGCTCTTTTGTTATTAGTATGCTCCAGGAGTAGGGAGGCTCTTGAACGGGGGGCTCTTGAGCCAACCGGGAAGACTCACACAGATTCCTCTATTCGTGCATCCGTGCCTATGCGTGTCGTGGCAAAGCAGAGGAGAGAGATCGCACAGGAGCAAACGTTCCCCCCATATTTTGGTTAAACCCGCCCTTACGACTCCTGACTTCTGCATTATTCTCGACCCATGTAGGAATCGGTACGGGTGTCGATGCGGATACGCTCTCCCACAGAAATAAACAGAGGAACCATTACCTGGGCACCAGTTTCCACGATCGCGGGTTTGGTGCCGCCTGTGGCGGTATCTCCCTTGACGCCGGGATCGGTCTGCACTACTTCCAGCACTACGGAGTTGGGCAGTTCTACTTCCAGCACCTGCTCTCCCCAGCGGATGACGTTAGCTTCCATACCTTCTTTGAGGTATTTGACGCGATCGCCAATCTGAGTCACCGAAAGTCGGGATTCTTCATAAGAATCCATATCCATAAAAACGTAGTCTTCCCCCTCTTTATAGGTATGCTGCATCGTATTTTTTTCCAGATTGGCTTGGGGCATGGTTTCCCCGGCGCGGAAGGTCTGTTCTACCACACTGCCAGTTTGGACGTTTTTCAGCTTTGTCCGCACAAAAGCCGAACCTTTACCTGGTTTGACGTGGAGGAATTCCACGACCCGCCACACGCCGCCATTCCATTCGATCGAAACACCAGGCCGAAAGTCGTTACTCGAAATCATGAACCTTATTCCACTAGCCAGATCAATCGGCCTTCAATTGTACCGCTCTTGGGGGACAGGGGGAGTGGGGGCTAGAAAAGTCACTCATTCACTCATTCAAAAAGGGGAAGAGTGGGAGAGTGGGAGAGTGGGAGAGTGGGAGAGTGGGAGAGTGGGGGAGTGGGGGAGTGGGGGAGTGGGGGAGTGGGGGAGTGGGGGAGTGGGAGAGCAGAGGAGCAGAGGAGCAGAGGAGAAATTTTCTTGACCAATGACCAATGACCAATGACCAATGACTAATGACCAATGACCAATGACCAATGACCAATGACCAATGACCAATGACCAATGACTAATGACCAATGACCAATGACCAATGACTAATGACCAATGACTAATGACCAATGACTAATGACTAATGACTTTTCTAGCCCCTTTTTCCTTGTTCCCGACTGTATGGGACAATCTAAAATTGTTTGTACCTAAAAATATATTTATGCCTCGTTCCAGTCTTCCAATCTTTGATGGGCTAAAACGCTGGCTACAAAGCGGCGTTTTGATGCTGCTGCTGGTTTCCCTTTCCATCGGACTATCCGGTGCTGGGTGGAACTTTTTTGGCAGCAGCGGTCGCGAGAGTCGCCTCCCATCTGGAAATGCCATTACGGATGGAAAAGCGCTATTGCGGTATGCCCTGCCTATAGACAATAAGCCGGTGCGAGAACTGCAAGCGAGTTTGGAAGACATCTCTAGCCAGCTGCGGTCTAATCGCAGGTGGAGTGCAATCTCTTCAGATATCAGTAGAGCATCGTTGATTCTGAGCGATCGCCAGCCCCAACTCCTAGAAAGCGTCCCCCAAGAGCTAAAACCCCAAGCAGAGGCTTTGATAAAAGACTTACAAGCAGGTATCCCCGACCTCAGAGCAGCCCTTGAAGCCCAGGATAAAGAAGAGATCTCGAAAGAGCGGTCTAAGCTGCTAGATAAAGTAGGCCAGCTAGAAAACACGATGGTGCAGAAATTCCCCTTTGAAATTCCAACCCAATACAGCAACCTGCCCCAACTTAAAGGTCGCGCCACCGTGGAAATGACCACCAACAAGGGCAACCTTACGATCGTCCTTGACGGTTACAGCGCCCCAGTTACCGCCGGGAACTTTGTCGATTTGGTGCAGCGTGGTTTTTACAACGGTTTACCGTTTATCCGGGGAGAAGAATCCTACTTCCTGCAAACCGGAGATCCCGCAGGCCCAGATCAGGGTTTCATTGACCCAGCTAACGGGAAGTACCGCGCTGTTCCCCTAGAACTGCTAATCAAGGGAGATGAAGCCCCCATGTACGGTATTACCCTGGAAGAAGCCGGTCGTTATCTCGATCGACCAGTGCTACCCTTCTCGGCGTATGGTGCTGTAGCGATGGCTAGACCGGAATTTGAAGCCAATGGCGGGTCTTCTCAGTTTTTCTTCTTCCTATTTGAACCAGAACTGACGCCAGCTGGGCTCAACGTGCTGGATGGTCGCTATGCCATCTTTGGTTACGTGACTGAAGGTAAAGAAGTTTTGGATAAGCTCAAGCAGGGCGACACAATTGAATCGGCAAAGGTCATCGAAGGAGCAGAAAATCTCGTCCAACCTCAAGTAGCTTAAGCTTGAAGACTTATAAGTTATGAATTTTGAATTAAAAATTATTTAACTCAAAATTCATAACTCATAACTCATAACTCTTGAATGTAACCATGAGCAGTTCTGTCAGTGCAATACAGTTAGCTTTGGTATTGGTGGCAATGCTAGCCATATTGATTGGGCTGCCAGCGCTTTTATTTGGGGTATTACAGCAGTGGCAAGTAATTTTTTTATTGCTGGGCTATGTTGTTTTTTTTCAGGGCACCATTTGGCGTGTCTTTAGATATGGTAATCTGACCAAGACCAGTGAAGATGAGCAGTTTAAGCGCCGATCGGGCCGTTTGGCTTTGGCTGTGCAGTTTATTGGTCTTTTAGCTGTACATTGGTTAGCGCTGTATGATTTTTCGCGATCTGGGGTTGTCTGGCGTACTGCTGACAATCTTTTGCCAGTGAATGTGGCAATTTTTATCATTGGATCTGCGATAATTATTAATCAAGCGGCAATTCGCACACTTAAAGGATTTTTTGACCGGATTGCGATCGGGCCCGATCATCAGCTGGTAACAACAGGCATTTACAGTATCGTGCGTCACCCGATTTACCTGAGCTATGTTTTACTTTTCACGGGATTTTGCACAATGCTGCAAAGCTTTGCTAGCTGCGTGCTGCTGGGTTTGGTCTGTACAATTTGGTTGGGCAGCAGAATTGCGATCGAAGAAGAAATGCTGGAAGCAAGGTTCGGTAAGCAATACAAGGCTTATCAGCAAAAAACAAAAAGGTTGTTTCCATTTATTTACTGACCCAGTCGCCAAATTTTTAGCTAGATCGTGCTACTGTTGCACCATAGTGCTATACAGTCACAATTATTGATAAAAAAAAGGTGATATGCGATCGGGGCATTGGGCAAGAAAAGTCAAAAGTCAAAAGAAAAAGGGGACAAGGAACGAATTATTGCCCACTCCCCCACTCCCCCACTCCCCCACTCTCCCACTCCCCCACTCCCCCACTCCCCCACTCTCCCGCTCTCCCGCTCCTCTACTAGACATCAGCCTATGGCAATTGTTGAGTTTATGTTTGTGCTGGCGCTTGCTGGAATGGCAGGCTTATTAATCATTAGGGCAATTAATGGTGAGCGGAAGCAGCAGCAGTTGCAGAATGCTTTCTATCAGTTACTTAAAGAGCAAAATGGCTTGATTTCTCCAATTCAAATGGCGGCAGGTGCTAGAGTTGACCCACAACTAGCTAAACAGTACCTGGAAGCGCAGGTAAAGACTTTTGAGGCACTTCCAGAAGTGGATGCTGACGGGGATACCTTCTACCGATTTCCCAAACTTTAGGTGAGGGGTCTGCGCTCTTTGCGCCAGCCAATGCTTAAGTGAATAATTTACTGATGGCGTTTTTGGGGACGCCTTTGATACCATGCACTTGTATCAGGGACAACGGGGAGGTCAATATGGAACTTAAAGAAGCTCAGAAAAGATGCCTGAAGAGATTGGTTTCGGCCATTGGGGAGCTAGAGTGTGAGATCTCAACGGCTGAAGTTGAGCCAATATCTGAACTGATTATCCAAACGATGACAGGCCCTTGGCGCTATTTTCATACTCCTGAACACATTTTTGATGTTGGTGGCACAGAAGACCCCATAGAGGTTCTGGCGGCTTTGTTTCACGATCTGGTGTACATACAGGTCGATCAGGGTGTAAGTTTTAACATTAGTACTTACATTACTCCCTTTGTCAAAGACGTTCGCGGACAGCTAGTGATTCGGGATTCCGCTCAATTGTCCAAGGATCGGATGTTTGAGATTGTAATGGCTGTATTCGGGTTTGTTCCCGGTCAGACGCTCTCTCCATTCGCGGGGCAAAATGAATTTTTGAGTGCGGTGATTGGTGCCAAATCTCTAGATCGTTTTATTTCTGCTAGTGCAATTGCTGAGATAGCGGCTTGTATCGAAGCTACAATTCCTTTTCGTCCAAAGTTGGAATCTGGTTTCAGCGCTATGGATATGCTATATCAGCGTTTGATTAATGCTAATAATCAGTTCAATTTGGGGTGGACAGAGGCAAAAACCTGTGCGGCGGTCAAGCGTGCTGTGAAATTAGCAAATCGGGATGTTGAGAATTTTGCCTATCCAAATGCTGCTGATTTTTTGGACAATACATGGAATCTTTTACCCGAAACTAATCACGAACTACTTAATGCCAATTCCTACACGGTTCAGGGATATCGCAAGTCGCTGCAAAAGATGGAAGGTTTTATGAACTTTCTCAAACCGGAGGTGGTTTTCCAGCAGTTTATGAGTGAGCCGGATGACGAAAGTTATCGCGAGTTGGTTGAAAGAACTAGAAGGAATATTGAGGTGGCGAAGCTTTATCTGGGAAGTAAGCTGACTACGATCGCTATCCTTGAGGCGCTTTCCTATCGGATGGGACGAGATATTCCGATCTCTACTATGATGGGAGAATTACCAGATATAAAAGTAAAGTCAGCCTCTCTGGAGAATTTTATCCCAGATGTAATTGAAGGTCATCAACCTAAAAATTCTCTGGAAAAAGATGTGTTAGAGTTGTTATCAAAGGGACGAAATAAAGACTCTCCTTACGATCTGAAAAATTCTCCTTTAACTACGTTTCTGATTAAATCTATCGGGTTTGAATCGGGTGGATACCTGCTACAGCGAGCTAAGGAGTTTTTTAAAGCGAATATTGAAAAAGTAAATATTGAAGAGGCAGAAGCGTTTCTGAAAGAATGCGACGACCATGTGATCAAAACGGTGACAGAAGCGGTGGGGCAACTTTTTGAAAGTCGCATGATTGCCTTGCGGGGAAATAGTTAAAGTTAGCGACAGTCTGAAAATGTAGTTGTGACCGATGAATCGCTTGTTTTAAAAGTTGGAGATATCGGCGAACAAGGACTCCTGAAACGATTGCAGGGGTTCTGTCCGCCAGATATTGTGGGTGATGATGGGGCGGCGATCGCAACTCAGCCGGGACAATTTTTAGTCGTCACGACTGATGTGTTGGTGGATGGGGTGCATTTTAGCGATCGCACCACCTCTCCTCAAGACGCCGGATGGCGTGCTGTTGCTGCAAATTTATCCGATTTGGCGGCGATGGGTGCAACACCATTGGGAATTACAGTTGGTTTGGCAATTACTGGCGATACACCTGTAAGTTGGGTTGAGGAACTTTATGAGGGGATGATTGAATGCCTGCAAAGGTACGATACTGTTATTGTGGGCGGAGATGTGGTCCGATCGCCCATCATCACCATTTCAATTACTGCTTTTGGCGATGTTTCTCCTAATCGCATTATCCGCCGTTCCAATGCTAAGTCTGGAGATGCGATCGTTGTTACAGGTTTTCACGGTGCATCGCGAGCGGGTTTAGAATTATTATTACATCCCGAACTACGAGAAAATCTCAGGGATGCAGACAGAAAAGCATTAATTCAGGCGCATCAACGTCCTAAACCCAGGTTAGATGTTTTACCAATTCTTTGGAATATTTTAGATTTTCAATCCCCAGTCCCCAGTCCCCAGTCCCCAGTCCCAATTGCCGGAATGGATAGCAGCGATGGTTTAGCAGATGCAGTTGTGCAGATTTGCACAGCTAGTGGTGTGGGGGGAAGAATTGAGCGTCAGCAAATTACCATCCCACCCGCTTTCCATAATTGGATATCGCCAGAAAAAGCAATGGAATGGATGTTGTATGGTGGAGAAGATTTTGAATTAGTATTGTGTCTTCCCTTAGCAGATGCGGAAATATTGGTGAAAAGATTGGGAGAGGGTGCTGCTATTGTGGGTAGAATTACCAACGATGATGATGTGCGGTTAGTTGATATTGCGGGTAAATATCCAGATGAAATTATTACTTTAGATCGGGGATTTCAACATTTTTGATATCGATCGCGATTACCCGGTCGTGTCAGTTTCTGTTTCTATTTGTAAAGCTGCTGTATTCAATTCCATCTCTAGCTGTTCGATCGTGGGTAAATTACCTTGCAGTTGTTCTGGAAGTGCTTGTCTCAGATGATATGTTGAAATACCAATGGGTTTGTTGATATCCCGAAGAGCATACTCCACAATAGTTTTGTCTTGCGTTTTGCACAAGATGATGCCAATAGTAGGTCGATCGTCCTCTTCTCGCAGCAAGTCATCTACTGCTGAAACATAGAAATTCATTTTGCCTGAAAATTCTGGCTCGAATTCCACTACTTTTAGATCGATTACTACAAAACAGTGAAGCCGAAAGTGATAGAATAATAAGTCAAGGCGATATTGTTTACCGCTTACTTCGATGGGATACTGACTACCAACAAAAGCAAACCCTACTCCCAACTCCAACAAAAAATCTCGGATGTGAGCTACTAAAGCATTTTCCAGATCCCGTTCCTGTGCTTCTTTACCTAAACTGAGAAAATCGAAATTGTAAGGGTCTTTCAATATCTGTTGCGCTAGCTCTGATTGAGGCTGAGGAAGGGTATGATTAAAGTTAGTTGTTGCTTTTCCTTGACGATGATACAAACTACTATCAATCTGATGGGTTAATATGCTTCGACTCCAACCATACTCAATAGTTTGCTGAATGTACCACAGCCGTTCTGTTGGGTCTTTAACTTTGTCTAGCAGCGTACAATTGTGGAACCAGGGAATTTGTGCAGCAGCTTGCTGCACAAATTGCTCATCAGGATATGCCTCTGCAAATGCCCGCATATAATTGAGGTTGCGGGGAGAAAATCCTTTCATTTCTGGTCAGGCTTTTTGCAAGTCTTTTGCCAATTTGTTAATCACTTTTGCTCCCCATCCCTGTTGCTGCTGGCGGGTCAGAATCTCGCCGCCAATCTGCCAGTAAAGTAAGACGAGTTCGCGGTTTACTGCAAGAGATGCTCGTATTTGAGCGTTACGGATACGCTCTTTTAGATCTCGCATAAATTTGTCATAGTCTGGTAGCGATAGGTTACTTTCCATAAGTGGATAGGATATTGTATTAGTTAGGAAAGGTAGTGCGCTCGTGGGGGGAATTACAACAATTCCAAAAATCGTTCTAAATCTAGACGAGCTTGCTTCAAAATGTGAGCTAGAGTGGAGCGTTTGACTGAGCGATGAGCGGGAACTGTCAATTTTAATACTTCATCTGGCATTTGTTTTTCCAGTCTGATGTGACTTCCTCTCTAGCGGACAAATATCCATCCATCTCTTTCTAAAGCGGCGATGATCTGAGTATAGGGAAGATTGGGGACTTTGCTCACAATGCCAATTCCTTTATAATCGCGCCTTTTTCCAGAATTAATTCATTTTCTGTTGGTTCGAGGTAAAGCTCGATCGCTTCTTGGATATTTTCTAATGCTTCTTCAATTGTTTCTCCTTCAGATATACAGCCTGCAAGAGAGGGAACATAGACGGTGTATCCCCCTTCTTCACTGGGTTCTAATATGACTTTTATTTTCATAGTTGTGTTTTTTGACCTACTTTTCTATTTTGCAGGGTTTGAGCGCGATCGCTAACAGCGAAATCCAAGCATATTCCCATGAGGTCAGCAGCTGTGGCTTTTGGCCCGGTGGAGGGTCGGTGGTAGAGCCTATTTTTTACACTTACGCCTACCCGGAACCGCCAGGATTCCGTGACTACCCCGTTCAGCCAAAAGAGGCTTTTTATAGCTTGGATATGGGAGAGTTCATCCTACCTTATGAAGCGGTACGGCAAGCTGACGATCCGGATGCAGCGCTTCTGGCTTTCTTTCAAACTACCTACGAGGCGGCTGCAAATTCAGGAAATTGGGATCGATCGGCCCTGGAAAGCATTCTTTAAATATCAAAAGGTTTACCGTTAGCGGTGAAAGTTATTTGGTCAATATTGTAAACAGATTGACTCAGCAGCGTTTGTCGAATCGCTTCAAACAAAGCATATTGATTGGCACCGCTCAAACTTTCAAAAACTTCGGCTCCGCGAGGATCTTTGATGATAAAATTAATTCGAGCCTCGTGGGTAGATGGGTTGATTGTGACGTTATACCCTGCGATGCCAACATTCTGACCTCTATAAGCTTGGAGAATTTTACCGACGGCATCAGTTACTGGGCGATTTGCGGCTACGGCAACTTCTTGCGGTGCTAGTCGCTGCAATTGCACGTCGGGTAGATAAACTATTGCAGGTACTTGAGATCGATCGGCCCGCGAGTTTCCGGACTGGGCTGTAGGTTGGGCGTTAGCTGATACGGACAGGCTAAAAGCGATCGCTAAAGCCATAAAAACTTTTGTGCTAACTTTGGCAAGCGAAAAAGAAGTTCCCGTCGGATATGCGATCGCCGTAAAATTATCTTTCATATTATACACCGCCAGCTTTTTAACGCTCTATAACTCGATCGTACCCCTGTTTACCAGGCGTCGCCTACCGCCACAGAAAGGCTATATTTTTCAGTGCAGACATAGATATAGTTTTATATGCTTTGTTCTATCTCTTCTGATGGGTTAAAAAAGCAATAGTAATCAGTCTTTGGATAGAAGATTAAGTATAACTTACTATTTCTCTAGCAGTGCGAATAGCTTGCTGAGGATTGTCCGCCATAAAAACGTTATCTTTCGATAAATTACTAAAAAAAGCTTTACTTTCTTCGGTATTATTTAACAAAATAACTTTTTTGTCACTTTTGAGGGCAAGGGCAACCTCCGAAGCAGTTCCCGCACCCATCCCACAAGCAATTACTAAATCGCTAGAAAGCACATTAATATTATTACGAGCATTTCCCATATCAGTTACGATCGCAATATCCACCCCTTCCGAGACATTGCCAATATCATTACCAGGCAAAATGCCAACAGTTAAACCATTAGCCGCTTTTGCCCCCTTACTCGCGGCATCCATCACACCGACATTTCTGCCGCCAGTCAGCAACACCCATCCCTCTTCGGCGATAAGTTTGCCCAAATCATAAGCGTATGCCAAATCCAACGGTGTGGCATTGACACCCGGCCCCATCACACCAATAATAGTTTTTCTCATAGCGACGATCGGTTTTTTATCAATTCATAATTATAGCAAACTTCAATGATAGACATAGGTGCTAGTTACTACAACTCAACGCGATCGTAATTTTCCATTTTCCCACATTCCCGGCTTATCGATCTTCCAAAGCACGGAGATGCGCTTCCAATTCAGCAATACGCGCTTCAGCAAGCTTAGCACGTTGTTCTGCTTCTATTCTTGCCTGTTCTGACTCCTCATAAGTTAGAAGTGTCTTACCTGTCACAGGGTCATATAAACGCAGTTCACCAGATGGCAATAGCCGCAATTCTAATCCCAACACTTCACTGAATATTGAGGTAATATCATCAGGTAAAACTGTTGTCGAACAAGGGAAGTAATTCGCTTCTACTAAGTGTAAACCTTGAAGTCGGGGATTAAGATAATCACCAGTTGGGTCATATTGGAAATATTCGCGCACTCCTAGAAAGCTGTATATTCCTTTCTTAGCGCCTTGGTCTTGACTGCGGGTACTTTTTGAGGTAATCTCTAGGACAAAATCAGGCGTTTTATCTCCTTCTTCCCAGGTTTTGTAAGAACGGCGATCGCGTTTTTCTACTCCAAAAGCTACAAACACATCAGGTGATATAACTGAGTATGGGTTGCCTTCTTCGTAGTAAATAAACAGATTCCCAGAAACATAAACATCAGCACGTTCTCGAAAATACATCCTCAGCACTTCAACACCATATAGCAGATAATTGCGTGCTTGATCGCTTTCAGCCATCGGCTTACCATCCTCATCGGGGTATTCAATTTGGATTGGGGGTTGGCTATATGAGATTGTCATTTGTCATTAGTCCTCAGTCATTAGTCATTGGTTATTCGTAGTTTGTTATTTGTTATTTCTTTGTCGAAAGTTTCTGCTCGGACTTTACCAAAGACCGATGATCGATGACCGCATCAAAACAAAATTCCCGCAATCATTCCAGCCAGTAAAATAAAGCCAATCCAGACATTTTGGCGAAAGATTTGACCGTAGGCTGGTTTTGGTAAATCTTCTTGTCGCAATCGGGAATAATGCCAAATCCATGCTATAATTGCTATCCCCAGCGATAGCCAAAAGTTCCCATGCAATTGCATGACGACACCGAGACTCGCTAACAAAGCAGCTGTACCGACAAAGAAAATACCAACAGCTTCAGCGGCGTAACGTCCAAAGAATATAGCGCTGGAATTAATGCCAATCTTCAGGTCGTCTTCCTTGTCGCTCATGGCATAAACGGTATCAAATCCTAGCGTCCAGAGTACGGTAGCACCCCAGAGAAGCCAGGTGGCCGGTTCTAAATGCCCGATCGCACCACTCCAGCTAATCAGCACCCCAAAACCCCAAGCAATCGAAAGCACCAACTGCGGTACGGGAAACACCCGCTTGGCTGTAGGATAAAATACAATAACGGGAACAGCCGCCACGCAAAGCCAAAAGCTTAAAGGATTGAGATACAGCGCTAAAACACCAGCGCAAAGCATAGCCACAAATGCTACGACAATGCCCGTGCGTACAGTCAAAGCGCGAGAAGCGAGAGGACGGGATTTTGTCCGTTCCACTTGCGGATCGATATCCCGATCCCACAAATCATTGACCACGCAACCACCAGCACTGGTAGCTAAAGTACCCAGCACAATCACGCCTACAAGCGGGGGAGAAGGCGTGCCGTGGGATGCCAAAAACACAGCCCAAAGAGCCGGAATCATCAAAATCAAGCGTCCTGCGGGTTTATCCCACCTCAGAAGCCGAATAATGGTTAGCCAGGTTGGTTCGGGTTGGAGTTCTTGCTGGATCGACATGGCATCAACTAAATATTTGCATTACTTTTCTTCCCAATAGGATATCTTTATTCGTGGAGGGGATGGGGTTATAACCCTAAATTTAAGTCTATGATGGTGAATTCAGAAAGCCGAATGGATATTTCTGGTGGTGCTTTGGAGAAAGACCGCATTCTCGCTGCTATTGATATTGGTACAAATTCTATTCACATGGTAGTGGTGCGGATTATACCTGCTCTACCAGCTTTTACGATCGTTGACAGAGAGAAAGACACGGTAAGATTGGGCGATCGCGATCCGGAAACTGGTAACCTCAAACCAGAGATAATGCAAAAAGCGATCGCAACTCTGCGTCGCTGTCAAGAAGTCGCCAAAAGCTTAAACGCCGAACAAATTATTGCCGTCGCCACCAGTGCGGTGCGGGAAGCCCCCAATGGGCGAGACTTCTTGAAACAAATCGAAGCTGAAATCGGGTTGCGCGTCGATTTAATCTCCGGACAAGAAGAAGCCCGACGCATTTATTTGGGCGTACTGTCGGGAATGGAATTCCACAACCAGCCCCATGCCATTATAGATATTGGCGGCGGTTCCACCGAATTAATTTTGGGAGATAGTCACGAACCGCGAAGTCTCAGCAGCACTAAAATAGGCGCAGTTCGACTCACCGCCGAATTTGTCAGTACCGACCCGATTAGCAACGCCGAATTCCTATCTCTGCAAGCTTACGTGCGCGGAATGCTAGAGCGATCGGTCGAAGAGTTGCGCGAACATCTCAAACCGGGTGAGTCACCCCGCTTAGTTGGCACCGCTGGCACAATTGAAACTATAGCAACGATCGTCGCCCGCGAAAAGCTGGGCATAGTTCCAACTCCCCTGAACGGCTATCAGTTTAGCCTGAAAGATTTGCGCGAGCTAGTTCTACGTCTGAGAAAGATGAATTATGCAGAACGCGCCGCCATTCCGGGGATGTCGGATCGGCGATCGGAAATTATCGTTGCTGGGGCCATAATTTTACAAGAAGCGATGACGCTGCTAGGTTTAGATGCGATCGCAATTTGCGAGCGAAGTCTTCGCGAAGGCGTCATAGTTGACTGGATGCTCACTCACGGTTTAATAGAAGATCGACTCCGCTATCAAAGTTCAGTCCGCCAGCGTAGCGTCATTAAAAGCGCCCAGAAATATCAAGTCAAACTCGAACACTCTCAGAGAGTTGCCGAATTTGCCCTCACTTTATTTGACCAAACCCAAGGCATCCTGCACAACTGGGGTTCCCAAGAACGGGAACTCCTCTGGGCTACTGCAATTTTACACAACTGCGGACACCATGTGAGCCATTCAGCCCACCACAAACACTCTTACTATTTGATTCGCAATAGCGAGTTACTCGGCTACACAGAAACTGAGATAGATATCATTGCCAATTTAGCTCGCTACCACCGCAAAAGTGTGCCGAAGAAAAAGCACGATAACTATCGCAACCTACCCACGAAAGAACATCGGCAAATGGTGAGCCAGTTGAGTGCATTGTTGCGATTGGCAGTTGCACTAGATCGGCGACAAATTGGTGCAATTAAGCGAGTGCAGTGCGAATATCGCCCAGATATTCGCGAAATTTGTTTCCGACTTTTTCCCTCACAGCCAGACGATGACTGCGCCTTAGAACTTTGGAGTTTAGATTATAAGAGAAGCTCCTTTGAAGCCGAGTTTGGCGTCAAGTTAGCGGTTAAATTGGAGTCTGCTGCTATTGCTATTGGTTAAGAAAATCGGTATCCCGCAGAAACTCAAGAACTGCTGCGTTGACTGCATCTGGAGAACCCGATGACGCATCGTGATTGCAGTTAGGGATAATTTGTAACTTGCTTCCAGAAATGCGATCGCGCAATTTTTCCCCATCGCTATACGGAAACCAGCTATCTTCCCTACCCCATAAAATCAGCGTCGGACACTTAATGCTATCCAGATTATTTTGAATTTTACTAATCAGATTCGGTTTATTTTCTTGCAAATACTTAATTTCCCGTGCCGCTATTTGTAAGTCTTCCGCTACCTTCGTAATAGTACCCGGAAGTTCAATAAACGGATAACTTATCCAGTATGAATCTAACTCAGTTAGCTTTGATGGATCGAATAACACAGAACGCCGTTCGATCGCCATAATTTCCCGTACAAGCGGTGCCAACAAATAACTCATTCTACCATAGTCAATTGTTTCCAGCAACTCCAGCGGCATTTGAGACAGCAGCAACATTCCCCAATGGGGCAAATGTTTAGGGAAAATAGACACATTTATTACTACCAACCGTCCCACTAATTTGGGATAAGCCTCAACAACTGCAAGGCTAGCAAGTGCGCCCAGCGATTCAGCCACAACAACAGCCGGTTCATCGCATAAAGCCCTAATTATTCGCTCTAATTCAATAATTTGATGCTCTGGTTTTTCTCGACCCACAGGGTTTTCTGAAAAGCCGTAACCTTTCGCATCAAAACAAATCACCCGAAAGTATCGCGATAGCGGTTCTACACTGTAACGCCAATTGTAGCTCCAACTGCCAACACCGTGAACTAAAAATAGCGGTTTTCCTGTTCCCTTTTCGCCATAGGCAATAGAAACCGCTTGCCCGTTGGCATCAGTAATTTTTAAGGTCTGCCGACCTTTAGGAAATGTTGCTTTCCACCAATCTTGCATAACTTTTATTATACAATAATTTTATCTATTAAGATCCTATCCGAAAAGTTTTTGGGATTACTGAATTTTAGCTCTAGGCATAGCTTGACTGTCGTGTTACGTTTCCTCTGACTGCACAGTTTCTTCGGAATTGCCAAATCCCAATATGGATGATTTTTATCAAAAACAGCCAACCTATATTAACATTTCTTAATATTTACCCCTAAATAAAAATTAAATTAAATAAAACTATCCTATTTTACCTACCTTTCCTCCTTTTATTGAAATATAAATTATTTAATATTAATTTAATAGCAGCAAACCGTAAAAAATGATACAATAGTTTATATAATTCGTGATAATCTATCTACAGCCCACCCATATGATTTAAAAAACCTTCTCAGTATTATGTGTTTCAGCACTAAAACTCTGTATAATGAGTTACGGAATCAAAGGTTTTATCAGAAAGTTGGGTTTAAAACCCCGTGCTTCTAGCACGGCTTTATATTTAGTGGCAGATGCAATGCCGCTAAATATGTTAAGATAGGGGAATAGAACTAATTAGTACCGATGGGCAGTCGGTCATCCAAAACGCCTATGCAGACGGTTTGCCAGGGACTGAGATATCTCAGTCTAGGTCAAAGTCGAAAACCCGCAAGGGAACAACTAGGAAGACTAAGAAGTGATTCTTAGAAGCTCCGTACCTTTAGGTCGGAGTCATGTCACAAACCAGGCTTTTGGTTGTCAAACAACCGACTGGTAATAGGTAATTATTAGGGACAGCCTATGTTAATGCTACTTTTCTATGTTGGGGATAACCTTTATGCTCTGGATAGTTCCCAGGTCGTTGAAGTTATACCAAGGGTCATCCTGAGAAAGATACACCACGTTCCTGACTATGTTGCCGGTTTGTTTAAATATAGAGGTGCGATCGTACCAGTCATCGATATCTGCCATTTAATTCAAGGCAAGCCCAGCCGCTCCTACCTGAGTACTCGAATTATCATGGTCAACTACTTTGGGAAGGATAACAGCAAGCGCTACCTCGGTTTGATGGCGGAACGAGTCACCGAAACTTTAAATAAGCCAGATACCGATTTAATCGATGCAGGAACGCCATTAGACAATACCCCTCCTTATTTAGGAGAAATGCTTATGGATGATAAAGGCATGATCCAGCGCATTAGGTTAGAATATTTGCTGTCAGATTCCCAACAAAAGTATTTATTAGCAGGGAGTAACGATAAGAGCAATGATCCAGGAAACAATTGAAGCACTGCTGAAAGAAAAAGTTGGTTTGGCTGCCAGCATCCTTGGCTCAGGGGAAATTGCCAGATCTGTAGAAAGGCGGAGAATAGCCTGTGGTTTGCCCGATTTGCCAACCTATTTCCAGCTATTACAAACATCAACCAAGGAATTTGAAGAGTTGGTTGAATTAGTAATTGTCCCGGAAACTTGGTTTTTTCGAGATTGGGAACCTTTTGTTTTTTTGGAGCGTTATGTCACATCTGAATGGTTGCCCACCCAAAGACACCGCATCTTACGTCTGCTAAGCGTACCCTGTTCGTCTGGAGAAGAACCTTACTCAATTGCCATGACGCTTATCAATGCAGGTTTGACTCCTAATCAGTTTCGCATTGATGCCGTTGATATCAGCAAAAACTCCCTACTTAGAGCCAAAGAAGCTATCTATAACCAAAATTCATTTCGGGGAAACAACCTAGAATTTCAGAAACGCTATTTTACCAAAAAGGACGATAAATATCAATTGTGCGATTTGGTTAAAAATGCCGTTAACTTCATGTCCGGCAATCTAGTAGAAACCGACTTTTTAAGGGAAAAATCACCTTACAATATAATCTTTTGCCGGAACGTATTAATTTACTTTGAGCGATCTACTAGAGAACAGAGCTTTCAGAATTTAAATCGTTTATTAGCCAAAGAAGGGTTGTTATTTTTGGGACACGCTGAAACATCACAGATATTGGACTCAGGGTTCGTATCCGTGCGGCATCCTTTTGCTTTTGCTTACCGGAAAGAGGACAATAAAGACGATAAAATAAAAAATGGAGAAAGTCTTGCCCTCAAAAATAAAGTTAACTTTTCACCAAATTATAACTTAAATTCATCTCAGCGGAAACCAGCCGCCCAACTATTTGAAATTGCCAAACCGGGCAAACCTCAAAATAGTCTACGGGAAAAGCCAAGTTCTCCAGAAATCGAAACCATACCCTTGAGTAAACCAAAGGAGGCAAATTCAAAACAAACTCCATCCCTCAATTTTGAGACAGCACGCAAATTAGCTGATAGCGGACAATTAGATGAAGCAGCTAAACTCTGCGAAACCTATCTAAAGGAGAATTCTACCAGTGTTGAAGCTTATCTCTTGCTCGGAGAAATCCATCAAGCTAGAGGGTTTGAGAGACAAGCAGAACAATGCTTTCAAAAAGCAATTTATTTGGAGCCAAATAACTATGAGGCACTCTTACACCTGTGTTTGCTCAAAGAACATCGTGGGGATATGGCTGGCGCAACAGTCCTAAGACAACGAATCCAAAGACTGCCAAAATCGTAGACAACTGGACAGCAGTCAGCTAAAATAGAAACTTACACTTGGTCAAACCAACAGGGAACAAACAATCACAAACAGGGGATGAAATCATGCTAAAAAACCAGAATATGCAAGCGCGACTATTTACCGCATTTATGTGCGTGGGTATACTTGTATTAATAGTCTCTGTAATAGGCTGGATTGGGATTTCCCGATTGAGCGGCCACATTAGCAATATCACAGAAAACGCTTTTCCCAGCGTTGTCGGTTTGTGGAAAACTAGCGAAGCACAAGCCAGAGAGTATGGTGCTGAAAAATCCCTGATTATTACATCACTAGGTGTGGAGGAAATACAAAAAGAATTAGCCAAAATTAAGACTGCACTTAAGGATGAAGAAGAAGGATTAAAAATTTACGACGCCGCCTATCGCTCTCCAGAAGAAGAAAAAATCTACCGAAGGTTTAAAACAGAATGGAGTAATTGGAAAACAGTTGGTGAACAGTTTCTTCAGTTGCACAATAAATTTATGCAATTAGGTGTGATCAATCCCAGAAAAATTCAAATAGACTTATTAACCCAAGGGAAAAAGGATACACCAGAGTTTGCCGCCGCTCAAGCAGCTGCCGACTCACTTACAAAAATGAATGAATATGCAAATACAACATTACAGCCTGCATTTGATACATCAACAAACCTACTGCTAGAACTACTAGATTTAAATAGCAAGGTGGCAGAAAATGCTCAGAAGACAGCCGAGCAAGATGTAGCGACAAGTACATTCTTGATGATCGTATGTTTGATCCTTGGGCCGACGATTGCGGCAGTATTTGGTTGGTACTTCAGCAATACAATAGCCAAACCCTTGGGAGCTAAAATTGCAGGCGTTGTCGGGGTAGCAGAAAGAGTTTCTGTTGGGGATCTGACTACTCAAGTTCCAATCACAGAGGATCGAGATGAGGTAGGAAAATTAATGGTTGCCTTCCGCACCATGATCCAAAACCTGAACTCATTAATCCGCCAAGTGCAGCAATCGGGCATTCAAATTACCACATCAGCCACCCAAATCGCAGCTTCTGGCAAACAACTAGAGGCAGCAATGACAGAACAGATTGCCTCGACAAATGAAGTAGCCGCCACAGCCAGAGAAATTTCCGCCAATTCCAAACACCTAGTCAAAACGATCGAGCAAGTCGAACACACATCGCAAGTCACAGCACAAGCTGCAGGAGACAGTCAAAAAGACTTGAACAACATGGAAACAACCATGAGGAGGTTGGCAGGTTCTACCGGCAGTATCTCGTCAAAACTGGGAACGATTAGCGATAAAGCCAACAGCATTAACAGCATTGTCACCACCATCACCAAAGTAGCAGATCAAACCAACTTACTTTCACTCAATGCGGCGATTGAAGCCGAAAAAGCCGGAGAGTACGGCACGGGGTTTGCTGTGGTAGCCAGAGAAATTCGCCGCCTAGCAGATCAGACAGCAGTTGCTACCTTGGACATCGAAAATATGGTCAAAGAGATGCAAGGGGCAGTTTTCACAGGGGTGATGGAAATGGATAAGTTCACCAAAGAAGTCGAACAGGGAGTAGAAAGTGTCAGTCATATCGGAGCGAAATTAGAGTCAATTATCGAGCAAGTGCAAACTCTAACGCCCCGCTTTCAAGAAGTGGGGAACAGTATGGAAGGACAGTCACAGGGGGCACAGCAAATCAGCGAGGCAATGGTACAATTAAGTGAAGCTTCATCGCAAACAGCCCAGTCTTTGCGGGAAGTTAACGGTGCGATTAACCAATTAAATGAGGCAGCGCAAGGTTTACGTCAGGAGGTTTCTCGGTTTAAGGTCGCAAGTAGCTGACTTTGGCAAATCAGTGAGATGATGGTGTTGTGGGTTTTAGCGATCGCGTCGAAAACTCTTCTGGGGAGCATCCCAATGCCTGTAAATGCACTTCTTGTGGTGGGACAGGCATCCGGGTCTGTGCTATGAGGCGGGTTCTCCTAGCCACTCTACCCGAAAATAGTCTTTCTGCAAAACGATTGTATAAATAAGGTTTACGGCTGGAAGTCTCTCGGTTTAAAGTAGTAAATAACTGATGGTCTATGGCTAATGACCAGGAGTTCATTACTAAGGAGCGAGTAACAAGTTGTGGATTCAGGGCGCAGACCTTGCTTAAAAGTCAACAGATTTATTCATTTTGGTAAATTACAATGTTAAAACGTATAAGTGTTTCTCAATTTTTGTGGATGGGTTTCGGGATAGTTTTTGCATTGGTTATAATTACCAATGTTGTTAATGAGCGAGGCTATGAAACTTCAAGTCAATCCATTAATGGGGTAATTTCAACCTATAAAGTTCAATTACAACTACAAATGTTAGAAAAACATTTAGTACAGGCCGAAACAGGTCAACGGGGTTTTTTGTACACAAATAAAGAAAGCTTTTTAGAACCATACAATGATTCATTAACAAAGCTTGACGATGACTTCTCAAAATTAACAAATCTTATCAAAGACCCAGACCAAAAACAAAGACTAGCGAAACTTCAAGAAGTAGTTCAAGGCAGAAAAATTTACTTAGCAGAAACTATTTCTATGCAAAAAGCAGAAAAATTCGACGAGACAAAAGAGAGAGTAGTTTCAGGGGCGGGGCAGCGGATTATGGCCGAACTCAGGACAAAAATTGAAGAAATGAATCAAGCGGAGGATAAACTCCTAGTCGCTCGGAATAATACCGCAATTGAAGCTAGGAACTTTTCTACTAAGTTTGCTTGGGGGAGTACCCTACTTGTCATAGGGATTGGCTCATTCATTTCATTTTTAATTGTTCGCATAATGACTGAAAATCTGAATGCTTTAATGGGTCAGGTACAGAAATCCGGGATTCAAATCACCACCTCTGCCACCCAAATCGCCTCATCAGGCAAGCAACTCGAAGCAACGATGACCGAACAAGTTGCTTCGACCAATCAGGTAGCTGCGACAGCCAAGGCGATTGTTGTCACCTCGGCACAATTGGTAAAGACAATGGATGAAGTTAAGCATAAGTCGGAAACAACGGCCCAAGCCGCTGATGAGAGTCAAAAAGACCTGAACCACATGGAACAAACTATGCGGATGTTGGCAGGTGCAACTAATACCATCTCATCAAAACTGGGAACTATTAGTGAAAAAGCTAACAGTATTAATAGTATTGTTACCACGATCACCAAAGTAGCAGATCAAACCAATTTACTCTCACTCAACGCGGCGATTGAAGCCGAAAAAGCCGGGGAGTACGGCACGGGTTTTGCTGTAGTTGCCCGTGAAATTCGCCGCTTAGCTGACCAGACAGCAGTTGCGACCTTGGACATCGAAACTATGGTAAAAGAGATGCAAGGCGCAGTTTCCACAGGGGTGATGGAAATGGATAAATTTACCAAAGATGTAGAACGGGGTGTGGATGATGTTCGTAATATCGGCAGTAAATTAGAGTCGATTATCGAGAAAGTGCAAATTCTCACCCCCAGCTTTCAACAAGTGAGTAGCAGCATGGAAGGACAGTCAGAAGGGGCACAGCAAATTAGCGAGGCAATGGTACAATTAAGTGAAGCTTCATCGCAAACGGCCCAGTCTTTGCGTGAGATTAACAGTTCTATTAGGGAATTAAACGAAGCTGGACAAGGTTTACGCCAGGAAATATCTCGTTTTAAAGTGGGAAATAATTGATTCCAAAATTCGCATTGACTTTAGCTCGTTAGGGGATTAAAGATTACTTATATCAATTTTGCTTCGCACCTAATTGGGCAAAATATCAGCGAATAAACTATTACAAACTAGGGGGAACTGATGTTTAAAAATATGTCATTGCAAACGCGAATAATCAGCTCATTTATGCTGGTTGGTTTACTTGTATTAATAGTGGGGTTAATCGGCTGGTTTGCAACTTCGCGGCTGAGCCATGACCTTACAATAGTCAGCGAGAAGGCTTTTCCCAGCATGGTTAATCTGTGGAAAGTCAACGAAGCACAATCTAGAGTTCAATCATCAGAAAACTTGTTGATGGTTACAGCCTTAACTGCGGAGCAAAGGCAGAAAAATATAGCAGAAATGGAGACTGCTATGAAAGAGATAAGTGCAGCCTTTAACGACTACGCAAAAATTCCTCGCGATCCAGAAGAAGATAACCTTTATAAAAAAGTTGTGCCTGAAGGAGAAAAATGGATAGCAGCTCATAATAAATTTGTCAAGCTTCACGAAGAATTTTTGACCTATGGCGTCATTAACGCCAGACAAGTTCTAATTGCTCTGGTGAAGCAGGGAAAAACTAATACACCTGAGTATACAGCCGCAGAGGGTGCGGTTGGGGTAATCGACAAAATGAATGATTACGCAGCGACGACATTACATGACACATTTGTATCATCAACAGGCGCACTGCAAAAACTCATATTATACAATGAAAACGTGGCAAACAATGTTCGCAAAGCAGCCAGTCTAGATGTTGCTCTCAGCACATTCTCGATAGTTATAGGTGTGATTGCTGGGCCGATAATCGCTGCATTATTGGGTTGGTATTTTAATAATACGATCGCCAAACCACTCGCCACCGAGGTGCAGCAATCTGGCATTCAAATTACCACTTCTACCACCCAAATTGCTGCCTCTGGCAAACAACTGGAGGCAACAATGACAGAACAGGTTGCCTCTACGAATCAGGTAGCCGCTACAGCGAAAGAAATTGCGGCTAATTCCAAGAACCTACTAAAAACAATAGATGAAGTCGAGCGGATTTCCCAAGTAACTGCACAGGCAGCGGGTGAAAGTCAAAAAGACTTGTTGCAGATGGAAAAAACCATGCAGAAATTGGCATCTTCAACTAATACGATATCGTCAAAACTGGGAACGATTAGCGATAAAGCCAACAGCATTAACAGCATTGTCACCACCATCACCAAAGTAGCAGATCAAACCAACTTACTTTCACTCAACGCGGCGATTGAAGCCGAAAAAGCCGGGGAGTACGGCACGGGTTTTGCTGTAGTTGCAAGAGAAATTCGCCGTCTAGCGGATCAAACAGCAGTTGCGACCTTGGACATCGAAAATATGGTCAAAGAGATGCAAGGCGCAGTTTCCACAGGAGTGATGGAAATGGATAAGTTCACGAAAGACGTAGAAATGAGTGTGGAAAATGTCCGTAATATCGGCACAAAATTAGAGTCAATTATTGGGCAAGTGCAAACCTTAACACCCCGCTTTAAACAGGTGAGTGGCAGTATGGAAGGACAGGCAGAGGGAGCCGAGCAAATCAGTGAGGCAATGGTGCAGCTAAGTGAAGCTTCATCGCAAACTGCCCAGTCTTTGCGTGAGATTAACGGTGCTATTCGCCAGTTGAACGAGGCGGCGCAAGGCTTACGCCAGCAAATTTCTGGTTTTCAAGCCGCTTAGAGGTGATTGTTTACAGTAAACTAGGTTGTCAGGAGGGTTATGAGTAACGATTGCTGGAATAAAATAGGCGTTGAGGGCGATCGGTCCTGCGAACAACTCAAAACAGTGATTCACTGTCGTAACTGCCCCGTTTATTCTGCCGCCGGACGCAGTTTATTAGAAAGGGAAGCACCACCAGAGTATGTCAACGAGTGGACTGAGATCCTAGCAAAAACTCAGCCCCTTAGTTCTAAAGCACAAGTTAACGGGGCCATTGTTCCTTCTGTAGAAACCGTATCAGTTATGATATTTATGCTGGGCGGCGAATGGTTAGCTGTGCCAGTAGGGTTACTTCAGGAAGTGACAGATCCCTGTATAATTCATACTTTACCCCACCGCAACAGCGAACTGTTTATGGGGTTGGTCAACATTAGAGGAGAAATTCTCATGTGCGTTTCCCTCACCCATCTGCTTGACCTGGAAGATAAAGCTAACTCTTCAGATCGTGTCATTTCTGTTGCTGCTAAACGGATGATAGTTGTGGGAAGCCAAGAAAATCATTGGGTTTTTATTGTTGATGAAGTTTGCGGTATTCATCGCTTCCCACTAAGGGAATTACAAAATACACCTGTCGTGATTTCAAAATCCACAGAAGCTTATACAAAAGGGGTGATTCGCTGGCAGGGGCATAAGGTTAATTACCTAGATTCGGATTTATTGTTTTCCACTTTAAACAAAAGAATTTTATAACAAATAAGAGGGAGGATATGATGAGCGACTTCACGATGCTAGATGTGTTCCGGCAGGAAGTGGAAGCCCAAGCAGCCATATTAAACCAGGGGCTATTATCCTTGGAAAGCGAACCCCAGACTCGCCAAATGCTGGAGTCCTTGATGCGCGTTGCTAATGCGATCCAAGGAACCGCTAGGCTGGTCGAAATCGATGCGGCTATTAACCTGGCTCAGGGCATAGAGAGTGGCCTTGATAACGCCCAAAAGCAAAGCATTACCCTGAGTGGCGGTCAGATTGAATTGCTGCTGCAAGGGGTCGATTTACTGTTAAATATTAGCCGGGTAAAGGAAGAAAATTTAGAGGATTGGCTATCAGAAAATCAAGATGAGATCGAAACTATTACAGACAGTATTGCTAACCTGCTGACGCTGGGTACGGCATCAGTTTCTAAGCGAAGGGTAGAGGCAAAAAGCAAATCTGCAAAGCCGGAGCTACCAACTGTAGAGGTAAGTTTAGAAGATGATTTCAACAGGAAACAGACAAAAATTGTCCCAAACCTGCCTGCTATAGATGTTACCCCCGTTTATAATCAAGAAACGCCCAGTCATTCACAAACAACCGCGATCGCAGACAGTGAATCTTCTCCAGAAGCAGACGAGATGTCAAGCATCGGCGACACTTCAATGTTGGAGTTATTCCAGATGGAAGTAGACGCCCAAGCAACCGTCTTAAACGAGGGACTGTTAGCGCTAGAAAGTCAACCGGGTTCTCCTAAAGTACTGGAATCTTTAATGCGAGCGGCCCATTCCATTAAAGGGGCTGCCCGCATCGTGGCGCTTGATGCTGCTGTTAATTTGGCTCACGTGATGGAGGACGCCTTTGTAGCAGCGCAGAACCAAAAGATTACCCTGGAGGCAGATGGGGTTGACGTGCTGCTGCATGGAGTCGATTTGCTGTTAAACATCAGTCAGCACGGGCAAAGTTGGGTTAAGCAAAATCGGGAAGATGTTGAAAATACTAGAGAGGAAATTTCTGCGCTGCTGACACCGGGATCGGCCCCAGTTAAAAGGGCCCCCTCACAGCAGGAAACTCAGGCACAATCTGCTTCGGGGCAAAAGCAAGAAATGGTTGTTGCTGCGTCTGCTGGCATCCAAACACAACCAACTGGGGGGAAGGACACCAAATCGATCGCTAGGCAAACATCTGGTAATGTGGAGAAAGCCAAGCAACCCGCAGAAGATGCGGCGAATAGCGATCGCGTTGTACGGGTTTCAGCCGAAAACTTAAATCGCATCATGGGTTTGGCAGGGGAATCTCTGATCGAGGCAAATTGGCTTCAGCCCTTTGCCGATTCCCTGACGATCCTCAAGAAACGCCAACTGGAATTATCGAAAATTTTAGAGAATTTTCAGCAAACTCTGGCAGTCCACCACAATCAAGATAGCGACACTTATTTAGAAGCCGCTCGCGCCAAGGAGCGGGAATGTCGGCAGATTTTGAGCGATCGCCTGATCGAACTAGAATTATATGCCCGTCGCACCGGCTCCTTAAGCGATCGCCTCTACCGGGAAGTAATCGCATCTAATATGCGTCCCTTCGCCGATGGCGTGCAGGGATTTCCCCGGATGCTGCGCGATTTAGCCAGGAAGCTGAACAAACAAGTTAGATTTGATATTCTCGGCAAAGCCACGCCAGTCGATCGCGATATCATCAAAAAACTGGAAGCTCCCCTCACCCACATTTTGCGGAATGCGATCGATCACGGTATGGAGCTTCCCGAAGAGCGCCTAGCCGCAGGCAAACCAGCAGAAGGAACCGTGCGGCTCGAAGCCGTCCATCGCGGCGGAATGCTATCGATTACCATCACTGACGATGGTAGAGGAATCGACCCAGAGCGCCTACGTCAAAAAATTATTGATAAGAGTCTGGCAACTCCGGAAATAGCAGCTCAGCTTAACGAAAGCGAACTGATGGAATTTCTGTTTTTGCCTGGATTTTCCACAGCCAAGCAAGTCACCGAAATTTCCGGTCGCGGTGTTGGATTGGATATTGCTAAAAGCATGGCGCACGATGTTGGCGGCAACGTGCGAGCCAGTTCTCAGCCGGGAAAAGGCATGACTTTTAACTTCCAGTTGCCTTTGACGCTCTCCGTTGTTCGCACCCTCTTAGTAGAAATATCCGGCGAACCTTATGCCTTTCCCCTAGCGCGGATTGAGCAAATTGTCAACGTGGATAAAAAGGATATTTCCTCAGTGGAAAACCGGCAATATTTCACTATGGACAATAAGAATATCGGCTTAGTAGCCGCTTATCAAGTATTGGAGTTGAAGCAACCCCCGCCGAAGTCCGACACCTTATCTGTTGTCGTGATCAGCGAACAATCAGACTATTACGGACTGGTGGTCGATCGCTTTTTGGGCGAACACGATTTGGTGGTCAGACCGTTAGAACCAAGACTGGGGAAAGTTCAGGATATTAGTGCTGCTGCTTTAATGGGAGACGGTTCCCCGATCCTGATTGTCGATGCTTCTGACTTGATGCGTTCTGTCGATAATCTGCTTAATGGCAGCCATATGTTGAATCGTGTTGTTAGCAATGCCGATCGGGTTGTGACAGACAGCCGCAAGAGTATTCTGGTAGTGGATGATTCCATTACCGTGCGCGAAATGGAACGAAAATTGCTCCAAAACAAAGGTTACAAGGTTGATGTCGCAGTTGATGGAATGGAAGGTTGGCACGCCGTTTCCACAAATCACTACGATTTGGTAGTTAGTGATGTTGATATGCCCCGTATGAACGGAATTGAGTTTACCAGCAAGATTAAAAATCATCCCAAACTGAATAAAATCCCAGTGATTATTGTCTCCTACAAAGACCGCGAAGAAGACCGCCTACGCGGGTTGGAAGCTGGAGCAAATTATTACTTAACAAAAGCCAGCTTCCAGGACGATACGTTAGTAAACGCAGTGTTCGATTTGATAGGTCATTAGATTTGGGATTTTGGATCGATCTCGAATGAATCCGCTCTCGATCCAAAATCGTGTTCTTATTCTTATCTGCGTTCATCTGCGTTCATCTGTCTACATCTGCGGTAAAAATTTAACCAACGATAACAACAGACAATTTGACGAGATCGCTCATGTACTAACGATGCCACCGGACATGATATTATTGGTTAATTTAGAATAAAATGACTAATGACTAATGACTAAATAATATGAGAATAGCAATTGTAAACGATATGGTGATGGCAGTAGAGACGCTACGGCGCGTCTTGATGACTGTCAAAGACTATCAAGTGGCTTGGATAGCACGGGATGGTGCTGAAGCAGTGACTAAATGCGCCCAAGATACCCCAGACCTGATTCTGATGGATTTGGTCATGCCGATCGTGGATGGGGTAGAAGCAACTCGCCAGATCATGAAGAATTCTCCCTGCGCTATTCTGGTGGTAACAGCTAGTGTTGGGCAAAATGCGTCTAAAGTATTTGAAGCAATGGGATATGGGGCATTAGATGCCGTCAGCACACCAGTTTTAGGCCCAAGCGGCAACCCTGAAGCGGCCCAAGCAATGCTTGCGAAAATTGTGACGATCGGGAAACTGATTGGCAAATCAGGCGGAACTTCTAAATCCAAAACCCATACCGAAAGCCCTCAATCTATCTTCGCGCCCAGCGCATCCCGTTTGCCTCCTCTAGTGGCGATCGGTTCTTCAACAGGAGGGCCCAACGCTCTGGCAAAGATCCTATCTCGCTTACCGGCTTCTTTCGGTGCAGCAGTAGTTATTGTCCAGCACGTAGATGCAGAATTTACCCCCAGTTTAGTAGAATGGCTAAATCAACAAACGCCCCTGAGCGTGCAGCTAGCATCCCAAGGAAATCGTCTCGAAGTAGGAAAAGTATTAATTGCCGGAACGAACGATCACCTGTCGTTGCAACCTTCTTTGAGTTTAAGTTATACGAAAAACCCGATTGATTATCCCTATCGTCCTTCAGTTGATGTATTTTTCAAAAGTGTAGCTCAGCACTGGAGTCGCCCAGGAACTGCTGTGCTGCTAACAGGTATGGGCAGAGATGGAGCGGAGGGGCTAAGTGTGTTACGCAACAAGGGATGGCATACGATCGCCCAAGATCGGGCCAGTTGTGTGGTTTATGGGATGCCCAAAGCAGCAGTAGACTTGGGTGCTGCGGTGGAGGTTTTACCCCTAGATGCGATCGCCACTACCTTAATCGATCGAATAGCAATGACGCGCTAGTTACTCGCTACATTCTATCTTCTCTTCAACATCTCAAAAGGAAGTCAAAGCAGTGGCAGAAGATCCAATCACAGTCTTACTCATCGACGATCAGCCCATGATCGGCGAAGCCGTTCGTCGAATGTTACTGCCAGAAAAAGATATCACCTTTCATTACTGTAGCGACCCTACCAAAGCACTCAAAGTCGCCAAGTCATGTCAGCCAACAGTCATCTTACAAGACCTAGTTATGCCAGAAATGGAAGGACTGGTCTTAGTGCGCTTTCTGAGAGCCCAAAACGCTCCCACGAAATACGTTCCCCTGATCGTTCTCTCTAGTAAAGAAGAACCCCTCATTAAAGCAAAAGCTTTTGCATTAGGCGCAAACGATTATATAGTCAAACTCCCAGACAAAGCAGAACTGGTCGCCCGCATCCGCTACCACTCTAAAGCTTATGTAAACCTTCTCAAACGCAACGAAGCCGAAGCCATCCTCCAAGCCGAAAACTTCCGCATGGCTAAAGAACTGGAGATGTTGCGCCAAATGCAACACATGATTCTGCCTACATCAGATGAACTAGAAGCCATAGAAGGTTTAGAAATTGCCGGTTTTATGGAACCAGCCGACGAAGTTGGCGGCGACTATTATGATGTTCTCTACACAGACGGCGTAGTTACAATTGGGATCGGTGATGTCACCGGACACGGACTCGAAAGTGGCATCTTAATGGTAATGACCCAAACAGCAGTCCGTACTCTTAAAGAAATTCGAGAACTCGATCCAGTTAAATTTTTAGACGCCCTCAACCGCACTCTTTATAAAAATGTCCGCCGGATGAATTCAGAAAAGAGTTTGACATTAGTCATTCTCACTTATACAAAAGGCAAAGTTAGTATCAGCGGTCAGCATGAAGAAACTATTGTAGTGCGAAAGGGAGGCGAAATTGAGCGAGTTAACACGATGGATCTGGGGTTTCCGATTGGGTTAGATGAGGAAATTACTGACTTTATCAATCATACCATCATCGAATTAAATGCGGGGGATGGAATCGTCCTCTATACCGATGGAATTCCTGAAGCGTACAACATGGATAAAGAACAATATGGGCTTGAGAGATTATGCGAAGTTGCCAGTCAAAACTGGGATGGCTCTGCCGAAGAAATTAAGCAAGTTATAGTTGATGATGTTAAAGGATTTATCGGCAAACAAAAGGTTTTTGATGACATTACTTTATTAATTGTTAAACAGAAAGAATTTGACTTTGAAGAGGAACCAGTTGAGGAAGAGGAACCAGTTGAGGAAGAGGAACCAGTTGAGGAAGAGGAACCAGTTGAGGAAGTTAAAGGGACTGCGACCAAAAGGAAAAAATTCAGGTTGTTTCGCTAATGATATGCCAATGTTCGCCATCAAGATTTTGCAGCCACTAATTAACCTTCAATCAATTAACAAGTAACAAATATGAGCCAAATTTTTGGAGAATTTATTGAGGACTTTCCTCTCGAACATGAGTCTTTAGAACTGAGCTTTACCTCCAGTTCTCGACCAATTGAAGAACGGTGGCGTAATAACCGCTTATCAGCTTATTTTATTGCCAACTATTTTTCAACCTTTCTGCCAATTGATGAAAACCCCGATCGGCGTGAAGATCGGATCGAAGCAACTAGAAATTCAGTGAGTTATGTCGGCAACGAACTGTTAGAAAATGCCATGAAATTTAACGAAGAAAACAATCCTAATAAAGTTAAATTTGGCATTCATTTTCTGGAAGAGTTCGAGAAAGTAACAGCTGTGATTTTTACCGAAAACAGTATTACAACTCAAAAGGCTAGGGAATTTCAAGCCTTTATTAGGGAATTGCTTGACGCCGATCCTAATGAGTTATATGTTCAGCAGATTGAAAAAACAGCCGAATCCGAAGATAGTGAAGCTTCTGGCTTAGGTTTGCTGACCGCAATCAATGATTATTCAGCAAAATTAGGCTGGAAATTTGAGTTCGATCCGAGTCATCCACAAATTGTCACTGTTACTACAATGGCTCAAGTTGTTGTATAATTTTTACTAATACATGATTCGGACATCTGAAGAAAAAAAGGAGAAACAATTTATGGCAAATCAAGAAGTCAAAGGCGATGACTATCAGGTTGAATACGAGCCAGCGTCCTCAACAGTTTATTTTAAAGGGGATATTACTCTAGGAAGTCCCAAGGATTATGTTCCCATTGTTAAGTTGCTCGATCAAGCGGCTAATTCAGACCCAGACACCCTCACATTAAACGTGAAAGAATTAGCATTCCTCAACAGTTCTGGCATCAGTATGTTATCTAAATTTGTCCTGGGGATGAAGAAAAAGAAAGGGACTCAATTAGTGGTTTTAGGGGGCAAGAAGGTGCCCTGGCAAGGTAAATCATTGAAAAACTTAGAACGATTGCTTCCAGGGTTAAAACTGGTAGTAGAATAAGGTAGAATAGTTAGGAGCGATCGTCACACTTGTCAGAAATTTACACCTTTGTCAATTTCAAGTTTGAGAATCTTTCGCTATGAGTCGCTCCAACTAACAACCGAAAACCCAAAGGGCTCAAGCCCCAGACTTTCAGTCGTGGAAAAGAAAAAACCTTTTCCGTATTGTCAGCCCCCGAACGACCGTCTGGGGGTTAATCCCAAATCCCAAATCCCAAATCCCAAATTATTGTTGACATTTTTACAAATAAAGTTAAGGTGAACTATGTTAAATCGAGCAACGGCTATGTTACAAAACCTCTGGCATCAAATTGATAAAATGAATACAGTGAATTCGATCCTGATTAGTTTGCTAATCACGGCTCTGGCAACGGGGCTATTATATGTATTCTTATTTTATATCTTGCGCCCGATCTTTCGGCAATTTGAACGGGACATCGCACTCGTTACCCTAAGTGTTTCTGCCTATCCGGCACTGATCGTCTTCGCTATCTTCACCCTAAAAATCACTTTTAAGAATTTAGTCTCTGTTAAAATTCCTACAGGGATAGAACACATCCTGACATCGATTATAATTATAACCTTTAGTTATTGGGCTATCCAAGTATTTCTCCAAGTTTTTATTTACTACCTCAAAGATTACACTCAAAAAAGCGAAGTCATGTGGGATGACGTATTGCTTCCCATCCTATCAGCAGTTGTCCCTGTGCTGATCTTCCTTACTGGCGGAGCTCTTGTTCTCGGAACCTTTGGAGTTAATTTAAGTGGACTTTGGGTAACCCTGGGCGGTGCTACTTTTGTTCTCGGTTTTGCACTTCAGGATATTTTGGCTAATTTCTTTAGTGGGATTGTTTTACTGATTGATACTCCTTTTCAATTTGGTGATATCCTGCTCCTTGAAGATGGTTCAATCGGAATGCTACGCCGGATTGGTGTGAGAGTGACTCAGCTATATATATTTAGTAACCATTGTGATGTTTATATTCCTAACAGTGTATTGCAGGGTCAAAAACTCACGAATCTGAGTCGTCCTACCTCTTTGTACTATATCGCTATGGATATAGAGATACCCCCTGAATCTAATATTGATGAAACCCGGAAGCTGATTGAAGAAATTGTGCTAGCTCATGCCGATACACTAGGGGATATCGATACTAAATTGGAGACGATCGATCGATACTATAGCTATAAAGGATGTGACCCTCATCTTACCCAACAACAAAAAATCGGCAAATCACGGCTACTGGCGGAACAGGCGGTCAATTTCCAATTAGAGGAAATAGAACAAGCGCTGGAAGCTTTGGTTGTGACAATGCAGTTTGCTGAAAAAGGAGGGATAACTGAAGAGGAAATAGAAAATGTCCAACAGGAATATCAAGCAATCTTAGAACTTATGGGTTTCCAAGTAATCGATGAAGACAATAACAACCGCAGTGGATTTGAGTTTCAGGAAAATAATGAAGAAGGACTGATTGAGTTAATTAGGGAGTGGTATCGCGTTTGGCTCAAAGATCCTAATTTACTGGATCGAGATCAATACTTCATTTCTGATGAATGGGAGCGAAAGATTAATGTATTAAAGCGCAGAGCGCAACGCTTGTCTCAAAAGATATCCAATCCTCAAGGTGAGGAAACTCGATTAGATGATTATGTGATGGACTTAATTAAGTGGCTCAAAGAAAAGTTGAAACTGTCGCGAGAAAAATGGCAAGAACCGCAAATCAGGATGATCGGAATTAATCATAATGAGGTTTCCTATTTTATTGGTTTGGAACTAGCATTTTTTGTGGATGATATCAAACTGGAAGATGGGAAACGGGGCGATCGCGTGAGAAGCCAACTTTATCAAGAAATCTTCCGCCATCTGAAAAGCACCTACCTTACTTGGAATGGGATTCAAGAGAATGAAACGAAAGGGGATACTGGCAATGGTGCTGATGTCGCCACTAATCAGAATCTTGTCCAGACTGCCCTCGATCCGGCGACGGCTAAACAAGGGTTCGCTTTTTACCTGTCCGTAGGGAAGAACAAACCCGCTATCAAGGCTGGAAGACCTTTTGAGGGGTAACCGTTGATTGAGAATTTCAGATTTTAGATAAAGGAGAAGATTTTTGGTTTTCTTGGGAAGCGATTCCCAATTCCCGTGCGATCGAATCAATTCCCGCGAAGGGTTTGATATCTGTAGAAAGCGTAGGTGTCAAACATCGCGCCCACCAATCCACAAGTCGCACCAATTGTCAAGAATCCTTGGATGGGACAGCCACTGCCAAAAACGGCCAGGAACTTCCAGATTGACTCCGCGCCGGACTGACCTATGATTCCCAGGCCAGGAATATAACTAATCAAAGACAGACCTGCCAACGTTCCCCCGATTAGCAGAATGGGGGCGACAAAGCTGAGGATACTCGTTAGCAGCAGAGAGCGGAAGAAGTTGGGGAAAATACTCATGCCAAGCTTAGTACTCCGATCGAACTGACAGCGGCCATGCCTGCAAATGGCACTTGCCACTTACCACAATAGGCGCGATACTCCCTGTCGAGCCAAAAAGTCAAAAATCTTAAGTTTTAATTAAAAATAGACAGGATAAGTGACTGGGGATCGTTCATATTGGATACAGTTCTTAATGCAGTGCGAACTTTTGTGGAGTAAGGGCGATCGCTTTTTTGAGTTTAAGGTTATGGGGACAGCGCTTGCTAGCGGCGATTTTGTTGGGCGGACAAGTACTAATCCACCTACTCAAAGGCAAAATCCACCGGCGCAACACCCTAGATCAAATGGCAGCAGTTGGCCCAGAATCCCTGCTCATAGCCCTGGTAACAGCGGCTTTCGTGGGCATGGTATTTACAGTTCAGGTGGCGCGTGAGTTTATCAACTTGGGTGCAGGCACCGCCGTGGGAGGAGTTCTCGCACTCGCGTTGTGTCGCGAACTAGCCCCAGTCCTCACCGCTGTGGTGCTGGCGGGACGAGTCGGATCGGCTTTTGCGGCAGAAATAGGCACAATGCGGGTCACCGAACAAATCGACGCCCTCCTGATCCTCAAGACCGATCCGATCGATTACCTGGTGATTCCCCGCGTGATAGCCTGCTGCTTGATGCTGCCAATTTTGACCATTATGTGCATGGTAACTGGCATGATGGGAGGATTGCTGATTGCCACTAACCTTTACGGCATCTCCCAATCAATATTTCTAGATTCGGTTCGCAACTTCCTGGATATCTGGGATATCTGTAGTGCGGCGATCAAGGCTTTTTGCTTCGGAGCCCTAATTGCCGTAATTGGCTGTAGCTGGGGCTTGACGACGACAGGAGGCGCTAAAGGTGTGGGACAATCAACGACCACTGCCGTGGTAACATCTTTGCTAGCGATCTTTATTGTCAATTTTTTATTGACTTGGGTAATGTTTCAGGGAACGGGCAGCGTAATCCAAAAAGGCTTATGAGACGTAAGCCTATAAAATAGGAGTGAAGTCTCTTCGTCTTGAGGAATTAAAGACTGTGACCACCGCTACTCCCATCGGATCGCAACAAACGGTTGAACTCTCTCCCAGTTACACTCTGCCTATTGTCTTAGTGGTAGGCGCAATACCGCTACTGCTGGTGCAAGTCTGGCTTAGCTCGATCGTCGCCCTATTCGGATTATTCCTCTTGTTCCAGACTGCCACTATCCGTCTGAAATTTACGGAAACGGCTTTAGAGGTATACCGCTCTGATAATATAATCCGCAGTTTCCCTTACCGGGAATGGCAAAATTGGCGAATTTTTTGGCCGGGAGTGCCAATCTTGTTTTACTTTAAAGAAGTCAAAAGCATCCACTTCTTGCCTATGTTGTTCGATGCCAAGATGTTACAAATCTGCCTGGAACAACGCTGTCCGAAGATTTAGTGGAAGGTCAGCCGTCTGAGTGTCTATTAGTTTTTAGTTGTCAAGGCCAGCAATGCCCTACCTTTGTTGAGTAAATATTAGTTGTTAGTCGTTAGTTGTTAGATGAATTCAGAAGAACCCCAAACCCAAAAACAAGAGCAACAGCCAGAGCAAGAACCAGCTATTGAGGCATTGGATCATTTACAAGATCGAAGTGCCAGAGTAGATTTGGTTGCAGAGCTACCTGAAGATGATTTGGTAGTAGGCGATCGATCGCCTCTAACTACTGAACAAAACAATCAGTTGATAGAAGGGGATTCAGCGCCTATAGACGATAAAGTGCAGAAAAAGAGCGATCGCATAACTGAGTTAGAAGCACGGGTAGCTGAATTAAAGCAAGAGGAACAGTCTCTCAAACAAGAAATTGCTTCCCTACAAACCAGCAGAAAAATCCTCTCCGAGCAAATGACTGAAACGCAAGCAACTTTAGGTCGCCTGCTTCAAGAAGGCTTGAGCGAATTAGAACAACGCAAGCAGACGCTGCAAATTGCCGTAGAACAGTTAGAACGCCGCCAGGAACGGGTTCGATCTGAGATGAAAACGACATTTGCTGGAGTTTCTCAAGACTTGGCAATTCGGGTACAAGGCTTTAAAGACTATCTGGTAGGTAGTTTGCAAGATCTGGCGTCGTCAGCCGAACAACTGGAACTGATTCCCAAAGCCCCAGAACCAGAAGAAAAGGTCGTTATTAAGGATGCTAAACCCATCAAAGAACCTGGGGGGCCGAAATTTGCAGAGCAGGGTTTTCAGGAACAATCCAAGCAAATTCGCAAACTTTTAGACCAATACCGCACGCGACCGGATTATTATGGCCCGCCTTGGCAACTGCGGCGCACTTTTGAACCAGTTCACGCTGAACGCGCTTCCTACTGGTTTTTCACTCAGGGTGGGAAGGGCGCGTTGCGGACTATGGGTTCTCGCCTGCAAAATATCCTGATTTCTTCTTCTATTATCTCGGTGTTGCGATCGCAATATGGCGATCGTCTCCGCAGCCTAGTCCTGGCAAATACCCCCGAACGCCTGGGCGAATGGAGGCGCGGTTTACAAGACTGTCTGGGCATTTCTCGCAGCGATTTTGGCCCAGAACGGGGACTAACTCTGTTTGAAGCGCCAGAACCGATGGCAATGAAAGCTGAGCGGTTGGTTAAAGAAGGGCAGATGCCGTTGATTATTATTGACGAAACAGAAGACCAAATTAGTCTAGCTGTGCTGCAATTCCCCCTGTGGTTGGCGTTTGCGCCCGATCCTCAGTCGCCGAACTATTCTTCGGATCGCGATCGGTTTTAAGGATTTGTCCAAAAATTAGATTTTGGATAATTTCGATCGCAGATGTAGGCTGATCTTAGGTACGTTGTTGCGCTTTAGCGCTAAAGCGCAACAACGTACCTAAGATCAGCCTAATTCAATGATTTAATCTGTAATCTTAAATTGGAAATTTTCAGTAAAGGATGGGTTGATGATGGTTGGTTTGAGTGTAAATATTGCTTTGTTGCTGGTATCTTATCTGTTAGGCTCTTTTCCGACTGGCTATTTAGCTGCTCGTATCCTCAAGGGAATTGATATTCGCGACCAAGGATCTGGTTCGATTGGCGCAACAAATGTGCTGAGAACGCTGGGAAAAGGCCCAGCAATTGTGGTTTTGCTGGTGGATGCTGCTAAAGGTGCGGCTGCGATCGCACTCGCGCATTTTGCTTACATTATTTCTAGCGATTTGTCAAGTAATGAGGGATTATCTTTGCCTTGGCTGGTGGCTTTGGCGGGATTAGCGGCGATAATCGGTCATAGTTGGCCAATTTGGTTGAATTTTAAAGGCGGGAAATCAGTTGCTACCAGTTTGGGGATATTGCTAGCAATGTCTTGGCAAGTTGGTTTGGGAACGTTAGGGGTTTTTGCGGTAGTGATGGCAATTTCCCGGATTGTATCGTTGAGTTCGATTGTGGGTGCGATCGCAGTTTCCGCGCTAATGTTTGGATTTGGTGAACCGTTACCGTATCTGCTATTTGCGATCGCAGCTGGTATTTACGTTATCTGGCGTCATCGCGCCAATATCGATCGTTTATTAGCAGGAACCGAACCAAAAATCGGGCAAAAATTACAGACAGAGACAGAACAAACTACATAACCAACAACCGCACAATATCCGCCAATTATCCCAGGCAAAAGTTTACAATCGAATTGTGCGTGTCACCCAGACCCCATCATGTTAAAGTACAACCCACTGCATTACTTACCCTCTTCCGAAGAACTACCCGACTCTGACGATACACCTGTGGATAACGAACTGCAAGATTTAATTCCCGGTTTACTCAAAGCAATCTTAGCTTTAGTTTGGGCGAACCGCATGGATTGGTTTTTTGGTGTTGATATGGGAGTATATTACGACCCCGAAGAACCTGCTATAGTGCCAGATGGATTTCTTAGCTTAGGAGTAGAACGGGTTTTTGATGAAAACTTGCGTCGAAGTTATATCTTTTGGGAAGAAGATCATATTCCCCCAATCATGGTGCTAGAAATTGTTTCCGAGAAACGGCGGGGAGAATACACCAACAAGAAAAACCTTTATGCAGAATTGGAAGTATTGTATTATGTAGTATATAATCCCATTCGCCGTCGAAAATCACCATTAGAAGTATATCGTTTGGTGAATGGGGAATATAATTTGCAGCCGCAAGATAATCCGATTTGGCTACCTGAAATTGGTTTAGGAATTGGTAGAGAACGGGGAACTTATCAGGGAATAACGCGGGAATGGCTTTATTGGTATGACGATCGAGGGTCAAGATTGCTAACGCCTGAAGAACGGATTTTGCAAGCGGAACAAAAAGCGGAAAGATTGGCGGAAAAGTTACGAGAATTAGGGATAGATCCAAATTCTTTAAATTAATTTTGGTACGTTGTTGCGCTTCAGCGCTCTTTAAGATAGCGCTAAAGCGCAACAACATACGTGATAATTTCCCTCATTTTTACTCTGCTTCAAAATCAACTTTATCATAGAGATCTGCCAGAGAAATTTCACATGGAACTGTGTTAAGGGATAGGATTGATTCCGCACCATCATACTCAGAAAAAATCCATTGATGCGGTTCTGTTTTGTAGTATCGCTCAACGTGCATTGAGTATTGTTCGATCGTTACATACTCTTGAAAAGTGGGAATAGTGCGGTAAAACTTAAATTTTTCGCCTTGTTCGCATAGCGTCTCCGAAGGAGAATCATAAGCCTGAGTTGATTTTGATAATATTTCGGCAATCATCACTGGATTGGTAATAGTATCTTTTCGTCCTTCTTGGAGTTGCAAAGCTCCTTGAACTACCATGATATCAGGGTAAGTATAGGTACGTCGTTGGGGAATCCACAATCGCTGATCGCTGACAAATACATCGTAAGGTTGCCGTTTAAGAGCAAAGTTTAGAGATGCACCGAAGTTAAGGATAATTCGGTTATGATTGGGCATTCCACCGGACATAAGGATTATTTCTCCATCAATGTATTCATGTTTTTCTTCTGCATTGACTTCTAGTTCTAGATACTCTTCTGGAGAGTAATATTTTTTTTCTTCTGCTTGCATAATCATCTGAATTAAACCTCTAATGTTTGAATTTTCTATTTACTGTTTTTGCCCATTTTCCCGATTTTAACAAATTGCTCACTTTTGCGTATATTTCGATAAGGGCAATTTCCTCGTTCGATCATCCTTTAATGTAATTATGGCATTGAGTAACCAATGGTAAATAATACAGTTGTTTCTAACAGTTCAATAGTTTCCGGTTCCAGTTGTCCTAATTTTTTGGTAAGTCGAGTTTTATCAAGAACACGAATTTGATGGCAGAGGGCAACAGAGTCTTGATTCAATCCTCCTTCACCACTAGATATTTGAATACAAGTAGGAAGCTCGGCACGGCGCAAATTGCTGCTGACAGGAATTGTGATGACGGTTGTGGTAAATTTGGATAGGGTATTTTCTTGAAAAATAATTACGGGACGAGTGCCAGCCTGTTCGGAACCCTGAACTGGGTCAAGGGTTGCTAGCCACACTTCCCCACGCTTAATAATCATGCTCGATCCTCTTTTTGTAGTTGCTCGATGTAGTCTGCTATTCCAACTTCTGCAAGTTCTCTGTCTTCCTGGGCAAATTCTTGATAGAGGCTGGCAAATTGATGTAAATCAACTACTTTTTGATTGAATCGACTGCGAAATTTGATAAATTTGATAAATTCGGCAACTTGCTTGAGTTGATCGTCGTTAAATTGATCGATTTCTTGTTTGAGGTTTTCTTTGGTTACTTGCATATTGCTACTCCTAAAATTCCTTAATGGCGGTTTTTGGCTCATCTTCATCTCGATCGATATCTGCTGTTTCAGGAATCAGAACAATTACCTCAACGCGCAGATTTTTATCTATCGTCAAAGGCTTATCTAAAGCCAGTTTTCCTTCTTCATCAATGGTTGCCATTACTTTGATTGCTTTCATAAAATCTCCTGGTGGATTCTTTTTGACCTGAAATAGTTTAAGTTATTGTTTTGTGCCTCATCTCCATTCTAAAATAGCAACTTCATCTTCGCTTTGCTGTTCTTTTCGCGGCTATACACTTAACAAAGGTAAATCGAAAGCTTGAAGATTGATAGCATCTACATTTTTAGAACAGTTATCTATTGTGATAGCGACAACTTTACCTTCATCATCATAATCTAAGATTAGATCGTCAGTAATTGCGTCGGTAGAAACTACGGGTTTGTTGGTTAGCTCGATCGCTAATGTGTCAGTATCAGAAAAATATTGAATCTTCATTGTGGTTCTTCTCCTCGTTGTTGTCGTTTGTAAAAGTTACGATCGAAGAAAGCATTATGAACAGTTTCCCCATCTTCCAGGGTAATTACCCGTAAAACTCGACCCTCTGCTTCTTCAATATTACGCCAGTAAGAGATGCGATTGTTAGTTTGCACTTCTTTTTTAACCGGATCGGCTAATACACGCTCTATCCATTCTCGTTGAACTTCTGGATGCTTTTGAGAAGCAAAATCATTGAAATAGTTGGTGGTCTTCATTGGTGTTTTTTTGAATTGGCATTCTGGGTGGTGCAGTTTTACAAATCAGATTAATTTTGCTCATCTCCCTTCTACAATAGCAATTTCTTCCTCTGTCAATCCATAGAGTTTATAAACAATCTTATCTATCAGTTGATCGCACCGCATCAGTTGCATTTTGAGCGGGAGTAAAGTATCTAAACTTGCTTGATATTCTTTTTCTAAGGTTTGCTGTTCTTTTCGCGCAACGGGATCGATTTTGAGTTTATTTTTGTTTTTCTTCAGCACTTCGATTAACTCATCAAAGCTGATATGGGGTTCGTCTTTGGAATAGTCTCCTAAATAATTCTGAATTTTCGATTTATTGGTAAGGCTGTCAACGGGACAACCGATAAAGCGCTCTAGCCATTGCAAAAAGCTTTTTATTTCGGCTTGCTTTTGTTTGTTGAGTTCGAGCATTTGTTCTGCTATATAGGCTAACAAATCGTGAATTACATCGGCTTCTTCTGGCTGTTGGCTGAGGTGATGGTTGGTTGACTTGGGATATTATTGGATCGAGGTTGTGAGCGATCTTTATGCTTGATAGTACGTAGGTGCTTCGCCTTCTCCCAGAGGTTGCTCTATTCCTCTTCAAATGCTCCATCAAACTCTGTCAGTGAATCCTCTTCAATTTCCATCTCATCAACTGCATTATCAGTTAATCCTAATTCCTTCTTAGCAAATACACGCCTTGCGCGGCGATCGAGAATCTTGATAATATTAGTTCTATCTTCTTTAATAGCCTCAATATCCTCTTTTTGAATCAGCACCATATAATAACGGGATACTTCCATCATGCGATAAGCGTACTGGAAAGCATCTCTAGTAAACTCACCAGTAGTCACAATCATCACCACATCAGCGCCAGTTACAAAAGTCATCCCTATTTCTTTGGCTAACACCTCAACATCTACTCGTTTGGTGTTTTTGCACTGAATTTGCCAACGGTGATAAACAAAGCGATCCGATGCAGCTAAAACATCTACTTCACCTTGTCCAGTTTCATAGTCCCGTTTGCGCCATTTTGTGAATCGAAGACTCGTCAAACGAATCATCCAAATTGCTAACAATTCTAGTGCTTTGCCTTTAATATGTTTATCGGAATGATCTAAATCATTGACAACATCTTCAAAACTTCGATTTAGCTCAGTTTGGGATATTTCTGTCATGTCTGCAATAGACTCTAACAATTTAAACAGTAATTCACGCTGTGCTTTTTCAGTCAGCTTAACAAGATTAGGTTTAGCACCACGTCCACCCGTAGTTTTCTCAGTTTCAATTAAACCTACTTCTACTAAAGGTTGAATAATATCCTTAACAAATGACTTTGAGGGGAAGCGTACTTTATAAACACTCACCGCATAGTTAGCAATGTCATTCCACTTGGTTAGCTCTATAATGCTCATCTGGAGCATTGCCAATAGAAAATACTTTTGCTCTGAGGTAAGAGTGTAAATCTCATCAATATAGTCTTTATCAAGTTCTAGGATGTCATAGACTCGATCCCAATTAATTTCGTATGTTTTCTCAAATACCCCTGCTTCTTGTAACCATTGCCGCATAGTGCTAACATAGATAGCATTAGGAGAGAGAGAATACCCCATTTCTTGCAATTCGTAACCAATTAAATCTAATTTGGGTTTATCGCCTCTACTGTTGATTGCTTCCACTGCTTTCAGCAAAGACATTCCAGTTAAATTAGTGAGGATGTGACGGGCAAAAATCGTAGCAGCTTCATCAGCATCGCTCTGATAAGCTAATATTTCATTAGCAAGATCTGTTACTTTGTACTGCCAATCATCATTAATCGACTCAACTAACTTGTAAGCACGAAGAGAAAGAAATGTATTCATTGCAAGTTTGCTGCGATTTTCTCCTTGCTGTAAATCATTTTGCGTTGAGTGACTAGAATAATAACGCTTGGCAATTTCAACCTGTAGGATACGGCGATCGGGCTGGCAATCTACACAGAGTTGCACCAGTTCCGGTAAATTCATCGTTTTAGGTTCAAACTGATGCCCGTAAGTAAACTTTAGTTTTTGATCTGCCATATTGTTATTATGTGATTGAAATAAGTCTAATTGGATATAACTATTTTGATCGTCTATTGTAGATGATTTGTCAATATAATCAGGGGCTAAAGCCAGCGCTTTGGCTTTCAGAACTTTTCTCTCTTTTAATGGAGTAACAACCAATGGAGCATCTTCTTCAAATCGAAACTGCGATGCTTTAATATAATTTTGATCTAATTCAAAAGCTAACCAACGGCGATCGAGGGTTTCCGCTACTCGTCCTGTAGTATTTGAACCTGCAAATGGATCGAGAACTAAATCACCAGGTTCAGTACAAAGTGCGATGACAAATTCAGGTAATGCTTGGGGAAATCTAGCAGGATGAGGTTTAATTTCTGCTTCTTTGCATCGTCGCTGATAGTAATCATTAGATGCAGTATTAGAAGCGGAAATCACATTGACAGGCTGTGCTAAATCATGCTCTAAAATCCAATTAAATTCTCCTAATACTGGCTGCCCAATGAACGCGCCGGAACTGCACGTAGGATCGGCTATGATGTTTGGAGGAATAGCACCACCCCGATCGTTCTGAAATTTAGTAGAAATATCATGCCCAGACGGGCGTAGTTTTGCATCATAACCATTTTTCAATAGGTTTTTCATCGCCTCACTGTAAGGGCGTAAAACCCGTTTGTTATTGGCTTTAGGGTGCGGATCTTTTGATAACCACCAAATTGTATTTACAGCATCTTTTACTCGCTCTCTCCGCACCGTCACCCACTCAGCAGGCGTAGGAAGTTTGGCTGGATTGTACCAAAAAAGCTCTTGGGCGAGGAAGAAACCCAAACCACCTTCTGATTTTGGTTTGCAAAGCTCTATTACTAACTCAAAATGATAAAGCGATCGCACGGGAAAACCTTTAATCCAAGTTCCTCCAATATCTATGACTAGCGATCCTTCGGGCTTGATAATACGATAGAATTCACTAGCAAATGCCTTGAACCATTCGACGTATTTATGGGCATCTACATTGCCATACTCTTTCTTTCTTACTAGGGCAAAAGGTGGGGAAGTGAAAATCAAATCGACACTTTCATTGGGCAATTCTGCCATCAGTTCCAAGCTATTACCTAAGTAGGCTGAACCTAGCTGCGTCCTGTAGTAGGGCTGACGGCTAATTTTGCTTGTAATATCAAACTTAGAAACACTTTGCACGATTTCGCTTTCCTGTGACAATCCAAAGAGATAGAGTAACGACTTTTATCAATATCTTGAACGCAGACTTTCACAGATTATACCATTCCTCTTTCAAATTTGCGGTTTTTCAATGGTGCATCTCATTGTTCCGATGTCACCTCTTCCCCTCGTCGGATAGCATCCGCGACAAATCCTCCCGCTAAATCAGGAAAAATGCGATCGAACACTAACGCTTTTAACTCATTCCCCACTCGCTTCACTCAGCGTTGACAACAGAGCATTTTTGGAAATATAAAGATTTTTTAACTTTTCAAACTCGGCAGTCTGAGGTCGTAAAGCCCAGAAACCGGGTTTCGCGTACCTACTTACCAGAAAAGCGCTGTAACAGCTTTTCTAAACACAAAGGTACTGCAACTTCTATTTCCCATTTAGCTAATTCTTCTAAATGGGAAACTATCCAGTAATAAGTTATCGCCTGATACAACATTCCCAATGTTATCGACAATTCAAACGCTTCAATCAAACGTTCCATCGGTTCGTAAATTGTCCAAGCTTCCAGATAGGCATTGCGGAGATGAGTACGCACGTCTGGAAGATCGGGAACGTACTTTTCAATATACAAAAAGTTAACGATATCGAAAAAAGGATGAGATATGGCGCTAGTCGGCCAATCAAAATAAATATAATTATTATCGGTTACAACGACATTTTTTGCCCACAAATCCCCATGTACCAGCGTCTGCGGCAGATTGTAACTTGCCAATGCCTGACACATTGCCTTAAATTGGGGAATCAAAGCACGCAGTTCATCAATATCACTTTCTTCAATAATTATAAAATCTCCTGCTAGCAATGCCTCGGTATCACTTAACAGCAACTCAATGAAGTATGATAGAATTTTTAAACGCCGATCGGGCCAACCCAAACTTATCAAATTATCAACGCGCTCAACAGATTCTATCTGAATTTCAGCATATAAGCGCAAAGCTTTTTCCCACTGAACGACATCTGTCACTTCTGACAAAATCCTTCCCCCAAAATCCTGCATCAAAATCCAGTGCTGTTCTGGTTCCACAGCTAATATTTTGGGAAAGTTTGCTGGGTAATATTCTGCTAAAGTTTGCGTGAATAAAAATTCTTTAGCTAATACATCTGGCGTAGCTTTGAAGTAAATATTTCCCGCTGTCGTACTTACCCGCATCACGCAGGAAACACTCCAAGATCTTAATTGTTCAATAGGAGAAATAACACTTATGCCAAGACTATTTAATTGTTCGTCAATCCAAATTGTTGCCTTTTCAAACCAGCCAATTCTTGCCCAAGGAACTCGCTGTGTGCTAATTTGATAATCTTCAACCTCATTAAACCAAGCTTTCAGCACATCACGATGCACTGGCACAGTTAGCGCCAGATTATCCAGTTCGTAGTTACCAATCCAACGAGCCTCAACAGGTGGCTTCCAGTCGGGATCGTGATTTTCAAGGACAAAAACTCGGTTTACGCGATCGAGGTCAGTATCCAAGTCATTGTAGACGCAGCACAGCGTTGTTACATCAATCCCCAACTGCTCCTGCATAGCTCGGTTGACCAGATCGACATGAGCAAAATGATTTTTAGCAGGCACAAAATGTGGTAAAGACCAGCCATCTTTAACCCGAAGCACCAACACCTTGGACTCGGTTGTATGGGGAATAATCGTGTAGCAATCAAATATTCTTTTATTAATCATAAGCTGCTACGCATCTAATTTGACAGTCAGTTTTTCCGATCTTCTTGTGGGATGGGCATCCTGCCCGTCTTTATATTGGATTTAGATGCGTAATATCTTATTATGTCCGGTAGCATCTGTTACCTAAAAAATTTAGGTTCTTATTCTTATCTGCGTTCATCTGCGTTCATCTGTCTTCATCTGCGGTAAAAATTTAACCAACGATGAAAACAGACAATTTGACAATATCACTCATATACTAACGATGCAACCGGACACGATATCATTAGTCATGGGGAAATCTAAAATCTAAAATCTAAAATCTAAAATTGCCCAGTACCTAACTGCCAAGTTCTTTTGAACGACGATAAGCCTTTTTAACCGCTTCAATCAAAGCCGATCGAAAACCAAGACGTTCTAATTCAGCAATACCAGCAATAGTTGTACCGCCGGGACTGGTAACCTTGTCCTTGAGTTCTGCTGGGTGCATACCCGTTTCTTTAAGCAGTTGAGCGGTGCCGAGAACGGTTTGGAGTGCTAACCCAGATGCGATCGCTCTTGGCAACCCTGCCGCCACCCCTCCATCCGTCAGCGCTTCCACCATAAGGGCGACATAACCCGGCCCTGAGCCCGATAAACCCGTCACCGCATCCAGCATATTTTCTGGCACTTCCACCACCTCTCCCACAGCTTGGAAGATGCCTTGCGCCTGTTCAAGGTGACCCAGCTGTACATGATTGCCAGGTGCGATCGCAGTCATCCCAGCGCCCACAGTTGCGGGCGTATTCGGCATCGCCCGAATCACCGGCTGTCCCGGAAAAGCCCATTCCAGCTTATTCAAGGGAACGCCAGCCATAATCGAAATCACCAGCTGCCCTTCTACAACAACCCCATCTTCTACCAACTCTGCCGCTACGCTATCAAACACTTGCGGCTTAATTGCCAAAAACAGCACTTCGGCTGCCCTTACCACTTCCTTATTGTCAGAAGTCACTGCGATCTGGTATTGCTGGGTCAACAAACTGCGGCGTTGCGCCTGGGGGTCGCTGACCAGAATTTCTGACGGTAGATATATTTGTTGATTAATTAAGCGGGATAAGAGAGCTTCTCCCATTACCCCGCCACCGATGATGCCAAATTTTATAGTCATTGGTCATTAGTCATTGGTCATTAGTCATTGGTCATTAGTCAAGAGTCATTAGTTAAGAGTCATTGCTGACTGCTGACTGCTGACTGCTGACTAATGACCAACTCGATCTAGATCGACTGAACGATCCGCTGATCCGTTGCCCAGGAGGGTGTCGGAGTGGCTGGACGGGGGACGCGCACTTGGGGTTGAGGGACTTCGTGAACGACACCCGATTGGGTACTCACCTGGACGCAGTTAGGCGTAAACAGGAAGATGCTTTCGCCGATGCGCTCTTGGTGACCGTCGATCGCATAAGTGCCACCTGCGATAAAGTCTACCGCCCGTTGGGCCTGGTCGGGGTCCATCATCGTCAGGTTCAATACAACCGATTTCCGTTCCCGCAAAGCTTGAATTGCTTGAGGCATTTCTTCAAAGGTGCGGGGTTCCATTACCACAACTTCAGAAAAGCTGTTGCTAACTCCTGGCATTCCAATCACGTTATTCATTGGGGATGGTATTGTAGTTTCTGGTGCTACGGTGATGCGATCGCGAATCCGGCGGCGATTTCGGCGGTCTTCTTCGGTGGCGGGTTGAGCAGTTTCCTCTGGGTAGAGGTTTTGGTAGTTATTCCGCTCGTCCGCATCGTCGTAATCGTCGTACTCGTATTCGACTGGCTCGTTGAGGCCAACGAAATCTCTTAGCTTGGTAAAAATATTATTCACGGTTGTTCACACTCCATCCAACTACAGTTTACTAGAGATTGTTTCGATCGTTTTGCCAGAGAAGAGGCATTTGAAAATCGGAGTTTTTCGCATACCTTCGCTTATGGTAAGGGTACTTGACTTGGGAAACACCCTTTTCTATTTATGTCTCGACGCTGGCAATATGTTAGCCTATGGTCTGTTTAATTTTAGAAATTATTCCGGCTAAAGTAGCCGATAATTGCTCTTTCGCCGCCGAAAGTTCAGGATTTAACAGAACCGCCCGATAGTTCCCCATTGTAACGTATAGCCACAGTCAGATATGTTAGTACAGTATTGAGGGCTCAAAGCAAGGAAGCGACTGTGTTTGCACGGCTGACCTTGCAAAGAGCTATATCACTCATTCTGTCTTTCGCCAAACAGAGTTGTTCCCAAGCGTACCATCGTCGCACCCGCTTGCACTGCCAGGTGGTAATCGTCGGACATACCCATTGAAAGGTGCTGCATTTGAATGCGCGACCAATTTTGCTGCTGGATTTTTTGGGCCAGTTCGTGTGTACTTTGAAAAAATGCCAGAATTTCCTCTTCATCCAAATCTAGGGGAGGAATAGTCATTAACCCAAGTATTTGTATATGTTGGCACCGATCGAGTACGGGCAGATCGGCTAGCAATTCGGGTACTGTCCAACCGTATTTGTTGGGATCGGGTAAAAGTTTGACCTGGAGGCAAACTTGCGGCTGTTTGGATAGCGATCCTGCCAAGCGATCCAATTGCTCGGCTAATTTTAAACTATCTAAAGAATGAATCCACTGAAAATGCTCCAAAGCTTTTTTAGCTTTATTGGTTTGAAGATGTCCGATTAGGTGCCAGGTGATATCCGGTAAATCTTGCAGCTGAGACTGTTTGGCTTCTGCTTCTTGCACGCGGCTTTCGCCAAAATCCCGTATTCCGGCTGCATAGGCAGAACGCATAGCATCTACCGACACCTGCTTGGTGACGGCAATCAAGCGGACAGATTCGGGTAGCTGTTGGCGAAGGAGGCTAATCCGAGACGCTATTGCATCAGATAAGTGGGAGCGGGTCATTGAAATGTGCGATGATGAATGACCATGAGCTTATCGTACTCCTGAGATTGACCGCTGCGACGCAGCGATCGCAGGCGATTTTCTACCAAAAGGCGAGAATCCGAACGGGTAATCGGCTCGCAAGTGATGCCAGCCGGTGTAGTGACAACTAAAAAAAACAGACGTTGAGCGTAGAGTGTGGTGAATAATTCCTTGTGTTCTTCAAGTACGCACACCCGGTAAAGCAAACCAAACGTAGGATGATTCAGGTAAGTTTCTGTGTTTTCATTCATTCTTCAGCGTAAGCCGATTAATACTTATTCCAGCTATAAAGGACGGTAACCTATATCTGGGTTGTACCCAGTTCGCATAACCTCCAGCATGGCTGGGGCTGTTCTGCCAGTTGTATTGCACAACTCTGTCCCCAAAACGGACAACAGTAGATTGGTTGGGGGGGATATTGACAATATCGGTATTTTGACAAATGTGCAACAGAGTATATCTCAACTATTCATCCCATTACTTTATAGCAATCTGGGCTCATCTTTTAGAGTATAAAGCGTCTATTTACTAAAAATGATTTGTGATTAATTTCCCAGGTATTTTTTGGTGATAAATACCTATTCAATGGTGTAAGATAGTCCTCTTGCCCCGGAATGGAGTAGGGTTGTACTGGTTCCATCGTCACAGTTCGCCGTTCCCCCAAATCAACCGCACTCCCCAGAATACCGCTAAAGTTGCGATCGCAAGCCAGTCACTTCTCAAAAGACGCAACTGACTCCACTCCACGCGATGTCGATCGGGACTGGTAAAACCGCGTACTTTCATAGCGCTGGCGATTTGATCGGCTCGCAGGAGCAGATTTTTCAGCAGTCGCTCTGCGATCGTCATCCACAGTCTAATCGCTCTCCGCAAACCTAGCTTTTTCCAATTGATTGCCCTTGTCCACACCGATCGGACTAGGTTTTGCACTTCTTCCAAGACTAAGGGAATGAAGCGCAAAGATAACGTTAAAGTTAGCACAATTTCTGTCACCGGCCAGTTGAATCGGCGCAGAGGTCGCATTAAGCTTTCAATCCCAGCAGTTATTTCCTCTGGAGCAGTTGTGAGCAGGTATAAATTAGTGCTGTAAATCAGCGTAAATAGTAAGGTACTGACGCGAATTGCCAAATCTAAAGACCTGCGGGTAATTGTAATCGGCCCCTGTTTGAATACTATGTAACTGTAGCCTTGGGATTTTAGACTGGAGATTGAGAATTGGTGATTTGCGATCGGCGATCGGAAATTCTTCGGCTCCCCCGCTCCCCCACTCTCCGGCTGAGGGTTGACAAAAGCCATCTCATCTGCGGGTAGTCGTGGCTGATAACTTACCGCCATTCCGTCAGGGGCGATCGCGCTCAAGAAGAAAACAAATACACTTAGGATCAGCAACCAAACCATTTGCTGACGCCACACCCGCCACGGAATTCTCGCTGTCAGGGTAATCAAAATCAGCAATACTGACAGCGCCATGCGGCTAGAGGCATTTGCCAGAATGGGCGCAAACAGGAAGCTCATCAACCAACCTAGCTTGACTCGCGGATCGAGTTTGTGCAGCCAAGTGGTTGGTTCTTCGAGGTATAGCCCTAGAGGTAGCGATCGCAATAAATCCATCTTTCGATTTTAGACTTTAGACTTGGGAGTTTCGGTTAGAGTTGTGATCGATGCTACAGTCATAGCTAAGATTTCATTTGTTTCTGACATCAAACTTTTTAGTTGCTCGGCAGGCATTAATTCAGATTCGATTAAAAGCTCCATCCAGTATAAGCTCTCATCGGTCTTCTCTTGTACGATTCTCAGTTTATCGACTAAATGGAGACTAGCTTCATAGTGACAAGCTGCCCGATATTTAGCACCTATAGATGTAGCCGATCGCAGTAACCGCTTGCCAATAAATTCAGCAGTTTGCCCTGGTGGCAAGGCATTTACCAGGCGAATAACTCTCAAGGCAAGCTGCTTCGTTCTAGTCTTAAACTTTTGCTTGTCCATAATAGATTTTAGATTGTATGGTTAAATTGTATAACAATCTAAAATCTAAAATTTTTAGACGCGGGTAGCTCTGTTTTTCGTGGGGCCTTCTACTTCACGAGCTTTTTTACCGCGCCACAGCAATCGCAATGGTGTGCCTTTAAAACCTAGTTGTTTGCGGAATTGGCTTTCCATGTAGCGGCGGTAATTATCGTTGAAACGGACGGGATCGTTGACAAAGAGAGCAATGGTAGGCGGTTGGGTTTTGACTTGAGTGCCATAGTAAATTTTGCCCTGACGCCCTTGACGGGTAACTGGGGCAGAGTGCCACCTGATGGATTCTTGAATCACTTCATTAATCACGGCGGTAGTTACCCGACGTTGGTGTGCCTCAGCTGCGGAGTCGATCAAATCGAGAATCTTTTCTACACGCTGACCCGTTTTAGCGCTGACAAAAATACTTTCTGCCCATTCAGTAAAATGCAGTCGTTGTTGCAAAAGTTTTTCGTAGTCGTAGATTGTGTAGGAATCCTTTTCTACCGCATCCCACTTATTAACTACAATTACGCAAGCCCGACCTTCTTCGGCAATTCTACCGGCGAGTTTTTGGTCTTGTTCGGTAATTCCATCAACTGCATCTATTACTAACAAGACTACATCAGCGCGGCGGATTGCTTTGAAGGCGCGATTAATCCCAAAGAATTCCGGGCCATATTCTACGTTTTTCTTTTTGCGAATTCCAGCCGTATCGATCAGACGATAAGTTTTATCTTCCCTTTGCACGACGGTATCAATCGCATCGCGAGTAGTGCCGGAAATCGGGCTAACAATAGCGCGATTTTCTCCGACAAAGGAGTTCAATAAACTCGATTTACCAACGTTGGGACGCCCGACAATTGCTACTTTAATTTCGGGTACGTCAGGGATTTCTCCTACTGGCGGCAAGTGGGTAATTAGATCGTCGAGTAGTTCGCCAGTACCGCCACCGTGAATGGCAGAAACTGGATAAGGTTCGCCTAATCCCAGTTCCCAAAATTGTGCGGCTTGAGTCAAACCTTGTTCTGGAGATTCGCATTTATTGACGGTTAGCAGGACGGGGAGGGGTTGAGTACGCAACCATATTGCGATTTCTTCATCGGCGGCTGTTGGGCCGCTTTGTCCGTCCACGACAAATATGGCAGCACAGGCTTCTGCCAGGGCTGTCATAGCTTGTTCGCGAATCAGGGGTAGAAATTCGGTGTCGTCGTCGAATACTAAGCCGCCGGTATCGACGACGGTGTATTCGCGATCGCGCCAGTATGCGGGGCGATAGGTGCGATCGCGCGTCATCCCCGGTTGATCGTGTACAATAGCATCCTGTAAACCTGTCAAACGATTGACAAGGGTAGATTTACCCACATTTGGGCGACCGATAATAGCAACAATTGGCAGAGGCATAGTTCAATCCTGAGTCTTGTGCAAGTTTGGTTAGGCAGTGACTCAGGTTTGATTACTTTCCCCTCAGTCCTGTTTTTGCTCCAACTTACTATTGTAGCATAAGATAAAATGATCATAGATAACTTTCTGCAATATTGGAGCCAGAGTGGAGTTTACTGGTTAAAAAAATGAACGTACAAGTGCTTTCCATCGAACCTGGTAAAGAAAAAGGCACATTTAATGTTGCGATCTCGATCGGAGATCGGCAGCATAGTTTCACGATGAAAGGTGAAACGAACATAATTGCTAATAAAGAGCTTCATGCTATAATGGGAGATAAAGATTTTTGGGAAATCTTCAAATTTAACCAACATTTGGCTCAAGAAGTGTATAAACTGACAGCCAAAGTATATAACGGTAAAGATGTTCAATTACCAATGGCGATTGGTGAATTTTCTATCGCAGAAGTCAGCCCAGCTTTTCTTCAGATTTGAAAACTCCTAGCAGCTACTACATGGAACTAATTACCACATTTCCGCCACGTCCGATTACTTGTGAAGCTGAGTTAACCGCTACCCAAAATCGGATTAATTCTATTTTGGATAAAAGGAATATCACGCAAGATGACCGAGACTACTTAAATGTGCTTGGCACTTTAGTTTATGATTACGAACAAAAACATGAGATAATGCCAGTTTTGAAAGGTGTCAAGCTGCTGAAAGCTTTGATGGTGGAAGATAATATAGAAGCAAAAGACTTGGTTGATATATGGAAAAATGAGGTACAGGTGTCTGAGGTACTGAATGGGGAACGGGAACTGACGGCAACTGAAATGCAAAAGTTAGGTGAGTTTTTCCATGTTTCTGCTGCGGCGTTTTTGGAGTGATATTTAATTCTGATGCCACTCTTTCTCGATTTTCTCTAAATCTTTGGCTGCACCTAATTGTTGAAAGATTTGATAAGCTGTGTTGTAATGTTGTTGGGCAAGTTCTGGGTTATTGCGCTTTTGCCAAACTTGAGCAAGACGAAAAGTAGCTTCACCAATAATTTTTTTATTTCCTAGTTCTTGGAATCTTTCTAAAGCATCAGTTAAAAAATGCTCTGCTGCATCTAAATTACCTCTACTGAGTTCAACTTCTCCTAAAGAACCGATTGAACTAGCAATCCCATTATAATCGCCTAATTCTGTTCTCAATTGCAATGATTGCCGATAGAGTCGTTCCGCTTCATCCCAATTACCGCGATTTCGCTCAATATCTCCCAAACTACCCCAACAAGCAGCCATTCCAGCCCGATCGCCTAATTCTGTTCTCAATTGCAATGATTGCCGATACAGACGTTCCGCTTCATCCCAATTACCGCGATTTCGCTCAATATCTCCCAAAAGACCCCAACTTGTTGCCATTCCAGCCCGATCGCCTAATTCTGTTTCAATTTGCAAACATTGCCGATAGAGACGTTCCGCTTCATCCCAATTACCGCGATTTCGCTCAATATTTCCCAACATTCCTTGGCAAGATGCTATGTTACTTTTATCCTCTTGTTCTTGTGCTATAGCTAAAGCATCCTGATAATATTTTTCTGCTGTATCCCAATTTCCAACTTCACGATAAATTGTGGCTATCCATTGCAGGCAAATTTGACGTTTATTTTCATCAAGATGCGGTATAACTTTTTCATATAAATCTTTTAACAAGTTCCAATATCCCCATCTGTAAAGGTATTCAGATTTTATTAAGTAGTACGCTTCGCTATAATTCCCCAACTGAAAAGCAAAATATTGTGCTTCTAAAACCGGGCGCAAATCTTCTAAAGTTTTCGGATTTTCCACATTCTTACCACTGCAATAAAACTTATAAACACTTTCCAGCAGTTTTGGCAGTTCCTCCTTACATTCCCCTTGCAGAAACTCCACAATTACCCGATGCAAATCGTAAAATAACTCGCATTTCTCATCATCATAGCGACACTGCACCAAACTGCTATCAACCAAACGTTCTAAAATCGCTTCCGTTTCCCTAACTTCTTCCTCTGTTAACTCCGCAGCTTCTCCTAATTCTGCTGCATTCAAAAATCTGTCATCTTTCTCTCTATCATCTGTATACAATCGCAAAAAAGTTAAACCTCTGACATCTATCGGTACGCGCAAAACACACATCCGCTTCAGTAAATCTCGCGCCGCTTCACTTTGTCGCGCCAATTGTTCTTGCAAAATCGGTTCCGCTTTTTTCGTCACGAATTCGGGATGCTTCCGCAGATACCCAGGTTTACCTTTCCCAATCGCCGCCAATTGAGTTAACAAAAATACATGACCCTCCACGCGCCCGGAAACCCACTGCAAATCTTCTGGTTTATCCTTCACTTGGCGCTGTTGCAAAATCTCCACACCCGCCCGATCCGATACACCCGTCAGCATTTCAATATACACCAATTCCGTATCCGGTTCCGCCCCTTCATACCGCGTATCAGCCAAATCTGCTGGTACTTCCCGACTCGTTAAAATAGTTTGGGAAATATGCTGCTGATAAACTAACGCATTCAGCAATTTACCCCAATCCAATGAAACAGCTTTTCCCGCTTGGGGATGATTAGCTGGATGCAAAACACTTTCTAAGTTATCCAACACCAAAAGACAGCGCGTTTCTGCCAAACCTGCGATAATTTTCCCGATTTTTTCATCCGCCGTTTTCAAAGGTTCCGGCGTTTCAATTCCCAACCCATCTAACAGAAACTCTGCCACATCATCAAAACTCGTTCCCTCCTGCGCTTTGAAATACATCACGCGATCATAAGGACAATTTTCCTCTGTCCCCCCCTTTTCTTCTGTTCCCCCCTTATTAAGGGGGGTTAGGGGGGATCTCCCCAAACTAACACCCAAAGCTTCTAAAAGTTTAACAGTTAAACTCGTTTTTCCAATCCCACCTTGTCCGATAATTGCTAATACTTTCGGTGGGTTCATAAACCCGGTTTCTAAAGGTTCTGGCGGCAATAATCTTTCTGTCAATTTATGCAGCAATTCATCTCGCCCTTTCCAGACGGGAACAGTAGGAATTGCTTGTTGTAAAATAACTCGTTTTTCCTTTTTTTGATTCGTCTGCGGATCTGCTAAATTTACCTTTAAATCGTGATTAACTTCCACCGTCACAGATAAAGTTTGCTCTGTGGTATTGCTTTCTGGTATATTTTGTGGTAAGTCTTCACATTCAAAATCGGCAATCTCCTGCCAATCGAGAGACAATGTATGACAAATTTCAATAAAATTTAGGTAGTCAATTGCTTTACCATTGAAAAATTTGTTAACCGTATTTTTAGAAATGTGTATTTTCTCAACTAAATCTATCTGACGTGGGTAGCCGTTACGTCTAAGTGCTAGTTTAACTGTTTCAATACATTCTAAGCGAACCCTGACAGAGCGAGGCATATTGAAATATAGTAAATTTTTTATCCAGTATAGCAGTCTCGTCATTTAGGCCGCCCGGAGGTTCAAACCTCAGCGTCATAGCGCTAAAGCGCTAAAGCGCAACAACGTACCTGTGTTTAATGTGACAGTTGAGTAAGTGGTGTGGCCCAGACCCGCCAGCGATTTGAATCGCTGGCGGGTCACTTGGGAATAAGTTGGGAATAACTTAGAAATTAGTTTCATTTGCTTGGGATTGTACTTGGGATTGGTGGGTGTTTCATAGAAATAAGACAGATTTAGGAACTTCCCTATGAAACGCAAGCACTCTGATTTACTCCTAGAAGTTTTAGCAACTGCTTCTACTTTATTTAGCTTTTACACCTGCAATCCTATTGTCGCGATTGCTGCTACTCCACTAGCAATTTACTGCTTAGTGGAAAAGTATGCACATGAAAATGAACATGAAAGTGAGGATGAAAACGAAGAACAATAAAATCTGTCCGAGTAATTTCGCCTTGTCTCCAGATAAGCAAGACAAGGCGAAATGTCCCATTAATTAACGCAATTTGCTAGTTATATAGTTGAGGCTGGTATTAGGTACGTTGTTGCGCTTTAGCGCTCTTATCCCAGTTGTAATAAGAGCGCTAAAGCGCAACAACATACCCAGAAAGCAAGTAACTAGCAACTTGAGTTGATTAACTCACCTTCACCAAAATCGAGTCACCTTCAATTTTGGCTTCATAGGTAGGCAAAGGTTTCTTAGCTGGGCCTTCAACAACTTTGCCGTCCACAGCAAATTCCGAATCGTGACAGGGACAAACAAAAAGCTTCTTATTTGTCTTCCATGCTACCGTACAACCCTTATGGGTGCAGGTAGGATTAACAGCAGCTAAATTATTGGCGTTATCTGGATTGCGGATCACCAGCACTGGCCCACTTGCCAATTGCTTATTTAGGATTTGACCTTTGCGGTCTAATTCTGCTACCGTCCCTACTGGCTGAAATCCTTCAGCGCTGGGAGTAGGATTAGCAGCAGTTGCTTTATTAGTTGAATTATCGCTTTTGGTGGAATTAGAGGAACAAGCTGCCAGCGCTACCGGCAAGGAACTTGCTACCCAGCCGACACCCACCCAAGCGAGGAAAGTACGACGATCCATCAAAACCTCACATTTACTAACGGAATTGGCAATAAGTATACTGCTGTAATTTCAAATATCATCCCTAGTAGGGATTCAATCTTAGCTAATCCTGTCTATAAAACTACTAACATTAACTTCATCACCCTTCAAATCGAAGATATGCAAAGATACATCCCACTTGTAGCAAGAGCTTTTCTGTCTGCCATTTTTCTCAAGTCCGCCTTTGACAAGATTGCCGATCCGGCTGGCACGCAACAGTATATGGCTGCTAACGGGATGCCGCTAACAGGTTTGTTTCTAGTTGCGGCAATTATTGTTGAACTGGTTGGTGGGCTATCGGTGTTGCTGGGTTACAAAGCCAAGTGGGGCGCGATCGCACTTATCCTCTTCTTAATTCCAGCCACGATAATTTTCCATACCAATTTTGCCGATCGCATTCAGGTAATTCAGTTTATGAAGAATTTAGCGATCATGGGTGGATTGCTGATGGTGTATGATTTTGGCTCAGGGCCTGTTAGTTTGGATGCACGCACCAAATCTAAAAGTTTTGAATGAGACAAAATTAAATCTTAAATGTTGATAAACGCATCGACAAATCATCCACTTCGCCAACCCCTATTTCGGGCCCTATGGATCGCCTCTATTGCATCGAGTATCGGTACTTGGATGCAGAATGTCGGGGGGGTGTGGTTGATGACATCCCTCACACCTTCGCCGTTGATGGTGGCGCTGATGCAAACAGCAACAAGTTTGCCAGTTTTTCTAGTCGGACTTCCGGCGGGGGCGCTTGCCGATATTGTCGATCGCCGTCGCTTGTTGCTATTCTGGCAAGCTTGGATGCTGGTAGTAGCTATTTTACTTGCCGTAGTGACGTTCTTCGATGTGACTACACCCTGGTTATTGCTAGGACTGACTTTCGCCCTTGGTTTGGGTGCGGCGATGAACGCCCCAGCTTGGCAAGCAATTATACCCGAACTGGTGTCGCGTGCGGATCTGCCAACGGCTGTGATGGTTAACAGCGCTGGCTTTAATGTGGCACGGGCTGTAGGGCCAGCATTGGGCGGGATTGTGGTGGCAGCAGCAGGCCCAGCGGCGGTGTTTCTGCTGAATGCGGCATCGTTTGTGGGCGTAATTTTGGTGATCTACTCCTGGAAGCGATCGCCTCGCAAAAATGCCCTGCCCACTGAACGCACGATCGGCGCAATCCGAGCCGGAATAAGATATTTAAAGTATTCGCCAGATCTGCGTACCGTGCTGGTGCGTACAGGTGTATTTATTATTTGCGGCAGTGCTTTGTGGGCGCTGCTGCCCCTGGTAGCGAAGCAGTTGGGACTGGGTTCGTTTGGATACGGGGTGCTGCTGGGGTGCATTGGTTTGGGGGCGGTAACGGGTGCTTTTGTGCTACCGAGAGTGCGGGAGAAAGTTTCCACCGATCTGCTGATCGTCAGCGCAACGGTAGTATTTGCCTCTTCGACACTGGCATTGGCTTATCTACGCAATCTGGGTTTGCTCTACGTGGCCCTGGTGGCGGCAGGACTGGCGTGGATTGCAATTATGTCCAGTTTCAATGTGGCGACGCAGTTAGCCGTGCCGACGTGGGTGCAGGCCCGATCGCTCGGCGTTTATCAGTTGGTATTTCAGGGCGGTTTAGCGATCGGCAGTGCCATCTGGGGCTTAACGGCTGAGCGTTTCGGAAACTCTGCTGCCCTTTCTGGTGCGGCAATTGGGCTGATGGTGGGGCTAATAGCGGCGCTACCCTATCGGTTAATTGCGGGTGAGAAGTTGGATTTAACGCCGTCGCTGCACTGGCCCGAACCTGTTGTCGCGATCGAATTAAATCCAGAGGAAGGCCCGGTGCTAATTACTATAGAATATCGCATCGACCCGGCCCGATCGCACGATTTTGCAGAAGCAATGCACGCTTTAAGTCGAGTGCGTCGGCGCGACGGTGCAATTCGCTGGAGTTTGTGGAAGGACACCGCCTTACCGAATCGCTACCTGGAAACTTATGTTGTGGAATCTTGGGCGGAACATCTGCGTCAGCACGAACGCATGACTGTCGCGGATCTTGGAGAGGAAGCGCGTGTTCGTGCTTTTCACATTGGCGACCAGCCGCCTCTAGTTTCTCATTTAATTTACGCTCATGATACTCACGGCGTTCGTTAATATAGCAACCGCCAAGGCGACTCTTGGCAGTAGGGGCGAAGCATTCGGGTAGTAAATCTTCGGTTTTAACCAATAAATTATATGCCCGAATGCTTCGCCCCTACCCCATATTTATGGCTTAACCGCCTTGGCGGTTGCTATAATGCCCATAATTTTCAATTCCTTGTTGGATTTTACTACTAATTCAAGTTGCTAGTTACTTGCTTTCTAGGTATGTTGTTGCGCTTTAGCGCTCTTATCCCAGTTGTAATAAAGCAACCGCCAAGGCGATTCTTGACAGTAGGGGCGAAGCATTCGGGTAGTAAATCTTCGGTTTTAACCAATAAATTATATGCCCGAATGCTTCGCCCCTACCCCATATTTATGGCTTAACCGCCTTGGCGGTTGCTATAAGAGCGCTAAAGCGCAACAACGTACCTAATCTCAGCTTCAGTTATATAACAGTTCCCGCTGTAATAGAGTACATTTTAAGTAAGGGCGTAGGGGCGTTCGCGAAGCGTGCCGGAGGCATTAGCATTCCGGTAATTAACCTCTGCATATAACCAATAAGTTATTTGCCGGAATGCTTCGCCCTTACTTCTGTACCTCATAACAGCGGGAACCCCTGTATAACTAGCAACTTGAGTTACAACTCTATTTTTATCACCTGTTCTAACAATTGTCGTTCTTCCATCGCCAATCCCAGCAAGACCCGCCGATCGCCTTTTTTCTCCTTATATTCAACCGCAGTATTGAGAAGGCGGAGGGGTAATTGAAATTCTTGATATTCGCTGGTTAATTCTCGCCACAATTCTAGCCATGTTTGTGCTGTTTTGTTGCTTACCGTTTCTGGCATTATTGTGGAGATGCTTTTGACGAGTCCCTGTCCTAATGGCGAGAGAATTTCATATTTGTCATAAAGTTGGATAAGGGGAGTCAGGCGGCTTTTCCAAACTACCGAATCTTGGGTATTTCTGAATAAAATGCCAATAATTAACTCAGTATCATCTACAGTGATTTCTTCTTTGTCTTGAATCTTTTTAATTGCATTTTCTAGTGCTGTCATTCCTTCATCCCAACGATCGAAACCCAAGATGGATATCGCGCGGTTGAAGAAGACAGCAGAATAGTCAGAACCCAATTCAATTGCTCGATCGTAGGATGCTATTGCTTCTTCTAACTGACCTAAATTAAAAAGTGCATTCCCCCGGTTGTACCAGGCGTCGTGGTAGTCAGGTTTGATCGCTAAAGCTCGATCGTAGGATGCTATTGCTTCTTCAAACTGACCTAAATTAAAAAGTGCAATCCCCCGGTTGTACCAGGCTTCGTGGAAGTCAGGTTTGATCGCTAAAGCTCGATCGTAGGAGGCTATTGCTTCTTCAAACTGACCTAAATTACCAAGTGCAAACCCCCGACCGTTCCAGGCGTAGTGGTAGTCAGGATTGATGGCTAAAGCTCGATCCCAGGAGGCTAAAGCTTCTTCAAACTGACCTAAATTACCAAGTGCAATCCCCCGGTTGTACCAGGCTTCGTGGAAGTCAGGATTGATCGCTAAAGCTCGATCGGAGGATGCGATCGCTTCTTCAAACTGACCTAAATTAAAAAGTGCAATCCCCCGAATGTTCCAGACTCCGTGGTCGTCAGGATTGATGGCTAAAGCTCGATCGTAGGATGCGATTGCTTCTTCAAACTGACCTAAATTAAAAAGTGCAATCCCCCGAATGTTCCAGACTCCGTGGTCGTCAGGATTGATGGCTAAAGCTCGATCGTAGGATGCGATCGCTTCTTCATAACGTTTGAGTTCATTCAAATAAGCTCCTTGCAACAACCAATCGGATGCTTGACCTTTAATTTCTACCAGTTTTTCTGTCAATCGCAATCCCTGTAGGAAGTCTTTTTTCTCATAGCAAACCAAAAGTTGCTCAATATATGCCGCCACGCGGGGGTCTTCCTGGGTATCAGTTGCTTCCAGCGCTCGCCGCAGATATTCTTGTTCTAGGGAAAGTGGAGATGATTGTTGATAGCGATGACTATCTTCTAACCGCAAGGATGAGTTTAGAGACGTACCCTGCAAAGTCGAACTATCCTGACTGCTAGCCAGACAGCTTTCCCATCGCTGTTGCAGTTCCTCTTTCGTGTACCAAATTCTGAGAAAATCCACAAATAAACGGATTGGTTCGCCGCGTTGCTTTTTCACTTCCAGACAAAAGCGCATCAACACTTCCCGCAATTCGTAAAAAGATTCCCGTCCGATCGCTTCAGAACTTACATAACCCTTCTCCCGCAAATCCTTAAGTTGGCTTGATGTTGTTTGATGCGTAATAAAACAACGTTGGGCAATTTCTTTGACAGTAACAGCATGACGGCTATCTACTAAAAACTCAACAATCTTTCTCTGCTGCGGCGAAAGCCACGCCATCCGCGCCTGATAGTAAGGTGTCAAATCATCCAGCGTCCGCATGAAAGGATCTACCAGTTCATCCAGCGACTCGCGGGTGAGGAAATCCGAGAAAATTACATAAATGCGATGGTTTCCACCCGCAAGATGATGCACAGCTTGGATGCGATCGCGTCCCGTTGGCGTTTGGATGAAAGATTCTAATTCGCGATCGCCATTTAATTTGGCTAAGTTCGTCAATAGTTGCGCCGCCTCCTCAGCATTCAGATCTTTGAGGTAGCGAATGCGGAAAAATCCATAGAAGGGCGAAGTTTGCAGTTTAACACCATTAAACAAACTCTGTGCTGTTGCCAAAATCGTACAGCAGGAACTCTCTTGTAGGAAAGAACGCAGTTTCTTTTGCCCCTTATCCTCCAATCCGGCAAACAATTCATCCAGGTTTTCAACAAGTAAAAGTAGCGTGCGCTCGCCGATAAATTCTCTTAGCATCACAACTGCTTTACTCTCAGCAGTTTCCGGTGACGAGTAGAGCGATTCGACTTTTTTTGCTAGTTCGATATCGTTATATTCTTCTTGAAGCGCCCGAAAGATACGTAACAGCAAATCTAGAAAAGATGTCACACCCCATTCTTCCTCTCGCAACCACGCAATTAAGATGCGATCGCGCAAATCATCCATCAGGCAGATGCGATGATATACCAATGAAACAAAGTGCGTCTTGCCAATACCTCGCGGCCCAATTAGCAGTGTGTAATGTTTCGATGGCGTCAGCGCACTTTCGCGAATAAGTTCGACAATATGCTCTGCTAACCCGTGACGCTGGACAAATATGGCTTCCAACGTTTCTGCCTTCATCAAACTGGGAGTGTACCGGGAAAGAGAAGTCGCTTTCATCTAACCCCCCTGTGCATTCGCCACCAATATTTAATCAACGGGAAACGAAAGCAATAACCATCAGATTGCAATAGAATATAGTGGTCTTGTTGAATCAGCGTCAGTACATCTCTTGTTTTTTCAATGTCTGGGTTAACTAGCCGAGATTCAAGGCGATTGAACAAGTCATCAAACGGCACCGAAGTATCAGTAACTGCCAAAATATCCAGCAAATTCAGCACCAACTGTTTTTCATCATTGGCATAGTAAGTGTCAATCCTTTCGCGGTAGTAACGTAAGTCCCAAGGATCTTGTGGCTCGATGAGGTAAGTGTTGACAATCGCATCGACTCTGGCGGCATTTACGGCTTCATCTTCTTCGATCAGATGGTCAACAACATGATGAATAAAGTAGGGAATTCCATCTACAGCATTTGCGATCGCTTTAGCTGTTGTCTGTATGTCATCTGTCTCGATGTTTTCTCCCTCCAGCAGTCGCCGCGCTAATTCCTCAGCGTCATTAGGTGATAATGGTGGCACGTCTACAGCTTTCATATCGTTTGTTGGACGGTTGGCATACCCTGATCGTTTGAGGGAAGTGAGGACGTTATGTAAGCCTATCGAACCTGTATAAACCATCCGCAATTCTGAGTGCGTTTGACGCAACGATCGCAATGTATCTAGCACTTCCATCGCTGCACTTTCACCGTTTTTCTTTTTGATGTTGTCGAGCATCAACGGCATTTCATCCCAAAAGAAAATCACCGTGCGGTCTTGATACTCCACAAGGTCTTCGATGGTCTTGCTCAGCAGGGTTTTCCACTCATCTGCAACCGCATCGGGGAATTTGACTATACCGCCAATCTCAAGACCTGTCAGATTAGTTAGCCATTGCCTTGCTTTCGCCGCTGTCCGTTTGGAACGACTCAAATAGCTTTCTACATCATCAAAAATAGTCTGGGCAAATTCTAGAGGCGATCGCACTTTTTCGAGGTCGCGGTACACAGGTAACTTGTCCGCCGGAGCCTCCGCTCTCATCTTCTTAAGAATGCTGGTTTTTCCCATCCGCCGCTCTGCACTGAGGACGAGGCTCTGTCGCTCCAAAATCCGCCATAAGCGCTCGATTAGCTTATCCCGCCCAAACACCTCTGCTGGAGCGATTTCTCCTCCTGGATTAGCTCTCATACCGAAAGTCTCTTTTAACATACGTTATTTATATCGTATGTCAAATTTGCCGTAGCTTGAAGGAGAATTTTGCATAACGACACTGATATTGAGAAGTTACTGAGAATCACCAGTCATTTTCTCGAAAGTTTGCTACAAGGAGAAAGCGACTGATACTGACTCAAATTATATGTCGATCAAAAGGTTATGGATAGCTACCGCCGGAGTTGCGATCGCACTAGCAATCATTTTTGGTTCTCCGAGCGGGATTCTAGCACAGAACTTCGATCGCATTTATGTCTTTGGCGATAGCCTCTCCGATATGGGCAATGTCTTCAAAGCTACCAACAAGAAAAGCCCCACAAGTCCGCCCTATTTTCAAGGACGTTACTCGAATGGCCCTGTTTGGGTAGAATATCTGGCGTCTAAGCTCAAATTACCCCTCAATCTAAATAATAACTTCGCCTACGCAGGTGCTACTACAGGGGATTCTAAGGCATTACCTCCAGGAGTGCTAGCGCAGATCGATCGCTTTAAAGCCACTAATTCCGTCGTCGATCCGAATGCTCTTTATATTATATGGGCTGGTGCTAATGATTACCTTGGTGGCGCTACGGACACTACCGCACCAGTCAACAATTTAGCAAAAGCAGTTAAATCTCTTGCCGCAGTTGGCGCTAAAAATATCGTTGTCGTTAACTTGCCGGATTTAGGAAACCTTCCAGGGACTAGGACAATTGAACGTTCCAATTTACTCAGCAATTTAAGTAAGAAGCATAACTCCGAATTAGCTGCGTCTGTCAACGGTTTGCAGCAAAAATTAAGCGCGGATATCAATATCATATATCTTGATGTCTATTCTATATTTAATCGAGCTATCGCCTCTCCCGAAAAATTAGGTTTCAAGAATGTCACAAAACCCTGCTTAATCAAAGGTAGTATATGCGATAATCCAAATGAATATTTATTTTGGGATAACATACATCCCACAACTGCTGCCCATAAGTTATTAGTAGAATTATCCCTTTCTACGCTAAAACCAGTACCCAAATCGACACCATCGTCTATTCTCAAGTTCACGATCGCATTGATTATAATTCTATTATTTTGTGCTTTATGTTTGGTATTAATACTGAATTACAAAAAAGCCAAGAGAAAGAGAGCGTAAAAAGCGATCGCCAGCCCTAACCTTAATATTAGTTACTGAATCGGCACTCTAGACAGCATTTCCATAAATTTACAACTACCCATCCCTGAATCAAACGTATGTAGCCCAAAATTGCGGGAAAGTTCTTCACAAACTTTCACTCCTCGAACGCTATTACCGCGATCGTCAAGCAGTGGCGAAAACACTGCAATCCCAATTTGATTGGGAACTACAACAATAATTCCTCCAGAAATCCCGCTTTTAGCTGGTAGTCCAACAGTATACGCCCATTCACCCGCAAAATTGTACATACCGCAGGTATACATCACGCTCAGAATATCTTTAATATAAGAACTATCTACCGCTCGTTCTCCCGTAATCGGGTTGACACCATTGTTTGCTAAAGTCGCTGCCATCACTGCCAAATCGTGACAGTTTACCATTAAAGAACACTGCTGAAAATAAAGGTCGATCGCTTCATCAATTTTTTCGTCAATCATGCCAAAATTGAGCATTAGGTGCGCCATCGCCCGGTTGCGGTGTCCGGTAGTTCGTTCTGACATGAAAACTGATATATCTATAAAAATATCGTGGCCGATATATCGCCGGAACATATCCAGCATTCGGTTAAGTCGTTCGGTTGGCCCCGCACCTTTAATTAAGCTGGTAGTGGCGATCGCACCCGCATTTACCATTGGGTTGTAAGGTCGCTTCGATCGCTCATCAAGGATAATAGAGTTGAATGCTTCTCCCGTCGGTTCTACGCCAACTTTCGTCAAAACATAATCGCGCCCGTGTTCCTCAAGGGCCATCCCATATACAAATACCTTTGAAATTGATTGAATGGTAAATAGCCGATCGTAATCGCCGACCTCGAAAACTCGACCATCCACTGCGATCGCGCAGATACTGAACAAATCTGGGTTCACCTTTGCCAGTTCGGGGATGTAAGTCGCTACCTTGCCGTCGCGCAATGGCTTGTACTTGAGATGCAGGTCGTTCAAAAAAGACTCAAATGGCGATGCGACAACCTCAGATGGGTTAATCTCTGCTTCCAGATTGTCTCCGTTTGCCATACTCTTTTAGATCTTGCCCTTAAGAATAACTCTTCTTCAAGAATATATCTAATGAGCGGCAAACAGATTCTCAGACTAAAACAGAGAAAAAAATCATATCAATGCTAGAATTTGCTACCGAGTCGCTCACATTTAACATTGGTCTTTTCTTACTATCAGCTTTAGCAATTGGCCTCAGTGGCTTCTGGATGACTGGGATCGCTGAGCGCTTAGCTGAGAAAACGGGACTGGGACAAGCCCTAATGGGGGCCTTATTTTTGGGATTTAGCACATCCTTGCCAGGGATTGTTACCTCAGTCACAGCCGCCTTGGAAGGCTATCCACACCTAGCCATTGGCAATGCACTAGGGGATATCGCCGTCCAAACAGCTTTTCTGGGAATTGCCGATATCACTTACCTGGAGGCAAATCTCGAATACGCAGCTGCTGACGCTGCAACTCTGACGCAAGGAACTCTGCTGATAGTTTTATTAGCCATTCCTTTACTGACGATCGGTTATCCATCGGCCAATCTTTGGGGAATTCATCCCGCCTCGATCGCACTCGTAGCCACTTACATTTTCGGGTTGCGTCTGGTAGCTGAGGCTCAAAATCTGCCGATGTGGAAACCACAGCAGACAAAGGAATCAACTGTCAAAGAACCGCAAGCAGAGGAGTCAGAAAGCCCCGGATTAATTAGTTTGTGGTTGCGTTTCTTTTTACTTGCCGCCGTTCTTGGCATTGCAGGATATGGCGTCGAACAAGCTGGAGTTTCGATCGCCAACTCTACAAGTCTTTCGGAAAATGCCGTAGGCAGTCTCTTCACCGCTATATCAACCTCACTTCCGGAACTCGTGACCACCATAGCTGCCGTGCAGCGTGGGGCGTTTACTCTGGCTGTCAGCGGCGTCCTGGGTGGCAATAGCTTCGACGTATTGGTTTTAGCTTTGTGCGACTTAGCCTATGGGAAAGGATCGATTTATGAAGCTTTAACCCAAAGCGAACTTTTTGTCCTTGCCCTAACCATTCTGATGACTGGTATCCTACTCTTGGGTTTGTTGCGTCGGGAAGAACATGGCATTGGCAACATCGGCTTTGAGAGTTTTTTCTTGCTGCTGCTGTATGTATGTGGGTTTTTGCTGGTGTTTTTCTCAGGTTGAACTTCTGGGGCCGATCGCTTTAATCAGTTATGGAGGAAACCAATTTGGTTTCCTCCATACCTCTTTTGATGGCGAATATTTTTTAGATTTTGGCTTGTTTAGTAGCTGTCTTGGCCAGGAACCTTATCAGCATCAGCAGCCGACATAGCCTGATTGAGGGAAGCATCGCGGATAGCCTGCCACTGAATGAGGAGTTCAGAACCGCTGAGGTCACTAGCTTTGTAGCGCTGAATGGCTTGTTCCAGTTCTTCTAGAGTACTGATAGTGGGAATACTGTAGGTAAGCTCTGACATAGGGCAACCTTTAATTACGGGACTGATATTATTTTGACCTTACATACTTCTATTTTAATCAAAGCTGTATATAAACAGTATAAAATATAACATTTTGTATAACTTTGACTAAAAACTTTAAAGTGACGCAAATCACAACTTAGAATGAGAGCGATCGCAAATCCGGGAGAGCTGCATCACGAGTAACCCTAAAATTTATCACAAATAACTCCTATTTGCATCACTGGAACAATTCATAACTGAGCGGATGATAAAGATATCAAAGAAAAACACCAATTTGAAATTCTTACCAAGGTCAGCTATGTCTTCCATCACCAGTGCTTCCCCACAAACAAACCTAAAATTTCAAGGCCCGATCGAAAATATCCTGCGTCCAGTCCGCCAGTGGCTAGAATCAATAGAAATCCAAGACTCCAAAGTAGCCAAGTTGTTGTGCAAACTTATCCCATCTCAATGTCCCTTTGAACGAGATATTCAGGTATTTGGACATACACTTTTCCACATCCCCCCTATGTGTAAACTGAATCCTGTCTACGACCAGTTGATGATGTTGCGTTTCCGCGCTTTAACTTTCTTGGCCGATGTTTGTGGAGAAGATATTACCCAATACTGCTGCTAAGTCAATCCATTTGGGATTTTAGATTTTAGATTTTGGATTGAAGAATTGACCTCGCAGCCTGTACTGAATGCTTGGTTTGTTATTTTAAAGACTGAAGGAATTACACTCAAATTGGCTGTCCGCCGACTCGATCTACCAAGCTTTAAGCAGCTTATTGAAAAAGGTAGTAATCGATTCCCGCATCTGGTACTTGCGATACCACTGCTGAAATGCTCTCTCGTATTCCTCGTCCTGCAAGTGAAAATTATTCCAAGTATTAAGACCAAGGGCTAATCCCCAGAATAATAAAATATAAAGCGACCAAGAAAGGTAGCCACCACTAACTAAATTCAGCAGCACCAAAAATGTATTGACGATCGCATACTTGCCTAAACTTTTCTTGAATCTTCCCACTCGGTAGGTGTTGAACGCCTGCCGCTTTTGCCTTTCTCCCTGTAAGGCTAGCCACTCTTTTTCTGCTACCTCAAGATTTTCTGAAGATATTTCTAACTCAGTCGCAATTTCCAACAACTGTTCGCGGGTAAAGTCCCCTTCGTAAGATTGCCGGGAGATAGCCAGATGGAGAATTTGCTGGATCTCTTCTTGGTTGTAAGAACGGGTAATTCTGGATTCGGAGACTGACATAATCTAGTTTGCTATCAAATTTTTCTCAAGCTTGGCGAGACTTATTCTATTATGGCGAATCTCTAGGGTAAGCAGTGTCTACCCTACTACAGTAATTGGGGATTATTCCATTTTTGCAAATATATCTGTAGGGGCGAAGCATTCGGGCTGATAATTTATGGCTACAGCCAAAGACTTTCTGCCCGAATGCTTCGCCCCTACCCAAAACCTTAGCAGTAATTGTGAGCAATGCCCACCTTATGTACTGTTCGCTACGCACCGTTCGCTAAACCGAACCTTAATGGACGGCTACCACTATAGTTGAAATATTAAAAGCGTTGTTACATTCCGTTACAATCAAAGCATGAGAGGAAAACAAAACTCTCAAAGCTGAAATTAGAGGAGCCTTATGAACGGCACTTTTCGCGTTGGCAACCTGTTTGGCATTCCCTTCAATATCCATCCATCCTGGTTTTTGATCCTGGGTTTGGTAACGTGGACTTATGGAAGCGAATTAGCGGCTAATTTTCCAGGATTGGGCGGGCCATCGCCTTGGGTACTGGGATTAATGACAGGGTTACTGTTATTTGCCTCCGTCTTGGCGCACGAATTAGGACACAGCTTTGTTGCCATGCGCCAGGGAATTGATGTTAAATCAATCAATCTGTTTCTGTTTGGTGGTTTGGCAAATTTAGAAAGAGAGTCCAAAACGCCATCTGAGGCATTTTGGGTAGCGATCGCAGGCCCAGCAGTCAGCTTACTACTATTCGGTATCTTCACAGCCATTGGCTTAGGCACAGGCATTTCAGGGCCTCTGGCAGCTATTGTAGGACTGCTAGCCTCAATTAACTTGGCTTTGGCGCTATTTAACTTAATTCCCGGCTTGCCTTTGGATGGCGGCAATATCCTCAAAGCTGCTGTATGGAAAGTCACCGGCAATCCTTATAAAGGTGTTGTATTTGCCAGTCGCGTCGGTCAAATCTTTGGTTGGATTGCGATCGCCTCTGGGGTGCTGCCTCTGGTACTATATGGCAGTAGCGCTAACTTCTGGAATCTCTTAGTCGGTTGGTTCTTGCTGCAAAACGCCGGTCAGTCTGCCCAGTATGCTACAGTGCAGGATAAGCTCGCCGGATTGACCGCTGAAGACGCCGTAATACCCAACAGTCCGATTGTCTGGGCCAATATCTCTCTCAGACAGTTTGCTAACGATTACGTTATCGGTCAAACTACCTGGCAGAAGTTCTTAGTTACCAATGAAGAGGGACAGTTGGTAGGTGCGATCGCAGTTGAAGACCTCAAAACCGTTTCTCTCGAACTTTGGCCGCAAATTAAAGTCAGCGAAATAATGCGATCGATCGAACAATCCAACACTGTAAAATCAGATCGATCGCTGCTAGAAGTTGCCACACTCCTGGAACAACAAAACATAACTCAGCTACCTGTAATTCGCGATAACGGTGTGCTAGTGGGACTGCTGCTAAAAACCTCCATTGTCAACTTGCTTCAGAGACAAGCCCAACCTGCTTAATCAATTTCAGATTTCAGATCGTATCCGGTAGCATCTGGACGCTAAAAAATCTCTTTTCCTATCTGCGTTCATCTGCGTTCATCTGTCTTCATCTGCGGTAAAAATTTAACCAATGATTCCCACAGACAAGGCCGATATCATCGGACATGATAAGTAGGTGAGCATAATTAAACGTAAAACTGCGGGCTAAAGAAACCCGGTTTCTTGGAGAAACCGGGTTTCTGGTTGTTCAGTTTATTTACGCCCACCTACTTATCACATTTTAGCTTGTAATGAATCGGAAATCTTAAATCTGAACTCCCCAGGATAACGAGAATCTCGAAAATCCTGGGGAGTTTTGTTTGGGAGACAGGGGGGAGAATTTAAAATTTTAGATTTACGATTTCAAATTGAAGAATTTTATATTTGCTTTTCTTAAATTTGAAGTTCTAAATCCCTATCTACTTTTGACTTTTAACTTTTCTAGCCCCTCATTAAAGCAACCAAGTATTAACGGCAAAGTCAGGTTCCTTAGTTCCTTCTGGTGCCATTTTTCCTATTTTACGCTCTATTGGTTTGTACGTGAGGGCTTTGATGTCTCTACTTTCTTTACTTTCTTTACTTTCTCTACTTTCTTTACTTTCTTTACTTTCTTTACTCTCTTTACTCTCTTTACTCTCTTTCTCTTTACTCTCCTTACTCTCTTTTTTCAGATCATTGATTTCTTCAATAAGCTTAGAATTAGCGTCGGCTAGTTGCAAAGCTTCTTTTTTCGTTTGCTCAAGGTCTGCCTTTAGCTTATCAACCAGTTTTAAATCTTTTTGTAGCTTTTGTACAACAGTTTTTTGCTCAGTCAATTCAGATTGTAAATCGATAACTTGCTGCTGTAGAGAACCTTCGTGTTGGTGCGCTTGCTCAAGTAGGCGTGCCTGCTCCAAAGCTGCTTTCAACTCCACTATAGTCGCTTCTAACTCAGCCGTAGTTGGACTTGTATCTGTTGATAATTCCTTTACTGCTTGAGCATCCTGTTCTACAACTTCCTCAGCCGTGGTGTCGATAACAGGTGTATCTTCTGCCTCTGGGGATTTTTGCGCCTCTTGGCGTAGCAAATCTGAAATCCGTTTTCTAGTAGCCATCATTTCCTCCAATCACGCTCTAATTCATTAGCCACGCGGCGGTAATCTGCTTGAGCTTCCCGTGCATTATTGCCTCGCCATTGAGTAATAGGCACCCCCTCAAGCGCCGCTCGTTCGTGTGCTTTGTAGGCACGGACAAAGGCATTGCAGGCGGGAATTCCCAACTCCATGAGGGTGTTTTGCGCCTCCAGCGCTTCTCCCAAACTTCGGGAATCCACCCTAGTCAGAAGCACTCGATGGGCAATTCCCACCGGCAGGACTGCTTCCCGTACTGTCTCAATCAGTACAGCCAGATCCATTGGCGCTGGTGGTGTGGGCAAAAGGAGGTAATCTGCGATCGCCACAACCGCCGCTAATGCTTCCGAATGCAGCGCCGGAGGTGTATCCACCACTACTAAATCATACCCTTCTATCTTACTTAAACCACCCAAAAGTTTTGGGTCTGTCTCTTGAGCTAAATCAAAACCCCATTTTTCCTTATTCCGCTCAATCCACCAAGTTGCAGAACCTTGAATATCTGCATCAACTAGAAGAACCCGTGTTTTCTCCGAGAAGGTAGCAGCCAAATTGACTGCTGTAGTAGTTTTACCTACTCCTCCCTTACCGTTAGCGATCGCAATTATTCTTGGCACTGCTTGCTTCCGACGCTGACTTCACTGAGAGAAATATAGCGCTTTATCTGGCACTTCCGGCATTAGATTCATCTATTTTAGAACTTACGCTTTTCGCCCCCTAACCCCTTGCCCCCTAACCCCCCTGTTTCTCTTCCTCTTCTTCTTGGCGTTCTATAGCGCTATCGCGCATGGCTAAAGCCTGAAGGCATGAACACGCTAAGGCGTCTTGGCGGTTCGTTAAAAAGGGGGTAGTTAAACCCGGATTTGGTATTACCAGTCCCCAGTCCCCAAAAATTTGTGCTGTGACACTTGAGGGTGCGGAATGTAGGTTTTAGGTGCGTTAACGCAGTGTAACTCACCCTACAAAAGCTTAACAGGATGAGCAATGCCAACTCTACTTTTTGCTAACTAACGTCGATCGGCAGAAGTGTTTGGTCGATTTAATAAAACTCGTTCACCATAATTTAGTAGTTTTTCCAAACTAGCTAGACGGTTATCCCAAGTTTGAACTTGATAGGAATTCTGCGTAGAATGCTGGCTCATCCAGTTGCGAAACTGCGAACGGAATGATTTTAAAGAATTCCTTGCTGCTGCGAAATTAGACGTATTTGGCTGTTGAGCTAGTTGATTTAAAGCAGTTGAAAGTGCTGAGCCTTGAGTGCTAAAAGACGATCGCATTCCCTCTGCCATCTGAAGTTGGTTTGTTTGCACCAGAAAACCCCATTCCCGCTGGAGAGAGGCGAAACTAGAAGCCGAGGCGGCGAAAGGCTGACGGTAGGGAATCGGTTCTTTCGAGGTAGCCCCGTTGTTGCCTTGGGTGCGATTGAAAATCGATCGCAGTTGGTTGCTAAAATGCTCGAAGGCAAATAGGGAGTAACCACCGTTTGGCAGATCCCTGACAAACTGAATTTGATCGATCGCACTTATTTCCGGTAAGTTTAGAAGCAAAATCCCCGGCAATACCAGGGTTGAGCTTAAATCTGGGTTACTCAGCCAGGGTGCGGTAAGTTGGGAGAAACGATTGGTATCCTGAGCATAAGCCATCGGCACCACCAAATCCACATCGCCTCTTTTTGCCCAAACTTCCCAATTTTGTTGCAACTTTTGAATTCGTTCCTGTACGGGATAACCGAAAACGGCAGCCGACATAATTAAATTGGGGCGGCGCTGGCGGGCCATGTGGGACACTTCCGCCACAAAAGAATTAATTTGACTGGTACGAAACTCAGTCCACTTTTGCCACATTGGGCGATTGCTCGGAGAAATCTTCATCGGATCAACACCAGCCATTTCCTGAAATAGCTGACGCGCCGCTTTTCCATAGCCGTAGGTGGCTCCCCGACTGGGGTCTTGAAACGGGTAGCGAATGTAGTCGAGGTGCAATCCATCCACGTTATAGCGGCTGAGGATTTCATCATACAAAGTTAGTAAATAGCGCCGCACTTCAGGATTTGCTGGGTCTAGGAACGGCTTCGTCTGTCCCGCCGGAATCATCCTACCTTGGCGATCGTAATTAGCCCAATCGGGATGAGCCGAGATAATTGGGCCGGGATAGTCAGCGGGTTGGTTGAGAATAGCATTGTGACGCTGGTTACCGACTGCGAAAGTCCAAACCCAAGCGTGCAATTCCATACCCCGCTCATGAGCTAACTTAACGGCGGCAGCTAGGGGGTCCCAGCCCTTTGTGAGCGGGTTCTGTTCTGGCGCGACTTGACTGGGGTAAATGGTGTAGCCTGCATTGACCGTTTCAAAAAAGACGGTATTAATTCCCGCTTGAGCGAGCCCATCAAAAATCTTGGCTAAGCCGCGTTCTGAGCCAGCTTGAACGATCGAACCGCGATCGAGCCAGATAGCCCGGATCTCCGATTGAAGTATAGGGCTAGAGGTTGGATAAAGGTTCCAGAGGTTAGACCGTGCTTGCAGCCATTGACTTCTAGCTGTGGCATAGTCTCTTTTCGCAATCAATTGGGGTAGAGATTGTAGCACTTCTCGTGCATTTTGTAAAGTGCCAAGTGCTGTGTTTTGAGTGCTAATTGGAGAAGTAGAGGCAACGGTTGAAGAAGATCTGACGGGAATAGTTTCTTTTCTACCCGGCTCCGCCGCTGCTCCAGCAACCTGCACTCCTGGGTTGAGACTGGCGGAGTTAACAGCTAAAATGGCGCTTTCCACGCGACCGAGGAGGTTTTGTAGCTCTTGGCGCATAGCGATCGCTTCTTTAGGCGCGATCGGTTCTCCATTTGGTGCAACGCGAATCCCAGCAGTCGCCACCCGTTCGGTCGGGTCAACTGGGGATTGGGGATTGGGGATTGGCGATTGGCGATTGGGGATTGGCGATTGGGGATTGGCGATTGGCGATTGTTCTCCCGCTCTCCCCCTCCCCCGCTCCCCCACTCTCCCCCTCCCCCGCTCCCCCACTCTCCCCCTCCCCCGCTCCCCCGCTCCCCCCCTCCCCCGCACCGCCGTCGTCGGTGTCGGTCTGGGAGCGGCGGCAACGTTGGGTAAAGCGCCAGGAGCGACGCAATTAGCGGAAGTTGGGGGAGGTGACACTCCAGCCTGGGCGATATTGCCGTAACGGCTTAGAGCCGCCTTTAGCCAACCCAGATCCAGCTGAGCGCTAGCCGCAGTATTGACGCCCCAGCGCCAGCCTAAAAAAGTGGCGCGGTTAGTCGTCACAACTGCTGGGGGAGAGTCACTTATTGTCCAGGTGGCAGCTGTTTGACTGTTCAAACTGGTGGGAATGATCACGCCGCCGTGGATAGTGCCGGTAAGTTCCTGTCGCACCCACTCCTGAGTTCTGGTACGCAGGGGTTGTAGCGCCTCTGGTTCCGAGAGAGGAAAAGCCCAGTAAGCACCCAGAAGACTGCGTAACATTTGGCGAACTCCCGGCGGGGAGAGGTTGCCCACCGGCCCGCTGACGATCGCACGACCGCCTTTGCTCATCCATGCCTCTAGAGCTAGAGTCTGCTCCTGGGTTAAGCTTTCCACATTCGGCAAGAACAGAACTGTGACGCCGTTCAAATCTGCCACATTTTTAATTTTTTCCAGATCGACCACACAATATGACACTCCGCTCTCGCTTAAGCGAGTCGTAATGCCGCTCCATTGGGTAGCATTATCGGGGCTACGTACCACGCCCAAGCGTATACCTTGCGCTGCCGCAGTAGAAGGTATACGCATTCCCAGGTAGAGCCAGGGAACGAGGTAAAAAGGTAAAAGAAACAGAGGAAAAAGATATTCCTGTTTTGTCTTTTGCTTTTTACTTTTTGATTTGTCAATTGTGACTTGTGACTTCTGACTCCTCACTCCTAGCACCTGATTTGTGACTCCTCACAGCAATTTTGGATAAATGAGAAGATTTAAATTTCCGATTTTAGATTGAATAATTGCAGATTTAATTTATTTCAAACTAGAAATCGAAATAGAAAATCTTCACTTTTAAATTTCAGATTTGATTGATTTCAAATTTTAAATCTAAAATCTAAAATTTGAAATCTCATTCAATCTAAAATTCCCCTAGCCCACAATCTCATTAACCGGGAACCGATCCATCAATTGGATGGCGCGGCTAGCATTTCGCTTCAGTGAATCTGGCAAATAAGGTACGTGAGGTATTTGCGAGAGGAAATCTAAGGTTCTGCGTAACATCCGCACCACATCTCCTTCATCTAAAGAAGTGTTTTCGCACAGATGCACCCAATCCACACCCAAAGCCCATTGTTCCACCAAGCCGATTAAATCATCCTCTAACCATACAGGCATTGCAACATTGTGACGACGCTGGATCTGGAATAGCTGGCGTCGCAAATTTCGCAATTTGTCTATAGCTTCCTCAACTTCTGGAGCGGGATCGAAGTTTGTTCTGGAATCTGGGCGGGGTGTTTCGGTAACTAGGGCGGCACAAGCCCCTGCCAGGTGATGGGGGTCTAAATCGTCAAATTCTCCCGACATCAGCGCCAATCCCAGCCATAGCTCGTTATCGCCGCGAATTGCTGCCGCCGCTTGTCCCATGCGAGTTGGCAGCAATCCCTCCAAGCAGCCAAACCCTTGCAAAATTTCAATCAAGTCGAGGAATTCATCCCAGTGGCGTTGGGTTTGGAGATCGAGCTTTTCTTGGCGATCGCTAATTTCCTCTTGCAAACTAAGCATACGACGGAAACGTTTGAGCAGGGCGGCTGGATTGCCCCACTGATGGATGGGGTGAGCGTCCAGTTGCGCTTCCACTGCCTTAACTCGGTGGGCTTGAGCCACCACTTCTGGGGCATCTTCAGGCGACGGTGGTGAGGGGATCGCACGAGCGACAGAGGCGCTAGCTTCTGTACCAGTACGCACGCTACCGAGTTTCATGGGCAGTTCGGGCGGTGGCCCCTCCAAGCGATCGACAGCGGCAATGCGGGGCAATTCCGCATGAAAACCAACCACATCTACCGTCCCCACCACATACCAGCGGTTATCCTGCCCCAAACAGATCAGGTACGGGCTTTGTCCTGGGCCTGGTATTTTATTTACTAACGTTGCTGAGATGGGGTTAGGCACGGGTATGTGCTTGCCTTTGAGGGTGAGTATTGTGCCTGCTACCGCAAAATTGAGGGCAAGAGCCATATCGCTCCCCTGCATAGAGGCAGACTGCTGTTGGAGCGTTTTTAACAACTGCTTTTCTACCCTGAGTCGCTGTTGTAATTTTTCATAATTAGCCAAGACGGCGGGGTCAAACTTTCCCAATTCTGACTGATATTTGGCCAACTCAGCCTCTCGATCGGCGATCGCTTGCTGTTGGGGTCTGAGAGTCAATGTCGCCAGATACTGACCGAAACTGCGTTCTACCAGTGCTTTCGCCTGTTGGATAGTGTGCGTTTGCAGCAGGTTCAGCACCATGCCGTAGCTGGGGGTAAACTGGCTGACTAAAGGATCGGGCTTGGATGTTGCCAGGTAAGCTGCTTCTTTTGCCCCTTCAAAGGGCGTTTGCAGGGTCACCACATAGCCTCTTTCATCCATCCCCCGACGCCCAGCCCGACCGGCCATTTGCAAGAATTCAGAGGCGTTCAGCAATCGATGTCCGCGATCGGTCCGTTTGGAGAGCGTCGAAATTACCGTTGTCCGGGCGGGCATATTTATCCCAGCTGCCAACGTTTCCGTGGCAAACACCACTTTAATCAAACCCAGTTGGAACAGTTCTTCTACAAAGCCTTTCCAGGTGGGCAAAATGCCAGCGTGGTGGGCGGCAATGCCCCGATAAAGCGGTTCGATCTGCCCAACTCGACCAGCTTCTGGGTGGCGTGCCAAAAATTCGTCAATTCGCTGTTTTAGCTGTTGAGTTTCTGCTTTGTTAACCAGACTGAAATCCCCCACATCTTCCACTGCCTGGTCGCAGCCCCGGCGACTGAAGATAAAGTAAATTGCAGGTAGCATATCCCGTGCCTGCAATTGGCTCAAAACAAACGATAAACTCGGACTTTCCGGTCGTTTGCCGCCCCCTTGTTTCCCTTGAGCGCCTTTGGGTTTGAGGCGAAGGTTTATTTTGGTTTGGTCATCGTTGAGCAGGGGAAATAGCCCTTTGGGAGAGCAGAAGTTAAATTCCAAGGGTACGGGGCGGAAGTCTGAGTAAATCAGGTCGGTTGGCCCGTGAACCTGGCCGATCCAGTCGGTCAGCTGTTCGCTGTTGGCGACTGTGGCAGAAAGAGCCAGTAATTGAATCTCGTGGGGACAATAGATGATCGACTCTTCCCAAACTGTACCCCGCTGCCGATCGTTCATGTAGTGACACTCATCCAGCACTACTGCTTCGACGCCAACTAAGGATGTGCCGACTTCCCCTATTGGCGTGCCGTAAAGCATATTGCGGAAGATTTCTGTAGTCATCACTAAGATGGGGGCTTCCCGGTTGATCGACATATCCCCGGTTAGCAGTCCCACCTTCTCAACCCCAAACTGCTCGCTGAAGTCGCGGCACTTTTGGTTGGAAAGGGCTTTGAGGGGGGTAGTGTAAAGCACCCTTCTGTTCCGCTCTAAGGCACGGTGAATGGCGTATTCTCCAATTAATGTTTTCCCCGAACCTGTGGGGGCACAAACTACGACTGAGCGATCGTCATTCAATGCCGCGATCGCATCTAGCTGGAATTTATCCAGCTCAAATGGGAATAATGTATTCAGGTCAAGCTCTGCTTTTGTAGGTTCACACACGAATATTCCAAATAATGTTGCAGACAAGGATTCACTCATATTTTGCACCAGCTTCAGAAACCTGGTTTCTCGCAACTGGCTAAACCTGAAAGCCTAGATTTTTCGTCTAGAAACCCCGTTTCTCAGGTCTTGTTGAGAATGGTGCCAGATGTGAGTTCACCAAACTCTAACCCAATTGAGATGCCGAGTCTGCCTGATTCTATCCAATTTTGGCATTTCTCAGGGATTCGTAACTAGGGGCTAGGAGCTAGGGGCTAGGGGCTAGCGAGGCAACTTAATAAAACCGACCAGGCACCTGTGGAATTGGTAACCTGGTCATTCTGGGCAGTAATACAGTCCGCCGATTATTAATATTTTTGATTGCTAGCTGACGCCCGAAACCGAGACAGCCACGAAGATCAGACCAGATACTAGAGCTAGAGCCGCCGCACCCAGAATAACATAGTTGCGCTGTTCGGTTTTGCTTGGAGGGGTTGCCTCGTAGATTTTTGGCTCGATCGCAAAGTTGTTCAGCAGACCGCCATCTTCTTTAATGTAGGGCATCGTTTTTATCCTCAGTTCTTTTTATCTTAATTTATCGTAACAATACTTATCATAACTGCTTTCTTAAAAAAATTACAAATCTTTACAAAAACTAGGGAAAGTCAAAAGTCAAAAGTCAAAAAGGGGCTAGGGGCTAGGGGCTAGGGAAGAGGGAGAGTGGGAAGAGGGAGAGTGGGAGAGAATGACAACTGACAACTGACCACTGACAACTGACCACTGACCACTGACTTTCCCTAGCCAGTAATTTTGCCAATAAGAGGCGAACTAGCACTGGCGTAGGCTTTCACCGGAATTCGCCCAGCCAAATAAGCCAGACGTCCTGCTTCAGTCGCCATACCCATCGCCCGTGCCATTGCGGCGGAATTCTGAGCTTGGGCTATGGCAGTATTAATTAACAACGCATCTGCGCCCATCTCCATTGCCGCTGCTGCTTCGCTGGGCGTTCCAATCCCGGCATCTACTACCACAGGAACCGTTGCATTGTCAATAATTATCTCGATATTCGCCGCATTTTTAATTCCCTGTCCGGAACCGATGGGAGAACCGAGAGGCATGACGGTAACGCAGCCGACTTCCTCCAACCGTTTTGCCAGCAGTGGGTCAGCATTGATATAGGGCAAAACTGCAAAGCCTTCTTTCACAAGCTTCTCTGCGGCTTCTAGAGTGCCGATGGGGTCTGGTAATAAATACTTGGAGTCGGGAATAACTTCTAATTTGACAAAGTTATTGTCTTCTTGCCCTAAGAGTTTAGCCATTTCTCGTCCTAATCTGGCTACGCGGATGGCATCTTCAGCAGTTTGACAGCCTGCGGTGTTGGGCAACATCCAAAGTTTAGTCCAGTCTAAAGCTTCGGCGAGTCCTTCGTGTCCGGGGGCGTTGGTTTGCACTCGCCGCACGGCGACAGTGACGATTTCGCAACCGCTGGCGATGATGCTATGCTGCATTTCCGAGATGCTGCGATATTTGCCAGTTCCCGTCATCAAGCGGGATTTAAAAGTTTTTCCGGCGATGATGAGGGGGCAATCTAAAGAATTCAGATCGATTGTTTGTGGCGTTGATTTGTCTAAAGTTTGCATTTTTCTATGTCCTGCGTTCGTAAAGTCGCGCTCAATCCTGTTTCTTAATTGTCTCTATATTTCTCTACTGCGGGAGCGATATTCTGGATTCGCCTTTTGCTTGGTGAAAATGATTCAGAAGCGGATCGTAATTTTGCTCTAAAATCAGATCGGCAATTAGCAAAGCGGTGATCGGAGCTAACAAAATACCATTGCGATAGTGTCCGGTGGCTAAAATCAAATTGTCGTAGGCACTAGAGCCAAGAATCGGTAATTCATCGGGAGTTGCCGGTCGAAATCCCCACCAAAATTCTAGGATGGGAAAATGTTGTAATTCGGGATAAAGTCGGATCGCTCGTGCCAGTAATGCTTGAATCCCCGCTGGAGTGTTATGAGGTGCGAAACCCACATCTTCGCTAGTAGCTCCTATGACAATTGTGCCATCTCGACGCGGCACAATGTAAATTTCTTCCCCAAACAAAACCTGTTTTAAACCCAAAGTGGGTGATGGCGATCGCACTGAGAGCATTTGTCCCTTTTTGGGATATACTGGCACTGGCAATAATTCATTTGCCCAAGCACCAGTTGCTAAAACATAGCGTTCGGCTTGCCAATCTCCGCCAGAGGTTTTTACAGAAGTAACTTGCCGATTTTGGATGTGGATTTTTTCAACATTTACGCCTTCGCAAAGATTAACGCCCAATTCCCGTGCTGCTGCCCACAATGCTCTTGCTAAAGCGCGATTATCGACTTGTGCGTCTTCAGGATACCACCATCCACCGACAACTTCCGAACTCAGTCCAGGCTGATGTTTATGAATGGCTTCCCGATCTAACCAAATGCTAACAGGACATTCTTCCTTGCTTTCTTGCTGCTGGGAGCTATAAACTGGAGCTAGAATACCGCAAGGCCAGTATCCGGTATCCAAGCCGCTGATTTCTGCTAGTTTTCTTGTCCAATCAGAATATATTGCCCGACTGTGCAGGCACAAATCGAGCATCGGACTTGGGGGTATTTTTTCGGCTTGGGGTGCTAGCATACCAGCTGCGGCATGAGTAGCTGCTTGCTGGAAGTCTCGTGTCAGAACGGTGACATTTGTTTTGCGTAGTTTTAGTTCGATCGCAAGTGATAGCCCAACAATCCCACCGCCGATAATCAGAATGTCGCTTGGTATATTCATTTACTCAACAAGATTCTCTACCACAGCGCTGGAATGGGCTCCCAGAAGGATTGCTACAGCCACCGCTATCAAAACGCGAGGTTAGCTGAATAAGCCTATCTTTGTCCAATTAATAGCAATCTACCATTGGCTTGCTACAAATTGCGCCTTTCAATAGTAAGATGTCTAGGCGACAGGCAAATATTCACCGATAAATACCGATCGGGGATGGAAATTATCCCTGGGCTGTCCACACGGTGCTGGAGCCCTGCCCCCACATCCCATCAAATTTTGTCACGGTTACATCACCTAAAACTTGGGTTTGACAGGCTAAACGGAGGTTTTTCGCAGGAGAATGGGGAGGAAGACTTAGCCGCGTTTTCTCCCGCCAGCTAGCCTCGGAAACCTGCCCTTCCACCTTGACGGCACAGGTGCCGCAAGTGCCGAAGCCATGACAGTTCACTACTTTGGCTTTATCGTTGTACAAAGCAATGTCATTTTCTAACAAGACTTTACGGAGATTCGCGCCAGAAGCGCATTCAAAAGTCTTTCCCTGTGCAGTTATCTTTGGCATAGTTATTTATCGATGCGTGACAAAAAATTTTTACATCTCTTAAACAATATCGCGTTTAGGCATTTCAACAACAGACTTGGGGATTAGTCATTGGTCAATGGTCAGTTGTCAGTGGTCAGTGGTCAGTGGTCATTGGTCATTGGTCATTCTCCCCCACTCTCCCACTCCCCCACTCTTCCCCTTTTGACTTTTGACTTTTCTAGCCCCTAGCCCCTAGCCTCTAGCCCCTCTCTATGACCCCTGACACATCTAAAGAGAAAATTTGGATTTACGATACAACTCTCCGAGACGGCGCTCAACGTGAAGGATTGTCTCTATCGTTAGAAGATAAATTGCGAATCGCCCACCAACTAGACCAGCTGGGAATTCCTTTTATTGAAGGAGGATGGCCAGGGGCGAATCCAAAAGATGTGCAATTTTTCTGGAAACTGAAAGAAGAACCCCTGACTCAAGCGGAAGTGGTAGCTTTTTGCTCAACGCGACGACCGGGAACAACTGCTGCTGAGGATTCCATGCTGCAAGCGATTTTGGCGGCTGGTACTCGCTGGGTGACTATTTTTGGCAAATCCTGGGATATGCACGTCACAGAGAGTTTGAAGACGAGTTTAGAAGAGAATTTGGCGATGATCGGGGATACGATCGAGTATCTTCGCAGTCAGGGACGGCGCGTGATCTACGATGCCGAACATTGGTTTGATGGGTACAAGCATAATCCAGCTTATGCTTTAAAGACATTGGAAAGTGCGATCGCAGCTGGTGCGGAATGGCTAGTTTTCTGCGACACCAACGGCGGTACCCTCCCTCACGAAATTGCCCAGATTGTTCGAGATGTCGTTAAAGCAATCAAAAACCTCACCCCCTCACTCCCCCTCTCCGATATCAGAGAGGGGGACGAAAGAACGGATTTCTTCCCCTCACTCCCCCTGTCCGATATCAGAGAGGGGAACGAAAGAACGGATTTCTTCCCCTCACTCCCCCTGTCCGATATCAGAGAGGGGAACGAAAGAACGGATTTCTTCCCCTCACTCCCCCTGTCCGATATCGGACAGGGGAACGAAAGAACGAATTTCTTCCCCTTACACCCCCTCCCTGTTGACGGGGAGGGGGACGGGGGGAGAGGTTCTTCCTTCCCGCGATTGGGCATTCACACCCACAACGACTCAGACACAGCCGTTGCCAACGCCCTAGCCGCCGTGATGGAAGGTGTCAGAATGGTTCAAGGCACGATCAATGGCTACGGCGAACGCTGCGGGAATGCGAATCTTTGTTCTCTGATTCCCAATTTGCAACTAAAGTTAGGCTATTCCTGTATTAAAGATGAGCAACTCAAACAGCTAACTCAAGCTAGTCGGTTTATCAGCGAAATTGCCAATTTAGCACCCGACGAACACGCAGCTTTTGTAGGACTTTCTGCTTTTGCTCATAAAGGCGGCATCCATGTTAGTGCTGTTGAGCGCAATCCCCTGACTTACGAACACCTTGAACCGGAACAGGTGGGCAACCGTCGCCGCATCGTTATTTCTGACCAAGCTGGATTGAGTAATGTTTTAGCAAAAGCCCGCAGTTTTGGCATCGATCTAGATAAGCAAAACCCAACTTGTCGTCAAATTCTCCAGCGCCTCAAAAAGTTGGAGAATGAAGGTTATCAATTTGAGGCAGCAGAAGCTAGTTTCGACTTACTGATGCGCGAAGCTTTAGGGCAACGGCAGCAGTTTTTTGAACTCAAAGGTTTTCGAGTACATTGTGATATTGTTGCCTGCGATCGCGAAAAAGACTGCGTTCCTTATGCGCTAGCTACTATCAAAGTGTCTGTGAATGGCAAAGATATTTTGGAAGCGGCGGAAGGAAATGGGCCGGTTGCCGCCTTGGATGCCTCTCTACGTAAAGCTTTGGTGAATTTCTATCCGGCGATCGCAGAGTTTTACCTCACAGATTATAAGGTGCGGATTCTCAACGGAGATAGCGGGACTTCTGCGAAAACTCGCGTTTTGATTGAGTCTAGCAACGGTCATCAACGTTGGACAACCGTGGGAGTTTCGACTAATATTTTGGAAGCTTCCTATCAGGCGGTGGTGGAAGGTTTGGAGTATGGTTTGCTGCTGCATTCTGCCGCGAAGGTTGCGTTGACTAATTCTTGATTTACGCCCCTAGCCCTAGCAAGAAAGCCCCTAGCCCCTAGGGCGTGTTTTCAAAGTGTCAAGTTAGAGTCAGATCCCCCTAAATCCCCCTTAAAAAGGGGGACTTATACCAAATCCGGGTTTGTTACCCCATGAGAATTTTTGGCCTAAACATTGTAGAGACGTTTCATGAAACGTCTCTACAGCCGCTCGACATAAAGGGGGTAATCGTTGCGGGCAGTCCCAGTTCCTCATGAGACTTCTATGGTAAGCAATGCAACGGTTAAGGATTCTCTACTCCTCAAACCGATCCCCCGCCAGACGGTAATACTTGGAATAGCAGCAAGTCTTGCGATCGCAGGAATGACAGCAGCGCGAGTCTTCAACTTAGAACTACCGCAACCCGATACCGCCAAAGAAAGCCAAGTATCTGAGGCGATCGTACCCCAGGTGAAGACATAGGGAAGAGGGATCAAAAAAAATAGCCAAAAGATTTATTAACCCACATTCCCCACTTCAAAATATATGAGAATAGACGAAACTGAATTTTCTCCTCCTTAAACAACTATCAATCTTGGCAACAAGTTCTAACATATTCCCTAAAAACAGGAGATAAATTAAAGGATATTTTTTCTCCTTCTATTGTTTTGAGTAAATAGCGTTTGCTCAAAGATTGTAACCCATTAATAAAGTCCGTTGACGACAAGGATAAAGCTTGTCTTAAATCTTCTCTTGACACAGGTTGATTAAACTTACTTAATTCTACAACAATCTGCTGTTCTATTGGGGATAATCTATCGAATAATTCATTGAGACGAAATTTAATATCTTCTGTCAAGAGTAAACAATCTTCTTTTAAAAATTCAGAGACTTTACCCATAAAAATATTTCTAATTAAGCTGGCAATATCCTTTAAATAAACGGGATTACCTTCATATAAATTAATTAGGTTTGGCCAACTTTCCTCATCTTTTAATTTCAGGTTTTTCAGAATTTCGATATTATCTACATCTTCTAATTCCAAGCACTTAACAGGATATAATTCTTCATCTAAGCAGAGCATTTCTTGGCATTGTTCTTGACCGATCAAAATTAAACTACTTTGATGTTCAATCTCTGTCATTTTTGTGAAAAAGTTTTTGTAGTCTTTGTATTCAGTTTTGTATTGTCCCGCAAATTGTCCGCTGGTAAATAAATCTTGCACATCATCAAGGATGATTAAACATCTTTGCTGGCGTAAAAGGTTGAAAAATTGGGTTAGTTTATTGTCAACTTGGATAGAATCGGGATTAATAAGTGTTAAAATTTCAGTAATAATGGTATCTAAAGAATTGGATAGTTTGATGCTTTTCCAGATGATTACATCGAATTGTGGTAGATTTAGGTCAACAAACTGTTTAACGAGGGTGGTTTTACCAATTCCACTAAGCCCTAAAACCGAGATGAGACGGGGGTTTTGGGTGGTTAACCAGTGGGATAGGGTTTGGAGTTCGAGAGTGCGATCGTAGAAATGAGTGATTTTCGGTGCTAGGGTTAAATCGTGATAGGATTTTTCTGCAAGATTGATTTCATCGTCTTTATTAGAACTACTATCATTTTTTTGGATAAATGGGCATACATTAAAACTACTATTGATGCCTATGCAAACTACCTGTGACGAATTAGGCGAATTAAACGAATCTTGTAATCTCTCTATTGTCGAACGAAAATTTGATTTATTAAGATCTTCTCCCAATTGTTCGGATAAAACTTTATATAACTCACGGCTAACATTGCCGATATGATTTTCACTATCATAGCCAAACTCTTTTGCCATTTCAGCGTAAGTTCTACCTTGCCAAATTCCTTGAACTACATTCTTTTGTAAGTTATTGAGATGGTTTCCTGTTTGCGTGAAGACTAACTGATCCACCCATTGTAAAATTTCTGTTACAGTCATAAAAACTAGATATAGTGATGGTTTTAGCCATTATAGCTTAGTCTCGCGGTAGAAGATCGAGGGTTTTCAAGGGTTTTTCTTAAAATTTCTTAACATAAGAGAGAGGGAAATCAAGTTTTTTCATGTGGCAGTCTTCAGAAGAAGTAGTTTACCGTAGGATAAAAAGGGTACTCAGACATCAGACATGACTATTAAAATTGCTGTAGCCGGACATACCAACGTGGGTAAAACAACTCTGATTAGAACTTTAATGCGGTTAAATGTTGGCGAAGTAGGTGATGCACCAAATGTTACAAAAAAAGGTAAACTTTATTACTATGACGGACTTCAAGCAACTTTTATTGATACTCCAGGCTTTGTATATCCGTCAATCGCTATAGACTATCTTAATAGAGAAATATTGTCAGCGGTAAAGAAAGAAAAAATGGCATTAGATTTGGATGCAATAAACTCTATTGAACAAAGTGATATTGTTATTTATTTGGTAAATTTAAGCGTTGCTTATGACGGTTCTTATGAAGATGAAATGGAGGTTGTAAGAAGGGTACAACCTAAAACTGTAGCAATCTTAAATCAATATTACCAAAACTTACAAGGTGGTGGCTATGAAAAAGTCGAAAATCGTTGCCGTCAATGGAAGGAAATATTAAATAAACAAGGAATTAATAATACTATAGTTTTTGATGCTCATTGGGATAAGCGCTCTAAAGAAAAAGAAATTTACGGTGCTATTTATAAAACTTTAGGAAATAATAAAAAAATAGATTTTTCAGAAGGATTGAATAGATTTAAAGAACGACAAAATAAAATTAGAGAGGAAGTTTGTGAAAGCTTAGCTGAAAGTGTTGAAAATTTGCAAAAAATTAGAGTCAACGTCAAGAAAGGTGAATACGATGCCGATCGACAAGGAGAATGCCGAGACAAAATTGTAAGAGTGATAAACAAAGAAACAGTACAATTTATTGCCTATGTGAGTAAATTATATGAAGTTGCGGCTGAATATCCAACGGATTCCGCAGAAGATTTGATATTGAAAACACATGATATAATCTCTTTTTCCGGAAGGTTAGGAATGACTACAAGTGCATCAGCGGTTCTTGGTACTATTGGTGCTGTTGTTGGAGGAATTGTAGGTGCTGTAATTACAGGGTATCTCAGTGGTGGTTTAGCTACAATTGCAGGTGCGTTTGAGGGAGCAAAAATATTTGGGGCATTTGGAGCAGGTTTAGGAAGTTTCGCGGTATTTTCCGATATCGATGATCGAATAGATATAAGAATGACATCATCACAGATTGAAGATGTTGTTAAAGATTTATTAGCTATTGTTTGGGGACTTGAGCATAATGGGTTTGGTCGTGGTAAGAATTTGTCTAAAGATGAAGCTGAAGATATGAAAAGTCAGATTGAAGAATTACACGATCAACAAAAGATTGATGATTGGACTAGAATAAATCGAGGAAGAGTTATCAATTATTGTCAGAATATTCTTGATGAATTAGAAAATTATTAAGTGCGATCGCCTATCTCATAGTTTCCATCAAACCAAAAAAGTGATCGATCAGATAATTAACTTAACAATCTGACGCACCCTACAGACTATGGTTGAGGATATCGCTTTTTGATAGAGGTTGGATGAAGTGCGATTCAATGGGACCGATCGCTTCGCTTCACGCAAGTGCTTTCCTAACGGCAGATGAGGCTTACCATTCAATATCTATAGTATAATTAGAAAACACTGGATCTCGACTAACTAAAATAGCATTTTCAGCTTTCGCTTGTGCAATTAATAACCGATCGAAAGGATCTTTATGATATAAGGGTAATTGCTCCAACTCTAGAATATGATTAACTTGAACCCCGATAAACTCTATCCGATTTTTTTGCTGATTGTTAATAATCTTTGCTAAAGGCTGATTTAAGGTCAATTTCCCCAACTGGGTTTTAATTTGTATTTCCCAGAGAGTCACAACACTTACCAAGCGAGTATTTTCTTGATTTAACAATAAATCGAGCGCTTTTTTTGACAGCTTGGATGGATCGCTATCCCACCAAATAAAAGTATGAGTATCTAATAGAAATTTCATTGCGCCCAAAATTCATCAGGTAAAGGTTCATCAAAATCATCACTCATCACCATTGCACCTAAATTTAATCCAGCTTTAGGTGCAATCTTTTCCTGAATATAATTTATGGGAATCACTTTAGCCAAAGGCATATCCCCATTAGTCAAAACGATTTCTGTATTATCTTCTACTAAGGCTAGGAAATCTATTAAACTGATGGAATTTTGCTGAATATCAAATGTTTTTCTCAGCATTCTTACCCCTCAAAGTTTTGTAACTCTATTATATTCTACTTTTGTCTATGGTAGGCCACAATTATAACATAAAATTCTGTGGGTGACAAGTATAATGTGGCTTGGGAAACTGCGAGCTTTTAAATAAGACAATTAAAGGCGAAGTATTAATTACTACTTTCTCCATTGATACTCGCTAACTCCTCAGCAATTTCTTCAGGTGTATATTGAAAAGGTGATACGTGATAGCGGGAGAGAATATTAATAAATTCTAACCGAGTTAGACCCGCTATTTCCGCTGCTTCGCCTTGAGATACTTCCCCCATTTCATACCATTTGACTGCCGCCACAATTCTCATTTCTTTGGCTAATTCTTGGGGGTCTTTTCGCAAAGCAGAAAAAACCGTTTCCGGGAGTTGGATTGATACCGTTTGCATCATAGTATGTGCCATTCAATTAAGGTTTTACCAGAGAGTCACAACACTTACTAACCGGCCAGACCAAAAAAGTTATTGATGATATAATTAACTTAACAATCTGACGCACCCTACAGACTATGGTTGAGTATAGCACTTTTTGGTAGAGGTTGGATGAGGTGCAATTCAATGGAACCGATCGCCGTCTTAATCACACCACTATTACTGATTTTACCTTCTCAGGAAAAGCGGGAGCAATAAACTTTTCCCTATCCTCTAAAGTCACATAATCCCGATCCATCGCCAATTGCATCACTTCCACTAAAAACCTTCTTAACTCTCCTAAAACTTGCTTTTTATCCAATTCATAATTATCATAATTATGCTCATAACCAAACTTCCTTAATTGACAACTAACCACCTCACCTATCGGCGTTAAAATCATTGTAATATGATAACTTTCGGCAAAATCTATACGGATGCTTTTACCCTGTTCTAATTCCCCAATTTGTTCGGGAAAGCGATCTTCTAGTAACATACAAATATCGGGGTCAAAAAACACGGTAAATTGGATATCCCCAATTTCCACAACAACCTGGCGATCGCAATCATAACAAAACCGACGTAATCCTAATTCAAAATCAGATAATTCTCCCAAAGGATCGTCAGGAGGTAACGCATAACTTTCTAAATTGCGATCACCAATCTTCAAACTAAAATTAGTTGTTCTTTTCATCTTAACTTATCTCCTTTTCAATTATTTTTTATTTAACTTTTAACAATTGGATAAGCATATTTAATTGTTCCATCAGCATTTCTCCCTATTTGCACACAATAAGCATTTTCCGTAATTCTGCCATCAGGATGATAAACTCTACCAATCGGACGCTTAAACTTAATAATATACTGCCCATAATACTTAGGAATTAACTTTTCCGCTATGACCCAATCTTGCTCATTTAACCATTGTCCTTGATCCTGATTCTTACTCGCCGATCTTCCCTGTAAATTACTAGATTTGAGCTTAGAACCATGATGACGGATAATATGATCGTAAGCTTTAGTTGATTTTGGATTATCCCATTGAGGCTCTTTACCACTCCCTCGCCAAATACATCCACTCCCGACCTCAACCGTTGAATCAATAATATCTGCTTCAACAATCTCTATAGTTTCCAACTCATCTGATGACAATAAAATCTCCTGTTTCGTATAATTGATATCGCAATTATAACATAAACTTGTGTGAGTGGCGATCGCACTACTGTTACCGATTTTACACTTTCAGGAAAAGCTGACGCAATAAACATCAGACAAAAAAAGTTATCGATGAGATAATTAACTTAACAATCTGACGCATCCTACAGACTATGGTTGAGTATAGCGCTTTTTGATAGAGGTTGGATGAGGGGCGATTCGCTCTTTATGTATGATATGCGTTTTTATGGTGCGATCGCGCTACATTAATAAGATAACTATAAAAGCCATAATCAAGATGAAAGCTGAAGACTATCCATTTGTTAAAGAATTGATAACTGACACTGAAGGTACTGTCCGTAAAGTCGTGATCGACTTCAGCGACTATCAGCGTCTCCTCGAAGCAATGGAAGATGAAGGACTTCTCCGTGCGATGATGGAAGTAAAAGATGAAACTCCCCTCAACTTGGAGCAAGCAATAGCAGAACTTGAAAAAGAATGAAGATAGAATATTTACCTAGTTTTGTGAAAGATCTTAAAGCCCTTAAAAGTACGCCTGTTTTTGAATCTATCAAAGCACTTGTTTTTGAAGAAATACCCAATACCTCAAGCTTTGACGATCTCGCAAATTTGAAAAAATTAAAGGGATATGAAAATGCTTATCGAATTCGATTAGGTGACTATCGCATCGGTTTTGTATTTGATGGCGAAACGGTTATATTTTACCGGGTACTGCATCGTAAAGAGTTTTATCGCTACTTTCCTTGAGTGCGATCGCCTTCTTAACACCATTCCAGTAGTGCGATCGCTTAAAAATTACTCGTATACCTCGCGGCGGTGAGCAATTACAACCACAATAACCCGACCTTCATCTTCCTCACTATTGGTATCAACATCAGTAGCAACATTATCTTCAATATAATAAACCACACGATAGTCACCCACACGGTAGCGGTAATAACCAGCAAAATTTCCTTTCAGAGGTTTAATATTCGGATGATTGCGGGGATATTCTTGCAGTCGCTCAAAGCATCTAGCAAGCTTTTTAGCTAATGGGAGATTAGCAGAGGCATAAAACTGCTCTGCTTCAAGTGATAACTGTAATCTATACATCGTCTCGTACTTTTCGCCAGTCAGTTACCCTTCCAGCAGCAACATCCTGTTTACCCCGCTCAAAAGCTTCGACAAAACCGGGAATTTCTAACAATTCCTGAGTTGCTTCGTTACTTTCGCTTTCTGCCAAATAAGCTAAAAAATCAGCAGCAACACGCAATCGTTCGGGGGATAATCGATCGACGTATTGTTTGACCTGTAGGCGAATCTCGTCAGTGGTGTTCATAGACAATTGCGGTGCGTTCGCGTAGCGTGCCGTAGGCAATATCACCTCCCCATTGTAACCTGCAACTTCTGTTTGTGTAAGGGAGTGCGATCGCCTATTTCGTAGGGTGCGTCAGACCAAAAACTTATTGATGAGATCATTAACTTGACTATCTGACGCACCCTACAGACTATGGTTGAGGATAGAGCTTTTTGGTAGAGGTAGGATGAGGGGCGATTCGCTTTCAAATTCATTAGCAAATCTGACTGAAATTTGATTGAAATTATTAGTCATATATTCTATTCCATAATTCAGAAATAGGTCGCGTTTCTCCTGCTTTTACTTGTTGTAAAGCACGTTATAAACTCGCTTTAATTTCTTCAACAGGGGTATCATCAGGATCGCATTCAGACTCATCTTCATTAGTCAGTAAAACAATTACTTTCACACGACTAGGTGCAGTAATATTGAGATTGCTATCTAAAATTAATTGACCTTTTTCATCAATTGTTCCCATCATTTCAAATGCTTGCATAATTGATTTTCCTCAAATATTCTGTGTAACTGCTCCCACTCTAGAATATGATTAACTTGAACACCAATAAATTCTATCCTATTTTTTTGCTGATTTTTCCCCTCTTCCCATAGCCCCTCTTCCCCTAGCCCCTCTTCCAGATGGCAAAATAGAAAAAGCATTTACCCCAACCGTTGTCTGATGGAAGCCCATAGTTCATCTCTAGAATTCACACTCCAACAACTGCGCCAAGTACGGGCTGTTTTGCTTCGTCTGCACAAAGCACTACTAGAATCTGAGCGCGTTGTTTATGAGCAGTTTTACGGAAGAATCCAATCAAAAGGTGAGTTTTTCCGATTAGTCGTCGATCATGAATGGTTTAGTTGGCTGCGCCCTATATCTCAATTTATCGTCCAAATCGATGAAACGCTCAGTTCTAAAGAACCTGTAACCTTGGCTCAAGCCAATGAGCTTCTCGAAGAAGCGCGAAAGTTGCTTTCGCTTGGGGAAGAGGGAACGGCTGTACCGAATCGATACTATAGGGCTATCCAACGCGATCCTGATGTTGCTTTGCTTAATGCAGAAGTATCGAAACTACTACAACAGGAAGGGATTTGAACAGTCATTCGATTTTAGATTTCAGATTTAATTTTTAAATCTGAAATCTAAAATTGTTGCATAGCTATATTATTGTTGAGGTTTTGCTTGCAGAACTTCCTTAGCGGATATCCCTTCATTTTGAGTGCCAAAATACCACAGGGTTGCTGCCGCCTCAGCGCGAGTTACAGATTTCTTTGGCTGGAATAGGGTAGTGTAACCAAAAACCCGGCGAATATTAGAAGTATCTCCATTCTGGAAATCTGTCAAGACCGATCGCAACGCCTTCGGGTCAATCTTCGCCACATCTTGGAAACCCCAAGTTTGCTTCACGGAGTCAATAGTGGCAGTTGACGCCAGACGGGTATCCAAAGGCAGTTTCCAAACTAGCATCTGTTCCCGCGTTAGAGCTGCACCAGGGCGAAATAACACCGCTGTGCTGTCGCCAGAAAGCGGACTGGGAATCAAACCAGCTTCAGCTAATCCTTGAATAGCTGGAAAATCGGGGTCAGTTCGAGGTACATCCTGAAAAGTCGGTTGAGATGAATCTGTTGCCAAACGAATTTGTTTGGCGGGATTGTTGGCATATATCTGATTATTGGTAGCAATCAGCCAACGGGCAAACTCGCGGTGGCTGATGGGTTTGTTGGGCTCAAACTGTGTGCTGGTGGCAGATGGATTCTGTTTTGAGCCACCTGGATTGAGCGCCAGTACTCCTAATTGCGCTAAGTCGGTAATGTGGGAACGCAATTCGGTTGGGGCTTTGTTGATGTCGGAAAAAACAAGTGAATTAGATGTGTTGGTGGGGTTGTTTGCTTGTGGAGTTGCGGTTGGCTGGGCGGTAGGGGTTGGTGTAGGGGTAGGGGCAAGGGGGGTAGCGTTGGCGGTGGGTTGCGCGGCTGTGTCGCTGCGATCGCGCACGTACTCTATTGTAAGTTCCGTTGCGGCTCCTGAATTTTGTTCGCCAGCCGCTTGACTGGGTGAAGGCGTAGCGCTAGAACTGCCGGTATTTGTCCCGTTACTCTGAATGGGTTGGATGGAAACCTTGACTTTCAAGTCATTTTGCCGAGCCTCAAAGGTGCCGCCTACTTCATCTACAGTAGGCTGGCTGAGCAATTGCCAATTACTATCTTGAAACTGCTTTTGGTAAAAGTTCTGAACCAGGTTGACGGGATCGGCGCTAGTCCAGCGAGTTGTGGAGTTGCCGTCAGATTGTGCTGTTGGTGGCGTGACTTGCTGTAGTTCAGCTAGGGGATACGGGGGAATTTCTGATGGGAAGTCAGATGGAAGTTGCGCCAGGGTTTGATTCTGAGCTTTTGGATCTGTAGCTGACTGCTCAAGTGCGATCGCGTTATCTTTTAGTTTGGGGTCTGCTGCCAAAGATTGCTCTAGGTTTTTGCCAGCTGGACTGTCGGCGCAGCCAGTCAAGGAGGCCAGCAGCAAAGTAACTAAACTCAGTAATATAGCAGGTCGTCTGGAAGGAAACACAGTTTAGCCAGAGAAATCGTCTCCACCCTACCCTAGCGCAATTTGGTCATTGGTCGTGGGAGTGAGAAACTGGGTTTTCTTTATAATATTCACATGACCAGGTTTATTCACGACCAATTCGCCAAAGATTATTTAGAAGAATTGCTAGCACCTTTTGGGGAAGTGAAAGCGCCACGTCGCGTTTCTGCGGAAGTCCGAGAAATTGATGTTTGGTTTGCGCCCAGAGGAAGCAATTGATGAGTTACAGCAACTTCCGGTAAATCATCCCTTACGCTCAAATGTTTTCAATTTGCTGACCAATTTTCAGGCTAATCTGCAAACAACAGAAAGTTTAGACAATGAGGAGAGGAGTTTGATTATGAAGTTGTCACCTCTATATATTCAATGGGAACAAGAAGCTCTTAAGAGGGGAGAAGAACAAGGGAGGCTACAAGAGAAGCGTCTGATGGTCGAGAGTATGTTGGAAGTCAAGTTTGGAGAAATCGATCGGGAATTAGCTCAAATTGTAGAGTCTTTGAGTCAATTACCAGCTAAAGAGATAACTCAGTTGATTATGCAGTGCGAACGTCAGGAGTTATTAGCGCGGTTTAGGGAGTAAAATTAACGGGGGGTGCATTTGCCTCCCAAACCATCTACGATCGCACAGGTATTGGTAGTTAACATTCCTAGATAAGATCCGGCAGGAGTTCCTTTCTCGCTGAGACCATCAGCAAGCAGTTTTTGGTCTGAAATTTTCACATTTGCTTCTCTAGCGACAGTTCTAATTACCTTATCATTTGCGGTTAATTCAGCGAAAATCGTGGGAACTCTGGCTTCTTTAACTTCTTTAACCAGTTCTTTTACTCGTGCTGCTGTTGGCTGTTCTTCAGAGGAAAAGCCTTGCAGCGTACCTTCAACTGTCAGACCGTAAGCTTTGGCATAGTAACCCAAAGCATCGTGAGTTGTCACTAATTTGCGTTGCTGGGCGGGAATTGTGTTAATTTGAACTTTAATCCAGCTATCCACCTGTTTTAGTTCGTCTGTCAGCTTTTGGGCGTTACGGGTATAAAGATTTGCATTGGCTGGGGTAATATTAACCAATTGGTCGCGAATTGTATCTACCATTTGGATGCCATTCTGGGCATCGTGCCAGACGTGGGGGTCGGGTGTTTTATCTGCCTCAGTTTGCTTTTCTTTACTATCCTGATGATGTTCTTCACCTATGAGTGGGTTAGGCACTGCTTTCTCATCGACAGCAATCTTAGGCGCAGAGTTGTTCGTTGCTTTAATCAAGTTGATGATGGTGGGTTCAAAGTCGTAGCCGCCATAGAGAACGAGTTGCGCCGTTTCAATGGCTTTGCGGTCTTCCGGTGTGGCTTGATAGGTGTGGGGGTCTTCATCGGCATCAATCAAACAGTTCAAGTCAACTGTGTCCTGGGCAATTTTTTCGGTCAAGTCGCACAGAACACTGTAAGATGCAACTACTTTCGGCTTTGCGATCGCTGTTGTTTGCGTGGTAGCCTTGGTGTTGGGACTGCATCCGGCTAGACTTGCTGCGATCGCTACTACCGCTGCACCCCAAAACCACCGATTTTGCTCTGGCATCGTCTGCTCCTTAAGGTTATTTGCCGTTTCTTCTTACAAACTTACCATTTTTTATGAGAATGATACTCATTATTATATAATTAAGTTAGTCGCACAAAGTGTTATCCATGCTGCAAGTCCAAAACCTAGCCGTAAGTTACCAGGGAGTTTGCGCCGTCAACAGTGTCAGCTTCTCCATCGAACCAGGAAAATTAGTTGGCGTGATTGGCCCGAACGGTGCGGGCAAAAGTACGATGATTAAAGCCATGCTGGGACTTATTGGTAGTTCCAGCGGTGTGGTAAAATTTTATTCGCGTCCGCTGAAACAGCAATTGAAACAAGTGGCTTATGTGCCACAGCGATCGCAAATCGACTGGGATTACCCGATCACGGTGTGGAACGTGGTAATGATGTCTCGCACCGTACACACCGGCTGGTTTAAAGAACCCAGCTATCAATCCAAAGAAATTGTCAAAGCTGCTCTAAAACGAGTGGGAATGTGGGAATTGCAAAAGCGTCAAATAGGGGAACTTTCCGGCGGACAGCAGCAGCGGGTATTTTTAGCACGCGCACTGGCGCAGCAAGCAGAATTGTTATTCTTTGACGAGCCATTTACTGCCATTGATAAAAAGACAGAAGAAATTGTCTTTGAGATTTTTTCAGAACTGAAAGCCCAAAATAAAACATTGCTAGTTATCAGCCACGATTTAGGAGAAAACTTGAGTTATTATGACCGTTTTTTATTAATGAATAAACAACTGATTGCGGATGGCTCGAAGTCAGAAGTACTAACCGCTGCCAATATTGAAAAAGCCTATGGTCACTTAACAATGATAAAGGAATTCGATGTTAGATTTTCTAATTGAACCGCTTACTTTTGAATTCATGCGTCATGCCCTAGCGATCGCCATTTTGCTAGGAATTCTCTGCTCAGTCGTGGGCAGTTTCTTGATTGTACAACACATGGGCATGATGGGTGATGTAATTGCCCACTCAGTTTTACCCGGATTATCAATTGCCTTTTTCCTGGGAATTGATATTTCGATTGGTGCGTTTATCGCCGGTACGCTAAGTGCTTTGGTAGTTGCTTTGATTCGATCGCAATCTCGCCTCAAAGTCGATACAGCTATGGCATTAGTTTTGTCAAGTTTTTTGGCATTGGGAGTCACGCTGATCAAACTGTTAAAGACAAATAAGCTAGACCTCCACAATATTCTATTTGGAGATATCTTAGGAGTGACGCGAGGGGATGTTTGGCATACGCTAGCAATCACCATTACCATTTTACTTTTAGTAAAGCTCTTTTACAAAGAACTGCTTTTTTATACTTTCGATCCTTTAGGGGCGCAAGCTAGCGGTTTGCCGATAACTTGGATTTATTTAGGCTTGATTGCGGCAATTACGCTGACTGTAATTGCCAGTATGCAAACTGTAGGCGTCCTGCTGATTATTTCCTTGCTAATTGGCCCTGGCATTACGGCCTATTTATTAGTGAAAGAATTGCACCTGATGATGGGAGTGGGGGCTGCTGTCGGGATAATTGCCAGCGTCAGCGGTATGTATTTTAGCTACTACTGGGATATCCCATCGGGGCCAGCAATTGTATTAGTTGTTTTTGGGTTATTTTTACTAACACTATTGTTTAGCCCCTCGCAAGGAATATTGACTCGATTGTCAGCGACGAGTCGTTCTGCCTGGATTATGCAACAGCTAAATTACCTAAAAAAACGATAAGCGATCGCATTCCTAACGGTAACCAAATTTTCATCGGGGTGCAACAAGCGCCTCCCTAATTCTGCTATTGAGGAAGCTGACCTTGCAGACGCGGAGCCGTTGTGCAGGTAGCGCAGCTGCATCCCAATTGGTCTAAAATAGGATTTCCCTGTTGCAGATTAGAGGTCAACATTGGATTTCCCAGGCGCACGTGGGTAGTCTGTGCGGAGATCGCGGAGTCTGCGATCGGAGAGAATATCTCAGCAGCGCTGGCGGGATTAGCGATCAGCAGCAAAGCACCCAATAGTCCGGAGGAAGCAAGCAAAATCAAGGTAGCTTTGTTCATAATTTAAATCCTAGATTTTTTGGAAAGGTTAATTTAGCTGATTATAGCCTTTCCAAATCCTTGAGTGCGGGTGACTTTTGACCAAACTAGCAATTCGCCGTTCGTACCACCTGCTGCCAGTTTATTGCCTTGGGGATGCCAAGCGAGACAGGAAAACCCTTTTGCTGCGCCAGGGAGAGTTTGGACGAGTTGTTTGGCTTTTTGCCAGAGACACACGACACCATCTTCGGCGGCGGAAGCGAGGAGAAAATTACCTGGTTGGAAGGAAATTGCCTGCACTATTCCATCGTGGATATCTAAAGCTCGTCCTTGCCAACCTGCTGACTCGTCGGCATCCTTTTCCCAGATGATAACGCTGAGTGCGGTGGCTACTGCTAATAAAGGATAGCCTATTCCTGTTACTGCTTCTGACCAGGTAATGGCACGTATTTTACCAGGAAAGCCGCGCATTAGCCAGGGTTGCGGGTTGTTCCATTCCCAAACCGTAAGGGTGTTATCGAGATTTCCAGAAGCGATATATTTGCCATCAAATGACCAGGCGATCGCTAAACTGGTAGCAGGCACCTCCAGAATTTCCGGGTCTTCATCCCAATCTTGAGTATGCCAAACTTTGATACCCTGATGACCTGCGATCGCAAGTTTTTGTCCGTTGGGATGCCAAGCCATACTTAATACTGAGGATGTCTCAAAATTAAGTGTAACGGCAACTTCTCCCGCCTCGGCATCCCAAACCTGCACGTAGCGTCCCATACTAAAGGCTAATTCGTTACAAGTGGGATTCCAAGCTAATTTATCCACCCAGTTAGGCGCATTTTCTAGAGTTGTAAGTAGTTCTGTTTCTCCTGACTGCAAGCGCCAAATTTTTACCTGTCCGTTTTGACCGCCAGCAGCTAAGAATTTCCCATCTTTGGAAAAGGCAAGACAATCTACAGATCGATCGTCAGCAGTTTGCAATGTAGTTAAATTTCCTTCCACCCAAACCACTACTTCCCCAGCACCGGAAGCAGCGGCTAAGGTTTGATTATCCGGCGACCAAGTAATAGCAGTGACGTAATCTGAGAGTGTTCCTTGCCAAGGTTGGTGGAATAACTTTTTGGTAAGGCTGATTAAATTAGACATTGGCGAAAATCCTCTTTTAATTTGGCTTCGTCTAAATTGCGACCGATGAAGACTAATTCGTTTTTACGGGTTTCATTGGGTTTCCAGGGCCGATCGCGTTTTCCTTCAAATAACATATGTACGCCTTGGAAAACAAAGCGATTATCTTCCCCGGCGACATTCAGAATCCCTTTCATGCGAAAGATATCTGTTCCTTGAGTTCGCAGTAATTCCCCTAACCAATCGTTCAACTTTTCCCCATTAACTGCGCCAGATTCTACCAAAGCCACAGAATACACCGTTTCATCATGTTGGTGAGCATCTTCACCCAAAAAGTTGGGGTCAATTGACAAAGCGCGATTCAAATCGAATGCTTTTATACCCAAAAGCGCGTCCATTTCTAATTCCGAATTGCGGGTGCGGTAGATTTTAGCCATTACATTCATCGTCCGAATCCGCTTTTCTAATTCATCCAACTGTTCTGGCGTCACCAAATCAGTTTTATTAATTAAAATCACATCGGCAAAAGCAATTTGTTCCTGCGCTTCATCCGCATCCCAATGTTCCCAGATATGCTTGGCATCCACTACCGTTACTACAGCATCCAACTGCAACTGGGTACGCATATCTTCATCTACGAAGAAGGTTTGAATTACCGGCGCGGGGTCAGCCAAACCAGTTGTTTCAATCACCAGATGGTCGAATTTATGACGGCGTTTCATCAAGTTGGCGATAATCCGAATTAAATCGCCTCGAACGGTACAGCAAATACAACCGTTGTTCATTTCAAAAATCTCTTCATCGGCATTGATAATTAGCTGATTATCAATGCCGATTTCCCCGAACTCGTTGACAATCACGGCTACCTTCTTGCCGTGTTCGTGAGTCAGGATGCGATTGAGTAGGGTGGTTTTACCCGCACCCAGATAGCCAGTCAGAACCGTTACGGGTACGAAGTCCGTCGTTGCCGCATTCACCACGATGAATTCCTCTCGCGCTATTTACATAATGATAACCATTATTATATTATAAAAGCGGTGGCATAAATAGTTGTTTGATAAGTGCAGGTGAACGCCAATGAGTTTATCGGCCTTTATCTGCGTGGCTCGGCGGTTAAAAATAAATTTACCTTCATTATGCGGTAAGATTAATCAAGAATTTGAAGGTAGCGATCGCATAACTAATTGGTCTAGATAGATGACATTTGAATTTAGGAATAGCCACAACCTTCTACTACACCTCTGGCTCAATTCCAGCAGCCCGAAGTTGGGCGGCTAATCGATCGGCCCGAAGGCGTTCCTGCTCAGTCCGTTGCCGTTCCCGATCCACCTGTTCTGCACCCCACAACAGTAAATTACCCTGCTCATCCCACCAGCGCAACCAATAACCCTGACGGTTTTCCCGATTTCCCTGCCATACGCCCAAAAAAAGCTGCATTTCCGGTATCCAAAAGCGTCCTTGCTCATTGGCAGACTCCAACCGATACCGTTTTGGCTCGCCGAAACGATACAGTTCTAAGATGCCTGCCTCTAGCTCAAAAATGCCATAATTTGGCACTTGTAAAATCTGTTCGTAGAAGAAAAATTTCCCTGGGGGATAAGTTTCTTTCACCGAATATTCTCCCCCCTCCGTATCTGACAAAAACTCCAGCACCAACGCCGGAATTTCCCCCTGAAGTCGCGGGGTATAACTGCGAACCACCTGGGAGCGGGCCACGGTAATGTGAGGAATATATGCCCAATCTGGGGCTTTGACGACTATCTTGCCATTAATGGTGGCACAAATGCCATAGTTGGTGGGGGTGAGGGCAGTCCCCGGTAGTTTTCCAGCCAGCTGTAAGCTTTCGGTTAAAGCGGCGGCGAGAGCAGGTTGATTGATATTATCCACAGGATCGTCAGGCAGCACAAAATCATCGGGTAACTTTTCCCAAGTAATGTTGTAAGTGGGAGAGATGGCTAACATGATGATTTGTGCCGGGGGAGTAAATAACGTTGATTATTTTATCATATTCATCAGGCGATCGGCCCTTGAGTCGCTAAATCTGTTCTAACAGGAGGATGCGTTGCTATATAGGCTTTGTAGCTGCTTTTGGAAACCATTAAGTTCGATCGCTTTAGCACTAGATGCTTTTAGGGATTTATGGGTGTGGCCCGATCGCACATTAAATTAATCTGAAGTAATGCCCCTTGACAACTTAATGCTATAATGTTTGTTGGCTATCAACGACTATCAAGGACAAATAGAATTTCTCCATCATTATTTATTGTCTCAAAGTGAAAAAATTGAGCATCGTCTCATTGGAGTGCTGAAACAGAATCAATCCAAATCGGCTAAACCAATTTTTGTGATTAGGGAGTACCTATAGTGATTCTAGGAGTGACTATAATGTAGTAGACCATGTTAACTAAAATACTTGGCATATGATCAACCCCATTGAAACAGTTTACAAATGGATTATATACTTCGATTCCCCAACTCACCCACATCAAAACATACATTTTCTGTTCAACAACCCGGTTTCTCAGCTTTTGTTGAAAATGGTGCAATATGTGAAGCGATTAGCTTTACAAAAAAGGTAGGATAACTTCAGCCAATTTATCTGCATATTCTTCATGCAATCCTAAAGAACCTGGTAACAGACAAGATTCCACTCCTGGTAACTGAGATATTATTTCCATTTCTGCTTTTGATTTTGGTGGACTTTGTTCGCCAATTACTACCATTACTGGGATCGACAAATCTTTAAACCAAGCGAGAAAATCCGATCGATCGCTAACAGGATCGAGAGTACCAGTCACAAATGCCGCTGGCGCAAATCTCGCACCAGGTTGTTGGGTAATTTCCCACTTTTGATTGATGAAATTTGGTGTGAGATGACTGTCATCTACGAAAACGTGGCGGCGATACATCCAACGCAGGAAAGAGGGAGTGGTATTTAGTTTATATAAGGTTTGACCTAAAATTGGCGATCGCACCATCTCTCTCACTGTACCAAACCATCCTTCCTGTTTACCAGCCATTGTCGGCAATGGCCCACGCCAAGTGGGAGCAGCTAACACTATTTTTGACCAAACTGGCGGTTGTTTTTGTGCCAATTTCATCGCGTATCCGGCGGCGTGACCCGCTGCTACTACCGCTACGGGAGTATTAAAAATATTTGTGACAAAATCTTGCAAAAATTGATGGTATAGGTCTGGTTTGTAATCTAATCGAGGGCGAGAAGATTCGCCAAATCCCGGCCAATCTAATGCTATAACTTGAAACTTAGAAGCCAATAATTTTGCCAATCCTGCCATTTCCAACCGCGTGGAAACGGTGCTAAAAGCTGGTAGGAGTAAAACAGGTGTTCCTTGTCCGATAGTTTCGTAAACCACCCGCATTTGTTGTCCTTCCCAATTCCATAAATATTCTTGGCGGACACCACCGATGGCGATATTTTTTGTTTCTAAACTTGCAGTCATCATGGAGTAATGAGTAGGTTGGGTTGAGGTAGAAAACTAAACTTATTATAACTGGTTGGGATTATATCTGGAGGTAGAACCTCCCAAGATGGCGTTACCAGGTAGAACCTGGTAACGATAAAATAAAATTAGCCCGCGCAGGCGGGCTTTGTTTGTGTAGCCCCACCCTTTAGGGTGAGGGTATCATTATCGAGTCAAACAGTTATTTAACTGCTGGTTCAATTCTAGTGCATTTAGGGAACGTCCGATAAATATCAGTTGATTGCTAGGTTTTCCTTCCCATTCTTCATCTTTCAAATCGTAGCGTTTGCCACTTAGCTGAAAGATGTGACGCCTCGGACTTTCTTTGAACCAGAGAATTCCTTTGGCACGAAAGACATCGGCGGACATTTTTTCTTGCAAGAAGACTTGAAATTTCTTGACTGCAAAAGGTCGATCGCTGCGGAAGGAAACGGATACAAAACCGTCGTTGACTAGGTGGTTGGAATCGCGATCGCATTCCTCTAAATAAGTGTCTGGTTGGGATAATCCTACATCTAAGATTAGCGGTAGGGGGACTTGACCGTATTGCGATCGCAAAATTCTTGCCCCTTCTTTCACCGTTTCAATGTAGTTTTCCAGTTCCTTGACTTTTGCTTCTGGCACCAAATCTGTTTTGTTCAGCAATATTATATCACCATAGGCAATCTGTCTGAAGGCTGCTTCACTGTCAAAACTATCCGGTGAGAACGTCTCGACATCCACAACCGTGAGAACGGCATCCAGGTTAGTTAAATCCCGTAACTCTGTTGCCACAAACGTGAGAATAATCGGCAATGGATCGGCAACTCCCGTGGTTTCTATCACCAAATAATCAATCCGGTCTTGACGTTCCAAAACCCGGTAAACCGCATCGACTAATCCATCATTAATTGTACAACAAATACAGCCATTACTCAATTCTATCATGTCTTCATCAATCGAAACCAATAGCTGGCTATCGATATTAATATCGCCAAATTCGTTAACTAATACTGCAAGTTTTACATTCTCTGTGTTTTTAATAATTTGATTCAGCAATGTAGTTTTGCCGCTACCGAGAAACCCGGTAATGATAGTTACCGGCAGTCCCCGTTTGGCCCGATCGAAAATTAAGTCTTCTGTTGGTGTTGTTAGATTCTTCATCCTACTTTAAATTTGATTAATTATGAGCTTGTGCAGACATTAAGTTCTGATAGAACATCGTCTTCTTTTTCAAGGTTTGAAAAATGTTGTAAAATCCATTAGCGCGGGAAGGTGTCAAACTTACATTCAAACCCGTATCTTGTATAAAATCTGGCGAAACTTGCAATATTTCTGCGGGGGTTAGTCCATTCAGCCCTTCAATCAATAGTGCCACTAATCCTTTCACCAATTGGGAATCTGAATCCCCTTGAAAGAAAACTTTCCCTTCATTAAGCTGGGCGGTAATATAAACCTGGGAAACACAACCTGGAACTTTGTTTTCCGGCACTTGATCGGATTCGGGAAACTCAGGTAGGCGCTTGGCGTACCAGATGAGTTGTTCGTAACGCAGTTTGGGATTGGATTGGCGTGCAAAGCGATCGACAATGCGTGCCAGGGAAGGTGGTAAGGTTTCGGATTTGGGAGACATAAGCGGTTAATGTGATAGCCATTATCATTATATGTCTAATCTTCGGAATCGCTTTTACCTTTTCAAGCCAGTAAATTGCTATGTGGATCGACCTGAAATCCCTTAGTGAATCCGTAGCGAACGGTACAGAATTTTACCTGGTTTGTCGAGTGGTTATAGAGAGTATAGGTAGCTTGATTTGGAATTGCTCCAACATTACCAACTCCAATCACCCGACGGGGTGTAACTGCGATCGCTTCAGGAGATTGTTGAGAATCGAGAGTGGTGACAGAAGTTGCGATCGAACCTGTTTGGATCTGATACTCAAAAGTCAAACCAGATCGTCCGCAGAATAAATTATTTGCGCCCACTCTCAAGAGTCGATCTAACATTTGAATTGGAGAAGTTTCCGGGGTTAACTTATCTTCAACACCCAACGTACTACCGTGAATCAAAAAACAATCGAGTTCAGAAAAACCAAAATCTAGATCCCTCAACCATTCTACAGTTTTGCGGGAGACAGAATTCCACAGAGCGAGTACAGTTTCTCCCCCATACCGAGATTTTAATTCAGCGGGTTCGCTAGTGGCACTCAGTCCGTGCAAAATCAAACATTGTTCTTCCCACCATCCCGTACAAATTAGCGGTTCTAGTTCGCCATTGCGGGGCGATCGCACCCGCCGAACTAACTCTTCGCACTCCTGTCTTGGCCCTACCAAATCCCCTAAAATATACAAAGCCTCTATTTGATTTTTTGGCCGTTTCAGATCGGAAATTACCGCTTCATAAGCAGCCAAATTACCTTCAATACCGCTCAAAATTGCCCATTGACTCATCTTTAATTTTCCTCCAAGTTAGTAGTAATGATATCTCGTCATTGTTCATTGTTCATCGC
>Ga0335394_10000014_pt1 | contig 199443 bp, 149 predicted proteins | sample MAT03_FD_205741 | JGI IMG/M metagenome (GOLD analysis project Ga0335394, IMG submission 205741) | Freshwater microbial communities from Lake Fryxell liftoff mats and glacier meltwater in Antarctica - MAT-03 (spades assembly) (version 2) ... | reverse complement strand
AACTCGCAAAGTTACATCCGAACCGGCAGACTTTCTCGTCCCCCGCAGCGCCGATGTCCCGCGGGACCTCCGCGCCCCAACTCGCAAAGTTACATCCGAACCCGCAGACTTGTGCGTCCCCCGCAGCGCCGATGTCCCGCGGGACCTCCGCGCCCCAACTCGCAAAGTTACATCCGAACCCGCAGACTTGCGCGTCCCCCGCAGCGCCCATGTCCCGCGGGACCTCCGCGTCCCAACCCGAAAAGTTTTCGCCAATCCGTTCTGTTTACGACACCTTCCCGAGAAAGGCTTCGCATGATTCTTAACCAGCACGAGTACAAGGTTGCAGTGGCACGGCTTCAATTGGAAAAGCGGCGGTTGGAGCAGCAGGTCGAACGGCTGCAAGCGATGGATCTTGCTCCAGGGGTTGTCTCGCGGGTCATGGAGTCCCTTGAAAGCTCGTATGCCCAGTTGGCGGAGGACGTCGGCGATTACGAACAATCGACCGAGGGCGTGGCCGTGCCCATCGACGGCCTTGGCAATCTGGGCACCGCCCTGATCGGAATGCGCATCGCGCAAAACCTTTCACAGCAAGAACTGGCCGACCGGTTGGAGGTCGATCGCAAAGCGATCTCGCGCAGCGAGCACTGTCAGTACCGCGGACTGACCCTTGAGCGAGCCGTCCGCATCCTGGCCGCACTGGGCGTCGAACTGAGGCTGGAAGTCGTCTCCAAAGAATCCGCCGCCGCCTAGCGGGCCGCAGGGACACCAAGTACGCCTGCTACTTGGCCCTTTTTCATTCGACATGGCCCGCTGCATCCGTTATCTGTGGTGATTCCACACGTTTTGATAATCTTGCGGTCGGGACTTTGCCGCCCGTTCTCTCTACTTCCTCCTCGCACTGCAACCACTGATTGACTCGCCATGGGAAAGAAGAAGCCCGCTGACGCCGCTGCACCGGTCGCTCCTGCTCCTTACCAGCAGCCTGCCGCCTACCCCCAGGCCCCGCCGGCCATGATGCCGACCGGCATGCCCGGCATGATGCCTGGCGCGGGAATGCCCGGCATGTCGCCCGGAATGATGCCCGGGGCTCAACCCGGCATGATGCCCGGGGCACAGCCCAATTTCATGCTCGGCATGATGCAGATGATGCAGACCATGATGGGCGGGATGTCGGTCCCCAGCGTCGATCCCTCGGCGATCCCCTTCGCAGGCGCGCAAGGCCAGCGCGACGTCGACCCCGGTCTGGAAGCGGGCATCATCCGCCCGGCCGTCTTCACCGATCGCATCCGGACGCAGGAGGGAGTGCCGACCGGTTCCGTGCTCGATCTGCTCTGCCTGACCGAGGACGCCAAGCACGCGCTGGGCGGAATCCCCAAAGGCTGCACGATTGCCTTTGCCGGGCCGCCGGGCAAGGGCAAGACCCGCACCTCGCTGGCCGCGCTCGCCAAGGTGGCCGCCACGGGGGCGAAGGTGGCTTTTGTCGTAGCCGAAGAAGGCTTTCATGACGAGGCCGATTCGGGCCGCGACGATCTCTGCTCGCGGCTGGTCAAGATCGGCATGGCGGCCACCGGTCTCGACGAAGCCAAGTTCGCCAAGACCGTCCTTGAGAACATGTTTGTCTTGGAGTGCCAGTACCACAAGGGCACGACCTGGGATGACTTTGTCGGCAAGTACCGTTACCTGGTCGAGAAGGAGCAGATCCGCTTCGTGGTGATCGACTCGCTCAACATGCTCGACCCGACCCGCAACCGCACGGCCGACAATCTCTCGGCCCTTAAGACCTACAACCACGAGAAGGGGATCACCTGTCTCTGCCTGGGACAGATCCGCGACACCGGCATGCCCGTGGGCGGAGAAGCCCTGCAGCACACGGCCGACTGCGTCTTTCTGTTGGAAGAGATGTCGCTGGGCTCCAAAGAGATCGCCGAGATGTGGGGAGGCAAGTACCGCGACAAGATCGACACGATCACGGTGATCAAGAGCGTCACGACGCCCCGCTTTGAGCACCCGATCCGCGTGGGGCGCGAGCCCGGCACCGGCGTGCTGATTGCGCACGAGGCGCAGCCCGCGGACTACAAACCGCTTCCGTTGAAGTAGCGAAAGCCTCCAGGAAAGCAAGTGTGCTGGCTCCCGACCCCCGCGAGCTTGCCTCGTGGGTGAAGGAGCTTGAACGGTGGAGTTCTGAGCAAATCCAAAGAAATATCGCAATCCACGATAGTGCAGGAGTAACAAGACCCCTGCGGAACCTGTCCGCAGGGGTCTGAATGCTTGTCGAAAATTTCAGCACGGAACGCGTTAGTTCCCTGATGCGGGCGTCGCGCCGGCACCGGCGTCTCCGCCCTGTTGCTTCTGTTGCTGCTGCATGCGGACCATCAGCCATTGCTGGGCACGGTCCTTGCTGAAGTGGACCAGCACCGGGCATTGATCCTTCGTCAAATTGTAGATGCCGGCCTCGAACGTCGGGAACGGCTTCTTCCCCACGGTCCAGGCCACGCGCTGCGACTTGCGATCGAGCGCTCCGTAGACCGTCTCGGTGCTGTCCATCACGGCGTCGTAGTAGTTACCGCGAATGACGCCCGCCTGATTGATCGCCAGTTCGACCATCAAGTTCGACGACGTCTCTTGTCCCTGAACCAGCGAGTAGACCCCCAGCGACTGCCACTTGTCAGCCTCAGGCGTGTTGGCCTGCTGCCCTTGCGTGGCCAGGCTCGAGGCCTGCTGGGCGTACTGCGGTGCGGGGACCGGCTCGCCGCCGTTGACGGTGACGCTGTTGTCCTCGTAGTTCACTGTGTTGCCGTAGTCGTAGTCGACCGGGGCCGAAGATGACATGCCATACAAAGAGGCCATGTCAGCCCACGAAGCGACCGCCCAGGCGCCGGCCGCGCCCCAAGCCAGAGGACGCCAGGCCGCCGGATGAGCGGTGTACCAGCCGGCGTTGAAGCTGCCCCAGTGGACGAATCCACCGCGGACGTAACCGGCACGCGTGGCCATGGCCCCATTCGACCAATGGTAGGTCGAATAGTGGGAGCCCGCGGCAAAGCCGCCCGAAGAGTAGCGAGCCAGGCCCGAGTCGGTGGGGAAATGAACCCCTGCCGCACCCCAGGCGCCGTCGCGATCGAACGAGCCGTTCGGTCCCGACCCCGAGGCAGACCGCGTTCCGCCCGCGGCAAAGCCGTTCGGGCCGGCCGCGAAGCCTCGGCTCGAATCGCTGTTATAACTTCGGCCGTCCGGGCCCGTCGCACTTACATCGCGGGTGCTGCCCCCTACGGTGCGCCCCATTGGTCCTTGGGCAACGCCGCGCGAGCCGTCGACATTGACCGAGCCGCCATTGGCGCCGGTCCAGCTATGATCGTAAGAGCCGCCGGCCGCGCCGCCGCCGAAGGGGCCATACGCAGCTCCGCCCGAACGGGTCGAGCTGCCGTAACCGCCCCCAGCGCCCGAGAAGCTGCTCGAGCCGCTGTAGCGACCGCCGCCGTAACCGCCGTAAGCTCCGCCCGAAAAGCTGCCCGAGCGATCAAAGCCTCCGCCCGCGCCGCTGGTGTAGTTCCCAAAGCTGCTGCGATCGAAGCTCCCACCGCCGAAGCTCCCCGAGCTGCCCCGATCGAAACTGCCTCCGCCAAAGCCTCCGCCACCAAAGCCGCCTCCGCCGAAGCTGCCACCGCCGCCGAAGCTGCCGCCGCCACGGTCAAAGCCTCCACCTCCGCCGCCAAAGCTCCCGCCGCCGCCGTGGAAACCACCCCCGCCGCCGCCAAAGCCGCGGGCGTCGGCCACCGCGTCACCAAACAGAAGGAAGGCCGCCGCCAAACTAAGTTGCAAGATTCGAATTCGCATAGAAAGTTACCTCTGCCGGTTGAATGCGTATTGTTGTTTGGAGTGTTCGACAGACGAACCGACTACTTGGCCCGCACCAGCTTCACCGCCTCGGTGTCAGGCGTCGGCTGCCCATTGATGGAACGCTCGACCGAGCGCCACAGAATTTCGTCGGCGCCGATCCGGGTCAGCACGTTCATCGACGTAGTCTCCTGTCCCGAGGCCAGGATCGAGTCCGAGGCCAGCACCCAGCGGTTGCCGTCGCGGAACCAGACCGATTCGCCCCGGCCGCCGGCGTCGTCGAACATGGCCGAACGGATCTGGCCGTTGCGGGGATCGAGATGAATCGTCTGCGTGCCCGACGAGACAACCTTGGTCCCTTCCTTGCGAATGAAGCGATTCTTGATCAGCGTCTTGGCCTCGTTCCACTCAAAGGTCATCTCGACCGAGTGATCCTTGACGGTGGCCTTCCAGGTGCCGATCAGCCAGGCCAGGTCATCCAGCTTGTCTTCGGTCGACCCCCACTCGTTGACCAGCGCGATCTTCCACACGCCGTCTTCGCGAGAGTGCAGCGCACGGTAGCGTGTCGAGGTGGGAAGCGAAGGACCCGGCAGGGCACAGCGGAAAAAGCCTTCTTCAATCGCCGTGTCGCGCGAAGGAAAGCGGATCGACAGTACCTCGATCTCGGCCTTGCTCTTGGGGTTGGCCTTGAAGGCCGCGGCATAGGCCTGCTCCACAGCGGCGCGGCCCACGGCCACATCGCCGAACTCGTTGTGCAGTTCGCCTTCGTCGGTCCAATGGGCGGCAATCGCCTTGGCGTCGCCCGCCTCGAAGGCCTTGGCGAAGTCGTCGGCCGTCTTGCGGATCGCGGCCCGGTCGGCCTCGCGTTCCTTGCTGGCCTTAGGGGCGGTCCCCTTTTCGGCCGGCGCCTTGGTCGTCTGTTGAGCGGCCAGTCGGCCGTCACTGACCATCAAGGCCATCAACGAGGCCAGGGCCATACAGGCCGCCGGCACAAGGAGCTTTGGGGAATTCGTCTTCATGAGGGAATGCTCGCGATGGGAATGGGGACCTGCCACATAGACCAAAATAAAGCGGGCGGAACAGGCCCACAATCGGCCCCCCCTAAAAACTCCGGAAATTCACGAAAACGGATCGGCGAGGATCTCGACGGATCGACTGTGAACCCTCCGAATCCCCGCGACCTTGGCATGACGTGCATTGTCGCCCGGCAGCACACGGGACTGCTGGCCGATCCCTTGCGCAAGCTGACCGAAAAGCTGCGTCGGCTGCTCAGTTCCAGCCCAGATCTGTACGGCGAAGGGGCCGGACTGATGTCCGATGACATGCTCGGCGTGCCCATCCGCTGCCGCCTGAGAAAGCTCGGCAAAGGCGGAAAGGAGCTGCAATGTGAACCTGACGACCGCAACCTCTGACTGATTTACACTCGCGCTCCTCTCGCTTGTCTTGCGTTGAGATCTTCGAAAGGCCCGCTGGCTAATGGGCGAAGATGCCGTCCAGCCGGTCGATCATGTCATCCTTGTCCTTCTCGGCAAGGTCGTCTTTGTAGTTGGCGTACAACAACTTCAGCAGCTTCTCCAAACCGGCCAGCTCTTTCTTCCAAGTGTTCAGTTGGGTCTTGGCGGCCGGCTTCAACTCGCCTTTGGCTTCCTTCAGATCAATGAACTTGTCGAAAGCCTTCTGCAGGTCGAGGCACCGGCTGTGGCAGGTCATCAGGTCCTTTTGCCCCTTGGACTGCAACAACTTTTCATACGAGCTCTGAAATTTCTCGATGGTCGGCCCCACGTCGGCCTTCTTGAAGAAGCTCGACTTCGAGAGCTCGTTGTCTGTCTTGAATTTCTTCCACGTGTTGCGGCTCAGCGTGAAGACCGTCATGCCTGCATTCCTCAGTTGTGGTGAAGTGTCCTACCGATGGGCACGATTATTGGCGAACCGTGCGACGGATTTCAAGCAATTTGTCGGACGCACCAAGCCGCCGAAAGGACGCGACGGACAACGCAAACGCATACTTTGCTGCGCCCGCAATCTCCAATCGCTTGCCAGTGGGCTTGGCGCGCCGTTATCGTGCGACATCCATCAACTTCTCTCCAGGTGTTCCATGTTGACTCGTTCCGCGGCTTGCCTCGCCCTGCTCGTATTCGCTTCCTCGGCGTCCGCTCAAGAAGCTAAGTTTCCCTTGGGTCCCGACTCCGCCCGGCACGAGGGCGTGCCCAAAGGTACCGTCACCGAACACGTCTGGAAGAGCCAGGTTTTTGAAGGGACCGTGCGCACGTATTGGATCTATGTCCCCGCCCAACTCGACGCCGCCAAACCCTCCAGCGTGATGGTCTTTCAGGACGGACATGCTTACGTCGGCGAGACCGGCCAGTTCCGCGCGCCCATCGTCTTCGACAATCTGATCCACAAGGGCGAGATGCCTCCCACGATCGGCATCTTTCTGAACCCTGGCCACAAAGGCGAGGAATCTCCCAAGGACGCCTGGAAGGCCAACAACCGCAGCTTCGAGTACGACACGCTCAGCGACCAGTACGCCAGGTTCCTGATCGAAGAGATCCTGCCCGAGGTCGCTAAAAAGCACAAACTGACGGATGATCCAGCCCAGCGGGCAATCTGCGGCATCTCTTCAGGCGGGATCTGCGCCTTCACGGTGGCTTGGCACCGCCCTGACCAGTTCCGCAAGGTCCTCTCGCATGTGGGCAGCTTCACCGACATCCGCGGCGGTTACGTCTACCCGACCTTGATCCGCAAGACGCCCAGCAATCCGCTGCGCGTGTTCTTGCAAGACGGCAGCAAGGACGTCGACAACCAGTTCGGCAACTGGTGGCTGGCCAATCTGCAAATGGAAGCTGCGCTCAAATACAAAGGCTACGACCACAAGTTCGTAGGCGGAGAAGGGGGCCACGACGGCAAGCATGGCGGCCAGATCCTGCCGGAATCGCTCCGCTGGCTATGGCGAGTTGAAGAGGCGAAGAAGGAAGAAACGAAGCAGGGCGAGGTAAAAAAGTAGCGGCACTCATAGTTCGACTGCGTTAGCAGTCCGAATTCATCGGTTGCGACATGTCTCTTTGCGATCTTTGCGCCTTCACTTGAGGATTTCTGGCACTTCGTTTGGCCTCACGCAAAGGCGCAAAGACCGCAAACCACGCAGGCCCCGGCCTGTTCGAGTTAGAGCAGATGCTGGCCGCAAGGCTTCAGCGTTTGAACTACTAGCATGGATCGCTCGTGACTTCTTTTGAGCCGTTCTGGTCACTGCGCGGCGCGATCTTGAGCGAAGGATTGCCACTCCCAGTTCCACTCGCATCGTCACTTCGCGGTTTTTCAGGCCGCAAAGCTTCGCGACTCCGACGCGGCTTCTCACTTGGCAGCTTGCGGGGTTGTAAGTCTTATAATCGTTTCGAACGAACTCGCTCTGGCGCGCGAGCTGCATAGGGGCTACCGTCCAAGGATGGATCTCCAATCGCATTCAACGTCAGGGAGGGCAAACCCATGTTTCGAGCCATTCGCACGCTGATCGAGTTGAGCCTGTTTACGGCAATGTTGGGAGCCCGCACCGGATGGGAATCCACAGCGCCGGCCGCAGAAACCGTAGTGGTGTTTGATCTGCCCACGTCGGTCGCCTGCCGAGACATCACACCTGAAGGGTTTGCGCAGGCCAACCCCGACCGACGCGTGTTCGAGGCCCGGCTCGAGATATCGACGCGCATCGCGGGCGAAGAAGCTCCGATCGAAGAGTTGGCGTTTGAGTTCATCAGTCCTGATGGACGGTGGGCCGTCTACGACTATTTTCCCCGTACCACCGTTGAAGCAGAGTTTGCCGAGCCGATTTGCGTGACCAAGACGCACGAGAATGCCCGTTCGCGAGGAGCTTCGCTGGGCGTGGCGGTCCCGACACCCATCGGCGGAGTCACCCCCGGGTTGAATGGCCAGATCGGCAACAAAGACGTCGTGACTGAGACGGCCAAGCGGATCGCTCCCAAGAAAGCGGTGCTGGTCAGCGGCACGCTCGACGAGGGGCAAGGCGTCTTCTTCGAGTGGAAGCCCTCGACCCAGCATCCCTGGGCCGGCACGCGCGTCCACGTCGTCCACTTCGTGGCGCCGGCCACCTGGCAAGCCGACTGGGGGCAACTGATCTGCCGCACCAAACTGGCGGACTACGGTATATTCCGCAAGTCGCACGACGACCGCGAGTCCATCCGCACTATCGCGCTGCATCGCCAAGGCAGCCGTCTCGGCGCTCAAGCCGCGGCGCAACTCTCGGCCGCGCAATCGAAGTACCTGCGGGCGATCGCTCCTCAAGGCGAATCGGGGGAACGTGCGGCCAAGCCTTTTCTAGGAATCCGCTGGAAACGCGCAGAAGTCGACGGCCTGACTTCCGAAGGCTGGCACGACCGGATGCTCAAGGCTCAGCAATCGCTGTCCACCCTGTCGGGCTCGGGCAACGTGCCGCTACTGTCGCGACGGCAGTAGAACGAGTGGCTGCACTAAAAAATGCGGGCCTCCCAGGGGTTCTTGGCGATAGGGATAAGCAGGCTTCTGTATGGCAATCGTGGAGACACATGGCATTGTGAGCAAGGCACTCAGGCTAGAGCGAATTTTCGAAAATGACCTCAGCGGAAACGTGACCTTGTGATCTGTTGAGCCGTGATTTTCGTCCTAGGCCGGAAAGATTATTGCCACCTCCATGGAACCATGCATGCCTCATGGCCGTTCTTCATTCACTATCTGAATAGGAGTTCCTACTACATGAATGTGAACGCCAGGCCAGTCCTCGCATATCTTTTGAAGCGCAACCACGCTGGGCAATTCTCGCGTCCCCTCGATTCGGATATTCGCGATGCCAGGTATTGCGCAGATGCGACGAAGCTGTCCTTCGTCCACTGGTCGGCCAGACAAGAACACAAAATCAATCCGATGCGAGCCAAAGATCTCGAATGTCGATCTGTCGATTGCTTTATCGAAAGCGCCCAAGAATCCAATACCCCCAAAGTTCTCGAGGGCCAACTTGACCGCATCTCGAGACGGTCCATCTAAGGACGCGCGAAGTCGGACATCGGGCAGCTCACCCCCAAACCACGGCGCATCGCGCACCTCAACTCCGGCGCTCTGCAGGGTGTTGATGGCCCGCGATGTTCTTAATCGATTCCGAACGGGCAGAAACAGAACGGCGGCACAAAGGGTCACCGCAAGTATGAACCGTAAAAGTAATTCGCATCGCGGGATGACCTGGCCTCGATGAACGAAGCAGATACTAAGCCTTGATCGGGCCGCAGGCCACCGATTCCAGATGGTGCTCGGTCTTGTGCACCTCGCGCCACTTCAGGGCGTCGGTGGAGTGAAGCAGGCGGCCCTTCCAGGCTGCGCCGACGTAGACCCCTTGACCATAGGCAATCGTCAGCGGGGCGTTCTCGTTCGGGTGCCGCTCCCATTTCTTGCCGTCGGTCGAGGTAAAGGTGACCCCTGGCCCGACCGTGACAAAACGCTCGCCGGTCCAGACGATCGAGTTCAGATGCTCGCCTTCTTCACCTACCGCGCGGTCGGTCCAGTCCAGTCCGTCGCGGCTGGTCATCCGCAGTCCGTGCAGTCCTACGCCAACAAACACCTCGCCGCCAAAGGCCACGTCGATCAGCGTGTCGACCGCTTTGACCTTGGGCGGGTCCTGCCACTTCTTGCCGTCTTCTGAGACGCTCCGCCGGCCGCGATCGCCGACGCCGACGAACTTGCCACCGCCAAACGCCACGCGCCGCAGAATGTTCTTCCCCTCGATCTGCAGATAGTCGCCCCAGGCGTCGCCGTCGGGTGAGAAGATGGCCACTGGCTTCGAGTCCCCCACTGCGCCGGGATCTCCGCCCACAGCCAGGAACTGATCGAGCCCGTACACCAGCCCTTGCAGCCGAGTGGAGTACTTGCCGTCCTTGGTGCTGGTCTTCCAGGCGGCGCCATCCGTGGTGGCGGCGAACAGATTTGCGCCTCCATAGGTGCCGACGGCCACGAACCGCCCTCCGCCGAAAGCGACGCCTCGATAGACCTCGCCCTCTTTGCCTTCCTGAGCATGCTGCCAGGTCAGGCCATCGGCCGAGGAGATTCGCAGGCCTTGTTGCCCCACGGCCACGAACAGTTGCTTAGCGGTCTGGCGCATGCCGGTACTTCACAGAGGGGTTCGAAAAAGAGAATGGCTCTCCCCCGCACGCTCAAAGCCTGCGGGAGAGAGCCAGTCTAGATCGAGAGCCAAAATGGGGCAAACGCTCCGCCTCATCGCAAGGCCAAGCGACTAGCGTCCTGACTCAGAAGTGCGGTGAGCTTTTACAATTCGACGTTGCAGGTGAGCGGCAAGGCGTTAGCCGCCGGTATCCCCTCTGACAACGCAAATTCATCGGCGGCTAGCGCCTTGCCGCTCACTAAACCACTGCCGACCGATAACCCGCTCTGCGTGAGACACGACATTAGTTTCCGCAGCCACCGCCGGTGACCAGGTACAGCACCAGAAGAATGGGCAGCGGGATGCCCAAGACCCAAAGCCCGGCCCACATGGCGCGATTTCCCATGGACATGATAAGTACTCCTAAAAGCAGGGTGAGTTAGGTTTCTTTCCACAAGCCAAGGAGGGCAATTGCAAACAACATGCCAACCCGCATTGGCTCGCTGGCCGGCGGGATTCTGGCCGCGATGGCAAAGAGTTGGCCCCTTGAGTCGTCGAGCGAGACGTCGATCGAAACGGGTCGTTCGATGAAACGTGGTTTCCGAGAGATCACTCTGCGCGCTGCGAAGTCAACTTAAGCATCGCGCGAAGGGGAGCCCATGCGGCCTTGCTCCGTTCGAACGGGTAGGTTCAGGCCAATTTTCTCCCCCCTGCATGAACCAGGTGACCGGTTCGAGCTCCACCGGTTTGCATCGGATCGAGCCAATATTCGTCGTTCCGGGGGACTTGAGCGAAATGGCGCGCGGTTTGCTTTTTGAACCTGCGGGCGTCCGCAGCCCATGCAACCCGAACGATCAATCAACGAGTCAGCGGTTACACGAAACGACAAAGGAGTATGTCATGAGGAATCTATTCATTCTCGGAACCATGGCTTCGGCCGTCCTGTTGGGATCGACACAGCTTCGGGCCAGTGAAGCGGTCCATTTTGCGACGGCCTCGGCCGCGGTGGCCAACACATCGGCGAACCTCCAGCAAGATCAGTGGCGCTATCGCTACCACAACAACCAGTGGTGGTACTGGATGCCCGGCAACTACTGGATGACCTACAACAACGGCGGCTGGAACCGCTATAACGCGGCAGTCGGCGCCGCAGTCGGAGTGGGGCCGCTGGCGGCCCGTGCGTATGTGGCCCCGCGCTATAACAACGGGTATTACGGCTACAACAACTACGGAAATCGCTACGGCAACTACTACCGTGGCAACCCGTACTACAACCGCGGCTATAATAACTACAATCGCGGCTACTATGGCGGCGGATATCGGAACTACGGCCCCGGCGGTGTCGCTGGCCGAGCGGTGATTCGCGCGATTCGGTAGAAGTAGTCGCCAGCAGCCTCGTCCGCTGATTCCACGCACAGCGGACAACGAGAGTCGACCGGTGCTTTCGAGCGCCGGTCGACTCTGCTTTTTCTTTGATCGCGTATGCCGTTCTCTAGTGTTCCCTGAGCGGCAGGGCGCTAGCCGCCGGTAGTACACGCTGGCGCACCCCATGCGCATTCGTCTTCTCGGATGCGAGTCTGTCTATATCAGCACGCACGCGAAGTGGAATAGCAACGTCTGGGGCCACCGGCGGCTAGCGCCTTGCCGCTCAGTTCCGCTGTCGTCTCGCTCGCCCTGCTAAGTAAGCTCGCTTCGTGTTGGCGATTCTGGAACGTCATTTGCTCCTCATCGTCTGCTCACCCAACTGAATGCTCATCCATACTGAACGAAGGGAGTCCCTTATGTCCCACGAATCTTGCACGAAGCTGACGCTCGAGATCCCACCCGTGCCGCGTGGCGTTGATGCCTGGGCCTCATTGGCCGGCGGTCTTTGGATGGTGGCACTCGCCGGCACGAGCCGTATGCGAGCGCGTGTGCCCGTGCTTGCCGTAGGAGGATGGCTGCTGGCTCGCGGCGCGATGGGTGTCGTCCAAGAACTGAGCCAGATGGCAAAGACCACGAAACCCAAAAACGTGGTACAGCCCAATCCCACGATCCCGGTCCCCGAAGATCCGCTGGATGAAGCGAACTGGGAATCTTTCCCGGCCAGCGATCCGCCCTCGATCACCCCGCCTAAGAAGTCGATCACCTCGAACGGCGTGCATTAGAGCACACCGGGGGCACTACCGATTCGGCGACCAGGCGGGCAACCGCACCCGTAAGGGGACTGCAGCCACGTCGATGTCCTCGCGGGGTTCTCGTTCGGGATAGGAGCGCCGGGCCTCGCGCGGCGCTTCATTCCGATCTTCTTCCCATTCTTCGTCCCGTTCACGCGGCCCCTGAATGGGACGACGCTGCGGTGCTGCCCGCTCCCACGTTCGTTTGCCGCCGACCACAGAGACATCGACCTGCTGCTCGGTGCGTAGTTCGCGCCCCTCGGGCGTGAGATAGCGAACGTACAGGTTCAATGTTCGGTTGTGGGGCGGAGTTCCCGGCCAATCGAGCTCCAGCAGTAGGCCCTCTTCCGGACGCTGCGTGCTGGCCAGTGAAACAATATCCTTGGCGGCAAAGTCCCAGCGGGCCACGCGTGCCTGCGGACCGCTGAAGGTCGGATCGAGGACCACGATCGAGACACTTCCCGCCGGGCGCAACAGCCGGCCCTGAGCGTCGCGCGGTTGCACCACGACATCCAGACCTTCGTCCCCCGACTTGCCGTCGCGATTGCGGCTGCGAGTTCGATCGGCGTCGAGCGTGATCCGCTCTGCCTTGCCATGACCCAACGAAGCGGGCGACGCTTTGGTGCGCGGCTTCTTGGCTTCTTCCTCGATCGGGATTTCAAAATCCCCATCCTGCCAGGGCTCGCCTTCTGCAGGACCCAGGCGCGGATAGTTCGATTTGCCGCCCGAAGGCCCTGTCGACTTGATGCCGCCGTGATTTTTGCTGCGGCTGCTCGGCAGAAACTGTGGTGCTTCGTCGCGCGAGGCCTCGCTGCCGGGCGGACGCTCTACACTCGGCGGCTTCAGCGGCCCGGAAGGTTCGTCGATCCCCGGGGGTAGTTCTACTCCGCCCGGCCGCGGCGCAGGATCGCTTCCCGAATCGCTCTCTGGAAAGAACTCCGAGCGCAACGTTTTGCCGCTCGGCGCGCCTTTGTCACAGGCATTGCACTCGTACTTCTCAACCAGCGCTTCCAGCTCGTAGATGCGGTCTTCCTGAAGCCGCAGATCGCGTTCGAGGAGTTCCTGCGCAGCCGGATTGCGACACCCGGCCAGCAGGCAGCAGACTCCCAGGATATGCGCGAAGTGCTTCATGTTAGCCTTCTCGCGGCGCGTGCTCCCGGCCTGGCGCGAGATCGCGACAAGGCATCAAGAACCGGCCAACGGGAAATGAAACCGACCGACAAGAATTGAAAACCGAATGCTACAGAAATGAGCGGCGCGTGGGCCGCGTAAACCATCTTCTCTTCTACATCGTCGTCTACCAACTACTTCTTGGCCTGCTTCTCCGGCTCTTCCGGCTTAAAGTACTCCTGGAACGAGACGCTCTTGAACCGCGCCAGATAGTCGTCTACCTGGCGGATCTTCTGCATATCGTCCTCAAGCAGACGCCAGGCCACTTTGTGATCGCTGGTCAGCGTGACTTCTTCCTTCAGGTGCAGCGTCAGTTCCACATCGGAAGGGACCTGCTTGTGCTTCTTGAGTGCGTTGTTGACCACCATCCGGGCGAAGGGGGGAATTTTGCCCGGCGTGGTCATGGTGTTGAGCTTGGCGTACCAGTCCGAGAACTGGCTGTACTGCTCCGAGACCTGCGCGCTGGGCGCGTCGAGGGTCGTGAGCTTGTACTCCATCCAGGGGCTCTTCATCTTCAGCACGCCGGTGCTGGCGTCATAGGACTCATCGAACTGCGGATCGGCCAGGAACTTCATGAACCCATCGTCCGAGCTCTTGGCGTACTCGCGCAGGCGTTCCATCAGCTTCGAGACCTCGGCCACTTTGACCTCGGTTCGCATTTTTCGAGCAGGACTAAGCAGCAGGAACCGCATCCGTCCGGGAGCCGGATCGAAGACGGTGATCTCGCTGGGATTCGACATGAAGTCGTAAACCCGGTCGCCGTAAAAGAGCGTCAGGTTTTCGGCAATCGGCTTCGACTTGAGATAGACCTTGCTGTCGATACGAAAGTCATCGGCCAACGCCGAGACCGCCCAGCCCAGTACCAGGGCCAGCGCCACGAAAGCACGAACCGCAGCAACGCGCGACCACATTGAAGAAAGACGCACGTTGACCATGGAGCGAACCTCCCTGTCCGAATCGGAAACACTCTTCCAGGGCGAAACAAAGGCATCCATTGCCTTGGATCCCCGGAAGCGGGGCGTAACGTACTCCAAGGGGGCAGATCGAGGCAACGTCAAACCGGCCACTTCTTGCTCGCGTTCTCGCGCGGCCGGGGATACCGCGCGGCTTCGCGGCCCCCTCCCTTGCCCCGCTTCGCCAATCGAAAGGGTTCCCCATTTCTCAGGGGGGATGCTAGCGCGGGGCTGGCGACTTTCCCTGCGCCAGGTAGTAAGATAAAGTTCTGCCGATGCGTCGCCGATTTGCCACAAGACACTCCCTCCCCCCGGGAAGTCCGACTCCATGAGATGGTCGCTCTTTGTTCTTGGCATCGCCCTGTTCCTGGGCGCCGGTTCTGCACAGGCTGCGGCCAAAAAAGCTGCCAAAAAAGCCGATCCCGCCAAACCGGCCGAGTCCCAGAAGGCCGACGCGAAGCCTGAACCAGGCAAGCCCGAGGCCGCCAAGCCCACGTTCTCTCCCGAGGCGATCGAGCATTTCGAAAAGCACGTCCGCCCCGTCCTGATCGCCCAGTGTCAGAAGTGCCACAACGACAAGGAAGCCGAAGCCGGCCTGCGACTCGACTCGCGCGCGGCCGCGCTGGCCGGTGGCGACGGCGGGGCGGTGATTGTGCTGGGCGAGCCCGATCGCAGCCGCTTCATCAAGGCAATCCGCTACGACGGCGATTTGCAGATGCCCCCCGATGCCAAACTTCCGCCGGCCGCAGTGGAAGCGCTCACCGCCTGGGTGAAGGCCGGAGCTCCGTGGCCAACCGAGCAGCCCGGGGGCGCCGCGGTGCAGAGCGGCATCACGCCGGCGTTCATTGCCCAGGCCCGAGCCGAGCACTGGGCGTTCCGTCCGGTGCAGAACCCGCCCGAGCCCGCCGTGAAGGATGCCAAGTGGAGCTCGACCGGAGTCGACCGCTTCATCCTGGCCAAGCTTGAAGCGGCCGGCATGACGCCTGCGCCCCGAGCCGATCGTCGCACCCTGTTGCGCCGCGCGTCGTTCGATCTGATCGGGCTGCCGCCGAGCTTCGAGGAGATCGCCGCCTTTGAGAGCGATCCCTCCCCCGACGCCTGGTCGCGCGCCATCGATCGCCTTCTGGCGTCGCCGCACTATGGCGAGCGTTGGGGCCGCTACTGGCTCGACATCGCCCGCTATGCCGACACCAAGGGCTATGTCTTTCAAGAGGAGCGTCGCTATCCGTTCTCGTACACCTATCGCGACTACGTGATTCGCTCGCTGAACGAGGACCTGCCCTACGACCGCTTCCTGGTGGAGCAGTTGGCAGCCGACCGGCTCGACCTGGGCGAAGACAAACGCCCGTTGGCCGCCATGGGCTTTCTGACCCTCGGCCGCCGGTTCCTTAACAACACACACGACATCATCGACGACCGGATTGACGTCGTGATGCGCGGCACGCAAGGCCTGACCGTGGCCTGCGCCCGCTGCCACGATCACAAGTTCGATCCGATCCCGACCAAGGACTACTACTCGCTGTACGGCATCTTCGCCAGCTCGAACGAGCCCAAGGACCCGCCGCAGATCGCTGTGCCGGAGAAGACCCCGCAGTTCGAGGCCTACTTGAAGGAACTCGGCAAGCGCGAGGCGGCCCTGAACGCCTTCCTGGAGAAGCAGCGGGCTGAACAGCTTGCCAAGAACCCCAAGCAAGACGTCGCCGGCGACAAGATTGAGAAGCTGCTCGATCGTCCTGGCAAGAACACGGTCCGCGATCTGCGAAAGAAGATCGAGCAGTGGCGCGCCACGTCGCCGTCGGCCCCGCAACACGCCATGGTGCTGAACGACAACGCCCAGCCGCATCAGCCCAAGGTCTTCAAGCGGGGCAATCCCGGCACGCAGGGAGACGCTGTCCCTCGGCAGTATCTGGAAGTCCTGGCCGGTCCGGAGCGCAAGCCCTTCACCGATGGCAGCGGCCGGCTTGAACTGGCCAAAGCGATCGCCAACCGCGACAACCCTCTGACCGCCCGCGTGATGGTGAACCGTGTCTGGCTGTATCACTTCGGCAAGCCGCTGGTCGATACCCCCAGCGACTTCGGCAAGCGGAGCGAGCAGCCGACCCATCCGGAACTGCTCGACTGGCTGGCCAGCAAGTTCATGGAGGAAGGCTGGTCGCTCAAGAAGCTGCACAAGCAGATGATGCTCTCGAGTGCGTATCAGCAGTCGAGCCAGGCCCGGCCGGAGTACGTGACCCGCGACCCCGAGAACCGCCTGCTGTCGCACTACAATCGCCGGCGACTGGATTTCGAGGCCACCCGCGATTCGCTCCTGGCCGCCTCGGGCCGCTTGGACGAAACGTTGTTCGGCAAGAGCGTCGAACTGAGCACGCAGCCGTTCACCAATCGCCGCACGCTGTACGGTTTCATCGACCGCCAGAACATCGACCCGCTGTTCCGTACATTCGACTTCGCCAGCCCCGACTCGACCAGCCCGCAGCGCTATGCCACCACGGTGCCGCAGCAGGCGTTGTTCATGCTCAATAGCCCGTTCGTCATCGAGCAGGCTCGCGGCCTGCTGGCCCGGCCCGAAGTGGCCGAAGCCAGCCAGCCGCCGCAGAAGATCGCCGCCCTGTATCAACTGGCCTATGGACGTCAGCCGACCGCCGACGAGGTGGCCCTGGGTATGGCCTTTGTCGGTGGCACGCCCGGCCCTGCGCAGCCGCTGGTCGTGGCTCCCAAGGTCTGGCAGTACGGTTACGGCGAGTTCGACGACGCGGCCGGCAAGCTGAAGGCCTTCAAAGCACTGCCCCATTTCACCGGACAAGCCTGGCAGGGGAGCGCCAAGCTCCCCGACGACAAGCTGGGCTGGGTATTGCTGACTCCCGCGGGCGGACACCCCGGGAACAACGCGGCCCACGCGGCCGTGCGGCGTTGGGTCGCCCCGCGCGACGGCGTAGTTTCGATCTCGGGCAAGCTGAACCATCCCGAGCAAAACGGCGACGGCGTCCGGGCCCGGGTCAGTTCGAGCCGCAAGGGAAAGGTCGGCGAGTGGGCCGCGCACAAGAGCGAGGCCAGCACCGAGGTCGCTTCGCTCGAAGTGAAGCAGGGGGACACGCTCGATTTCGTGGTCGACTGCAAGGGCGCCCCTGACCACGACTCGTTCGCATGGGCCCCGGTGGTCCGCATCGTCGAAGCGGGCGGTACGGGCGCCGCAGCTGTCGCGGCTAGTGCCGGGCCGAACGAGTGGAGTGCCGAGTCGGGCTTCTCGGGTCCGGATGGAACTCCACCCGCCGCGGCGCTGGGCCCGTGGGATCGCTATGCCCAGGTGCTGCTGCTGGCCAACGAACTGGTGTTCATCGACTGAGCCTCGCGCGCCGCTGAGCCGGGCCGATGATCCTCGAGTTTCTCAATCTCGAAAGGGTGCGAGGAGTGCTCCTCGCCGACGCGCTGCCGGCGAAGATCGCCGCCGCACCGGCCGAAGTTTCGTTCCTGACCGATGGCCGCCTGCGAGTTCGCAGTCAGGAGACGCTCTCGCGGACCGCCGCCACCACCCTCCGTCGGTTGGGCGTGGTGGAGCGGCGCTTTGTCCGCATGCCGGCCGCCCAATCTCTCCTTTGCTGGTACGAGCTTCTTCCTCTCGAACGGCCACGCACGGGCCCACCAGCGACCGCCGGCCGGTCCGCCCTCTTTCTCTTCACCGAGGGGGAGCAACTGGGGCGGTTTGTCGGCGAGATGCTGCGACTGGGAAGCGAAGGCCTGTCGTTTCGGCACCTCGCGCTCGAAGGGAAAGACTGCACCCTGCTCAAGGTGCATCAGCCCCCCTGCTACACGCTGTTGCGTGCGATGGAGCGGTCGATCCAACACTCGGTCGAGCTTCCTCGACCGATCGCCCTGCTCGAGGCGCGCGAACGTGTATGGACCGAAGCCGGCTGCCAGCACCCGATGGCCCATCGATTGGAAGCTCCCCCCGGCGCGGCCCTCTTGATCCGCGACGGGCGTGCCTGGCAGCTCGTTCCCGAGGCGCCGTTTCAAAGCGCGATCGGCCCTCCGTCCCTTGCCCCCATCGTGGTCCCCGAGCGTGGCCACCCGGTCGAGCGCTCTGAGCGAATCACGTTGCCCCTCAAGCTGCTCGCCGCCGAGCCTTCCGCGACCGCCCGGGCCGAACTCTGGATCTTGCAGCGCAATCCGGTCGAGCAACTACAAGCCTTCATCCGCGCATCCGACAACCGCCTGCTGGAGCGGCTCTCCTTTGCCTGGTGCGAGCAAGACGGCCGCACCCGGGTGGCCGTGCGAGCGCGCCCCTCGAAACTGGGGCCGCCGGTGCTGGTGCTTGATGCGCTGGCGCTCCATCCGTACTTGAAGCTGCCGAACCTCTTCCTTCCGATTGGCTGCCGTCTGCAGCCTGCCCTGCGTCGCGATGCCGCCGCCCGTTGCCTGGGATCTTGCGAGGAACGCCTGACATGGCTCGAGCCACGCTCCGGCAGCAGCTTCGCCATCGAGAGTCTGCCGACCGAGGCCTTCCGTTCGTTTTCCGAATGGGTGGAGTATCGCGTCGACGCCCCGCCGTGCGAACTCGTTCCCTGGCAGGCTCCGGACTCCTTCAACCTGGAACGCTTCGTGTGCGGCGACGAGGAACAAGCCCGACTGGCCGCACGTCAGGCACGTCCTCTCGAAGCGCTGAGGGAGAAGGAGGCCAAGCCCGTACCTCGCCCACGCGGCAAGCGCGACGCCGGCAAGGTTTCTCCGCAGGTCCAAGTCGCGCTGGTCCCACTGGGCGCGACCGAAGCCCGCCTGCGCGATCTGGAGGAAGCTTTTCTTGCTGTTCCGGGGCCGCTCGATGACCCGCAGCGTCTTCCTCTGTGGTCGGAATTGGCGGCGATTCACGCGACGCTCGGTCACCGATTCGATGCCGCCCTCTGCTGGTCGCACTGTCTTTGGGACGCCGGCGATCCTTCGGCGGCAGCGAGCTGGCTGGCGGCCGAACGCCAGACAAAGCGAAGCGCCGAGCCCTGGGAGAGCCGATTGCCCCTTGCCGACCCTTCCGACGTGATCCGGCTCGCGCCGGAACTCATCGCCCGGGCCGGCGATCCCCGGCAGCACAGCCAGGTAATGCCCCATCTGGCGGCTCTGCAGCAGTCCATTCTGACGGCCGAATCGCACCTGCCTGTGCGAACCGTCTGGCTTCTCTGGCGGGCGATCGCCGAGCTTTCGGGCGGTGACGTGCTCACGCTGGCCAAAGCCCGCGATCGGCTGCTCGAGCGGCTCTATCACCAGGGTCTGAAGGCCGAACTCGACCTGCCCGGCTTTCTGCGGCGCAATGCCGCGCACGACCGCGACCGATTCCGCAGCATCCGCACTCACATGCGTTCGCTCCATCAACTCGCGCGGCACTGGATCGGGGGCGATACTCCTGCCACCGCGCGCACTGCGGACTACATCGACCTGGTGTTTGCCTTCGGTCTGGCGCGGCTGGGAGAGATCGCCGAGGTCCGCGAACTGGAAGCCTCGGCCGGCGGTCTCGCCGCCTCGGGCGATCCGGTCCATGGCTGGCTGCACGAAGCCTACCTGTATCGCATCGCCGAAGTCCGCGCGGGAAGTCATGCCGCGGGGTTGTTCTCGCCAGCGATTCTCGAGCGACTCCAGCAGTTGGACAAAACCGAGCGTTACAAGGTCGACCGTCTGCGCGAGCATTCGCGGATCCTGGAGCCGCACGAACGAATCGACGCTTCGCGCGGCTGGCGCGGCCGGCATGGCGACGATCTCGATCGGCAGTTGATTCACCTTTCAGAGATTGCCGGCGACCCGCAGCGGCTGCGAGACGAACTGGACCGGCTTTTGTCGGATGGCAGCGACGCGGTGCGGATTGCCCGCTTGCTGGCCAAGGGGCTCGAACTGGCGCCGCGGCTGGGAAGCGACTACGCCGAGCGCCTGCTGGAGCGGACCCTGCGCGAACTCCATCGCAAGGTCGAAGTGCCCATGCCGACGCAGCTTCTGGAACGGGCGCTGTTTCTGGCAGCGCACCTGGGTCAATCGGCCCGCGTGGCCGAACTGGTGGGGCATCTCGATCATCTTCTGGAAAGCCGGGACGCCGAAGAGTTGCCCCGCACCATCGACTCGCTGCTGGGGCAATGTTGCCAGGGAATGCGAAAGTTCGGCTTGCGAGAAGAGATGACCGTCCTCTTCGATCGCGTCGGCCAGCGCATGATCCCAGAGACCGGCTCGACGAACTCACGCGGCGCCGACCGCTGGAACCGCGACACTTACGGCAAACACGGCTCGGAACTCAGCGTGCTCCTTCATCTGGCCTCCGGATGGTTCTATTTCGGGCGGGTCGCGCAGGGCCAGGCAGTGCTCGACGAAGTCCGCGACGTGCTCCAGAACGGACGGCTCAAGCCCGACCACCAGACGGCCGTCGCCCTGGCCTACGTCCGGGCCCTGGGCCATGCGCCGACGGATCTGGCCGTGGCCCGGCTCGAAGAGCTGTTCCGCACGATCGCCGGCGTGAACGACACCCATCTGTCGCAGACGCACTACTCGCGCTCGCAGTTGGGGGTCATCGAAGGGGCTGTCATTTCGCTGGTCAGCGACGAGCAGTTGGTCGACGTGGCCAGCCGCGCACGACTGGACGAAGAAGAGTTCCTGGTGCGACGCCGCATCCACCGCGATGTGGAACAGGCGGTGAAAGCCAGCGGAATGAACCGACCGCGATAGCCGCGGTGCCCTTCCATTCAACTTGTCCCCTCCAGGATGCTTCGCTATGGTGGGAAACCAGTGAACCGGAAAAGGGCAACCCCAAGGACATCGCCGGATGGCTAACCAACTCTTCGCCAAGAAGTCGCTGAAAGTTCTGTTGGAAGAGATGGCCGGCGAGCACCGGTTGAAACGGGTCCTGGGGCCCGTGGCCCTGACCAGCCTGGGAGTCGGCGCCATCATCGGCACTGGCATCTTCGTGTTGACGGGAGTGGCCGCCCGCAATCATGCGGGACCTGGGCTGATCCTCTCCTTTATTTTCGCGGGCTTGGCCTGCGCGTTCGCCGCGCTGTGCTACGCCGAGTTCGCCGCCATGGCCCCCGTGGCGGGCAGCGCCTACACGTACGCTTACACCACGCTGGGCGAGCTGATGGCCTGGATCATCGGCTGGGACTTGGTGTTGGAATACGCCATGGGTAGCTCCACCGTGGCGGCCGGCTGGTCGCACTACTTCGTCAAGTTCCTGGGACTGTTTAAAGGTCCAGGCGGGCAAGCGCTCCTCACCATTCCCCTCTGGCTGACCACCGATCCGTTTACCGCCGCGCATCAACACCGCGACTTCACGACCTCGGGCATGCTGGTCATCGAATCGGCGCACGAGATGAAACCGGCCAAGGGGGCCACGCCCGCTGCGATCGGCCGCACGCTCCCCTTGGATCCCGCCGGCGATGAGTTCAAGGTTGAGCAGGTGGCCATCACCTTCACCGCGGCTTCGACCGCCGAAGTCCTGAAGAAGTACCCCGAGGACGGCAAGGACTCGATCGAACGGGTCCGCGCGGCCCTGGAGAACTCGCTCCTGTTCGACGCCAAGGTCTCGCCCGCCGAGAAGCTGGCCGGCGTGCAGGCCGGCAACAAGGGAGGCTACGACGCCTACGAGCAGACCCCGCTGGTGATCGGCGGTTATCATCTGACCTTCAACGCGGTGGCGATCTCCATCGTAGCCGTCATGACCGTGATCCTGGTGATCGGCATCCGCGAGAGCGCAGGCTTCAACGCGGCCATGGTCTTGGTGAAGCTGGGGGCTGTGCTATTTGTGATCTTCGCCGGGATCGGCTACGTCAACACGGCCAACTGGACTCCGTTTTTGCCGTTCGGCTTGGGCGGGGCCCTGGACGCTGCGGGCGTGATCTTCTTCGCTTACATCGGCTTCGACTCGATCTCGACCCACTCCGAGGAAGCGAAGAACCCCCAGCGCGATGTGCCGATCGGCATCCTCAGTTCGCTCGTCGTCTGCACGATTCTCTACATCATTGTGGCTGCGGTGATCACGGGCATGGTCCCCTATCCGCAGATCCACATCGATGCCCCGATTTCGCGGGCCTTTGAAGACAAGGGGCTCGGCGTCGCGGCGGCGATCATCACCGTCGGCGCTTTGACCGGTATGACCAGCGTGCTGCTGGTGATGTTGCTGAGTCAGCCCCGGGTGCTGCTGGCCATGGCCCGCGATGGGCTGCTGCCTAACGGCTTCTTCGGCGCGGTCCACCCCAAGTTTCAGACCCCGCACAAGTCAACGATCCTGACCGGCGTCCTCTCGGGCCTCACGGCCGCCTGCTTCCCGCTGGAAGCCCTGGGGCACATGGTTTCGATCGGCACGCTGTTCGCCTTTGTGGTGGTCTGCATCGCGGTCTGGATGATGCGGTTTACGCATCCCGACCAGGAGCGTCCCTTCCGCACGCCCGGCATGCACTTTGTGGCGCCAGCCGGCATCGTCCTTTGCCTGGCCATGATGGTGTCACTCCCCGGCATCACCTGGCTGCGGCTGTTCGGCTGGCTGGCCTTGGGCCTGATCATCTACTTCCTGTACGGCATGAAGCACAGCACGCTGGGCAAAGAACTGCGGATGGAGATCGCCACGCACGGGGCGTCCCCTGCAGGTTCGCCGAAGTAGGGGCCTTGTGGTGCAGGCGTCCCGCCTGCTGAAGCGCGAGAATGCCTTGTGGTGCAGGCGTCCCGCCTGCTGAAGCGCGAGAATGCCTTGTGGTGCAGGCGTTCCGCCTGCTGAATTGCGAGAATGCCTTGTGGTGCAGGCGTCCCGCCTGCTGAAGTGCGAGAACGCGGGGCCGCAGGCGGGACGCCTGCACCACAAGCGGACGCTACTTCCGAAACGCCGGATGTTCCGCATCTCCCCCTGATTCGAGATAGGCCAGCAAGTCCAGTATCTCGGCCGCGCTCAGTGTGTTGAGGAGCCCGACTGGCATCGGCGAAACGGGCGACGGAGTCTGCGATTCGATGTCTCGCTTGGCGACCCGTTCGAGCTGGTCGAACGACACCGGGTTGGTCGAAAGCAGAATCGTTGCGTCGTCGCCCGAGACGATCCTGCCGACGAGCACCTTACCCAGCGTTGTCTCCAGGGCCACGCCCCGGTATTTGTCGTCGATGACCTTCGAGGGGACCAGAATCGTCTCCAACAGATCCTTGCGTCCAAAACGATGCCCCACGGCCGAGAGTTCGGGACCGATGGGCGTGCCCGCGCCGCCAAAGCGATGGCAACGATTGCACATCGCCGTGGTGAACAGGGCCCGCCCGCGGTTGAAATCCCGCCCGGCCGCACCGCCGGCCAACTCGCCCGTCAGGTCGCTCACCTGCCAGGCCCGCACAAAAGGCCGCGGCGGCAAAGCCTCGGCAGTGTTCGTCGGCCCGGTGGGTTCGTCGGCCAATAGTGCCGCCAGCTTCGCGCGCTCTTCGGTTGGCGCCGCTGCCATTGCCTCGACACGTATTGAAAAGACCGAGGTCGTCACGTCCCGCCCGCCATCAAACTGGCCCGCCGAGGCGAGCGCGCGGAAGTACTCGCGACGCAACTCAGGCGTCCAGCCCTGCCGAACATTCCGCAGGATATAGAGCCAGTACAGGCGATCCTCCTGCGACGTGGCTGCGGTCAGCAGCGGGATCGTCTTCGCCGCGACCTTGTCCGATTCGAGCGCCACCAATAATTCCGCATCCAGCCGATTGAGTGGAGGAACGCCTGAAGGGAAGCGCCGCTCCAGGCTCTCACGAATGGAGTCGGCGACATGCTTTCTCGGCATTCCCATGCGAGCCAGGCTAACCGCCAAGGACCGTTGCTCTGTAAGCGACTCTTCGATCGAAGGTGAAGAGTTCCGTGAGCTGTTGAGCAAGCCATCGATGAGCGTCTGTTGATCCGCGCTCGATCCGACTCGGGCCAGGGCCAGCCTCTTCGTGGCTTCGGCCAACCCGGGGTGTTCGGCAAATGTCTTTTGGGCCCAGCGTTCGACCGGCTGTCGCTCAAGGGCCACCCGCGCCGCGTTGCGCAGCCAGGGGTCGGGGCTCCCCAAGTGGGGCCAGCATTCATCGATCGCCTTCGGATCGACCAGGCGATGATACCGCTCCAGGCGCTTCCGCAAGTCGCGAGCTTCAGCGGCCTGCTTCAAGCGTGCCATGGCCTCAGGGGGAAGTGGTTCATTCTTCTCTTCGGGTCCCACCCACGACACGCGATACAGCGCCGACTGCGTCCCGCGCCCGCCGGTTACAAAGTACATGGCGCCGTCCGCACCGAACTCCAGATCGGTCACGTTCAGCGGCCGACCCTCGATCACGGTCTCGGCCGTCGCGGAATAGCTGGCCCCCTTGGGCGTGAGATGTACCGCCAGAATCCGGCCATACGACCAGTCGAGCATGAACAAAGCTCGCTGGTAGCGCGGAGGAAAGCGGCTGTGCGTCCCGAACTTGACCGCAGTGGGCGAACTCTTGCCGATGTCCAGATTCGGCGCGGGATGCTCTGCGAAATAGGCCGGTCGGTTGGCGCTCCCTTGCCGCCAGCCATAGTCTCCGCCGGAGACAATGTGATTGACGCGCGTCGAGCGATACCAGGGAAGGCCCAGGTCTCCCTCGTTGTCGGCATCGAAGGTGAACATCTCTCCGTCAGCGTTGAAATCGATGCCATACGGGTTGCGGAATCCGCCGGCCACTAACTCCCAGATCGTGCCGTCGCGATCGGTCCGGATCACATGCCCGGCCGGAAGCGTGGCCTTCGCGTCGAACAAATAGGGATCCCACGAGCAGGGGAGGATGCGATCGTTGCCGTAGTTTCGCAGCGGAGAGTCGGCCGTTTGAAAATCGTCGGGCAGGCGGACGTCGTTGCCGTGAATCAGATACAGAAAGCCATCGGGCCCCAACGCCAGATCGTTCCGTCCGTGCCCGACTCCCCCTGGCGTGGCCTTGAGCAGCTTCACGTCGTCCAGCGTGCCGTCTCCGTCGCTGTCGCGCAGGCGATACAACCCCTTCGAGTTGTTGGCATTGGCATACAGACAGTCGTAGGCCCACAACAGGCCGCGGCATTCCAGCAGCTTGTCGTTCACCACCTCCATCCGCTCGGGCTGCCCCTCACGCGGCAAGGTGTAGCGCAGAATGCCGGGCCCTTCGCGGCCGATGAACAGCCGCCCTTGCGGATCTCGGGCCAGGCTGACCCACGAACCCTCGCCCGGCTGCGAGTTGCGGACCAGCTCGACCTTGAAGCCAGGCATGGCCGCTACGCTGGCAGCTTCGGCTGCTCCCTTGGCCAGCTTCCATTGATAGTAGTCGCCTCGCTCTCCCTGCGGCTCCGCCCAAGGTTGCACGCCCAGTTGCCCCAAGCTAACTGCGGTGATGGTCGCCGAATCAGCCTCACTGGCCTGCCACGACGAGTCGGTCACCAGCTTGGTGCGCGTTCCATCGGCCAGTTCCAGATCAACCCGCGCCAGCACTCCGCCCGCACCCTGAGCGTTCTCAGCATGCAGCACCAGTTCGTTCTTGCCGGCCCGCAGGTCAGACGAAAGATCGAGGATGCCGTAGCGCGTCGTGCCGGCGATGTTGCCCACCTCGCGGCCGTTCAGTTGCACACGCATCCGCGCGTCGGCCAAGCCGCGCAGTTCCGCCTTCTTCACGCCCGCCGGTGCATCGAATTGGCGAGTGAACACAACCCGCTCGTTGGCCCGCGGGAACGAGTGCGCCCATATCCACTGGGGGATCGGTCCCAGCCCGCCGGCTTGAGCAGCGGCTGAGATGCTGCAAGCCGCCGCCAAAGCAAACGCCCGCCATGCAACCCATCGATTCATGCTGCACCTCGATCAGGACGTCGTGGGCCAGCTTGCCTGGCACGGATCACACCAGCCCGACTCGCCAGCGCGCCAGCGAGGGGAACCCTGGACCGGCGGCGCAATTCTTGTGAGGGTTCCCCTCGCTCGCGCGCTCGTCGGGCTGGTGTGGGCAGATTCGTCACCTAGTCCAGCTCTTTGATGAACAGATTGGCAAACTCAATCGTGTCCCCATGATGCTGCAGGGCAATCGGTCCCTTGAGCGGCACGCCGGGGAGTTGGGCGTTCTCAAGGACTAGCTTGCCGTTCAGTTCCACCGTCAGGCGGTCCCCCTTCATCGTGATGACGAAGCGGTTCCATTGCCCGGGCGGCTGATCGGCCCGCAGCTTCGGAGTGACCCCCGCACGGACCTCGGCCGAGAGCTTCTCGTCGTTGCGATACCCGTAGACTTCGCCTGACCCGATCGGCCAGCTCCAGATGTTCACCTGGCTCTTGTCATTGCCGCGCAGGTAAATGCCGCTGTCGCCAAAGTCGTCGATCTCGACCATCTTCGGCGTGCCGTCGGCGTTCTTTTCGTTCTCGCCGGTGGCCAGCACCACGGGGACCTGCTTCTTCTTGGGCTTGGCCGTCTGCCTCCAGTCGGCGATCAGAACAAAGTCGCCGTACTCTTTCTCGCTCCATAGATGCTTCTCTTCGGCCGTGCTCTGGCCGTCGTATTTCAGCACCCAATCACTGGGGACCCAGTGGTCCTTGTGTCCCGGGTCCTGCTTCCAACCGCTCAGATCGACGCCGGTGTAGAGGGATTTGAAGCCGCGATCGGCCTGCGCGATCTCGGCGGCCGGGGGATTCGAACTGGGGAGTTCCCGCAGGTTGATGTTGCGGAAGTGGCACTCGGAGCCTTCGGCCTCGAGACAGATGTAGCCCTTGCGCGGATTGCACTTGGTCCCGCCTGAGACCTCCTTACCGTTCACGCTGAGCTTGATGACGCCGTCTTGGCTCACCACGCGGTAGTGGTTCCACTCGCCGGCCGGCTTGGCCCGCTTCTCGCTGGGCAGGCAGCGCATCCAACCGCCGGGATGCGGCCGGTCCGGAACGAACGTGGCCCCGTGAATCGCAAACACATCGCCGTGACTGCTGTAGTTGGCGCTGTCGCGGCCATCCAGAATCTGCACTTCCATGCCGCGCGTGAAGGGCTGCCCGCGTACCGGCACGTCGTCGGAGTGCAGGAACAGCCCGGCGTTTCCCTTGGGTACCAGGTGCTTCCACTCCAGTTCGATGATGTAGTTCTCGTACTGGCGATCGGTCCGCAGCACGCCGGTCGGAATGCCCGTGGAGACAATCATGCCGTCGCGGACGGTGAAGGTCCCCGGGGCGCAGTTCACTCGCGTCCAGCCGGTCAGATCCTTGCCGTTGAATAGCGGCTTCAAGTCATCGGCCCCGCAGGCTTGCCCGGGCGAAGCTGCCAGCAGCGCGGACAGAAGCAGGAAGACGCCGGCGAGCCAACGGAGTCCATCTGGGGCGTGAAGCATGGCCGAATCCTCAAGAAACGACGGAAACGCAAGGACATCCACAGGGTTGCCCCCAGCATAGCGGCACAGGAGTGCCAAACAAGCAAGAAGATTCAGCGAAACCCAGCCAACGCGGGGTCGCTTGGCGCAATCTATCTGGCAACCACCTCTGGGCAGCCGTCTACCGTTCAAGGAGAGACATCGTGGACATTCCGCGCGCGGACCTTCGTTGCTGGACCCGATGCTGGGCATGCTCGCTCGTGGCTCTCATGGCTCTTGCGCACGCGATATCAACCACATCGCTTCGCGCTGCGGAGCCCACGAACGATGCTCAGCCCCGTGTGATCTCGGGCCTGATCGCGGCGGCAGCGACCCAAGAAGGTCCCTGGCGGATCCTCAACCCGCAGGACCCGATTCCCAACGACGTCTGCCTGCGTTCGGCGTCGGCCGGACCGTGCCGCATCGAGATCGGCGCCGCGTCGCTGGTCATGGAACCCAGCACGCAGCTCTGGATGCGCACATCGGCTCGCGAGCTGAATGTGCGGCATGGAAGCGTGCTGCTTCACTCTGACACCGGAGGCGCCTGGACCGTCCGCTTTGGCGAAGCAGACCGAATCGATCTGGCCGCCGAGAGCACTGCCGAGCTGCGCCGCGATGGCAAACAGATGCAGATCACGGCCTCGCGCGGCAGTGTGATCCGCGAAGCGGCCGGGCGTGCCCGTCAGGCCCTGGGCGCCGGCATGCAGTTGAGCTGGAGCGCCGCAGAACCCGAGGGCAAGATTGTCGAGATCGACCCCAAACGCGCGCCGGTCGCTGCCGAGCGTCAGCTCTCGCAAGGGCTGGGGCAACTGGTGGTCAAGAATCCGGGCTCCCCCGACACGCGGCTGAACGTCGGTCACTACCATGTGAAGGTCACCCTCAGACCCCCGCTGGCCTTGGTCCAGATCGACCAATCGTTCTTCAATCATCTCAACCAGCGGACCGAAGGAACCTATGTCTTTAATCTGCCGCGTGGCGCCAGTGTCTGCCGCTTTGCGATGTACGTCACCCCCGATCAATTGATCGAAGGTGAGATGATCGAACGGCAGAAGGCCTCGGACGTGTACGAGACGATCGTCCGCTCCATGCGCGACCCGGCCATTCTGGAACAGATCGGCGACAACCTCTTCAAGATGCGGGTCTTTCCGATCTTCGGCCACGAGAACAAACGCATCCTGCTCGATTACACGATCCCGCTGGTCCCGGAAGGGGGCATGTGCCACTTCGGGCTCCCCCTGGCCTCGGACCTGGCGCCGGTCTTCGATTTCCGCCTGTACGGCGAGATCCACGGCGTGGCCGATCTCGCGAAGATCCAATCTCTGTCCTTCCCCGATCTCAAGTTCAGCAAGCGCGCCGACGGCGTCTGTGCCTTCGATTTCCGTCAGCCTTCGTACGAGTCGCAGCACGACCTCGCGCTGAACTACCCCGTGCAGTCCACGAAGGAGATCGCGGTGCGGCACTTCGTCGACCAGTTGGCCGACAAGCCCCCGGCCCCGCAAGCTCCCGTCGTTGTCGCCGAGCCCAAGAAAACCAAGAAGAAAGACAAGAAGAAAGCCAAGGTCCTGGCGGCGCAACAGGCGCAGCAACCGGCCTATTTCCTGGCGACCATTCCTCAGGACCATCCCGAGCTGGCCAAGGCCGGGCCCGAAACCCCCGCGTCTCCCGCGGACTTGATCCTGCTCTGCGACACGTCCCTCAGTTCGACCAACCAGGCGGCCATTCGCCGGATCGCACGGATGACGATCGGCAACCTGCGCCCTGTCGATCGCTTTCAGATCCTGGCCGTCGATTCCACCGTCCGCCCGCTGACCTCAGACTGGATCCCGGCTGGCTCGCCTGAACAAGAAAACGCCCTGGAGTCGCTGGCCCGCGAGTTCCCCCTGGGCGGAGCAAACCTCGAAGCGGCCTTCCGCGAAGTCTTGGCGCGGTTCGAGAAGTCCGGCACTCGCCGGCGCGTGGTCCTGTTTGTGGGCGTCGGCAAAGAAACCGAGAAGTCGCTGCTCACCAGCGACATCTATCGCAAGCTGCTCTCCCTGTCCGATCCTCAGCGGATCCACGTCTCCGGGGCGATCCTCGGCGGCAACCCGCTCGACCTGCCTGTTCTGCCTCAGATGATTCGCGCTACCGGCGGGCAAGTCTTTCGGCCCGCCGCCGATTCGGGACGTAAGCTGTTTGCCTGGACACTGAACGGCATGCCCTCGGGCGAGCGGATTAAGTCAGTCACCGCGGCCGGCGTGGACGCCAGCGAGCTCTTCTATTCGGCGAGCTGCCCATCGGGCGAACCGCTGGAGATCCTGGCCCGTGCCCGCCTGTCCGACGAAGTCGTCTTCGAGATCGAAACCGATCGGGGCACGCGGCGCATTGCCGTGAACCTGGCCAAGAGCCCCGAGGATCCCCTGGTCGGCCGGATGTGGGCGCAGCGAAGCATGGACAGCTTGCGGCAGAAGCTGGCCCAAAAAGAAGACGACGCCGAGAAGCTCCGCAAGGCCACCATTGCCCTGTCGCGGGAGTGGTGCCTGATGTCCCCGTACACCGCGTTCCTGGTTCTCGAGAACGAGCAGGCCTACGATCATTGGAACGTCCCCCGCGGCAGGCGGCATCACTATGGGCCCATGCAAGCCACGCCCGTCGCGGCCCCTTCGGCCGACTGGCAAGCGCTCGTTCTCACTCGCATGTTTCCCGATGCCAATGGCTCGCGGCAGGCGCTGGTTCGTCCGCAATCGACCGGCACAGGCGACATTCCCGCCGAGGAACTTCAATCACTCACCGCCGAGGTGCAGAAAGCGCTGGAGCGGCGCGACCCTCCGTCCGCCTTGACGGCCATCGCGCAAGTCCGCGGGCGGTATCCCGCCTCGAAGCAAGAGGACTTCCGCAGGCTCGAAGAGTCCGCCCATGCAATGATGCGCAGCGATGCGGCCCTCGCCGCGATGGGACAGTTCCGTGGGCTGTTCGATCCGCGCTTGCGCTCGATCGATCCGCTCGGGCCGGCGTCGATCGGGCGGCTTTTGCTCCGCACGTTCGATCGCGAGTTCCTCAAGACAAACCCGCACGCCGAGTCGTTGGGGCGTCGCTTCCGGATGCCCGACAAGATGCTCACCCTCGAAGAACTGGTGCAAGGTCTCGAGGGCTGGACCGGCACGAATGTGATCCTTGACAAGAAGAGTCTGGAAGACGAGGGATGGGGGGCGGAAAACGAAGTCCATTTTGAGAGTCTCCGCGGCCGATCCCTGCGCAACGTGGTAAAGGACGCGTTGGCGCCACTCAAGCTGGTGCTGATCGAAGAACCCCATCGGCTGATCATCACCACAGCCGTCAAGGCGGAAGCGTCGATGCGGACGCGGGTCTATCCGGTAGCCGACCTGTTTCAGAAACGCCCCGATTCGGTCCCCAGTCTTTCCGACCCCTACTTCGACACCAACGAGTCGGCGGCGGCCCGCATCCGGGCCAAGCTCAAGAAACCGACCACGCTGGCCTTCCGACGGGTGGCGCTCGACGAAGCGCTCAAGTCGATCGGCAGTTTGATCGACGACAATATCCGCCTCGACAAGCGCGCGTTGGAAGATGAAGGAGTCGACTCCGCGACCCCGGTCGACCTTCGCTGGCGCGACGTTCCCGCAGGCGAGGCCCTGCACTGGATGCTCGATCCGCTGGGGCTCGACTACATGATTCGTAACGAGGCCTTGGTCATCACCACCAAGGTCAATCTCGAAGAGCATCTGATCGTGCGGCTGCACTCGGGCCGAGGGATCATCGACGAGTTGCCCGCCCAGCGAGTGTTGCATGGCCGGCAGGGTTCCGGGCAGTTTGCCGCGGGGGGCAGCACCGGCTTGAACGGCGCCATGGGCGCAGGCTTCTTCGGTGGCGGAGGTGCGGGTGGCGGCGTGGGAGGCGGCTTCGGCGGCGCCATGGGCGCAGGTGGCGGCGGAGGTGGTGGCGGAGGTGGTGGCAGCGGTGGAGGTGGTGGTTTCTTCATGGGAGGTGCGGGTGCAGGTGCAGGCACCGGCGGAGGCGCAGAAGCCGAAGCGCCGACGAACGTCGGCGTCGCGCCCGAGGAACCGAACGAGAATCAAACATCGCAAGCCGACTCCGAGGTAACCGCGTGGGACGAAGTCGGCGGGCGTGGTTCGGTGGAGACCTTCGAAACGAATCTCACGCTCACGGTTCGCCAAACGCAACAAGTCCACGAGCAGTGGGATTTCGACAGCGCCATCGACATGATTACCTCGAGCATCGAACCCCAGTCGTGGGACGAAGTCGGTGGCCGAGGAAGCATCCAGGCCTGGCCCTATAGTCGGGACGTCATCCTGGCAGCGACGGAGAAGACTCACGAAAAGATCGACCACCTCTTCGACGAGCTCCGCGCGGCTCGTGCCAAACCCGACGCAGCGCGCCCCGAGCGGTCGCTGGCCTGCGTGCCCAACCTTTGGGACCCCGATTCGCTGATCGAAGTGCTGACCCGAACTGTCCGGCCCGAGAGCTGGGACCATGTCGGCGGACGTGGCTCGTTGCAGCCGGTCGACGCCTCGCAGGCGCTGGTTATCTCGGCCGATCCCGACACGCATCGCGAGGTGAGCGAACTGCTGCTTCAGATGCGGCGCAGCCAATACGCGCAGCGAACCGGCCACCCCTGGCGCGGCGAGTTGTCCGCCAGCGGCCGCCTGTGGGATAACCTGGGTGGACCGGTCGTGGGGAAAAACTACCTTCGGCAGGCGGCTCTCCCCGCGCCCAGTCAGGCAGCGCTCGAAGCCCTGTCGGTCCGCCGCGAGCCCGGCGACGGCGCCTGGCAGTTCCTGCGCATGGTCGACGGCCAGCCTCGCGACAAGTTTTCCTTCCAGCGTCGCGGCGAGCGGATCGAGATGGCCTGGGAAGACCGCGTGATCCGTGTCGAAGGTGAGCAGGCCACGATCCTCTATCCGGGACTGTCGCTGATGGAAAGCGGCCGCTGGGGGGACGAGTTCCGTGCGTTGATGGATCTGTACCTGCCGGCCATCATGCATCGAAGCAATGCCGAGCTCGCCCGGCTGTTCGAGATTCAACCGGGGGCCGAGCCCCAGCCCTTTGCCAAGCAAAAGGGCGATGGTGAACGGCCGACGGAGTTCCTGACCGAAGTGCTGTTCCTCGTGCGAGACGCCCAGGGAAAAGTTCTCGAGCAATCGCGACCCCTGCTGCGGGTCCTTTTCAATCGCCGCACCGGCCTCCCCGCTGTCTGCACGGCCGTGATCGCCGGCCAGGATGTCGTGCGCTACCGCTTTGCGGACCCGGTCGACGGTCAGGCGACCGAAGCCGCCGGCCAGCGCCGCGTGCAGAAGACCTATTGGCGCACGATGGTGGTCGAGACGGCCGCCGGCAAGCGCATCGAAGAGTGGCAGATCCACGCGGTTCCTGAAGGGGAAACGCTCAAGGACTTCGCCCATAGCGGGGAAGGCTTCGCGAGCCTGGATAAAAGCAGCTCGGCGGCCGAATCGAGCCTGTCGCTGGCAGGTGTGTTGGAAGCGGCCCGAGCCGGAGATATGTTGACCGCCTCGAGCGGCCTCAAGACGCTGCTCTCCAAACAGCCGAATCAGCCGCTGCTGCGATTGCTGCGGGCCTGGTGCTACGACCAGGACCGCTCGCTGGGCTCGGCCGAGCAAGCGTTGGCCGATCTGCGTCTGGCGGCCGGCAGCTCCCACGCAGGACTCGAGCAGTTTCTGCTCCATACGCGGCTTGCATTCCTCACGCCGCGCGAGCACTACGAGCTGGCCGCACGGATTCCCACGGGCTCGCTGTCGGTCGAAGACTTCAGCGAGCTGGCCGAGCTGGCAGCCTCTGCGTCGCTCTTCGATGCCGCCATCGCACAGCTCGACGCGGCCGTCCGCCATGCCCCCGGCGATGAAGCCCGCTGGCAGATCGAACAGATGCGAGTCGACCTGCTGCTGCGCCAAGGGCGTCGAGCCGACGCCTGTGTGGCCGCTCGCAACTGGGTCCGTCTGGACAAGCACACCAGCGAGCAGTTGTCGGCCCTGGCGACACGACTGGCGCAGGAAGAGCAGACCCAAGCCGCCGACGAGCTGCTGACGCTGGCCGCCAAAGATCGCCGGCTGCTCCCCGCCGCGCAGTTGAAGTTGGCCCATCAACGGGCGAACCTCTTCCAGGGTTTCGCACGCTGGAGAATTCTGCTGCCGGCCATCGAGCGTCTGCCCGCCAGTTCACCGGAACGAGAGAGCGAGTTCACCCAGTTGGTGAATGACATGACGCGGCAGTGGAGCGATGTCGATCGGGCTGTCGGCACGCTGGCGGAGCTGGCCTCCGACCCGGGCATGCGACGGAGGCTCTTCGAGCGTCAGGCGGAGCTGACGGACGATTCCAACGTGGCGAGCGATCGCTACTGGAGACTGCATCAGGCCCGCCCGTTGAACAGCGAGATGATTGAGAACGCCTGCCATGCCTTCTATGACGCGGGACACTTCCAGCGCTCGGTCGATCTGCTGGAGGGTGAGTTCCGTAAAGGCCTGGCATCGACCCCCAGGTTGCGTTACGAGTTGGAGCAGGCCTATCTCAAGTTGGGTCGCCAGACGGACGCCGATCGGGCCGCCGTGAATGAGTGATGCGAGGCAGAGTGTCGGCCGGGTGGCTCACCGCGACGCGCAAGGTTCATAATAAATTTTAAATAGACTGAAAATATGTTTTATAAATGACAGTTATTTGGTATACTGCGGTTGGGAGACGGCCCTAAGGGAGTGCCGCGAGGGTATTGGCCGGCAGGGTGCGCATGACCATCGACTCGAAAACTTACGCGCCCCGTGTGGCCTCCGTGTCCCAACTCGAAAAGTTACACGCTCGGTGAGAGTCCGCGCATGCGGGTTCCGTCCGTAGTCCCAAAGGGGCGTACTCCGATAGCCTGGGGCGCAGCCCCAGGTCCGCGACCACATCGATCCTGGTTCCTCCCTTGGCTTCGGCTACCTGGGGCTGCGCCCCAGGCTGTCTTAGGGCGCCCCATCGGGACTCGATGCAGCGCCCCGGCCACGTTTCAACCCGAAGAGTTACATGTCCCCCGCAGCGCAGGCATCCCGCGGGACCTCGGTGTCCCAACCCGCAAAGTTTCAACCATGCCGGCCGCATTGGATCGCCTGACGACCATCAACCCGAAAACTTACGCGCCCCGTGTGGCCTCCGCGCCCCGTGTGGCCTCCGCGCCCCGTGTGGCCTCCGTGTCCCGTGTGGCTTCCGTGTCCCAACTCGAAAAGTTACACGCTCGGTGAGAGTCCGCGCATGCGCGTCCGCCTTCCGTTCGTAGTCCCAAAGGGGCGTACTCCGACAGCCTGGGGCGCAGCCCCAGGTCCGCGACCACATCGATCCTGGTTCCTCCCTTGGCGACTGCTGCGGCAAGGCCGCAGCAGTCGCCAAGGGATGGAAGCTGCTTTGGCTTCGGCAACCTGGGGCTGCGCCCCAGGCTGTCTTAGGGCGCCCCTTCGGGACTCGATGCAGCGCCCCGGCCACGATTCAACCCGAAGAGTTACATGTCCCCCGCAGCGCAGGCATCCCGCGGGACCTCGGTGTCCCAACCCGCAAAGTTACAACCATGCCGGCCGCATTGGCTCGTCTCATGACCATCAACCCGAAAACTTACGCGCCCCCTGTGGCCTCCGCGCCCCGTGTGGCTTCCGCGCCCCCTGTGGCTTCCGTGTCCCAACTCGAAAAGTTACACGCTCGGTGAGTGTCCGCGCATGCGGGTTCCGTCCGTAGTCCCAAAGGGGCGTACTCCGATAGCCTGGGGCGCAGCCCCAGGTCCGCGACCACATCGATCCTGGTTCCTCCCTTGGCGACTGCGGCTTTGCCGCAGCAGTCGCCAAGGGATGGAAGCTGCATTGGCTTCGGCTACCTGGGGCTGCGCCCCAGGCTGTCTTAGAACGCCCCTTCGGGACTCGATGCAGCCCCTGGCCAGGCTTCAACCCGAAGAGTTATATGTCCCCCGCAGCGCAGGCATCCCGCGGGACCTCGGTGTCCCAACCCGCAAAGTAACCATGCCGGCCGCATTGGCTCGTCTCATGGCCATCAACCCGAAAACTTACGCGCCCCCTGTGGCCTCCGCGCCCCCTGTGGCTTCCACGTCCCCTGTGGCCTCCGCGCCCCCTGTGGCTTCCACGCCCCCTGTGGCTTCCACGTCCTTTCGGGGCTTTGCCCGCTCGATCGAACTTTCATCGCACGCCGTCGCTCGGCCCTCCCCTCTTGTCTGACCATTTCCGGGCACTAAACTAGCCCTCTTGCCCCCTTCACCTTGCCGTGGCCGTGCCGCGCCTGGGGCGACGCTCGTTCACTCTCCCGACACGCACACCCCGTTGGAGTTTCGCAGCATGGCCAAAAAAGCGGGCACCTATCGCTTCAGCTTCGGACCCTGGAACATCTCGACCGGCGCCGATCCATTCGGACCTCCGGTTCGCAAAGAGGTCGACTTCGCCAAGAAGATCCGCCAGTATCGGGCTCTCGGCTACACGCACGTGCAACTGCACGACGACGACGTGGTCCCCGCCGATTGGGACCACATCCAAACCGAGAAGGGGGTGGCCAAGGTCAAGAAACTGCTGGACGACGAAGGGCTGACCGGCGAGTTCATCGCGCCCCGCCTGTGGGAAGACGCCCGCACCGTCGACGGCGGCTACACGGCCAACAGCGCGGCCCATCGCAAGTACGCCCGGGATCGTTCGCGGCGGTCGATCGACATCGCCAACATGATGGGCATCGACCTGATCGTGTTGTGGCCAGCCCGCGAGGGAACTTACATCCGCGAGTCGAAGGATGCCGCCGCGTCGGTCGGCCGCATGGTCGAGGCCATCGACGACATGCTGGCCTACGACAAGAAGGTCCGCATCGTGGGCGAGATGAAGCCCAACGAGCCGATGGACTCGACCTTTTGCCCGTCGGTCGGCCACTTCGTCGGCCTGACCTATCGGACCAGCGCCCCGGAGCGGGTCGGCGTGCTGATCGAGAGCGCTCATAGCATTCTGGCCGGCTTTGATCCCTCGGACGACATGGCCTATTCGCTGTGGCACAACAAGCTGTGGGGCGTCCACCTGAACGACCAGAACGGCTTGAAGTACGACCAGGACAAATCGTTTGGCTCGGTCGATCTGCGGCGGGCCTTCAACCAGGTCTGGGTCCTGGACCGGCACAAGTACTACGACATCGGCGTGGTCGGCCTGGACGTCAAGGCGATGCGGACCACCAAGCAGGCCGACGACACCAAGCATCTGGCCAACAGCATCAAGATGTTCCACCACCTACTGGGGCTGGCCCGCAGCATTGACGAGAAGAAGGTGGAAGAGTATCGCCAGGCCCGCGACTACGAGGCGCTGGAGATCTACGTGCTGGAGCACCTGCTGGGGAAGTAACGCCGGCACCCTAAGGCATCGCCGCTGGGCCGGGGAGCCCAGGGGCGGGCATTACTTTTGAGCGTTCTCTTGCGGCGCGTGCTTAGCAAGCTCCTTACCGCACGATGGGCAAAAACTGGCGTTCTTGGCATGCGGCTTGTCACAGAAGGGACAGCGCGCCGTAGCGAGGTCTTGTTCAAAGACAGGAGAAGTGACTCGGAAGCTGAGGAACTTCCATTCGCCTCCGACCTTCTTCATGCTGGCGATCACGACGCCATTTCCTTTTTCGAACAGGGCATCGTAGGTGACATCGGCGTAAGAATCGGCGTTTTGCTGGCGTGCGCTGAACGTTCGCAAGGTCTTACTTTTCAGGGCGCCCAGTCGCATGGCAACGGCTTGGCCCGTGGCCTCGTACTGCTCCTTCGTCGCTACACTTCGAAGTTCCTGCGTCGTTTCCGTTTGGTAAGTATCCGAAAACGTCCCGTCTTCCATGGCAGAAAACATGGCATCAATGCGCGGCGAGATGGCTGCGTCCGTGTTCTTGTATCCGACGTACAACAATCCGGCGCATGAAGCGATTCCGATAATTCCCAGACTCGCACATGCGGCAAGAATGATTGCAACGGTTTTCCCTGTGGACATGTCAATCCGCCTTCGTTTGGGAGATGTAAGCAGGGAACTCCGATGCCAGACGCGCTGCCCGGATCGCCTTGTGATCTATCCTGTCAGGCCTAGGAAAGCAAGGATTTCAAGCTGGGGAAGTAGCAGTTATCGCGTCGCCACAAAAAACACGCGCGGCATGGGGAAGACCGTGATGCCCTTTCGTACGGGATAGGCCGCCTGCAGACGCTGGCCGACGGCGCGCTCGAATTCCCGCGATAACTCCGGCGACAAGCGATCCAGCAGCGGCCGCAGGCCCGTCCCCTTCAGCCATTCCAGCACGGGGTTCTCGCCCGTCAACACATGGTAGTAGATCGTTTCCCAGGCGTTCACCTGAAGTCCGAGATCGTGCAGGCGGTCGACGTACCAGACCAACGGCTGGATCGACTCGCGATGCAGACCGATTCCTTGCAGCGAGGACGACCAACGGGGATCGGCCATCGTTTCGTCGATGGCGATTTGGCTCGCGGTATGAAAGCGATTGGGCATCTGCACGGCCAGCACCCCTCCCGGCGCCAGCATGTCGGCCAGTCGGGCGAGTTGCCGGTCGTGATTGGCGATCCAGTGCAAGGCGGCGTTGCTGACGATCACGTCACACGGGACGGTTGCGGTCCAGGTGGCGATGTTGGCCTGCTCGAACACAAGCCGACCCGGCAGTGACTGTCCGGTCGCTTTGGTCAGCATCTCGGGCGAGCTGTCGACGCCCAGCACTTGCGCGGCGGGCCAACGCTCCGCCAACGTGCGGGTCAGCGTCCCCGGGCCGCATCCCAGGTCCACGATTTGCCGCGGGGCTTCACTTCGGATCTGCCCCGCCAAATCGAAGAACGGCCGGGCCCGTTCGTCCGCGTACTTCTGATACTGCTCAACATTCCACATGCGAAGGGTCCTGCTAACTCCAGCGGGCATCGTCCCAATGGTCTTCTTCTGTCCAGATCACCTTCGATAGATCGGTCTGCCACCATTGGACAGAGCGGAATCGGGCGTGGCGAAAATCTGCAATTCGCACATCAGCGGCGCAAATGCGAGTGTGATTCAGGTTCGCCCGGACCAACCGAGCACCAAACAGGCTGGCTTCCGAAAAGTCCGTATCGGTCAGGTTTGCATCGCTCAAATCGGCGTCGGTCAAGCAAGCGGAACGCAAGGTTGCGCCTGTCAGATTCGCGAAACTCAAGTCGGCCCCACCGAGATGGGCATGGCGAAAGTCGGCATTCATCAGATGCGCCGCCAGGAGCAGCACGCCCAGCATGGCCGCCCAAAGGAACGATGCACCGGTCAGGACCGCCCCCTGGAACCGCGTCCTCCGCAGCATCGCCCTTTGGAACCGGGCTCCCGTCAGATCCGCGCGCTGAAATTTGGCGCCCGATAGGTCGGCCTCGGAGAAGTCACTGCCAGGCAGGCAGGCCTCGCTCAAGTTAACGCCCCGCATCACCACGCCGCGAAAGTCGCGCCTACCTCGCGCATAAGCTGACAGCAACTCGCGTCGTTTCATCGACAGGTTCCCCCTCGCTCGCAACACCATGATGGATTGCCGTGCCTCCACTTGGCCTTCGGGTGGATCCTAACACCCTCGCGGCCGCCGGGCACCGGCCGCGCCGCTTGCAGGTGGTTTTTCGCTCGCGTATGGCGTAAAAGGAACTTCTGGCTGCGACTCAGCAAACCCGCACTTGAAGGTTAAGGAACACACCTCATGTCCGATCTCTCTCGACGTGCCTTCGCGGGCATTACGGCCGGCGCGCTGCTGGGATCCGCGGCCCGGCTTTCGGCCCAGGAGAAGAAGGCCGAACCGCTCCCAGGGGACGCGCCCCCTCCGGCGCCCAATGAGGCCCCCTTTGAGCGCGACTACACGCCACCGTCGTTCAAGCCCTCGTGGAAGAAGCCGCAGATCAACCGCCTGCTGGTGCAGGATTTTGTGATCTATTCGCACACCGACGCAGACATGGTGAAGAAACTGCTGGGAAAAGAGCCCGGCCTGGCAGTGGCCACCATCAACTGGGGCGCCGGCGATTGGGAGAGCGGTCTGGGGGCGGCCTCGCACATGGGGCGTCGCGACATCGTGGATGTGTTGCTGGAGCAGGGGGCCCGCGTCGACATCTTTTGCGCCGCGATGCTGGGGCTGCTGGACGTGGTCCGGGCGTTCATCACATTGCAGCCCAAGCTGATCGACGCCAAGGGGCCACATGGTTTCTCGCTCCATTTCCACGCCCAGGTCGGCGGAAAGCCGGCCGAGCCGGTGCTCGATTACCTGCAATCGGTGAAAAAAATCGAAATGAAACCGAATCCCTTCTTGCAGAAGCCGGAAGAGAAAAAGGGCGAGGAAAAAAAGGCCGACGAGCCCAAGAAGAACGAGAAAAAGGAGTAGAATACGGAAGGCAGGCCCTGTGGCGAAATCGTGGTGAGATGTCCCCGTGCCTCGTGAGCAGATCGAGTCATGAAGCGATTCCACGACTACGACAGCGATCGTTATCACACGGCGATCGCGGCCTCGCTGATGTGCGTGCTGGTCGCCGGCACCTTTTTGTTGGTGGCCAGCTTGGCGCTACGCATCGAGCTGACTCGGCCTGCCTTGTACTTCGGCGCCCTGCTGTTGCTGGCAGGCGTGGTGCAGTTGGCCGGCTGGCACGGCTGGCACGGGATCATTGCCTGGCTGCGGACGGCCCCCTGGCGGTCACGGCCGCGCGAGACGGTGGTCTATCGCTGGAAAAAGGCGGCGCTCCCTCCGCCGGAGGAAAAGATCACGCCGCGGAGTTCGGCGGAGTCGACGTGGCACGCCGGCGGGGAAGGATAGCGGTTGGTTGAAGCGTTTGTGGGAAGGACACCAAGGACCGCTGGGGGCATTGTGGTTTGATTTCCAACGTTTGCTGACCGCGCTGCGTTGGCTTGAGCCCCGTTCACGGGGCTTCTTCGGCGAAGCCGTGCTAGGCCCGTGCTTTAGCACGGGTACACCTGCGGAAACACAATCGTGAATTCCATGTTGAAAGATCATTGGGCCCCGTTCACGGGGCTTCTCGCGGAATCGGCTTCAGCCATGGAATCGCCACGGTAGCGCTCCCTTGGAGCAATCGCTGACGTTCGTGGCTCAAGCCATGGTGCGAGAAGCCCCGTAAACGGGGCTCGAAATGCAGAGTAAGAAAGAACATCGTGCGGGCTTCACGAACCCGTGCTAAAGCACGGGCCTAAGACGGCTTCGCCGAAGAAGCCCCGTGAACGGGGCTCAAATCACTCGGCGAAGAAACTTCCCTGCGGACAGGGGCGACTCAAGAGCCGTTGGCATCCCTTCTCGAAGAATTAATCTCCACCCTTCATTCGCTCGCCATGCAGATCCGAATTCAGTACATGTCGCAGATCAAGTCCGCGCTGGGGCTCCGCAACGACACGCTCCAGCTTCCCCCGGCGTCGCGGATTCTGGATGTCCTTTCGGCCCTGGCAGCACGGCACGGGGCCCCGTTCACCCGCTTGGTGCAGACCGAGGACGGCCGCTGGCAACGTTCTCTGCTGGTTTGCGTGGGCAATCGCCAGGTCGTGCTGGAAGACGAGACGCCGCTGGCGGAGGGGGATGTGGTGACGCTGGTGACTCCCATCAGTGGTGGGTGACAGAAGCCCGTGACAAACGCCCGTGGGCAGGCTACAAGAAGGGCTCAAAGGACAGGCTGGCCGCGCTGGGACGCGAGGCAGGCAGGCAGGCGTTGTTAAGTTTCGCGCGCGATGGATCGCGCCAGATCTCGCGATAGACGGAGTTACCATGGCAGCGTCACCCAGCCTGCTGCTTGTTGAAGACAGTCCCGAAGATTACGCCACCACGGTCCGCGCCCTGCGCAAGACCGGCATGATGGGCGAGGTCTATCATTGCGAAGACGGCGACGACGCCCTCGACTTTCTCTACCATCGCGGCAAGTTCCAGAATCCGGCCGAGTCGCCGCGCCCCTCGATGGTGCTGCTCGATCTCAATCTGCCCGGCACCAGCGGGCGGGACGTGCTGGAAGAGATCAAAGGGGACGACGAGTTGAAGACGATTCCGGTCGTCATACTGACCACCAGTGCCGACCAGCGCGACATCGAAGCCTGCTACCGCGCCGGCGCCAACAGCTATCTGAACAAGCCCGTCGATCTGGACGGCTTTGTGCGATCCATTCAGCGTTTGAAAGACTACTGGTTCGAGATCGTGGTGCTGCCTGCCGCCCGCTAGGAGCGGCTGCTTGCCGGGGCTTTTGGAATGGATCCTGAATCCGACTACGGCGATCTGCACTCGCAGCAGTTCAGCCTGTTTCAGTTGCTGCTGCCGTTCTACAGCGGCTTTGCGCTGCTCTACGGGGCCTTCTGGCTGTGGATGCTGATCGACTGCATCCGCAACGAGTCCGAGCGCAACGTCTGGATCTGGGTGATCATCTTTCTGGGGCCGATCGGCACGATTCTGTATTTCTTCATGCGCGTGGCGCCGCGGTTGGAAGTGCCGATCCCCAAGCCGATGTTCGTCGTCCGCTGGCAGCGGCAGCGCGAGCTGTGGGCGGCCGAATCAGCCGCCCGAAACATCGGCAACGCCTATCAGTTCGTGACGCTGGGGGATCTGCTCCGCGAACTACGCGAGCCTGCCCGAGCGGCCGAGGCTTATGCCAATGCTCTGAAGAAAGAAGACAAGAACGCGCAGGCGTTGTGGGGGATCTCGCAGGTCGAGATGGAGCGCAAGGACTACGGGACGTGCCGGCAGCACTTGGAGCAGTTGCTGGCGATCGATCCGCAATACAAGTTCGGCGAAGCGTATCTGGCGTACGCTCGGGTGCTGCTGGCGCTGGGAGACAAAGCAGCCGCCAAGGCCCACCTGGCGGGAAGCATCCGTCGATGGAGCTATCCCGAGGCTCACGTGCTGCTGGCGGGTCTGCTGCTGGAAGACGGCGAGCAGGCGGAAGCGCGGGGGCACTTGGAGACGGTGGTGATTGATATGCGCGGGGCGCCGTCGTACAGCTACCGCCGGAACCGGCAGTGGGTGCGAAAGGCCAAGGGGATGCTGGCGAAGCTGAAGTAGACGCAGGGAATGCTCAAGCATTCAGAAAACGGGGTCTTCAGCAGAATCTGTGCGTAGAGTTGGGGCAAATTGGAAAACGATGCGAAATTCCGTGGGGCGTAGGATGCTGGGATTCGGGGGAGGAAGGGAGTTGTCCACAGATGTCGTAGATAGACACAGATAAAATACCAAACGAGCCAACGGGAAAGAGGACTTCTTCTTCGCTTTTATCTGTGTTGATCTGCGACATCTGTGGACAACCCGGTCTTCTGTCTTAGTGTTTGTCTTTCTTGAATTCGGGTCTTCAGCAGAGGACGCCCCAACTGTATTGGTCAGCCTGTTATTGGGCTCATATTTCAATTGCAATTCCGCACTGATCTCGTACTTGCGATCTTCCCAAGAAGCGGCTCCCGCGAGCCCCGTTTGCCGAGCCGCCGAGCAGGCCTGCCGATGCGTCATCGCCTTCATTCGCCTCGGTGATTGCGTCCCTCGCGGGCCCACGAACAGCTTTTCCACACGTCATGTTCCCCTTCATTCTTAGCAAGCCCCCCATACGAACCCCCTATCTTCCGCATTTTTCCAAATTTATTTCCCCAAAGGTGCACAAGTGAGTCCATTTCGCGACTCAGCCCTAAGCCTTTCGGTGTCAATACCAATCTGGGCTTTGGACGGCGCAAAATCAAACTTCATCGAGCCCCTAGTAGGTAGGGGGTCGCCGGCACAGATTACCCATCTTCACACCTAGTCCCTTGTCCCCGTCCATTTCGCTTCCTAGACTCGCCCCGCAACATCGACCCAGCCTTCCCAGATTTCCCTCGGTCTGAGAGCAACGGGACAAGGACAGTGTTCGATGGGGTGAGTTTCAAGGACGACTTTGTTTCAAGGACGACGTTTGTTTCCCATGGATCGTTGGAAGAAAGGAGGACAAGAGTGAATACTCTTATCCTAGCTCTGGCCCTGGCAAGCCAAACTGAGGCCCCGGCCACCGCAACCCGCGTGCAACCTGTCGCTCACGCTAGCGCCGTGATGACCAGCTACGACGACGCCTATCGGACCGCCATGCGGGACGGTCGGGGTCTGGTGCTGATCGTCGGACAGGACCGCTCGGCGATGGACAAAGTGGCGGGCGACACCGATGGCAGCAAGTACGTGCTGACGGTCGGACGTCCCGACTTCAAGCTGCAGCCGGGCGTGTACCGCTATGACTACAAGGCTGACGAGAAGCGTTTGATGCTGGCTCCGGCTTCGGCCACCACCAGCTCGACAAGCGCCGCGACCCTGAATTCGTCGATGAACTCGACATTCATGGGCGGTGGCTGCCCCAGCTGCAGCCGCGGTTTCCGCCGCCGCTAAACATTTCGGCCTGAAGCCCGCTCCCTGCGCAATATTGAGCGAACCCTTCACCCGCCGATGCAAACTTCTGAGCCCGTCGGATCGCATGATTCGGCGGGCTCATTTCATTGGGATTTGAGCGAGAGCCGGGGTAAACTTCGTCGCCGTTCTCTCCCTACTCCCTCTCGAAGCCCTCTCATGCGAAGCACCGCCTGGATCGTTCTTCTCGGCAGTTCCCTTCTGATCGCCCACTCCACGCAGGCGGCTGAACCCGCCAAGCCGGCGGCGCGCCCCGTGATCGGCGACCTGCTCGGCGTGAACGGCCACACGGTCCAGTTCCGCCCCAAACTCTATCGCCCGGTCTGCAAGTTGGTCCGCGACTATCACAGCATCGAGTGGGACTTGGGCAAAGAGACCGACTTCGTTCCGCAGTTCCCCTTCGCCCGCAATAAGGTGAATTGGGAGACTGTCTACGGGCCCTGGCAGGCGGAAGGGTTTGTGATCGATTGCTCGATCATGTTCCCGCATACGCCGCAGGATAAGTGGAAGGACCTGGATCGCGACGCCCGGGCCTACGGCGAGAAGTTCGCCAAGTTCTTCGGCCCCTCGTCCGAGAAGAAGCTCGTCTCGTCGGCCGAGATCGGCAACGAGCCGGGGCACTACGACGACGCCCACTACCGCCGGCTGTTCGAGAACATGGCCCGCGGCATGCGCGCGGGCGACCCCAAGCTCACGATCGTCACCTGCGCAGCGGTTCCCGGCAAAAGCCACAAGTACGCCAAGAGCCTGGAATGCGTGAAGGGCCTTGAAAGCTTGTACGACGTCATCAATCTGCACAGCTATGCCGAAGTCGAGGGCTGGCCCACCTGGAAGCGCTCGTATCCTGAAGACCCGAAGATCCGCTATCTGAAAGAAATCGCCGAGGTGCTGGCCTGGCGCGATCAGCATGCTCCCGGCAAGCCGGTCTGGCTGACCGAGTTCGGCTGGGACGCTTCCACCAAGCCCGCCCCCAAGACGGGGGACTTTGCCAAGTGGCAAGGGAACACTGAGACCCAACAGGCGCAGTACCTGGTCCGCAGTGTGCTGGTCTTCTCGGGCTTGGATATCGCCCGGGCTTACATCTATTTCTTCAACGACAGCGACGAGCCGCAGGTGCATGGCTCGTCGGGGCTGACGCGGAACTTCCAGCCCAAGCCGAGTTACCACGCGCTGGCCCATCTGCAGAAGTCGCTGGGCGAGTACCGCCTGGCCCGCATTCGCGAGGCAAAAGAAGGCGAGTTGTACATCTACGAGTACGAGAAGCCCGGCCAATCCGGCGAGCGCGTGCTGGCGGTCTGGTCGCCGACGGGGAGCGATCGATCGGTAGAGATCGAGATGGATTTGCAAGGGGCCGCGCTCACCAAGGCCGAGCGCATGCCGATCGCCGCGGGCGTCGTACTGGCCGAGAAGATCGAGGTCGCCGGCGGCAAGGCCAAGGTGACGGTCAGCGAGTCGCCCGTTTATTTGTGGATCTCGGGCGTGAAGTAGATCGGCATGCCGCAGGGTGGGCTCAGTTTCACGCAGCCCATTCGGCAAAGCCTTACTTCAGTAGCCTGGAAGTCAACTTCACGTCGCCGGTCTTGGGATCGACGAGGTAGATGCACCGTCCTTCGCTGCGACTGCGGGAGCCATCTTTAGGGGCGGCCAAGATGATGACGCGTTCGCCCGCCACGACGACCTGAGTCGGGCAGACCCCAGGGCCGTTTTCCAGACTGCCTGAGATGATCGGTGCTCCCAACTTCACCTTCTCCTGGGTCACTCCATCGGGAGTAACGCGTGCCAGTCGCGGCGAGCCGTTGTGTTCAAAGAGGACTCCATAGATGCAGTCTTCCTTCTCAGAGTAGGCGAAGGCATCCAGCCATCCTGGGCGTTTGCATAAGACGGACCATTTCTTGGTCGTCGTGTCGTACGCATACAAGTAACCGCCCCCACCCGATGTCCCCAGCAGCAGCCGCTTGCGCTTGGTGTCGAACGTCACTTCACTCGGCCAACTCAGCTCTGGCACATCCAGGCCGATATCCATCACCGTGGCAGTTCCTTTTCCCAGGTCAACCTCGACCACCTCATGCCCTTGAATGCCGTAGCACTTTTCCGTGGCAGGGTCAAAGGTCACGCGTCGCACATGACTGGGAAGCGATTGGTGAAAGTTGACCTTGGTGGGACCCGCAAGGGTGTAGAGCCCATACGAGGACTCGGTCCGATGATGCCGACTATTCCCCTGCTGGTCGTCTTCTTCGTCAACTTCGACATCGTAAAGATGGGCCCTGAACTCGATCTTTGGGATCTCGTGGGCTGCAACGGGCTGAGGATAGTCGGGTGAGAAACGCGGATCGGCTTCCCCTGTCGCAATCTGCAGGGGGCCCGTCTTGTGGGCGTAGTTGGCGAGCCGAAAGCTCGCCACGCGGGGCTCGCCCGCCTGATGGAGTTGCCTGAGCATCGCTCGGAATGGCAGCGAGTTGATCGTCGCCGGCACGATCAGCGGCGTCTTGGATTTTTCGCGAGTCGATATCTGCACAGGAACTCCGTCCGGAAGACCGTTGATGGCCTGCTTGTCGACGCCCGCCAAGATCACGCGTTCGCAACGGGTTCCTTCGGCGAACTTCACATTCCAGGTCAAGGGACCGAATGCCATCAGGACCAGCGTGACCCGTTTGCCCGGTCGGTTCACCTCGACAAACGAACGAGCCCCATGGATCTGTCCATCAGTTTCAATCTCCCCTCCAGAGCTTCCCAGCACATGCAACTCGCGGTCAGACGCGACGGGGGGCGGTGCATCCGGCGAGACTGCGGAGTTGCTTTCGTCCGGAGCCGGTGGATCTCCGGTCGCGACCATTCCCAGAATGCCGACCACCAAGCCCGAAGCCAGCAGGGCGTAAAGCACTCGCATGATCCGCGACTCCCCTTCAATTCCGGAAAGGACGAGGCAACTAAGGAGTAGACGTGCAAGGTCCCTTGTTGTTTGACGATTTCCGGAAAGATTTTCGACGCCCGGCGGGCCATGCGCGAAGGATGGTACGGGGAATACTCGCTAGCAAAAAGCGGTCCCGCCCCGGATTGGTGTTGACCTAGAACCCATTTCCCCCATAATCCCCCGCGCCTGGTACGGAAGCCGGGCGGTCCCAGGCCGGTCCCGCAACCGCCCAGGACCACAGACCTACCCACATTGCGGGCACGATCCGCGGCCGTCGGCCAAAGATCGCGCTCGCACCTGCCCCACGATTCGCTACCTGCCCACCTAATACTTCCCCCCTTTAGCACGGCGGTTGGATTGGATGCACTCCCCCGGGTCGCGTTCGAGGAAAACCTTACGGCGCTCGTTGCCTGGTCGTTCAGACCGTTGGCAATGGCGTCGGACGAGGTACGAACAAGGAGGTTCGCGTGCGTGTCCTGGCTATTGGAGATCCCGAGTCGGTGGGCCGCGAGTTTGGCCCTCAGCTCCGTCAGGCGTTGCTTCACATGGGGCTCGAGCCGCTCGACATCGGCCTGACGCAACTGGCTTCCTGGCGGCGCGTGTGGGACGAAGCCGAAGTGTTTGTGCTGGTGCTGCCGGCCGGGATCGAGCGCGGCTTGCGGACGCTGGAAGAGATGGCCCGCGAGAACGACGGCAACCGGCGGATCGTGGTCGTCGGCCCGGCCGACGGCAAGCTGGTGCTGCGCACGCTCCGATCCGGGGCGTCGTACTACGTCGACCAGAACGAACTGGAGCCCGAACTCGAAGATACCCTGCGGCTGCTGCGCGACGAGGCCGACCTCGCCAACCGCGGCGGTCGCGTGATCGCGGTACTGAGCCCCAGCGGCGGCAGCGGAGCCAGCACGCTGGCGGTGAACCTGGCCGCCAGCCTGGCGCAAGAACACGGACAGGCGGGGCTCGTCGATCTGAAGCTCGGCGCCGGCGTCCTCGATGCCTTGCTCGACCTCACGCCGCAGTATCATCTGGGCGATTTCTGCCGCATGGCCGGTTCGATGGAACGCCAGAATTTCGAGAAGATGCTGGCCGCTCATCCCTCGGGCGTCCGCTTGTTGGCGGCCCCCGTGTCGCGTGCCGACCAGGCCTGCGTCACGGCCGATGGAGTCCGTCAGGCCATCGCCCGGGCCCGGACCTCGTTCGCTCACGTGGTGGTCGACGTCGATCGGACGACCGGCGACGAGCAGATCGCCGCCTTGCGCGAGGCTGACCTGATTGTGGTGGTCCTGCGGCTGGACTTCGCTTCGATCCGCAACGCCCACCAAACATTGCGGGCGTTGGAAGAGCTGGAAGTCGACCCCGAGCGGATCCGCCTGGTGGTCAATCGTCACGGTCAGCCGCGCGAACTCCCCCGCGAAAAAGCCGAGCAGGCCCTGGGCGCGCGGTTCTATCACCTGGTTCCCGACGAACCTCGCCCGGTCCACGACGCCCATCACGACGGGGTGCCGCTGGTGCTGGGACAGGCCAAGACCAAGATCGCCCGCAGCCTGATGGAACTGGCCAAGAACGTGGCCATTTGGGAAACAACCGCCCAGCGCGCGGATTCGCCCAGCGCCGCGGGTTGGCTGGGAAGGTTGACTCAGGCGGTGGTCCCTTTCGGGCCAAGCGAGGGGCGGGTGCGAAGTGAGTTGGTCCGAACTGCTTGATCGATCGCCCAGTAATTACGGTGCATTCGCTCCGAGATTTGTTTTCGCAATACTTTGACTTTGCTTGACTTGAATCTGTCAGGTGGTTTCAAATGGGAGGGATTGGTCTGGTGAAACTGCCGCCCGCGGTTCGGCCCGACCCAACGGCCCATTAAGTTCGTGCGGTTCCGCACAGTCCAGACTTGTCCGAAGGAACTTCCTCCCCTTCCTTTAGGCAAGTTGATAGCACGGCGAAGCCAAGCCTCGCAGCGAGCGCTTGCGACCACAGCCGAGCGAGGGTTTGTTATGGTGCTACGCCGGGTATTCTCCAACGATCTGGCTCATCGTCCCAGCGACGAGACGCACTCGAACCGCACGCGCCGAACCACGTACGTCAAAGATCACCCCGCGCTGGCTGCGCGACTGGCGACGGTTGCTGAATTTCTGAAGGTTCTCTCGGCCAGCGACCTGATGACCCCGGCCGAACTGGAGACCCTGCAGGCGGGCCTGAAGCCCGACGCGCTGACTCAGGACGGCTCGACGCTGGCTCAGACGCTGATCGAGCAGGGCTTTCTGACCAACTACCAGGCCAACGAGTTGCTTTCCGGCGGCACGACTCCGCTGGTCTACGGCGACTATGTGATTATGGAGAAGCTCGGGGCGGGGGGCATGGCCACCGTGTACCGCGCCTATGATCGCATGAACGGCCATGTCATCGCCTTGAAGGTGGTGACCGAGCGCGACGAGCGTTTCGATCTGGAAGTCCGCGCGGCCGCCAAAGTGTGCCATCCGAATGTCGTGCAGGTGTACGACCGGGGCGAAGCCCATGGCTGCGAGTTCCTGGTGATGGAGTTGGTCGATGGCCCGGTGCTGAGCCAGCATGTTCAGGAGCACGGCCCGATGTCGGTGGCCGACGCCGTGGACGCAATTCTGCAGACCGCGCACGGCGTGGCCCACGTTCATCTGCAGCGGATCGTGCATCGCGATCTGAAGCCGCAGAACTTGCTGCGCGACTCGGAAGGGCGTGTAAAGATTCTCGATTTCGGCCTGGCCCGGTTCGATATCCGGCCCGTCTCGTACTCCGACGGGACCACGCTGGAAGAGAAGCTGACCACGGCCGGCACGATTCTGGGCACGCCCAGCTATACCTCGCCCGAGCAGATCCGCGACTCGCGGACCGCGGGTTTTCAGGCCGACATCTACAGCCTGGGCTGCACGCTGTACTACCTGCTGGCCGGCTCGCCGCCGTACACGCACTTCAACCCGATGAAGATCATCGAGAGTCATCTGAAGGACCCGATTCCTTCGATCCGCGAGACGCGCAAAGATGTCTCCGAAGAGCTCGACGCACTGATTCAGCGGATGCTGGCCAAGGACCCCGCCGATCGGCACGAGACGGTCGAGGATCTGATCAAGGATCTCGAGAAGCCGGAGATGATCGCCCCACCCCCGGTGGAAGACCCCAAGGCCAAGAAGCGTCGTCCCAAGGCCAAGACCGCAAGCGCTGGGGCCAATGGCGCAGCGCCCGCCGGTCGCCGGTGGGGCCGCGACCTGGTGATCCTGGCCCTGGGACTGATGGTTGGCAGCGCGATCGGTCTGGCCGCCTGGCTGATGCGTTAGTCGTCGTCCTCCCTCGCCTTTTTGGGTAGAGGGGTTCGGGGCGCGGAGACCACACGGGGCGCGGAGGCCACACGGGGCGCGGAGGCCACACGGGGCGCGGAGACCACACGGGGCGCGTAACTCTACGGGTTGAAACTCCGCCCCGGCGCTGCATCGAGTCCCGAAGGGGCGCTCTATAACAGCCTGGGGCGCAGCCCCAGGGAGACGTAGCCCAGATCGCTTCCATCCCCCTTGGCACCTGCTGCGGCTTCGCCGCAGCAGGCGCCAAGGGGTGAGCAAGGATAGGGATCGCGGACCTGGGGCTGCGCCCCAGGCTATCTTAGTTCGCCCCCTTGGGGCTTCGGACAAAACGCGGACGGGCATGCGATGTTCTCACCAGGTGTGTAACTTTTCGGGTTCGGGGCACGGAGGCCACACGGGGCGCGGAGACCACACGGGGCGCGGAGACCACACGGGGCGCGTAACTCTACGGGTTGAAACTCCGCCCCGGCGCTGCATCGAGTCCCGAAGGGGCGTTCTATAACAGCCTGGGGCGCAGCCCCAGGGAGACGTAGCCCAGATCGCTTCCATCCCCCTTGGCGCCTGCTGCGGCGAAGCCGCAGCAGGCGCCAAGGGGTGAGCAAGGATAGGGATCGCGGACCTGGGGCTGCGCCCCAGGCTATCCTAGTTCGCCCCCTTGGGGCTTGGGACAAAACGCGGACGGGCATGCGATGTTCTCACCAGGTGTGTAACTTTTCGGGTTCGGGGCACGGAGGCCACACGGGGCGCGGAGACCACACGGGGCGCGTAACTCTACGGGTTGAAACTCCGCCCCGGCGCTGCATCGAGTCCCGAAGGGGCGCTCTAGAACAGCCTGGGGCGCAGCCCCAGGGAGACGGAGCCCAGATCGCTTCCATCCCCCTTGGCACCTGCTGAGGCTTCGCCGCAGCAGGCGCCAAGGGGTGAGCAAGGATAGGGATCGCGGTCCTGGGGCTGCGCCCCAGGCTATCTTAGTTCGCCCCTTTGGGGCTTCGGACAAGACGCGGACGGGCATGCGATGTTCTCACCAGGTGTGTAACTTTTCGGGTTCGGGGCGCGGAGACCACACGGAACTCTTCGGGTTCGAGCACATCCCCCCCTCCGGGTCCTTACCCTTCGAGCGACTGATCCCTGCACTGGCCTTCTATCCATCATGCAGTATATCATGACATCAGGTTAATTTGAAACGAATTTTGAAACTGATGTATGAATTTTATTGCGATTTCTGAGGGCGGCCGTATCAGAGTTGCCTATGAAATCGCCGCACCGAGTCGTGCAGATTGACGAGTCGGGTTCGCCGACACCCATTTCCCCTTCCCACCTACCTGCCCCTTGGCGACCGCTGCGGCCACGCCGCAGTTGCTACCCGAAAGACACGGGCAAACTGCGCTTGCCCTTGCCACCGTCCACCTATCCGACTCGGAAAGGCTGCCGCCCCGTGCTCCGTTGCCAGGCTTTCTCGCCGCCCGCGGCATTCCGTGGCTTGTTCCCTTGCCCAGCCCCGTGGGGGCAGTAAAATTAGGGGGGCCTCGTTTTCTGTTCTTCAGTTCGCCACGTTGGCGGAATCTCAAGGATCTCCTATGCAACCGTGGTGGCTTGCCGTTGGAGTCGGCGTTGTGGTGGGCATTCTGGCGATCCGCTTGTGGAAGCCGATGCGGGACCGTTGGTGGACCAACACCTTTGCCAAGGCCCGCAAGCAGTTCCACCTGGAACGCGAACGGCTGGAGGCCCGCTTCTTCGAGATGGCCTCGAAATCGGGCAAGCCGAAGTGGCTGATCTGGACCGACTGCGATTTCGACGACGATGTGGCCTATGCCCGCGACCGACGCTCCGGCGAACTGGTTTCGCTGGTGGCGGTGACGATCCGCTTCGCGGCGGTGGAAGGAGGCCCGATGGAAGAGGTCGAGGCGGTCCACAATCTGCGGGCGGCGACCGCCGTGTTCCATTATCGGCGAGGTCGCTGGCATACCTTCGGCCGGGCGTTGTTCAACCTGAACCCGACAGAAGCGATCGCCCACTATCGGCAGGATTACGAGATGGTGGGGCACGAACCGGCCACGCCGCGCTAAACGGTTCGCTCGCTGGGCGGCCAATCGATCCAGAATTCATCGCGCAGCGATGAATGGTGCTGAAATTCTTCGAGGGGAACGCGTGCCGATCAGTCGCTCAGGGGCCCAGCCGGACGTGCCGCGTGTTCTCGTCGCCGACGACGATCCCGTGCTGCGCCGCATGCTCTCGCGCGATCTTGAGAACAACGGCTGCCAGGTGATTCAGGCCGTCGACGGCGAGGAAGTCCGCCAGCGAATGACCGAAGACGTCGCCGTGGCGCTCCTCGACCTGGCCATGCCCAAGGCCAACGGGCTGGAGTGTCTGCAGTATGTCAAGCAGCGGTTCCCCGACACGGCCGTGATGCTGATCTCCGGCACGGGCGGTCTGGAAGACGCCGTGGCGGCGATGCGACAGGGAGCCTTTGACTACTTCTCGAAGCCGTATAATCGCGATCACTTGCTGGTCCGGCTGCGGCAGGCGATTCACTCGTACAATCTGGTCCGCGACAACCAGCAGCTTCGTCAGGCGGTCTCGGCCCCCTATCTGGCCGCGCAGTTTGTGGGGCATTCACCCGCCACGCGCGATCTGCTGAACCAGGTCGATCGCGTCGCGCAGCTCGACTCCACCGTGCTGATTACCGGCGGAAGCGGCACCGGCAAGACCACGCTCGCCCGGCGAATTCATCAAGCGGGCCCGCGGGCGGCATTTCCATTTGTGGCCGTGAGCTGCGCGGCTCTTCCGCGCGATCTGATCGAGGCTGAGCTGTTTGGCTATGAGCGCGGGGCCTTTACCGGAGCCGTGAGCGCACGCCCTGGCCGGGCTGAAGTGGCCCATCGCGGCACGCTGTTTCTCGACGAGATCGGCGATCTGCCGCTCGAGTTGCAGCCCAAGCTGCTCACGTTCCTGCAGGATCACGTGGTGCAGCGGATTGGCGGTAACGACACCCGGCAGGTCGATGTGCGGGTGATTGCGGCCACGCACCAGGATCTGGAGGCCATGTGCCGCGAGAAGCAGTTTCGCGAGGATCTGTACTTCCGCCTGAACGTGCTGGCGATGCACATTCAGCCGTTGTCGGAACGCCGGGACGACCTGACCGACCTGGTGATGGAACTGCTGGAGCGGATCGCCCGCCGGCGAAGCTGCCCCCCGATCAAGCTGACGGATGCCGCCCGCGACGCGCTGGTGAACTACTCGTGGCCAGGGAATGTGCGCGAGCTGGAGAACGTGCTGGAACGGGCATCGGCTTTCTGCAAAGACGGCACGATCGACCGCAGCGACTTGAGCCTGCGGAATGTCACCAGTCCCACCAGTGCCGCTCGCCCCGCGGAGGCCGGGCATCGCCTGGCCGGCATGACTCTGGCCAACATCGAGCGCGAAGCGATCCGCGAGACGCTGGCCGAGTGCGCCGGCAACAAGGCAGCCGCCGCGCGGCAGTTGGGGATCAGCGAAAAGAGTATCTATAACAAGATGAAGCGGCTGGGGTTGTTTGGGGTGTGAACTGGGGCGGAGATTTGAGATTTGAGATTTGAGATACGGGGGGACGGGGGGATCTTGAACAGGAGGAAACAGAGGTAACAGAGAAAGATGAAATGCCGAAGGCGATGACCGCAACGTTCGCCCCACTTCTTCTTCTTCTTCTTCTTCTTCTTCGTTCTGCTTTCTTCGTTCTACTTCTTCTTCCTTCTCCTCTGTTACCTCTGTTTTCTCCTGTTCAAGATGTCCCCAGATCTCAATCCGAGATCTCAAATTTTGAGATTTGAGAGATTCGCCCCTCGACCCCTCGTCGCTAGCAGCGCGGCCGTCGACGCACCAAACTGGTCTGGACTCATCCGACCGCGTCTGGCATAGTCCGCCGCTCAGGGGCGATTGCGCTCCGCACGTCTTGGATCATGTCTGCGGGCTCACGGCCTGCGCCTTCAGCAAACTGCGCCATCGGAAGGGCGTACACGATGAAAGCCATTTGGGGATTCGTCGCGTTCGTAAGTCTCATGTCGTGCGGCTGCGCGCACTGGCCGGCCATCTCGATGCCCAACCTGCGAGGGGAAGGCTTCCAGGAATCCGACGACCGATTCAGCAAGATGGGAGCCAGGCTGCGCCCCAAGGCCGATCTTTCGGCGGTGGGCGTGAGCAGCAAGGCCCGCGAGATTGAAGAGAACCTGGGAGCCCGCTAGATCGCTCGCGCCGGTTCTCTGTGATGCGGCTTAGACCGCGGCGGTTCCGTTGTCCGCCGCCATGGCCTTCGTCATGCAATCCGGACAGATTCCATGCGAAAAAGTCGCGTCGCTTCTTTGCGCAACGTAAGTCTCCACGGAATGCCAATAATCCTGGTCGTCGCGCACCTTCTTGCACCAGGCGCAGATCGGCAGCAGGCCATCTAGCCGCTTGACCTGCCCCAAAGTGGCTTCAAGCTCGCGAGTCCTTTCTTGCACACGACGTTCCAGTCCGGCATTGATGGCGATGACTTCTGCCTCGGCAGTCTTGCGCCTTTGATCGACCTTGTGAAGCGTTACCGCCGTTGACGCGATTACCACGACCGAGACTGCCATACTGAGCACGACCATCAAGGCCAGACCGACGTTCGCGTCGTAGAATCCGGATTTCTCTCCCACCAGGCGCGTCCAGCCCAGACCAAAAAGGACGACAGGTACGGTTGGTAGCAGCCGGCGAGCCACCGTTCCGCCGGCCGTGTCGCTGACGACGATCTGTGCGATCCCGCTTTCGGAATCGGAGGCAAAAATGGCACAGCAGAGCAGCATGATCGCCAGCGCCGTATGGAGGGCCATCGAGCTGAACGCACCAACTCGATAGAGCGAACTGACGTCATAGGCATAACCCACGATCGCGACGCTGGAAATGAACAGCGGGATGAGCACCAGCCAATCGGAACGCACGAATCTTGCCAGTGAATGTCTCGGCTTGATGGCGGCGATGGCAAGTCCTGCAAACAAGAAGCAGATGGCCGTCGCAGGGGACATTCGCCCCGGGTGCAGCGGTGGGTTCGATTGCAGGTCGTCGCTCAGCAGAAACTGGTCAATGCCCAACTCCATCCCAGACAGGTCTTGAGCCACGGTCAATCCGCCGAGCGCCGCTACGCCGATTGCCAAGGCCTGTGCAAGGGATCGCGATGCGTCCGATTTGGCGTGCTTCAGCCAGAGTGCCATTCCGGCTGCCATAAAGGCGCATGCTGTATTGACCTTCATGGTCGCAAGGCTGAGTGAAACGCTTTTCAGAGCCGGCAGGTCGAACAGCCAACCAAAAAATACCGTCATCCCCACGGCGAAGACCAGGAGCGACCCGGTACGTGAGAACCGATCGATCCAGCATATATAGGTCGATCGTGGCGTCATCGCGAGTGAATCCGGTCCTGCGGAAGCGCAACCGAAGAACGATGCATCGGGCACCATCCCACCTACCGCCACGACGGATCGTGACGGGGCTTGTCGCGCGGCGGTCCTTCGCCCGCAGCCACTACTTAATGGCGATGGCCTGCGCCAGCGGACGCAGCACGTTGTCGATCACGTGCGACTCCACCATCTCGCGGCAGATCTTCGAGAGCTTTTCGAGTTCGTCGAGGAACGAGGTGCCCGGCTCCAGGCTGCCCAGGTGCCGCGCGGTGAAGTAGACGCTGATCTGATCCTCGGGGAAGTCGCCGGTGCGGATCTGGTAGAGCGTGTTGCGGGTCTCGACCGACAGCGAGCATTGCGTGCGGCAGTCTTCGTCGAGCGCGAACTTGAACGAAGGCTCGAAGTTCAACATCTTCGCGCCGGGTACTTCAAACAGCCGCTCCACGGCCGGGCTCGCCCCTAGCGCCTCGGCCACCAGCTTGTTCTGGTTGCCGCGGTAGTTGAAGTCGAACACATACAGCAGATCGAGGGTCTCGCAGTCCAGCGTGCTCATCGACAGATAGACGGGGGCCATCTCCAGCACCAGGCGATGCTGCTCCATGGCCACGTCGACCGTCTCGGGATTGAACACGCCCGAGCAAAGCCGGCGGTTCTCGACCGAAGTCCAGCGGCACTGGCCTCCGCCTTCCTTGTCCTCTTCCAGCACGAACTCCCCTTTTTCGCGGCTGAAGAAGTTCCGCATGGTGGGGTACTGTTTTTGAATCCGCTCCAGATAGTGCAGGACCGTCTCGCGGCTCTGCGGCAGTTCCATCTCCGTGCTGAGGTTCAGATTGACGTAGAAGTCGTCGCAGAGGGAACTGTAGGGGTTCATCCATTTCTCCCGAAAGTGTGGAGATCTTCGCCGCGGTCGATGTTCAAAACGAGAGGTGTGCCCCGGGTCCGTTCTCAGGTGCGCGGCGAACCCGACATGTGCGCCCAGTATAGGTCGCTTGAACGGGGGGTGTCAAAAAAGCTCGGCAGCACGCTGCCCAGCGGTTCTGGCGGGATCGTTTTCGCGCAGGCTGTCTTCTACAATGGCCCGCGCGGGCGATCCGCACCTGACTTCGATTATAGACAGCTTCCCCCTCGCGTGAAGGGCATGCATGGCCGCAACCTCTGCTTCGAACTCGCTCCAACGATTGGTTTTCTCAACGGATCTGGGCTGGATGGGGCTGCTGGCCTCCTCGGCCGGAGTGCAGAAGCTGACCTTTGGTCAGCCCTCGGCCGCTCGCGCCAAGGCGGCGGTAAGCACTGACATTCAGGCCAAGATTGAGGACGCGGCCCCGGACCATCCCTGGGTGCACTTGCTGAGCGATTACGCCGCCGGGCGGCCCGTCGATCTTGCCAGCATCCCCTTGGATCTCGCGACCACGACTGACTTCCAAGGAAAGGTCATCGCCCATTGCCGACGCATCCCTTTTGGTCAAACGCTGTCGTATGGACAATTGGCCCAGCGTGCGGGTTCGCCCCGCGCGGCGCGAGCGGTGGGCAACATCATGAAGTCGAACCAGATCCCGCTGCTGGTCCCCTGTCATCGCGTGCTGGCCTCGGGGGGCAAGATCGGCGGATACTCTGCTCCTGGCGGTTTGAGCCTGAAGGAGCAGCTCCTGGCGATGGAAGCGGGCAAGGCCGCGCAGGGACGGAAGCGTGCGAGGGCTTCGTAGGGCATGTCCTGAAAGAATCCTCGATCGATCGAATGCGAGACCACATCATGGCCGAACAGAAGACCAAACCGACCGGCGTCCGTGTCGATCGGTTCTTGAGGGACGTGCCCGACGAGCAGCGCCGCGCCGACGCCCGGCAGGTTCTGGCGATGTTGCGCGAAGTGACCGGCGAGAAGCCGAAGATGTGGGGCCCCACGATGATCGGCTTCGGGCAGTTCCACTATGTGTACGACACCGGGCACGAAGGAGATACGTTTCTCACGGGCTTCTCTCCGCGCAAGGAATCGCTGGTGCTGTACTTCATGGCAGGCTTCGAGGAGCAGCTTGCCGGCCCGCTCGCCAGGCTAGGAAAGTGCAAGACCGGCAAATGTTGCCTGTACATCAAGAAACTGGCCGACATCGACCTGAAGGTTCTGCGGGAGATGATCGAGGCCAACTTCGCCTTTCTGACCGAGAGCGCGAAGCAGCAGAGCGAAAAGAAAGTCGCCAAAAAAGTGGTCGCCAAGAAGAAGGCAGCCAAGAAGAAGGCGCGTACGTAGCTCTTCGACACCCACTCGAAAGCACAAGGTTTGGGTTGCAGGTTCGAGCTAGCTATTCAACCTTCTTCACCCACGAGACCAGCTCGTGGGGGTCGTGCCAATAGCGACGCCCAGGGCAGCGGCTGTCGCCCGCCGCCCTGGGCGCTGTTTCATCGCTCCGCTCCGCATTGTCGACTAGAAGCTGCTGTTCGTACGGGCAGCATGGGGCTGCGAGAGGAACTTGGGGCCCTTCAAGGTCGAAGTCTCGCCCGCGGCCGGGAGGTGATAGAAGGCAGCGATCTCGGCCACCACCAGGTCCTGCTGCGCCGCGGCCAGTTCCGGGAAGATCGGCAAGGCCAGCGTCTCTTGCGCGGCCCGCTCCACGTGCGGCAGAAAGACGGCCGCCGAGGGGAGCTTCTGGAAGCATTCCTGCTTGTGCAGCGGCAACGGATAGTAAATCTCGGTGCCAATTTTCTTCGAGGCCAAATGGGCCCGCAGTTCGTCGCGCCGGCCATAGGGGACCCGCACTACGTACTGATTCCAGACGTGACGGCGCTCGGGCAAGGTGACCGGCAGGCTCAGAACCTTGTCGACTCCGCAGGCCGCGAACAGTTTGTGATATCGCGCGGCGTTGGCAGCTCGCATGTCGACCCAGCGATCGAGATGAGGGAGCTTCACGTTCAGCACGGCGGCCTGAATCGAATCGAGCCGGCTGTTGATGCCCACTACCTTGTGATAGTAACGGGGCTTCATGCCATGACCGCGGAGCAGGCGAAGTCCTTCGCCCAGTTCGTCGCTGTTGGTCGTCAGCATGCCGCCGTCGCCGAAGCAGCCCAGATTCTTGGTCGGATAGAAGCTCAGGCAGCCGATATCGCCCAGCGCTCCGGCCCGCTTGCCCTTGTACTCGGCGCCGATGGCCTGGGCGGCATCTTCCACCACAGCCAGGGCGTGCGTCTTGGCGATCTCGTTGATCGCGTCCATGTCGGCGCACTGACCGTACAAGTGGACGGGAATGATGGCCTTGGTAGCCGGCGTGATAAGGGATTCGAGCTTGTTCGGATCCAGGTTGTAGGTCTGCGGGTCGATATCGGCAAAGATCGGCGTGGCGCCAGCCTGCCAGACAGCCCCCGCCGTGGCGAAGAATGTGAAGCTGGGAACGATCACTTCGTGGCCGCGGCCGATGCCCAAAGCCAGCAGGGCCAGCAGCAAGGCATCGCTTCCCGACGCGCAGCCAATGGCGTGCTTACAGCCGGAATACTTGGCAACCGAGGCTTCGAGCTGCTCGACATCGGGCCCCAGCACGTAGCGTCCGCTTTCGCAGACCCGCGACAGGGCGGCCTTCAGGTCGGCTTCCAACTCGCCGTACTGCTGATGGACGTCGAACAGGGGAACGCCAGCCGAAGCTGCAGGAGTGACGGGGGTAGAATCTTGGGATGCAGGGCGCATGGGCGACTCCGTTCGCAAAGAGCCACGGCCGAGTCCTTCCGGCCGGACGAAGGGATGTGGATGCTGGCACCAGTCGCGGTGAGCGAAGGGTGTCTTCGTTGGATTGGTGGAAGGGGAAAGTACGACGGATCGGGCAAGACGTCAAGATCGAAAACCACGTGAAAACGCGGTTAAGATCGCGTCCTCAGCTTGCCCGTCTTGTCGGCCTGCCAGATCTGGCCGGTCACCACTTCCAGCGCGGTCAGATTGCCGCCGCCATGGCAGTAGGTGTCGATCATGGCCAGGTGCCCCAGGTCCAGGATCTCGCCATCGCGGAGCGCCGTATGTCCCACGACTGCCTTCTTGCCCGAGATATGCGCGCCGGGCTGCGACTCGTACAGTGAGGCCCAGCGAAGTTGATACGGGGGCTGCCGGTCCAGCGGGATCTCCGGCAGGTAGCTGGCATGCACGAAGAAATGGCTCTGCGTCTCGTAGTACGCGTGGCAGCGGGCGAAGAACTGAATGTGATCGGGCGGGATCTCGTCCAGGCTGCCTCCGTACGATGCCAGCGTGGCCTCGCCGCCACAATGGATCCAGAAGTCGAGTTCCTGCCCCAGTCCTCCGCGGCCGGCTGCCAGCAGCATTTCCTCGTGGTTTCCCAGCAGCGGAACCAGATTCGTCGCCTTGGCCAGTGCCAGCAGTTGGTCCACCGTTTCGCGGCTTTCGGGCCCACGGTCGATGACATCGCCCAGGGTGATGATCGTGTCCTCGCGCGTGGGCTGAATCGCGGCCAGCACCGTGGCCAGCGCCTTCGAGCAACCGTGGATGTCTCCGATAGCGATCGTTCGGGGCATGGAGCGGGTCGGCCCGCCGCTTGGGACGGGATCTGATTCGAAAGGAAATTGGCGTCAATGCGTCCCGCAAGTGTAGCGAGTGCCTCGTCGGGTGGGGAGGTTCGCCCAAAAGTCGCCCGCCCCGGAGGTGCCGAATTCTGCCCCCCCTTCTCGGCAACCGCCCTGGACTTTGGTAGGCTATCCCGCGCCTTGGGCCGACCCTCCCAAGGATTACGGAGTCAGATATTCGAACCCAATAACTTGGAGGGAACCATGTCCTTACGATTTGCCATGGCCGGGCTTTGCCTGACCTTCGCCCTGCCTTTGACGGCCACCGAGCCGTCCCCCGCTCTCCCCCCGCTCAAGCCCCAAGAGGTTGCCGTGAACGTCAAAGCCGAAGAGCTTCCCCAGGTCCTGCTGAAAACCAGCAAGGGGGACATCCTGATCGAGTTGTACGAAGACGAAGCTCCGAACACGGTCGCCAACTTCATCAGCCTGGTCGACAAGAAATTCTACAACGGCATCATCTTTCATCGCGTGCTCGACGGCTTCATGGCCCAGGGCGGAGATCCGACCGGCAAGGGTTCGGGCGGCCCGGGCTACTCGATCCCCTGCGAGTGCTATCAGGACAACGCCCGCAAGCACGCCAAGGGCTCGCTGAGCATGGCCCACGCCGGCCGCGACACGGGCGGATCGCAGTTCTTTCTGACCTTCATGGCCACCAAGCACCTGGACGGCAAGCACACCGTCTTTGGCCAGGTCATCAAGGGAATCGACGTCCTGGACAAGCTGCAGCGGATCGACCCGAACAACCCCGATCCGAACGTTCAGGCCGACAAGATCGTTGAGGCCACCGTGGTCCGCAAGCGCGACCACAAGTACGAGCCCAAGACTTTGCCGAGACGTTAGTGGTCGGCTGACAGAACGAACCCGCTCCGGGCCATCCGCGTAAAAGCGGAATGTGGTGCAGGCGTCTCGCCTGCTGCATTGTTGTGGTGCAGGCGTCTCGCCTGCTTGTACTCTCTGTTCGTGGCCTGTGGGCGGGCCCCCAGTGGAATGACCTCGGACCCTTCCCCCAAGACTTGTGGGGAAGGGATGATCTAAACCCTGCGAAGAAGAATCACACGGGAAGCATGAAGATGATCGTCCGCAATTCGCGCGTTTGGCCGGCCGCGGTATCGACCGCAGCATTGGTTTTCGGGTCTCTCTCCCTGGCGCAGGAAGACCCCAAGGGCAAGGCCAAGGCCGAGCCGGTGAAGAAGGTTGAAACGAAGGTCGAGGCCGAGAAGAAGGCCGAGCCGGAAAAGAAGCCTGCCGAAAAGAAGGAAGAGCCCAAGGCCGAGTTCGACGCGGCCACGCTGAAGGCTGCCGCGGAGTTCCCCAAGACGTTCGAGAAGTGGAAGAACGTGCTGGGCGAGTTGCGGGCACTGCAGCTGCAGTACAGCGTCGCCAAGACGGACGAAGAGAAGAAGAAGGTCGAAGGGGAGTTCAACGCCAAGATCAAGGAAGGCGAAAAGCTGGAGCCGGAAGTGACCACCGGCGCCGAGGCCGTCTATAAGGTCGAGCCCCGCCAGAACCGCGACGCCGAGCGTTTCCTGGCCTCGATGGCCCAGTCGGCCTACGATCGCGACGCTTACGAAGACGCCGCGCGGTTGTCGCTGCTGTTGGCCGAGAACGGCTATAAGAATCCCACCATCTACAAGATCGCGGCCGTCTCGTCCTTCGAGATCGCCGACTACGAGAAGGCCAAGGAGTACTTCAAGCTGGCCGAAGAGCGAGGCGCGCTGGACGAAGAGGCCCGCCGCGAAAAGGACCAGGTCGAGGACTACATCGGTTACTGGCGCGTCGAAGACGAGGCCCGTCTGAAGGATGCCCAGGCCAACGACCTGCCCCGCGTGCTGATCTCGACCAACAAGGGGGACATCGAACTGGAGTTGTTTGAGAACGAAGCGCCCAACACGGTCGCCAACTTCATCAGCCTGGTCAACAAGAAGTTCTACGACGGGGTGGTCTTCCACCGCGTGCTCCCGCACTTCATGGCCCAAGGGGGAGATCCGAAGGGCACCGGAACTGGCGGCCCCGGCTACACGATCCCCTGCGAGACCGACGCCAAGAACGCCCGCAAGCACTTCCGCGGCACCTTGAGCATGGCCCACGCCGGCAAGGACACCGGCGGTTCGCAGTTCTTTTTGACGTTCAAGCCGACCGGTTTCTTGGACGGTCGCCACACGGCGTTCGGTCGCGTGGTCAAGGGCATCGACGTACTGAGCAAGCTGCAGCGGATCGACCCCTCGGATCCCAAGCCGGGCATCGTTCCCGACAAGATCGTCACGGCCAAGGTGCTGCGGAAGCGGGATCACGCCTACGAAGTGAAGAACAAGAAGGAAGACCCGACCTCGCTGCCGCCCAAGAAAGACGAGACCAAGAAAGAAGAGAAGAAGGATCCGGCCAAGAAGGACGAGGGGGCGAAGAAGGAAGAGCCCGCCAAGAAAGACGAAGTGAAGAAGGAAGAGGCTCCCAAGAAGGACGAACCGGCGAAGAAGGTGGAAGAGAAGAAGGTGGAAGAGAAGAAGGTGGAAGAGAAGAAGGTGGAAGAGAAGAAGGTGGAAGAGAAGAAGGTGGAAGAGAAGAAGGACGCCCCCAAGTAGCGCGGCTTGGGTCAAGGAGCGCAGAGCATAAGCTCTCGCTCCCGGGGGGGACGAAGTCGAAGCCGAAGGTGTCCTTGTAGGCAAGCGCCTTGTGATTGGAGCCCCGTTTACGGGGCTTCCTCGGCGAAGCCGTCTTAGGCCCGTGCTTTAGCACGGGTTCTGCGAACGCGATCAAATCTTCTATTTATCTCGCGCTTTAGTCCCGTTTACGGGGCTTCTCGAATTTGGCTTCAGCCTGCGGTCCCTGACTCCGCGTCCAACCGCGCGTGATGGGCGTTTCGCCGTCGAATGCCGCCGGAATCCCTCAAGAACCGACCGCGCGCAAAATCGTAGCGCATACTTGCGGTGGACACGTCGTTGACTCGCGGCCCGCAACATGTGGATTGCAACGTCAGTGCGGAGTCTACCGTGGGCGTCGGTACGTTCGACGCCGGAAGCGCTTGCGAAGCGTAGGTCCTGAAGTGGGAGGAACGATCATGCGAAAAATCTTGGCAATCACGGCCGTGATCTTCGTGCTGGCCGGACTGGCGTCTCTGCCCGGCTGTGCCAGCCATACCGAATTGGGCGGCCAAAAGATGGGCGTCACGGCCAACTGGTCGCCGCCGCCGGGCCAGCAGATTCCGTAGTCTCGGAGCTACAGCTCAGGCTACGCCAGAATCTCTTTCACCACGGTCCCCTCCACGTCGGTCAGCCGGTAGTCGCGGCCGGCGTGGCGGAAGGTCAGCTTCTCGTGGTCCAGCCCCAGCAGATGCAGCATGGTGGCATGGAAGTCGTGCACGTGCACCTTGTCGGTTCCGACCGCAATGCCGTGGTCGTCCGACGCTCCATGCACGATGCCCCCCTTTACGCCGCCGCCGGCCAGCCACGACGAGAAGACCTGGTGGTGATGTTCGCGTCCCTTGTGGTCGGCGATCTCGTGGTAGGGGGTCCGCCCGAACTCGGTCGTCCAGACGACAAGCGTTTCGTCCAGCATGCCGCGCTGCTTCAGGTCGCGTAGCAGGGCCGCGATCGGGCCGTCGACGTTGGCCGCCAGGCGGGCGTGGTCGTTCATGTCGCCGTGCGAGTCCCAGTTGTTCGAGCTGCCAGTATCGATCAGCTCGATGAACCGCACGCCCCGCTCCGCCAGACGTCGGGCCATCAGACATTGCCAGGCGAAGCCGGCTGGCTGGTTGCGATCCAGCCCGTACAGCTTGAGCGTGGCATCGGTCTCGCCCGACAGGTCGAAGGCCTCGGGGGCAGCCTGCTGCATGCCATAGGCGGTCTCGAAGGAACGAATGCGAGCTTCCAACGCGGCGTCTTCAGGGCGCTCCTCGCGATGCCGGCGGTTGGCCTGGCTGACTAGGTCCAGCTCAAGCTGCTGCAGCCCGGCGGGTGCAATACGGGCCCGCATGTTCGGAATCGGGGTCGGTCCGGGCGAGACGTGCGTCCCCTGATGGCAGCCCGGCAGGAAGTCGCTCCCCCAGGTCTGCGTTCCCGCATAGGGCGCCGCGGGGGCGATGGCCACGAAGGAGGGCAGATTGCGGTTCTCAGTTCCCAGGCCGTAGCTGATCCACGAACCCAGGCTCGGACGGGCGAAGGTCCAACTGCCTGTGTGAATGCCCAGCGTCCCTTCGTAGTGGTTTGTGTGGTTCGACTGCATCGATCGGATCACGCACAGATCGTCGGCCTGCTCGCGGACCTTGGGAAAGAGATCGCTGATCTCGGTGCCGGACTGCCCGCCGGGGCGGAAAGTCCACTGCGGCTTCTTGAGGAAGCGTTTGAACTCGCCCCGCTTGCCTTGCCAGTTGTCGACGGTGATGGTTTTGCCCGCTCCGCCAATCAGCTCGGGCTTGGGATCGAAGCTGTCGACATGCGAGACCCCGCCCGTCATGTAGAGGAAGATCACCCGCTTGGCTTTGGGGGTGAAGTGCGGCGCGTGAGCCGACAGAGGATCGGCCGAGTTGCCCGAGGTCGCTGGAGCGGCGCGGAGCTTCTCGTCCCGCAGGATGCCCGCAAGTGCGACGGCGGCGAATCCGCCGGCCGAGTGCTGGAACAGTTCGCGGCGAGTAAAGCGGCAGTTCATCATCGGTCGGCCTTCAGCCCCAAAGGGGCGAGATTCGAGAGCCCAGGCCGCAGGCCTGGGTAGATTCATTGAATGTCGATGAAAAGCCCCAAACGGGGCGAGACCATCACTCCACGAACGCAAACTCGTTCCTCGCGAACAAGGTGCGGGCGAAGGCGCTCCAGGCAAGCGGCTCGCGCTGCTCGGCTGGCAATTGCAACTCGGCCAGCTTCGCGCGATACCCGGCCAGAAACGCACTCACTTCCCGCAGTTCGTCGGCGGTGGGTGAACGTCCCAACGCCGTCTGATAGGCTCGCTTGATCCGGGCGGGCTCGTCCCCGGCCGTGGCCAGCAATCGCCCGGCAAATCCGCCGGCCTGCTCGTGCACCAGGGGACCGTTCATGAAGAACAGGGCCTGTGTCGGCACCGTGGTCGGGGCCCGCTTGGGCGTGCTGGCGTTGGTATCGGCCCCGTCGAACAGGGCCAGATACGGATGCCGCTTGATCCGCTGCGTCATCAGATAGACGCTGCGATGGTTGGTCTCGTAGACGGCCGCAAACGGAGCGTGCTGCGTGTAGCCCCATTGGTTTACCGGCGGGAACGGATGCGCCCCCGGCATGGCCGGGTTCAGCTTGCCGCCGATGGCCAGCAAGCTGTCGCGGATCGATTCGGCGTCGAGCCGCCGCCGGGGGAAGTACGAGAGCAACGTATTCGCGGGATCGGCGGCCAGGGCCTGCGGGGTCGCACGGCTCGAGAGCTGATAGGCCCGCGACCGCAGGATCAAGCGATGCAGCGATTTGACCGACCAGTTCTCTTCGCGGAAACGGGCGGACAGATAGTCGAGCAGTTCGGGATCGATCGGCTTCTGCCCGCGCGAGCCGAAGTCGTTGGTCGTAGAGACGAGCCCGGTGCCGAAGTGATGCTGCCAGATTCGGTTCACCATCACCCGGGCGGTCAGCGGATTCTCGGGGCGGGTCAGCCACTCAGCCAATTGCAACCGGCCACTGACGGCCGCGTCGGCGAGCGGATCCTTGCCCAGCACGTCGAGGAACCGGCGGGGAACTTCGTCACCCAGGTCGAGAGGCTCGCCTCGCTTGTGAATGCGGGCGTTCTTGGGTTTGCCCTCCACCACGGCATAGGCCGTCTCGAAGGGGCCGGCCAACTCCAGCGTCCCCTTGGCCTGCTGCTTCGGAGCCAACTGCCGGCCCAACTCCGCCAGCTTCTCTTTCAGATCGGCGGGCGATTTCTCGGGGGTCTTGTCCTTCTCGGCAATCTCTTTCGCGAGCGCGGCGTGTGCGTCGCTCAATGTCTGGATCTCGGCGTTTAGCGCCGCCATTTGCGCATTGAACTTCGCCTGGGCCTCCGCAGCTTCTGCGGGAGGAAGCAGCGGCACCAAGTCGTACGGCCGCTTCTTTTCCTCGGAGCCCGGGAAGGTGTACTTGGAGCTGTCAAAGATCCCGTACAGGGCGTAGTAGTCCTGACGCGTGACCGGATCGAACTTGTGATCGTGACAGCGGGCACAGCCCAGGGTGAGCCCCAGAAACGCCTGACCGATCGTATCGATGGAGTCCTGGATTGTTAGATGATGGTAGTTCTCGGGATCGAAGCCGAAGCGGCGCGATATGGCCAGAAAACCTGTGGCGGTGACCTGCTCGGCGTACTTCTCGCGCGGTCCCTGGAGGGCCAGCAGGTCGCCGGCCAGTTGCTCACGCACGAACTGATCGTAAGGCTTGTCGTCGTTGAAGGCCTGGATCACGTAGTTGCGATAACGATAGGCTTGCGGCACCGGATAGTCGGCCGTCTCTCCGGCGGTGTCGCCGTAACGGACGACGTCCAGCCAGTGACGGCCCCAGCGCTCGCCGTAGTGCGGGGACGCAAGTAGCCGATCGACCACACGCGGGAACGCTTCGGGCGTGTCGTCCGCCAGAAAGGCCTCGATCTCTTCCGGCGTCGGCGGCAGGCCGATCAAGTCGAATGTCGCCCGGCGAAGCAGCGACTGTTTCTCGGCCGGTCCGGCGGGGGGCAGGCCCTTGGCTTCCCATCTGGCGAGCAGAAAGCGGTCGACCTCGGTCAGCGGCCAGGCCTGATCGCGCACGGCCGGCACGGCGGGCTTCTTGATCGGCTGAAAGGACCAGAAGGCGCGGTCCTCGGCGGTGATCTCGCCCTTGCGAACGAGGGCCCCTGAGTCACCGGGCCAAGGCGCGCCGAGTTCGACCCAGCGGGTCAGCACGGCGATCTGCGCGTCGTCCAGCTTCTTCTTGGGGGGCATGCGCACGTCCCCTCCGTGGCCGATGGCCTCGATCAGCAGGCTCTTGGTCGGCTGCCCGGGGACGAGGACCGGCCCCGTCTCGCCGCCGCGGAGCATGGCCACGCGCGAGTCGAGGCGCAACTCGCCCCACTGTTTGACAGGCCCATGACACTCCTGGCAGGCTTTGACCAACAGCGGCCGGACCTGGTTCTCGAAGAACGCGTCGGCGCCTGGTTCGGCTGCCGACGCTGCCGTGGGTACGCAGGCGATCAGCAGCACGGCGAGGAGAGTTCGCACGGGCATCTCGGTTCCCTTGGCGCGGACGATGAGCGGGATCGATCAGGCGTGTAACGCAGCGACTGTCAGCGACTTAGGTCTCGGCAGTCTCTTCCGGCCCATAGGCCAGCTTGCGGTGATGCTCCAGATGGGCGGCCAGCGTATTGCAGGCCGCGTTCAGGTTTCCATCGCGCAACGCATCCAGAATCTCTTGGTGCTGGCGGATGCCGCTTTCCCAGTCGCCGCGGGCCAGGCTGCGACGGAAGCGATCGAAGAAGATCGTCATCAAGTCGTGGAAAGCCAGCAGCGGGGCGATGCCACTGGCATCGAGCAAACCGCGATGGAAGGCCACGTCGGCGGCGATCCGTTCATCCAACGTCTTGGCCGACGAGATCTTGGTCCCCAGTTCGCTCAACTTGGTGTGGAGCGTGGGATCGGCCGCCATCTGCCGCATGACGTGCGGCAGCGCGCCGGTCTCGATCACAATCCGCGAATCGAGCAGTTGGGCGGGGGGGAAATTGCTGATGACCAGGTGGAAGCCCAGGTAGTTGGTCACCCGCTTCATGTCGACATGGCCCACGGCTAGCCCACGGCGCGGGGCCGCATCGATGATGCCCAAAAAGCCCAGTGCTTTGGTCGCTTCGCGGGTGCTGACGCGGCTGACTCCAAAGCGATCGGCCAACTCCTGCTCGGTTGGCAAACGATCCCCCGGCTTCAGCTTGTGATCGATGATGTACTGCTTAATGCGCTCCGCCACGACCTCGCTTAAGGTCTGACGTTCGATCGTTTGCGACATGGGCGCCTCGGAAGGTTTTTTTCACGCACCACTTCGCAGGGGGCGAAAGGCAGCGTGATTTTTACACCATTCACCGTTACGCGGTGAATTCTAGCAAATAAAATGGTTGATCGTATGTGCTAATTATATTACAATTCGCGAAGCCCTGGGTCAAGCATTTTGCGAGCATTGTCGAGGTCCCACCATCAGAGTGGTCAGACCGCAAGACTTAGAGACGTTTGACCCGCGATCCCTTCTCCCGTGAGGATCGAGATGAACACGCCGATTTCACGACGCCAACTGCTGCAAGCGGGCGGGCTGGGCTATTTGAATCTCTCGCTCGCACAATTACTGCGGGCCGATCAACTGCAAGTCGCCGGGCCGACCAAGACGGCCGACTCCTGCATTCTGATTTTCTTGAACGGCGGCCCCAGTCATCTCGACATGTGGGACATGAAGCCCAATGCCGCGGCCGAGATCCGCGGCGAGTTCAAGCCGATCGCCACTTCGCTGCCGGGCGTGCAGGTCTGCGAGCATCTGCCTCGCATGGCCAAGCTGATGCATCATGCGTCGCTGATTCGCTCGGCCCATCACAGCGTGAACAACTCACACGCGGCCGCGGTCTATGCCGCGCTCACCGGGCACGACCGAGGCGAAGCAGGTGGCGGGACCAAGCCGACCGATCACCCGGCCATCGGCTCGGTGGTGGGCAAAGTCCATCCGCCGACCACGCCGATGCTGCCGTTTGTCTCGATGCCGTATATCACCAAGGAGGGAGCCGGCGGTCCTCCGCAGCCCGGCTTCTTTGGCGGGTTCATGGGGCGCGCGTACGATCCACTGTTCGTACTCCGCGATCCGAACGACCCGAACTTCAGGATCGAAGAACTGACTCCGCCCGAGGGAATCTCTCCGGAGCGGCTGGCCGCGCGGCATGGCCTGCTGCGGAGCATCAGCCCCGATCCCCGCACGCGCAAGCTGGTCGATCGCCAGGTCCGCGATCTCGATCAGTTCCAGCAAAAGGCTTTTGAAGTCCTCACCTCGCCCGGTACGCAGCAGGCGTTCCGCATCGAGCAAGAGGCGCCGCATGTGCGCGATGCCTACGGCCGGAACATCTATGGACAAAGCGTGCTGCTGGCCCGTCGCCTGATCGAGGCCGGCACGCGCGTGGCGTCGATCTCGTGGGCGCCGGACGCCAATGCCACCTGGGATACGCACGGCAACAATTTTGCCTCGCTCAAGAACACGCTGCTGCCGCAACTCGATTCGGCCGTATCCGCCCTGATGGAAGACCTGATCGCCCGGCGGATGCTGGAGCGGACGCTGGTCGTGGTGATGGGCGAGTTTGGCCGCACGCCCAAGATCAACGCCAACAGCGGCCGCGACCATTGGAATTTCTGTTACGGGCTGATGATGGCCGGCGGCGGCATCAAGCCGGGCATGGTCTTCGGCTCGAGCGACGCCATCGGTGGGTTCCCGGCCAGTTCGCCGGTCACGCCCGCCGACATTGTGGCCACGATCTACCACTGCCTGGGGGTGTCGAACGAGTTGGAACTGCGGGATGGACTCGATCGCCCCTTCGCGCTGGTTCCGTGGGGGCACCCCATCCGGGGAATTCTTGATACGCGCCGCTTGCCGGCGGGAGGAGCAGGATGACATCGGCAATCTTCACCGCAATCTCTACCGGCGGGGCATCGTCCGTGGGGCAGGGACCCAGTACATTGCAGCCTTCTGGTCAGACCGTACTCCAGCGGGCCGCATTGCAGGGAGCCTCTCCATCTATGTCTACACGCCATCAGGTGTTCATCACCGACTTCATCTCCAACGATCTCTCCATCGAACGTGAAATCCTGGGAGACATTGCCGACGTCGTTGGCCTGAACGCCAAGCACGAGAGCGAACTGCTCGGCAAGATCGACCAGGCCGACGCGGTGATGATGTACCACGCCATCCAGATGACCTCGCAGGTGATCGAACGACTGAAGCGTTGCAAGCTGATCGTCCGCTGCGGAGTGGGAGTCGACAACGTCGACCGTGTGGCCGCCCGCAAGCACGGCATCCCGGTGAGCAACGTCCCCGATTACGGTACCGACGAAGTGGCCGACTCGGCGATCGGCCTGCTGCTGAGCCTGACGCGCGGCATCCACTTGCTGAACTCGCGGCTCCGTCGCGGCTCAGGCTCGTGGTCGTATCTCCAAGCGGCTCCCGTGCACCGCCTGCAAGGCCGCACGCTGGGCATCGTGGGTCTGGGACGCATTGGCACCGCGGCCGCGCTGCGGGGCAAGGCCCTGGGCATGCGGGTGCTGTTTTATGATCCGTACCTGCCCGACGGCTACGACAAAGCGATTGGCGTGGAACGAGTCGAGAGTCTGTCGGAGTTGCTTAGCCGGTCGTTCGCGCTGACGCTGCATTGCCCCCTGACTCCTGAGACGACCAACTTGATCGACGAAGCGGCCATCGCCCAGATGCCGCGCGGCAGCTTCCTGGTGAATACCTCGCGCGGCGGCGTGGTCGAACCCAAGGCTGTGGTGAACGGACTGGCCGACGGACATCTGGCCGGCGCCGGCATCGATGTGTTGGTACAGGAGCCGCCCGACGACGACCACCCGCTGCTGGTCGCCTGGCGCGATCCGCAGCATCCGGCCCACGATCGCCTGCTGCTCAATCCCCACTCTGCTTTCTACAGCGAAGAGGGGCTGCTCGACATGCGCGTGAAGGGGAGCCAATCGTGTCGGCGTGCCCTGCTGGGCGAGACCCTGCGCAACGTGGTGAACTGAGTTTCGATCGCTAACCCTCTTCGAGCGGCGTCATGTCTGAACCGATGCTCTCCGTCGCACCTTCTCTCGCGGACCTCGTGACGACGGCAACGCCCGCCAGCCCGCGGCGGCTGGGCTATGCGGTTAGTCTGTTCCGCGAGATGCTCCGCATCCGCAAGTGCGAGGAGCAACTGGTTCGATCGCACCAGAAGGGGCTGATTCACGGGGCCTGCCACACGTATATCGGGCAAGAGGCCGTAGCCGTCGGTGTGTGTGCGCACTTGTCGCATCAAGATTCCGTCTTCAGCACCCATCGGGGCCATGGCCATGCCTTGGCCAAGGGAGTTACGTCCGAGGAGCTGATCGCCGAGCTTTATGGCCGGGCGACGGGCTGCTCGCGCGGACGAGGCGGCAGCATGCACCTGTTCTCGCCCGAGGTTGGCATGTTGGGGACCAGCGGCATCGTGGCCCCCTGCATTCTGCAAGCGGCCGGGGCAGGCTATACCGCCAAGCTGCTCAAGTCGGGACGCGTGGGCGTGGCCTTCTTCGGCGACGGGGCGGTGAACAACGGCGCCTTCCACGAAGGGCTGAATCTGGCCAGCATCTGGAAGCTGCCAACGCTCTTTATCTGCGAGAACAATCAATACGCCACCGAAGTGCCATTCAGCTACTCGGCTGGAAATCCCACGGTCGCCAGCCGCGCCGCTTCGTACGGCATGCCGGGGATTCAAGTCGATGGCAACGATGTGTTGGCGGTCTATGCGGCCGCGGAGGAAGCGATCCATCGCGCGCGAAACGGCGCGGGACCGACCCTGATTGAGTGCCTGACCTATCGCACCCGGCCGCATGCCGAGGGGATGGGCGATTTCGGCTATCGGACCCGCGAAGAAGTGGAACAGTGGAAGGCCCGCTGCCCGATCTTGCGGCTCAAGCGGCACCTGCTCGAAAACGAACTGGCCGACGAATCCGAGTTGGCCGAGATCGAGGGGGAAATCGCCCGCGAGATCGACGCGGCCCATCGCGCGGCCGAGGCCGCGCCCTATCCCGATCCGTCTACCGCCGCCCGGCACATCTATGCCGAACCGGCCCGCGTGGTCCCCACCCCGCCGGCCCGCCCCGCCAACCGCGAGATCACCTGGATGCAGGCCGGCCTTGAAGCTCTGCAGGCCGAGATGACCGTGAACCCGCGGATCTTTGTGCTCGGCGAAGGGATCGGCAATCGCGGCGGCAATTTTAAAACCACCGCTGGGCTGTATGAACTGTTCGGGGCGGATCGCCTGTGTGACTCACCCATCTGCGAGCGCGGCTTCGTCGGTCTGGGCGGTGGGGCTGCCGCCACGGGAAGCCGGCCGGTCATCGACTTCATGTTCGCCGACTTCGTCCTCGACGGCCTGGGCGAGATCCTGAATCAGATCGCCAAGATGCAGTACATGAGCGACGGCCGGCTGAAGATGCCGATCCTGCTGCGCGGTTGCATCGGCATCGGCCACTCAGCCGCCACGCATCACTCGGGCAACTACTATCCCATGTTCGCCCATTTCCCCGGGCTGCGGGTGGTGGTTCCCTCCAATGCCTACGACGCCAAGGGCCTGCTGCATCACGCACTACGATGCGACGATCCGGTCCTATTTCTGGAGCATCGCGAACTCTTGACCTTGAAGGCCCAGGTCCCCGCCGAGCCCTACGAGATTCCCTTTGGCCAGGCGGCCGTGGTTCGCGAAGGGAGCGACGTGACTGTGGTCGCCCTGGCGATGACGGTCCACCAGACCCTCTCGGTGTGCGATACGCTGGCGAAGGATGGGATCTCGGTCGAACTGATCGATCCGCGCACGGTCGCTCCGCTCGACATCGAGACGATCGCCCGTTCGGTCCGCAAGACGGGGCGGTTGCTGATCGTCGACGAAGCATTCGCGCCTTGCGGCATCGGAGCCGAGATCGCCGCGCAACTGGCCGACCGTGGCTTTGACGATCTCGATGCGCCGATTCGCCGGCTGAACGGGGTCCATACACCGACGCCGTACAGTCCGCCGCTCGAGCAGGCCGTGGTCCCCAGCGTGGCTGCGATTGAGCGTGCGATTCGGGCCCTCGTCGCCGAGTAAGTACCCTCGTTTGCCTTCCCTCCTGATAGGTTCGCATGCCGATCTCAATCACGATTCCGCGCCTTGGCTGGAACATGGAAGAAGGAATCTTCTCCGGCTGGCTGCACGCCGACGGCGCTGCGATTCGGGCGGGGGACATGCTCTTTACGCTTGAGAGTGAGAAGGCGACCGAGGACGTTGAGACCCTGGACGGCGGCACGCTGCGCATTCCGCCCGATGGGCCTAAGGTGGGAGACACGCTGCCGGTAGGGGCCGTGATCGGCTACCTGCTGGAAGCAGGCGAAGCGGCTCCGTGGGAACCCGGCGCCCCGGCGGCCTCGCCCACCAAGCCAGCGCCCGCCGCGCCGGCGAAGGAGCCGAGCGCACCTCAGCGTCCTTCTCCTTCTCTATCCGCAAGCAGCACGGCACTCCTCGAGGCCTGCGCGATCTCGCCCCGCGCCAAACGCGCCGCTGGCGAACTGGGAATCGACTGGACCACGCTCGAAGGGACTGGTTCCACGGGCCGCATCCGCGAGCGCGATGTAATGGCGGCCGTCGCTCTAGCTCCCGTGGCGGACAACGCACCCGTCGCTGCTCCCATGTCCGAAGTCCTCCAGCCAATCACCGTCATGCGCCGGACGATCGCCGACCGCATGCTGGCCAGCCATCTGACGGCCGCGCCGGTCACACTCACCACCACGGCCGATGCCACCAACCTGGTCGGCTTACGGACGCAGTTCAAGAACGCCGGCGATCCCTCGGGCGTGGTACCAAGCTTCACCGATATCCTGGTCAAGCTTTCGGCCTTGGCCCTGTCGCGGAACCCGCGCATGGCGGGCCAATGGACCGAAGCGGGCATTCGTCAGCCTGCGGGCATCCACGTCGGCATTGCCGTCGATACCGAAGCCGGCTTGCTGGTGCCGGTCGTTCGGGACGTTCCGAGCCTGGGACTGCGGCAACTGGCCGCCCGATCGCGGGACTTGATCGAGCGGGCGCGCATCCGCCGGCTCACGACCGAGGAGATGCAGGGCGGGGTCTTCACCGTGACCAACCTGGGCGGGTTCGGCATCGACGCTTTCACGCCGATCCTCAACTCGCCGGAGTGCGCCATCCTGGGCGTGGGGCGGATCGAGCGTCGGGCGGTGGTGCGGGGGGAAGCGATCGTAGCGTGCGATCAGGTGACCCTTAGCCTGACCTTCGACCACCGCGTGGTCGATGGCGCCCCGGCCGCCCGCTTCCTGCAAGGGCTGGTGGGGATGATCGAGAATCCCAGCCCGTGGCTGATGTCCTGACGGGGCTCCACCCTGACGCGGCTCCACTACAACGGCCTTGCGGGTTCTTCCACCCTGCTAGCGGCGAGATTTTCGGTTGTGCCGGTCAGGCAAGCCGCCGACCTCCTTCGACCTGTCGGGACCCCTGTGTTTGCGCTTGAACAGGCCCCGGTCGTTGGTAGAGTCGAACGAAGGAGACGCGTCGTCCCTGTGCGGACGGATGGCGTTTTGGCGTTGGTTTCGGCACGGCGTTGATGGCCGGGCTGTTTGACGGTGGGCGTTTCGCTTGGGCCGGTTGCCTGGCGAGACCCCGATCCGATGATTGAAAACTCCCCATGCAAGCTCCTGAGCCGAAGCGCGAAGAAGAAGTCGACCAGCTGCTCCTCAACGGACGGCTGCGAGACGAACTGGAGCCGTTCGAAGACGAGGCCATGGCCTGGTTCGACCGCGACAACCTGCCGACCGAAGTCGAGAACGAGTACCTGTCGGCCATGCTGGCCTGGGAACGGGCTCCGGCCCTTCCCATCTCGAAGTGGTTCCGCCCGGAGATGAAGCTTCCGCCGGCCGATCAGTTGGCCGACGACGAGCTGCACATGCTGCTCTGGGAAACGATCCGCAAGCTCGACCGCAAGCGGATCGTGCTCGAGTTCACCGACCATCTGACCGATCGCCAGCTCTACACGCTGATCCGCCGCGACATCCTGCCTGTTCCCGAGAAGAAGATCGACGCCCGCGGCAACTATCTGCATTGGGACTGCGCCCAGCAGGCCAATGACCCCGACGTCTGGCTGAAGTACTACGCCAGCGACGAAGAGCGGCAGCACTATGCCGACGAAGGGCACGAAGTGCCCGACCGCGAGACGCCGCCGTATCCGCGGCGCGATCTGCCCAAGCACCCGATGTAAGCGGCTGCATCAGTCCCCTTCGCCGGGTTGCTGTTCGGCTCTATCGGGGTATGGCCCGCAGGGATGCGGTGCCTTATCGTAGCTGCACGTTCGCACCGACGTTAACCATGCCGTCGGTCACGGGATCTGTAGGGAACGCCACGGAAAGCGTTCCCGATAGGGGCGGACTTGCGACTCAGGACACTAGCCTGTCAACCTCCTTCACCCACGAGACAGGCCTGTGGGGGTCGCGACTTCGAACTGCAAGAGAGTACAAGCATTCTATTCGCCGCGTCTTCGAGCCATTCGTCGCGCGCGGCAATTCTTCCCCAGGAGATTGAACCATGAAGATCAAGCGAAGCGGTTCGGCCGTTTGGAGCGGCGGTCTGAAGGACGGCAAGGGAGCCATCACCACGGAGAGCGGTGCGCTGAACGCCCATCCCTATGGATTCGCCAGTCGCTTTGAAGGGGTCAAGGGAACCAATCCCGAGGAGCTGATCGCGGCCGCGCATGCCGGCTGCTTCACCATGGCCCTGTCGCTGATCCTGGGCGAAGCCAAGCTGGTTGCCGAGACGATGGAGACCTCGGCCCAGGTCACGCTCGAGAGCGTCGAAGGAGGCTTCGCCATTTCGGCCGTTCACCTGACGCTGAAGGCCAAGATCCCCGGCGCCGATCAGGCCGCGTTCGAGAAGCTGACCGGCATGGCCAAGGCCGGCTGTCCGGTATCGAAGGTCCTCAACGCCGCGATCACGCTGGACGCAACCTTGCTGCCTTAGAACGGGGTCCGTTCCTCCCTCTCCCCTTAAGAAGAGGTCCGGGCTGCGGGTCCGTCGTTTGTTGACGGAAGCGCGGGTTTGCTCTACCCTTGGACTAGTTAAATTACAGGCCGTTCGCGCGGCGAATTGCCCCTTAAATTCGATCGATTGAGTGTTTCGCATGAGTACGGGAGAGGGATCCGGTGTGGGATTCGCCACCATGAGGGGGCGTAATTTTCCCACCATCCGCCAGTTCAGCGTCTTCCTCGAGAACCGCGTCGGGCAACTGCTCGAAGTCGTGCGGCGTTTCGAAGGGAGCAAGGTCAAGATCGTCGCCCTCTCCATCAGCGACTCCGTCGATTGCGCCATTGTCCGCTTTCTGCTCAGCCACCCCGAGCAGGGACGCGAGATCCTGGAACGGGCCGGCCTGGCCATGGTCGAGAGCGACCTGCTGGGGGTCGAACTGCCCGAAGGCCCGCAGCCGCTGTTGCGGATCTGCACCGCCCTGCTGGCGGCCGAGATCAACATCCACCAGACGTACCCGCTGCTGGTCCGCCCCCGCGGCCGCCCAGCGGTGGCCCTGCAGGTAGATAATCTCGAAATGGCCATGGAAACCCTGACCAGCAAGGGTTTCATCCTGGTTTCCGAAGGGGACCTTTCGGACGACGAATAGGCCCGCGTGGATGGGTTAGCCCAGCGAAGCATCTTCTCGTCCGCATCGCGTGGTTCTTGCTTGACTTCACGCGTTGCGCCGCAGAAACTACGCACATCCCTCGCTGTTTCGCCCGCTGGATGCCTGTCGCCGGATCGATCGTCCGGCGCAGCGGTGGTCGAATCGGCATTTTCTCCGCGGTTTCTGGTCCTCTCCGCTACGCCCCGCTTTCGTTTGGCCTGATCCATGCCCATCCTGGTCAAATGCACCGAGTGCAACACCGGCTTCAAAGTCAACGAGAAGTTCGCCGGCAAGCAGGGCCCTTGTCCCAAGTGCAAAGCGGTGATCCGCGTTCCTTCGCTCGAAGAAGCGCAGCCCGTCGAGGAAGTGACGGTCCACGCCCCTGAGGAGTTCGCTGGCGGCGGCAAGGACAAGAAGGGCCGGTTGATCGTCAAGCCGAACTCGCGCGAAGACGCGAAGTTCAATACCATGTATGCCCTGATGATTGCCGGCGGCGTGTTGGGCGTGCTGATCGCGGCCTTTGTCGTGGGGCGAATGTTCGCCGCTCAAACCAACCTGCTCAAGATGGCCGTGGGCGTGATGATCCTGGCCGTATCGGGGCCGGTCTCGCTGGCCGGCTATTGGATCCTGCGAAATGACGAACGCGAGCCCTTTGAAGGGACCGAACTCTACATCCGCTCGGGAATCACCGCGGGCGTCTACTGCCTGTTATGGCCCATTCTGGGCTACGTGACCTGGATGATCCCCGGCGTGCTCGACAAAGGCTGGAACTGGCTGTTCGTCGGGCCTCCCTTTGTGGTGGTTGGCGGGCTGACAGCCTACCTGGCCTTTGATCTGGAAGGGACCGAGAGCACGTTCCATTTTGCCTTCTTTCTGGTCGTCAGCGTGGCCCTGCGTTGGTTGGCAGGCATGCCCCCGCTGTAAGTCCGGCAAGCGCCCCACAACTCGCCCTCGCCCCGCGTACGCGTGGTTTGCACGGTGCGCGGGACCGCTCTAGAATCCACCCCTCGACTCAAGAACATCGCCGCACGCGAGATCGTCCCATGCCCTCTCCTTCACACCCTTCCTGGCGTTTCTTCTTGGCGTTGGTCTTGCTGATCGCCGGATTGATGTCCGGCTACCTGGGCACGCAATTGGGCCCGGTCTCGGCGCAGGATGCGACGAAGAAGGAGCCTGCCAAGAGCCCCGTCAAAGGCTGGCGGCAGGGCGAAGGCTGGGGCTGGGTGTGGGGCGAGAAAGACGAAGTCGGCGCCCTCAACGCCATGACTCCCCAAACCACGGCGGCTGCACTGCAACTGGCCAAGGAGGGGAAGATCTACGACATGGGCGTGACCTATAGCCGCAACAGCTTCAAGTGGCCGGGGCATTGCCCCTGCGAAGTGATGAGCTTCCGCAGCCCCGAAGGGGTGAAGCGGCAGAAGGATCAGGCGCAGGCTCTGCCCGAGGTGAACCCCAGCGGCCAGGCCTGGCACAGTTGCGCGGTCTTTATCAGCGACAACGTCGGCACGCAGATCGACGGCCTGGGCCATGTAACCGTGGGCATCGACGACCACTGGTACAACGGCTTCAAAGAGTCCGATTGGGGCGGAGACTTTGGCGTGCGAAAGTGCGACGCCACGACCATCCCGCCCATCGTCGCCCGCGGGGTGATGCTGGACATTGCCACCCTTAAGGGAGTCGATGCTCTGCCGGCCAGCTACGGCATCACCAAGCAGGACGTGGACGAAGCGGTGAAGGCCCAGAAAATCGAGCTTCGCCCCGGCGATGTGGTCCTGTTCCGCACCGGCACGCTTCGCTACTGGGGCAAAGACGGTGGCGACGTCGAGAAGATCAAGGTCCACGACACGGCTGGCATAACGCTGGGCACGGCCAAGTATCTGGTGCAGAACTTCGGCTCGATGATGATCGGCTCGGACACCAGCGGACTGGAGGTCTCGCCCGCTCCCGAAGGAGCCGACTCGTTCATCCCGGTCCACAAGTACCTGCTGATTGAGCAGGGGGTGCACATCGCCGAGCTGCACAACCTCGAGGATCTGGCCAAAGACAAGGTGTACGAGTTCTGCTACGTCGGCAGCGTGAACAAGATCTCCGGCGCGAGCGGCGGCTTCTGCCTCCGCCCACTGGCCATCAAGTAACGCGGGCCGCTGACCCCTTCTCTCCCTGGAGCCGATCGTATGCCCATTTCGACGATTGCAGTCCTGGGAGCCGGCGCCATGGGCTCCGGCATCTGCGAAGCGGCCGCGGTGGCCGGGCTGCGCGTGATCTCGATCGAAAAGGCGCAGCCCCAGCGCGAGGCCGCTCGCGAGCGGATCCTGGCCAGCGTCAAGAAGGGGATCGAGCGCAAGAAGCTGACCATCGCCAGCCCCGACGAAGTGCTGAGCCGCATTGACTGGCAGCCCGACGTCGCCGCGGCCAGCGCCGCCGACTTTGTCATCGAAGCGGTCAGCGAGAACGAGAGCCTGAAGCGGGCGCTCTTTGTGCAGCTCGGCCAGATCTGCCGGCCCGAAGTGGTGCTGGCCTCGAACACGTCCAGCATCTCCATCACCAAGCTCGGTGCGGCCAGCGGCCGGCCCGACCGCGTGGTCGGCATGCACTTCTTCAATCCGGTTCCGGTGATGAAGCCCGTGGAAGTCGTCCGCGGACTGGAAACCAGCGATGCCGTGGTGGCGGCGACCGTCGAGTTGGCCAAGCGGATGGGCAAGACGGCGCTGGTCGTACGCGACGCCCCCGGATTTGCCGTGAACCGCATCCTGATGCCGATGATCAACGAGGCGATCTTCGCCCTGGAAGAAGGGGTGGCCGAAGCTTCCGCCATCGACGAGTTGATGAAGCTCGGCTGCAATCACCCCATGGGTCCGCTGGAGCTGGCCGACTTCGTGGGCCTGGATGTCTGCCTGGCGATCATGGATGTACTCTTTACGCAGATCGGCGATCCCAAATTCCGCGCGGCCACACTGCTGCGCCGCAAAGTCGACGCCGGTCACCTGGGGCGAAAGACAGGGCGAGGGTTTTACGAGTACCCCGCCAAGTGATATGCAGGCTTTGATTGGGACGTCTATCAACGCAAAAACTCCCCCCTCTTCTTCCTCCGTGCCTCCGCGTGAAATCCTCTTCTTGAGAAGTCCTTGAAGAAGGAGATTCACGCGGAGGCGCGGAGACGCGGAGGAAAAGATGCCCTGCGATGCAATTCATCGGGACCTCCCATGCTTGTCGCCGTCCTCGGTTCCACTGAAAGCTGGTACGTCAAAGACCTCCGCCGCGCGGCGAAGGATCGGCACGAGATCGTCCCCGTTCCCTTTCGCGGTCTCTCCGCCTGCGTCGTGGACAACGCGCCCCGCATCTTCGCCGGCGATTTCGATCTGCACCGCGCCAACGCCGTCCTTATCCGCACCATGCCCGCCGGTTCGCTGGAGCAGGTCGTCTTTCGGATGGATGCCTTGGCCGGCCTTGAAACCGCCGGTGTGCCCGTCATCAATCCCCCCAAAGCGATCGAGACCGCGGTCGATAAGTACCTGACTACCGTCCGTCTAGCGGCTGCGGGCATCGCCACTCCCCGCACGGTCGTCTGTCAAACTTCCGAGGACGCCGTAGCCGCCATGGAAATGCTCGGCGGCCAGGTCGTGCTCAAACCGATCTTTGGTTCCGAGGGCCGCGGAATAGCCCGCTTCGACGATCCGGCACTGCTCGAGCGCGCCGCGTCACTGCTCGTCCCGCTGGGGGCGGTCCTGTACGTGCAGGAGTTTCTGCCCCACGCCGGTTACGACCTGCGGGCGCTGGTGATCGGCTCGCGGGTGATCGGCATGCGGCGCTCGAATCCCGACGACTGGCGCACCAACGTCAGTCGCGGCGCCAAGGCCGAGTCATGTGAGCTGACTGCCGAGCAGTGCGAACTCGCCTTGCGTGCCGCGGCAGCAGTCGGTGCCCCCTTGGCCGGGGTCGATCTCCTTCCCGCCGACAATGGAGTCACCTATGTTCTGGAAGTGAACGCCGTCCCCGGCTGGCAGGCGCTCTCGCGAGCCTGCCAAATCGACGTCGCCCGGCTGGTGCTCGAGTTCATCGAGAGCCGCATCGCGTAGGAGATCTCCATGCCTTACAGCCAGATCCTGGCCGGCCGAATGCGCGACTTGGTGATGCGCAACCGCGACATCACCGAGAAGAAGATGTTCGGCGGCGTGGTCTTCCTCTTGCACGGCAATCTGCTGGTCGGCGTCTGGAAAGACTCATTGGTCGTCCGCTTGGGTGCGGACGAAGCGGCCGTCGCCCTCGAGGAACCGCATGTGCGCCCCTTCGACATCACCGGCAAGCCGATGAAGAACTGGTGTCTGGTCGAACCGGAAGGAATCGAGGAAGATCGACAGCTCAAGGACTGGCTGCGCCGTGCGCAGCAGTTCGTCGAGACGTTGCCTCCCAAATAGCTCCCCCTGCGCGAGATTCCGTTGTCGCCGATCACCACCCCCGCCGATGCGGCCCTGGACGAATTAACCGGCGAGCTGGCTCGCCGTGGCGAAGAGCTCGATCGCACGGGCAAGTGGCCCCGCGAGCAGCTCGATCTCTGCGGACAGTATGGCGTCTTTCGCTGGTTCCTGTCTCCTGCCTGGGGCGGCTACCACTGGGCGTTGGCCGATGTGCTGCGCGGGTACATGCGGCTGGGCGGAGCCTGCCTCACCACCACATTCATCCTGACGCAGCGGACCGGCGCCTGCCGCCGGATCGCTGCCAGTCTCAACGACGATCTCGCCGGGCAGCTTCTTCCGGGCCTGGCCAATGGCTCGCTGATGGCCAGCGTCGGCATTTCGCACCTCACCACCAGTCGACGGCATCTCGATCGCCCGGTGCTGGCCGCGCGGCAGACGCCTGGCGGATTCGTTCTCGACGGCTACAGCCCGTGGGTCACGGGCGGTCCCCACTGCGACTGGATCGTAACCGGAGGGACGCTGGAAGACGGCCGGCAGATTCTGATCGCTGTGCCGCGCGATGCCCCGGGTGTGGTCTGCCGCGCGCCCGCGGAACTCACCGCGCTGGCTGCCAGTCACACCGGCGCGGTGGAATTTCACCACGTCGAAGCGCCCGAGCGTTGGCTGTTGGCTGGACCGGTCGAACGGGTCATGTCGCAGGGGGTCGGCGCGAACACGGGCGGTCTGGAGACTTCAGCCCTGGCGGTCGGACTGTCCGGCGCCGCCCTGACGTTCATCGAGCAAGAGGAGAAGCAGCGGAGCGAACTGCACGAGGCGGCCGCGGCGCTGCGACTGGAACACGACGACGTGCAGGCCACACTCCTGGGCCTGGCCTCAGGCGACACCCGCTGCACGAATGAGCAGGTCCGCACGCAGGCCAACAGTCTGGCGCTGCGGACTACTCAGGCCGCTTTGGCGGCCGCCAAAGGAACCGGCTACCTGCGCGGTCATCCGGCCGGGCGTTGGTGCCGCGAGGCCCTGTTCTTCCTCGTCTGGAGCTGCCCGCCCACGGTCATGAACGCAAACCTCTGCGAACTGGCCGGACTCGATCTTCCGTAGGCATCGCTCCCGCTCCACACAGAGTCGGAAACGCTGGCCGTTCCCTACTCCTCGTACACCACCGCCGTACTGCGGCGAGCGCGACGCAACGGTGCGCGACGATAGCGATACCGCCCATCGTCCCCTTCGACGAAGAAGTAACCGGACAGCAGCCGGTAAAAGAACAGCAGGATAAACGACCCGCCAATGGCCACCAGGAAGCCCTCGGGCGACAGCGGGGTAACACGGTGGCCGACCCAGAAAAACGAGAGCACGCCGGCTCCGATGATCGAGCCGCCGATGCCCATCAACAGCGTCGCCACGGCGCCGCCCGGATCGCGGCCGGGCATGATGGCCTTGGCCAACAGACCGACGATCGTTCCGAAGCCGATCCACTCGAGCAGCAGGTGGCCCCATTGGGCAACCAGTTCTTGTGTTTCCTGCATGATCGACTCCGAAGGGACGTGAGATGAAGGGAAGGGAAGCTCGAGACGTGCGGCCAGCGCGGCGTAGCGCGCAGCTTCCACCAGCGGGCGAATTCTTAGCTCACGTCGCGGCGCGTGCCTAGAGCAGTTCGCCGCCTGAATGATGGCGCAGGCATCCCGCCCGACACTTGTGGTGTAGGTGTCCCGCCTGCAGTCTTGCAACCACTTTCATGGCTGCCGAAAACGCCTGCACCACAAAGGATCATTGCCCTTCGCGCGCAGCATCGTTCGGTCATTCCCACAGTCCACGACGTTGCTGGCAGTTTCCTGCAAGCAACGTCGTCTGAGTTGCCTGACCGCTAGCGGGGGGGCTGGCTCTGCTGAGCCGAGTAGGCCTGCATGGCAGCCGCCTCGCGAGTCAGCTTGAACTCAGGACCCGGCGGGAAGTACTGGATATCGTCCTGCATGTAGTACGGACTGGGGAGCGTCTGGCCCGCCACGTCCACCTGGCAACCCGTGGTGCCCAGGGCCGCGGCCATCCCTACGACGCACAGCAGTCCGCGAACCATTCGGTTAGGACGCTTGTTGATCGACCCGCTCATCCACCACCTCCGTGAATAGGCCCACACGGCCCAATGTCTGTTCCGGATAGTTTCCCATCGCCCATAGCGTGGTCCCTCCCCAAGGAAGGGGTCCCCGCCAATCGAGCGCGGGAAAACCTGCACAGGCGTTATCGTCCGCACAACCCGTGCAACTTTGGAAAAAGCCTGACGGTTTGATCCGAAGCTGCGGATTCGAGAGAATGCGCCCGGCGGGGGAACCCTGACGAACAGGACCGACCTCGCGGATGGGCGAAGCCGGGGAAGGCAGGCAATCTCGCTTTCCGGTTGTCCGCCCAACCAATAGACTAGAGAGCGTGGACCTTCGGGTCGATTTCCCTAACAAACTGCCAGGTTAGGGAATATGCACCTGAGGGGCCTCCCTGCCTTCCCCCCTATAGATCCTTCCCGCCCGCGGTATCCCTCGCGCTTTGAGGAGTCTGCTGATGAGTGGCAACCTGGCCTGTGTCGCCAAGCGTGGCTGGTTTTTTGCGATCTTCGTGCTGACTCTGGGCTGGACTGCTGGCAGCGCCGATCGCGCGCTGGCTCAGTTGGGCACCGGCCCGATCCCGCCGGCCAGCTACTTCAATTCGATGGCGGCCTACGAAGCGGGCGATTTCAGCACGGCCCTGCGAGGCTTCCAGAACGAGTGGCAGGGAGCGGTCAAGAACGGCGCCAATCGCTGGATCGACTCCATCTGCTTCCACACGATGGTCGGCGAGTGCTACTACCAGATGGGCTCGCTCCCCGAGGCCCTGGATGAATTCAACGCTGCGCTCAATCTCTTTTCGGTTCACGCCGACTGGATGATGTCGATCCAGTTCCCTCCCACGCTCCGCGCGGCCAACGCCGGGAAAATGGCCAACTGCCCGTGGGGCCGCTCGGGTCGGCCGGCCGCTTACGGCGACTATCCCGAGTCGTTCGGCATGCAGCAGGGGCGCATCAACAACAACGCCGTGATCCAAAAAGGCGGTGTCGTCCAGCAAGCGATGATCGTGCCGGTAAACTACCGCGAGATCCTGCGCTGCACCACGCTGGCCCTGCGTCGACGGCGCGAACTGATGGGCGTGGTGACCCGCTTCGATCCCCTCTCGAACCAGATCCTGGGCGCCTTTACCGGCGCCACCGGCCGCGTCGTCGCCCCGCCGGGACACTGGTCGAGTGTGTGGGCCAACCTGCAGGCGGGGCTGGCCTATGCCGCCGCTGGAAACGATGCGCAAGCCTATAAGCTGCTCGACGCGGCGACCTATGCCGGCGGAGAGTTCGTTCACCCGCTCAGCGGCACGGCCATGTTCGAGATGGGCCGCATCGAGCTTTCAAACGCCCGATTCGAACCCGCCCTGATGCTGTTTGCCGAGGCCAGCTACGCCGCCTTTCAATACGGCGACGCGGGCGTGCTGGAAGAATGCTTCCGCTACGGTCAGATGGCGCACTTGCTGGCCAACAAGCCGGGGCTCTACCCCCCGCTGGCGGCCGCGCACAAGTGGGCCCGCAACAAGCCGGGGTATCGCTACCTGTTCGGGTCGCTGTCGGTTCTGATCGCCGAGAACGCCGCGGTCAGAAACGAGCCGCGCGTGGCTGCGGCCGCGCTGCTGGACGCCCGCAATGCCATCGTCCGACGAGATCCGGCCCAGGGCAAGCTCGGCGCGCGATTCAACTTTGTGTCTTCCCTGCTCTCCTATCAAGCAGGCAAGATCGTGCCGGGCGATGAGGCGCTGGCCTTGGCGCTGGGCTATCAGAAGAAGGGCTCGCTGTGGCTGTGGCACATCCGCATGGCCGACGCGCTCTATCAGAAGGGCTCGCTGACGGCCCGCGAAGCGATGGAGATCTACGGCGTGGTCCTCCGCGAGCCGACTGCGGCCGACTGGTTGAGCGACCCGCTCGAGAGCCTCTCGGCGATCTCCACGCCCCACTCGGCCGCCCTGGAACGCTGGTTCGAAGTGGCCGTGGAGCGTAAGGAAAACGAAGCTGCCCTGGAGATTGCGGACCTGACGCGCCGGCATCGCTTCTTCAGCACGCTGGCCCTGGGCGGTCGTCTGCTGGCTTTGCGCTGGGTACTGGAAGGACCCGAAGAGCTGCTGACGAAAGAGGACATCCTGGATCGGCAGGGGATCCTGGGGCAATACCCCAAGTTCGCCGAGCTCTCAAAGCAGGCGCAGCGGATGCGGGCCGAGATCGAGGCCATGCCCCTTTCGCCCGACGATCAAGAGACGCAACACAAGCAAAGCGACGCCATGAAGGCGCTGGCCGACGTCTATGTCTATCAGGAACTGATCCTGCGCGAGATTGCCGTCCGAAGGCAGCCTTGCGCCATGACCTTCCCGCCCAAGCGCCGGGTCGAAGACATGCAGAAGTTGATTCCAGAGAAGCAGGCCATGCTGGCCTTCTTCGTCACGCCCCGCCGGGTCTACGGTTTTCTGATGAACCGCGACAACTACGGCATCTGGGACGTCGGCTCGCCGGTCACGTTGTTCGAGAAGGTCTCGACGCTGATGCAGCAGTTGGGACATCTGGAAGGGAACCGCGTCTTGCCGCTCGCACAGTTGAGCGACCACAAATGGCGCAAGACCTCGCACGAGTTGTTCGAGCTGCTCATCAAGGGGGCCAAGACCGACTTCCCTGGCGACTTTGAAGAACTGATCGTCGTCCCCGACGGCGCGCTATGGTACGTCCCCTTCGAGCTGCTTACGCACAACGGCGACCCCAAGAGCACCGACGTGTTGATCTCGAAGGTGCGTATCCGCTACGCCCCCACTGCCGGGCTTTCAGTTCCCGACCTGCGCGGCCGTAAGCAAAGCCCGACCACGGTGGTGGCGCTGGGCAAGATGTTCCCGCGCGACGAAGACAAGACCTCGCGCGATGCCTTCGATCAGTTCGCACAGTTCATTCCGGGCAGCACGCCCCTTTCGCGAAAGCTGCTACCGGCCCCCGCCAACCTCTACTCCAGCTTCTTTGATCGTCTGGTGGTGTTCGATGAGGTCAACCCGCCCGAAGCGGGCCCGTTCGATTTCAGCCCGTTGCCCTCGTCGGCCGGCACGTTCGGCAGCACGGTGGACACCTGGATGTCGCTCCCTTGGATCGGTCCCGAACTGATGATCCTGCCTGCCTACCACACGGCGGCCGAAAGTTCGCTGAAGAAGATCAAGGCCGAAGTGGCTGGGGCCGACGTCTTTCTGTCGGTGATGGGGCTGATGGGCTCCGGCGCGCGGACGGTGTTGATCTCGCGCTGGCGCACGGGCGGCCAGAACAGCTACGACCTGATTCGCGAGTTCGCCAAGGAGCTGCCTCACGGCACAGCGGCGAGCGCCTGGCAGCGCAGCGTGCTACTGGCCATCGACTGCCCGCTGAAGCCTGATCTGGAGCCTCGTCTGCAGATGCCTGCAGGGGCTAGTCCGCCGAATGCCTCGCATCCGTTTTTCTGGGCGGGCTACATGTTGGTCGACAGCGGCGATCCGCCGAAGAAAGTCGACAACGGCCCCGCCCCCGATCCACTTCTCGATCCGAAGCTCGAGGAGAAGAAACGCCTGCTGGAAGAAAAGAAGAAGCAGGAAGAGGGGAAGAAAGCCGATCCGGAGAAGCCGGCTGGGAAAGCGGACGCCGAGAAGTCTGCCGAAAAAGCGCCCGCCGAAAAAATGCCGGAGAAGCCCGCGGACAATCCCAACAAGACGGACCCGCCAAAGCCGGCCCCCAAAAAGGGCCTCTGACGCGCGACCCCAGCGAAGCAGGCGTAAAGTAGCAGGCACACTCCGTGTGCCGTCCGCCCCTTGTGGTGCAGGCGTCCCGCCTGCCTCGCCGGGCCTCCGATGTTCCACCAGGCGCGTAAAGTAGCAGGCACACTCCGTGTGCCGTCCGCAAGCGCTCTCCGCAGTGCTGCATCGGACCTGAGCGGCAGGGCGCTAGCCGCCGGTGGCCCGAGGGAGTGCTTTCCGCCCCGCGGGAGCTGGAACTTCCGGGCAGCCTCGCTCCGAAGGGTACGAATATGCAAGGGATGGTACCGTGTACTACCGGCGGCTAGCGCCCTGCCGCTCAGGTCCGGAGCAGGACTGCGGACGGCACACGGAGTGGGCCTGCTACTTTACGCAGCTCGCTCTAACGAGCGCCGACGCCGGCCGACCAGAAACGCCACCAAGGGCGGCGGATACGCGGGCTCACCAGCACGGCGCCGGCCTGACGCGGATCAAAACCGGCGGGCCAGACGGTCTGCTGGTCGTAAAGGACCGAATCCATATTGGTGCCGGTCAGGTCCGCGCCGCTCAGATCTGCGCCGACGACGATCGCGTAGCTCAAATCGGCGAACCGCAGATCGGCCCCTTTCAGCGAAGCCCCTTTCAGGTCGGCGCTCGACAGATTCGCCCCGACCAGCGACGCACCATCGAGCTGCGTCTCGCTCATGGCGGCGAACTCAAACGTGGCGCCGTCGGCCCGCACGCTGTTCATCTGCGAGCCGTCCAGATCCACTCGCGAGCAGTTCGCCCCTTCAAGCTGCGCGTTCGTCAGGTTCACGCTCACCATTTCGGCGCTACCCAGGTCGGCCTCGTTCATCAGGGCGCTCGACAGATCGGCCCCGTTGAAGATGGCATAGGCCGCATTCACTCCGCCCATCAGGGCTTCGCGCAGATGGGCCCGACGCAGATTGGCCGAGTTGATATTGGCCCCAGTCAGATTGGCGTGATTCAAGATCGCTTCAGGCAGGCATGCACCGCGAAGGCAGAGCTGCACCATCGAGTCCTGGGGCAGGGTCATCAGGACCCGGCCGTTCTGGCGAATGATCTCTAACACGGGACATCTCGTGGCGGGTGGACGCTGGCGGGTGAGAAAGTAGCGGGAGTGCTGGCAGTGGCAAGCTCAAGATACCGATCCAATTATACCCTCCTGGGGAAGTGGTGACGGAAAAAGCGAAAAATTAATGACTTGAGAGAATTCGGCGTACGTCCGAAAATCGACAAAGTGATCGTTTTTGCGGCGATTCTGACCGTCGAGTGATGAATTTTGCTGCAAAGGGCTCGCAGGCTGCTGAATCATCTGATGATTGGGCAAGCCCCCCCTTCCGATGCACAAAGGCATAGCCCGCTGCAAGTTGACTTCGCCACGGGCTTCGCTACTGTCGAGGCGTCGCTTTTTTGAGTCGCCCGTAGGAGGACACCATGGAATATCGAACTCTGGGTGCGTCAGGCCTGAAAGTCCCCGTGCTGAGCCTGGGAACCGGGACCTTTGGCGGAGGCGGCGAACTCTTCAAGGCCTGGGGCACGAGCGACGTGGCCGAGGCCACGCGACTGGTCGACATCTGTCTCGAAGCCGGGCTGAACATGTTCGACTCGGCCGACATCTACTCACAAGGCATGGCCGAGGAGATCCTCGGGCAGGCGATCAAGGGACGTCGCGATCAGGTGCTGATCTCGACCAAGGGGACCTTCCGTTCAGGCCAGGGAATCAACGACGTGGGCTCGTCCCGTCACCACTTGATCAACGCGGTGAATGGCAGTCTGAAGCGATTGGGAACGGACTACATCGATCTGTACCAACTGCATGGCTTTGACGCCGTGACGCCGGTCGACGAGGTCCTGAGCACGCTCGACGACCTGGTCCGCGCCGGCAAGATCCGCTACGTCGGCTGCTCGAACTTCTCGGGCTGGCACCTGATGAAGTCGCTGGCCGTGTCCGATCGTTACGGCTACCCGCGTTACGTCGCGCACCAGGCTTACTACTCGCTGGTAGGGCGCGACTACGAGTGGGAACTGATGCCGCTCGCTTTGGACCAGAAGGTCGGCGCGGTTGTCTGGAGTCCGCTCGGCTGGGGGCGATTGACCGGCAAGCTGCGCCGCGGTCAGCCCATGCCGCAGACCACCCGCTTGCAAAGCCAACTGAACCGCGACATCGGCCCGCCGGTCCCGGACGAGTACCTGTACAAGGTCGTCGACGCGCTGGACGAAGTGGCCAAGGAGACGGGCAAGTTGATTCCGCAGGTGGCGCTCAACTGGCTGCTCTCGCGCCCCAGCGTAGCCAACGTGATCGTCGGTGCCCGCAACGAGGAGCAACTGCGGCAGAACCTGGGGGCGGTTGGCTGGACGCTCACGCCCGAGCAGATTGCCAAGCTCGACGCGGCCAGTGCGGTGACGCTGGCCTATCCGTATTGGCATCAAAGCGGATTCGCCGAGCGAAACCCGTTTCCGACAGCGAAGGGCTGATGTCCAAGCCTGCTACTTTACGCTTCTTTACGACACCAGCTACTTCCCCACGCACCACAGGTGCTGGTAGGTACGGATAAACACGTTGCCATTGCTGATCGCCAGCGAGCCGTTGGTCGTCTCGTTCAGCTTGTTTTCGCCCAGCTCCTCGAAGACCGGCTTGGCCGCGAACAGGTGCGTGTTCCCCTGTCCGTCCAGGAACATCAGCTTCCCTTCCACCAGCACCAGCGACGTCCAGTTGCGCGTCCCCAGCCGCTGCTTCCACAGGGACTCGCCGGTGGTCAGCTTGATGCACTCCACACCCGGCTCGTTGACCATGTAAATGTGGCCATCAAGGATCACGCCCGATCCGATCCGCTGCTGCTCTTTGGTACCCTCAGGCGTCAGCCACAGCCGGTGCGAATCGGTCACGTCCCCTTCGCCGCCCAGCTTCACCGCCATCGCCCGACCGTGGTAGCCACTCATCGACACGGCGACTCCTTCCCCCACGATCGTGGTCGAGTAGACCAGGTCGGTCAGCCCTCGGCAGCGCCAGAGTTCGGTCCCCTTGGCGGGATCATAGGCCACCAACGCGTGTGGCTGACCGATCAGCAACAGATCGCGGTCCTGATGCCGTGTCAGATAGGGAGAACTCCAACTTCCCAGGAACTGCTCGGCCTTGCCCGTGACGCCGGCCATCTGCCAGACCTGCTCGCCCGTCTTCCTGTTCAGCGCGACCACGAAGGCCCGTTCGCCTGGGCCGCAGTTCAGAATCAGCAGATCGCCGTAGAGGATCGGGCTCGAGCCATAGCCCCAGATGTGCGTGAAGGTCCCCAGGTCGCGCTTCCACAGTTCCTTCCCGTCGAGATCATAGGCCACCACGCCAGAGGATCCCTGCCAGGCATAAACGGCCTGCCCATCGGTGACCGGAGACGACGCACTCTGGGGATTGGTGTTGTGGGTTGGCTCGTCGGCCCGGCCGGGGATCTCCTTGGTCCACAAGGTCCGGCCATCGCTGCGGGCGAGGCACATGACCGTTCGCCGGGCCCCCTTCTCCAGCGCCTGCGTGAGGAAAATCTTGTTCTCCCATACGATCGGCGTGGAGTTGCCCGGGGCGGGGAGCGGCACCTTCCACTTGATGTTCTCGGTGGCGCTCCACTTCAGAGGCAAGTCTTTCTCGCTCGTCGTGCCATCGGCTCGGGGACCGCGCCAGGCGGGCCAGTTTTCGGCGCGAGCGAAGGAAGAGCCGAGAGAGACCAGAACCAGGAGAGCGAGTATCAGGCGTGAGCGGGACATCGTGGTGAAACCTCGCGGTATGATGCGCCTGCGACACTATTTCTTCCCGTCAGGCGTCGCTGGCGGATTGCTCTGCAAGTAGCTGAACAGATCGCGCACTTCCTGCACGCTCAGCGGATCCAGAATTTTCTCCGGCATCAACGACAACGGAGACTGCTCCATCTCGTCGATCTCGCTGGTGGCTAGCACCGTCCGCTGGTTCTTGGCATCCAGAATCGTCACGGTAGTCGGGGTGCTCTCGGCGATCAGGCCGACCAGCACCCGCCCGTCGTTCATCTGCACCGTGTGGCTGAAGAACTCTTTGCGAATCACGGCGCTGGGGTCGACGATATTGGTCAGCAGGAAGTTCAGATTCTTGCGGTCGGCGCCGGTCAATTCGGGCCCGACTTTGTTCCCTTCGCCAAACAGATTGTGGCAGGCAGCGCAGTGCTTGGTGAACAGCGGTTTGCCGCGGGTCGGATCGCCAGGGGACATCCGCAGGGAGACATTCAGCCCGTGAATACGGGCCTGCTTCTCGCCGGTCGTCTGCTGCTGGATCTTGCCCCAGTGCTTCTCGATGAGTTTGTTCAGCTCTTTGTCGTTGTGTAGGGCGATGCGCTGCAGTTGGTCGGTCGCGATCTCTTTGGGGTCAATCTGCCTGGCGTCGACAGCATTCAGCAGCGCTAACGCCCAGGCCTGGCGTCCGCAGAGAAGCGAGAGTGCCCGGGCGCGAAGCGGCGGATTCATGTTCGACAACCCCGCCAGGATCTTCTCGCCGATCTCTGGGTTGGGAAACCGTTCGAGTGCGTTCATCGCCGCGGCCTGTAACGCCGCGGGCTCGAACTCCAAGAGCTTCAAAATGGCCGGTACGGTCTGAGGATCGTCGGCCTTGCCCATCTGACCCAACGCCTCCACCAGGGCGACGCGGTCAGGCACGCGACTCTCGCGATCGCTGGCGCGGAACAGGGCATAGCGATACGCGGGCTCGCTCCCCAGCCGCATGGCCAGGCGAACGAGCGCGGGCTTGGGAAACGGCAGCGATTGCTTCCAAAGATCATCCAGCGGCTTTTGGAGAACTTCGGGAACCTTCGCAAACGTACGTCCTTCCAGCCCCTTCTCCATGCCGCGAATGACCAGTTCGACATCGGCAGGCGACGGGGCCATAGCCAGCAACTTGGCACACGCTGTCAGGCTTTCGTCGGTGGCCGACGCGGAATATCGCCGGGCCAACCGTTCGACCATCGCTTGCTTGACGAGCGGCTTGTTCCATGTCTCGGGCTTGGTCAACAACTCAAGCACGGCCGGCGTGTCGCTCTGAGCCTTGTCTTCAAGGGCCCACCACAAGAGCAGCGGCAGGTGGGGATCCGCCGCGTCTTCGTCGCGTGCCAGGAGCTCGGCGACAATTGGCAGCGAGGTCGCGCCGTCCAGCCGCTTGGCCGTGCAAGCCAACTGACTACGAACCACGGGGCTTGGTTCTCGGCGGGCGAGATCCACAAACCGCTGAGCGACAGCCTTCGAGACCTTCTTCGGATCCCCCAGCAAGCGAACCGACCACGTGCGGATGTCTTCGCTGGAATGCCCCAGCAACTCAAGGCCCAGCGATTCGTTGAAGCCGCCGTTCACGACCAACGCCCACAGCGATTCCAGGGCCAGCACTTCGTCCTTGCCGTCGGCGATGTTCTTCCGCAGCAGGTCGTTGAGCTTGGCGTTGGGCTTTTCGGCCAGTTGCCGTCGTGCCTCGCGGCGGACCATGTTGTTCGAATGCGTGAGTGCTGCCTGCAGCGACTCGGCGGTCAAATCCCCCATCTCCGGCCGTGCGGCCGGCTTCGCCCCCTTCGGCCGCAGGCGATAGATCCGCCCGTTCGTCTTGTCCCAATCATCCTTGGGATCGACGTGGTTCGCCCGTTTGTCGTACCAGTCGGCAATAAAGACATCCCCCGCGGGGCCGACCTGACAATCGACGGGCCGGAACCAGGTGTCGTCGGTGCCCAGCAACTCGCCGCCGCGTCGATTCACAAAGCTCGAACCTTTGGGCTCGATGAAGTGCCAGTCGATGACATTCGAGAGCAGATTGGCGGCGATGTAGTGGTTGCGGAAGTTCTCGGGAAAGAGCCCGCCCTGGTAGACGACGCCTCCGCAGGTGACGTGCCCGCCCTTGAAGTCTGGATAGGGGACGTGCTCGAAGAAGCCATACGCGTGCGGATTCTGCAGTTCGCCGTGCTTGCCGAAGTTCTTGACGTAGTAGCCTCCTTGCACCTGATGCAGCATGGCGACTCCGCCGTAATTGGTGCCGGCCATCAGATTCCCGTGGCGGTCGAAGTCGACGCCCCAGGTATTGCCGCCCCCTTCGGCAAAGAGTTCAAAAGCTTTCGTCAGCGGATGGTAGCGCCAGATCCCTTGCTGAAAGGTGATGCCGCGGATCGTGGCGGTGACGGTACTCCCCTGCGCGCCGTAGAGCCAGCCATCAGGCCCCCACTGCAAGCTGTTGGCGAAGGCATGCGAATCCTCCATGCCAAAGCCAGAGAGAAGCAACTCAGGCGGGCCATCGGGCACGTCATCCTGATTCTTGTCGGGATAGAAAAGCAGGTACGGACTCTGCACCACGAAGACCCCGCCATGTCCCAGCGCCATGCCGGTGGCCAGATTCAGGTCGTTCACAAAGTCGTGCGACTTGTCGGCCCGGCCGTCGCCGTCGGTGTCTTCCAGGATCGTGATCCGGTCGACTCCCTTGGGCCCCTGGGGCGGAGGCTCCGGCACGCGGTCGTACACCGTGCGCAGAAACTTGTCGACCTTCACGGCCTTCAGCCCCGCCGGATTCGGATACTGCAGATACTGAATAATCCACATCCGGCCCCGACGATCGAACGTCATGGAGATCGGCTGGCGGATCATCGGCTCGGCCGCGAACAGCGAGACTTCAAACCCCTCGGCCACGCGCATCCGCGCCAGCGATTGCTCGGGCGTTTCCCCTTCGGCCGCCTGGCTTGACGCAGCCAAAATGGCGACAGCCAGAAGGATCGCCGTCGTTAGGAGAACAGCCAAAAGGGACCGTGGCATAGCGCGTTATTCCGGAAAAGTGAATTCAGTTTGAGGTCAAGATACCCGAACGCCATGCATAAGACAAAGTAAATGCGTCGCTGCCGTCGATGGAATCCGGCGATTCGCGAACTTGCACAGAAAAAACGTGCTTTTCGGGGAGTCCACTCCCGGCTACCATAGGGGTTGCCCACCCCCCATCGGGGCAAGGCGCTCGAACGTGAGTCGGGTCCTGGGACCGGGGCAGACCGGGCCCGACTCATCGTGCGCATCTTTCCCGCCACTGGCTCGCCCGCGGATTGCTCGCCATGACTTCCCGGCAACTCGTTTGTCTCGCCATCGGATCCGTAGCCGCGACTCTGTTCGTTTGGTCGCTCCGATCAAATCGCAATCCCAAGCAAGGCAACGCGCCCAGCGGATCAAACCCAGAGAGACCGCCTGCGAAGAAGGCCGGAGTCACCTCGGGTGAGAAGTCCGAGATCAAAGCCGACGCTCCGACTTAGCTGCAATAACACGGGTGGATGTCAGCGCTAAGTGCAGCGGACACCCGACGCCTTTTCTGTCGGGCTGGTTCCCGCCCCCTGATTCCCGCCCCCTTCCGTTCGCGGCTTTCTTGCACAGTACAGCCGGCACGGCGGCAGATGCCAGACTTCATCTGTGTAAGAGTAGTGCGGGAATCTCTCGGTCAATTGCGCCCACAGGTCGCGCATGGCCGGGGTCCAAAGGCAGTGCATCGCCAGAAAGACCGAGAAAGTGCCCCCTGGTTCCAGAATCCCTTGCACCTGGTCCAGGATATTGTGGCGCGTGTCCTTGGGCAGTAACGACCAAGGCAGCGTTGAGACCACCGCGCCTACTTTGCGACCACGCAGGGTCTCGGCCATGGTATCAGCCGACGCATGATGAATCTCGAGCTGCGGGAACCGGTCCTCTTTCAAGTAGCGATGCAGGTCGCGATTCAACTCGAATCCAACATACTGTCCCGCATGATCCAGCCGTGTCAGCAGATGCTCGGTCACCGAACCGGTGCCAACCCCTAACTCCACCACGACCTGGTCGTCTTGCGGAGGACTCACGTGGCCTGCCAGGCATTGGCCCACCCGCGGACCGCTTTCGAAAAGGGTCGACATTTGCAGCGGATGCTTCAAGGCGGCCATCAGAAACTCGCACGTGCCCGACATCATCGACGAGACTCCCGCTGGCAAGGTGACGGAACGAGACCGGTATTTCCCAATCTCGAAGGAACAAGTCACCTTCGTCTCTGCAAAACACATACCAGCCGCTGCCCGTTTATTCTGGGCCCTTCCAATCCCGCTCGGGACTGGAAGATTCGCCCCCTAACCGCTATAGGTTGAGGGCCCGCAGGTCTCTTTTTAATGGCTGAATCGATTCGTTGGGCGAACCTTTCCGCCTCGAGCGCCGTAGAGATCTCGAAAGTCGGGCGCACAAGGTCTAGACCGGTCGAAAGCACGGAGATTTTGGGTATGGTGGATGCGACCAGTGGATCGACAAGCCCCGCGACAACTAAGTCGTCCGCCGGCGCAGGCCAAGGCGAGATCGTCATCGAAACCCGAAACCTCTCCAAGGTTTACTCCGACTTCTGGGGGCGCGAAAAAGTCCGCGCCCTCAAGTCCCTCGACCTAGACGTCCGCCGGGGCGAGATCTTCGGCCTGCTCGGACCCAACGGCTCCGGCAAGACGACCACCATGAAGTTGCTGCTGGGGCTCCTCTTTCCCACCTCGGGCGAAGCCTTTGTGTTGGGCAAGAAAGCCACCGACGTCAGCAAGAACGAGCGGATCGGCTACCTGCCTGAAGAGTCATATCTCTACCGCTTCCTCAACGCCGAAGAGACGCTTGATTTCTACGGCCAGTTGTTCGATATCCCGCGCGCCGAGCGCAAGCAGCGCATCAAGGACCTGATCGAAAAGGTCGGCCTGACCGGCGCCAAGCGTCGCCAGTTGAAGGAATACTCCAAGGGCATGACTCGTCGCATCGGTCTGGCTCAGGCCCTCATCAACAAGCCGGAGCTCATCCTGCTCGACGAGCCAACCTCGGGGCTCGATCCCATCGGCACCCGCGAGATGAAAGACCTGATCCTGGAGCTAAAGGATCAGGGGACCACAGTGGTGATGTGCAGCCACTTGCTGGCCGACGTGCAGGATGTGTGCGACCGCATCGCCATTCTGCATCGCGGCGAGCTGAAGGAACTGGGCCGCGTCGACAGCCTGTTGAAGGTCAGCGGCATCACCGAGATGCAGGTCCGCGACATGACCCCGGCCGCCGAGAAAGAGGTCAAAGAGGTCCTGCTCAAGCACAAGGCCAATCTGGTCAGTATTGGTCAGCCGACAACAACGCTTGAAGACTTGTTCCTGAAGATCGTGCGAGAAGAAGATGAGCGCCCCGGTCGACGCGTAGTCGCCGAACGGAAATAGACGCGCCACAACGACTCCGGCAGAGCGCGGTCTAAGCCTGCTCTTTCCCCCTCCCTTTCTGGTCAGACGGCGCACAGCCCGCGGATAAGTCTCGAAATGGTCATCGAAACCGATGTACTGACGCTTGGGGAGTGGCTCTTCACTCGGATTCCGGTGGGGCCGATCGCCGTGCCACGGCTGCTGATGTGGTTCGTGGTGATGTTCGTGCTGTTCTTCGTCGGCATGGTGGTCGCCTTCATCTCGTCGGCCACGCGTTTTGGACCGATCGAGGGCGGACGTCGCGTTGCCGTCGGGCTATTCGAAGGACTGACCGATCTGTTTCACACTTCGCCCCGCCGTGTGGCCGCCATGACCTGGCTGGCCTACAAAGAGTCCATTCGCAGAAAAGTGCTGTGGGCGTTCGGCATCTTTATCCTGTTGCTTCTCTTTGCAGGATGGTTCCTCGACAGTTCCGGTTCGCGGCCGGCCGAGGTCTATCTGAACTTCGTGATGTTCTCGACCCTGTGCCTGGTGCTGGTGCTGGCCGTGGTGCTCAGTACCTTCAGCCTGCCCAAGGACATCTCCGACCGCACGATCTTCACCATCGTCTCGAAGCCGGTCCGTCGCCAAGAAATCGTCCTGGGACGCATGCTCGGCTTCACCGCCACCGGCACCGTGCTGCTGGCCTTGATGGGGGCGATCAGCTTCGTGTTCGTGTTGGGCGGGTTGAATCACGACCATCGCCTGCGAGACAGCGACCTGCTCCCCGTCACACAGCGCAGCGACAAGGATCCGATTCTGGCCGGCCGCACGCAAAAGCTGACCTATGGCCATAACCACGAAGTAAAGATCTATCCCGGGCCGGACGGCAAGCCGGCCTATGGCGCCACGGACAACTCCCAGGGACACTTTCACGAGATCACCGTCACGCAGGAAAACGGCAAGAACGTCTACACCGTCGGACCCTCTCAGGGGCTGCTGATGGCCCGCGAGGCGCGCTACGGTAAGCTCACGTTCCGCGACCGCGCCGGTCAAGACGTGCCGCGCGGTATCAACGTCGGCAACGAGTGGGAATACCGCAGCTATATCGAAGGAGGCACCAAAGCGGCCGCTGTCTGGCATTTCTCCGATGTCAACGAACGCGACTTCCCTAACGGATTGCCGATCGAACTGGCCCTCCGCGTCTTCCGTACCTACAAGGGTCGCGACATCAAAGAGGCGATCCTGGGCAGCATTGTGCTACGCAATCCCAACACCAAGCGCGCCACCAAGCCGCTCTATTTCGAGTGCCGCGAGTACTTCACCGACGTGAAGCACATCCCGCGAGAAGTCTACGACAGCGCCAACCAGCCGCTGGATCTCTTTCGCGACATCGTGCACGACGGCAAGGTCGACGTCGAAATTTCCTGCGCCATGCCCAGCCAGTACTTCGGCATGGCTCAGTACGACGTCTACCTGCGCGTCGTCGATCACCCCTTCTGGCTCAACTTCATCAAAGGCTACTTCGGCATCTGGACCCGCATGGTTCTGGTCATCTGCTTCGGCGTCATGTTCAGCACCTTCTTGCGGGGCTCGGTTGCGATGCTGGCCACCATGGCCGCGATCGTGGGCGGACTGTTCATGGACTTCATGCAGGAACTCGCTCAGGGCGCGCTGGGCCCGATGGTGGCCATGAAAAAGATCGTGACCCACCAGAACGAAGTCCTGCCTCTGGAACCCGGCATGGAGACCACCTTCCTGCAGACGCTCGACGCTGGCTTCCTCGCGATCCTGAATATCACCGTCTGGCTGCTCCCCGACCTGGGGAAGTTCTCGTTCGATGAGTACGTCTCACACGGCTTCGACGTGCCGTTGATGCTCGCCCCCGGCGTCATCAGCCACTTGCTGACCATGTTTGCTTACCTGGTTCCGATGTTCCTGGTCGCCCACTATGCATTCCGGGCGAGGGAGGTGGCCCAATGAAATGGAACCGATTCCTCTACCACAAGCTTCCCTATCTGGGGGCTATCGTCTTGCTGCTGGTGCCCATCTCGTGGCTCAGCATGCCTCGCAGCGGCAAGACCAACGACCCGGCTCACTCCCCCGGCGGTCAGTTGGCCCAGCTCCGCAGCGAGTACGGCCTGGCGCAAGACAGCCTGGGCGACATCGACCCCACCAGCGAAACAATCCGCCTTACCACGCTGGGCTTGCGCCCCGTTGCGGCCAATGTGCTCTGGTACAAGGCCAACGAGTTCAAGAAGCGTGAAGACTGGCACAACATGATGGCCACCGTCGACACCATCACCAAGCTGCAGCCCCACTTCATCTCGGTTTGGCGTTTCCAGGCCTGGAACCTGTCGTACAACGTGTCGGTCGAGTGGGACGACTACCGCGACCGTTACTCGTGGGTCATCCGCGGCATCGACTTCCTCTACAAAGGGACCGAGAAGAACCGCAAAGAGCCGACCCTGCTGTGGGACACCGGCTGGTTCGTCTCGCAGAAGATCGGCAAGTCGGACGAACACGCCGATTTCCGCAAGCTGTTCCGCGACGACGAGGACTTCCACAAAAAGTACAGCGACAAGATGGGCGTGCCGGTCGAAGACCGCGACAGTTGGCTCGTGGGCAAGAGCTTCTACCTGCGGGCCCAGAAGATGGTCGACGACGACCCCGCGCATGTCCGCATCAAGGGACTCTCGGCCAACGTCATGCACGCCGAAGTGCCGCTGAATCAAATCCATTTTGCCGAGGCCCTGGTGAAAGAGGGCAGCTTCGGCGAGCGCTCGCGTCAGGCCTGGGCCAAGGCCCTCCGCGAATGGGCGGGCGAGGGGCCCGACTCTTATGGCCAGCGCCTGTTGGCGACTCCCGCCGGCGCGCTCCGCATGAACGACTTCGACAAGTACAACGGACAGGCCAAGGAACTGATCGCCAAGATCAAGGCCTTCGATCCCACCGTCTACGACCGGCTCTATCAGGCGAAGCTCAGCAAGCTCACCGCCGAGGAGCAGGAAGCCGTCAAAGCCACCACAGGCGACAAGGCCAGCAAGGCTAGCGATCACCATCTGATCATAGCCAGCCAGGTCGGCGATAAGCTGAAGATCGATCTGAAGGAGCTGGCGCAGGCCATGCCCGAGGCCCACCGCAAGGAAGCCATGGAACTGGCGATGGAAGCCCTCGAGGCCGAGCACATCGCCTACTGGATCAAGCGCTATGGCGAGATCGTGAACTTCCCTTACTGGAAGACCCGCTGCCTGTCGGAGCAGACCCGCAACACGCAGGACGCTCACGAACAGCTCTACAAGGCCCGCAAGGCCGCCCCCCAAGGTCACTTCGAGGACGCCCAGGACGCCTTCGAGCTGTCGATGGAGCACACCCGCGTCGCGCTCGAGGAGCATCGCCTGCTGCTCGAGGACCAGTTGACGGGCCAGGACCTGTTCGACGTCATCCGCGAGTACCAGCAGGTGCTGGGCCACTTGGACGAGAAGTTCCCGGTGATGGGCTATGGCCTGATTGCCGGGCCCGAGGTGGCCGATTGGACCGCCCTTTGCCGCAAGCTCAGCGGGCCCGAATCGACCGGCCTCCCCAAGCGGATCGCCGACTACTGGACCGAGCAGCGCAAGTTCCCTTGGGCGGAAGCGGCCACTACCGCGGCGACGCAGGTCGCCAGCAGCGGCAAGATCGACGACGCCCTCAAGACCGATTTGATGTACGGCATCAATAAGGCCATCCAATGGCCCGACCTGGTCCGCGAGAGCGATCTGACCGGCGTCGAGCTTCGCCCGGCGCTCGCGTCGCAGGTTACGAGCGACCGTAAGAAGCTGGCCCCACGACTCAGTCGCCAGTTCAACCGTCAGGTGTTGGAAGACGCGCTGGGCAAGGCGATTCTGGTCCCCATGTCCGATCCCCCCGGGTTCGTGCTGGAGAACCTGATGGTTCAGCACAAGAGTCTGGTGAAGGAGAAGCTGTTGCCCTTCTCACTCGAGCCGACCCCCGCGAAGAAGCCCGAAGAGGGCAAGGCCCCCGCCGACGAGAAGAAGGCTGACGAAAAGGCGGAGCCGGCGAAAAAGAGTGACGAGAAGAAGAGTGACGAGAAGAAGGCTGACGAGAAGAAGGCTGACGAGAAGAAGGCTGACGAACCGGCGAAGAAGGTCGAAGAGACCAAGGCCGTAGCTCCGCCGGTCGTTCCGCCTTCCAAGGCCGCGCCCGCGACACCGCCCGTCAAAGCCGCGCCGGTGACACCTCCCGCCAAGGCAGTCACTCCGCCCGCGAAGGCCGCGCCAGTTCCCGCGAAGAAGTAGCGTCTCCTATCTCCCTCTTCCCTTTGGGGAGAGGGCCGGGTGAGGGGCCGGCATTCTTTCCCCGTTCCCTTCTTCCCGAATCCGGCCCACTCACTGAGCGGCACGGCGCTGGCCGCCGGTGGCATTCTGTCCCCCGTTCCCTTCTTTCCGAATCCGGCCCTCTCACTGAGCGGCACGGCGCTAGCCGCCGGTGGCCCCTGCCTACCTGTCGATAGCCCGTCTCTTCCTTCGGGGATTTTGAGCAGCAGCACGTGCGACTGGATGGACGAAGCAGGCGACGGCCTCAAGCAGGAGAGTTTGCCCGTGCCGTCGCGGAGATGATCTCCCTTACTTCTTCGTCTCAAACACCAGCAGAAAAGGCACGGCCGGTCGTCCGTCGGCGTCTTTAAAATTGGTGAACTTCTCGCCGCTGTTCACCCAGATCGCGTACGTCTTCCCGGGCTCCAACTTGACAGGCAGCACACAGGTCCGCTTGTCCTCCAGATACTTCGGCTTGCCGTCCAGGGTCGGGAAACTCTCCTTCGAGTGCATGGCCCAGGACCAGCCGCCGTCTCGCATCTCTTTGCTGAACGTGACCTTGATCTCGGTCAGCTTCGGATCGACGTCGGCGGCGCCCGCTTCCGGAACCGACTTCACGACCACCGGCGGGGCCGATTTCAGGGTGATGTCTTCGGCCAGCACGGCCGCACCGGCCAGGACCGTCGCCAGAGTCACAAGGATACCCATGATTCGATTCATCGTGGTCCTCCTGGATTGCCGCTGTCTTGTGGGGTTCGCCGCGTGCCACCGGACTCCGGGCACCGACCGGAGTTGTACTCGCCCCCGACCCAGATGCAACGTTTCTGGCGAAGCGCCCCGCTTTGCCACCGCCACCCGAGAGGTCCGACGTCGACGGCAATTTGCGACGCACAAAAATAGTCAAATAAAACTGTCATCAATCTAATAATATGGTACAATGCGGACAGAGGAAGAAAGGAGGCGTTCTCGCGGGAGAATTCGGGGTATCGCGAAACTCGGCGAAACAAAGAGCGGATGGGGAGGGATTCGAACCCCCGGTAGAGTCACCCCTACAGCAGTTTTCAAGACTGCCGCCTTAGACCACTCGGCCACCCATCCGAATTGATGGAATCCGCTTGTTACAAGCGTTCCCAAGATGTGTCGGCCGCTCGTTCGAGCGAGACGGCACGATGCCGCACGACCAGTTCGACTGGTAGTGCGGCGAGTAAGTCTAGCAAATCCATGGTTCGTATCAAACCGGCAGTGCCGCGATCGTTCGGACGTCAGGGTTGCCGCAGGGGCGAGATACGAACGGAGACAGCCCCCCTCCTCAGCCCTCCCCACAAGTGGGAGGCGCGGAGGGAAAGGATTTGAGATTTGAGATTTAAGAGTTGAGTGGCAAAACGAGGGACAGAACGTCTTCTTGCATTCCGTTCGATGCCGTGACCCCCAGAAGAGCCGAGATTCGAAGAACGGCTCTTTTAGAAGTACCGCGTTACCGAGAACCGCACTTGCCGCGGATCGACGGGGTGCACGAAGAGCTCGTCCTCGGCGAATGTCAGAGCGTAGTCGCGCGAGCCGAAGACGTTGAAGACATCCGTGGCGATCTGCCACTGGCGGTTCCGCCAGCCGACGCTCAACTGGGCCACGCTGACCGGGTTCGAGAACAAGCTGCCTGCCTCGTCCAGCGGGGCGGGGCTCAGGTAACGGTACCATAGGCTGCTATAGATGCCGTTCTGGAACTGAATCGTGGGGCCGCTCTGCAGAATGCTCGACAGCGATTGCGGCACCCGATCGCCATTGGTGAAGCGGACATGGGCCCAGGCCCAGTTCACGTCCCACATCATCCACTCGGTCAGGAAGAAGCGGTTGTTCCACTCCACGCCGTACCGGCGGCTGGGTCCGAGCGCTTCGACTTCGCCCTCTTCGGCGTTGAAGACCAGCTCGGAGTCGAACTCCTGGTACCACACGGCCACGGTCGGCTTCCAGTTGTCGAAGGCGTCGCTTCGCAGACCGACTTCCGTGCTCATGGTCCCGGCGATCGGCACCACCGGCTCTGCGGGATTGAACAGGTTGCGGGCGTCGTTGCTGTGATAGCCCGTGCCGAAGTTAAAGTAGTATTCGGTTTCGTCCCAAGGTCCCAGGATCAGTGAGAACTTGGGACAGACGGGGCCTGCGGACTCGTCGCCGCTCAGCGTGGGATCCAGGCGGTCGTTCACGTCGAACTGAATCAGATCGCTGCGCAGGCCGACCACCGTGCGGGCCCAATCGGTCCAGCGCGTGTCGTTCTGAATATAGGGAGATACGGTGAGGATGTTCACCCGGTGGTTCGTGACGGGCGCGACCAGGTTGCGCTGGTCGGTCTGATCGCGGCGCAATGTATCGATGTTGTCGTTGCGAAGCTGCACGCCAACTGTCCAGGGAGATTGCAGGCTGCCCAACTGCGTGTCCTCGCGGCGCGACAGGTTGAAGCCGGTGATCACGCGGCCGTCGGGCTGGTGGACCTGCTCGTCCTGCACCTGCTCGGGATTGATCCAGATATCAAAGCGGTCGTAGATCGCATACGCGTTTGCCTTCCACGCGCCGTTTTCATCCTCGCGCCACATCTGGGTGTTCCAACTGAATCGCGATTCGCGGCCGCCGGTGGTGGGGTCGAGATTGCTGTACAGCCCATTGGCTTGAATGGCACTGAGCGGCTGGGCGTCGGTGGAGTACCAGTTGCTGTAGTAGGCCATCAGCGAGCTCGAGACGCCGGCACTGTCGTCTCCGATCGTGTGCTTCAGCATGCCGCGATAGCGCTGATTGCGCTGCGGCACATCCCAACCGTCGTCGAAGAAGCCGACATCGGCGGCGTAGATCAGCTCTCCGCCCCACTGCTCCACCGACCGGGCGGTCAGGGCGCGGACCCAGGAGTACTCGCCGGCGCTCAACAGATTGAGATTCTGCGGGAGGGTCTGAAAGAGTTCGATCTTGGCAGCGCCCAAGGACGAGAAATCGCCCAGGTCGGCGTAATACGATCCCTTGCGGAAATCGACCTGCTGGATCAGCTCGGGGATCATGAAGTTCATGTTGGCCAGGCCCTGCGCATGGGCGTGCGTCGGCATGTTGAGGGGCATGTCGTCGACCCAGATCGCAAAGTCGTAGCCGTGCTCGGTGTTCACGCCGCGGACAAAATACACGCCGGCGTCCGAGCCTGTGTTCTCCTGCACGCTGGCGAAACCGGGTATCGAATCCAACACGCTGGTAGGACTGAACTGCGGGCGGATCGAGATAATTTCTTGCCCGTAATTTCCCTCGGAGGCAGCCGGAGCCGTGCGGAGCAGACTGTCGCCACGACGGAAGGGGTCGAGCCGCGGCAGCAGGGGCGAGGGATTCTCAGGAACCGGCGTTGTGTTTGGCTCTGGAGGAGCGGCCTCGACGACGGTTTCGGGAGCCGTCGGAACGGGCTGTTGGGCCATGGCGATGCCGGTGAGCAGCAGGACGAAACCGACCAACGCGCCGGCCATCCAGCGGGGGGAACGCACTTTTGCCGGTCGAATCCTGTTCAATCGCATTGCCTAAGTCCCTTCAAGCCAGTGATTTGCGGAATCCATCTGTCCTGCGAGCCGCAGAACTGCAAATCAATTGCAATCTCTCTCTAAGAGCTATCGGCCAAGCCCGCCCCGCAGATTGAAAGGAACCGGATTGGGAAGCGTGAAGTCGAGATGAAGTTGCCTTGAACTGGTTGCCTCCATTCAAACACTTCTGTAAGCTGTCACGTAATGCAACAGAACTGCATCTGACGTAAAGTACCAAAGTTAAGGCGGATCTCATGTGGCGAGTCTGGAGTTTGGCCCATCAAGGCAAGATCGGCATGGCCACAAGCACTGTGGTTCATGTGGGTCTGGTGATCGCCGGACTGGCCATGACGGCCCCCGACCTGGCACCCCATTTCCATCTGCGGCAGGGGGCGATTGAGCTGGAAGGTTCGTTCGCCGCCTCGATGCAGTTTGAGTCGGCCGTGGCGGAAGAATCGCCCAACGAGAGCGAAAGTGAACCTGTTGAGTTTGTCGCCAAGTCTCCGTCTCCGGCATTACCGGAGCCGAAGCCGACCGAACTCGCCCGAGCGACTGAGCCGCTGCTGCTGGAAGCCGAGATGCAGAAACTGGCCGATGCCGTGGCGGTGTGCGATTGCCCCGCCAGCGAGCACGGTCCGCAGACGCTGAAGCGGCAATCGGCCGAGGCGCCGAAGGAACCGATTGTTGATACCAAGCCGGAGCTGCACCGAGCGGAGACCGTGGCGCAAGTTTCGGCCCAAGTGTCAGCCAGCGAAGCGTCGCTGCCGGCTACTTCGGAGCCCGCTGGGAGCCAGCTCGATCAGCCGCCGACGCTGGCTATTGCCAACCGTCCGCCGCCGTATCCGGCCGACGCCTATCGACTGGGGAAACAGGGGCGTGTGCTGCTGGAAGTGCAAGTGACCACGCAAGGCGTCGTGGAGAGTCTGCGGATTCTCGAATCGAGCGGCGACGCGTCGCTGGATAAGTCGGCCCTGGAGACGGTTCGCACCTGGCGTTTTGAGCCGGCCCGCCGCGGGGGCCGCGCGGTTGCCGGTGCGCTGAACGTGCCAGTGCGGTTTGCCATTCGGGCGTCGTAGCGCGAACTCGACTCAGATGGCAGACCGATCTCGATCTCAGATTTGAGATGCCCCGCTTCAGAATTGAGCGAAGTGGGCGGCGATCTCAGATCGATCTCAACTTTCAAATCCCCCTGCACCTCGCCCAATCCCACCTCTGTCCGCCTGCTAAATCATTGCGGCCAACCTTTTGCAATGGTTCGTTCCATCAGCTAAATTGGATGGATCTTTCCCCGACTGAGACGCTTCACCGTCCCGAGGGGTCCCAGGTCCGTTGCTGGCAATGGACCGGTTTTAACAGGCCCGATCGATCCTTTTGCTGTGGAGATCCCTCCCGTGAGTGAACCTTCGTCGAATCTTTTCTCGCGCCGCGACATGCTCAAGGCAACCGGCACGGCCGCTGCCGTGGGCGCGCTGGCCAATGTGGCGATCCCCCATGTGCACGCCGCTGAGAGCGACACCATTCAATTGGCGCTGGTCGGCTGCGGCGGCCGCGGCACCGGTGCCGCCCGCGACGCGTTGTCCAGCAAGTCGGCCAACACCAAGCTGGTGGCCATGGCCGACGTCTTCGAGAACCGCCTGGTCTCGAGCCGCCAGTCGATTAAGGGGCTGTTCGATCAACGGGTCGATGTGCCCGACGACCGCAAGTTCATCGGGTTCGATGGCTACAAGAACGCCATGGACTGCCTGAAGCCGGGCGACGTGGTGATTCTGACCACTCCGCCGGCGTTCCGCTGGCTGCAGTTCTCGTACGCCATCTCCAAGGGGCTGAACGTCTTCATGGAGAAGCCGGTGACCGTCGACGGTCCGACTACCAGGAAGATGCTGGAACTGGGCGAAGAGTCGGTGAAGAAGAACCTGAAGGTCGGCGTCGGCCTGATGTGCCGTCACTGCGACGCCCGCGGCGAGCTGTTCAACCGCATCAAGGACGGCCAGATCGGCGACATCAACCTGCTGCGTGCCTACCGCGTCAGCGGCCCCACCGGCTCGGCGTTCTGTTCGCCCCGCGGCGAGAACGAGAAGAGCGAGCTGATGTGGCAGATTAAGAATTTCCATGCGTTCCTGTGGCTCTCCGGCGGCGCTTACAGCGACTTCCTGATTCACAACATCGACGAGTGCTGCTGGATGAAGGACGCGTGGCCGGTCGAGGCCAAGGCCTTCGGCGGCCGTCACTACCGCGGCGATTACATCGATCAGAACTTCGACAGCTACTCGGTCGAGTACACCTTTGCCGACGGGGCCAAGCTGATCCTGGAAGGCCGCGGCATGCCGGGCTGCCATCAGGAGTTCGCCAGCTTCGCCCACGGCAGCAAGGGCTCGGCCGTGATCTCGCAGTCGGGCCATGCCCCCAGCAAGGCTCGCATCTTCAAGGCTCAGAAGATGCACAAGGACGAGATCGCCTGGGTCTGGGACAAGCCGGAGCCGAGCCCGTACCAGTTGGAATGGGATCACCTGCTGTCGGCGATTAAGGAAAACAAGCCTCACAACGAAGTGAAGCGCGGGGCCGAGGCCAGCCTGGTCACCTCGATGGGACGTCTGGCCGCTCACACGGGCCAGGTCGTGACCTTCGACGACATGCTGAACCACGACCACGAGTTCGCCCCCACGGCCGACAAGCTGACCCTGGACGGTGATGCCCCGCTGAAGGCCGGCCCTGATGGGAAGTACCCGATCCCGCAGCCGGGCATCAACAAGAAGCGCGAGTACTAAGAAGTCCGGAATACGGAGACCGGACAACCGGATCCGCGGAGGGCGTTGTTCCAATAGGGGCAACGCCCTCTTTTTTGCTTCGAAAGGGAGAAAAGGCCTAGGATCGGGGATCGAGGATCGAGGGGACGCTGAAGGAAGTTGGCGACAGGCCTTGCAGGTGGCGCTGCCACATGAGCGCGTAGGCCGATTCGACGTGCCGCGTGAAGCGGGGCGTGTCAAAGAGCGGAGTGGTCAAGCGATTCGCCGCGAGTTTCGCTCGCAGGCGTGGCAGTTCTTCTGGATGCCCCGCGAGGAACCGCGCGCGGGCCTCGTACTCCGCCAAGGTCGTGGTGATCAGTTCGGGCAGCCCCATCGCTTTGAGAAGACTGCCGGCTACTCGTCCGGCGAAGGTTTCGCCCAGGCAGGTCAACACCGGCAAGCCGGCCCACAGCGCGTCGCTGGCCGTGGTGTGCGCGTTGTAGGGAAGCGTGTCTAGGAACAGGTCCGCCAGTCGATGACGGGCTAGATGTTCTGAGAGCTCCCTTCTCGGAGCGAACACCAGTCGCTGCGGGACGATGCCACGGCGCTGCGCCTCGGCTTGCAAGTTTCTTTCGGCCGATGCATTGTCTTCCAACAGCCACAACACGCTTCCTTCCACGTTTTCCAGCAGACGCATCCAGATGTCAAAGATCTCGGGCAGAATCTTGTAGCTGTTGTTGAAGCAAGCGAAGACGAATCCGGTTGGCGGCAGGTTGCACTCGGCCCGGGTGAATGGCTTCTCGGCGATGGGGCGCTGGGTGTCGTTGGGCTGATACGTGTCGGGAAGGTAGACGATCTTTTCGGCGTAGTGGCGCTGTTCGTCGGGCGGGATCACGGTCGCATCCGCAATCAGGTAGTCGATGTAGCCCGCGCCCATGGTTCCGGGATAGCCGAGATAGTTGACCTGAATCGGCGCGGCCCGCAGGGCGAAGATGCCTGTCCGATGGTGCTTGGTGAAACCGTTCAGATCCACGGCGATGTCGATCTCCAGGCTGCGAGCGAGCTGCGCCAGATCCTGGTCCGACTGCGAGCCCGCCTCGATAAACCGCTCGAACGAGTTCTTCAGCCGCGCCCGCATCGAGTCGTGCTTCGTGGGGCCGAGGGAAAAAGCGTTCAGCTCGAAGCGGGCGCGATCGTGCCGCTCGAACATCTCGGCGAAGAGATGGGCAGTGGCATGGTTGTGGAAGTCGGCCGAGAAATAGCCCAGGCGGATGCAATCGTGGTCGGAGCGCCTCTCGATCCGCGGCAGCGAGCTGTTGGGCGGGTACTTTTCGCGAACGTAGTTCTCGGCGCACGTTCTCTGAATGGCGGCGGATACCAGCGTCCCCAGGGCGGCAAAAGGGGACGAGGCCTTCGCCCCGGCTTCGATTTGTTCTGCGATCGCGGCAAAGTCTTCGGCCAGCCCGCTCCAATCGCAGATCTTCAGTTTTGCATGCAGCCGGTTGCCGGGCAGAAACGGGTAGTCCGGCTTGATCGCCAGCGCGTGGTCGTAGCTGGTCAGCGCCTCGTCCAAACGCTTCAAGTCGGTCAGCACCGTCCCGCGGTTGTTCAGGGCTTCGGCGAAGTCCGGCTGAAGGGCCAGGGCCCGATCGTAGCAGGCCAGCGCTTCTTCCGGGCGATTCAAGTCTTTCAGCAGATTGCCGCGGTTATTCAGGATATCGGCATGGTCCGGCAGGATCGCCAGCGCGCGATCATAGCTCTCCAGGGCTTGATCCAGGCGCTTCAGGTCCTTCAGTACATTGCCGCGATTGTTCAGGACTTCGGCATGGCCCGGCGAGATCGCCAGCGCGCGGTCGTAGCTCGCCAGCGCCTCTTCCATTCGCTTCAAGTCGCGCAGTGCATTGCCGCGACGAAGCAGGAGTTCTCCGAAGTCAGGCCGGCGGACCAGCGCGCCGTCGTAGCAGGCCAGCGCCTCGTCGAAGCGTTTCAGGTCATGCAGCACGACGCCGCGATTAAAGATCGCGTCGGCGTCTTCGGGCTGAATCGCCAGCGCGCGGTCGTAGCTGGCCAACGCCTCGTTGAGTCGCTCCAGAGATCGCAGCACATTGCCGCGATTATTGAGGACGTCGACATGGTCGGGCTTGATCGCCAGGGCTCGATCAAAGCTCGCCAGCGCCTCTTCAAAACGCTTCAGCGTCTGCAAGGCATTGCCACGGTTGAAGTGGAAATCGGCATTCTGGGGCTTGAGTTGGATCGCGCGGTCCAGCAGTTCCAGACCCGCCGCTGCGTTGCCGCGTTGCGATTCAAGGACGCCGAGCAGATGCAGGGCGTCGGTGTTCTGGGGATTCTGGGCCAGGACCTGCCGATAGACCGTGGCCGCCTGGGCGAGCTGACCTTTCTGATGCAGGGCAAAGGCTTCACGAAGCACGCAACGACTCCACGTTCTCTCGAATCATGCCTGGTTGGTGGGGGCCGCGGTTTCATGATACTGCGCTGCCGCATTGCCGGTAGCGTCGCTATAAACTTTACACACCGCGCGTCGCAAGAACGGGGACACAGAAAAGAATGCAGGCCCCTCTCCCCAGCGGGGCGAGCGAAAAGCGGACGCCTTAGAGCGACTCGCCCAGCACCTTGGCCGTCTGTTCGCGCCGGAATTGCGCCAGCTTCTCGCGCAGCTCGGGACGACTGTTGGCCAGAATGGCGATCGCCAGCAACGCCGCATTCGTGGCCCCGGCCTTGCCGATGGCCAGCGTTCCGACCGGAATGCCCGCGGGCATCTGCACGATCGACAGCAGCGAATCCATCCCCTTCAAGGCATGGCTTTCCACGGGCACTCCCAGCACGGGAACGATCGTCTGGGCGGCCGCCATGCCGGGCAAGTGAGCGGCCCCGCCAGCCCCGGCGATCACCACTTCAATGCCGCGGTCCTCGACCGTCGAGGTAAACTCGGCCAGCCAGCCGGGTGTGCGATGCGCCGAAACGATGCGGCACTCGTGCGGCACGCCGAACTGAGCCAACGTCTCGGCCGCATGGCGCATCGTCTCCCAGTCGCTCTTGCTCCCCATGATGACTGCCACCAGGGGACGAACCGTCTCAGCCATGAGTCATGCATCCGTTAAAGGGGGACAAACTCATCGCAGGGCCACCGGCGGCTAGCGCCATGCCGCTCATTCCCGCGACGAGGGGCTGCAAAACTCTTAGAACTCGACTTCCATCATGTCGGTGGCGATTTCCGAGTTCGGAAAAATCGCCCGGGCGACGTCGAGTCCAATCGGATCTTCCGGCGGACCGAGCGGATTCACGTGCACCAGCAGCAGACGCTTCACGCCGGCTGCCACGGCCACCTTGGCCACGGGGGTCGTGCAACTGTGCCCGGTCACTTCCGCCCACTGGGCCAGCGAATCGTCGAAGTAGCACTCGTGCACCAGCAGATCGACTCCCTGGATCTGCTCGACATAGTCGGCCGCGGGGTCCGCAATGGTGTCGGTGACATAGGCCAGCGAATGCCCCGGCCAATCAATGCGAAAGCCGACTGACCCGCCCGGATGTTTCAGGGGGAAGTGCGTGAGCGTGCCGCCGCCGGCGACGGAGATGGTGCCGTCGGTATAAGGACGGAACTCGCAGTTCAGCTTCGAGAGCTTGACCGGAAACAGCGGCTCGCAGAACAGATGGGTATCGATGGCTTCGATATCCTGGCTTCGCGCGTGCACCGTCAGCCGCTCGAGCTTGCGTCCGGTCAGCACGTCGAACAGAAACGTCAGCCCGAAGACGTGGTCCAGGTGCGAGTGGGACAGGAAGATATCGAGATGCGGCGTGCAGACCAGCTCGCGGGCCCGGAATATGCCGGTGCCGGCGTCCAAGATCAGGCCCAACTCGGGGAACATGAAACACGCCGTGTGGCGCGTCGCACTGGGGTGGTACCCCGTAGTTCCCAACATCACCATCTTCATGGGAGGGCCCTTTTTGCCGTCTTCGATTCAGATCAATTGTTCATCTTATTCGGACCTGCCAAAGGGAGCAATCACGCTCACGGACCTGGATGGCCAAAACTGCCTCGCAAAGTGCCGAAAAGACGGGTGAAACCGATTAGGAGGGGGGGCGGCCCTCATTGACGCTTCCGGCCGAATCGGATTACCTGAGGATGCCTGACCCTCCATTCCCTGCTTGGCCATTGCGATGCGTGTTGCCTACTTCAACGGTCAGTTCGTTCCTGAGAATCAGGCCCGCGTCTCGATCTATGACTCCGGCGTGTTGGCCGGCGACATGGCCTACGAGGTGACGCGGACCATCCACCAGCGCCCCTTTCGGCTACGCGAGCATCTGGAACGCCTGCGCGAGAGTCTGGCGCTGCTGGCCATTGACCCCGGCATGTCGACCGACGAACTCGAGCGCGTGACCCTCAAGACGTTGGCCCGCAATCTGCCGACCGAAGCGCCCGACGTCGACTGGCAGATCATTCACAATCTGTCGCGCGGTCCGGGGAGCGGCTTTCAAGCCGCCTTCTCCGCCGAGGAGCGCCGGCCGACCATCGTGATCAGTTGCTTCCCGCTCACGCATCGGCTGGCCCGGCTAGCCGACAAGTACGAAACCGGCGTCGACGTGATCATCCCACCGCAGCGTTCGCTACCGGCGCAGTGGCTGCCGGTGCATCTGAAGGCTCGCGGGCGGATCCATTTTCAACTGGCCAACCTGCAGGCTGAAGCGCTGGCCCCGTCGGCCTGGCCGGTCTTGATCGATCCCGACGGGAACGTCACCGAAGGAACGAGCTTTAATGTCTTCGCCGTGGCGAAGGACACGCTGCTGACCGCCCCCGCCGAGGACGTGCTGGTGGGCGTGACGCGAACGGTCGTGCTGGCGCTGGCCCGCTCGCTTGGTTTGCGTGTGAGGGAGGCCAAGCTTCCGCTGGCTGCGTTGCTGGCCGCCGACGAGTTGTTCGCGACCAGTACGTCGATCGGCATCCTGCACGCACGCAGCGTGGTCGATGCCAGCGATGGACAGCCCGCGCCGACCCTTCCAATCGGCAGCGGGAACCTGGGGCCAATCACCGCGCGTCTGCGGCTGGCACTGCACGCCGAGTTGGGGCTGGACTTCGCCGCGCAGGCCAAGCATTACCAGTTGCTGGTCTCCCTGGGGTGAGGGCCGGCGCTCTCCTCCCTCGCCCCTTTGGGATGAGGGGCAGGCGCGTAAAGTAGCAGGCACACTCCGTGTGCTGTCCGCTAGCGCTCTCTACAACAACAGCCCGATTGCACGCAAGCGAGTGGCAGCGGGCGGCACACGGAGTGTGCCTGCTACTTTACGCATCCATGCCCGCAAAATGTCGCGCTGCTTGTTCCCCATTTCCCGGCGCGAACCTTCCGCATTTTTACGTGTCTTTTCTCCGTCGCCATCGAGCGCGGACGCTCTCGGCAGAAAAGTTTGCTTGACCGCCGAAGGGGCTCCTGTATAGATTTCGATGGTGCTCTAGGGCCGGGGTTAACGTAACCCTGGCGGACGTTCAAGCCGTGCCGCAGCCAGGCTGGACTGGCAGCGAATCGGGGGAAACCGTCAGAAAGGAGGTGGTCCATCTATGTGTAGTGGAAACCAGAGGTGGCTCACCTGAGCCGTGGCCGACGGGCTGCGGCTGCATATCGCCGCAAGGTGCTCAAACACCCGGCCGCCTATGCACGGCGGCTAGCAACGTGAGAGCCCTTTTTTCGACGATGTGAGCAAATCAGGCAGCCAAAACGCGTATTAACGCAGGAAGCCGGACAAGAGCAATCTTGTCCGGCTTTCTTTTTTCTTTGGCAGGAAGATACGCGATTTCCAGCTCACGGCCTCCTCAAGCCACAGTGGCGCCAGTCCGAGCCGGTACTGGGCCACCGTGGCATAAGGCAAGCGCTTCGCAAGACGACTCCATTCTTCACGAGATGGCGTCGCTCTCCACGCGTCTACCGTTGGCATCGCTTCGCAAGTTCTTTCGCAAGACTTCTCGAGACCGACAGACTGCCTAGTAGGTCAGCGTCGTGCTCAGGGTGAAGCCGTGAAACAAGATGCTGCCCGTGTCGACGGTCGTCGTGCCGCCGCCGACGTTCGAGGAGGTTACCGTATCTCCGGCCGTGGCGATGCCATCGAAGTAGAGCACTCGGTAGCCCCAGTCAATCGTTACGGCAGGCGCTACCTGAATTCCGCCGGTGATTCCGGCCTCAGAGAGCAAGGTGGTGTCATTGTGCGAGCTGCCGGCGACGGGAAGACTACCGCCGTTAAAGAGCAGGATCGAACTGGCCGAACTCTGCTGGCCAAAGATGCCGAACTTGGCAAAGGCTCGCAGATGGAACAGCCCGTCATAGCGGTTGAAGGGATAGAGATCCAACTCGCCGCCAACTTGGCCGCCGAACAGGTCGTTGTTCACCGTGAGCGCTGAATAGATGTTGGTGGTCTGCTGATCCAGAACGTCGTTGTAGGCGATGTAGCGGAAACCCGCCAACAGACGCAGGGGGCTGCCGGTGTCCGAAAGGACATTCGCCTCGAAATTATAGAGGGCGCTGTCGTAGTCGCTCACAAAGGGACCATTCGACGACGCCCCGGTGACGGTGGCGCGGAACGAGTCGACTTGGAAGTAATTCAGTTCCACGACGCGCGCGTCGAAACGTCGCCGCGCGTTCAGTTCAAAACCCGAAGAGTAATTGGTGTCGTACTGGTTAACCGTTGAAAGCACCTCCCCAGCGCCCAGACTCGCGGCGGTCCCGGTGCCGCGGATATCGCGACGCAGCATCAGCCAGCCGCCGCGAAACTCCCAAGTCGGCTCGAAGCAACACTTGTCGCAATCATCGCAATGTCGCCCGCAGGAGTCGTCGGGAACCGCGCAGCCGCTTTCCGACTCACTCGCGCCGCAATCCGCAGCGTGGCCGCACAGCGAAATCTGGCTCGTGATGGCCACGTCGTCTTGTGCGAACAGCGAAGATGCGACCAGCATCGCGATCGCCGCCGTGGTAATGATGTGCGTTGAGTTCCGCATCTTCCGCGCCCTCCTGGCTCGAGTAAAAGGTGTAACCTATACCCCCCCTTTCGGAAGATGTGGGCTTCACAGGCCACATGATTTCACAAGGACGTAACAGTTTGCCAAAGCAATGTATTGATAAACTAAGGTGAGTTTGCGGGCATTTTTCGGCAGAATGGCGGCAAAACAGCTAGCACTCCGTGTCGCCGACCGCAGCAAAATCCACGATATATACTTAAACAGGTCTGATATTTGATATACTTCAAATAGATACGAGTCCAAAACATGGCCCCGCGATCCTGAGGAAATGCATTTCGGGGAAGGAAGGGCCGAGGGCGCCAGCCCGAAAGACTACACGACAGGCTTAGCGCAGAGGCATCGCTTAGCGCCGAGGTGGAGTTTCCAACCGCAAAGTTAACACGGCGCGGGCGCGTCAGCTCGAAGACTCCTTCTGCCTCGTAACGACAGGAGGAGAGCCTCGCCGGTCGATCAAAAATCGGCGAACGAGTTGCCCGCGATGTCGGCAGGGGGCAGGCCTTCCAGCGGAGTCAGCAGCCGGCGGAGGACGATCGGATCGATGTCGTCTTTCAGGAAGCTGATGTGCGAGTCCATGTACAGGGTGTTCACCCCGCCGCCGTGGAAGCTGTAGGGCTCCTCGTTGGCACCGCAGTTGGTTGTGGTCCAGGGGCAGCCCGGGGGACCGCCGATGCGAGTGCCCGTGTTGTTCACCATCTTCAACCGCGGGTTGCCAAAGGTCGCCCCCGGCGGCCCGGAGATGCCCCCTGCCGAGGCCGGCTCGGCCCAGCGCCACGAGGCCCGTTTGGTTCCCCCCGACGGCAGCAGATCCACGCCCAACGGATCGTCGTACTTGGCCGAGAAGAAACTTTCGCTCCGCCCAGAGTCCTCGGTGACCACGATGGTGCTGCTCATGCCGTCGCGATAGTGGGCGGTTGTCGTACCTTTGTAGCGCAGGGCCCCGGCCGTCAGGTTCGGCGGCACAGGATTCCGCACCGGGGTCCCCGCCACACCGGCTGCATCAATATCGACATAGGATACAGGCATGTAGTCGGTGTAGCCGTAGCCCAGCGCGTCGCGGCCGTTCTGTGGCCGGGCGGCGTTCGACACGCACAAGAAGAACGGGATCACCGTCTTGGCCGCCTGCTTGTTGTCGGGCGACGCCGGATCGTTGTAGGCATACTGCAACTCGAACTTGTTGTGTACGGTCGACATCTCGAGGAACGGCAAAATCGATGTGAACATCGACTGCAGCGCGAAAGCATCGTTCCCCAATTCATCGATCCCGGCCCCGCTGGCCGGGAAGGCGTTCCGTTGTTCGGCGTGAAGCTGCAGCCCCAGTCCGATCTGGTGCAGATTGTTCAAGCAGTGGGCCCGGCGTCCCGATTCACGGGCACGTTGCACGGCCGGCAGCAGCAGGCCCGCCAGCATGCTGATGATGGCGATCACCACCAGCAGTTCGATGAGGGTGAAGCCCGAGCGGCCATTGGAAGGCGCAGGGCGGGTGATTCGATTAAAATTCATGTCTCGTTCCTCTGCACTATGTCGCGATCAAGAGAGGTAAAATCGCCGCCAGGTCGCCGATCAAATTCCACTCTTAATCTGACAGTTGTAGAGTTGCACGTTGCCGTCAGGCTTGGTCCGCAACTGGCACTCGCCCAGGATCACCACTTCGTTGTCCACGGCGACGCCGCTGAGTCCCGTGGGATGCCCGAACATGCACTCCACGGTCCAGGCCCCGCCGTCATCGGGAACGAAGACCAGCCGCGGGTTCTTGTCGGTCACCACTTCCTGCACTTTGCCGCGGAGCTTCAGGATCTTGCCAGCGAACTTGACGTTGGCAGTCTTGTTGTCGTTCAAGTACTCCTTGCAGAACTCCTTGGTCGACAGAGTCGCGGCAATCGGCAGCGCGTTGTTACTCCCCGAGTAGTCTCCGCTTCCCAGCGCGAACTCGGACAGCAAATAGCCGGCCGAAAGCAGGAACACGAACACCGCCACGCCGGTCAGACTTCGCTTGCCAAGCCGGCCCGAGAAGGGGCTGGCTTTGCCAGGAAAGGGAATCGTCGCGGGGGATTCGTCGGCAGGCTTATTTGCGAGGGGGGAAGCGGCCGGGGCAGGTTCGACTTTTGCCACGAGCGGTTCGACCTTGGCCGGCAGCGGCTGTGCAGCAGGCTCGGGCTTCTTGGCCTCGGCCTCTACCGTCACGGGCTTCTTCAGAATCTGCGTCTGCGTCTTGGTTCGCACCGAAGTTCCCGGCAGGCGAGTTTCGGCAGGAGTCGTGCGGGCCATCGAGGAGACCGGCGCCTCGTCGAACAGCAGCGACTCAATGTCGGCCATGCGATCCTGGGGGGCCTTCTTGGGGACTTCCTTCTTGGCCAGGTTCACTCCCGAGGGAGCTGCTGCGGGTCGCGGCGGAGTCACCGAGGCGCGATTCCCCTCCGGCGTATTCTTGATCCCTTCGCGCACGAGCGCGCCGAGCTCCTTGGCGTCCCAGATCTGCGAGCCCAGCGGAGTCTTCCCCTTCTTCTTGAGCGAGACGACAGGGGCAAGCTCGGGTTCAGGCTTCGCGGCCGGCTTGGTCACGGGCTTGGCCACCACGGGCTTCTTTTTGACCGGCGTCTCGAGCAGGAACTCGGCCAGGGCGTCGTCGGCCGACATGCTGTCGCTTGGATCGCCAGGGAGCTCTTCCAGCAAGAAACCGTCCTCGACGTTCGCCGGCTTGCCCTCGGCCTGTGGTTCCGGCGTCTCTTCTGGCTCGGCATCCGCTTCGGATTGCAAGAACTCGTGCGCATCTTGTTCGATGGGCCCGGCTGCCTTGGCCGCCAGATCGCGCTCGCGCTTCAGTTCGGAACTCTCGGGATCCAAGGCCATCGCCACCGTGAAGTCGGCCAATGCCCGGCGATAGTCGCCGGCCGCGGCATGCGTGCGGGCCTGTTGCGAGATGTACGACAAGGCGTACTTGGGATCGAGCGCCGCCGCGCGGGCCGTATCGCTCAGAGCCTGAGCGTGTTCTTCCAATTGGCGGTGCGCGATCGCCCGATTGGCATAGATCAGTGCGTTGCGAGGCTCGAGTTGCAAGGCCGAAGTGTAGTCGTCGATGGCCCGCTCGTACTCCTTCAGCTTCGCATACAGCAGCCCGCGATCGATGTAGCTCAGGTAGTCGCGCGGGTCGCGCAGCAGCGACTGGTTGAAATCGAGCAGGGCAGCGTCGAACTGCCTCAGCTTGGCATAGGCATGGCCGCGGTAATAGTACGGGGGGGCCAGTTCGGGATCGAGCTTGATGGCCTCGGTGCAGTCGGCGATCACTTCCTTGTAGCGGCCCAGGCGAGCCAGCGCCAGCCCACGGTTCATAAAGGCCCGGGCGAACTTGGGATCGCTGCGGACGGCCTCGGTGTAGTCGGCGACCGACTGTTCCCAATCGCCCCGGGTGAAGTAGACGTTTCCACGGTTGGCGTAGCCGCGAGCGAACAGCGGATCCAACCGCACGGCGACGCTGTAGTCCGAGATTGCCTGGTCGTAGTCGCCGCGGGCGAAGTGCAGGTTGCCGCGGTTGTTGGCGGCCGCCTGATGGTTGGGATCGAGCGTGAGGACCTGGTTGAGATCGGCCAGCGCCAGATCGAGATCGCCCCGCAGGCGATGGATCAATCCTCGGCTGTGCAGGTTCTCGACATGCCCCGGCTCGATCGCCAGGGCCGCGTTGTAGTCGGCCAAGGCCCGTTCGAGGTTTCCCTGCGCATGATGGGCCTGGGCACGCCGCGCCAAGGCCAGGGCGTGCTTGGGTTCGAGCTCAAGCGTAGCCGTGAAGTCGGCGATGGACTGATCGTGCTGTCCCAGTCGCAGGCGGGCGTCGCCGCGCTGGTAAAAGGCCAGCACCGAGCGCGAGTCCAGCCGCAGCACTTCGGTGAAGTCCGAGACGGCCAGCATGTGAGCGCCGCTGGCCGCATAGGCCAGGCCGCGGCTCTGCCAGGACCACAGCGACCGTGGATCGAGCTTGATGGCTGCCGAATAGTCCTCGATGGCCAGCCCCGACTCGCCGAGTTCGCCCAGGGCGTTACCCCGTTGGCTGAAGGCGAGTGTGTTTTTGGGGTCCAGGCGGATGACTTCGCTGAAGTCGGCCACGGCCTTGGCCGTTTCGCCCGTGGTGCGATAGACGGCCCCGCGATTCTCGTAGGCGATGACCAGATTGCGATCGGCCGCGATGGCCGCCGAGCAGTCGGCAATGGCCCGCGAGTAGTCCCCCATCAACCGCAACGCGGCCCCGCGATGGGCGTAGGCCTCGGCGCAGTTCGGATCGAGCCGCAAGGCGGCGGTAAGCGAAGCGATCGCCCGGACATAATCTCCTTGATTGCGGGAACTGAGCGCCGCGGCCACTTCGCGGGCGACGGCCGCCTTGTCGACGATGTGTCCATTGCCGCCGGCGTGGACTTTGGTCTCGCTCGACTCTGAATTCGCGAGCGGGTCGGCCTCCAGGGCCAACGGTTGATTCGCAGGCGGTCCGGCGCGCAGTTCGGTGGGGCCCTCGACGGGTTCATTCCCGGCCAGCAGCACGTTGCTTCCCGATTGGCCGGTCTGGTTGGCGGGGGGATTGCTCAGGATATGGTCACTTTCGAGTTCGCTGGAAGAAGCACTGGCGTCGACCGGTTTGGTCCGTTTAACGACTGTCGGCGGGGGAGGTTCGTCCCAGCGGAACTTGGACACTTTGCTGCTCGCTTCCTGCGAGCAGGACTCCGAGTGATCCGTGTCGCGCAAGGCTCGGCCGTTGAAGTCGAATTCTTCGAACTGGCTTGAACGCATGATGCACCGTTTCACTTAAACTCAAAGGAACCACGGATCCAGACTACAGGGGGAAAGCGATCCATCGACTGACTTACCGGGCAAACAGGCATCGGGACGGGCGACCTTGCAAGTCGCCCGTCCCAGCCTTCCTGCCCTTGGACAACCATCCAATCTAGAAGCTGCCGACCGGCGACAGTTCCCCCTTATCGCGGGTGATGAGCCGCGACAGGGTGAAGATGTCGATGCCGTCGGAAAGCAGACGGACCGAACCATCGCCCAGCAGGATGTTGGCGCCGCCGGCATGGAAGCTGTAGATCTCGCTCGTCCCTTCCGTGCCGTAATAGGGGTGCGGGAACGTGCCCGTGCCGTCGTCGCCGTTGGTGCAGTTCATGGGGCAAGGTCCTATGCGGGTCAGACCATCCAGGCTGAAACCTTCGACCGTGAAGTCCGAAGCCGGACGGCACCAGCCGCCGGCATTCACACGACCGCCGGGGGCTACGGTCGAGGTCAGATCTTCGCTTACGCGACGCTTCTTGACGTAGTGATAGGGACGACCGGCCGATTCGGCGTAAGCGATGGTGTTGGACAGACCGTCGGTCACGTTCGACAGCGTGCTGATGCCCGCCGCCTGGTTCTTGGGGAGCATGCCATGGCCCGCGATGACGAACTTGAGCTGTGCGCCGGCCGCTTGTTCGGCCGCCGTCAACGGAGTCGCACTGGCCTCGGGATAGAACGCCTCGAGATCCGGAGAGACGCCAATCGTGGGTGAGTAGTCCGTCGGAGCGGCAGTCCCGGGCGTGAACGTGCCCGCGGTCGGATAGCCTTCAGGAGCACCATCCAAACGCTCGGGGTTGGGGCTGGCGGGGCACAGCAGCACCTTGATCTTGGTATTCACTGCGGTGCGGTTCGCCGGCAGATGCCAGTTGGTCGTAAAGTCGTAGCGATCGTAAACCGCCTGCTGCTCCAGGTACGGCAGCATCAACGTGATGCCCGCGATACGGGGAGCGGTGGTCAAGCCGGGCGGACGAGTGCTGACAGGCAACGAGTTCTTCGAGTCCGAGAAGTTGTGAATGGCCAAGCCGATCTGTTTCAGATTGTTCTGGCATTCGCTGCGGCGGGCCGCATCGCGGGCCTTCTGCACAGCGGGCAGCAGCAGCCCGGCGAGCACGGCGATGATTGCAATCACCACCAGCAGTTCGATGAGAGTGAAAGCATGACGTTGCTTCCACAAGTTCCGATTTACGATTCGCATCTGAAGATCTCCAAGGGGGAAACGGGAAAGCGAGTAAGTAGCTCAGGTAAAACGCGTGGTGTGCGGACGTTATTTCGTCACGACAAACGGCTTCAGCTCATTGGGAGCCGCTGCCACCGTGACCTTGAACGGGGTTGTCGTGGGGCTCGCAAACTTTTCGGGAAGGACATTGGGCCCGGCGATCGAACTCCCCTCCTTCGTCACCAGCTTGCGAAGCGAAACAGTCACCGTGTATTCACCCGCCGGAGCGCCGTCGCCCGTTTCGTAGGTGGTGAGCTTGAAGCGGCCTTCGCCATCGGCCGTGGCGCTGGCAGGGGGAGTGGTCTTGGAGACGGAGTGGAAGACGACCAAGGCCCCGCTCGCCGAGTCTCCTTCGACCCGCACCTGGCCCGAGACCGGAAAGACCGGCGTGCGCGGCGCCTGCGCTTCGCCGCAGCCTGACAAGGAGAACAGGCCAGCCAGGGCCAAAGTGGCCAGCGCGCCGCGGCGAGCATTCGTGAGGGAAAGGAGAACGCGAGCGACCGAAATCAACCGAGACATTGCGAAGACTCCTACGAGTCAGGGCGAGCCTCTGGAAGACCAGTCAGCCGGCGGACGAAGAGAATGTGCCTGATGCCTCCCGTGGTCGGGCCGGCAGGGGGAATTGTCTTATTGCTTGAGCAGCTAGGCTGTGGCCTGCTCTCTTAAATCTCAAATCTCAGATCTCAAATTTGAGATTTGAAATGGGGACACTCGTTTTCTGCTAAACTACAAGAATCACCTTCGCAGCCGGATCTTCTCCGTCCGCTCGACCTGCACCACCACCCCGTCCTGCACCACGACACAGACCGTGCCGTAACGCAGACCGGACAACGCGCGGCGGATCTGCCCCAGCGCGTCGACCGATTTATCCTCGGGGCGGACGTCCGTATCTCCATTGGTCTGCAGGGAATCGTTCGACATAGGAGGAACCCTTGGGAGTTCAGCCGAGCTCTCCCGGCTGGTAGAGGCCGCCCTTCGCGATCGCGAAGCAGCGATATCAAGACTCGTTTGTGCGGGAATCGTGGCCACTAGATCACGTACTCGGGTAAGAACACTCGGACACGCCGGGGGAAAACGTACACCGTCTCACCGTCTTTCAGCAGCAACTCTTCGTACCGTTCGCGGCTCAGCTCCGCGCTCAATGCGATCCCTTGCGGGACCGTCTGCAACTGGATCTTGGTCACGGGGCCCGCCGGATGAATGCGAACGATCTTGGCCGTGGCGCTCTTCACGCCGTTGGGGCGGCGCTCGATCTCCAACTCGTGCGGGCGGATGTAAATTTGTGCGTCGCGGGCAACCTGATGCGGGTAATCGGGATAAGCGAACTCCAGCCCGTCCACGTCGCTCCCCTGCAACACCGCTTTGCCGTTTTGCAGTCGCCCTTGAAAAACATTGACGTTCCCCAGGAAGTCCATCACGAACGGGCTGGCGGGATGATCGAAGACTTCGCGGGTCGTCCCCTGCTGTTCGATCTTGCCGCGGTTCATGACCACGACCTTGTCGGCGACTTCAAAGGCTTCTTCCTGATCGTGCGTCACGAAGATGCTGGTAATGTGGATCTCTTCATGCAGACGACGCAGCCAGTGACGCAGCTCTTGCCGCACCTTGGCGTCGAGCGCCCCGAAGGGCTCGTCGAGCAGCAACACCTGCGGTTGAGCGGCCAATGCCCGGGCCAGCGCCACCCGCTGCTGTTGCCCGCCGGAGAGCTGCGACGGATAACGCGGGCCAAGCCCTTCGAGCCGCACCAGGTGCAGCAGTTCGTTGACACGTTCTTTGACTTTGGGGTTCAGCCACTTCCGGACACGCAGCGCGAAGGCCACGTTCTCGAAGACCGTCATGTGGCGGAACAACGCGTAGTGCTGAAACACCAGCCCGAAGTTGCGATCGCGAGCCCGCTTGTTGGTGACGTCTCCGCCTTGGTAGAGCACCTGCCCGGAGTCGGGCAGCTCGAGTCCGGCGAGGATCCGCAGCAAGGTGGTCTTGCCCGAGCCCGACGGCCCCAAAAGCGCGACCAACTCCCCTTCAGGAACCTCCAGGCTGACGTTGTCCAGCGCGACAAAGTCGCCGAACTTTTTGGCTACGCTCGATATGCTTATCGTCACGCGGCTGCTCCCGGCGTCTGGGACGCCAAACCTGCGGTGTTGCTCACCAACAGTTCCTTGCCTTCTCCCGGAGCGGCCGCAACGGCACGCTCCGACTGAATGCGCCGCTCCAGCAGCGTCTTCAAGAACAGCGTTCCCAGTGCCACGACGCTCAACAGCGACGCGACCGCGAACGAGCCCGAGTTGTTGTATTCCTGAAACAGTTTCTCGACCCGCAAAGGCATTGTGTCGGTCTGGCCGGCGATGTGCCCTGAGACCACGTACACAGCGCCGAACTCACCCATCGCCCGGGCGTTGCAGAGGATGATGCCGTACATCAAGCCGCTGCGAATGTTGGAAAAGGTGACCCACCAAAAGGTCTGCCAGCCGCTGGCCCCCAGGCTGGTCGCGGCGATCTCTTCGTCGGCCCCCTGGGCCTCCATGACGGGGATCAGCTCGCGAGCCACAAAAGGGAGGGTCACAAAGGTGGTCGCCAGCACCAGGCCGGGGATGGCAAACAGAATCTTGACATGGTGATCCTTCAACCACACTCCGAAGTAACCTTGCAGTCCGAACAGCAGCACAAACGACAGGCCCACCACGACGGGCGAGACCGAGAACGGCAGGTCGATCAGCGTGATCAGCAGCCCACGTCCCCAGAAGCGGAAGCGTGAGATCGTCCAGGCTGCGGCCACGCCGAACACGGTGTTCAGCGCTACGCTGATCGGAGCCACAATCAATGTGAGCATGATCGCGTGACGCGTATCGGGATCAGAGTACAGGCTGCTGAAGTACGACGAGACGCCTTTCTCGAACGCTTGAAAGAAGACATTCACGATGGGCAGTACGATCAGCAGGCTGATTGAGAGCACGGCGGCCGTGATCAGCCCGATACGCACGATCCACGGGTCTTGCCGCGGACGGGGCGCACCGCTGACCACGGTGAGGTTTGATTTAGCCTTCATGGCGGTGGGTCCAGGATTCCAGAGTTTGGATCACCGCCAGCATCGACAGAGACATCAGCAGCAAGGTCACCGCCACGGCGGTGGCCTCGGCATAGGCGAACTCTTCCAGCCGGGCCACGATCAGCACTGGGGCGATCTCAGTCCGGTTGGGCATGTTGCCCGAGACGAAGACCACCGAGCCGTACTCGCCCAAGGCCCGGGCGAAGCTCAGGGCAAAGCCCGTCACCAGAGCGGGCAGCAACATCGGCACCAGCACCCAGCGGAAGGTATGCCAGCGGGTCGCTCCCAGCGAGGCGGCAGCTTCTTCCAACTCGACGCCGATTCCTTCCAGCACTGGCTGCAGAGTGCGGACCACCAGCGGCAGTCCGACGAAGGCCAGGACCAGCACAATGGCCGAGCGGGTGTAGGCAAACTGAAAACCCAGCGGAACCAGATACTGGCCCAGCCAGCCGTTCTCGACATACAGGCTGGAGTAAACCAAGCCGGCCACGGCCGTTGGCAGAGCCAGGGGGAGGTCGATGAGCGAATCGAAGATCGTCTTGCCGGGGAACTCGTAGCGAACCAACACCCAGGCGATCAACATTCCCAGGACCAGATCGACCAGGGCAGCAGCGAGCGAGGCGCCGAAGGTGAGCTTGAAGGCCGACTGAGCGCGATCCGAACTCACGGCCGCCCAGAATGCGCTGGGGGAGAGGGTCGCCGCCTTCAAGAAGCAGGCGGCCAGCGGAATCAGGACCAGCACACTGATATAGAGCAGCGTGCCTCCCAGATTCAGGCGGAAGCCTGCCAGGACTCGGCGATTGAGGGTGGATGCCATAGCTGTCGTTTGGGCTGGACGGTAAGTGACTTAGCCGGTCGTCCGGTGAGCGAGTCGTTATGTTCGTCAGTATCGTCATGTTGATCGTTTTTGTCAAGATAATGCTGACTAAATTGATAACAATTTACGTAAGTCGTTATTTATCTTGACACAATAAACATCACTAAGAAGGTGATGTAACGCTAGCGAGGCTAGCAGGAGAGAGAAATTGGCTCAAAAGAGGCTAATGAGCGTCGTGGAAGTGAACATTCCACGATCGGCGTGCGCAATACTCTTGCGCAGGGGATTACCGCGCTTCGGTGGGCTGCGCGTGCTCGGCCAGCGGCATGGGTGGATCGTCGGGATCGTCCACCACGCGCAGCAAGAAGGCCACTCCGCCAGCGATGACGTGCTGCACCAGATTGTACGTGATGATGGGCAGCATCACTTCGGGATGATCGGCCAGGGCAAGCGAGGCCAGCACCAGGGCCGTGCCGTTATTGTTCATCCCCAGTCCGTACATCAGCGAGGTCTGTTCGGGCTCATCGGCCCCTACGAGCCGCCCCACTCCCCAACCGGCGCTGAACGCCAGGATGCACAGCACAATGGCGGCCCCCAGCGTGATGAAGCACAAAGTAATGTCGGGGTACCTGACCGCCTGAGGCAACGCGGTGGAAGCGTTGGAGTAGATCAGCAGCAGCAAGTTGATCCAGTTGAGAAGCTTCAAGAATGGCTTTGCTTTGGCCATACGGCCTTCGCCCAGCAGCCAGCTCATGAAGATTCCCAAGACCGAAGGTATAACCACGCAGAGCATCATGAAGATGCCCGTCTCCAGATTGGCGATCCCCGCCAGATCGCGGGCATATTCGCCCGTCGCGAGCCTTCCCAAGACGGCCAGCGTGGCCGGCGCGGTGAGGGGGCTGAGCATGGTCGAAAGAATCACCAGTCCCAGGCTGAGCACCAGATTGCCGTCGGTATTCTGCGACCAGGCGGTAGATGCCCCCGCAATCGGCATCGAGGCGATCAAGGCCAGCCCCAGCAGCAGTCCCTGAACTTTGTCGGGCGGAAGCCAGAGACCAAAGACCGGCATGGCGAGATAGATGAAGCAGACCGGAACAACAAAGTTGGCCAGCAACCCCGCCAGCAGCACCACCCACAGGTGACGCAGCCCCTTGAGCTGCGAGGACTGGATGCCCAGGCCCGCATTGAGGAGGAGCAGCGCCAGCATAACCATGGGGAGTGTGATGTGGGCGTTCTGGTCGCTGAGGCCCGTTTCGCCGAGAGAAACCTTGCGGATCCACAACCCAAATCCAGGCGCAACTGCGGCCACGACATAGCTCGCCAGCAGGAGCCACAAGAAGTACTTGTGGATCCAGGCGTTTGCGGCAGTTGCCAGTCGTCTCGCAGGTTTCATCAGAAACAGACTCCGCGGCCAGTATCCCCGGGATGCTGGCATGGTTGGTCGACCAATGCGAAGTGTAGCGGAACCTACCCGATGCGGGCAGACCAACCGAACGCTGCCACTGCCGGCGCTGTCAATCCTTGCATAGATCCCTGCGCATTGCATTTTCGACGAGATCTCGGATCATCCTTCTGGATGCCTGCTTTCTGCAAGCCCGACTGGTGCCAGCACGACCACCCATTCGTCGTGCCCCGATCACGCGTTTCGCCATGCCCCTTTTCACCTTCGATGGCGCCCACGGCCGCGACTGGCTCGCCGGGCTCGACCCGCGCGTCAAGCTGGCGGGTATGGCCTGGGTGAGCGCGGCCAGCCTGCTGCTCGACTCGAGCCTGGCCCTGCTGGCGCTGGTGGGCCTTGCGGCACTGGCAGCGACCGGACTGCGGCTTCCCCCGCGAGCCTGGTTGCTTGCCGGGTTGTTGTTGGCGACGACCGTCTGGGGAACGATTGCCAGCCAGGCCCTGTTCTATGCCGGCGCGCCGCGAACTGTGCTCTTCACGCTGATTCCCGCGGGGGAGATCTTCGGTTGGCACTGGTCCGGGCTGTACGTGATTCGCGAAGGAGCCTGGTATGGACTGGGGCAATCATTGCGGATGCTGGCCGTGACCATGGCCGGCTTGGCGGTCTGCCTGTCGACCAGTCCCGAGCGCTTGCTGGGCGGTCTGCTGCGGCTGCGCGTGCCGGTGGCACTGGGATTTATGGCCGTGGCGGCAATTCGATTCTTGCCGACCTTGGTGGCCCAGTGGGGCCAGGTGCGGCAGGCGCGCCGACTGCGCAGCCAAGCGAATGGGTGGTGGCTGGCCGATCAGGCCGCTGTATTGCGTCCGGTACTGGCCTCGGCCTTGCGACGCGCGACGTCGCTGGCCACCAGCGTCTCGAGCCGGGGCTTCGATCCTTCTGCGCCGCGCACGTTTTATCCGCCGCTCGTACTGCAGACTCGCGAGAAGCTGCTGCTCGCCGGCTTGGCCCTTAGTCTGGCGACTCTGGCAACTGTGAAAGGGCTGTACTGGCTTTATCTGGCCGAATTGTTCTATCGCCCGGGGCTGCGCCCGGTGTACGACCTGGCGCGGCGATGGCTCTAGTGCCGCTGGCATTCACTATCCCGACGCGCCAGCGAGGGAGAATCTCAAGGCCACGTTGCCACCTATTTCCCCTCGCTTGCGCGTCGGGCTAGTGAATGCCAGCATTTTCCGTGAGACCTAAATCTAAGCAGTGCCGGGTCTCTGGCCGTATCACTCGATGGCAGGTTCTGCGGGGGCCGTGGCCGGAGCCTTTGCGGGTGCGCTGCGCACTGAGGTCGGCGGAGGGTTGGCATGCGAGCCGGGCGCGGTCTGGGAAAAGAACCGCAGCAGCATGTACAGGCCGACCAACAGGAACATCGGCACGACAAAAACGGCCACGGAACGGACCGGCGAAACGCGCGTCTTTTCGTTGCCCACGACCCCTTGAAAGATATTGTCGCCTGATCGGCGGGGCAGGTCGGCATTTTCGCCGGGGTTACTGCCAAACAGCTTCCGCGAGAATCCTCCTCCGACCCACATCATGGGCGAGTTGCGCCTTACGTAATAGCGTTTGCCCACTCGACTGGGGACAGCGACCGTGCCCGCCAGTGCCGCCGCTTGAGCTTGGGCGGCTGCCACTTCTGGGTCATAGTTGCGGAAATCGGCTTCAGGCGCCATTTCGAGACCCACTTTGTCCAAGTTGGCACCCGGTTCCAGGTCGTACTGCCGATCCAGAGTCGACGCCTTGAATTTCTGATCGCCCCGATTGGCGACCCAGAGCGAGATCCACGCCACGAGAAGCGCTGCGACGAACAGGGCGCCTGCGACGAGTCCCCCCACCGGACTGCTCGCGACGGGCGGCTCGCGCAGCCAGACGGGCTGCCGTCCGATCATCAAAGGAGCGTGGAACCGCTCGAAGTCTTCGGCCTTGAATTTCTCGCGACGATCCGCGGGGAGCCGCTTGAGGATCTCCTTCCGCCGCTCCGGGGTCAACGGAACGCTGTAGGACCAAGTCTTGAAGAAGAACCCGGCAACGCGCAACTTGATCGCAATCTTCTCTCCCTGAGGCATGCCTGCCGGCAGACTTCGCACGCAGAACGTGACAGGGTTGCTTTGCGAGTCGTCGGTAAAGAGCTGCAACTCGTAGTAGTGGTCGATCTGGAATCGCTCGCGAATGTCAGGATCGTCTACTGGCACGCGGAGGGCACGCCGGCAAATCCCTTCCAATGCCACCAGGCGTCCGATCTGCTTGTCGGGTTGAGTAAACAGGGGCACTACCGAATAGCGATGGCTCTGCGCAATCATCTCGGGAAAGGCGGCTTCCATGAGCAAACGGTTGAATCGCTGCAACTCTGCCACCGGCAGGTTTGCCGCCAGATTCTCGAGCGACTGGGCCGCATCCTCCGGTAGTGGATGGGTGCTCCAAGCCACGCTGTCATACAGGTTCGGATTGTCCAAAATCGAGTTGATAGCGGCCACGAGACGAGTACCCAGTGCGGCATCGGGCGGCGTCCCTTCCGGGAGATCTCGCAGGGCGTTTTGCAGACCGGTAGAGAAGCCTGCAAACATGCGTTTGCCCGGCTTGGGCGTGGGCTGCCGCGCCTCGAGACGGATGCGATGGGCAAGGCTCGACATGTTGGTGATCTGGTCGGCCTGGATCGAGCCCCCCTGGCCCGCCGCGATTTCAGACGGGAAGGCCGTTTCGATCAGTCGGCGATTCAAAACGCGCAGTTCGGCAGTCGACATCTGACGCTGCATTGCCTTGTGCAACAGGTTGTCGGCTTCGGCCGCGATCCGCGATCCTTGCCAGGCGCGGGCGTCGAACAACTCGGGATCGGAGATCATCGTGTTGAAGGCCGAGTAGCATTCGGCTTGCAGTGTCTCGGCAGGAATCGTGCCCGGCGGATGCACTTCCAACTGCTTGCGAAGTGGCTCCGGAAGCCTGCGATAGACCTCCTGAGCGCCCGAAGACTCGAGCGGACTTCCTTGGGCAGCCAGCGATCGGGCGAGCTCCTTCCATTCGCGCACGTGCCCGTTGGCAAATGTCGTGGCGCCCGGCCTGATCTGCGTCCGGCGTGCGAGTTCCTGTGTGCCCACCTGGCCCAGAGCATTGAGCATCTGATAGAAAGCTTCGCGGTCTGCAGGCCCCAGTGGGCCTGTAGGAATCTCATCAAACATCCCCAGGTCCATCCCCAGATCGCCGAGCAAGCCGGGGGGATGCCAGGCGATCCGCTGCGCTACAAAGACCAACCGCCCTTCGGGGCCGACCTTAAGGAAGAATCCTTCCACACTGGCTCGCCAGCCCTTTTCCGGCGCTACGGCTTGCAGTGAGATCCACGCCTTGGGCAGCGTCGGCGTGAAAACGAGAGCGGTGGTGGGAAGAGGCGGAGCGGCCAGCTCTTCCAGGCTTCCGACTTCCGGCCTGGAGGCTTTGCTTTCGGCAGTCGGCGCGATCGTGAACTCGCAACGATAGAAGTGCGACAACTCGAAGCGCGCCACCTGTTCGGGAAGGGGGCGTTGCAGGGAGACTTGCGTCACATGCCCCACCAGTCGCACGATCTCTCCCCGATGATCGTCGGGCTTGTCGCGAAGGGCCGCCAGATCCGGCTTGGCCGAGATCCACTTGAAGATGTGCATGGTCCGAAACCGCCGGACCGCATACATAAACTTGAGCAGTGCCTCGTCTTCGGCGGCATCGATATCCTGGCCGTCAACCAGCATCTCGTAGTGACTGGGATCGACGCCCAGGGAGCGAAGCAGTTCCGGAGCGCTGGCCGCCGGTCGGATGACCGGTTCAGGCTCACGTGGTTTGGCCGGCACCCGAGGCCGTACCTCAGGCTTTACCGGGCTATCGAGCGTCGGGTCAGCGGGCGACTTTCCAGACTCTTCCGCCGGTTTCTCGTCTCCTGGCGCCGGTTGGGCCTGCGACTCTGCTTTCGCGTCGGGTTTAACGCCAGCAGGCGGCGGTTCGGGCTCGGCTTGTGCCAACTGCTGGCGCGTGACACAGGTCCCGTCGGGCTCCGACAGATCGCGCCAGGTGAGCGCGCCCTTCGACTGGCCGAAGGCCAACCCCGTCGTCAGGGCCGCGGCACTCAGTAGCGCGGCACTCAGTAGTGCGGCGCAGGCGATTCGTGTCCCTCGAAGTCGTTTTGCCATGCGAAGGCACCTTTCTTTCGTCATAGCGCTTCCGGCCCGTTCGAAGGGCGAAGAGCGTTTATCGGCGGGTTTTCATTCGTGGCGTCAGATGCGGTCGTCGACGTCGTCGGAGTCGAAGGGGCGGATTCTTCGGCGCGATGCGTCTCGCCCAATCGTCCCAAGGCAGCCAGTTCGGCTGCCGTCGGCGGGCCATGTTTCCGTTTCTTCGTTTTGGGCGTCTGGCGCGAAAGGATGAACGCCAGGGAGATCCCCAAAATGGCTCCGCCCAGCAGCACCGACATCAAGGTGGTCCAGGTTGTTGTCTCAGACGGCGCAGCCACCGGCCTGGTCCATCGAATCGTCCGTGCAAACAGCAACGGCGAGTTACGCAGATCGTCGCGAGCCGGATAGGGGATGAGCTTATAGAAGAAGCCCACCAATTCGATGTCTTCGCTGAATTTCGAGTACTGGCGATCCTTGTCCACGGTGCTCAGGGGAAATCCCTCGGGGATCTCGAGCACGTTGGCTTGCATCAGGTGCCCTTCGGAGGACTCCAGGTACAAGTGATAGTACTTTTCGAGCCCCCACTGGTTCTTGCCAAACTTGTTCTCGATGCAACTGTGCGCTTTCGCTTTCAGGCGAACGAGATGTCCGCGATAGTGATTCGGCTGGCGGAATATCTGGGCGAACGCCACGTTCGAGTATTCATCAGAACTTGAGAGATAGGACTCGAACGTCTCTGCATCGTGTGCTTTGAGAATCTTCATGAACTGGTAGTAGGCCTCGCGTTCAGCGGGACGATGAGGCGAGCCGTCTTGGATGGAACTCAAGAGTTCTTGCTTCACGCCAGGAAAGTAACCAGCCTCGGGCTCGGTTTCGCCCTGTTCGGAAGTCGGTTCGATCCGAACCACATCGTCTTCGATGGGCGCTGACACCGAACGTTTCGGTTGCTGAGCGACCCGAGTATCGATGACTTCGACTTCGGGATTGGTATAGAGCCCCCCCTCGATCAGCGAACTGAAGGGCTGCGGTTTGCGCAGTTCGCGGGCGATCAGTGAAAGGACCACCGCCACGAACAAAAACGCATAGGAATAGGCGCGGATGCTGATTCGAGCAAACCACGGCTTTGGCTGCTCTTTGGGGCGGAAGTCGAGTACCACGTGAGCCTTCTGGCTGGAGGCTTGAAACGAACTCGCGGTCAGGGACCGCCAGACGCAAGGGATTCAGTGCCCGGGAATTCAGTGCAAGGGACTTCAAGGTATCGTACGGACAAACTCAAACTGAAGAAACAGTCGCTTGGGCCTCGCATTGGGCCAGCGCAAATCACGAGGGGTCGGTTGGGGGATTCAGCGTACAAGAAGATTCCCCTGGATCGCCGCAAACTATTCCATAGAAAGCAACTCGATCGTATCGGGCGGACCGTTGCTTTGTGAAGTCGAGCGGGTGTACTCTGAGAGGACGATCCCCGCACTGTACTTACGCGTGTCAGGGCGAGGAGTGCGGGCGAAATCCTTTGCCGATTTGGCAATTTCGGGGAATAGTCCTTACTTCGATCTGCGAATCAACTTCCAGTCGGCGCGCTGCGCGCAGAATGGCTCCGTTCGCATGCCGCTCAACTGGCCCCGTTCCTGCGAACTAAACCATGGCATCTCCAGTAGATACATTCGTACCTTCTGGAACCTGAATGAGGAGTGACGAGCTTGGCGCTGTCGCAGGCCGATTTCAGCCGCTTGGTGGGGGAACACGGCCCCGCCTTGTATCGACTCGCCTATCGCCTGATCGGCGATCGGGTCGAAGCGGAGGATATCGTCCAGGACACGTTTCGCTCGGTTTGGAAGGGCCGGTCCGGCTACGAACCGAATCGAGGGGACCGTGCCTGGCTGGCCACGATCCTGCGCCGCCGTGCGGCCGACAGCTACCGCAAACGAACACTCCGACTGGTCCTGTCCGGCGATACTCCGCTGGAAGTGGAAACCGAAGGCGTCGACCCCCTGGCCGGCGATTACAGCGACGAAATGCAGCGTGCTCTCGACAAACTCCCCAGCGAACTGCGCGAGACGCTGCTGCTGGTCGTCGTGGGCGAACTAACCCACCAAGAGGCTGCCGAAGCCTTGCGTGTCCCTCTGGGCACCGTTTTGTCCCGTGTTTCCCGTGCCCGCGGGCGATTACGGGAATACTTGTCTCCGGCCGTGGCGAAAGCCGCTGGAGACAGCTTGTGACTCCGCACGAACGAATCCCCACCTGACCTGAATCCATCGACTTCCTTCTGTCTGGTCCGAACTCCCTGCCTCTGCCCATGACCACACGCCCTCAAGAACCCGATCCGCTCGACCGCATCTTGCGGGACGTGGCGTTGCCGACCGGTTTCCTGGATCGGCTGCTGGCTATTTCTTCGGAAGTGGAAGAGTCGGAGATGACGGCCGAAGAGATTGCCGCGCTGGACGCCAGTCTGCGCTGGCCCGTTGAAGACGCGCCGCTCGTCGCATCATTCGATATCGCTTCGTTGGACGCTGCTTCGTTGGACGCTGCTGCCTTTGACGCTGCTGCCTTTGACGCGGAGACGGCTCTCGACATTGCAGGCGATGGGGAAAGCGACCTGTATCTGGAACACTCGGCGACAGGTGCTCACGAGCTTGACGACCAGGACGCGTCTCTCAGCGACGGGCATCTCGATCGCTGGCTGCGCCGGGTGCGATTGCCTGTGGGATTGATGTTGCGACTGCACCAGATTCGCGGTCTGGTCGCGCATGGCGAGGGACTTCAGGATCGAACCAGGGCTTCCGGGGCAGGCCGGACTGCAAGCCGGACTGCGGTCCGGCGTGCCAATCAGTTGTCGGTCGCCGCCGCGCTGATGATCGCGTTCGGGCTGTTCTATTTCGGCGCCGCCGCCACGTATTTGATGGCTTATCACGTTCCGCGCCGTTCGGGCGATCCCGCGTTTCCTCTGACGGTCGAAAATTGGACTGGCGAAGAAGGAGTTTCGGGGCACCCTGGTGGCGATGCGGAAGTGGAGCAGAGTTTTGTGTTGTCGCCGTTCTCGGACGACTGGCAGAACACCCTGAGCAGTGTGGAAATGCTGAATGTGCTGGGAAGCGAGTCCCTTCCTCCGGCCCATGAAGAAGAGGTGCTGCCGGCGGCCGTGATTGCGGGGGTTGATCCCAGTTCGCGAATGGCAAACCAGTCGCCGTTGGGTTTTCCTCCTGGCAGTGAAAGTGTGGAAGAGGATGAACGCTTCCCAGAGCCAGAGATCGTCCCCTGGGAGGTGATCCGTGGGATTGCTCCGCCCAAGGCAGCCGGTTTTGATCTTCCCTTTTTGATTCGCAATGGCGCACACCCGATGGTGCCGGTCGATCCGCGATTCCGGGCCGATCCGGGGCTGCGTTTCTGCCAGGTGCCGTTGCGGAGCGAATCCTTCAGCTACGAGCAGTGTCGGCGGATGCTGGGGCTGGATCGGCCTGAGCTTCCCGAACCTCGCGACGTGCGGGTGGAGGACTTTCTGGCAGCGATCGATTACGGCTGGGAGGCTCCCCGCGAGAAAGACGGAAAGCAAGACGGGCTTCGCCTGGTGGTGCATGGGGCGCCGTCCCCCTTTAAAAACAGCGGGAACGCCGCCAATGCGGCCGCCCGTTCGGGGAACAAGCTGGTGCAGCTTCCTCCCTTCCCCGGCATGATTCAGGTAGGGGTCAAAGCCCGCGAGGAAGTCGAAGGCTGGCGGCAGGCCTGTCGTTTGACGGTGTTGGTGGATCGCTCGCGCAGCATGCGTCGCGGCGGCCGGATGGAAATGACACGACAGGCCTTGAGCGAACTGGCGGGCCGCATGGGCCCTGCAGATCGGTTGTCGCTGGTGGCCTTTGATCGCGAGGCCTCGGTATTGCTCGAAGACGCTGCCGTTCAAGATGCCGCCGGGCGGACCGATGTGGGGCTGGCCATTGCCGCTCTTACGGCCGGCTCCTCCACAAATCTGGCGGCAGGCTTTCGGGCGGCCTATACCGTCGCCGCCAATCACCCTCGTCACGATCGTCTCGAGCACCGCGTGGTGCTGATCACGGATGGGGCCGACGTCAGCGAAGCGACGCTGAGCGAACTGGAGTCGCGCCTGGCATCGGCCGCTAACAGCGGAATCTCATTGTCGGTAATCGATCTGGGCGAAGGGGCCTGGGTCAGTGCCCCGCTGCTTCGATTGGCCGAAGCGGGCCGAGGCCGGGCCGTGCGGGCTTCCAGCACCGAACAGATCGGCTGGGCGCTTTGCGAGGCGCTGTCCGGGCGGTCGCAGTTGGTGGCCTCCAAGGTCCAACTGCGGGTCGAGTTCAATCCCGACTCTATTGAGTCCTATCGCCTGATTGGCCACGAGGCTTCCGATCTGGGCCGCCGCGAAGGGGCACCCCTGGAAGTCGATCTGCGTGCCGGCCAGTCGGCCACCGCCTTGTTCGAGATCCGCCCTCGCCGCACGGATGGCCCTATCGCCACCATTGAATTGCGCTGGCGCGACGCATACGGAGCCGAGCAACGGCAGGTTCAGACACTGGTCGGCGCCGAGTTTTCACCCCGATTTGAAGATGCTCCGGTTGCCTTGCAACGTGCGGCTGTTGCCGCCGAAGCGGCCGAAATCCTGCGTGACAGCCCGTTTGTGGAAAAAGGAATGACCTTGGCAAAGTTGGCCGAGTTTGCCACCCGCGTACGGCGCGAGTCGACAGGAGACGCTAGTTTTCAGCGGTTCATTGAGTTTCTGAGCCGTGCCTCTGCCGTGGAAGCCGGCCGTGGTTCTGCCCCTTCGACTCGACGCCCTTAGTACAGCCCCCCGCGGAAAGAGTCTTCTTGGCCGCTCGATCAGGAACTTGAAATCGAATCGCTTGCTTGTCGACAGCCGCATAATATACTCTGAGGTTTTGCCCGACTCCCCAACTCTCTTCCCGTGCCGGTCTCCGGCGACAAGATTCACTGGCAAGGTGGGTGTCCGCCCGGCAACGGTCGGCAAAGCGGGATTGTTGGTTGGCGAAAGTGAATGGTGGGTTGGCCTTCGTGTCGGAAGGCTGATGGTTGGTGGAAGTGTTCGAGGCCACGCGATGGCGCGAGAAATTCTCGCTGGCCAGCATGGCTGGATGGCCCGTAGAAGTTTTCACGTTCTTAATTCTTCGCGCGTCGACTTTGGTCGATTCGCGTTGTTGGCCCTGCATCTCGAGTCAGAGCGAGGCGAATCATGATCAGCTACCTGCTCCGTTGGAAACGGGCGTTTATCGCCCTGGCATGCTTGGCGCCTTGTTGCATGGCCCAGACGGCCGTTGCCAAGGAACCCGTCGAATCGTTCCTGGACGGCCTGCGTCGCCTTGAGATGCACGACGTGGCGGTGATCTACCTTGAGAGCCTGAATAAGAGAGCGAATCTCAGTCCCGAGTTGAAGGCCATTCTGCCGTACGAAGAGGGCATCAGCCTGGTCGCTGGCTCGCGATCGGTCTTCGATCCCGCGCTGCGCAACAAGCAACTCGATACCGCTGTTGCCAAGTTCACGCAGTTCATCAAGGACAATCCCAAGCATCCGCGTGCGGCCATGGCCAATACGCAGATGGGCAACGTCCTGGTCGAACGCGCCAAGGTCGAGATCGAGCGTTCGCAGAAGCCGATCAATGCCGCCAAGAAGGGGGAAATGGTCGAGGCTTCACGCAAGTACTTCGCCGAGGCTCAGAAAACCTTCGAGAACGCAGATAAGCAGTTCGAGGCGTCCCTCGAGAAATTCCCCAAGGTAATCGACAAGAAGACCGAGTACGCGCTCTACGAAGAGCGTGATCAGGTCCGCATGGACTACATGCAGGCCAAGCTGTTCGCTGCCTCGGTCGTGTACGAATACGCCCATGCCTTCGATCCCAAGGATCCTAAGCACAAAGAGCTGCTGCTCGAATCGGCCAAACGCTACGAGAAGATCAACGAGCGTTGGCGAAGCTACGTAGCGGGCCTGTTTGCCCTGATGTGGGCCGGCCGCAGCTACCAGGAGATCGGCGATCGCAAGAAAGCCCTCGGCTTGTACAACGAACTGCTGAACTTGGATGCTTCGGGCGACGAGCTGGTCAATTCGCTGATCGCCCAGACGCTTCGCCTGGCGATTTCGTGCTGGATTCACGAGTCAGAGAAGCAATACGACGAAGCAATCAAGCAAGGCGATGCCTGGGTCGAAAAAACCCGCAACGATAAGACGGTGGATGGCTTGGGCGTGCACTGGATGTTGTGCGAAGCCAACTACCTGAAGGCCCAGGGCATGAAGGTAGGCGACAAGAAAGAAGACCAGGTGGCCAAGAAGAAGATCCTGGCCACCGCGCTGAAGCATGCCAAGATCGTGGCCGGCTTCGAGAACGAGTTCCGCAAGCCGGCTCAGTCCCGCGTGGCGGAACTCTCCGGCGTGGAAGGCCCCGCCGATGGTCCCCCCACCAACTTTGCCGAAGCTCGCGAGCGCGCTCAAGCGGCGCTCGAGAACGCCCAGGTCTTCGACAATCAGTACAAGGAAGCCAAGACCGACAAGGAAAAGACCGATCTGGCCGCCAAACGGAACGCCGATCAAAAGAAGGCCATGGGATACTTCGAAATGGCCATGAACTTGCGGCACAAGAGCGAAGAGCCGATTCCGGTCGACATGGTCAATCGGATCCGGCACATTCTCTGCTTCCTCAACTTCCAACGGCAGAACTACTACGATGCCGCCTTGCTGGGCGAGTATCTGGCCCAACGCTATCCCAGCTACACGGGATCGAAGCAGGCCGCCAAGATCGCCTTGGCCTCGTATGTGTTCAGCTACAACATCGAGTCTCCCAATCGCCAGACCGACATGGACAGCATCGAGCGGGTGGCGAACCTGATCGTCAATCGCTGGAAAGGGGAGCCCGAGGCCGACGAAGCCTTGATGAAGCTCTCGGACATCCACTTGAGCGCGGACAAGACCGACGAAGCGATCAAGGCCCTGGCGGGCATCTCGGAAAAGTCGCCGCTCCGCTCGCTGGCCGACACCAAGGCCGGTCACGTCTTGTGGAGCCAGTACATTCGCATGTCCAAGGGGATCGAGGGCGAACTCCCCCCCGAGGTCGCGCAGAAGCGTAAGGAGGCCGAGACGCTGCTTCTCAAGGGCGTGCCTGCTATGCGGAAACTGGTCACCGCCGAGAATCCTCCCACGGGAACGCTGCTGACATCCGAAGTTTCGCTGTCGCAGCTCTTCATCGAAACCAATCGGGCCCCCGATGCCGTGAAGATCCTCGAGACCAAGCCCATGGGCCTGCTGGAACTGGTCGATAAGAACGACCCCGTCACCAAGTCGGGCATCCTGCGGGGCGAGACCTATAAGGCCGCTCTGCGGGCCTATGTCAGCGTCAATCGATCCGACGACGCCGAAAAGATGATGAAGGCGCTGGATCAGGAGTACAGCAGCAAAGAAGACGCGGATCGTTTGACGCGAATCTATGTCACGCTGGGCAAAGAGCTCGAGCGCCAGCTTTCGGAGCTTCCCGAAGACCAGAAGGTCGAACGGGCCGCCCTGCTGGACAGCTTTGAAAAGTTCTTGACCCGCATCACCAAACGCCCTGGCAATAACTTCGGCACGTTGAACTGGATCGCCGAAACGTTCTATGCCTTGGGAGCCGGCACCGAGTCGCGCGGTCAGCCCACGAAAGAATCGAAGAGCTACTTCGCCAAGTCGAGCGACGCGTTCAATCGCATCATCGCCGAAATGGAAAAAGACGACAAATTTGGCCCGCAGAACACTGCCACCTCGCCGAATCTCCGCGATCAGCACAAGATCCGCTTGCAAGTCAAGCTGGCCGTCTGCACGCGGCGGGCGGGTGATTTCGACAACGCCATCAAGCAACTGGGCAAGATCCTGGATGCAAACCCCATGATGCTCGAGGCGCAACTCGAAGCGGCCTATTCGCTGCAGGCTTGGGGGGCATCCGACACCGCCAAATACAAAGCGGCCATGATTGGTGATCTCAAGAAGACAGACGCCAAGACCAAGCGGGTGTCCAACCTCATCTGGGGTTGGTCGCACATGTCGATCCTGATGCAAAAGTCGGCCGCGAAAAACAAGGCCCTCATGGGGTACTTCCATGAGGCTCGCTACAACCTGAACTACTGCCGTTACTTGCGTGCTGTAGCCGAGAAGGTGCCCGATGCCAAGAAGGATCTGTTGGATTCGGCCGAGAAAGACATCCTAACCATCGCGCGTCTCTATCCCGATATGGGAGGCGACGAGTGGGGCAGCCGGTACCGCAAGCTGTACAGCAATGTCATGCAGCTTAATAACCGGACGCCCACGTCGTTGGATGCCGCGATGGCCGCCGCTCGCAAGGCGACTCTCGAGGCGACCGGGTCGGCCAAAGCTCCGCCGGCTCCCCCGAAGTCGGAAGGTGGCTAACGCCTGTGCCTGATCGCTCGCTTGACCTCCCCCTAAGTTGGTGGATGTCGGCAAAGTCTTCTCTCAAATTGCCAAGTGCCTGGAATAACCTAGCTCCCAATTAGCGATTCATCTGCGGAGGATATGCCCATGTGTCGACGTCAATTGGCCCCGTTGATTGTTCTGGCCGCACTTTGCGTGGCCAGTAGCGCCGCTTGGGCGGCCGATACCCTGACCAAGAAGAAGACGGGCGACGGCGAACAGACCCGTATTTCGGGCACCGTGGAGAGCATCGGTTCCGAAGAAGTGACGATTAAGGACGGCACGGGCAAGAGCCACACCGTCGCGGTCAATGACATCGAATCTTTGCGCTATGAGCAAGAGCCTCGCAGCATGTTCCTGGCTCGCAACGCAGCGATCCGCGGAGCTTATGAAGAAGCCATCAAGATGTTCAGCGAGTTCCAGGAGGCGGACCTGACCCTTCCCGAGGCCAAGGTCGACAAGGATTTCTATCTGGCCTATTGCGCCACGAATCTGGCCCTGACGGGAACGGGCAAGCTCGAGGACGCCGAGAAGCAACTGGGGGCCTTTGTCACGGCTAATCCCACCAGCTACCACTCGCTGGAAGCCAGCCAGATGTGGGGCGATGTGCTGACTCTGCTGGGGAACTTCCCCGGGGCCGAGAAGGCCTACGACAAGCTGATCGGCAGCCGGGTAATGGGGTACAAGATGAGCGGCTCGGTCGCCAAGGCTTATGCCCTGGTCAAGCAGAATAAGCTGCCCGAAGCACAAAAGGTCTTCGAAAGCGTGCAGTCGATGGGTAGCACCGAGAATCCCCAGGACATGCAGCAGCGACACGCGGCCAACCTGGGCAGAGCCACCTGCATCGCCAAGGGAGGCAACATGCCCGAGGCGATTAAGATCATCGAAGACGTCATCGAAAAGGCCGACGAAGACGGACAGCTTTACGCTCGTGCATACAACACCTTGGGGAGCTGCTACCTGGCCACCAACAATCCCAAGGAAGCCTTGCTGGCTTACCTGCGGGTCGACGTGCTCTACAACACCGTTCCGCAGGAACGGGCCGAAGCCTTGCTCCAACTCAACAAGCTGTGGACCAAGCTCGACATGCTCCCCAATTCCCAGGAGCGGGCCAAAGATTGTGTGGCCCGGCTCAAGAGCCTGTATCCCACGAGCCCCCAGGCCCGCTCGTTGGGCGGTTAGTCTTTTGAAGGCCCCCCCGCTCTCCTTCGATTTGTAAGGTAGGCGGACTCGCTAGCCGGTATTTTTGAATTACGATAGAGAGTTCCTCCCCACACCCCCCCCTTGCTTCCCTCCATCGTCGTCTTGCTTGAATCATCGACGCTGTGGGCGGCCCTGTTCCACTTTGCTTTCAGGAGTTCACTATGAGCCAGTTGTCGGCCGGGCGCACCTTTCGGTGGTTGATGGTTTTGATTGCGATCGGTCTGGGAAGCGCCATGTATGCTCCCATCGCCCGCGCCCAAGAAGAAGCTCCGACCGCTACGGATGACGAAGCGGAAAAGCGAAAGAGCGAAACCCAGTTGCAGTACTATTACCGCTCGCTGGGGCTGTTCTACACGGTGCTCTTTCTGTCGTTGTCGTTCACGGGCGTGGCCCTGATCGTAATGAACGTGCTCGCTGTCCGCCGCGACAGCATCGTCCCCTTGCACCTGATCGAGGGTTTCGAAATGCACGTCAAAGAAAAGCGCTATCAAGAAGCCTATGAAATGGCCAAGAACGACCAGTCGTTCATGGGCAAGGTGCTGGCGGCCGGACTCAGCAAGTTGTCCACAGGTTATGCTCAGGCCGTTGAGGCCATGCAGGAAGTGGGCGAAGAAGAGACGATGCGGCTCGAACACCGTCTCAGCTACGTGTCGCTGGTCGGTGCCATCGCTCCCATGTTGGGACTGCTGGGCACGGTGGACGGAATGTGCGCGGCGTTCCAGACGATCGCGTCCTCGGGTGCTGCACCCGAACCTCGCGCCTTGGCCGACAACATCGCCACGGCGTTGGTGACAACCCTGATGGGTCTGTGGATCGCCATTCCCACGGTCAGCTTCTTCAACATCGTAAAGAACCGCATCGCGCGGTTGGTGCTCGAAGTGGGCACGCTGAGCGAAGGCCTGATGGGTCGCTTCCAGAATGTCGGCCAGAAGCGCGCCTAGTTTGTTCGCAATGAGTCTGGCCGGCCCGGTTGCTCGGGCCGGCCAGTTCCCCCTTTGGATTGCAGTCCCCATCGAGTGCTCGCGAAATGCCCAAGCTCAAATCAGGTAGTAACGAACCGGCTGAAATCGACCTGACGCCGATGATCGACATGACGTTCCAGTTGATTGCCTTCTTCATGGTTCTTTTGAACTTCACGAAGGCGGAAGTCGACGACCGTGTAAAGCTTCCCACGAGTGAATTGGCCAAGCCCCCCGAGCAACCTCCTGAACATCCCTTGACGTTGCAGGTGATCGCCGATGGACGAGTCCTCTTCCTGGGGGATCCCGTGCAGATTGAGAACATCGGCGGCTATCTGGATCGCGAGAAGGCTCGCCTGGCGGCCGAGGGCGCCAACCCGAGCGACACGCTGGTGATTATTCGCGCCCACGCGAAGTGTCCCACGGGCCGGGTTCAGGACCTGATCAAGGCCTGCCAGCAGGCTCGATTCGAGAAATTCGCCTTGCGCGCTTCTGAGAAGAAATAGTCGCCGCGACCCTTTCATTCATCGAAAACGCTTTTATCCCGCGAGTAATCGGCAATGCGCATCAAAAAGAAGAACCTGGAAAAAGTCCCCGTCGACATGACCCCCATGATCGACATCGTTTTCCAGCTGCAAGCCTTCTTCGTCATGACATTCAGCTTCGTCACGCCTGAAGGTGACTTCAACATCAAAATGCCGTTGGCGGCCCCCAGCGAGGGAACCCCTGACGAAGAGTTGCTTCCTCCCATCAAGATTCAGCTCAAGAGCGCCGGCGGTGCGCTGTCGAGTATCATGATGGGGGACCGCTCGGTTCAGGACTTTGGCGTTCTGCGCGGCGAAGTCATGAGCATGGTCGGCAACACAGGTCCTTCTTCGGAAGGGGGCGGCTACGAAGTTGAATTCGCCTGCGACTACGACCTGCACTACGAGCACGTCATCGCCGCCATTACGGCGGTCACCGGTTACAAATCGCGCGATGGCCAAACGGTGAAGCTGATCGAGAAGATCAAGTTCGCGCCGCCGCAGAAGCAATAGAACTCGCCGGACAAAGCAACCGACGATACGTTCCCAAGGGAGATCTTACAGATCTCCCTTTTTTTATGCGCAGAGACTGCGCCCCGATGGTGAGAGTGACCCGAGCGGGGGTCCGGCTTAGGGAGTGACAGGTCCTCATTCGATTTTGCCGCATGCTGATCGTGCTGCGCATAAAATCTCTTTCATTCGCAAATCGAGATCGCTACGATCGCGGACTGACAATTGGTTGTCGCTGCTTTTTTTCGATCACACACCAGCGAGGGCCTCCATGCCTGCCGATCTTTCCTTTCCCGACAAGGCCGAGTGGCAAAAACTCAAGAACACCCACAAAGTTCCCAAACAGATCGGCAAGGCGGGCATCGGCGAGCAACTCGACAAGATCCACAAGCTCGCGATCGACAGCTGGTTCAAGACAGTGCCATCGTGCCAGGCTATTCTCAAGTCGCTTAAGGACTACAGGACGGCCCTGACAGCCAGCAAGGATCCCGCGGCTCTCAAATTCGTCGCGATCGTCGACAAGCAGGTCGAGGACAAGATCGAGGCCCACATCAAGCGGGTTACCAGCCTGAAGCAGCAGGTGCTCGATGCTCCCGGCATGGCGCAAAAGTGCGGCGAGGTGCTCAAGGCCGCCCAGCCGCTCAAGGAGAAGCCCGACGCCTTGCAGAAGAAGATCACGATCATCCAGCAGATGCTCGGCGCCGTCTACACTTCTGCCGAAGTCTTGAAGAAGGCGGGCCTGCCCGGCGAATGGGACAAGATCCTGACGTTCATCCGTGACGTCACCAAGAAGATGAACGATCTGGATCTGCATTGCACCTACCAGATCAAGAAGCCCATTCCACTGCCCCAATTCAAAGAGGGCTGGGACAAGCGGGCGATCACTTCCGCGACTCTTTGCAAGTCAATCAGCGATACGTTCGCGGCCGAGATGAAGTAGCCTTGCGGACTCAAGGCCCGCCGGCATCAACGACACGGCCCCTGGAGAGAGCTCTCCAGGGGCCGTGCTGCATGGAGGCATAGACTGAACCGGCGTCGGAACTACCGACGACGGACTTCCTCTCGAATGGCGCCCACTTCACGGCGCAATTCTTCAAGCTGTCGACGCAGATCCGACAAGGCGCGATGCAGTTCTTCATCGCCGCCGCGGGGCGGTCCCTCGGGACGACGGCCATCGGCTTCCGGTCGCCGGTCGGGCTCGCGTGGCGGCTGCGGGCCATCGGGTCGATCGGCTTCTCGGGGAGGACCAGGCCGGCGCACGTCCCCTTCGGGGCGAGGCGGTCCAGCCGGACGATCACCTTCTCGCGGCGGGACCGGACGACCGACAGCCCCTTCCGGACGCCCCGCATCGCGAGGTCGTCCTGCTTCACGCGGACGCTCGCCATCACGAGGGCGATCCTCTTCACGGGGGCGATCCCCATCGCGTGCCGGCGGGCCCGGACGTCGGACATCCCCTTCCGGACGTGGGCGATCTCCGTCGCGAGGACGGGCCTCTTCACGAGGACGATCCCCTTCGCGACGCGGCGGAGGAGGCGCCGGCGGACGAGGACCATCCCCTTCAGCACGCGGCCGATCTCCATCACGCGGCCGACCTTCCTCGCGGGGTCGATCTCCATCACGCGGCCGTTCGCCGTCGCGCGGGCGAGCCTCGTCACGGGGACGTTCCCCATCCTTCGGTCGGCCTTCTTCACGCGGGCGGTCGCCGTCTCGTTTCAGTTCCTCGCGCTTTTCGCGGGGCTTCTGCTCGTCCAACAGTGCGTTGGCCGCTTTCAACAGCTTCTCGGCCTCTCCCACTACTTTCTGAGCTTCTTCTTGCTGCCCCGCCTTCTGCAAGGCTTCGGCCTTCACCAACAGATCGCGGGCCTGATCCCGCAATTGCTCGGGTCGGGGCTCATCCGCCGCGCGGCTCACGGCGTAACCTCCGCCCCCAACGATGGCTGCCAAAGCCATCAGGGCCAAAAAATGTTTCATGGGAGACTCCTTGAAGAGAGAGGTGTAGGGAACTCTTGCCAGCAATCGATACGGAACCAGCGTCGTGGATTGGTGAGGGGCAAGGCGCTAGCCGCGGTGAATTTGCGTTGTCACAGGGGCTACCAGCGGCGTGCGCCTTGTCGCTCACCTGCTACGACGAATCGAAATGGGTCACCACACTTCTGAGACAGTACATTAGGGTAAACTGGGCGAGCGACGCCTTTCCGGCATGGGAAGCGAGTCACGTCGGCTTCGCAGAGACTGGACCTGACGTGCCAGCCGCGTCAGGATGGGTGCCAATCGCCGCCCCGATCGCAAGGCTGCTTCCAACTCGGCCACTTCCTCGGCCAAGGCAGCAAGGTCGGCGTCGAGCGCATCAAGCGTTCGTTCGAGTTCGGCGCGGGCAGGCGTCTTCGATTGCTGAGATTCTGTAGCCCCTTCCGGCGAAGTCGGAAGTCGCGGGTCGGCCAGACGTCGTTCGCGGGGCGCTGACTTGAGACTGTCGGGAAGTGCCGCTACGCCGGGGGCCGCAATCGCCATCAAACCCGCGCCTGCCACTGCGATGCTCAGGATTGCCAGGGGGCTGATGCCAGTCGGCTCGCGGCGGCCAGCCAACAGACGACCGACCCGGCGAGCCAAAGGGGAGGCCTGCGATGCCATGCCGGCCGCGGCCAGCGGAGTTCCCGGCGAGACAATCCAACCGGCTACCTCCACCAGCAACCCGGCCAGGGTGACCCCTTCGCCGGTCTGTTCCACCGCCCAGGCATCGGCCAGATGTTCGGCCGCGTCTTCCAACTTGAGTCGGGCGATTCGATTAAGCGGCTGCACAAACAACAGCCATTCAACCGCTCGGCTTGCCAACGCCCAGGCCGGATCGCGCCGAACGACATGCGCCAATTCATGCGCCAACATGGCCCGCTGCTGAGCCGCCGAAAGCTCGGTAAGCGCCCGCTCCGGCAGCACGATCATGGGAGACCACAGCCCGCAAGCCAAAGGGCCTTCGATCTCAGGCGAGACCCACAGGCGAACTCTGCCGGCGTAACCGCTGCGTGCGACCAGTTCGGCCAACATCTCGGCCAACGGCCCCCCGATGATCTCGACACGATTCCGCTTCAGTCGGCGACAAAGCACGGCCCAGGCTAGCGAAAAGCAAGCCAGTGCCCCTAGCAGGGTGGTCATCCAGGCCGCGACAAACCAATCTGGCCACGAAGAGGCTGCTGCTGGTGCGGGAGTGTCTGCGAGCGCGTAGCTGCCCGAAGCTTCCACCCCGGAGACCGCCGGCATTTCGCCCGTTTCCCAAGCCATCGGACGAACCACTTCGCGATTCGCGGGGCGATCGATGCTCGCAGCAGCCGGATGCAACTCCAGGCGACCCGCGCGAGGAGCCAGATCAAGGGCGACTTGCAGACTGGCCGTTAACAGCCCGCCGAACAGGGCGCCGCGCCAAACGAGCTGCCCCCACGCGACAGAACGCTCGGAAAGCCAGCGCGTCACGGCCGCGGCAGCGGTCAGCAGCAGCGTGCTGTGGATCAGATAAGTCAGCAACCAGGCCAGGGCCAGGGTGTCGAAGTCGGCAGGCCGCGCGAGAGGAGAGAACATGTTAGCGCTCCTTCTTTTCGTGCGAAGCGATCAGCTTCTTGAGCTGCGCCAGTTCGCCGGGCTGCACTTCGCGGGCACTGAGCAGCCGACTGACCAGGGCCGTGATGTCGCCGCCAAAAAGCTGCTCGGTCAGATTCTCAACCATGGAGGTCTGCACGTCGTCCTCGGCCACGGTCGCCCGATAGATAAACTGCCGGCCGTCGCGGTCGTGGGCCACGACCCCTTTCTTCTCCATCTTCGAGAGCATGGTGGCAATCGTCGTCAGCGCCAGCCCGCGATCCTCAAGCAAGTCGGCGTGCACCTCGGCGACCGTAGCCTGCTTGCGGGTCCACAGGACGCGCATGATGGCCAACTGCAGATCTCCCAACTGATGGGTCTGACTCATGCCCGAAACCTCGCGAGACGAAAACCCGTAATTCAACTACCGAGGTAATACTACCGAAGTAGTCGACGGGCGGCAAGAGAATTCCTCGACAAAAAACGCGGGAAGCTGACGGCCGCGTTACATTCGCCGTCCCAGCCGTTTAGTTCTCGAACGCATCTTGAGCAGACGGACACTACTGGGTCGTGGCCACAGCGACGGTCGCACTACGATGATTTACACCCATGTTTTGAACCGCGGGGTGGGGCGTCCGTAGCCCAGCCGATCTTCTGGCCCGTCGATCAGTCGAGCGATAGGCTGAAACGGCCTTTCGCGCGGAAAAGGCATGACGGAGACAGGAACCAGCGGCTAGAATTTGACTTGCGACGATCGGTTCCCGCGCGATGTCTGCAAAGTTGCCGCCTTCAGGTGATACACGGATTATCCCAAAAGCAAGTTACGCTCCATGTACCGAGTCGCACTTTCGTGTAGCGGAGTTCCTCGAAGTGTTGGCGCTGCGGCTGCCGTGGACATCACCGAGGAGTTCACGCATCGACCGTGGCACCAGAACGTCCAGTGCTCATGGGACGGCTCCCGTCTGACGCTACAAGCGGACAATGACTTTGACGCGGACGGATCTGCGCTTGCGGACGAGTTCTCAGATGCTATTGCAGCGTGCATTGCCGAGGGATTTGATGGCAGCATCACTGTCGATTCGGTCACAGGACTGGCTGAGGCCTAACAATTCATTCAAGCCGACGCCGCTTTGCGGCGCGGCTTAATTCAGGCGTTAGTTCTCGCGCATGTCCGCTCGAACCTACATCTGCATAGCCTGCCGCTGGTCTCGGCGCGCCGAGGCCGCATACGGGCTCAATACCAGCCTGCGCTGCCCCACCTGCAACGGCGCACTTTGGGAGTTGGAGTGGCGTTGGCGCATCCCACGAAAGACCAATGACAAGGGCTGGAAGGAACTCGAAGCGAAGATCTCCAGTGAGGCAGCCGAGTGGCTACCTCGGCGACGGGGGTGGGGTGCCGCCAAGGTCGCCAAGATTGACGCGCAGATTGCCACCATCGAGAAGCAGCGTGACTCCGAACGGAAGACCGCCAAGCTCAAGAAACTACGTCGTGAACGCCTCCAGACAATCGACCGATACGCCTAACCGTGCGCTGCAGGACAGCAACGGAGATCTTCTCCGCGAGCGAAGGAGCGAGGCGACCACTACAGTCAGCTCTGGCAGGTGGTCAAGATCAGCCAGCCAGGCGATTGTAGCTTGCACGGCGTCTCTATCGAGACGCGCCAAGTTGATGGCAGGGCAAGCGTTTCAAGACGAACGGCACACTGCCACCTTGCCACACCCCCGTGTTCACGGGGATTGTACCACCCGATCCGACAGGTCAATCTCAAGTCACCACAGTCCTTGGACTTTGGTGGCAGGCGAGGTGACTCTCGGGTGCCGGAAGAAAGGGAACCATCTCTCGCGTAATCGCCCAATCGCGAGTCGTTGGGGCAGCCCTTTCTTCTGGCCTGCCCGTGACATGCGATACGAGCTGTCCCTCTTTATCCCGCTTCTGGGAGCGTGCGGGCCGTCAGGCCCAGCATCAACAGCCACCAGCCGTTGGACAGCATGTCCAGGCCCACGAAAAGGCCAATCACCCACAGGCCCGAGACAGGCCATTGGCTCCAGATCATGATTCCCAGCAGCAGGTTGAGAGCGCCGCTGAAGAACAGCCAGACCCAATTGTGACTCTGCGTGCTGGCCGCCACCGCCATCTTGAAGACGCCGCTGATCAGCAGCGATGCGGCGATCAACAGTGTCAGCCCAATGGCCCCTTCGACGGGATGCAGAATCATCATCAGCCCCACGACGCTATAGAGCAGCCCCGAGAAGAGATCGATAAAGAATCCTCCCCACTCTTTGCAGTAGAAGGCGTGCGCCACTCCGACGCCGCCGACGATCAGCAGCAGGCTGCCAAAAAACACCACCGAGGCGATCGTGGTGACCAGCGAATAGCCGATGGCCAGAATCCCCGCGATCATCGACAGGGCTCCCAGCAGCAGAAACCACTTCGAGGACCGTCGCAGGGCATGAACGCCCACCAGATGCAAGCCGCCCGTCATGTCGAGTCCCTCGTGAAAGAGTTGCCGGTGCGAGGCGTACTCCAGAAGCACGCTCGTACAATCTCGGCAAGATAGCACAAGGAACTACAAAAGCCGACAGGCCAGCGCTATTCCAACTGCAGAATCGGGCGAATGCTCGAGAAGTCGTCCGTCCAGCGGATCAACTCGCGGGGCTTGCCGTTCTTGTCCCACTTCGCCTGGACGTTGTGCAGCTCGGGTGTTGCCAGGAACTCTTTGTTGCTGGTGACCAGGATCCAACTGCTGCCGTCGACTCCGATGCTGTCGTCGCCATCGTTGTCGACCCACACCGCTTCTTTGCCGTCGTTCTTGGCCAGGCTGCGGACCACGGGTTTCAGGTCGAGATAGCGGTTGGAGATATGCACGGCCAGAATGCCGTCTTCCTTCAGGTGCTTCCAATAGATCTTGCAGCATTCTTCCGTCAGCAGATGGACTGGAATGGCGTCGCTCGAAAACGCATCGACCACCAGAATGTCGAACTTCTGTGAATCGCCGGACTCGATCTGCCGTTCCATCACGATGCGGGCGTCTCCCATAAAGACATCCACATCCGCCCCGCGCTTGGTCGCATTCGGACGATAGGTGAAGTACTGGTCGCACATATCGACCACGGCCTGGTTGATGTCGTAGAAGCGGATGTAGTCTCCGCGCTCGGCGTAGGTGGCCATGGTGCCGGTTCCCAACCCGATGACTCCGATTCGCAACTGCTGGCGCTTCAGACGCTGCGGATGGTACTCGCAGGCGATGCCGATGGCGCTTTCCGGGCCATAGTACGAGGTATGCATGTCCTGCTTCTTGGGACTGGTGTACTGAAAGCCGTGCGTAATGCGGCCGTGCATCAAGGTGTACTTGTGCCAGTCGGCGTCGGGGTTCTCTGGATCGTTGTCCAGAATGCGCAGCACGCCGTAAAAGTTACGGGTCATGGCGATGGCCGACGAGTCGGTCTCGACCACAAAGTCTGCCAGTTCGTACGAGAGCTTGCCAAAACCGACAATGGCCACCGCGGCCAGAAATCCGGCTGTCACTGCGGCCAAATTCATGCGCTGATACTCGATCGCCACCCATACGCCCAAGCCGGCCAGCCCCATGAAGAGCGTGCCGCGGAACACCTGGGCCATGACTTCTTCCTCGTTGTTCCAGCCCCAGGCAAAGAACCGGGGGACCAGTGGAGCGGCGCCATTGATGGTCGAGGCCAACATCGCCACCATCACTTGCGCGAGTCCCAGTCCAAAGATCAGCGAGCCCAGCGTGATCGCCACGTTCATGAACGTGTAGTTTTTGCCGTCGCGGTACATAGCCAGCCAAGTCCATCCGCAAGCGACCACTTGCGGCACGATCCAAAAAGCCAGTTGCATCAGCCGGCCCGCGTCGTTGAAAAAGTATTCGTAGGGCTTGGTTCCCTCCTTGAACATCATCACGGACTTTTTCGCCAATTCTCCCTCGAGCAGCTTCAGGCCGCCCGGGGCCATCGCCAACAGCACGGTCACGCAGACCAGCGAAGTCAGCGCGCCGACTTCCAGCATGCCCAATCGTGATTTCCAGCCTCGCAGGAAATCGCGAAAAACAACGGCTGCCATCAGCCCGCAGCAAGCCAACAGGCAGACGGGATACTCCCAGAAACCGTTGAACAACAGCGGCGCCCCGACGGCTACAAACATGCCCCCCAACGCTCCTCCCAGAGAGACCATCAGATAGAACAGCGTCAGGTACTTCGAGCTGGGCTTCATGTGGACCAGTTCGCCGTGGCAGCACATGCAGCACGAGAACAGCACAAAACAGTAGACGACCACCTGCATCACCAGCGAATCGATCTCGAAGTTCTCGCCATTTACAAACCAGCTGAACGGCCGAGTCTCGCCCCAGGCCTCCATCCACGAGAAGAGCGAGCTCTCCTCGAGATTGAACGAGAAGTCCTTGAGGCTCACGCCGGCCTTCAAAACCACTGTGCCGGCAAACACTGCCAGGGCCAGCGCCACCACAAACCAACTGCGGGCGTACCACTCCTGGTTGTCGAAGCAGATGATGAACGACAGCAGATACAGGCTGAGCGGAAGCACCCACAAGAACGGCACCACCGCCACGTCCTGGCAGAGCTGATTGGTGGTTGCCAACAGCGCGGCCGATCCGCAGGCCGGCAGCGCCAGCCACAGGGCCATGTCCATCACGCTGGGGCGCCCCTCGACGGCCTGTTCGACGCCGGCGGCTGTCTGTGCGGCCTTCTTCGCTTCGGCCAGCTTGGCCGCAAAAGGATTGTCTTTCGCCGGCGTTTCGTCCTCTTTCAACAGCTTCCATGCGCAGAATCCACAGACCGCGGCGAATACGGCATAGCCGGCCGCCCACAAACGGGCTTGTGTTTGCAGCTCGAGGTAGGGCTCGAACAGGAATGGATAGGTAATCAGCGCCAGCAGCGAACCGATGTTCGACAGCGAGTACAAGCGATAAGGCGAAACGCCTGGATGCGAGTGGGCAAACCAGTCCTGCAACAGCGGGCCTGTCGAGGAAATCATCAGATACGGAACGCCAATGCAGAAGCCCAAGAGCATCATGATGCGGATGATCGGGTTGTCATCGGGACGCGGCTTCCACGAAGCATCAGGCGGAAAGACGGTGGCCAACGCCACTAAGGCCAGGGCCAGCATGCACAGGTGAACCAATCCCTGTTGTTTGCGGGTCATCTTGCTGACCAACACGTGGGCGTAGGTGTAGCCGCCCAAGAGCAGGATCTGGAAGAACAGCATGCAGGTGTTCCAGACCGCGGGAGTGCCCCCGAACCAGGGCAGGATGAATCTTCCCACCAGCGGCTGAACCTGAAACAAAAGGAAGGCACTCAGGAAGATCGTCAGGGCGTAAAGCGCCATACTATGAGGCCCGGGAGGGCTCCTGCGGAAGGCTGGGGCAATGCGGGAGGGCAGCGCGGAGCCGACAAATCTGCCGGGCGCGAATCAATTAACGGGTAGGACGCGGAAAATAGCCTAATTGAAGCATCCGTTGTACCAATCGGCGTGCGACCGGTCCAGCAACCTCGCCACCGTCGCCGCCATGTTCGATCGCTACGGCAAACGCCACGCGCGGCGCATCGGCCGGAGTGTAGCCGGCAAACCAAGCGTGATCGGCCTTGCCCGGCCCCACTTCTGCGGTGCCCGTCTTGCCGGCGATCGGCAACGCTTCGAGATACACCGTGCTATGAGCCGTCCCCAACGGATCATCGACGACGCGCAGCATCGCCGCACGAAGCGTGGCCAGCGTCTCGGGATGGAGGTCGGCGATCTGGCGCGAAGCGTGGCGTTGAGCGAACAGTTCGTCGGCGTCGCGAAATGGCGCTTCGCCGGAATCAGCCGCCGAATCTCGCGGCGCGACTTGCTTCACTCCGTGCGGCTCGACCAGCTTTCCGCCGTTGGCCACGGCAGCCATCAGCCGGGCGATCTGTACCGGCGTGGTGAGCAGCTCCCCCTGGCCAATCGACATAGCCTGGGTGTCGGCCAACTTCCAACTGCGGCGCGTGCCGCGCAAGCTGTCGGGCGAAGGGACTTGGCCGTCCGATTCACCCGGCCAATCGAGCCCCGTCTTCTCTCCCAGTCCAAAGCGGCGGCTCCACTCCACCAGCGGAGTCGGCCCCAATTTGCCCGCCAGCGTGAAGAAATAGACGTTGCAGCTCTGCGTGATCGCAGCCGAAAGATCCGTCTCGCCGTGTCCCTGTCCGGTGTGACGATAGAGAGCGCAGCGCAATCGATCGGGATGCTCCAGATAGCCTAGGCACTCGACCGCCGCCTGCGGATCGATGTCGGATTCCAAGGCTGCTATGCCGGTGAGAACTTTGAAGACCGAGCCCGGAGGAATCGCCATGCGACTGGCGCGATCGAATAACGGACGATCGGGCGCGGCCAGAATCGCTTCGAGCCGCTGACTGTCCCCTTCGGCGAATGCGCCGGGATCGAATCGCGGCGCGGAAGCCGCGGCCAGGATCGCCCCTGTGCGGATATCGATCACCACGGCCGCTCCGCCGGCGCTCGCACCGCTGGGCCCCTGTCGACCAGTTCGTCGGGCCACGGCGCTGTCGACCAGTTGTTCGGCCGTCCGTTGCAGGGCCGCATCGAGCGTCAGGGTGATGTCGCGGCCGGGCTGCGGTTCGCGCCGGCGCTCGCGCCCTTCGACGTGGCCTCGCCGATCGGTCAGTTCTACGAGCAGACCGTCGCGGCCCCGGAGCAGCAACTCGCCGGCGGCTTCGATCCCCATCCGACCGATCCAACTGGCTGGCGTCTGTTCGGAAACCGCAGCGACTTCTGCGGCAAGATCTTCGGCTGTCGGCCTGGCGACATGCCCCACCACATGGGCCGCCAGCGAACCACTCGGGTAGTGTCGTCGCGTGGCCTGGCCAATGCGTACGCCGGGGTAGCGCTCGGGATGGGCTTCGATCTCGGCCGCCAAGTGCAACGGCACGTCGTCGACCAACGTGTGATAGGCCAGCTCCTCGGCGACGACCAGATGCTCGCGGGGGCGAGTCTCGGCCGGCCCCGCCAGCATCTCTTCGAGAAAGCCCGAGAGCTCCTCGCGCCACGACGTCGCGCTCGCGGCACGCTCTTCAGCACGGCCTTGCCGTTCTTCGACAGCGGTGGCAAACCGCTCGGCCTGTCGTCGCCGGACCGACTCGCGGATTCGTTCGACCTCGTGTTGCACGCGTGAACGCCGGGTTTTCCAGGCTTCGGGCGAGACGCTAGCCAGCTCAGCCAGACGTCGCTGTACGGACTCAAGATCGAGGATCACCGCGCCGGTGGCCTCGGCCAGTTTCACTGGATCGCGCTTGGCCGGACCCGACAACCGGTCTCGTGCCCGTCGCTTCAGCCAGGCCGCTTGCGGCGGCGATTCGAAGTGGCGGTAGTGCATTTCAATCGTCACCAACGGCTCGTCTTCGGCCAGCACCGCACCGTGACGATCGAGGATCCGCCCGCGCGAGGCCGTCAGCGGACTGGCTCGCTCGAGCGGCCGTGCGGCGACGGCGCGGAAATCGGCGGCCTCAGTGGCGGCAAACGAAAGCAGCCGCACGAAGACGATCGCCAGTGCCCCCAGCGTGATCGCCAACCCCAGCCGCGCTCGCAGCCGGAACCCATCTCCCGCCCGGGCGTGGGGTGGATCCTCGCGGACCGTGCGCCAATCGAATAGGGGAGCGGGCATAGGGCACGGCTACGAAGAACTGGGGGCAAAGACGGGAGTAGGCCACCACGAAAGCGCAAGATAGAGCGGATAGCTCAGGACCGACGTGTAGAGTCCCACCCCCAGAACGCGGCACACCATCGGACCAAAGCCGAGTGAGGACTCGCCCGCCAACGAATAGGCCAGCGCGATGCTGATCGCTGCCAGTGAAGCGAATCCAGCGGTTATCAGCAGGCGAACCGCAACGGCCTGCGAGGCGAGCTTAGTTTGCAGCGCGCCCACGACCATCGCCGCCAGAAAGAACGCGAGCGTCGCCGCCCCCAGCGGTCCGGGAGAGATCAGATCGGCGACGAATCCAACGCCCGTCGCAAGCCAGAGCGCTCGGCGATCCGCTGGAAGCAGCAGCAGGACGAGCGACGCCAGTAGCGCCAACCCATCGGGGCTGACCTGACGAATCGCCATGGCCGGAGCCACGGTCGTCTGAAAGACCGCCCCCAGCCAGACCGCCGGAATCAACGCCAGCGCAAGCCACGGCATGCGGGTCCCTCCTTGGACGCAACGTGATCAGCTTTGAAACGCATCGTTGTGGCGCAGGCGTCCCGCCTGCACCACAAGCTTCGCTACGACATCATCTTTCGGAAACCGCGGCGACGGCTCAGGCTGTACTGTTCCAGCGCGTCTTCGATCACCGGCAACGCGGCGGCCGCGGGCTGGATCTCTTCCACTTCTACCGTCTTGCCTTCCAGCATCTTGTAGTCCTGGAAAAACCGGCGGAGCATCGCCAGCCGATGCGGTGGCAATTCGATTGCCTCGCGATAGGCGCTGTAATCCGGATCGTGGATCGCCACGGCCAGGATCTTATGGTCCTTCTTGCCGCTGTCGATCATCGTCATCAGGCCGATCGCCCGGGCGCTGACCAGAGTGAGCGGGTCAACGGCTTCCTGGCAGAGAACCAAGACGTCCAGCGGATCGTCGTCTTCGGCCAAGGTCTGCGGGATAAACCCATAGTTGGCCGGATAGTGCACCGCCGAGTAAAGAACTCGGTCCAGCTTCAGCAGGCCGGTCTTCTTGTCCAACTCGTACTTTACGTTCGAGCCCCGAGGAATCTCGATCACCGAAGTGAATTCCCCAGGGAGATTCTCGCCAGGCGTTACTTCATGCCAGGCATGAGTCATAGTTCAGTCTTTGTATTGAGTGTTCGCTACCGTTGCCCGTGACGCAGAGCTAGTAAAGCATGACCCCTTTTCGACCGCAATCCCGTGAATTGGCCAGACCTGGCTCAGGGGGCCTTGTCGGGGGGAGAAGCGGCGCTTTCCTCCGAGCGCGGCTGCTCGGCCACTCTGCGTTCGTTCACCTCGGTTCGGACCACCGCCACGCGGCCTGTTCGTAGTGCGCCGGTCGCCGGCCGAACGCGGATTTCCCAATGTCGGGCGGCCAAGGGAAGCTCGGCCGAGACCACCTCTCCATACAGAAGCGGCGCGGGGAGCAGCCCTTCGGTGTCGGCCGTATAGACCAGATCACCGATGGCTACGGGCGACGTCGCTTCCACCAGGCGAATGCGGCACTCAGCCTCGCCAGTTCCTTCCCACAAACCTTGCGGCCCGGGATGCAACTGGTCGCCGTCGCGATGGGCGATCATCACCAGGTCGCGGTACCCGGCATCGCCGATGCGCCGCAGCGAGCTGGCATAACGCCCCGCTGAGGCGATGCGGCCCCACACGCGCTGGTCGGCCAGCACATAGTCGCCCACGGCCAGTTGAGCGTCGGCCCCCTGATCGATCAGCGGCGCATCGACCACCAGCGCTCGGGCGGAAACGCCTGCCGCCGTGCCAACATCCAACAGGTCGTGGGCCGCGAGATAGGCCTGTGCCTGCCGCCCCAACAGCCGGGCCGGAACCAGGCGGCTGACGAGCAAGGGATCCTCAGCGCTTTCGACCGCAGGCGAGGTCGACGATAACTGTAGAACATGCGCCGCGTCGCATTGCGCGCGCAGCGCTTCGTTCTGTTGAGTAAGACGCTCGAGCTCGCTCTCGAGCTTCGCCAGGCGTATGCCCGAATCCGCGCGGACCCGGACCATGCCTTTCAAGGCGTGGCCCCAGTCCAGGCCTTGCTCCGCAAGCTGCTGTCCAGGTCGAAGCAGATCGAGCGCGGCGCCGCGCAGCCGATCGACCGCCGACTCCGGCGTAAGCCAAAGCAAAGCAGCCAGGGTCAGCCCGCCGGCCAGATGCCAACGGGCGGACCCTATCAAGATTCCGCGGGCGCGAGCCGTCATGGGGCGCTAGAGAACCGGACCGTCAGTTAGACGGCCACGGCCTCGCGCTTGGTGCGGCGATAAAAGCCAATCCGCTCGAGCGCCGAGTAGACCTCTTCCAAGGTCTTCTCGCCGAAGTTCGAGATGCTCAGAAGGTCGTCGCGGGTCGAGTTCAGCAGATCTTCGACCGTGAAGATGCCTTTCTCTTCCAGGCAGTTGGTCGTGCGGACCGACAGGCCGATTTCGGCGGTGCTCATCGCCAGGCGCATGGCCATGTTCTTGGCGGCGGTATCGGCGGCGGGCAACGGGATGCGAGTGCGGGACATGGGTTCCCTCCCAGGTTTCGCGAGGCAGGATGAAGGCGGCTTGGCGAAGCGAGTCGCGGCGGGCCGCCTGTGCGGATGCCAGATCTTCTGGCGAAGGGGAGAATAGTCAAACGGGCCTAGTCCCGCCAGACAAATCCCGCGATCTTCTACCTGCAAGGTAGATGAATACTGCCGTGCGAAAACGCTGGCAGCCGCACGACGCGCGCGGCGCGAACCCCAAGGGTGGAACTCCGAGACGGGGCGACCCCCAGGTCTAGTAGCTGGCAGACGAACGCGCCGGCGACGCTGGCATTGCCAGCATCCGGGCGAAAATCGCTCAAAAATGGGGCAGATTCTAGGCGATCCGGCGGGCCAGTTGCGCCGCACCGAGCTCCTGATAGACCCCCTCGACGATCTCGGTGTCGATGAACTCCTGGCCCTGCGCGGCCCCGGCGGCCAACGAAAGATCGGCCAGGTGATTGATCCGCCGCACCACGCCGTCGCTCAGTTCGTGCAGGCGAAGCAAGGCGGCGCTGCTGAAGGCGCTCTCTTCGCGACCGGCCTGTGTCAGCGATTCTTGCACGTAATCGCGAGTCTCAGAGAGCGAAAACGGCTCCAGCGTGATCAGCAACTCGGCCTGCTCGACCAGCCGCGCGCTCAGCCGGCTCACGCCCGCGGGGCGACAAGCCAGAACCACGGAAAGCTGCATGCCGACCAACGGCTCGACCGAAAGCAGCCGCAGGATGCCCGCCAGGGCGTCGTGATGCGCCTGGTCGGCGTCGTCCAGCAACAGCACAGTACCGTTGCCGGTCATCCGGTCGTGGCTCAGTCGATCGCAGACCCTCCGCCAGAGTCGGGGGGGAGGCTCGTGGCTTTGCGGGTTCAGCTCTAGTCCGACCGCAAGAATCCACCACAGTTCGGCGGCGCAGGCTTCTTCGATGCTGGCATGGACCACCGTCCGACCGTTGCGCCGCAGCCGATCGGCCATGACGGCCAGCAGCAAGGATTTACCGCTCCCCATATCGCCCGAGAGAATACCCAGGCGGTGCCGATGCTCAATCATGAAGTGCAGCCGCGCGACGGCCTCTTCGTGAACGTCCCCTTCAAAGAACCAGCGGTTCTGTCGAGGGCGGTGGAACGGAGATTCGCGCAACCCCCAGTAGTTCAAGTACATCGGTCCACCATGCAGCTAGAGTAATTGCGGTAGCAAAGATCCCTTCCGCAAGAAGGCGATCTTTTTCAAGCCCTGTGCCGCCCGCTTCGGGCGGTATTAAACTTTGCGTCCTCGGCATTATCGGCAAATCTTACCCCGTCGCTTGATGAAAGCTGGGGTGGGTGCAGTTTGCCCCCCCGGCCGGGGTGTAACTTTTCGCCAAACCGACCAATTTACATTGGAAGGTTCTTTCTAAAATTGATACATTGAAGCAAGTTGATGCGTTTCTTGGGCTCTTTCGACAGCCTGCCCGCAACAGCCTTGCCAGCGTGAGTGCGAGGGGACTTGAATCCACCTCGCGGAGTTGTGGGTAGTCAGTAATGTAGTCGCACATCTTTCGCAGTCGTCTGACCAACAGTCGGACCAAGCGAGTCGGTAACTTTGCGAGGCCCTGCGATGGGACCTGAAACGACTATTCCCGTTGGGCACCACCCGTCCCCCGGACTGCTGATGCCTCCTGCGCCGTTGATGCCTCCGACGGAGCCGGTGTCGATCCCGGCGGCCGAAACGACGGTTTGCATGGCACAGTTCCCGGCATCCGTGCCGACTCAGTTTTCGTCCCTGCCTTCCGGCGGTTCCTCGTATCCTTCACTCGGTTTCTCGGGTATTTCGGGAATCTCCTCGGGCCCCTGCCTGATTGGCCCCGGATTGGCCGCCTCGCTGGGATTGAGCCCGAGCGTTCCGGTTCCCACTCCGTATGTTCCCGCACCGTATGTCGCCGGGCCGTATGTCGCCGAGCCGATGACGCCCACCCCCGCATCGCTTCCCTATTCCTATGCGGAGGCCCCGCAACCTGCCGGTGATTTCCCTGTCGCTGGGGCTCCCGCACCGTTTCTCGCGGCACCCTCTGAACCGGCCGCGGCAACCGAATCGCCTCTGGGGGACGCGGCCCCCGTCGCGGCCGCAGATGTCGCCGACGTCGACGACGCCGATGTCGAGTACACCATCTCCCCGCTCGGGCGGCTGGCGCAGATCATCCCGCAGTCGTTTCGCTATCGCTCGACCACGGCCCACGGGACCGTGATCAGCATGGTGCTGCACGTCGCGGCGCTGGCCATCGTGGCCAACATGACGATCGACCTGCCGGCCCGGGGCAACATCCTGGATCTGAAGACCTGGATTCTGGAGCCTGAAGAAGAGCAGTTCGAGCCCGAGTTGAATCTCACGCTGGCTCCTCCCTCGGACGAAGTACACGAGAACGTGCTGGCCTCGCTGGCCACGTCGATGGCCTCGCTGCAGGACGACAACACCGAGTTGCTTCGCGAAGAAGATCCTCGCGTCGAGATCGACCCCTACAAGCAAGACTTCACCGAAGTGAAGGACATCTCCGGCTTCCTGACCGATCAGGTCATCCAGCGCCGCGGGTCGGTGGGCGAAGAGGTCCTGCACGTCGACGGCGCCGTCGATCGCATTACGCACGAGATCGCCTCGCGGATGGAGAAGGACCCGGTCCTGGTCATCTGGCTGATGGACGCGTCGATCAGTCTGGTCGACGATCGTCAGATGGTGGCCGACCGATTGAACCGCGTCTACACCGAACTGAGCGAACTGGGCTCCAGCCGCCGGTCACTGCTGAGCGCCGTGATGGCCTATGGCGAAAGCGTCCGCGAGATGGTCCCGCCGACTACCGATGGGCAACTGGTCGTGGAAGCGATCCGCAACGTCCCGACCGACGAGTCGGGCATCGAGAACGTCTTCTCCACGGTCACGTATGCCATCAAGAAGTACCGCCCGCTCATCACCACTGAGCAGCGCCGCACCGTCGTGGTCGTCTGGACCGACGAGTCGGGAGACGACTACCCCCGGCTGGAAGAAGCCATCATGTCGTGCAAGAAGCTGGCGATTCCGGTCTTCACGGTCGGTCCTTCGGCCATGTTCGGCAAAGAGAAGGGGACGCACGCCTACAAGAATCCGGAGGACGGCGAGACCTACATGCTCCCCGTCAGCCGTGGCCCCGACGCGCTCCATCAGGAAGGGATCCGTCTCCCCTTCTGGTTCGGCGGCGAACAGCACGATGTGCTTCACGCAGGCGTCGGCCCCTTCGGCCTGACCCGCCTGGCGATCGAGACCGGCGGTGCCTACTTCATCAACGACCAGGAAGAGGACCGCTCCCCATTCCGGCTCGAGGTGATGAAGGACTACATGCCCGACTATCTTTCGATCCCTGAGTACATCCAGCGCGTCAACGGCAACAATCTCCGTCGCGCGATCCTGAATGCGGTCGAAGTCACCCATCGCGAGGTCTTCCAGCCCACTCCGCGGCTGATCTTCGAGCCGACCGGCCGGACCTATATCCAGGAACTGGCCGATGCCCAGAAGGCCGCCGCACTGAACCAGCGCGTGCTCGACATGGCCTTGGCTCCATTCGGCAAGGGGATGGAGGCCGACTACGCCAAGGAAACGTCGAAGCGCTGGCGCGCCTGGTACGATCTGACCTACGGCCGGCTGCTGGCCATGCAGGTCCGCTCCAACGAGTACAACTGGGCCTGCGCCGAGATGAAGAAGAAGGGGGCCGAGTTCGTCGATCAGAAGTCGAACCGCTGGAAGTTTGTTCCGGCCGCCGAGATCCGCTTCAATAGCCAGGCCGAGAAGCAGGCGAACGAAGCGATCCGCGTGCTGAAGCGTTGCGTCGATGAGAACCCAGGCACCCCTTGGGCCGTGATGGCGCAGCGCGAACTGAAGGACTCGCTCGGCTTCAACGTGGAAGAGCACTACGTCGCCCCGCCACCTCCGCCGCCAAAGCGTCCCACGCCGCCGGCCAATCCCAATCCTCCGCCGCCCGTGGTGCAAGTTCCCCGGCCGCGCCCGGCCGAGCAGCCCAAGATGATCCCCCGCCCCGTTGCGCCCAAGCTGCCCAAGCTGTAAATCGCACCTCTCGTTTCCATCGTGATGCACGCGTCGTGTCGTCGTGCGCCATCGCCGACCGTTTTCTGCGGCCGAAGGCGCAAAGACCGCAAAGAAGAAGTGGCCCTCCCATCGGCCGTTGAAGCGAAGTCTTTGTATTTCATCTGCGTCAATCTGCGCTGATCTGTGGACCACGTCTTTCTTCTTCTTCTTTGCGGTCTTTGCGCCTTTGCGTGAGGTTCTCTTCTTGCCCTCGCACCTGCCCTTTCTAAATTGGATATTGACATCCTATTTCGCTCCGCTACGTTGTGAGAGGAAAGGCATCCCTATGCGATTCTCTCTCAGCCAACGCTTGCTCCTCCTCGCGGCGCTCGTCGCCGTGCTGTTCCATTCCGCCCCCCTTGGCGCCCAGGACTTCGAACGCGAGCCGATCAACTACAACGCGCGCGAAGCCAAGAATCGTGTCTCGCGGTTGGACGACGACCTGCAGGCCGGCCGCCGGAAGCTCGCCCGCGAAGAGTCGACCGGTTACCTCCGTTCGCTGCTCGAAGCGCTGTCGGTCCCTGTCTCGTCTCAGACTCTGGTCTTCAGCAAGACCAGCCTGCAACGCGCGCGGATCACACCCCAGACACCCCGGGCGTTGTACTTCAACGACGATGTCTACGTCGGCTACTGCCAGGACGGGGACATGCTGGAGGTCGCCGCAGTGGATCCCGAACTCGGGGCGGTCTTCTACACGCTCGATCAGAACCAGCCGCAGCCCCGCTTCGAGCGGCAGAGCGAACGCTGCCTGATTTGCCATGGCGGTTCCTCCACCAAGGATGTCCCCGGCTTCGTGGTCCGCTCGGTCTATGCCGACTCCACGGGCCAGCCGGTGCTGGCCTCGGGCACGCATCGCATCGACCAGACCAGCCCGCTCAAGCATCGCTGGGGCGGCTGGTATGTCACCGGTACTCACGGCAAGCAGACGCACCTGGGCAACCTGGTGGTCCGTGGCCGCCAGAAGCCCGAGACCATCGACAACTCCGCCGGCCAGAACGTGACCGACCTGGCCGACCGCTTCGACACGAAGGCCTATCTCACGCCGCACAGCGACCTGATCGCCTTGATGGTGCTGGAGCATCAGACCGACGCCCACAACTATCTGACTCGCGCCAGCTTCACCGCGCGGCAAGCGCTGTTCTACGAGCAGGAACTGAATCGCGAGTTGAAGAAGCCCCCCGGCGAGCGTTGGCCCAGCGCCGTCAGCCGCATCCGCAACGCCAGCGACGAACTGGTCGACTACCTGCTCTTCTGCGAAGAGGCCCCGCTCACCGAGCCACTGCAGGGAACCAGCAGCTTCGCCCGCGACTTCGCCAAGCAAGGCCCGCGCGACTCGAAGGGGCGTTCGCTGCGCGATCTCGATCTCCAGACACGTCTGCTCAAGCACCCGTGCAGCTATCTGGTCTACTCTCCCAGCTTCGCGGCCTTGCCGGGCGAGATCAAAGCCCACGTTCATAGCCGGCTGTGGGACGTGCTGACCGCCGACAAGCCCGAGGCCAAGTTCGCCCACCTGAGCGCCGCAGACCGCTTGGCCATCCGCGAAATCCTGACCGAGACGCTCCCCGATCTGCCCGGCTACTGGCGCGCCAAGTAATGTCGTGATGCCTAGTCAGGGCAGCACGACCACATCCCCAACGAAAAGACCCCTGCCGGCAGCGCCATGCAGGGGTCAAATCGAGGTCCGTGACGCGAGAGTCCGTCGAAGCTCTTAGCCATTTTCCTTGGCAAACTTCTGGAGGGTGAGGGCCTTGCCGATCATCCCTTCCCATGAGCTCTTGAGATTGATCGCCTCGGTAAACATGTCAACGTACTTCTGGTCGCGGTCGTTGGGGTGAATACGGGTCGCGGGGTCGTCGATCCGTACGATATCGATATGCTTTTGGGCCTCCTCACGGAAGTCCTCCAGCTCCTTCTGCACCGACTTGGCCAGTTTGACGCTGCGGGCGACTTCCTTATTGGCTTTGACGGAAGCCAAGCAGGTCTTCATGGTCGCTTCGTACTTATCATTGAGATTGTCCGCGACCGGATCGAGCTTCTTGATCAGGGCCAGGCAGTCGACGCGCTTCTTGCTCCAGGCGTTGACTTTAACCTTGTAGTCTTCGCCTTCCTTCATCAGGCCCGAGCTTACTTTGGCGACTGCGGCGGTATAGCCAGCCAGAAAGGCGATGGCGTCCTTGTGCAGTGTCTTGTTGCAAGCGGCTTGCGCCGTCTTGGCCGCGGCCACAATGTCCTTGAGCGCATCAGCGCAGTCATCGAACGCTTGAAGGGACGTCGCCTTGGCCAGTGCCGCCTTGGCCTTTTCCCACGTCTCGAGCTTCTGCCCCAGCCCCGTTTTCTTGGTGAGGGTGACAGGCTTCGCGCCCTTCCATTCCTTCGCCGTCAGCAGCGTTGGGACTTTCGCCATTTCGTCGACCTCGTCCGATCAGCAGTAGGATTAAAGTGTGGGTAGCCACGACGACCGCGCCAGGCGAAAATCATACCTCCGTTGGGGAGGTGCGACAACGTCCTGCGAGGCTTGCGGTTCAGGTGCCAACGAAAGACGTGGGTACCATGTTCAAGTCGCTTGATGCCATGCTTCACGCATGAGCACGAAAGAGCGGCGATCGGAGCGCCAGGATCGAGAAGGAACTCGAGTCGCAAGCGATCAGTTGTCGCTGGCGTCGTCATCATCGTCGTCGCGCGGCACATCCAGCGGCTTGCGCTGCGGCTTGCTTGCTTCGTCGACGGTCCCTTCGCGGATCTCGACCAGGATGCTGGTCTCGAGCCCGCCAGTGATGATGTCGCCGTTTCGCAGCACGGTCTCGACAACCGGCTTGCCGTTGACCTTCGTACCCTGCTTGTCGTTCAGGTTCTTCAGGAAGCAAACAGGCGGGTTGACGCGGATCGAAAAATGAACCCGGCTGAAGGCCCGATCTCCCTTGATGGGAAACGTTGCCTGGCGGCTGCGGCCCACGGTGATCGTGTCGCGCCCCGAGAACTCGAAGATCTGCCCCTTCTGTGGGCCCGACTGCACCGTGAGCTTAATCGTGAGCGGCCGGGGCGCACCGGTCGAGGGAGGAGTGCGCAGCAACGTGCCCGTCTTAGGCGTGTCCTCGGCCGATTCGGTCACCGGTTGCGGCGGCGGAGTCCAGCCGACCGAGCCCGTGGTGGTGCTCTTGGCGGCAGTCTTTCGCAGGTGGCCGTCGTAGGCCTCTTTGCGATTGCGATTGAGCAGACAGACTTTGGCCTTGGCCAGCTCGTTCAGCAGTTCCTGGGAAATGTCGCTGTATTGGCCGTTTTGATGGGTCCGAACGTGCCCCATCTGGCGGTCTGCCGCTTCCGAGATCACCTCGGCATTGTCCTCGAACAAGTCGAGTCCCAGGATCCGGTAGTGGTTCGGCGGCCGTTGTTTATCACGGATGCCAAGCCAGCGGTAATAGGGATCAAAGTCGGCCATAGCCACGTTGACGACATCGCGGGGAGCTGGGCGCAAGGTGCCCCGGGTTCGTTCGACACCCCCCAGTGGATTGACGAATTTCCTTATCATCTATCATTAGCCGCCCGGCTGCAAGCGACTAGGTTCAATTAGCTAGCCTTCGCAAAGAAAGCCGGGGAAAGGGGACGATTGAGCCGGACTTTCCGAAGGAAAGACTTTTGTGGTGCAGGCATCCCCGCCTGCTGAGCCGCGAGAAGGCAACGGCGTATTGCGAAAACCAAGCAGCGGCGACAACTAGGCGGCGCGGCGCATGCCCACCGCGCGAAGCATCCCACCGGCGGCGCTGCGCAGGCGTCGGTACCACCAGGCGCCGCGCGTGGCGATGCCCGCTTGAGGCAGCCGTGCGAGCTTGCGGCGGAGTTGATCGGCTGGGATCGTGCCCGTGATGTCAGGTTTGCAGGCCAGGCCGGTGGAAGTCAGCCGAAGCTGCCCGCCGGAAGAAGCGTCTGCATTCGCCCGAGCGGCGCCGGCCAGCCACCAGTCGCGCGGAGGCCAGGCCGGGGAAAGGTCGGCCAAGGCTTCCACAGCCAGGCCTTCGGAAGCCGTATCGTTCGCCTGCGTGTCGTTCGACTGGGCAACCGCGGGGCCGACCCGCCACAGTTCGCGGGGAAGGTCCGAGGTCAGGTGGCTGGTGGTACGTCCCAGGCACTCGCAGGTGCGATCGGGAAAGAGCGATTGCAGGTAGGGTCCGATGTCGCCGATGTCGGCCCGGATCCAGGCGCTGCCGGCCCCTTCTTCGCGCGGATCGGGATGCTCGATGAAGAGCTGGCTGCTGATCTGCCCCAGGCTGGTCAGAAACTCGCGATGATCGGGAATCCAGTGCAGCACCGACAAACAGAGCGCGGCCTCGAACCGCTGCCCCGCCCGGGCGAAGGTCTGGGCCATGCCCGCGCCGGCCCGCTCGGTCAGCAGGCAGGTCTGCGTCAGGTCATGCGATTCGAGCACCTCGCGCTGCACGCTGGCCGAGCGCTCGTCGGCCTCGACGCTGGCCACGACGCACTCAGGGAACTCGCGGCAGATCTCGAGCGCGAACCAGCCAAAGTTCGAGCCGATGTCGAGCACCGCGCCGCGGCTCGGCAGGTGCATGGCCATCAGGTCCCAGCGCTGGCGGCAATCGCGCACGCCGGTTCGCACGGTGGTGCCGGCCAGCACGACATCTTGATAGATGCTGAGGCCCGACAGCGAACTAGAAGGTTGCGGCCCTGCTTGGCGCGGGGCTTCGTTGGCCGTGTCGTCGCCGAACCAGGCGGGCAGATGGTTCTCGGCGGGATGCTGCGAGGAGGGAACAAGCATGCGAACCTCGGGCAGGCGGGAATGTGCGGCAAAGCGGCCGGAGCATACCCGCATCGGCCGCATAGCGCAAACCCCAACCTCATCCTCGTCGGTCGCCAGCATTCAGGTGCTAGCTACGTCGACTATTCGCCGGCGCCGCCGCTGGCGACTTCCGAGACATGAACTTTCAACTCGGTAAAGCGTGCCTCCAGTTCGCGGCCCGCGGTCTCGTGCCGCGCGGCCGTCGCCCAGAGTTGCTCGACTTCGTTTTCGAGCTGCCGAGCCAGCATGGCCAGGTCGGGCCGCATCCCCCGCAACGGGGCGGGCAGGCGACGCGTTGCAGTCGCGACCACAGGCCGGCGGTTTCGAATCGGTAGTTGTCGAGCCATCGCACACCTCGCTTGCAGCATGGGTAATCCTGCTGCTTTCATCGTCCTGGGAAGAAGCGGACGATCAGGCGGTTCGGGCGAATCGGGCGAGATGGGCGATCGATTGGAACGCGTTCGCCGGTAAGTTCGGCAAACTCGATACGACCGGATCGATTGGGCAAAGAAAGCGGCTCGATCGTATCGGGCAAGCGAGGAAAGATGGCGCAGCGCGAGCTCAGACCTGGGCCAGCACGGCGGCAATTTCTCTCACCGCGACCGCCAGCGATTGAGCGGCCATCTGGAAATTGGTGTGGCTCGAAATCTCGGGCTGCAAGGCGGTGAACGACTCGCTCGCCGCCTTGAGCTTGGCCAGCTTCTTCTTGGCCAGCTTCAAAAAGCCCGGCACATCGCGCTCGCTCCAGGCAGGCCCCAGGGCGTGCAGATAGTCGTACAGCTCGCGCGGGATCTCCATCAGCTCGTCGTCTTCCTGCGCTTCGTCGCAGTGTTTGAGAAACGTGCGGACCATCCACACGTGGCTCGACAACTCGTTGATCCGCTCGCACGCTTCCTCGGGCGTCATCGGCTCAGAACTCCCGCGGACCCGCAGGAAGGGGCGGCGCCGGGGGGCGGGCCTCGCGCTGCTTGCGGCGATCGCGGAGCAGGTCCAGCAGCGGCGTCGAAGGCTCCGCCTGGCCGGGCTGCGTGACCCGCGCCTTGCGACGAGCCAGCAGACCTTCCAGTAGATCGCCGACCCCTTCGGGCAGGATCGCGTCGCCATCAAGGACTCCACGCAAAGCCTCGCCCGGCTGGCCGAGCAAGCCGACATTCATGTGGGCCACAGCCTTCATGTTCACCTCGGGCTTGCGCAGCGTTCCCCCGACCGGCATCCGCAGGGCCTGACCGCGAAACTGCTGACCGACCAGCCCATCCCCCAGCCAGTGATCGGGAATGGGGAATTCGGCCACCAGGTCGAACGTCTCATCGAGACCGACTGAGCCATGCGTGCGAACGCGCGAGGCGCCCATCTGGAACTCGAGCCCGCGGTGATGGACCCGGCCGTCGATCATCTCGAACTCGACCACGCTGTCGCGGACAAGACGGACCCGCGAGTCGACGCGCAAGATGTCGGCGATCTGTTTGGCCAGCGGACCGACTGCTTCGACATCGACCACGTGAATGGCGAGCGCGCCCTTCACCACCGGCTGCTTGCCCTGGGTAAGGGGAATACGGCACTCGTCGATATCGAGCGAGAAGCGGCCTTCGACCTCGGCCGCATTGGCCAGCACGGGCGCGATCAGGCGAAGTCCCTGCGCGCAAATCTGCGGAGTCAGACGCACATGATCGGCCACACGTCCCGGGCCGATCGTGAGCTCGGGCGAGTCGGTCGCCAGATTCAGCCGCGTCCGCAGGTCGATCTTTCCGTCGGCCACTGCGAGCGGGGTCGAAGCCAGTTCGAGCCAGCCCTTGAGCAACTGCCCCTTGAGCGTGGCCTCGCCGATCTCGACGCCGAAGCCCGAGGCGCTCTTGAGGGCGACGTTCGCTTCAGCGCCAAGTTGCTTGAGCCAGCCGTAAGGATCGACGGGCTTCTTGCCCTTCGCCGCGGCCGCTTCTTCGGCAGCCTTCTCAGCCGAAGGCTCCGGCGGAGGGACCTGCGAGCCGGGCGATTGCAGCCAGACGACGCGTGTCACGGCCACATCATCGGAGTCGTCGATCGGCTCCGGCGCGAGGGGACCGGAGATCATGAAAGGACGTGCGTCGCGGCCGTTGAGCTGCAGGTCTCCGCCCACAAAGGGGCGCAGCCGATTGGCCAGTTCGGGCAAGTCGTACTCCAATTGGCCAGTGAGCTCAAGCGTCGGCCGCTTGGACAGCCGCGCGATCAGCCCTTCGGCCCGGCAGGCCAACGGCCCGTTTCGGGGGGCAATCTTCAAGCCAGTCAGCTTCAACTGATCTGCGGCCACTTCGTAGCGTCCCTGGCCCGCCAGCGTGACGGGCGGCTCGTAAAGGCCGATCGACTTGGGAGAGACAATCGTCAGTTCACCGGCTACTTGAAAGGCGATCCGTTCCTGGGGGTGTGAGCTGTCGATCGAAAGGGTGAGCTGCTCGAGCAACAGCTCCATTCCTTGCGCGGGGTCGACGGCGTCGATCTTGCCGTTTTCGATTTGAAAGCCCGTGAGGGACGCCTTTTGATCGTCGGGCACGGGGGCGAAGAGCGGTCCGAAGACCTCGGCCACGTTCACGCCGGACGGACTGACCCGCACATGCAGCCGCGGGTTCTTGAGCGCCAAAGGGCCCAGGTCGCGATGGTTCCAGGCCAGTTGCAACAGATTGCGCCCGAGCGACAGTTCGTCAGCCTCCAGCACGCGCTCGCCCGAGCGGTCGTAGACCACCGCCTCGCCTACCCAAATCGGCGTGAACCAACCCAGCGACGCCCGACCGGCGGTTGACCGGCCATCGACAGGCAGAATCACCCACAGCACCACATCGCGCATCGGTGTCAGGGCGATCAAGGTGGGAGCTAGCGCGACACCCAGCATTGCCAGGACCAAGGCGACGATCGGCGTCCGTCGCCGGAAGAAACTCTTTGAAGTCAGCCCCCTGGGTTCGGTTGGGCTGATTGGTGGGGAATCACTCATGGCATCCTCCTTGGGGCAGCGAGGCGAGATGCCCTGCTCCCAGCTTGCATTGTAGCCGAATTCATCGCCAAGCGATGAATCGGTGCAAAAAGTCGGAAGAGGACGCCCACCAGACCGCATCTGCCGTGCCGCGGAGCATGCTGGCACGGCAGATTGCGCAGAACATCAGCGTGCACGGTCCATCAGGCGTGCGCAGTCTCGACGGCCTCCGGCGGCTTGAAATGGAAATTCTTGCTCTGGCTGAAAAACTTCAGCGGGTTCTCGTACACGATCCGCTTGATCGAGGCCTCGCTATGGCCGCGCTTGCGCATGGCCATGATGAAGTCGGGGACTGCCGTGGGCTTCGAAGGGCCCCAGTCACCGGCCGAGTTCACGCAGATCCGATCGGGGCCGTACAGCTCGATCATATCGACCGCCCGCTCGGGCGTGCATTTGCTGACCGGGTAAAGCGTCATGCCGCACCAGAAGCCCCCTTCCAGAACCGGGCCAATGGTGTGTTCTTCGACATGATCCACCAGCACGCGGGCGGGATCGACCCGGCTGTCGCTCTTCAACATGTCCAGGATCATCCGCGTCCCCTTGTACTTGTCTTCCAAGTGCGGGGTGTGGATCAGCACCAGTTCGTCGGTTTTGGCCGACAGCTCGAGATGCTCGAGGAACACGGTTGCTTCGTTCTTGGTGTTCTTGTTCAGGCCGATCTCGCCGATGCCCAGCACGCCGGGTTTGTCGAGGAACTCGGGGATCATGGAGATGACTTCGCGGGCCAGGCGTACGTTCTCGGCTTCCTTGGCGTTGATGCACAGCCAGGTGAAGTGTTGGATCCCATACCAACCGGAGCGTTTCTGCTCGAACTCCGTAAGCTGGCGGAAGTAGTCGCGGAAGCCATCGACGCTGCCGCGGTCAAAGCCCGCCCAAAAGGCCGGCTCGCTGGTCGCCACGCAACCCATCTTGGCCAGCGTCTCGTAGTCGTCGGTGACGCGCGAGACCATGTGGATATGGGGATCGATATAGTACATATGAAATGCTTCCGCGCGGGAGAATCACGTCTGCGAGCGGGCATGGGCCCTGGCACTATAGTAGCGAAGTGCGAAGCGACGGCCAACTTGCCGAGACCAGAGTTCGCCGGGCGGACGGCACACGGAGAGGCTGTGATCTTTTGTGGTGCAGGCGTCCCGCCTGCTGGAATGTCGGAAACGCTTCAAGGCAGGCGGGACGCCTGCACTACAATGGGCGGATGGCACACGGAGAGGCTGTGATCTTTCAACGGCGAGAGAGCAAACGCCAGCAGCCCGGAACTGAGCGGCAAGGCGCTAGCCGCCGGTGGCCCGAGGGAATGCTTTACGCCCCGCGTGCGTGGTGGATTTTCTAGTCAGCCGCGCTGCGATGGGAACGAATGCCCCATCGTGTACTACCGGCGGCTAGCGCCCTGCCGCTCAGGGAGAAGGCGGACGGCACCCGGAGAGACTGTGATCATTTGTGGTGCAGGCGTCCCGCCTGCTGGAATGTCGGAAACGCTTCAAGGCAGGCGGGACGCCTGCACCACAACGGGCGGACGGCATACGGAGTGTGCCTGCTACTTTAAGCGTGTGGAAATCTACTTGGGAATTTCCATCTGCAGGATCTCGATGACCAGTTCCTCGTCCCCCGACGGCACGCCTGCCGGACGGAGCCGAGTGAAGAGAACATCCATCGTATAGATCTTGCCGTCTGCTTCGCGAATGCCATCGAGCCAGCGTGCGTCCTCGACGCCAGCGTTCTGCTGCAAGGCGCGCCGCTTGGGGAAGGGGTTCAGTGCCTTGTAGTAGTGGTTGCGGTCAAGCTCCTGCAGATTGCCCCGCTCTTCCACACGGATGTAATGCACCACCAAGGGACCGGCCCCTGCAACCTTTCCGGCAAGGTCCTGCGGCCATTCCAGGCGGAACTCGGCGGTGACCTTTGCACCATCGTGCGGTTTGATGGGGCGTTTGGCTTCCAGCGAGGGGTCGCTGGGACGCGCCAAGGCTGCGGCATAAAACCGCTGATTCAAGACCTTCAGGTACTGCCGGCTGGCGATGAACCATTTGTTTTCGATCTTGGGGGGCGCGTTGCGATTGGTGGGAAGGACACGCTCCGGTCCGGTCTTGACGGTCACCCACAGAGCGGGGTCGCCCCAACCCGAGCCGAAATCTGCGTTGTTCTCGGCCCAACCGACGGGATCAAGATTCTTCCAGAAGCGTTCAATCAAGCCAGCCATTTCCACACGCGCCGAACTGATCGGAAGCTGCGACGAGAGCTTGAGCAGATTGCGCTGCTCCTTTTCTTTGCTGGCGTCGCTGATTGAGCGGAAGCGATCCCAAACAGCCTTGGTCACTTTGTCCTGCCACAGGGCCGTCGCGATCGCCTGAGCTTCGTCGGCGGTCATCGCCGGAATCCCCTCAGTCAGCGGCTTGCCCGCCATCAGGACATCCAGGGCCGTCTGACCATAGATGATAAAGTTGTTCTGGAACGCTTCGTCTTGAACGGGCGTCAATTTGGCGGTCAGGAACAATTCGACCTGGGCCGGAACGTTGGCCGGACTGGTATCCGACAACTTGCCCAGCATTTCGGTCACCACCGCCGGAGGCAAAGTGCGATCGTTCAAACGCTTGCCAAATTCTGTGCGAATCTGAACATTGGTCTTGGCGAACTGCATCATCACTTTCTTGCGCAGACCGTCGGCATTCACGCCCTCGGCGTTCTGAGCAGGGCGGTGTTTTTCAGGCGTAAAGTACGACTCGATGATCAACTGGTTCCATTCCGGATTGGGATGAGCCAGCATGGCCGAGAGCGCAGCGTCCAGATACGCCTCGTCGTTCTTGGCTGCGATCTTTCCATCCAGAATGTTCTTGATGGCCTGCTTGCCTGTCGCGCCGCCGGTGATGAACGACTCGGCAAGAAGCAACAGGACCTTCTCATTCAAAGGAACTGCTGGCGTCGTGCCGGCGGCAGGCAGCCGCGAAGGCTCCAGCAGCTTGATCAACATGGCTTCGATCTCCGGATCGCCTTTCCGCGCGCTCAACAACAGTTTGAGCGCGTCGAAGAGCTCCGGTTCGCCCGTAGCTGCCGCCCAATAGAAGTCTTCCTCGCCCCACTTATCGAGCGACTCAGGTTTCTTGTGGCCTGCCACGCTGGGAACGGGTGGCTTGGGGTTTTCATCCGGCGGTTTGTTGCCGCCAGGCTGTGGGGGATTGGGCTTCGTGTTATTGCCGCCCGGTTGCGGGACCGGGGGATTGGGATTGGGGTTCGGGTTTGTTGCGGGCTTGGGCGGAAGGGGCGGAAGCAGCGCCGGATCGATTTGCGTCGTGGAAGGAGTGTTGCCGCCCATCATCACCAACGCGGCAATCAAAATGACCAACAGAATGGCGACGCCGCCCAAGACATAGGGATTCTTGAGGAGCTTGAGATTGTCCTTCTCATCGTCGTCGTCGACCATCTTGGGACGGGCCATCGGCTTCATCGGTCCATCGCTCTTGGCGCCAGTGACCGTGTTGAAGCCGCACTTCGGACAGATGGGCGAGCCTTCGTTCAGGTCGGCGCTGCAGGCCGGGCAACTGTCGAGCACGATCTTGCGCTTCGACTTGGGGCCTTTCAGATCGTCCAGCAGCTTGTCGGGCGTCTTGGGCTTGTCCTTTTCGGACTTGCTTCCCTTATCTTTCTCGGATTTGCTCCCCGGAGACTTGTCGTCCTTCTTGCCCACGGTTGCCAGATCGCGCTTGCCGGCTGGTACCAGCGCCGATGACTTGGGCGAGAAAGGCTTTTCACTCCCGCCCTTGGCTGTCGCCAAGGGCTTCTCGGCCGAAGGGCTCTTCTCGGGCTTGTCGGCGGGCTTCGATTTCTCGGGGCTTTTGGGCCTCTCGATCGGCTTGATCGCCTCGACCGGTTTCGGACGCTCCGGGGCCTTCGGCTCCGGCTTTTTGGCTTCCGCCTTTGCAGGTTCGGGGGCTTTGGCCGACGGGCTCTTGGACTTGTCCTTGGGAGGCTCGTCGATCTGATTCAGCACGTCGTCCCAGAAGCCGTCCCCCTTCTTCGTTTCCGTCTTTTTGCCGGTCATGACCTCTTGCGAAGAGTCGTCGAGATCCTCTTCGGCCGGCGCTGGCTCATCGGCAAGTTCTTCTTCCGGCTCAGGCTCGTCCTCAGCGGCGTTGTCGCCGTAGAGGTTCGACTGGTCCTCGTCGACCGAGTCGTCCAGATCGACCAGGCCGTAGCCATCGGCTTCGTCTTCGCCCGAGTTGAGCGGTCCCGCATCGGCACCGCCCGAATTGGGGCGAACATTCGTAAGGTTGTTGAGCGGGAAATCGACGCTTTCGCGGTCCCGCTCTTCAAGCGCCAGCGGTTCTTCGACTGCGGCCGCAACCGGCTTGGGAGCGGGCGCTGCCGCCTTACCCGGCTTGGCGGGGACATAGCTGTTGTCGGCCAGCCAGCGCCCCAGGTCATCGGCGACCTCGCGCATCGTCTGGTAGCGGGCCTTGAGCTTCTTGGCCATCATCCGCAGCAAGATGGCGGCCAGGCCCGGTGGGCAATCGGGTCGCTCCTTGGAGATGGGCGAGGGCTCTTGCGTCTGGTGGGCCAGCAGCTTCTGAGCCATGGTGCCGTCGGGGAACGGCCCGTGCCCCGTCAGCATGTAATAGAATGTGCCCCCCAGCGCGTAGATATCGGCGCGGAAGTCGACGTTGTGGCTATTGATCGCTTGTTCGGGGGCCAGGAAGTCGGCCGTGCCGACCACGTCCTCTTTGTGCGCCAAGGTAAGGCTGGTCGAATCGTTGCCGCCCGTGATGCGGGCCACGCCCAGGTCGAGCACCTTGATGCAACCCCGTGGGTCGACCAGCAAGTTGGCTGGCTTCATGTCGCGGTGGATCAACCCCGCGTCGTGCGCGTGCCCCAGACCGTCGGCTGCCTGACGGGTGTAGTTCGCAGCCAACTCGAACGGCAGCGGCCCGCTCTTGCGAACGACCCCTTCCAAGTCGGGGCCGTCGATGTACTCCATCACCAGATAGTGCAGCTTGCCATCGACATCAAAATCGTGCGCGCGAACGATGTTCGGATGGTCGAGCGCGGCCATGACCTGGCATTCCAGGTGGAAGCGTTCGCGGAAGGACGAGTCATCGAGCCGCGCCGGGGGGAGCACCTTCACGGCCACGCGGCGCTGCATCAGCACATGTTCGGCCAGATAGACGCTGCTCATGCCGCCCGACGAAATATGCGACAGCAGCTTGTATTTGCCCAGGACGAAGCCGGAGTGCTTGCCCTGCATCAGCTTGTCGTTCTGCCAGGGCGTAATCAGCTTGGCATCGATCAGCTTCTGGGCCACCTCAATGGTTTCAGTGCTGCCATTGTTGGGCAAAGAAGCAAGAACCTTCTCGAGCTTCGGCCCCTCGACAAGGCCGCTGCGTCGAACCACTTCGACGTATTCATTGACCGATAGCTTGGCCATGTCGCAACGTTCTGAAGACGTGGGAGGCGAACGAACCGAGAGAGTGAACGGACACTGATGCGCAGGCTTCCCTCTCTTAGTGCCCCTAAGAGAAGAGGGAGAGCAAGGAAAGCCTCGCCTGTGGTACTTCCCTCCATTTCAACCGAGCAAGAGGGGGTTGTCAAGGAAAGTGTATTTTCGGGAACTTCTGAAATGGCGGACCGTTGCGCGCCGATTCGAGGGCTGCCGGGGGTTCTGCTACCATCAGCTTGCCCCGCTTGCCTCTCCCGGAGAATCGTCATGCCGTCGCCTGCCGAAGTGACCCGTCGAGATCTGCTTCTTGCATCGGCTGCTGCATGGGCCGGGGGCGCCGGCCAGGCAACGGCGGCCGAACCCACCGCGACTACGCCCCCCGGCAAGGTTTTTCGCATTGGGGTCGTCTCAGCCTCAATCCGGGGGAAGCCGCAGCTTCGCAACGGACATACCTGGCACTTTGCGCAGTATCTGCATCCCACGATCGATTTGGACGTGATTCAAAAGTATGTCGATCCGGGTTCTGCCAATATGTTTCGCAAATATGTGCGGAACCCCAAGTACACGTTCGATCAGCTCCCTTTTCCGGACACCCGGATCACGCACTACTACGACGCCGACCCCAAAGCGGCCGGGCCGTTTTGCGAGGCGTTTCCCGGCGTCGTTGCGGCCAAGTCGCTGGAAGAGATGGTCGAGCAGGTCGACGCCGTGTGGATGGGGGATGCCTCGGGCTTTGGTGAGGACCACTTCGACCTGGTGGCCCCCGGCTTACGAAAGGGCCTGCCCACCTTCTGCGACAAACCGATTGGCGGGTCGGTGGCCGGCACTCGGAAGATTCTGGAACTGGCTCGCGAGCACAAGACGCCGATCATGTCGTCGAGCCTGTTTCGGCACGAGTGGGGCATGGAGGCCGCGCTGCGGATGCGGAACTCCGGCGATTTCGGCGCGATTCAGTACGTCATCGCCGGCGTGCAGGGAGGGTACTCGCCTGATGGCTGGATCATCTACGGCCAGCATCCCGCCTGGTCGGTCGTCACGCTCTTAGGAGCGGGGGCACATGGGGTCAGCATGTACGCACGAGAGAACACCGCTCACGCGCTGATCACCTATCCCGATCGCATGCCGGCCGAGATCTGGTTCGGCCGGCCGAACGAAACGTTCGAGTACTGCCACACCTCGGTCTTCTTTCCCAAAAAGCGTTTCGAGTTCACGCCCTCGATTGAAGGGGACTTCTGGTACGGGCATCACTACGAGATGTTCCGCATGGCCGCCACGTTCCGGCAGATGGTGCAGACCCGGCAGGAGCCGATCCCCCACGCCGAGATTCTGGAAGTGACCGCGCTGGTGCATGCGGCCGCCCGATCGCAGGCCGAAAAGCACCGGATGGTGGAGCTGGCCGAAGTGATGCAGTAGCGGTGGCCAAGTGCGAGCACGCGCCTATCCTGGTAGTGATGCACAAGCCCACGAACTTTGTCGAAGCCGATCCGATCACCATCCTCCGCCAGCCGGACGGGGCGTATCGCCTGGAAACCTGGCAATGGCTGCCGCTGGGCTTGGAAGAAGTATTTGCCTTCTTCGCCGATGCGCGAAACCTGGAGGCTATCACCCCGCCGTGGCTGCACTTCCAGATTCAAGATGCCGACTCGCTGAAGATCGAAGCCGGCTCACTGATCGACTATCGGCTGCGCCTGCACGGCTTTCCGATCCGCTGGCGGACACGGATCCGCGACTGGGAACCGCCTCGCCGGTTCATCGACGAGCAGTTGCGCGGACCCTATCGGCTTTGGGTGCATGAACACCGGTTTGAAGCGCAGAACGGCGGAACGCGGATGGAAGACACCGTAACCTACCGTGTCCCGGGGGGCGGGTTCGTGCATTGGCTGGCCGTGGAGCGAGACCTGCGGAAGATCTTTGGCTACCGGCGGATGAAGGTGCAGGCTCTGCTGGGGAAGAACGCGGGGTAGCGGTTGATTGTTGGAATCCGTAACTCTGCGGGTTGAGCGGTGGGATCTACATGCACGACGACGCTTTTTTTGAACAGGAGGAAAGGGAGGTAACGGAGGGGATCTCTCTGTGACCTCTGTTTCCTCCTGTTCAAAAACGAAGAAGCGGGGCGAGCTAGGAATGAGGTGCAGCCCCCCTCCCCAGCCCTCCCCACGAAGTGGGAGGGAGCAGGAAGAGAGTGCGTGGCGTTGTTGGCGATTCGGGCTAGGTCACGCGCTAGGCTTGTAACTTTGCGGGTTGAGCGCGCTGGGGCCAGCGCCGGCGCTGGGGGCAGCGCGTAACTTTGCGGGTTGGCACATTGGGCAACCTCCCAGCGATGGTTTGTAACTTTGCGGGTTGAGCGCGCTGGGGGCAGCGCGTAACTTTGCGGGTTGGCGACCTCCCAGCGATGGCGCGCAGCTTTGCGGGTTGGCAGAACATTACTAAACCGATCGACCTACCGCATAATTCGCACTCGCCAATCCATTGATTGGTGCTAATTGAGACCCACATAATCACTATTTATATCACAATATCAGACTGATAAAAGAAATTCCCCATTCTTTTTTCTGGGATAGCGACGCGATACCCGGAGCCTGCCAGCAGGGTTTACACTCGTCCATCGCGTCTCCCTCTTTCTATCGATGCTGGCATCGCATGCCGCAGACGCGTTGGCTCGCCTTGAGGGACTTTAGGTAAGTTCGGGGATTTTTCGCTCGAATGGGGAGACACGATCCGTGTCCACCGGAAAATTCCTCAAGGTCGAATCGTGGTTGGTCGAATTTAGCCATTAAGTCGGATCGGCGTGCGCGGTTTCAGCAACCGCAAGCGTCGCCGCTGCAGGGGGGCACCTGCTGCGGAACCTATCGAGTGACTACATCTCACGAAAATCGACCGCGTTGGCCGCAACTGTCTCTTCGTGCGCGAAGGGCGGCCTTGTTCGTGGCTTTCCTCACGCCGCCGGCGTTTGCCGCCTGGTCGTTGTTGGGGCCGTCGGCCGATGCGCAATTAAGCATCGCCAACAGCGCGCCGGAGGAATACGCTCCTCCCCAGACGCCGCGCCAGGTCACCACGTATTCCGCAGTCGCTTCGCCGACGCAGGCTCAGCCGGGAGACTATCAGGTCTATCCGCTGCGGCATGCTCAGGCCAATGACGTAGACGAGGCCTTGGTCCGCATGCTGGAAGACTTTGGCACGCGTGCCGAGGTGATCGCCGACTCGCGAAACAACCGCATTCTGATCCGTGGCAATCCTCAGACCGTGAAGATGGCGGGCCAGTTGCTGGAGACGCTCGATCGTCCCGCGGCTCCCCCTCCGGCGCCGCGGCCTTATCTGAAATCGTATCGTATTCCGGCCGAAGAACTGGCCGATGCCACCCGCTGGGCGCAGGGCGAGTTCGCCAGCATACAGGGTGTTCGCATCGCCGCCGACGCTCGCACCTCGCAGATCCTTGTGCTGGGCCCGAGCGAAGTGCATGCCCGCATGGCGGAAGCCGCCCAGGATCCGGGCGCGCTCGAAGCTCAGCCCGAGGCAACGCCCCTGGCTGTTCCTCCGGCCTATACGGCCCCGGCCACCCGGACGGCGTCGTACCAGACGCCGGCCGTGAATGAGCAGGCTTCGCCGGCCTATACCGCTCCCACTTACGCTCCGCCCGCGTATTCTGCGCCGGCCGAACAAGTCCGTGTGGCCGGCAAGGTGATTCCGCTGCGTGATTCAAACTGGCAGACGTTCGAGCAATCGCTGATGCAGATGGGCGCGCAGCGAGCTCCGGGTGGCGAGCAGTCCCCTGTCGTCGAATACCACGTCTCGCCCACCGCGGGCGGGAAAGTGGTGCTGTACATCGACCGACGGACCAACCAGGTCATCATTCGCGGCACCGATGCCTTGGCCGACACAGCCCATCGCCTGGTGCTGGCCCTGGATGCCAGTGGTCAGGCCGCTCGTGGGATCCGCGTGATTCCGGTCAAGAAATCGCAGCCGGCCACCGTGCAGCAGGCCTTGGACACGGTGCTGACCTCGGGCGTTGCCGCCGAGGCCGACGAGGCCAAAGTCGACCCGCGGAAAGCGAACAATCCGCTTTTGGCCCGCGTGTTTCAGCAGCCCCCGGCTCAGCCTGGTGCGGCGCAGCCTCCGGCGGCTCAACCGCCTGCAGGTGCGCAGCCGCCTGATGCGGCGGGGGACACGAACAGCGACGCCACTCCGGGCCGACCCGTGCGGATCGAATACCTGGAAGGCCTGGACATCTTCGTCTTGAGCGGCCCCAAGGCCGACGTCGAGCGTGTGCGCCGTTTGATCGAAGACATCGAACGGATCAGCGAGACGACCGAGCCGCGGATCCAGATTTATCCGCTGAAGTTTGTCGACAGCCAGGCTTTGTCCACGATGGTGATCCAGCTCTACGATCAGGTCCTCTCGACCCGGCAAGGTCAGGTCAGCATCACCCCGCTCATTAAGCCGAACTCGCTACTGCTGATCGGCCGGCCCGACAGTGTCGAGACGGTCGTGAAGCTGGTGGAGCGTCTCGATCAGCCGGTCGGCCCCGCCACGCAATTCGAGACCTTCCGTCTGCGGCACGCTTCGGCGGCGGCGGCCAAGGCGACCATCGATGAGTTCATCGGGGCCAGCCCGGGTGCGGCTCCGGCTGCGGGGGCCACGGGGCGTGTTCGTCCTGGGTTGGGAACCAAGGCGGTCGTGACGGCCGACTTCCGCTCGAACTCGCTGATCGTGCAGGCCAGTCCGCGCGATATGGCCGAGGTTTCGCTGCTGATTCAAAAGATCGATGTGGCAGACAGCGACGCCGTGGCGGAACTGCGGGTCTTCAAGCTCGAGAACTCACTGGCCGACGAACTGGCCCCCATCCTGCAGAACGCCATCAACGGGCAAGCAGGTGGTGCACGTCAAGGTGGACAACAGCAGTTGCAGATTCCCGGGCTTCAGCAGCCGGGCCTGCAGCAGGGCGGCGGCCAGACGGGCCAGCAGGCCAAGTCGACCGTGCTCCGATTCCTGACACTCGATGCCGCCGGCCAGCGCAAGCTGCAGTCGGGCATTCTGACCGACGTAAAGATCACCGCCGATCCGCGGGCCAACGCCTTGCTGGTTTCGGCGCCGGCCCAGAGCATGGATCTGATCGAGGCCCTCGTGCGGCAGCTCGATCGGATTCCGGCCGCGGTCGCGCAGATCAAAGTGTTCACCATCGTCAACGGCGATGCCACCAGCATGGTCGACATGCTCGAGGCCCTGTTCGGCCAGGCCCAGCAGTTGGGCGGGCGATTGGGCATCGGACAGCAAGGCCCTCAGCAGGGTGGCGGAACCGCCGTGCAGGGAGACAACACCCTGGTGCCGCTGCGGTTCTCGATCGATCAGCGGACCAACAGCATCGTCGCCAGCGGAGCCGCCGGAGACTTGAGCATCGTCGAAGCGATCCTGCTGCGGCTGGACGAGAGCGACGTGCGGCAGCGCAAGAACCATGTCTATCGCCTGAAGAACTCGCCGGCCGTCGATGTCTCGAACGCCGTGAACGAATTCCTTCGCAGCCAGCGAAACGTGCAGCAGATCGCCCCGCAGGCCTTGAGCCCGTTCGAGCAGATCGAACGCGAGGTGATCGTGGTCCCGGAACCGGTCTCGAACAGCTTGATCGTGAGTGCCACGCCGCGCTACTTCGACGAGATCCAGGCCATCGTGGAACGGCTTGATGCCCGCCCGCCGATGGTCACGATCCAGGTGCTGATCGCGCAGATCGCGCTCAACAACATCGACGAATTCGGTATCGAATTGGGCATCCAGGACTCGGTCCTCTTCGACCGCAGCCTGATCGGCAACCTGGTCACCACGACCACGTCAACCAACGTCCCCGGCGTGGGCCAGGTGCAAAGCACACAGGTGGTCTCGTCGGAAGCGACCCCTGGCTTCAACTTCAACAACCAACCGCTGGGGAACAACCCGGCGGTCAACAGCGAACGCTTCGGACCGCAGGCCCTTACCAGCTTCGCTGTCGGTCGCGTCAGCAGCGAACTGGGCTACGGCGGTTTGGTCCTCTCGGGCGGAAACGATAGCCTGAGCTTCCTGCTGCGGGCCTTGAAGGAATGCCGCCGGCTGGAAGTGCTGAGCCGTCCGCAGGTGACCACGCTGGACAATCAGCCGGCCTTCATCCAGGTCGGTCAACGTGTGCCGCGCATCACGGGCTCGACCGTGAACCAGGCCGGCCAGACGAACAATGTCACGCTGGAAAACGTGGGCTTGATCCTGGGCGTGACGCCCCGCATCAGCCCCGATGGTCTGGTGGTGATGGAAATTGACGCCGAACGGTCCGAAGTCGGTCCCGAGGCGCAGGGCATCCCCGTGTCGATCTCGGCCACTGGGGCCGTGGTCCGCTCGCCGCGCATCGACACCACGACCGCGCAGACGACCGTCAGCGCGCTAAGTGGCCAGACGGTCGTGCTGGGCGGGCTTATCAGCAAGAGCAAGGTGGAAGTCCATCGCCGGGTGCCCTATCTGTCGGACACGCCGGTGATTGGCAACCTGTTCCGCTACGACTCGGTGCAGGTGCAGCGCAACGAACTGCTGATCATCATGACTCCCCACGTCATTCGGACCGAGATGGACAATGAACGGATCAAGCAGGCCGAGTCGGCTCGCATGAGCTGGTGTCTGGCCGACGTGAATAAGCTGTATGGCAATTCAGGGCTGGAAACCCGCGAAGGTGAGTGGACCGATGCCGATACCACGGTCATCTATCCTGACGCCGATCCGGCCGGCAAGTTGAAGGATCCGGCCTCGAACCCGATCATCCTCAATCCGGCCAACCCTGGGAATCAGGTCCCTCCCCCGGCTCGCTTGCCCGAGGTTCCCGAGTTCCCGCGTGATCCTCCACCGACTTCGGTGCCCGGAGCATCCAAGGAGAAGCAACGAATGATTCCCCGGCTGTTCGGCTCGAAGCAGGCCAAGCAGACGAAGACTCCTTCGAAGACAGCCAAGAGTGTGCAGAGCCATTTTGTGGCAGGCCCGCAAGGGGAGCCCACGCTGGCGCCGCCGCGCAATGCACCGCCGCAGAATGGCCAGCAGAATCCACAACTGGCACAGCAGCCGCAGTACGCACAGCAACAGTACATACAACCGCCCACGCAGGTGGTTCAGCCGCAACTGCAACAGCAGTCGGGAACGGCGCCGATGCAACCGGCGCAAGTGATGCCCAGGCCAACTGCGCCGCAGTACCGCCCGGAACCGGCGCCCGTGGTGTGGCCGGAGTCGCCCGCTGTGGATCCCGAAGACGGCACGCCGCGCTATCCGGTCAAGCCGGCCGCAGCGCCGCGGACTCCGCCCGCTGGGCAACGGGCGTACTACGAATGGCAGGATTCGCAGCAGCAACAGCAACTGCCGCAGCGTTAAGGTCGGTACAGAGACGCATTAAAGTTTCCATCTGAAGTCAGATGACCGCTCCCCGAGTTACGACAAGGTGCTCGACGATGGCCACACGATTCACCTCCCTTCTTGCGGTGCTGCTGCTCGGACTGACGGGCTGCGCCCAGATGAAGGTTCCAGGGGCCGAATACTTCAGCTCGATGAAAGAGCACTTCGACATGACGGACAACATTCCCTGGGGCGAGGGGAACTACAAGGCCGGCATGCCATCGCGCGTGGTCGCGGTGTGGGTCGATACGGTCATGTACACCACCGGCGAAGTCCCCGTCCGCGGGTTCGGCGGCCGGCTGATGTTCTATACCCCCAAGGGAGAGAAACCGATCAAGGTCGAAGGGGACCTGGTGGTCTACGCCTTTGATGAAGTGGGGCGCGATCCGCGGCACGTCGCTCCTGACAAGAAGTACGTCTTTACCGCAGAGCAGCTGACCGGGCACTACAGCAAAGGTGAGCTTGGGCATTCGTACAGCGTCTGGCTGCCGTGGGACCAGGCCGGCGGTTCGCAGCGCGAGATCAGCCTGATCGTCCGCTTCATTCCCAAGGGGGGGACGGTGATCGTCGGTGATCCGACCCGGCACATTTTGCCCGGCGCCAAGATCGAAGAGACGCAACTCGCGGGAGGAGCCGCAACGACCGCTCCCGTCGCTGCCGCAGCCGGCGCGACGCCCATGCCGGTGCCGGCTGCTTTGCCGGCCGTTGCCCCCGTGGCCGCTCCGGCTCCGCTGCCGATGGCAGCGCCGCCTTCGGGCTTGCAGCAGACCGGACACGAATGGCAGAACGAGGCCACGAACGGATCGAACCACGACCGCAACCGAAAGATGCAGACGACCACGATCGACATGACTTCGACGTTTGGTCGTTCAACACCGAGTTCCGCCTCGCAACGCCCGGTGGCTGGAGAATACGGCACACAGCAGAGCTTCCCGTCGATCGCTCCGGGAGTCGAGACGACCGTACACTATGGCGTTTCGCCCCGTGCGGCGGCGCAACAGGCTGCAGGTGCGCCAGCCCCTGGGTCCGCCGCACCGGTTGTTGCCACGCCACCTTCGTTCCCCACGACGCAGCCGGCGGGAAGCGGCCGCTCGGGACTGGAGCGGACCCGAACGGTTGGCAAGCCGATTGAGCGGCCTGTCCGCGAGCGATCGCCGTGGCAGCGCCAGACCGGGGTAACGCCGGCAGCGCCCGCGTCGTAGGCCGCTTTTGTGGTGCGGGCGTCCCGCCTGCCTGCGCCGCTCGGAGGCTTTGCATCAACTCGCGGTTCAAGCAGGCGGGATGCCTGCACCGCAAGGAACGCCTAGCCAGGATTCGGCGGCGCCGCGGGGCCTTGAAGATGCGCCGTCAGCCAGTCGATGAACGGCGCCTGCTCCGGGTGAAGCAGTTGCCGGGCGGCATCAAGCGAGACAAACTCGGCCTTGTCGACCTCCCACGATGCGCAGCGCGGGGCAGCGTCGGGCGGGGCCACGCCCACGAAGCAGTAGACCTGCTTCTTGCTCTTGGTGTAGACGATCGACCCCAGCAAGAGCAGCGCCGTCTTCATGACCACCCCGGTCTCTTCGCGGGTTTCGCGGCGGGCGGCCGTCTCCAGGTCTTCGCCTTTGTCAGGCTCCCCTTTGGGTATGCTCCAAGGCTTCGTGCGGTTGTAGCCCCCGGAAGGGTGCACCAACAACACTTCCAACCCATCCTTGCCCTTGCGGTAAAGGAGTGTGCCAGAGGACTGAGCCTTGGGTTTGGGCATGATGGCTGTGGGCTGAAATAGGGAGCGAGTAAGATCCGTCTCAGGCTCCGCGTTCCAGCCCGTCAGCTTGTAGCAGACGGCGTCGGCCATCTCGCGGATGCCGACCGCCGAGGTCATTGCGGTCAGCCTTCGTCGTAAGACGAGCAGTCGTAGCGACGCCGAAACTAGCAGAATGACGCGTGGGTCGTCAATTGTGTGAAGATTTGATGAAGCACGTAAGGACTGGACTGGCAACAAGAAGCCGCGTGTTTCGTAGTGAACGGAGGACTTCGGTGATTACTCTCAGGCCGTATCGAGACGAAGACGCCCCGGCACTCTTGGCGCTGTTTCGAGACACCATTCGGCGCGTCAATTGCCGCGATTATTCGCCAAGGCAGATCGCCGCGTGGTCGTCGGATGACATCGACCCGATCGCCTGGTCCGAGCGGTTCCGGGGAAGGTTCGTGGTGGTCGCCGTGGCGGAGGAGCGGCCGGTTGGTTTCGCGGAACTGGAACCAGACGGGCACATCGATCGCATGTACGTCGCGGCCGATCATCAAGGGGAAGGGATCGGGGGAAAGCTGCTGGGGGAGATCTTGGCCGAGGCTCAGTGCGGGGGTCTACGACGTTTGTTTGTCGAAGCGAGCATCACGGCGCGGCCGTTCTTTGAACGCTGCGGATTTGTGATGCTTTCCGAACAGGTGGTTATTGCGCGCGGGGTGGAGTTTGTGAACTACCGGATGGAGCGTGTGCTGTGATCGATGCTGGTGCAGACGGACGGCACATGGAGAGGCTGTGATCTTTTCAACGGCGAGGAAGCAAACGCCAGCGGCTCCGGAACTGAGCGGCAGGGCGCTAGCAGGGTGCTGAAAAACACAAATTGACGTCCGTGAAGACGCTTTATGTAGCGATGCAGTTTTCTGGAGACACAACATGCATTACGAAAGTCTGCCATTTTGGCGTTTTTCAGCACCCTGCTAGCCGCCGGTGGCCCGAGGGAGCACCTTCCGCCTTGTGTGCTACGTGGATTTTCTCGTCAGCCTTGCTGCAATGGCAACGAATTCCCCCAATCGTGTACTACCGGCGGCTAGCGCCGTGCCGCTCAGGAAGAAGGCGGTGGGCACATGGAGAGGCTGTGATCTCTTCAATGGCGAGGGAGCAAACGCCAGCGGCTCCGGAACTGAGCGGCAGGGCGCTAGCCGCCGGTAGTACACGGTTCGAGCATCCCTTGTGCATTCGTTCTCATCGGCGGCGGGCTCGAACGTCCAACTCGCATGCGATGGAGAGCGAAGCATGGGGCCACCGGCGGCTAGCGCCGTGCCGCTCAATTTGCGTCGCTGGCAGTTGGAGAGACGTATAGGGCGGACGGCACAGGCGCTTTCCTGATGCGATGCGCGACTGCTTCAGCTACTTGGCCGGCGCAGCTGGCGGGGGTTCGATCGGCTTCAAACCGGGCGCGGGGCGGAACTTCAACAGCTCCTTGCCGTCGACCTCGTTGAAGATCCGCACTTCGCCGTCGTAGGTGCCGGTGGCCACCTTCTTCACGGCGTCGTTGTAGGCCACCGTGTAGACCCAGTCGGTGTGGCCGGCGAACTGACGGATCTGATTGCGATTGCCTCCATCGTGCTCGCGGGCGGTCTTGTCCCCTGAGCAACTGAAGATCTTGCCAGCCACGAAGATCACCTTGTAGACCTTCTCGCCATAGCCGCCGATCTCGCCGACTTTCTTGCCGTCGGCCGGGTTCCAAGCGTGTACCTGGCGATTGGCGCCGGCCGTCAGGACCTGCTTGCCATCGGCATTAAAGGCCACACCAAACACCGCTTCGTTGTGGCCGGGATACGTGGCCTGCGAATCACCCGTCTTCACGTCGAAGACCTTCGAGGTCTTGTCGCGGCTGGCCGAGGCCAGCTTCGTGCCGTCCGGGCTCCAAGCCACCGCCATCACCCAGTCGGCGTGGTCCTCGATCAGGCTCTCCTGCTTGCCGCTTTCGACATCGTAGATGCGGATCGAGCGATCGGCCGCGCAGCCAGCCAGCTTCTTGCCATCGGGGCTGAAGGCCACGCCGAAGGCCGTGTCGCTCATCGTCCCCAGGTCCTTCACCAGCGCGCCGTCATTGGGATTGAAGAGCTTGATCTCGCCCATAATGCCGGGCGTGCCGCAGGCCACCGCCAGCAGCGAGCCGTCGTTGTTGTAGGCCAGCCCGTAGCTGCGCTCGGCCACGTTCTTGATCCGTCGCAGCAGCGCGCCGTCGTCCGGATTCCAGATGGTGATCTCGTGATAACCGCCCACGGCCAGCTCTTTGCCATCGGGGCGAAAGGCCAGCGCCGTCACGGGCCAGGCAACGGGGTAGATCTCCGGCGGCATCGGATGCGGCGGCTTGGGAGCGATCGAGGCCAGCGTGGCCTTGGGATCGGGGCTGTCGAACTTCGCCCCTTCTTCGATCCATTTGCGAACCACCGCCAGTTGAGCCTCGGGCAGCTTGTCGGCCTCCTTGGGCATCCAGGCGTCTTTGTCTCCCTCGACCAGCAGCGAATAGAGGTAGCTGGCCTTCACGTCCCCCGCCTTGACGGGGGCGTCGCCCGACTCGCCCGGCTTCATCAGGCTCTCGAAAGTATGGAGCTGATAGCCTCCTTTGGGGTCGCTCTGGCCATGGCAGGCGGCGCAGTGCTTCACAAAGATCGGGGCGATCTGCTTGGTGAAACTGATCGGATCGTCCGCCCGGACAGGCGTTGCGAAGATCGACAGAGTCAGGGCCGCGACCGCCAGGGAGAGGAAGGATCGCATCGAGAAACCTCGTGAAAGGACACGCTATCCACTTACGCCGCTTTAGGTTTGATGATACGCGACGGAGGAGTGAATGCAATAGCGCACGTTGATGCGTTACCGCGAGTGCTTGCGCCGGCAACGCGAAATGGATTCGCCGCCGCGAAGTCTCGCACATCTCAGCCAAGGTCGCCGCGCACATTAATCTTTAGTTCTCATTCCGAAATCAGCGCCGATTCGCTATTATTCGGGTGTGAATTCGGGGCGCGACTGGGTTTCGCAAACTTTCTAACCTCAGGGGGTTAAAGAGTTTAACTTGGAATTGAGTGGGAAAATCGTACTCCCCTCCATTCTTAGGGTGGAAAAAAGGATTCCTTGTCCAATAATTGGACTAGCGAGCCAACCACTTAGCCAAGACGGCCAACGATGCCCCCAATCATCTCGATCGTAGATTCAGAACAGGATGTACGGCGGTCGATCTGCTGGCTCCTGACGCGCGCGGGACGCAAGGTCCAGGCGTTCGCCACGCCCGCCGAGTTCCTCGAGGCCTATCGCCCAGAGAAACCCGGATGCCTCGTCTTCGAGATGGGCATGCCGCAGATGAGCGGCCTGGAATTGCGGCAGCATGTCGCGGCCCGCGGAGGAGATCAACCCGTCATTCTACTTTCTGGCAGCGGCAATGTTTCGGTTGCCGTCGAAGCTCTGCATCAAGGGGCCTTCGATTTCATCGAGAAGCCCTTCGACGGCGCCCGGCTGGTTGACACTATCGAACGAGCTTGCATCCTGGATGCTCGCAACCGCGAACAGCGGGCTTGTCGCGACGCACTCACGGGGCGATTGGCCCGGCTGACGCCGCGCGAGCGCGAAGTGCTGGAAATGGTGCTGGAAGGACGGAGCACACGCGAGATTGCCCAGCGCATGAACATCAGCGAGAAGACGGTGCATGTCCATCGCTCGAACATCGCGGGCAAGATGCACGTCGATACCGTGGCCCAGGTCGTGCGTGTGGTGTTGAAGAATCAGGTTGGCTTCAGCTCGCCAGCCCCTGCTGGCACTCCGGTCGGATCGAACTGACGACGCTTTCTGGCCGGGCTGGCGTTATACGTCTGCCATCCTTCCGCCTTGCTACTGGCGTACCTTCAGGCTCAGGATTCCCTTACCGCAGGAAGCGGCATGCATCGCACCCTTATCCGGCTCGCGGCGCTCAGTTTCGTGTGTTTTGCGGTGTCGGCCCGCGCAGTGGAACCCCCGCCGGACAATCCCTCCGGCGCGCTCCCCAACGTGGAGATCGCCACCCTGGGGGGCAAACAGTTCTGGTCCGACGAACTGCACTTCCATCGCTGGCGGATCCAGCGCAACACCTTCACCGGGCATTGTCGCCTGCTGGATGGCGCCGAGCATCGCCACGCCCGCGGAACGTACGAGGCCTGTCTGGCCAAGCTCGATGAGATCAAGCAGGTTCGCAAGTTGCCGCCGATGAAGGGGAAGGGAGTCATCGTGCTGCACGGGCTGTTTCGCTCCCCGGGGTCCATGACCAGCCTGTGCAATCACCTGGAAACTTCAGGCGAGTACACGACCTTCAACCTGTCGTATCCCAGCACCCAGGGAGACGTGGCCGCGCACGCGGCCGCCCTGGGGCGCGTGGTGAAACGGCTGGAAGGGATCGAAGAGATCCACCTGATCGGGCACAGCCTGGGGAACATTGTGGTGCGGCACTACCTGGCGGACGAGACCGATCCGGCCGCGGGGCGCAAGCCCGACCCGCGCATCAGGCGGATCGTGATGCTCGCCCCTCCGAACCACGGCTCACAAGTTGCCGAGAAATTCGGCGGAGTGAAGCCGATCGTGTGGGTCGCGGGGCAGTCGCTGGAGATGCTGGGCCCGAAGTGGAAAGCCCTCGAGCCTCGCCTGGCAACGCCGGCCTGCGAGTTCGGCATTCTGACCGGCGGCCGTGGAGACGCCGACGGCTACAACCCGCTGCTCGCGGGTGATGACGATGGCACCGTAGCCGTCGAGAGCGCGCGACTGGCCGGAGCCCGCGACTTCCGCCGTCTGCCGGTGCTGCACTCGTTCATCATGGATGACAAGCAGGTCCGCGAAGCCACACTGCGATTCTTGAAGCACGGGCACTTCGAGTCCGAAGAAAAACGCCAGCCGATCCTGGCAGACGACGCGAAGCAGGCGGAGTAAACTCCAGAGTCATGGCCGATCTTCAACCCTACGCATCTCCTGTCGCACGCCGGCGCCCGCAGTTCAGCATGCGCTCGTTGGCATTGCTGATGCTGATGGCGGCCGTGAGTTTTGGCGGCTGGCGCTGGGCCACCAGCGAGAGGCGGGCCATCGCCGAGATCGAGCGAGGCGGAGGGCGCGTGACCGCAGGCGAGGACAACTTCGGCTCCTATCGCGCGGTGCATGTCATGGGCGGGGATGCATTCCTGGCCCTGCTTCCCAACATTGCCGACGTGCGCGTGGTGATGGTCGACGAGCAGGGAGTCACCGACGCGGGGCTCGCTCCGTTGGCCAAACTGACGCATCTCGAGGATCTGTGGCTTCACAATTGCCAAATCGGCGATGCCGGCGCGGCCCACCTGGCGGGCCTCAAGACGCTCATTACGCTGGGGCTCGATCACACGCTGGTCGGCGACGCGGGCCTGGCCCACCTGGAGGGCCTTTCGAACCTGGAAGAACTGGACCTGAGCGGGAACTCCGGCGTCAGCGATGCTGGCGTCGCCCATCTTCTAGGCCTCCCAAAGCTGAAGGTCATCCATCTCGATGGCAGCGCCGTGAGTGACGACGGCGGTCAGCGTCTGCGCGACGCGATTCCCGGGATCCTGGTCGAGCGCTAAGTACGCCTGCGCTCCACCGACCTTGAGGGGTTTTCGGGAACGCGACGTCCTCAGCCCGTTGCGCTTCGACCGCATGCCAACCATTGCGGTCGCTCTGCGATCAGGCGCTTCCCTCCCGGTGGAGCGGTCTTGTCGCTACGCCCTCAAAAACAGCCCATTTCTGGCACCTTTACCTCATGCCAGAAGTTTGGCACGACGTGTGCATTTCCATCCGGCGTCCTACTGACCACAACCAACCCGGAGGGAACCATGATTACCGAACAAGAACTCAAGGGCCATTGGAATAGCCTCAGCGGCAAGCTCAAGGCCAAGTGGGGCCAACTGACCGATGACGATCTGGCCCGTGTCGAAGGCAATGTCGAGCAACTCGTCGGACGCATCCAGCAAAAGACGGGCGAAGCTCGCCGTAATATCGAGACTTTCCTGGACGAGTCGGTCAAGGCTGGCGCGCCCCTGATGCAGTCCGCTCACGAGGCTGCTGCCAATGTGGCCGCTTCCGTCAAGGAAACCTACAAGGCTGCCGAGTCGAGCGTGAAAGACGGCTACAAGGCCGCTGAGTCGAGCGTCAAGGAAGGCTACAAGACGGCCGAGAAGCAAGTGAAGCAAGGTTACGAGTCGGCCGAGTCGACCGTTCAGCACAACCCCACCGAATCGATGGCGGTCGTCCTGGGTGTCGGCATCATGCTCGGCGCCGGCATCGCCATGCTGTTCCGTTCCGAGAGCTAACCCTCTCCCTGCGGCCCTTTCCCAATACACAATCAACAACCTTCCCGATCGTCGCTCCGTTGAATGGCGCGGCGAGATCCTAGGAGATTACGATGGTTCACGAAAATCGCATGGAAGACTACGTCCAGCAAGGCAAAGACGCCGCTTGTCAGGCGACCAAGCAGGTCGAACAAGCGTATGAGCAGACTCAGAATCTGGTCCGCGAGAACCCGCTGGCTGCCACGCTGACCGTGTTCAGCGTCGGTGTCGGCCTGGGCTTGCTGGCCACCAGCATCCTGATGCCCCCGCGCCGGCGTTCGTGGTACGACCAGTACGCGCAGTACGCCCCCAGCGAGCAGAGCATGCGTCAGATTGCCGACTCGGTGATGCGGATGCTGCCGGAATCGATTCGTTCGCGAGTCTAAACGGCGGATTCCACCCGAATCTTCAATCCAAGGAAATAACCATGGCCCTGACCAGTAACGAAACGACCCGCACGATCGAACAGGTCGCGCGAAACAACGAACTGAAGCCGCTCCAGGACTCGGGCAACGTGCTCTGTTACCTGAAGCAGTATGCCAAGGATCACCCCGCTGAGGCTGCCATGTGGTGCTTTGGCGCGGGGTTCCTGATGGGATGGAAGCTCCGTCCCTGGTAGCGTCTTTTCCTCTCCCGAATTCTGGCGAGACTGGTCATGCCAGGTTTGCCCGAGTTCGGAGAGGATAACGGTTGAGGAAGCAGGCGCACTTCGTGTGTCGTCCGCAGAATTCACCTCGCGTGTCGCCTGTGGGTATCCCCCAACGAGGCCCTACGGCGGTGAATCGGCGGACGCCACAAGAAGTGCGCCTGTTTTCGTTTCTACTTCGCTCGTTCGGGGTTTGCCTTCAACTCCAGACCCCGGTAGGCTGCTGGTTTATCTTCCCACTGCCCCTGCCATGCGAGCCGTTCCGATGACATGTTGGTCGATCCGTCCCTGGGTCCTGGTGCTGCTGTGCGCTCTCTCTGGCAATCTGGTCGGATGCGGCGGGCCCGCTCCCGCTCCCAAGACCACGGTCAAAGCCGAGACCAAGGCAGATGCTAAGAAGGTCGTTGAAGGGGATGAAGCCCAGGACGATGCACAGGCAGTCGCCGCCCTGAAGAAAGCTGGCGTCAAGCTTGGCACGTTCGACGACGGTTCCATCTCCAGCGTCGATCTGGTTGACGAGCAGGTCAACGACGCCAACCTCAAGCTGCTGGCCGGCTTGCCGAATCTCGAGCGGCTCTACATGTACGGCCCCGAGATCACCGACCCTCGCCTGGCGCTGCTTAAGGATCGGACAAGCCTGACCAGCCTGATCACTGAGAACTCAACCATCACGGACGAAGGGCTGCCCCATCTGGCCGGGCTGACCCACTTAAAACTTCTCTCGCTGCGGCGCAGCAACATCACGAACGACGGCCTCAAGCATCTCAAGCCGCTGGTGAACCTGGAACAATTGCTGCTCCTCTACACCAACGCAGGCGACGACGGCATCGATCACCTGGCCGGCTTCAAGAAGCTCAAGGTCCTCGACATGCGGGCCTGCGAAGGGATCACCGACACCGGCCTCGAGAAGATGAAGGACTTCAAGAGCCTGGTCGCCTTGAAGTTTAAGAACACACAGGCCATCACCGACGCCGGCGTGGCCCATCTCGTCGGGCTGAGCAACCTGAAAGAGATCTCGCTGGACGACACCGGCGTAACCGACGGCTGCATGCCCCACCTGGCCAAACTTAAGAAGCTGGAATCGATCCACATCGAACGCGACTTCATCAAGGATCAGGGGATCGCCTCGCTTGCCGAACTCCCCGAGTTGAAGAGCCTCTATCTGCGCGATCTGGGGGTCACGAGCGAAGGGCTCAAGAGCCTCAGTGGCCTCAAGAAGCTCACGTATCTGGACCTGACCGAAGCCCGCCGCGTAGGGGACGACGGTCTGATCCATCTGCAAGGGCTCTCGAATCTCGAAGAGCTGGAGCTCTGGTTCTGCACCATCAGCGATGCGGGCATCAAGAACCTGGCCCCGCTCACGCAACTCCGCGGCTTGAACCTGAAGAAGACGCAAGTCACCGATGCTGGCCTGGCCGATCTCAAGCCGCTGGTGAACCTGGAATGGCTGAACCTGAATAGCACCAACGTCACCGACGCTGGCCTGGAGCATCTGAAGGGGCTCAAGAAGCTGAAGAAACTGCAGCTGCAGTTGACGCAGGTCACGCCCGCCGGCGAAGAGATGATCCGCAAGACGTTCCCCGGCATCGTGCTGAACGCCCCTGAAGTGGAGTAGCCGGCCCGGCGTGCCGCTGAATCGCATGCCTCGCCCGACAACGCGCGCCCGTTCGCGACCTCCCCGTGTCGCGCTACTCATTGAAACCTCGAAGTCGTTCGGGCGGGGGCTGCTGCGCGGCGTGGCCCACTATTTACGCACGCACCAGCGATGGAGCGTCTTTGTCGACGAGCGGGGCCTGCGCGAGCCGCCCCCGGCCTGGCTGGCCAGTTGGCGCGGCGACGGCATCATCTCGCGCGGTCACGACGAGCAGGTGGCCCGGGCTGCGGTGGCCACCGGCGCCAAGGTGGTCGACCTGGGGGAAGCCCCGTTGCCGGGGCTGGGCTGCGTCGTTTCCAGCAACGAGGCCATCAGCCAGATGGCCGTCGCCCACCTGGTGGAGCGCGGCTTCGAGCATTTCGGCTTCGCGGGGATCAGCGGAACCACTTGGTCCGAGAGCCGCCGCCTGGCGTTCCTCGAAGAAGTCGCGAAGCAAAGGCCTGGCGCCACGGCCCAGACCATCGTCGTGGCTCCGCCGGGCGAAGGCTCTGGAGATGACCTCGAACGCGAACTGGCCGACTGGGTCCGGCAACTGCCTAAACCAGCCGGCGTGGTCGCCTGCTACGATGTGCTGGGCCTGCGCGTTCTCGACGCCTGCCGCGACGCCGGCATCGCAGTGCCCGAAGAAGTGGCCGTGATCGGCATCGACAACGACGAGGTGCTGTGCGACGTGGCTGACTCTCCGCTTTCGAGCGTGGCCCATCACGTGGAGCGGATGGGCTACGAGGCCTCGGCCTTGCTGGATCGCCTGATGGCCGGCGAGCTGGTCCCGGCCGAGCGGCTCAGCGTTCCTCCACGGGGCGTCATCACCCGGCAGTCGAGCGACGTGGTCGCCATCCCCGACGCCGACGTCGCCTTGGCGTTGCACTTCATCCGCAGTCACGCCTGCCAGCGGATTCGCGTCGAGGACGTCGTGCGGGCTACCAGCCTCTCGCGCCGCGGACTGGAACGCCGCTTCGCCCGCTTCCTGGGCCGTTCCCCTCGAGCCGAGATCACCCGCAAGCAGTTAGAGCGTGTGCAGCAACTGCTGGGCGAAAGCGATTTCCCCCTGGACGAGATCGCCCGGCTGGCCGGTTTCGAGCACACGGCCTACATGTGCGTGCTCTTCCGCGAGAAGATCGGGGTCACGCCCGGCAAGTATCGCAAAGAGCAACGGTACGGAAACGATCGTCTGCCGAACTCGTAGCGTAAAGTAGCAGGCACACTCCGTGTGCCGTCCGCCCGTTGTGGCGCAGGCGTCCCGCCTGCCTTGCGGGGTTGCCGATGTTCCAGCAGGCGGGACGCCTGCAACACAAAAGATCACAGCCTCTCCGTGTACCGTCCGCCCGGAGCCTCTTCAACCGTCAGCGACGCAAACTGAGCGGCACGGCGCTAGCCGCCGGTGGCCCCAGCTTTCGCTCTCCCAATCGCTTGCGCGTTGGACGTCTAGCTCGCCGCCGATGAGAACGAATGCCCATGGATGCTCGAACCCTGTACTACCGGCGGCTAGCAGGGTGCTGAAAAACTCAAACGGACTCCGAAGACTACGCTAAATGTTGCGGCGATGTTTTCGGGCGACACAACATGCAGTGCTGAAATCTGCCATTTTGGCGTTTTTCAGCACCCTGCTAGCGCCCTGCCGCTCAGATCCGGAACCGCTGGCGTTTCCTCCCTCGCCGTTGAAAAAATCACAGCGTCTCCGTGTGCCATCCGCTGCGACTCTCTCCACGACTGCCTCGGTGATTTACAAGCCTGCCGCGGGCGCATGGACGAACCCCCGGCATTTCGGGGCAGAACTCGCCCGGCGATTCGTATAGAATGCAGAGACTTCAAGTTTTCAGGGTGCTGGCTGGGGCTGATCCATGAATCGGGAGGCGGTTGCAATGTCGCGTACGCTATGGCTTTCGGTCGTGGGCACGCTGGCCCTGTTCACCCTGATGCTGCCGGGCGATGCCACGGCCTGTCCGTACTGCACGGCTGGTCAGGCGACTTTTTCTGAAGAGTTGGCCGGCGCCGACGCGGCCGTGATCGCCGTGGAAGTTCGCCGTGCCGAACCGCCCGCCGGCAAGAGCAAGTCCGATCCGTTCGCCCCCGAGCCCAAGACCAAGTTCAAAGTGATCGAGGTCGTGAAGGGTGACAAACTGGTCAAGATCGGCGCCGAGATTGAGGTGCTGTATTTCGGCCGCCAGCCGGTTGGCACCCAGTTCTACATGACGGCCGTCGATCCCAAGATGCTGGCCTGGAACACGCCGATCGCGCTCAACGAGACCAGCCTCGCCTACCTCCGCAAGCTACCCACGCTTCCCAAGGAAGGGGCCGACAGGCTCTTCTTCTTCCAGGACTTTCTGGAATCGCCCGAGGAGATTATTACCCGCGACTCGTACGACGAGTTCGCCAAGGCGCCGTATGAAGCCGTGAAGGACCTGAAGCCGCGGATGAAGCACGGCCAGATCGTGGCCTGGGTCAAGGACAACAAAATCCCCGCCAGCCGTCGCCGGTTGTACCTGACCATGCTGGGCGTATGCGGCGGGCCCGAAGATCTGCCGATGCTCGAGAAGATGATCACCTCCGGCGATCAGGACTCGAAGCTCGTCCTGGATGCGCTCTTGGGGGCGTACCTTATCCTGCGTGGCCCAGACGGAATGGACCTGGTCGACAAAGAGTACCTGGCGAATCCGGATGCCAAGTACACCGACATCTGGTCCACGATTCAGTCGCTGCGAGTACTGGGACAGATCTCGCAGGCCATTCCCAAGGCGAGGCTCGTGAAGAGCTTCCGCCTGATGCTGGAGCGCCCGAACCTGGCCGACCTGGTCATTCCCGACCTTGCCCGCTGGGAAGATTGGGACTCGACCGACCGGCTGGTCAAGCTGTTCAAGGACAGCGAAGACGCTGGTAGCTTTATCCGCGTCCCGGTGATGCGGTTCCTGATGGCCAATCCCAAGCCCGAGGCCAAGGCTCAGCTCGAAGAACTGAAGAAACTGGACCCCGAGGCCTTCAAGCGGGCGAATCTGTTCTTCCCCGGCGTGCCGAGCAAAGACACCGCCCCGGCAACGTCAGAGGCCGACACGAAGCTGCCCAAGGCGCCGGGGGAGCAGCCCGATGGGCCGAAGAGCAAGGTCGCGCCGCCTAAGCTGGACAAGACCTGAGCCGCGTCAAGTCAGCGAGTCACGTTCCTCAGGGCGGCTGTTTGCTTGCGAATTGAACTTCGCTGCGGAAAGTAGCAGGCACACTCCGTTGTGCCGTCCGCTGACCCCGGAGGGGTCAAAGCGATTAGCCGGTGGTAAGCGAAGCGCCACCACCGGACTGGATTGCGAGAGAGCGATTCCGACCCCGAAGGGGTCGCAGCCTACTTTGAGCAGTCATCGTCCTGTGACCCCTGCCGGGGTCAGGATGGAATGGGGGGGCCGCGAACCGGGGGTGTCGCTTCGCTTACCCCGGCTATGCACCACAAAAGCTACCCAATCCGCTCAAAACACTTGCGGTCTTTCTCGCTGCACATCGGACGGTCCACCAACTGGTCGTCGGGACCGATGACGTTCTGCGTCATGTTGCACCAGCAGTTGCCGTCGCTGCTGAACTCGTAGTCGTCATTCGCCGGGTCCATCGTCCCCGAGACGTACATGTTCTTCGACCGCAGGTGCATGCAGGCAGGCTGCCGCAGGATGCTCAGGCCGGCGCTGTTCGTATTTTCGGACATGGCTTACAACCCTCCTGTTTCAAGGCCGGCGGCCAGCAAGACGGCACGTTTCACCGCAGTGCGGGCCAGTTGAACTTTGTACTCGTTGTGCGAAAGCGGAGCGGCGCTGGCCACGGCTGCATCGCCGGCATCGGACGCGCTCTGTTCGTCGACCGTCCGTCCCAGCAGGGCTTGCCCGGCTTCGCGCGACAGCCAGGGAGTCGGGGCCACATGCCCCAGCACGATGCGGGCCGAGCGGACCACGCCCGACTCGATATGCAGCGCCGCGGCTGCCGCGGCCAAAGGATAGTCGGGCCCTTCGCCGTGGCGAACTTCATAAGTGGCACTGGCCAGCGGCGCAGGGGGCAGGATCACGTGGGTAATGATCTCATTGGGGGCCAGCGTCAGCTCGCGCTGCCCTTCGTGCCGCGGGATGCGATACAGGCTCTCGGCCGAGACGACCGACTCGTGCTGGCCCCCCTTGGGTGCCGAACCGATGATCCGCAGGCTCGCTCCCAGCGCAATCAGGGCCGGAGCAATCCGCGAGGCCGAGACAAACTTGGCCGGGCCGCTGTTCCCTAGAATTGCGTGGTAGCGGTTTTCTCCCTGGTCGACCAGGCGGCCGTTCTGGGCGAGATAGCCCAGCCCGCTGCGGAAAAACCAGCAGCGCGGTCGCTGGCAGAGCTCTCCGCCCAAGGTCCCTTGGCACTGCAACTGCATGCTGTTGATGCCGCGGATGGCCTGCGTCACGGCCGGGTAATCGGCCAAAGCCGGGTGATCGAGGATGTCGTCGAGCGTGGTCGCGGCGCCCATGGTGACGCCGGTCGAGTCGGCCTGGATCCCCTTGAGCGAGCGAACCTCCATCAGGTTCACGACCCGTTGGGGAGAGACGATCATCTGCTTCATCAGGCCGACCAGGTCGGTTCCGCCGGCCAGCACTTCGGTGTGGCCCCATTCGGGCGAGAGCAGGTCCAGGACCTCGCGCTCGCTCTTGGGGGCCGCGTATTCAAAGGCTTTCATCGGAATGGTCCTCTTCTTTATTGTGGTGCAGGCGTCCCGCCTGCCGTGAGTTTGCTCGCCTTGTGTGGTGCAGGCGTCCCGCCTGCTGCGCCGCCAATCCCGCTTCAAGCAGGCGGGACGCCTGCACCACAATGGGCCTACGCTTTTTTCTTCAGCGCCGTGATCACGCGCTGCGGCACCAGCGGCAGCACCGGCACGCGAACCCCAGTGGCGTTGGCCACGGCATTCGCAATCGCCGCTGCCGGAGCAATGGCGGGCGGTTCGCCCAGACCAATGATCCCCCGCGAGTACTCGCTGGCCGGCTCGTAAATGTGAACCACAATCTGGCCGATGTCTCCGAGCCGCGGCAGTTTGTAATCGGCCAGTTCGGCGTTCACAAACCGCCCCGTGGCCGGATCCATGATCCGCTCCTCGAACAGCGCCGAGGCGATCCCCATGATCACCGCGCCGTAGATCTGGCTCTCGGCGGTCAGGCGATTCACCACCAGGCCCATGTCCTGCACGGCGACAAACTTCAGCATCTTCACCACGCCGGTCTCGGTGTCGACTGCCACTTCGGCCATCTGCACGCCCGCCACATTCGAGCTGCTCAGGTTCGTCTTCGCGCCACGGGCGAACACGCCGGTGACTTCCAGCGACTTCATCCCCAGTAGCGACGCGGCCTCTTTCCAGGTCAGGCTCTTGCTGCCGTCCTTCAACTGGATCTTGCCGTTCTTGGCCTCAAGGTCTTCGGCCTTCACGGCCAGCTTGGCCGCGGCCAGGCCCAGGATGTGATTGAGCGCATCGGTCGAAGCCCGACGGGTCGACTCGCTCACTCCGCCGATCGTAGTGCTTCCCCCCGAGGGACCGCTTTCCGGATAGCTCGACAGACCGATGTTCACCTTCACGGCCGAAAGAGGCAGGCCGAGCGTTTCGGCCGCCACCATGCCGATGCAGGTCCGCGTACCCGTTCCCAGGTCCTGGCTGCCGAGAGAGACCTCGACACCGCCGTCGGGATGAACCTTCATATCGCAGCGCGAGGCATGGGCCCCGCCGCCCCAGGTGTGGATGCCAATCCCCAACCCGGTCACGACCGCTCCCTTCTTATCTCCCTTGCCGTGGGCGTGCCACTTCTCTTTCCAGCCGATCAGCTCGGCGGCGATCTTGAGCTGCTCGGCGTAGACCTCGGCCTTCTCCTTGGCAACGCTGGGCAGATTCCGCAGGAAGACGTCCAGGCTCGAGATCCCCAGCTTGGCAGCGATGTCGTCGTAGGCGGTCTGCGTGATAGCGCAACCTTGCGGATGGTTCGGCGCCCGCCAGGCCCGTTGCGGTCCGGCGTTGGTCGCGATCGGCGTCACGGTCCGTCGGCGATTCACCGGATTGAAGACGTAGGGAATCACGCCTTGGGCGATGGGGCCACCGCTCAAGCCGCTCGTGCCCCAGTGGTGCGAGTCCCAGACGGTCACGACTCCTTCCTTATCCGCGCCGACCTTCACGTTGATAAAGCCCGAGGGGCGGTTGCCGCCGATCTCCTGATCGGTCCGGCGATCGAGCATCAGCTTCACGGGCCGGCCGGTCTCTTTGGAGATCTCGGCCGCCAGCACGCCCCACTGATCGGCAGCGAACTTGCTGCCGAAGCCGCCGCCGATGAAGTCGCAATGCACGGTCACTTCCGGGGCCGTGATCTTGAGCGGAGTGGCGAACTGCGCCGGCGTCCCCGAGACATTCTGTGTCGAGAGATGGGCGACCAGCTTGCCGTCTTTCCATTCGCAGGTCGAGCCGTGCGTCTCCAGACAGCAGTGCGTGATCACGTGAATGCCGTAGTAGCTCTCGACCGTTACGGCCGCTTCCTTCAGCAGCTTGGCGATCTCGGCGTCTTCGGCCTCGGCCCCTTCCACTTTATTGGCCAACTGCACATTGCGGGCGACGGTGCCGGTCCGCTTGGCCTCGGTGGCGGCCGCCAGATCGCTGTCGGCGATAAAGATGTCGAGCGGTTCCCATTCGACCTTCACGGCCTTGGTGGCTTCGGCCGCGGCGGCGTCGCTCTCGGCCGCCACGCAGACAATCGGATCTCCGGTCCAGCGGATCTCGTCGCCGACCTTCTTCAAGACTTTTACCGAGACCACGCCCGGCACTTTCTCGGCCGCCGCAACGTCGATCAACTTCACCTTAGCGTGGGCGATCTGCGCCGTCAGCAGGTGAGCGAAGAGCATGTTGGGCCGCACCACGTCATAGGCGTACTTCGCCGCGCCGGTGGCCTTTTCGAGGCCGTCGGTGCGAGCCTGCCGCTTGCCCAGAATCGAGGCCGTTCCTTGCGCTGGCCAATCGTAAGTTGCCATGCTCAGGCTCCTTTCACAACGGCCACAGCGGCCTGGATGACGTTGGCGTAGGTGCCGCAGCGGCAGATGTTGCCGTTCAGTCCCGCGCGGATCTCGGCCTCGGTCGCCTTGGGGTTCTTGTTCAGAAACGCCCGTACAGCCACCACAAAGCCGGGCGTGCAGAAGCCGCACTGCATACCGTCGTTGGCCACGAACTGCTGACACACGGCGTCGGGCTTTTCTCCGCCCAAGCTCTCAACGGTCTGAATCTTCTTGCCCGTGCAGGCCACGGCTAACAGGGTCGAAGCGCAGACCGGCTTGCCGTCGACCATCACGGTGCTGGCGCCGCTGGAGCCGTCGATGGAGACCGGCTTGGCCCCGGTCAGATCGAGCTTGTAGCGGAGCGCTTCGAGCAGCGTGGTGCGGTTCTCGACCTGCACCTTGCGAGCGGCACCGTTCACATCCAGTTCGATGGTCTGTGGGCCCGCCCCTTGGACTTTGTTCTCTTGGGCCTGGGCACGTTCGGGTGCGGTGGCCAAGGCGGTGGCCGCGGCGACGGCGCCGGAGCCCTTCAAAAAGGCCCGTCGGCTGAAGCCCGACTTCGGCGGGTCAAGTCGTTCGAGATCCCTCATCGGAGAGGACCCTCCCGTGATTCAAGGTGTGTCGTTCGAAAGAGGTGGCGAACACGACAGCACGCGCTCATAGGGCGCATGCGAAAAGGGAATGCAGGGCCGGACGCATAAGCCGAGGTGATTGTATCGCGGTCGATGAGGGATGCAACGAAATTTGGCGGCGTTGAACGAGGCAGCTGGAAAAGGCTGGCTTACTGAGGATCGCTTTCATCCTTCGATCCCTTTCAGATCGTCTAGCCTTTCCCCAGAATCAGATCCAGCACAAAGCAACCCCGCGCATGGAGCCCTCCCCCGCGGCAATGACTCAGGATTCCGGGGTCATGGCAACCGGCATCTTCCAGGGCGTCGGCCAGCACGGGCATGAGGTCGAAAGCCCCGTTGTCGTAGATCCGCTGAGCCAGGAGGACGACCGAGTCGCGCGCCTCGCGGGGGACACCGTCGCTTTGCCAGGCAGGGTCGCCGCTCGTGGGGCGAAAGGGATCGCCAAAGATATCCCACAACCACTCGACAAGCAGGCGTTCGGGCTGTGCGATGTCCAATCGTGACTGCCGGACATGCGCAAGGAATTGATGGGCCGATGACTGGGCATAGGGCGAGTCTACGGCGGCGGCGTTGTTGGCAGCCCAAGCCGGGGCCCAGGCGGGGTTGAGAATACTTTCCATCGCCCACGCGGCGGCGTTTGCTTTGCGAAAGGCGCCCTTCAGCTCTGTTTGCGTTGTCAACCTCTCGGCAAAGGTTTCGGCCACGTTCACGGCAGCCTGGCTGTCCGGATGGGTTATCGCTGGCCACAGAAAGCGGCAGACACGGCAAGCAAACAAGCGGCACTTGCGCAGAACCGCCTGCTGTCCCTGGCTTTTCGGCAAGAAATGGTCGTCGACCCAGTCACACATCGCTTCCAGGTCGTCCCCTGCCAGCCATTCCGCCTCTCCGAAGGGCTCGTGTCGGTCCACCGTGATTGTTGGGTTGCCCGTTTCACAAAACACACATCCTCTCACGGGCCGCGGCGGGACGCCGTCCTGGGAATACAACAGAATGAACCGTGGGCCGCACACCGAGCAGCGAAAGTGGCAGCGATAACACAGCTCGTTGCGATCGATTGGGAACTCTTCCTTCCGCTTTTCAACCGGAAGGAACTCGACAAAGGCCGACGGTGCGCACGGAACTGGAAACCGACCCGCGAGCAGCAAGTCCAGAACCCAACAGCCCTGCACATGCGGCCCTGGACCACGGCAGTGTTCCAGAATCGCAGCCTCCGTGCAGCCGGCGCCCTCCAGCGCGTCGGCCAGGACCGGCATCTGGTGGAACGCCCCGGCGTAGATGGCCTGGGCGAGGGGAACGACCGCATCGGTTTGCCAGGCCGGGTCGAGAACCACCGGGCGGAACGGATTGCCGGTAATATCACGAAGCAGGTCGCATTGCAGGGCGAACTCGGCGGGATCACTTACGCGGCCCGAGATCGCCACGGTGATCTGGCTGATCATGGCCATCATGCCATTATCGCGGTTCGGCGTATTCTCCGTGTAGTGTCCGATGAAGGAAGAGGATGGCTGGCCGTAGGTAACGGCCGAGGCAGCAGCCAACCGTCGATGGGCCAGCGCCGTTTCGTGTCCGTTCGGCGAACTGGTTCCTCCACCTTCGGTCAGATCCATGCGGTGCCTCATGAGCTCGATCTCCGTCGAGACGGCTGCCTGGTAGGCCTGGTCCAGCTGCCACTTGGATAAGAATCCATCGACGAACCGTTCCGTGGCTTCGATCAAGGCCCGGGAAGGTGCGGCCAGGAGATTCCAGGCCCGGCGGCAACAGGCGATGGAAAACAGGTTGAGCTGGCGGTTGCTGATTCGATTCCGGAGGAACTCCAGCAAGACTCGCGGATCGCTCAGCGCTTGCCACTGGGATTCCGTCAGCTGAGACGCATCCTCCGATGGCAGCCGGTCATCGCCGAATAAGCTCATGGAAAGTTCATCGACTGGATCTTCGTCCATGGCAGGCCCTTGCTGGTTCGGAAGTTGGCCTGAGTCTATCCGCGTCGTTCGCATTTGCAGAACGATTCTGGTTCGGTTGACCATCAGGATCTGCCGCTCCCACAGCTTTCGCGCGGGCGTCATACGGGGTTCAGCCGAGTATTCGCGTCAAAAAATGACTGCGGAGGCCTCATGTCGTCATCGACGCATCAAAAATTAGATCCACAAAATATCTAAATAAATCTGTCATCAGCCTAAATAGATGCTATACTGTAGATAGAGTTGTGGTAAAAGGAGGTTTGCTCGACAAGCACTCGTGGCGTTTCGCTGGAGCGGTGTGCCCCGTTGAGGGGACTGCTGGTTCCGCGCGATCTCGGCCCGCGCAGCCGATTTTGGCCCTTTGTTCCCGCCGCCAACCCGCAAAGTTACACCGCGGGCGCGCCAACCCGAAAAGTTACAACCGAGGGCGCGCCAACCCGCAAAGTTACACCGCGGGCGCGCCAACCCGAAAAGTTACAACCGAGGGCGCGCCAACCCGCAAAGTTACACCGCGGGCGCGCCAACCCGAAAAGTTACAACCGAGGGCGCGCCAACCC